>Ga0256404_1000290_pt1 | contig 130000 bp, 102 predicted proteins | sample RumenRJG_01DNA_FD_185990 | JGI IMG/M metagenome (GOLD analysis project Ga0256404, IMG submission 185990) | Bovine rumen microbial communities from Lethbridge, Alberta, Canada - RJG_01 | ecosystem: Host-associated > Mammals > Digestive system > Stomach > Rumen | place: Canada: Alberta... | reverse complement strand
AAAAAGCCCCTGAATAGCAATCGCATTCAGGGGTCAATTTTATTTTGCCGCAGAGGGTCATTCATATTTTGCCCGTGAGGGTCAACATCGCTTGCCCTCGGGGGTCAAACACGCTCGGCTTTTCCACTTGTGTTGAAAGATGGAACTTCAAGCATTGGGATTGCCGCATTTGTTAATTGTAGAGGGCTTACATCTATCATTATTCCCCAAAGTACAACGTGTATAGAGAAAGCCGCCTTCCAAGGTTGCTCAGGTCTCACCTCAGTCACTATTCCTAATAATGTTACGAGCATCGGTCTGTGTGCATTCCAAAACTGTTCGAGCTTATCTTCGATTATTATACCTAACAATGTTGCATACATTGGTGATCAAGCTTTCAATAATTGTTCAAACCTTATGTCTGTCACGATTTCGAACAAAGTAACGAAAATTGGGTTTGGGACTTTTGGTGGTTGCTCTAAGCTTATTTCTGTTACTATTCCAAATAGTGTTACAAGTATTGATGAAAATGCTTTCGAAGGTTGTTCGAGCTTATCTTCGATTATTATACCTGCAGGAACTAAACGTAAATTTAAGAAGTTGCTTCCGGACCACATTAATAAACTTGTTGAAAAAGATGTGGATGAGAATTATAGTACTGAAGTAACAGATGCTGATTTGGCAAATGCATGGACAGATGAATATGGGGTAAAGTACAATGCAGACAGGAGAAAACTTTTGCAGGCTCCTAAGGATATTGTTGAATATTCAATCTTGAACGGAACTTTGATTATCTGTGATAATGCTTTTTCTTGGAATGATAATCTTAAAAAAGTCACAATTCCCGACTCTGTTATTACTATTGGTAATTATTCTTTTTCTATGTGTAGGAATCTTTCTAAAATAAATATTCCACATTCAATTAAAAATATAGAGGAAAAAGCTTTTTGGTGGACTAATTTAAAGCAAGTAACAATTCCTAATTCTGTTATTGAAATTGGTGACGAAGCTTTTTCTTATTGCCTTTCATTAATAGAAATTATTCTTCCTAGCTCCGTTATAAAAATAGGGCGTAATACATTCTATGAAAGTACAAATCTTGAAAGGATTATCATCCCTTCGGGCTTATTGGATAGATATGTAAGCTTGCTGCCAAATAACAAATACCATCTAAGAGAAAATAGAGAATTATGAAGACTTCATTAGAAATACAAGGTTACGAAATAATTGTTATTCAATCACTAAAAGAGAGTGATAGAAAAACGGGTGAAGAGTTGTTTAATGATATTCTTAGGTATAAACCTGAAATAAACAAAGATGTCTATGTAAAGTTTTATAATGCCTGGGATTATCTACAATTTGTAAAAACTCTAGAAACTATAGAGAATGAAACACCACATAATCATACCCTTACCCTTCATTTTGAGACCCATGGATGTATTGATGGAATTGGATTAGGAGATGGAACTTTAGTCAAGTGGCGAGAATTATTCTCGCTTCTTCGACCAATAAATGTAAAGTTGTCTAATTTACTAATGGTAATAATGTCGATGTGTCGAGGAGCGGCAATTTCCAGTCACATTGAGCCGACTTTACGCTGTCCATTCCGTGCTTTTGTCGGATTTGAGAAAGATATGAAAGAAGGAGATCTATTAGAAGTTTATAGCGTTTTTTACGAATCATATAACAACATGTTAGACGTATTTGATGCTCTCAAACGCGCAAATAGCATTTTGCCTAAGGATTCTCATGCATGGTGTTTAAGAGCAAGAGACATATTTGATAAGGTTCTAAATCCTGATACAAATCCAGATTCTTTTAACAAAGTAATTGAAGACAATTATGAGGACTATGTAAAAGAAAAAGGTTATATTAGTAAAGGCGAATTCAGACAAATAGTTTGTCAATATTTTATTCAGACTGCTGATGATAATAGAGCATTTTATAATTTTGAAGATATAATATGATTATAGACACAATGACCAAAACGGAGGTGATGCTTTCTCTTCAAAAAGAATTGAAGGAAGAGGTTCTGCCGTATTACAATCAAGTAGTCGTTCGAAGATTGGAGAAAGAACTTTTACCTATGGTTCAAAGAAGTGGAAGACCTGTGAAGAAATCTTATGAAAAGAAAACTTTAGGTCTTAATACCTTCTATTTAGGTTGTACAGTAACAAAAGGTGGGCATAATTTAGATATTTATTGCTCTTTTTCTTGGCATGGAAAACAAAGCTTTGCTAGTTTCTTTTCAACTTCAGATTCTGTCGTTGTATTTCAAAAGCATTGTTTAGAAAGGTATGCAGAGCGTGTATTAGGCCAAAAGGGGATTGCACCAGATGTAATTTTCAAGAAATTCCTTCTGAATAAGCAAGATAGTGCGTTTCTTATAGCTTTACAAGCACCAAAAAGAGAAAGGTGTATGTTTTACGGATTGGCAGATGCTCTTTTTTTAGGAGATTACGATGAGCCAACTCCCGAGAATAAAGATCGGTATCTTTATTGGTATAATACATGTATCTCTCTAAAAGAAACGCATGCTACACAAACTGGAATCCTTCATTCTCTAGCTTTGATGCAGAAATTTGTAAAGGAATTAGGATTCAATCCATTAGATACATATTTGTCAAAAGAACAAAAGAAAAGGCTAAAAGATGTAAGAATTTCAGAGACGAAGAGCGTATCATATATCGAATTCCTTAAAAGAACTTATATGCTTCATCAGTTGCAGTTAAACTTGAATTTCCCGTGGATTAACTTGTATATCAATGATATCAATTCTCGTATGGAAAGAATATCTCATGAACTGGAAAAATATGGAATCAATACGGTATCTTTATCGCCATACGGAAAAGAAGTTGGTTTTGCGATAAAAGGAGAAATAGATTACAGAGGATAAGTATCAATGACAACAAATAGCTTTTTCATTTTCTCTATACGATATCAAAGGTACAATAGAACAAGAAACAAAAACGTTATAAGGATATGGCCAAGATGAAACCAAAGGAGTGCCAGAATGTAGAATACAAGGAGAGCTGGCATGATAAATATCTGGCGTGGATTTGCGGATTTGCGAATGCACAGGGGGCTGTGATGTACTTCGGTGTGAATGATGAGCATGAGATAGTAGGCCTTGACAATGTGGATAGACTGATGGAAGACATCCCCAATAAGATTGTTACGACAATGGGCATCGTGGTGGACGTAAATCTGCATGAACAGGATGGACTGGAGTATATAGAAGTGGAGATAGAATCCAGCAATATTCCTATCAATTACAAAGGGAAGTACTATTATCGTTCAGGAAGTACGATGCAGGAGCTGCGTGGGCCTGCGCTGCAACAGTTTATACTGAAGAAGATGGGGCGTTCGTGGGATGATATCCCCAATGACAGTGCGACGATAGACGATTTGGACAAAGCCGCAATAGACTATTTCTTGCGGAAGGGCTATGAGAACGGACGTATCACTAACGAAGAACGGAATATGCCCATTGAGCTGCTTCTTCAGAACCTGGACCTCATAAACGAAGACGGGAAGCTGAAGAATGCGGCACTGCTGCTTTTTGCCAAAAGACCTCAGAGATACTTCACCAGCGTTAGGTTCCAGATAGGCCGCTTTGGCGTTGACGAGGCAGACCTTATGTTCCAGGATGTCGTTGAGGGCAACATTATCCAGATGGCGGACAGAGTCGTTGACTTGTTGAAGGCAAAATACTTGATTATGCCTATCACATTTAAGGGGATGAATCGGATAGAGAAACTTGAGGTGCCTGAGGAGGCGTTGCGCGAGATACTCTATAATTCGATTATACATAAGGACTATACAGGTGTTCATATACAGATGCGTGTATGGAATGACCATGTGGACGTGTGGAACGATGGCGAACTGCCTGCCGGTTATACACTTGAAACACTTTTAGGACAACATTCATCACGACCGCGCAACAAGAATATTGCCAACGCTTTCTTCAAGGCGGGCTTCATCGACGCTTGGGGTCGCGGCTATAAGAAAATACGTGAGGGCTTTGAGAGCGCCGGACTGCCCATGCCAGAAGTCGAGAACTTCTGTGGAGGTGTCAGGGTATCTTTTATGAGGAATAATGTGAATATCAGTTCAACGAATGTCACAAAAGATGTCATAAAAGATGTCGTAAAAGAACTTACTGACCGTCAGAAGGTTATATTGGAAATGGTGGCAGAAAATCCCTTTGTTACGACTACGGAAATGTCACAAAAGACAGGTGTGGTTATGAGAACTATTATGCGTGACATCAATGACCTACAGGAAAAAGGAGTGATCATTCGTAAAGGTGGGCGCAAAGATGGCGAGTGGATAATAATTGGAGGAACTGAAACAAAATGATTATTGTAGAGTCGAAACGGAAGAAGCCTGCCACGATATTGAAGAAATATCCGGATGCAATACTGGCGGATGTAACTAGTGGGGCGAAGGATGGATTGGTGAAACTGAGTCCGTTCTATCCACACTATGGAATACCTGTGCCATACAGTGAGGGCTATACGGCTACTTGTGTGGAAGCTATTTGGCAGGGGCTGAAGGTATTCGAAGGAGCGGATGTCGATGTGCAGATGTTCATGAATGACACGATGAAGAACATCAAGCGTACTGTGCACCGTTTTGGGAAGCCGTTAGGGCATCGGAAGGGTGTGAACGGAACCGAACTGCTTGGCTATATAGAGGCAAGGAAGCAAATATATATTCCGACATATCGTTGGGTCTTGGAGAATAAAGTGGCTCATATCATTGAGCGGTTAAGGACTGCCAGTAATGAGGGCAAAACCATTATATTGCTGGACTACGACACCAATGCGGATGTGGAGGATCCAAAGAAACCACTGTCGCATGCTTCGCTGATAAAGGCATACGCAGAAGGCATATATCCATACGAGGACGTAGCTGTTTCTCAAAATAATAATAATGAAGACAACGTTATTCAATTAGATCTGTTTAATCAATAAAGGCAAGAGATATGGAGAAGAAGAGTAATTGGCAGGAATTCGAACAAGTGCTCAAGGAGAATAGAATCAGTAAACTTTACCACTTTACTGACTTCGACAATCTGGAGTCGATTATCGAACATGGTGGACTTTACTCATGGGCTGATTGCAATGAGAAGGGCATCAAGATTGCAAAGCCTGGTGGCAGCAGCCAGTCGCGTTCTCTTGATCAGAGAGACAGACTGGAGCATTATGTCAGACTGAGTTTCGCCAAGGATCATCCTATGCAATTTGTGGCAATGAATGATGGGCGCATCTCGAACCCTGTGGTGTTGGAGGTTGACCTTGAAACAGCATGGTGGGAGGGCAGTCTCTATGCAGACCGTAATGCCACGAAGACTGGGGCCAACGTGGGTGGTTCGCTCGAAGATTTGAAAGCAGTCCGCTTCGGGCTGTTCAATCGATTGATGAGATACTTCGACATGACGGAGGAGGCCAAGACACACTATCAGGCAGAGGTGCTGGTGAAGAACTTTATTCCCCTGAAGTATATCACCAATATCGGCAACTTTGGGATTCCCATTCCTGCACAGCCTAACAAGATGCAAGCCAAGATACCCTATACGGCACAAATTACAAGGAATACGCCTACAGCATTTATCTTCCTCGTGGATCATTCTGTCAGCATGCAACAGAAGACCATGCTCTATGGCGAGGAAATGACGATGGCCGAGGCTGCAGCAAGAATCGTTAACAGCCAGATTAATGAATTAGTGCTCCGCTGCGTGAAGATGGGCGATACCAGACACTACTATGACATTGCGGTTGTTGGCTATGGAGAGGAAGCATATAGTGGATGGCAAGGAGAACTGGAGGGAAGAAAGTTCGTATCGCCCGAAGAGTTGAAGAACCATCCCTATACGAAAATCGTCACACGAAAAGAAATAAGAACAAGAAGGGGTGTTCAAGTGAAGGAGGTGGAGCAAGTGCAATGGGTTAGCGCTCGCCATAATGGAAGCTGGACACACTATCATAAGGCATTCTCCTATGTCAAGGATATGTTGGCAGACTGGATGATTGATCATCATGAAAAAGACTGCTATCCTCCAACCGTCATACATATTACAGACGGATGGTTTAATCACGCCACGAAAGAAGAAGTCATGCAGGAGGCGAATGAATTAAAGTCTATGTTTACCAATGATGGTAACGTGATTCTCTTCAACATTCATTTTACAGCAAATCAGAATACTAAGCCTGTGGCATGTCCTATCAATAAGAGTGAATTGGGCGGTGATGTGTATGCTGAGACATTATTCGAAATGTCAAGTCTTCTGCCAGAGCGTTACAACCAGGACATCTCCCGCTGTCTGAATGACGACAGACCAGGACGACATGTGGCAATGGGCGTGAATGCGGATGCTACAACGCTCATCAAGTTAATGGATATAGGAACACCCACTAATATCAGCAAGAACCAATGAGAGCGATTTCTATAGCAAAATTAAATGAGAACCTCGTCAATGAGGATGCAGCAATTGCTAAAAGCAGTCTGATAGCCGTATCGGATGGTGCCGGAGGCGGTGGGGTGTTCGCAGACTTGTGGTCTCGTTACTTGGTGGAGAATCTGCCAGATAGTCCTATTATGGATTTCCCAGCATTTGACAAATGGATTGACAGTATATGGGAACCATTCTATAACGAATGTGAAGAAAAAGCTAAAGCAGAAGGTGGAATGTTGCTGAATAAGTTCTATGATGAAGGATCGTTTGCTACATTAGCAGCTGTTTGGAAGAATGGTCGGTGGATAAGTTATGGGGACAGCGTTGCTTTCTGTTACGATAAAAAAACAAAGAAACTACAGCACAGTTTTGGACAACTTTCCGATTTCAACAATCCACCGTATCTGGTGAATTGTAAGGACCCGACAAATGAAGCAGGTTTTAATAGTGGCTTGTTTAAAATGACTGAAGACTCCATCATTTTTACAGCTAGCGATGCTCTTTCGCATTATATAATAATGATGTATGAGGTAGCTTATAGGAATCTGTTTTCCTCAGAAATACAGAGAGCCATAGATGCTCAGACGAAAGATAGTAACTTTGTTAAAACAGCATTAGGCCTGAAAAAGATAGATTTTGACAAAGATGTTATTGGCAAATTGCTGAGTAGCTCAAAAAACTCATGGAACTTCAAGCGGCATATTGAATCGTTGCGCAAGAAGGGGCTAATAGCTCATGATGATTATTCAATAGCAATCAAGTAATTATATGGAAGAAAAATATATTGGCTTTACGCCGGACTATATAGACACGCTGCTGCCAAATCAAATATTTGTATTCGGCAGCAATACTTTGGGATATCATACAGGTGGCGCTTCTGGTACAGCTCGGAAAAGATTCGGAGCTATCTGGGGGCAGGCGGAAGGATTGCAGGGTCAAAGCTACGCAATACCTGTGGACTATGGAAGAAATGTAAGGAAAGACACGGACGTGAAATCCGCCGTGGAAAGGTTCATAACCTTTGCAAAGGAACATTCAGAGTTGTTTTTCCTGGTTACTCGCGTGGGATGTGGTATTGCAGGCTATCAAGACAAAGAGATGGCGCTATTTTTCAAAGATGCTCTGGAACTGAAGAATGTCAGCCTGCCTAAGAGTTTCGTGGAAGCATTGGGATTGGGTGAGATAGATTATGATTTAAATCGTTTCATTGAAGCCCAGGATACAGGATATGTATACAATCAGGTTCTTAGGGATATCAAGGATGGGAGGAGACAGAGCCAACGGATATGGTTTATATTTCCTCAAATCAAAGGCCTTGGGCATAGCTACAACTCTGAGTTCTACGGTCTCAATGGAATAGAAGAGGCTAAAGCCTATCTGGATCATCCGGTACTGGGCTTACGTCTTAAAGAGATTACTATGGCCTTGCTTGATTGTGATAAACCGTCGATAGATGAAATCTTTGACTTTCCTGATAATTTGAAGGTCAGGTCGTGCATGACACTATTTGACATGATTTCTCCCAATGACATTTTCAAGAAAGTTTTGGATAAGTACTACGATGGAAAAACTTGTGAGAAGACTATTTGGCGTTTGGAATTCCGAGATAGTAAACTGAAGAATCAGATAAAGCTCAGCAGGTTGACAATCACAAAGGATTATGCCCTCATCCTATCTGACTATAACAACAAGGAAGTGAGAATGGAGCCTTTGGTAAAAGCAGTCTATCTTCTGTATTTAAATCATCCTGAAGGTATTGCTTTCAAAGAATTACCTTCCTTCAGAAACGAATTGGCTAGAATTTATTCAAAGTTAAGGCCACATGACTTTAATAATCAAGCCATCAAGAGTATTGAGGATGTCACAAATCCGCTTTTGAACTCCATCAATGAAAAATGTTCTCGCATAAGAGCGGCATTCTTGGCTGAGGTGGATTCATCGCTTGCCGATCATTATTATATTGTAGGAAAGAGCGGAGAACCGAAGAAGATTTCACTTCCTCGTGATTTGATTATATGGGAATAAAAACGTTTCTCCACAAGCCTTGCGGCTTCTTTTTTCTTGGCGAATGGGTTGGATTGTTGTATCTTTGTACAATAATTGTTACAATTATGACAAAAAAAATAATACAACTGTGGCAAAAGAAAGGAAATTTGATGGTGTCTGGGACGCCAAAAGGATTTTGCGATACTATATTTACTATTGGATAGGAACAAAATATGGAAAACAAAATACTAATCATAGGAGTTGGCTCTGCTGGAGTAATCGCTGCTGACAAAATTAATTTGCCGAATAGCAAGAAGATATTTATAGATTCTGGCACCTATCATGCATTCGACGATGTTGTATCAGAAGGTGAACAGATAGCCTTAGCATGCAGGGCTTATGGGAAATGTTCTGGTTTCTGTAGGTGCTATTGTCGCCCAGACTTTTGCAAGGAAGTGGCTGAAGAGTATAAAGATGAGATAAAGGAGTATATTAAAAGTGCATTTGAAGATGAAGGCATCAATAATTGGGATTAGCCGCTTAAGGATTGGGGCTCACGGGGGATGACTATGAAAAACTTTCACTGAGAAAGAATGGTTTCAGTTTGGTTACCCCGACGTTACTAATGATGAACTATAAAAATGGGAATGGATTGGTAACCTCCTTGTAATTATGTAACTTGAGAATAAAAGTGCCTCTCCGCAAGCCTTGTGGACTCCTTTTATTTGGAAACAAAGATATTATTGCATATCTTTGCAAGCAGTTTTTATTCAAGTTCAAAGTATCAACGTGCTGCATCTTCATGCTGATGTAATGGGCAAGTATAGTGACGGAGATATGATTAATAGATTTCTTATGACGAAACTGAAGAAAAGAATCATATATTGGCTGTCAATGGCCACATTCCTATCATGTATATATGTCCTGATGGGGTGCTCAAAAGGCACTTCGAAGGGAAATAGTGAAGACAATGGCACCACCTTCCACTTTACTCATGAGCCGTCGAATGCTATCTACCATTGGAAGACAACATTTTGTCCCAACACGTATGAACGGGATTTCATAAAGAGCCATCAAATCAAAAGAATGTACCTGAAGTTCTTCGATGTGGGCGTAGATAACATGTTTGACGGAGAGGGCGAGCAGGCCATTCCTATTGCCACTACAATTTTCAAGGATTCCATAAAGAATGTCGCAGGTAGTGACCTTGATGTCGTGCCAGTTGTCTTTATTACTGTCGATGCACTACGAATAGGCAAGTCTTTGTGTGAAAAGATTCTCCGACGTGTGGATGACATGTGCAGGGCACAACATATAGAGTACCATGAGGTACAGTTGGATTGCGACTGGACGAAAGATACTAAGGAGCAATTTTACAGTCTGTGCCAAGAGGCCAGACGACAATTGCGCCAAGGAAGGAAGGGACTGAGTGCTACCATCAGGCTGCATCAGCTTCGGGATTCGCTCCCAGATGTGGACTATGGCGTGTTGATGCTCTACAATACGGAGAGTCTTCATGATCCGAAGGTTCTGAACTCAATACTAAGCAGCAAGGTTGTCAGTGAATATATGAGACATGCACACAGTGACAAGCATCTTGACTTTGCCTACCCCACCTATGAGTGGACTCTTTGGTTTAAGGAAAACCGCTTTATGGGCATTCTGGCTCAGGAAGATTCTGTCGTAGAAAGAGACGGTGTCCTTCGTCATGAGAGAAGTGACTATAAAGAAATTATGGAAACGAAAAGTGTCCTGAAAAAGAATCTTATGAACATCGGTTATCCTTCCTCGAACATCATCTATCATCTTGATTCCGCAAACCTCTCAAAATACAGCAATCATGAAATTGAAAAGATATATAGCCTTTAGCATCCTGGCTGCAAGTTCGACGATAGTTCTTGCCTGCGGATGGCCGCCTTCTAATTCAGGCGGTGTTTACCTATACAGAATCATGCCTTTGGATGAGTCTGATTACATGAACTATGACACCCGTTGGGACAGAGACCGCATGTTGCATCGTCGTGTGGATTATAAGACGGAGAACCTGGTGCTTTGGCAAAAGCAAACTTCTCCTGACATTCCAATCAGCGACATAGAACATGTTGTATATATAACAGAGGCTTCATTTTTGAGGGCTAAGCACTATTTGTCAGAGCAGAACACACTTAAGGATAATAGCTTTATACGATGGATCGTGAATCACAAGAGACAGGACATTCTGGACTTTCTCATTCTTGCGAAGACGAGTGAGAACGTGAGGTATAGCATGAATGATCCTTGGTATTATCATGTAGAAGACAACGAGCATTACCGTGTCCTCGAAGGCATTGTCGAAAAATGCAACCTCTATAAGTCCGGTCCGCTTCTCAACCGTTACGCACTGCAAATGGCGCGAGCATTATGCTCCTTGCGGAGGTACAATGAATGTGTTAGCTATTGGGACCATATCAAAGGTAAACTTACTGACGACGTCATCAAAAAGATGACAGAGCTAAGGGTTGCTGAAGCTCTGCACAAAACAGGCCGGCATGAAGAAGCCATGAGAATTTATGCCACATATGGTGATGTGGCTTCTATCAGGGCCATCAATTCAGGGCAGATTGAGAACGAGCTGGAGTTTGTCTATGAGCATGCTCCAAACTCGCCATACCTTGACGAAGAGTTGCAAAAGTGGCTTCTTTATTATGGTGATGATTTTACGGAACGAATGGTAAAAAGCGGTCAGAAAAACGCTTTGGACGTTGACCGACTTAACAGCCTGCTAAAAGTCACTCACAGAGCTGTCAGGGAAAAGAAAACCAAGAAGTTGGCGATGTGGTATTACGTGCTGGCAGCTCTCTACGATACTCAAGGGGAATCACACAAGGCAAAACGATACCTTGAGAAAGGGCTGAAATACAAGAAGGATCCTTTCCTTCGAGATTCTTACCATGTCCTGCAAATGTGGCTGGATGCAAAGACAACGACGTACAATCATGCCTACGAACAACGTCTGATGAGAGATCTTAAATGGCTGGAGCAGAAAATACAACATGACATCACGCCTGAGTTCATCAGGAAGATAAGCGGTGTAGAGGATCATACGTCTGGACCATTAGAGGAGAATTATATCTACAGCGATAATGCTTTTGGATATTACACCGGTTATCATGAGGTCTCTAACATCTTTTATTGGAATGACGTGATGCGACGCCTGCTGCTGAGGGTGGTATGCCCCCGCATGCATCAGGCCCACAAGTATGTAAGGGAAATCCAACTGGCAAACATGGCCGAGAACCATTTGGCATGGATTAACGATTATTCGAACGAAATGTTTCTCATCATGGACCGCCTTCCCTACAATGCCACTCGCGACTTCTTTACCCGTATTTATCATCCCAAGGACGAGTTTGACCGTTTCCTGAATAACCATGGACGAACAGACAAGTTCTACTGGTATGATATCCTTGCCACGAAATGCCTCCGCGAGCAGCGCTACAATAAAGCGATTGTCTATCTGAAACAGATTCCTCTTACTCTCCAAAAGCGAATGAACGTTTATGAATATATGACCAAAGATCCCTTCTGTTATGATATGTGGACTTTCAAAGATACGATTTCTGCGGAATACTACAAATTGCATTTCGCAGAGAAGATGGCAGGCTATGAGAAGACTATGAGAAGTCATCGGAATCCAGACAAAATAGCGGAAGCTAAGATTCAATATGCTTTAGGATTGAGGAATTCTGTTCACAGGTGCTGGTTCCTTACGCGATACAGCAGTAATAGTGATAATGACTATATCATGTTCTCATTGCCGGAAATCCTTTATCCTGAGGATTCCACAATCTATCGGCATGATGAATATATCAAACGGAGTGAACGGCTTATCAATGAGGGTATCAATACCTACTGGAACAAGGAACTTGCCGCAAGAGAACTCCGAAAATTCGCAAGGTACCAACGAATCATGGACTGTTACAGTGACACAGAGACAGCAGGCGACATCAGGTTGCACTGCGACGAGTGGAGAGACTATGCAAAGAAATGAAAATAATATAAGGCTGGCATGCTGGTTGGTGAAGTCGGTTTAGAATTGATGCCGGATTGAGATTGTTGGATATTTGGCAAATTGCAATAATAATTTTATCTTTGCGCATGCAAACAAAAGATGTAAAGATGAAGAAAAAGATTTTGTTTCTTGACATTGATGGGGTGCTGAACACTGAGCGACATCATGAGTATTGCTACGATAAGGGCATTGATAACTCTGACGAGTACGGATATCTGTTTGACCCCATAGCTGTAAAGAACCTGGCTAGGATTGTTGATGAGTCGGGCGCTTGCATCGTGATTTCGTCATCGTGGAAATACTCCGGACTTTCTACACTGGTGGACATGTGGAGCGACCGTTCCCTTCCCGGCCGAGTGATAGACATCACTCCCGACACTGAGAGTGATGAGTTCTTGCTGAATGCTGACCTGGAGGACATGGAGCTCTTCAGCTGCAGGGGATATGAAATCAAAGAATGGCTGACTGCTCATGGAAAGGGCGTCGAAGGCTATGCCATTTTGGACGATGAACAAGAGATGCTGCCCGAACAGCAGGGCCATTTTGTCCAGACAAATCCTACTGTGGGAATCACAGAGGAAGATGCCGAAAAAGTGATTGTGATTCTTGCAAAAGAGAAACAAAGCTAGGATTGTTGTTCTATACAAAAAAATATTGATATAACAAACAAAAGATAAATGACATGAAAATACATTGGCCAAAAATAACAATTCCAAAAGAATATGAGAGTGCAGAATCATATCTCAAACATCTTGTTTACGAAGGTGCCAGGAAAAAGGGATATATAGAAGGAGAAAACAATTATTTAAATGAAAGAATCGAAGCAATAGAGCATGAACTGGATTGTCTACGTGGGTATGAACCCTATTTCATCATATTCTACGACTTGATGAAGTTTTGCAAGACCGAAAACATCATTGTCGCACCTGGATATGGCAATGCTCCAAGTTCTGTCGTCAATTATTGTTTGGACATTACCAAAATAGAGCCTGCATGTGATTTTCAATTTGAGAGTTTCTTTATCAAAGGAACAACCAGAATTCCCGATATCGACATACTGGTAGAAGATCAGAAAAGAGGTTCGGTTATCAAGTATCTCTCAGATACTTACGGAGAGGAAAGTGTGTTGATGTCTGGAGTAGGATACAAGGCAAATCTTAAGGAGAAGCGTTCGTATAGAGTTCCTGTATATGGTGTTCATGCTTGTGGCGTATGCCTCTTTGACAGGCCTTATCATGAGGTGACGGAAACCATCGATATCGTGGATAAAGATTCAGGAAAAAGTACAAAAGTCCCCAAATTGACAAAGGAAGAACTGGAGCATTTGGGATATGTCCATATTGATATTATCGGATCAAAAGACCTAAATCTTGTAAGTAAAATCTTACAGCTAATTGAAATAAAACATGGAACGAGAATAGACTTTGACAGTATACCTCTCGACGATTCCGAGACATATAAGTTCTTGTCTTCAGGAAATGAAGACGTCGGAAAGATCTGGCACTGTGGAGACGGTATAGCAAAAGACTTTGCTGATACCCAACCGTCATGGATTGTAGAATTGTGTGCCATCAATTCGATGTGGACACATAAATTATACAAATGGAAAAACTACTATAAGTTTTTGGTAGAAGAAGATGACGCGGACGATAGATACTCTCTTTTTTATGAAATCTTTTATGAGATGACAAGAGGGTTGGTTTTCTATCATGAACAAATTAATTTGATTCTATATCTTATGTCAGGTTTGAGTTTAGAAGATTGTGAAAGAATCAGAAGAAATATGAGATGTCCTGACCAAAAGCCAATAAGAAAATGCTTTATGGATGGCGTAAAAAGATCTGGTTTGCACAGCATCAAAGAGGCGAAGAACATCTGGATGTATTTCATGAAACACCATAAAGAAACAATATCAATGTCTCACTATTATAGCTTGGCTGTTAGGTGGTATAGAACAACTTGGCTGCGTGTACACTACCCTGATGAATTCAAAGCATGTTTTATTTAAAAAACAATAAATCAATGACTAATAGAATACTTGTTGTCCCCGATGTACATGGACGACTCTTTTGGAAAGAACCTGTCATAAGTACTTGGATGATGTTGACAGAGTAGTGTTTCTTGGTGACTACCTTGACCCTTATGAGGATGAGGATGGGGTGGCTGATGACATCTATCAGAACCTGATGGAAATCATTGCGCTGAAGCGGAACAATATGGAAAAGGTTGTCCTGTTGAAAGGAAATCATGCCCAGCATTATGCCTCGGAACGCTTTGAGGAACTAGCCGGCGGCACACGCATGGATCAGCAAAACTGGAACAAGTATCATCAGACGTTCACGGATAATAAGGATATGTTCCAGATTTCGCATATAGATTTTATCAAAGGGATGCCATATGTTTTTTCGCATGCAGGCCTCACTCTTTACTGGCTTAAGAAAGTCAATGAGAACGTGTGGAACCTCTTTGACAATAAGATATCCGTGGCAAATCCAGAAATCATAGAAAGGATTAATCTTCTGGATGATGATGGTATAGGGCAGGATATGCTGGCGGTTATAGGACGTTATCGAACATTGGTTGGCGAGAAAACTGGTAGCGTGCTATGGGCCGACATTGAGGAACATACCATACCAAATGCTCCTAAGGCATACGGTCTGAACAAGGTGTTTCAAGTGTTTGGACATACAAAATTGAACAAAGACTACGACAAGTTAGAGTTTGACAATTTTGCTATGATTGATTCCCGGCAATGCTTTATGATAGATGAGAATGTTAAGGAAAAAATCGTTGCACTTGGACTTCCATGCACTAGTACTTTTATAACTAATGAATAGAAGATTATCAAATTGTAAACAAAAAACAATATGTGAATAGTATGAAAAAGAAAATATGGTGCAGGGTGGTGAAGATTATCAAGTATATGTTTTGTTTTCCATTTATGCTGCTTATAGCCATCATAATATGGATAGACTGGAAACGTAATTATGATGGTCTTCCTATAGAAACGTGGGGAATGCCTCATAGACACGAATAAATGAATTCCCATAAGGAATGATGTGGTTATTTCCGTAAAACTCATAAGATAAAAAATGTAGAGACTAAACTTATGTATAAAAATATTTTTGTAACTTTGCACCCGAATTAACGAATTTTATTCGGAAATTTACATCAAGAACGCAGCAATGCGTGCCAACCGAGCTCCAGGGATAGAGCAATCCCGAAGAGCCACGGTGGCGAGCTTTAACAAGCAGATGTGGGCATACGCCAAAAACTCATTTAAGCTCAGAGACTGTAGATTTCCTTATGTGTCGGCGTCAGCGGCATGTAGGGATTTCTTGTTTTCCAAAAGTAAGTGTTGTTACTTGTCGTTATACCCGCAGATGGATGGAATCAACTTTTTGTATAACGATTTTAATAATAACAAAACAATGGAAAAGAAAATGTACAAACATGTGTTGCTGCACATTCCACACGCATCGACAGCATTTCCTGCCGGCTCACAGCATGGATTCAAAGACTTAAACGAGGATGAACGGCTTCTCATCGACTACTACACTGATGAGTTGTTCTCGCCAGTAGCTTCAACAGAAAGGATTCATAAAATGGTTTTCCCATATTGCCGGCTGTATTGCGATGCAGAACGGCTCGTGAACGACCCGCTGGAGGAAGTAGGGCTCGGCATTTCCTACCACAGGCAAACCGACAAGGGCCGGCGCTTGTTCGGCAGTCTACTAGAAGCCTTTGCCATATATGCCGACTTCCATGCAAAGATGGCCAAGGATATCGTAAATATGGGTGTCGGCACGCTGCTGATAGACAGCCACAGTTTCTCCAACCTGCCGAATATGTTGAATTCGACCCCGCCAGACATCGACATTTGCATAGGATTCAACGACGATGAGACCTGTCCCAACAAGGTTGTTATTGGCAACATTGTTCATTACTTCAAGTCAAAAGGATATAAAGTGGGTATCAATGAACCCTTCTCAAACAGCAAGACATTCTCAGTGCCCATTACATACCATTCGGTCATGATAGAAGTAAACAAAAGACTATACATGAACGAATGTACTCTTGAAAAGACAGAAGGGTTCACGAAATTGAAACTTGATATTCAGTGTCTCTATGGGCATTTATTGATGAAATGATGAATCTCAATTGATGCATACTTGTGGAGCAAATGTGGAGCAAATTGAGGGATGTGACAAAATGAAAAATCTCGCAAGTGCTTTTATGTCAGCTACTTGCGAGATTTTGAATTGTTTTAAAAGGTACCCAGAGCCGGAACATAACCGCCTCTAACAAAGGAAAGAAAAAGAAATAAAGTAATTGATATACAACTATTTACGATGTTTTGTAATTTTTCTAATTTTTGACAAAATACCCCATTTTTGCCCTTGTTTTGTTAGAATTAACACCTTTTTAACACCCCAGAATTAAAACTTTTTGTACCTTTGCAAATGAAAAGAAAACATCGGTAAATAAACGAGTTATGGCAGAATCAAGAGGCAAGAACAAGAACCTCGTGGAAGCAGGAAATCCGCGATTATTGAAGAAATTGGTAAAGAATGACACCGAATATAGCCTATATTTGGAGTATCAGATGGGTTATAATCGGGACAACGGCACATCCATTCGCAAGAAGGAAAGTCTGTCGCTGTATCTTTTGGCATCTCCCCGTACACCCATCCAACGACAGCAAAACAAGGAGACACTGGAACTAGCCAAGAAGATTCGTTTCGAACGTGAGCAAGAATTCCTGGACAACCGCGAGGGCTATCGACTGAAGAAAGAGAAGGGCATCAACTTCCTCGATTATTACCAATCGTACATCAGCAGTTATACCAAGAAGGACATCCGCATGATTCAGATTGCCCTCAATCGTTTCCAGGACTTCCTTGCCGAGTATCATCCGCTGTTGAAAGACTTCATCCGGCCCGATGCCATTACTCATGAAATGATGGTGAAGTTTGCCGAATACCTTCAGACTCGTAGTGTAGGAGAAGGAGCAAAGAGCATCTTGCAGCGATTCAAGAAGGTGGTACGTTCTGCCGTTGACCAGGGCATCATGGCGAAAGATCCATGCAAGGGAGTTGTCTGTGTCGTTGATGACCAAGTGCTGAAGAAAGATGTGCTCTCACAAGAGGAGATAAAAAAACTCATGGACACCCACTATCAGTTCGAGAAAGAGAACGTCCGCAATGCCTTCATCTTCTGTCTCTATACAGGCATGCGTTTCTGCGATGTCAAAGACCTTCGCTACTCTAATATTGACTACGCCAACAAACTCTTGCGCTTTGAGCAGGATAAGACCAAAGGACACTCTGCCCACAGTTGGGTTACCATTCCCCTCAATGATGGTCTCATTCATCTGGTCGGCAGGCCAAAAGAAGGAGAAACAAAGGAATCGCTCGTTTTCAACCTCCCATCATACGAAAGCTGCTGTAAGTCCGTCAAGCGATGGGTGAAACGTGCCGGCATCGACAAACACATCAGTTGGCATTGTGCTCGCCACTCCTTTGCTGTGAACATCCTCAACAACGGAGCCAATATCAAGACCGTTGCCAGCCTACTCGGCCACAGCGGTTTGAAGCACACCGAGAAATACACCCGTGCCGTTGACAAGTTGAAGGAGGATGCCATCAACAGCCTGCCAGCACTCAACCTATAGCATTGATTCTTTTACTGGCGAAAGGAGAAGATATTTTTCCTTTCGCCAGCAAACATCATTGTTCTGGCGAAAGCAGAATAGGTTTAGTCCATGTTGCGCATATATAGCAAGGGGTGTACTAAATGCGAAAAGGCACTGTGTATTTTTGTCGGGTCGGATGCAAAACAAGAAGTCAAAAATAAAAAAGTTCTAAAAACGAGTTATTATTCAACATTAAGTTAGGCGGTTTAACAAATTATGTTTATCTTTGCACATGTAAATAGCTAAAATCAAAATAGATGACGAAGAAAGATTGTCAAAACAGAATCAGAGTGGTGTTGGCCGACAAGCAGATTACCAACCGATGGCTAGCCGAACAGATGGGTGTTACCGATATGACCGTCTCCCGTTGGAAAACCAACAAGATACAGCCCTCTATGGCGCAATTCGTAGAAATTGCCCGTCTGCTACAGGTTGACATTAAAGACCTGCTGGAAGTGGATTTCGATGCTGAGGGAAAGATTCTATAACCAAGAACTATTATTACTTATGAAGAAAGAAGAAATACTGGCTTTATTTAAGAGTTATGAAGATGCAGTTTGCATGATTGACAAAACTGAATGCTGGAGTGCACGTGATTTGTGTACACTATTTGGCTATCAACAATGGCGTAATTTCTGTAATGTCATTGACAAAGCCAAAGAGGCATGTAGTAATGCAGGACAATCTGTTTCTGATCATTTTGCTGACGTCAGCAAAATGATAGACATTGCAAAAGGTGCTCAGCGAGAAGTGGATGACATTATGCTCACCCGCTATGCTTGCTATCTGGTCGTACAGAATGGCGACCCAAGAAAGCCGCAGATTGCTTTTGCACAGACTTATTTTGCAGTTCAAACCCGTCGTGCAGAACTGATAGAGCAACGACTTTTGGAAGTTGAGCGAGTTAAAGCACGAGCCAAATTGCAGGAGACAGAACGAAAACTTTCAGGCATCTTGTATGAACGTGGAGTAAATGACCAGACTTTCGCAGTTATCCGTTCCAAAGGGGATCAAGCACTCTTCCGTTTGAACACAAACATGATGAAACGCAAGTTGGGAATGCCACAAGGCCGTCCTCTTGCCGATTTCCTTCCTACCATTAGCATAAAGGCAAAAGACTTTGCTGCAGAAATGACCAGTGTCAATGTGCAAGCCAAAGACCTTCAAGGCGAAGTATCTATCACACGGGAACATGTTGACAATAATGCCGCAGTACGTAAGATGCTCACAGAGCGAGGTATTATCCCAGAAAATCTTCCTCCTGCAGAAGATGTCAAGAAGGTAGAACGCCGTTTGGTAAGCGAGCAGAAGAAGATGTTAAAGAACAAAAAACAATAAGCATTTGTTGTTTATTTACAAATATTATGAAGATTAAATCAGTTAGCATAAAGAATTTTCGTAGTTATTCTAATGAGACTATAATTTCATTTGATAATTTAACTGCGTTTATTGGGAAGAATGATGTTGGCAAATCTTCTATTTTAGAGGCTTTAGACATCTTTTTTCATGATGGGAAAGGCACTATAAAAATAGATAAAGAGGATATAAACAAAAATGGTAAAGAAACAGGGGATGCGGATATTGTTATAATGGTGTCTTTTACCGACCTGCCTGCGACTGTAATCCTTGACGAAACAAATAGCACAACGCTATGTGATGAATATCTTCTTAATTCAGAGGGGTATCTGCAAGTTAAGAAAACCTTTAAAAATGGTAGCAATACAAATTCTAACCTGAAGGTATCATTAATCGCCAATCACCCAACAAATACAGAGTGTAATAAGCTGTTGCAAAAAAAACAAACAGATTTAGTTAAAATGGTTGACAACTTAGGAATCACCTGTGAAGATAAAAGGAAAAACGCTCTTATGCGTAAGGCCATTTGGAATCACTATTGCGAGGATTTACAGTTGTCAGAAACAGAAATAGATGTTTCATCGAAAGATGGGGACATTAAGTCAATATGGGAGAAACTCCAAATGTCATTGCCTTACTATTCCCTATTTCAGTCAGATAGGAAAAATAGTGATGGGGACAACGAAGTTCAAGATCCGTTGAAAGCTGCAGTAAGGCAGATTTTAAACAATAATGATTTACAAGAAAAGTTGCGTGATATTGCACAAAACGTTCAAGCGACCTTGCAGCAGGTTTCTGATTTAACATTATCAAAGCTTAGGGAAATGAATCCTGAGATTGCCAATTCGTTACACCCTAATATGGATTTTGCAAATCTAAAGTGGGCTGATGTGTTCAAGAATGTTTCTATTTCAGGAGACAATGACATACCGATAAACAAAAGAGGTAGTGGTGTAAAAAGATTAGTCTTGATAAACTTCTTTCGCGCAGAAGCAGAAAGAAGGTGCAGAGAAACGACTAGTTCTGGTATCATATATGCAATTGAAGAACCGGAAACGTCACAACACATAGAACATCAAAGAGTATTAATGGATGCTTTGTGCAAGTTGTCTAAGCAAGTAAACAGTCAGGTCATTATAACGACTCATAGTGCAGATATTGTTAGATGCCTGGGATTCAACAACATTCGATTAATCGACAATAATGCAGAAGGAGAAAAGTATGTCAAAACCGTTGAACAAAGCATATTGCCTTCCCCATCTTTGAATGAGGTCAGCTATTTAGCTTTTGGAGATATTTCAGAAGATTATCATAATGAACTCTATGGATACCTACAAGCGAAGGCCATTGATGAAGATGCTGATAATGAAAAGGAAAACGGGTTTGACAATTGGCTACAAATGAAAGGATGTACCATTAATAAGCAATGGATCCGAATTGTTAAAGGTGTTCCAAAACCAGCACAGACAAGAACGCTACAAACATATATTCGAAATTATTATCATCATCCAGAAAACGATCAAAACGTCAAATATACTCATGAAGAACTAAAATGTTCCATCGAGAAAATGGTAGAAATTGCAAGAATTGTTTGAATATGGTTAAAAAGACAATAATCGACACTAATGTTTCTCAACTTTTATGTGGAGATTGTATCAATGTAATGCGATCTTTACCCGAAGGTAGCATAGATTGTGTAATTACTGACCCTCCATATAACATAGGACTATTTATGCATGAGCGCAATACAAATCTCAAAAAAATGCGTGAAAATCAATTTGCTTATGCAGGTTGGGATAATATGGAATATCGGGATTGGAAGCGAAATATGTCACGCTTTCTTGCCCAATGTGCTCGGGTTTTAAAAAAGAGAGGTTCACTTATCATTTTTATGTCAGTTATAAAAGTGGCCGACATAGTAGAACTGGCAACTAAGCAAGGCTTCTACTATAAAACGACTGGAGTTTGGCATAAAACCAACCCCATGCCACGTAATATGAATCTTCAATTTGTAAACTCAACGGAATGTTGGATTTATTTCATATTTGGCGGTACATCTGGAACTTTTAATAATAAAGGAGAAGTTAAACATGATTTTTTAGAAAGTTCCGTCTGTCCAAATTCAGAAAAGAAATTTGGGAATCATCCAACTCAAAAGCCCTTAAAGATACTGAAAGAACTTATTGAATGTGTGACTAATGAGGACGATATTGTCCTTGACCCTTTTATGGGGAGTGGGTCAACTTGTGTGGCGTGTGCCATGTTGCGCCGAAGATATATCGGCATAGAACTAGAAGAAAGATATTTTAATATCGCAAACAATAGAATCCAATATTTAGATAAAACAAGATGAATGTTGCAGATTTATTTTCAGGTGTAGGTGGCATGTCGGAAGGATTCCGAATGGCAGGCTTTGATATCAAATTCGCCATAGAGTTTGATAAAGAAATTGCTGCAGCCTATAGAAAAAATCATCCAAAGACAGAAGTTATAGCCGAAGATATTTGCAATGTTGATGCTAAAGCTCTTCATGCAAAATATCCGCAAATAGATGTTGTCATGGGCGGACCGCCTTGCCAAGGTTTCTCTCAAAAAGGGAAACGCCTTAACTTAAACGACCCACGTAATTACCTTTTTCAACAATTCGTAAGGTTCGTAGACGAGTTGAAACCAAAATATTTTGTACTTGAAAATGTACCTAATATTGTTACAACATCTAATGGCTATTTCAAAAAACAAATAGTAGATGCTTTTGAGAAGTTAGGTTACAGAGTGACCTATGGTGTTCTGTGTGCGGCAGATTTTGGTGTCCCCCAGGACAGGCATCGTGCAGTGTTTATTGGCCAAAAAAATAAACTTGAAGTTAGCCTACCTTCCCCTACAGGAAATAAGATTACAATAAAAGACGCTATCTATGATTTACCTTTCATAGCTGCCGGTGAAGGTGAAGAAGAGTGCCAATATACAAAAGAAGCTATCTCAGATTATCAGAGATTGATGAGAAAAGGCAGTAGGACTTTGTACAATCATGTTGCAACAAAGCATAATGATTTGGCTTTAAAAAGATTGGCAATGATACCCAAAGGGGCAGGAAAGGAAGTTCTTCCACCAGAAGAAAGAACAAAGTCTATATATAGCGGAACGTGGTCAAGAATGATTGAGGACGATATATCTGTTACTATTACAACAAGATACGACACACCATCTTCAGGAAGATTCACCCATCCCATATTAGATAGGTGTATTACGACAAGAGAGGCTGCGAGGATACAATCTTTTCCCGATACTTTTAGGTTTTATGGTTCTAAAACGAGCCAAATGAAACAGGTTGGTAATGCAGTTCCTCCACTATTAGCAAAGGCTATTGCAGAACAAATAAAAAAAAATGAGATATGATTAAACCAGTAAAGTACAAAGATAGAGTTGCAATAAACTCTTTGACAGGAATAAAATCTTCTTTAGCACACATAAGAAGCGTTATTTCCTTAACTTATCTTTTATATTTGGCAAACAATCGTAGGTCATCGATTGTTTATTCTCGGTCAGATGAAGCTCAGAGTATATCATTGCGTCCAGAATACACTGCGTTTATCAAAGAATATTTAGGGGACACCAATATTGACTCTGATATTGTTTCCAATCCTCTCTTAACATCACAAATAGAATCTCTATATGTAGGAATAACTCTCATGTTCGGGTTAGGCAGGATCTCCTTTGAAAATAGTTCATTGGGAATGACTAAAGAAAGAACAGGCGGAACGCGATACCCAAAGAAAATAGACTTCGCCAGTAATATTGTTTTACTTGACACAATTTTACAAAGTGCCGACAATGCAGAAAGACAAGAATTCTTGAAATCATGGCTAAAAGACAGAAATATTGATTCTGAGTTGGAATTAAGAATTGCTACATTCCTAAACATCTGTATCGAAAACAATCTGTTTAAACTCCGTGATGGCGATAATGATATATTTTTTCAAACAGAAGGGATATATTTGGCTCTACAGAGAGGAGAAGAAGTTTCACTTGAATCAGATGAGAAAGTCGGCCCTGCTCGAATATTAAATAGCATGCTTCGAGAAGATTTAATACCTTGGCTAACTGTTAAAAACTCTACAGTTAAGATAAATAACAATTGTAATTTTGATGTCGCTTCCTATACAGATATATTGTCAACTTCCTTAGACATCAGAGACATAAAGGTTGATGCTGTTGAAGAAATAGAACAAGAAGATGAAACCACAACCCATTCTTCCTTGTCTCTCCAGCAAATCTTCTATGGTGCTCCTGGCACAGGCAAGTCACATATAATCAAAGAGCAGACGAAGGGTGAGGACGTGATACGAACGACCTTCCATCCTGACACAGACTATTCCACATTTGTCGGAACTTACAAACCTACAACAGAGTTTGCTCCTGTGCTTGCCATCATTGGTGACAAGGCTGTAGAAACAGGACGAGAAGAAAAGCGCATCAGTTACGAGTTCGTCTGTCAAGCTTTCCTTCAAGCATACGTCGCCGCATGGAAGAAAGTTGCCGAGGCGAAAGGTAGCACAGCAAAGAAGCAGTTCCTTGTGATTGAGGAAATCAACCGAGGCAATTGTGCTCAAATTTTCGGCGACTTATTCCAACTACTTGACCGCAACGATTATGGCTATTCCGATTATCCCATTCAGGCTGACGCTGACATGCAGAAACAGTTGAAGTGGCTATTTGGAGGAGTAGAGATAGAGAATGCAGAAAGCATCAATGCCCTATATGACGGCAGAGACATCGTGAAGGAAGTGCTCAGCGGAGAAGTGTTGCTCTTGCCAAACAATCTCTACATTTGGGCCACGATGAACACGAGCGACCAAAGTTTGTTCCCTATCGACTCTGCTTTCAAGCGTCGTTGGGACTGGCAGTATATGCCCATCAGTGAAGGACGAGACAAGAACGGACAATCTAAGAATTGGAAGATTGAAGCCGATACACAAATGTACAGTTGGTGGTCATTCATCCAAAAGATAAATGATGAAATTTATGACAAGACCAACTCTGAGGACAAGAAACTTGGTTACTATTTCTGTAAGCCTATAAATGGTGTCATCAAGGTAGAAACATTTGTATCTAAGGTTCTGTTCTACATATGGAACGATGTGTTCAAGGACTTTGACAACGAAAGTGGCATCTTTGCTGAACCATATGACAAGTTCTATGGAACAGACACAAAGGGGGATGTGGTGATAGCCAAAGATAAAGTGCAGACGTTATTGGACAATTTGAATGTAGAAGTTGCTGAAATAATTGGTGCAGATGAAAACGAGTCTGTCTCTGACGAATCTGACAATGCCACCATGACGGGATCTTCAGCCAGAGATAAGTCTGTCTACTCTATCAATGGGGAAGGGAATTATGTGAAGAAAACAGTTCCTTTGGCTACAGTCAATACTTTTGTTAAGAACTATCCCGATGTCACAGCAAGTGAATTGGTAGAAACATGGTATGCTCTTGGTACTATGATTCGCCAGATTGTCATTTCGAAAGAATCGTATGAGCAAAAACTCAGCAAGACATCGGATGCAATTTTTGCAAAAAGATACGACAGTCTCAATATGCCCAATGGAGAAGTTGTTTACGTGTATAACCAGTTTACCCCTGAACGTATAAATGATTTCATATCAAAGGTGAACGAACAATCTTGGGATATCCATATAGAAAAGGTCGCTGAATGAAAATACTCATAGAAGAACATCAGTACGACGTAGCACGAGTGAAAGACATTCTGCATGGCATTGATGCCTTGGAGAATGTGGAAGGGCGGGTGTCCATTCACTATGTGGGGTATTACTACAATACCCTGCTGAGGGACTGCGTGTTTATTCTACCAAAAGTTCTCCTTAAAGATGTAGAAGGACAAGAACTGGCGTTCGGAAAATACAAACCAGAGGACATCTGCGATCTAAATAAATACGATCCGCTCACAACGGAAGAAAAGAGTTTCCTCTATAAGTTCTCCGTATGGATATACCGTGCCATCGTGGTTTACAAGAACGACAAGCGGAATGCCGACGAGGCCAAGGACATCGTCTATCACACTAAGATAGCGGAGGTGGGTAAAGGCAACCGACGGCTCTCCAATACTTATCTTGACATTCTGCTGGAATTGGAAAGGTTCAACCGCGATAATCAGAACTTCTTCTTCTTTGTACTGAAGAACCTGCACGCAGGATTCAATAAGATTAACTGGACGCGCACCATCAACAAAGAGATGGCTCTTGTTAGTCGGAACGTGCCGGTCTATCTGCATCCCGTCAACAAAAAGCGGCAGATAAACTTCGACGAGGAGTTGCTTGTTATCTTCTTCTCTATTCTGAACTACATCAGCGACGAATATGGTTTTCCAAAGGAGATAAACTTCCAGTATGAACTCATCAAGGGCAAGCAGTTTGAACGCTACTTGAACGGCTATGGTCTGACCCGACTGCGCCAGATAAAATACAAATATTTCTCCGACAAGGCATTGGAGCTTTGGGGGCTTTGCGAGGCTTTCTTCAAGGAATCGAAGCAATTGTTCGTACATACCGAGAAGAAAGAGTATCTACTTGTCAAGAGTTTCTACATAGTCTTTGAGGCCATCATTGACGAACTCATCGGCGATAACCCATTGCCCGACGGTATGGAGAAGAAGCAGGAAGATGGTAAAATAGTGGATCATCTCTATACAGCTCAGAGTCTGATTGAAGGCGAGAAGAAACCGACTTACTACATCGGTGACTCGAAGTACTACAAGATGGGACACGAACTTGGTTCGGAGTCCATATACAAGCAATACACCTATGCCCGTAACGTCATTCAATGGAACCTTGACATCTTCAACGGCGAGAACAAGAGGGTGAAGACATCAAAGGTAAAACTGCGTGACGACGTGACTGAAGGTTATAATATCATCCCCAACTTCTTTATCTCAGCGAAGATGGATGATGGCTTCGATTACAAGAACGACGGCATCAGCCAGACGGATAGGCAGAACAAGCGTCACAAGCAGATGCAGTTCAAGAACCGACTGTTCGACCGCGACACGCTTTTGCTGTTCCATTACGATGTGAACTTTTTGTTTGTTCTATCACTGTATGCAAGGAATAGTGCGTCGGGAAAAGCGAAATGGAAGGAACAGGTGCGCGAGCGTTTCCGCAAGGAAATTCAAGATTGGCTGCAGGAAGACTATAATTTCTATGCGATGACTGCCCGACCAGGCACCCATGCCAAAGAGTATTTCAAAACTCACTTCCAGGAAATTCTCGGAAAGACATATACACCGTTTGCAGAGAATAACATCTACTCTCTGGCCCTTGACAAGGAAGACCCTGAGCATGACAATGAGGTCTTGCTTACAGAACTACGCCGTCACTTCTTTGTAGAGCCCTGTTCATTAGGTGATAATCCAGAGCCAATTATTCAGACTGCGGTATCAAATGCAGGAATAGCAGCGATTCTTCCGGCAAGAGACTTAGTACTAGTAGGCTGTCTGCGCAGTCCTGCTCATCGGGAATGGGTATTCAGTCAAGGCAAATACAATATTCGTCTTGCCATGGGAAAGGACGATGTCCAAGGCGCCATGAAACCGTCAAGAGAACTTATGGACGTGTCGCACCTGCTCCTATACAATGAAACTGACAAGTCTGTCGCATTTTACTTCAACGTAAATGACCCATCTGTGATGCCAGAGATGTATGGGTTTGACAAGATGAAGGAACTTTTCTATCCGTTCAACGTGAACAGACATCCCATCGATTCGTATCAAGACAGGGTGCTCAAACGTTATGGCAAGCGCGCTTATCTCACATACGACTTCAATACGCTGCCAGTAGAACTGCCTGCAAGGAAAACTGTCAATTTGGAAAGGCTGTTGGATAAGTACCTGCCTGATGATGAGCCTATGGGGAAGCCCTTTGTTGTTACATTCCAAGAGTTATTAGGTTACATAGAATGACGGACTTATGACAGGATATCTCACATCCCCACAACGCCATGCCAACATGGCGGCCATTCACGGCAAGGACACAAAGCCAGAGATGGTGGTGCGTCGTTATCTGTGGGGGCATGGGTATCGTTATCGCTTGAATCATCCACGGTTGCCAGGGAAACCAGACATTGTGATGCGGAAGTATAGAACATGTATCTTTGTGAATGGTTGCTTCTGGCATGGGCATGAAGGATGCCAATACTATACGATACCGAAGACCAACACTGCATTTTGGATGGCAAAGATAAAGAGGAATCAGGAGCGTGACGTTGAAGTGCAGCGTCGGCTTGCTTCGATGGGCTGGCACTCCATCACCATCTGGGAATGTGAGCTGAAGCCGAAGGTGCGGGAAAGGACTTTGGAATCATTGACGTTTACTCTCAATAGGATTTTCCTTCAAGACCATTGTTTCAAGAAGTATGAGATACCAGAGAAAGAACCTATGATGGCGGCAGAAGATATAGCCGACTATAATAAAAAGAATATAAATGACGTTTGAATAGTTAATATGACCATACAAGAAATAACAACTCGTAAGGAAGACCAAACATTTGACTGCAAAAGCATTCAAATAGACCCGAAAGCTTTGGCTGTACCCATCGTGGCATTTGCCAATGCGGATGGTGGCGTAATAGCCATTGGGGTATCGGATAAAACTCGGAAGATTGAAGGGGTTGACCAGCATACGGAGAAGTTGAACGAACTGCTGCGTGTGCCATTTGATTTCTGCAATCCATCGGTTCCAGTGACATGCTCATACCTTCCTTGCACGGATAAGGATGGGAATGAGAACCGTATCTTATTGATGGAGATTCCTGCCAGTTCGAGCCTGCATACCAACCAGGCAGATGAAGCCTTTATGCGTGTTGGCGATAAGAGCCGGAAACTGACCTTCGATGAGCGGGTGCAACTGATGTACGACAAAGGGGAGCGTTACTACGAAGATACTGCAGTGTATGGGGCAACCATCGATGACATTGACATGGATGCTGTGGCCGACTATGCCAAAATGGTCGGCTATGGGAAAAGTCCCTTGCAATACTTGCGAGAGAACAATGGTTTTGTGAGGACCAACAAGAAGGCTGCGATTAAGCGAGAGCAGAGCGATGCTCGCATCAGCTCTGCCGAGCGTGAGCAGGCTCGACCGGAGGTCAATGGTGAAGAGGATGTGAGCACGGCATGCATTCTTCTCTTTGGCAAGTATCCCCAGAAGTTCTTCCCTCGTGCCCGTACTCGCTTCATCAGATACGAGGGTGTTGATGAGAAGGTTGGTGCTGAGATGAACGTTATCAAGGATGTCACATTTGAGGGAACTATCTTGAACCAAGTCAAGAAGACGATTGAGTTTATCGAGACACAGGTTCGGGAGCATACGTTCCTGGGACAACATGCTCAGTTCGTAACAAAGCGTGATTACCCAGAATTCGTCATTCAAGAGATGACTGTCAACGCTTGCTGCCACCGAGCCTACAACATTAAGGGCACGGAGATACAAATCAAAATGTTTGATGATCGGTTGGTGTTCGAGTCCCCTGGTAAACTTCCAGGACAAGTCAAGCCTAACAATATCCGGCACACCCACTTCTCACGTAACCCGAAGATAGCAGCCTTCCTCAAAGCATATCACTTTGTCAAGGAGTTTGGCGAGGGCTTTGATCGTATTTGTCGCGAGCAAGAGGCTAATGGTGCCAATGTCCCATCTTTCAGAACTGACGAGTTCATCCTGAAGATCACCGTGCCAAAGGTAGCAGAAAAGGTGACTGTAAACGTCACAGAAAAGGTGAATGCCACAGAAAACGTCATAGATGCGTCACAGAAAACGTCACAGAAAACGTCACAGAAAACGTCACAGAAAATTATAGAATTGATAAAGGAGGATCCTTATATTTCAACCTCTAAAATGGCTGAAATCATAGGTGTTGACAGGAGAAACATTGCAAGAAACATCAAGAAACTACAAGAGCAAGGTGTCGTTCGTCGAGTAGGTCCAGACAAAGGTGGCTTCTGGGAGATAATAGTTTAAGCCTTGATGTTCAAGCAATATTATAAAGAGCCCAACTGATTCACTTGGTCAGCTGGGCTTTTCATTGTTAGTGTGTCACCGAATGATGGAGAGTAGAGCGTTGCCACCGAAGTAGACGGCAAGACACACGGCCACTTCAAAGACTCCTATGGCCCACCAGAAAACTTTGCTGGATAGCCAGATTCCCTTGTTCTCACGGACTACAGATTTGAGATGGTCGTTCTGCACATTCCATTCCTGGCGTTGCTGAAGTCGATGATGTTCCAGCAGCTGGTTCGCTTGTTGAATCATGTCGTTTACACGTTTCTTGACTTCTTCAAAGGAGTCAGGAGTAATCTTGGCAGGTATGATCATGTTTTCAATCTGCTGCTTCAAATCAGTGATATAGTCTGCTATCTCACCGAGTTTAGAGCAACCTGTCTCGATAACTTTGGCAAGTTCGACCATGCGGTCACACATCTCCTTGGCAGAGGTGATGTGACTATCCATATCAGAAACGGCTTGGCGCAATGATTCTATCTTGACCTCCATCCGTTTCTCTTCCTGAGAGAACTCATGCTGATGGTCTATAGAACTCAACATGTGTTCGACAGGGCTTGCAGTGTTCTCCGGCATTGGTGGTGGCACTGGAACTTCTTGGTTGATATTGTATTTCTTCATTGGCAAGCTGTTTTATCTACCTCTGCTTCGACGTATTTTGAGCTTTGGTGTTGTTACCATGGAATGGGCCATCCGTGCACAACGCTTTGCCCATTCCCAATCATCCTCGTCGTCTTTTCCCCAGCCAGAGGATGGGGACGTTCCACCTCCACCGCAACTTTCAGACAAAGATGTGGCTGCATCAATGTAGCTAGCGAAAAGCAAAAGAGCCATATCGACAATGTGGTTGGCCGTTTCGTCATTAACCTTGAAACTGGCAACTTCATCCTTCATAGCATCAAGGGCCTTGTCGGGAATTTCAATGGAATAGATGTGACCATCCACATCTACTTTGCGGAGGCAATAGATTGGTCGCTCAGCTTTTGGCATTACATTTGGCTGAGGAATAATATTGAGTTTTGGACTATCGGATTGTCCTGAATGAGGTCTATTCTCATTAGAATTCAAAGGATGCAGCTTACGCCATGTCGATTCAATCTTTGATGGCATCAAGTTACGACCCTTCCCCAACTCAGACGACTTGTAAATGGAGTTACCCATGCGAACAGTATAACCTTTTACAACTACATTGGAGTCATAATGTAGTTTTAGGTCGTACCCCTTGGCTGTGAGTTTCTGGACATAGAAATCCCATGAGAATCTGGACATGGTTTTGAGTGCATTCATACAATCAAGCGCGATTCTCTCTTTGTTTTCATCGGAACGCTGCTCTGCTTGTACCCATCCACGTTGGCGCGTCACTTCATTGGCTGCCATCGTGGCCCGGATACCGATGTCGTGATCATCGTTCACGTTACCTTCCATGTCAATGCGATTACAGTCAAGATGCATGTGGACGATGCCCGATTTACTGTCGCGGTGTAGAGAGACAACATATTGGGAGTTGGCGATGTTAGTACCAGCAGCGGAGGGGCGGCCAGTCTTTTTTGAGAGGTCTATGCCATCGAATGCTTTGATGAAGTCCTCTGCCAGTTTCTCCCAATCGGCAAGAGTGAAGCCTTCGGTTTCTTCCCTTGCAGGAGAAATCTCTATACGCATCATGAAGTTCTTCATCGGGCGATGCTTCGAACGCTTATACTGAAACTTCATCTGGTGAGCCTGCATATGTGCCCACCAGGCTTCCACCTCAACGTCCTTGGGAAGATGGTTGAGTTTGACAATCTCTGCCATTCCCATTCGAGTAATGTAATCGATGGAAATACTTCCATGCGAAATGGATCTTGCTTTGGCTATCATGGGCTATTCTGATAATTGACGTTCGATTTCATACCAGCGACGGATGAGCTTATCGGTCGCAAGAATCCAATAGTTCATGAAGTTGGCATCACGAAAGTAACGTAGCAGTTCTTCCTGGCTTTTGCCACTAAGGGCATTCTTGATGTGCACAATGTCGCCTCGGGCATTTGCCAAGCTGATGAAGGCTTCTGTCTCTTGTTCCGTAAGATGGAGTTTTGGGCTGTGTCCTACTACACATCTGCGAATATATCTACTTGGCGACATCGCACATAGCTTAGCCTTTGCCTCTATTTCTTGTTTCTCTTTCGCTGATAACCGGAATGCCAAGCGACATTCCAAACAAGGTCTTTCGACGGTCTTTTTATGTGAGCTCTTTTTCATTGTTGATTCTGTTTTTTGATGGATAATAGTTAATCTGATGCGAGCCTGCGAGCGTCTGCAAGAAAGCCAATAAGCGAACTAACAGCGAAGCCGTTTGTTCGACATTGGCACTTCTTGCATAGCACTCACAAGTTCATTCATGTTTATTCTCAATCCAGCATAAAAGGTCATTGACATCTTTGAAGTCGTCAAAATGCTCTGACATGCTTACCACATTATCGCCATACGCTTCTATGAGTTTCGCATGGGTTTCACGCCCTGCGTGGTCGTTATCGAGGAACGAATAGATGTGGTCATAACCTTCAAGCAGGGGGATGGCTTTTGGCAGATTTGTGACGGAGTTCAAGATGATGAAATCCTGGTCCTCGCTTAAACGACCATACGCATACCCTCGTTTCTTCATGGTTAGGAATGATAGGTAATCCATGAAACCCTCAAAGACGCTGCACTCGCTACGGTGCTGCTCGTGCCGGATGACTGAGATATCCTTAGGAGGTATACAACCTTTAAAGAAAGGATTGCGCAGTTCGCTTCCGCCAGATTTGTTAGGGAACCCAATGGCAAAATATCGTTTGTCGCCAAGAGAATAATGGGTCTCGTTGCAATGCTGGCGACAGATGTCGATGTCAACCTTGCGTTTCCTAATATAGTCTTCCAAAGCGAAATGTGTCAGAGGTTTTGTTTCTACATCCTTGAAACTTGGTTCCGAAGACTGTTGATGGCAGGAAGAAATTGGAATCACAGCCGTGGTGGGAGACTCACGTTCAATCTTTTTGAGTACATGGGAAATGTCATTGGTGTGGTAATACAATATAGCAAAGTCGATAATGCTACCACCACGACCGATACCGAAGTCATACCATTGGTTTCGGTTGGTATTGACTTTGAACGATGGAGTACTTTCGCTATGCAACGGTGAATGATACCACAACTTATTACCCCTTTGTCGAACAGGGGTATGCCCGAGTGACTGCAAGAAGTCTTCCAGTCGTATTTGTTTTGCTTGTTCAATGGTCATAATCAAAGAGGTTTTGATGGTTAAGTTTATGTTGATTCTCACTATATATGCCCCATGCTAAACTGTACGTCTTGTCTTGTTTGACAATAATATCACGGGACATCAGCCACTTGTTGAGTGTGACCAGGGTATTGCGCCCACGTTCAAAGCCGATGGAAGCATAACCGTGCTTCAAGGCAACAATCAGATTGTTGTAACCTTGGATGGTGCCCTTCTCGAAAGCAATGCAAAGAGCTTCTTTGTGCTTCTCGTCCGGCAGTTCCGTAAGCGCAATGCGCTCCGTTTTCTGTTGGCATTCATAGCCAACAACCAATTCGGGCAAGGAGTTCTCATTGATACGGAATGCAAACGGTTCAAAGTCCTTGTCACGGATATGCATGGCTTTTACCTCACTGATGTTGGCATCCGTCTGGGACTTTGTCACCTGCAAAACTGTCTCAGCCTTGTTGTTCAATTCCGTTCCGATATGACCACGGGTATTGTCATCACCTTTGTTTAGATGGAGGACTGTATGAATGTGCAGATTGTAGCTGCTCGACCATCGCATCAGCATATTGATGATTTCCGTGGATTCCGTAGGATTGTTGATGTCATACATCAGGTCACGTATTCCATCAATAACGACCAGGCCGATGCCTTCTATGTTGGAAAGCATGTAGTCAATGACCATCCTTCGTTTCTCGGGAGATAATTCTCGCATGGCAACGAAAAGAAGATTAGGACAATCAGCATCAGTCGGCAATTCGGCCAATCGCAAAATACGCTTCATCACCTTCTGACAATGGAACTTACTTTGTTCTGTGTCAATGTAGAGTATCTTGCGTTTGTCTTGGGGGAATGATGCCGAGTAGCACAGCACCTCATGGTTGGTGAGCGCTGCTGCTACAATGGCCGATACATTGAAGGTCTTCTTGCTTTTAGCCTTGCCTGTAGATGCACTGAAGTTACCAAGCGTACCGATGGTGGAACCATTCACCCGAAGAGTTTCAGGTGGAACGGTATACTCATCGGTTACTTTCAAGTGGATGGACTGCCAGATGACACGGAACTCGTCCTTGGTCATTGGCTCGCTGGAATTATAGTTACGTGTTTCCATTGCCTACTTGCGATTAAATAAATACTTCTGTGCTTCACTGGCAATCTGTGCTTGAGTCTTGACCGGGTTCTGGCGTAACCATTCTTCGAGGATGTTCTTCTCGAAATAGATCATCTTGCCCTTAGGCTTGTAGTGTGGAATGAGACCTGCCGAGGTTAACTTGTAGAGATAACTCTTCGACAAGGAGAGGAACTTGCTGGCTTCATCAAAACTCAGCACGTTCTTGGATGCATACACGAGGGACTCCAGTTCCTCGATGCGTTGTTCAATTGACTTATTAGCGTCCATATTTCTATAATTATTAAATGAGACAATAGGAGTGCGCGCCCTCCGAAATTTGAATTCGGGGGCAAAGGTACCGCTAATAAGTTTGAAGATTGTTTGACAATGTTTGATGTGTCAACCCATTGTCAATGTTTTTGTGCTTCTTAGATGTCTTTTCCTATTCTGAAAGTCCTTTCAGATTGTTGATATACTGATTTATTTTAGCAAACTTCCCTTTCATTAGAATGTCCCGGCAATGATTGACAGCCGTGGATATATCCGTTTGGTTTACAAAGGAATCTTTCTGCGACGAAAGGAAAAGGTTGTTCTTGTAGATAGCCGATTGCCATTTTTCAGTAATATATGAGTGGTTGGAAAGTTGGTCGAAGAAAAATGCTAACAGACGATTATTGCTTGACCTGAGCGGAGCTATGGGCTGACAATCAAAGATGGATTTCAGTTGTTCAAAGGTCACTTCGCCACCTTTGAACATCCGCACCTCATTGACACAATCTACCAGGGAGTTAATTTGTTGGTCGTTTAACAAGTGTTCAAAAGTGTATTTCTCAACTTGAACATTTTCGGTGGCAGGTTCAGTTATCGATTCGGGGTTAGAGGAAACAGAGTTTTCACCTTTCTCCATCACGATGAAAGAACTAAGGTTCCTTTGGTCATTCCTCTTTTTGAGAAACTGAGTGTACTTTTCATTGACTACAACCTGATAGACAACAGAGAAGTAGGGGAATGACTCATCAAAAATGGTGTTGTCTTTGCAAAAATCACCGTATGTGGCAAGGCTATGGTTGTGAAACCATTTACGTTTCTCTTCCATAGTCAAGGACTCAATGAATGTACTTTCCCAAAGATAGTTGGGAAGGTGCATGTAGCTCTTGATACTACGAACAGCAGGGAACTTGGAATAGATGACAGCGAGTTCATCCAGGGCATGGGTGTACTCGCTCCGCTCAACTTCTGTCAATTCATTAACCGGAAGAACTTCTGCTTTGCGTTCAATGGTATCTTCCAGCGAACGCAGCGTTTGCTGGATGCAATAATCCAACGTTTGTTGAATCTTGGCTATTGCCTGTTCCTGTTCGTTCATACTATGACTTAACTGCTATTTACGGTGCAAAGATAGTCAAATTCAGTGAGAAAAGGAAAGAAATGGGTGATGTACTACGTTTCTTTAACTTTTCATCTTCCCTCTTTTCGTTTCTTTGACCAACTTTCTGTTATACGTTCAAAATTAACACCTTTTTAACACCTCAGAAAAAGAAAACACCTTGTAAATCAACGACTTACAAGGTGTTCTAAGTACCCAGAGCCGGGGTCGAACCGGCACGGGTTGCCCCACTGGTGTTTGAGACCAGCGCGTCTACCGATTCCGCCATCTGGGCTTCAAGCATACCTTTTTGATGAAAGGCGGTGCAAAGGTACACATATTTTTTGAATTAGCAAATTTTATCAAAGAAAAAAGACGAAATACTTGTTTATGTCGTTATTTATTTGTACTTTAGTACGCTTTTAATCATTAATTCTATATTATGATCGATTCGAAAGATTGTTTTTGCGTGATTCTGGCAGGTGGAAGAGGCCGCCGGCTGTGGCCTTGCAGCCGTGAACAGCGGCCGAAACAGTTTGTTGACTTCTTCGGCACGGGGCGAACGCAGTTGCAGCAGACCTTCGACCGCTATGCCGAGTTGATGCCCAAGGAGAATATTTTCATCAGTACGAGCTATGAGTATACGCATTACGTGGAGAGTCAGTTGCCGGAGCTTCCGGTCGAGAATATCCTGAGCGAGCCTATTCATCGGAATACGGCGCCCAGCGTGGCGTGGGCCTCGTATCGTATTTCACATATCAACCCGAATGCTAAGATTGTGGTGACACCGAGCGACCAGGCGGTGATCAAGGAGGATGTCTTCAAGGAGTGTGTGATGGAGTGCCTTGAGTTTGCCCACATGCGCGACTGTCTGATTACGATGGGTGTGAAGCCGACGCGACCGGAGCCGGGCTACGGTTATATCCAGTTGGGCGAGGAGACCAGCATCAAGGATTTGTATAAGGTGCAGTCGTTCACCGAGAAACCCGACCGTGAGTTTGCCAAGATGTTTATCGACAGTGGAGAGTTTTACTGGAACACGGGTGTGTTTTTCTCCAATGTGCGTTATTTGGTAGAGTGTCTGCAGAAGATATTGCCAGTGGTGCTTCGCATGATTGACAAAGAGGGCGTGAGGGTCTCGCGCGATGAGGAACTGAATTTTATCAATGAGAATTTCTCGAAGTTCCCCAATTTGTCGGTCGACTATGGCATTTTGGAGAAGTCGGACAATGTCTATGTCAAGAAATGCAGTTTCGGATGGGCCGACCTGGGCACGTGGCACTCTATTTATGAGGCTTTCAGCAAGACGGAGGATGACAATGTGGTGATTGACTCGAATGTGGTGGTGGAAGATAGCAGAAACAATGTGATTAAGCTTCCGAAAGACCATTTGGGCATCATCAACGGGCTTGATGGCTATATTGTTGCCGAGGAGGGCAATGTGTTGTTGATTTGCAAGAAGGGCGATTCGTCGTCGTTGATCAGGAAATATGTGAATGAGGTGAAAATCAAACTTGGCGACGAGTATGTATAGGGCCGTCGAGAAGGAGCGAATCAATAATAAACAATAAACAACAAACAATAAACAACAAACAAGGGATTTCCCACAGAGAACTCATCAATGGAGTCGTTGGAAATCCCTTGTTTGTTGCTTATGATACCAAGTCATGGCTCGTATCAGCTGCTAGACCGGAAAAGTTGTTTTATGGTTGATGTCATTAAAAGCAGCTCATTTAGTTTCATAAATAACAACTAGAACAACTGTAACAACTTTCCTCGTTCTGTCGTCCGTTTTTGGTTACCCCAAACGGCGAGCCGGTTTCTCTTAAAACTCTGCACGTATTTTAGCGGCAATAGCCTCGAACTGCTCCGGTGTGAGCTGCAGCTTCTCGCGACGGAAGTCGACATCTTTTTCCGAATCCATGGGAATCAGATGGATGTGGGCATGGGGAACTTCCAATCCTAAGACCACTTGTGCCACTTTCTTGCAGGGGAAAGCCTTGCGGATGGCGAGTGCCACCTTTTTGGCAAACAGCTGGAATTCGGCCAGTTCTTGGTCGTCCATGTCGAAGATATAGTCTACTTCGCGACGGGGAATGACCAGTGTGTGGCCTTCCTTGAGCGGATTAATGTCGAGGAATGCATAGAAATGCTCGCTCTCAGCACATTTGTAGCTGGGTATTTCGCCAGCGGCTATTTTACTGAAAATGCTCATGGTGTTTAGTGTTTAATGTTAGGTACTTTACTGTTGACTGCTTCGCTGCGTTGGCGGTTTTGTGGCGTTTATCCCACAGTGATCTTATCGATGCGCAGTTTGATGGTGCCGCGAGGGATTTTGATTTCCACCTCGTCGCCCTCCTTGTGGTTGAGCAGGCCCTGTGCAATAGGTGTGGTGATGCTGATTTTCCCTTCGCGCAGGTTAGCCTCGCTTTCGCTGACAATGGTGTAGGTCATTTTGGCCTTGTTGACGAGGTTGGTCATTTCCACTTTCGACAGGATCTGAACGCTGTCGGTGCTCAGACGTGATGTGTCGACAATCTTAGCCTCAGAAATCTGCACTTTCATCCGGTTGATTTTGTCTTCCAAATGAGCCTGTGCTTCTTTGGCTGCATCATACTCGGAGTTCTCGCTCAGGTCGCCTTTGTCGCGGGCCTCTGCGATGGCCGCCGATGCCTTCGGGCGCTCGATGGTCTCCAATCGTTTTAGTTCGGCCACTAGTTTGTCGTAGCCTTCTTGTGACATGTATGCCATAATCGTTATTTTTTTTATTGATTTTTCTGTTTTTGCAACAAAATAAAGAATTCCGACATCTCTCTCAATGTCGGAATCCAATACCCTGTATGTCTTGTTTTTCTTGTTTTCGGGTACAAAGATAGTTATTTTTTTTGAAAACTCCAATTTTTTTGGGTACAAAAAATGCCTTTCGACGTATTATTAATATAAAAACGCTATCTTTGTAGCCTAAATTTAAAAACACAATGTTAACACCAGAAGAGAAAAAATCTATTATTGATTTGATTCACCGCCAGGTGGTGCCAGCCATCGGGTGTACGGAGCCTATTGCAGTAGCTCTGTGTGTGGCCAAGGCAAAAGAAATACTTGGTAGTCGTCCGGAACATATTGAGCTGAGCCTCAGCGGCAATATCATCAAGAATGCCATGGGCGTTGGCATTCCCGGAACAGGTATGGTGGGCCTGCCTATAGCTGTGGCTTTGGGTGCTCTTATCGGCCGGTCGGAGCTGCAGCTGGAGGTATTGCAGGACTGCAACAAGCAGGCTGTTGAGGATGGCAAGGCCTTTATTGCCGAGAACCGCATCCATATTGCTTTAGAGGAGAACGACCCCGACAAGTTGTACATCAGTGTGACCTGCACTGCCGACGGTCATACCTCGCAGGCCATCATCAAAGGAGCACATACCAACTTCGTCTATCTGCGCAAGGACGATGACATTATATTAAATAAGGTGGCAGCATGCACCGCCGAGGCTGTGCATAGCGATGACATCCAGCTCACCCTGCATAAGGTTTACGAGTTTGCCACAACAGCTGAGCTCGACGAGATCAGCTTCATCCTGGAAGCCAAGGAACTTAACTCGAACGCTGCTCGCAGCGGTTTGAAAGAGAACTACGGCCACCAGCTGGGCAAGACCCTGTGCAGTCCGCTCGGTCGCGGCATTATGGGTGACGGCATTTTCTCGAAGGTGCTCTCCGTCACCAGCTGTGCATGCGACGCCCGTATGGCCGGAGCCATGGTGCCCGTGATGAGCAACAGCGGCAGCGGCAACCAAGGCATCTGTGCCACCATGCCGGTGGTGGTCTTCGCCGAAGAGAACCACAATACTGAGGAAGAGCTCACACGAGCCCTCATCATCAGTAACCTCACCGCCATCTATATCAAGCAGAATCTGGGTGCCCTCTCAGCACTCTGTGGTTGTGTGGTAGCCAGCACGGGCAGCTCGTGCGGCATCACCTATCTGATGGGAGGTACCTACGAGCAGATGTCGTATGCCGTGAAGAATATGATTGCCAACCTGACCGGTATGATTTGCGACGGTGCCAAACCCAGTTGCGCCCTGAAGCTCACCTCGGGTGTCAGCACGGCTGTGCTGAGCGCAATGCTGGCCATGCAGCACAAGTATGTCACCTCGGTAGAGGGCATCATCGACGACGACGTGGACCAGAGCATCCGCAACCTGACTGCTATTGGCAGCAAGGGTATGGATGTGACAGACCGCTACGTGCTCGACATCATGACACATAAAACCAAGAAGAACTAACAACAGGAAATCATAGAATCAAACGAACCAAATAGACAAACAATGAAGAATCTGAAATCATTAGCATTGACCATGATGCTGGCCCTTTTCACAATGGCCGCATTTGCTCAGAACCCTGTCAGCTTCAGCGTACAGCAGAAGCAAGTGTCTCCTACCGAGCTGGAGGTAATTTTCACTGGTAAGATTGCTCCGGGTTGGCATGTCTACTCCACTGGTCTGCCCGACGACGGTCCTATCTCTGCCACACTGACCACTGAGAAGAAGGAAGGCGTGGAGCCCGTTGGCGGCCTGAAGGCTCAAGGCAAGGAAATCAGCCAGTTCGACAATCTTTTCGGCATGAAGTTGCGCTACTTCGAGAACAACGTCACTTTCGTGCAGAAGTACAAAATTACGGGCAAGACCTACAATGTGTCTGGTTACCTGGAGTATGGCGCTTGCAACGACCAGAACTGTTTGCCGCCGACATCGGTGGAGTTCTCTTACAAGGGCAACGGTCCTGCCGATGCTCCCGAGGCTAAGGAAGATCCCAAAGCCAAGGAAGAAGAGAAAGCCGCAGAGGAAGTGAAGGGTGACTCGGTGCCCACCGCAGCCGCCGACAGCACTATAGCAGCCGTAGTTGATACGGCTGCTATCTCAAAAGGCGACCTCTGGAAACCCGTGATCAAGGAACTGAGCGCCCTCAATGGTGAAGATGGAAGCAAGAACCGCTCGCTGTTCTACATCTTCCTCATGGGTCTGCTGGGCGGACTGGTGGCTTTGTTCACACCTTGTGTGTGGCCCATCATCCCAATGACGGTCAGCTTCTTCCTGAAACGTGCGAAGGACGATAAGAAAAAAGGTATCAAGGATGCCATCACATACGGTATCTCTATCGTCGTCATCTATTTGGCTTTAGGTCTGGCCATCACCGCCATCTTCGGTGCCAGTGCGCTGAATGCTCTGTCGACCAATGCCATCTTCAACATCTTCTTCTGTCTGTTGCTGGTAGTGTTTGCACTCAGTTTCTTCGGTTGGTTCGAACTCACACTGCCCTCATCATGGACAAACAAGGTAGACTCGAAGGCCTCTTCGACCAGCGGTCTGCTCTCTATATTCCTCATGGCGTTCACCCTCGCCCTCGTCAGCTTCTCGTGCACAGGTCCTATCATCGGTTTCCTGCTGGTTGACTTCGCTACGAGCGGCAACTTCTGGGGTCCTGCCATCGGTATGCTCGGCTTTGCTATTGCTTTGGCCCTGCCGTTCACATTGTTCGCCCTCTTCCCCACATGGCTCAAGTCAGCCCCCAAGTCGGGTGGATGGATGAACACCATCAAGGTGGTGCTCGGCTTCATCGAGCTCGCCTTCGCCCTGAAGTTCTTCTCGGTGGCCGACCTGGCTTACGGCTGGCGTCTGCTCGACCGCGAGGTGTTCCTCTGCCTGTGGATTGTCATCTTCGGTGCCCTCGGACTCTACCTCATCGGTAAGCTGAAGTTCCAGAGCGACTGGGAAGGTGGCGAGATGGAGAAGCCCATGCCTGTGGCCTGTATCATGCTCGGTCTTTGTTCCATAGCCTTCGCCATCTATATGGTGCCCGGTCTGTGGGGCGCACCCTGCAAGGCAGTCAGTGCTTTCGCACCGCCCATGTACACGCAGGACTTCAACCTCAACACCAAGGAGGTGCGTGCTGCCTATCTGAACTACGAGGAAGGTATGGCTGCCGCCAAGGCTGCCGGCAAGCCTGTCATGCTCGACTTCACAGGCTTCGGTTGTGTGAACTGCCGTAAGATGGAGGCTGCCGTATGGACCGATCCCAGCGTGGCTGATAAGCTGACCAAGGACTATGTGCTCATCTCGCTGTTCGTCGACGATAAGACCCCGCTGCCCGAGCACATCCAGGTGACCGAGAGCGACGGTACCCAGCGCACCTTGCGCACCATCGGCGACAAGTGGAGCTATCTGCAGCGCTATAAGTTCGGTACCAACGCCCAGCCGTTCTATGTCACCGTCGACAACGAGGGTAACCCCCTTGGCAAGTCGTTCGTCTATAAGGAGGATGTGGCCGGTTACATGGAATTCCTCAACCAAGGACTCCAGAACTATCGCAAATAAGTTTTCTCCGCATTACATCTAGCGGACAAACATCTTCAACTGTTGGTGCAGGCATGCTGGCCAAAGGCCGGATGCCTGCATCAACTACTTTTGGGATATCATCTTCTTCATCGGTCATTTGACGGTTTCGACATACAAACAGTTTATCCCCAAATGGTCGTTAGAATTCAGGTCGTCAGAGCATCAGATTTGGGGCATTTTCAATTAAGTAACAAATTAGACTCTAATTAGGCCTTAATTAGGTTGTAATTAGGCATTAATTAGACCCCAATTAGGCATTAATTAGACCTTAATTAGTCGACTAATTGCAACCTTTCCAGGCATTAATTGGAAATGGGGGACACTTGAAGGCTCATTTCTGATCTGGTGGCCCTGTCTTATTCAATAAATAGAAGTCTTTTTTTGATGGGTGTAAAGACGATGGTTTATATATGATTTTGGGTAAATTATGTTCTGCCTTCGTTTTTTTGTAACTTTGGCTGACGCCGAACTTACTTGTCACTCGGAAATGGAAAGAAAAACTAGTTTTCCTTTCTCATTTCACTCGTTTTTTCGTAACTTTGGATAAGTTACTCCATCTCGGCATAAAAAATAAACGAGTTTATTTTGTTCTGCACTCGATTTTTTCGTAACTTTGCGCTACACAACAGCGAACTGATGCCTTATTGACAAAAACAACACAAATGATGAAGACACGTAATTACATCTGTTTGGCTATTGCCATTCTCTTGTCGCTCACGATTTCAGCCCGAAAGCAGGGAGAACGGGAGATGGTGGTCGTGGCTTATGTCACGTCGTGGACCAACGAGGTGCCCGATGCCACCACCATGACGCACATCAACTATGCCTTCGGACATGTGAGTGACACGTTCGACGGACTGCGCATCGACAATCCCGACCGTTTGCGCATGATTGTGGGTCTGAAGCGCCAGAATCCCTCGCTGAAAGTCATGCTCAGCATCGGAGGCTGGGGTAGTGGGCGGTTCAGCGAGATGGCCGCCTCGGAGAAGAACCGTTCGTCGTTTGTCGCAGACTGTGTCTGTGCGGTGCGGGATTTCAGTCTCGATGGTATCGACATCGACTGGGAGTATCCCACACAGTCGTCGGCAGGCATCTCGTCGTCGCCCGATGACACGGAGAATTTCACCTTGCTCATGCGCGACCTTCGTCGCCAGCTGGGCAAGAAGAAACTGCTGACGGCAGCCACCGTCTGCGACGCGAAATATATCGATTTCGGCTCATGCGTGAAATACATGGATTTTGTCAATGTCATGGCCTACGATATGGGTGATCCTCCTCAGCATCATTCTGCCCTCTTCGCGTCGCCCATTGCCAGCCGCATCACCGTCTCAGAGGCCGTTGAAGCGCATTTGCGTGCCGGTGTGCCTGCCCAGAAACTGGTGTTGGGAATGCCTTTCTATGGTCGCGGACTGCGTGGTGACAGCATCATGAGCAGATACGACCGCACGGGATTCCTGCCCAAAGGCTATACGAAGAAATGGGATGAGGCCGGGCAAGTGCCTTATATCGCCGACGAGAACGGTGTGCTGGTGCGCGGTTACGACAATACGCGCTCGTTGGCGGCCAAATGCCAATATGTGCTCGATCGCGGTCTCAGGGGAGGCATGTACTGGGATTATGCGAGCGACAACAGCCAGGGCGATGAGCGCACGACGCTCTATCTCTCGCTCCTGAAGAACAGGAAGGCCACTCTGCCGCCACGCAAGGTGCTCGTTTTGGCTGAGAGGGGCGGACTGCATGAGCCTTTCACCGCTCGTGGCCTGCAATGGTTGGAAGACAACAAGGAGCGGCTGAACATGCAACTTGTCGTGATGAGCTCGGCCGAGCAGTTGCACAAAGACGAACTGAATGGCTTTCATCTGGTGCTGCAGTTGAATCATCCTCCCTATGCCTGGAGCAAGGAAGCCCAGCAGGATTTCCAGCATTATATCGACCGTGGCATCGGCAATTATATCGGCTTCCATCATGCCACGCTGCTGGGCGAGTTCGACGGCTATCCTCTCTGGCAGTGGTTCTCTGATTTCATGGGAGACATCAGGTATGACAACTACATTGCCGACAAATGTGACGGTACTGTGCAGGTGGAAGACCGGCAGCATCCTGTCATGAATGGCATCCCCGGCACATTCGTCATCGAAGACGACGAGTGGTACACCTACAACAAAGACCCGCGTCAGGCCGTACATGTGCTGGCGCATGTCGATGAGGCCAGCTACACCATCAATACTGATACGAAGATGGGCGACCATCCCGTTATCTGGACCAATCCCTCGAAGGCCGCCCGCAATGTGTACTTCCAGTTCGGGCACAGTCAGCGGCTGTTCAGCAATCCTGTGTTTGTCAGGCTGCTGGAGAACGCTTTGAAATGGACATTAGAAGAATAAAGCACATCACGATATGAGAAAACTGATGCTACTGTTGCTACTGGCAACATTCCTTTGCGTTCCCTCCTATGCACAGCAAGAGGGAGAATATGCGGCCAATTATGCCACGGCCCCCCGTTTCAAGGCATTGTTCTATTGGGAGCCCGGGGCAGAAGAAGCCCATGTGCAGTTCGACAAACAGGCCATCGAGTTCTTCCACAAACTCTCTTATGGCAACGGCTGGATCATGGATGTGACCACGTCGCTGGCCGACTATCCCTACGAGCGGTTGAGCGAATACAGCATACTGGTTAGTTTGAATGCTGCCCCGGCTGATAAGGCACAAAGGGAGGCTTTTGAGAAATATATGGAGAACGGCGGTGGATGGATGGGATTCCATGCCTCGGCCTACAACGACCGCAACACCCATTGGCCATGGCTCAACCGGTTTCTGGGGTGCGGGCATTTCTATTGCAACAACTGGCCCCCGCAGCCCGCGCTCGTTGAGTGCGACCAGCCACAGCATGAGGTGACCCGTACGCTCCCAATGCAGTTCGTCGCACCTCCCAGCGAGTTCTACCAGTGGCAGCCTTCGCCCCGCAAGAACAGTGATGTGGAGGTGTTGGTCAGCATTTCGCCGAAGATGTATCCCTTCGGACTGAAAGACGTCGTGAAATTTGGCGATTTCCCCATTGTGTGGACCAACAAGAACTACCGGATGATTTATTTGAATATGGGACATGGTGACGAAGGATTTATCGATGTCACCCAACAGTTGCTTTTCGTCAATGCGTTCCGGTGGGTCGTCAGCCGCGACCCTAAGGGCGACCCTTTTAAGAAGTGACAAGCCGAATATCTTTTATCTTTATGAAATGGACTTCTTAGAAGCCTGTGCACTCGTGCATCTCTTCGATTAAAGCCTTAAACAACGGGTTGGCAGAGAGAATCTGGCGGTTGCCGGTGATGATCATCTGCTGGCGGGCGCGGGTGATGGCGACATTCAGCTTGCGGTCGATGATGCAGCCGTCTTCCTCGAAACAATTACTTGTGAGGAAGTCGAGCTGGTAGCGGTGCTGCACGGTGAACGAATAGATGATAACATCGCGCTGACTGCCCTGATAGCGTTCAACGGTATCGATGGACACCTGTTCCAGTCCGCTGGCTCCGATGCGGTCTATCTCCTTGCGTATCATGGCTATCTGGTTGCGGTAGGGCACGATGACGCCTACGGTCTTGGTGGGGTCGAAACGCTCGCCGTAGTGCTCGCGAAGGCTCTTCAGCAGACGGGCGACGATTTGCGCCTCGTGGATATTCACTTTGTCAGAGAGACTGGGCTGATGACAAAACTCAGAGGGGATGAAGATACGCCTTTGCTGCAGAAACAAGTGCTCTGCCGACGTCTCCTCCTGATGGGGCAGGGGTACGGGCTGCAACTGCTCGTGGGCATAGAACATGCGGTTGGGGAATGCTGCTATCTCGGGATGCATGCGGCCCTGACGGCGCAAGATGCCTGTGAACTGAGAGCTCAGAGCTGCATTGCCGCTCATGTCTTGTGCCTCATGCCTGATGCCTCGCATCAGTCTTTCGAACAGCGAATTGCGGCAGTTGGTCAGTCCGATGCCATGCAGCAGCGGGTCGCTGACAGCCGACTCTTGCTCGGTTTGTTGCACCACGGCCGGCAGTTGCTTGTGGTCGCCGATGAGGATGAACTTGTCGATGCAGCAGCGTTGGTCGCGGTGGGTGGCCAGCAGTCCTACGATGTTGGGCTCGAGTATCTGGCTGGCCTCGTCGACGATAGCCAGTTGGAAATGCTTGAGCTCGAAGATGAAAGGCTTGGCCATGAGCATCGAGGTGGTGCCCACCACGATGTGCTTGGCTTGCAGGCGGGCTCTGATTTCGGAGAGTCGCGGGCTGTCGCCCAGCAGACTGTCCATCAGGAAGGGCTTGTAGCGCTCGTCGCAGCTGTACTCGTTACCCAGCCTCACGAAGTCGATATGGTTGTCGGCCAGCATGCCGCAGATCTCGTCGACCGCCCTGTTGGTGTAGGCCATGAGCAGGATGGAGGCTGCGCCCTCAGATGCCAGCAGCTCCTCTTTCACCAGGTATTGCAGTGCCATCGACGTTTTGCCGGTGCCCGGCGGACCGATGAGCAGGAAAAAGTCGCGTGCCTGGCGGGCCCGCAGAACGATGTCATCGTAGTTGGGGTGGTAGCTGCGAGTGAGACCGACCGACAGGTCGGCACGTGGCTGTCGCTGTCCCAGCAACAGGTCGCGGCGCTCTTGCGGGGCCGTTATCAGTTCGTAGAGGCTGCGGATGGCCGCATTTGTCGAGGCATCGCTGTTGCTGTGCTCAATGGCATAGAGCGTGTCGGGCAATGGATGCCGGCTGCTGTGCACCGTCACCTGATGGATGTTGAGAAAGTCTTTGTTTCTTTGAGCGTCGGCCAGATAAACCGTCAGCTGGTCGGTACGAATCTCTTTCAGTGCGCCACGGAACAAGATGCTGCGGCGCACGTCGGGCTCCTCGCCCTCGGTGTAGGCATAGAGATACACCATGTCGCCGCGCCGGAAGTTCGGAAGGAAATCTTCGCCCTGGTCGGGCACGCTCAGCGTGATGAGGTCGTAGCCGCCTTCGGGGTGGCTCTCCTCCAAGCTCACCAGGCGCAGGGCGGTGTAGATGTTGCCCGTCTCGCGCTTCTCGCTCAGGGGCATGTTCCACAGGTCGGCACTGCAGCCTGTGACCCCCTCCTGTGCTCCCATCTTGGCCACGCGCTGTTCGCGATAGACAAAGGTCATCATCTGTGTGAAGTAAGCTCGCTCCAAGGCCGACAGACGGTGTAACGGCGCCGTCAGCTGCTGCAGTTCGGGCAACAGGTAGCGCTGGAAGAAAGTGTTGTTGCACCCTTTCACATTCAGTGTGTCGGGTCGCAGCAGGTCGATGACGCGGTTGAAGCCGGCCCGAGCCATGCCCAGTTCCCACGCCACCAGCTGGTTGCGGTAGCGAATGGCCTCGCGGAACAGCTTCTGATAATAGGCCACGACGACCAGTCCTTGCCTGGCCGGGTATTTCGAGTAGAGCAGACGAATGTCTACTTGGTTGTTGCCCAATTGGAAATTGTGCCTTAACACACCATAGTAGAGCAGCAGCTGCACGTAGTGAGGCTCCAGCTGGAAACTGCCGAACTCGTTGGCTTGTTGTCGCTCGATGTTCATGTTGCGCCCCGATTTCTGCTCGACGAGCAGCCGCATGTCGGTGGTCATGAGGTCCACGCGACCCTGGATGCCCAGCTGTTCGCATACAAACGAGGGCTCGAGCAGGGTGATATCGTGCGAATAAGGGGCTGGAGTAGGGGAGATGGAGCGGTTGCGGCAGGAGAACAACTGACCGACGGCATCGGCGATGTTGGCCACTTGCGCTGTGGCATCGGCTTTGAATTTCGTGCTGTTAAAGCCTTTGCACGTGCAATATTCCAGTGCTTTCTCGCGGAAGTTCTTTCTCAGCGTGGCGTGGAGGGTCTGCTGTGCAGAGTTCTGGGTTTCCACAGCGGGGCTTGAGGAGACCTGTTCCGGACTGACGACAGCGTTCTTGGTGCTTTTCATCACCTCGTCGAGTGCTGTCCCGGCAAAATTACCCAGCAGAGTGGCCGGTGTGTTGGCGCGTCGTTTCATGCGGTTCAGCGTATAGAGCAGCGGGTGATGACCGTACTCCTGAAAGCAGGCGGCAATACTGCTGATGTCGATCATGAAGTCGGGTTCCACCACGATGAGGCCAGGCGACAACACCTCTTTCCCCTGCTCGCTCCGACCGTCGTAGCCGGTAATGGCGCAATCCAGCAGGTTAAGTTGCATGCCCTCGTGCAGTAAGCCCTTCAGTTCGCCGAACTCGCTGTAGTCGACGGTGAGATGCTGCTCCTCGGTCGCTTGTTCGGCTACCACATAGATATGCCGCTCGTCCCAATGCTCCACGAGGCAGCGCACGTACTTCAGGTCGATTTTCCGTGCGGCGGTTTGCGGCCGGTTCTCGGTGGGAAGAATACAGGTCAGATGGGAGGGGATGTGCTCACTGAAGATGGCCGAGATAAACAGGCAGAGAGCCCTCGCATCGTAGGCAAGGTCGTCGTGTGTGAGCCCTTCGGGATGGTTGGAGTGGCGGCGCATCTCCTGGATAGCCATCTTGTCGGGAATGCTGATGCGCAGCCGTTTACAAAGAAAGTCCACCTGCGAGAACAGGTTGCCGAAGGCCTGCTGGGTGGTGCTCACACCCTCGTGGCACGCCAGCACCAGCGTCTCGTGCAGCTGTTTATAAGCCAACGGCGTATCCATGCCGCTGGTCATCGTCTCGTGTACTCGTTCGAATAGTTCTGTTGCCTGCATAGTGCCACAAAAGTACGCATTTTTTTTGTTATTTCATCAAAATCGATTATTTTTGCATCACAAACAAAAAAGAATCTATGAAGCTAAGACTATTCATCATTGCCATGTGCTCAACGCTGGTCGCCATGGCGCAACCCCGTAAGGAAGTAAACCTCAGTCAGTGGCAGTTCTCGCACGACGGTAAGACGTGGGAGCAGGTCACCGTGCCGCACGACTGGGCCATCAGCGGTCCGTTCGATAAGAAGTGGGACCTGCAGATGGTAGCCATCGAGCAGAATGGTGAGAAAGAAGCCACCGAGAAGACAGGCCGTTCGGGCGCATTGCCGTGGATTGGCGAGGGACGCTATCGCACCACTTTCAGCGTGCCAGCCGGTTATCAGCATGCAGAACTGTTGTTCGACGGCGCAATGGCTGAGCCCGAGGTGTATGTGAATGGGAAGAAAGCAGGCTACTGGGCCTATGGATATAACTCGTTCAGGGTGGATGTGACGCGTTTCCTCAATGGAAAGGAGAATGAGCTGGAGGTGCGGCTGAAGAATGTGGAGGAAAGCTCGCGTTGGTATCCCGGCGCCGGATTATACCGTCCGGTGACGCTCATCATGACACAGCAGACGCGCATCAACCCGTGGGGAACTTACTTCCGCACGAACAGCATCGACGGCCAGCGCGCCGAGGTGATGCTCGACACGCAGATTGACGGTGTGGAACAGCAGAACGACCTGTCGGTGGAGGTGTCGTTGCTCGATGCCAAAGGCATGGTAAAGGCTGCCGAGCGTGCCGATTTGGGGCCTGATGGCGTGCTGCGTGCCGTGATGCATGTCGACAAAGCACAGCTGTGGTCGCCAGAGACACCTTATCTATATACGGTGCGCACGCAACTGTTCAAGCAAAACCGACTCATCGACGAGACCCGTGTAAAGACCGGCATACGCACCATACGGGTGTCGAAAGAAGGCGGATTTCAGCTCAATGGCGTCACGCGGAAGATCAAAGGCGTGTGCTTGCACCACGACTTGGGTCCGTTGGGAGCTGCCGTCAACAAAGGTGCCATCATCCGCCAGGCCGTCATCATGAAGCGTATGGGCGCCGATGCCATCCGCACCAGCCACAATATGCCCTCGCAGATGCAGATGGAAGTGTACGACTCGCTGGGCATGATGGTCATGGCCGAGTCGTTCGACATGTGGCTCTATCCCAAGTGCAAGAACGGATATGCCCGTTTCTTCAATGAGTGGAGCGACCGCGACATCACCAACCTGGTGCTGGCTCACCGCAATCATCCCTCGATTATCATGTGGAGCATCGGCAATGAGATTCCCGAGCAGTGGAGCGAAGAGGGCGTGCGCATCTCGCGCCGGCTGCAGAACCTCTGCCATCAATACGACCCCAGCCGACCGGTGACACAAGGAATGGACCGTGCCGAAGCCGCCCTGAAGTCGGGATTCGCACAGGTGATGGACGTGCCGGGCTTCAACTATCGTGTGCATAAGTACGAGAACAATATCAAACAGTTGCCGCAGGGTTTCCTGTTAGGCTCCGAGACGGCCTCGACCGTCAGCAGCCGTGGCGTTTATAAGTTCCCGGTTGTTGCCCATGCCGCCGACCAGCCGGCAAGCACCCCTGCACTCGCTGCCCACCGTCAGGACGGTCAGTGCAGCAGTTACGATGTGGAATACTGCTCGTGGTCAAACCTTCCCGACGACGACTGGCGCTGGCAGGACGACGAGCCGTGGGTCATCGGCGAGTTTGTGTGGACGGGCTTCGACTATCTGGGAGAGCCAACGCCTTACGATAACTACTGGCCCTCGCGCAGCAGCTATTTCGGCATCTGCGACCTGGCCGGTCTGCCCAAGGACCGCTATTATCTCTATCGGAGCCATTGGAACAAGCAAGAGCACACGATTCATCTGCTGCCCCACTGGACATGGCCGGGACGGAAAGGACAGGTGACACCCGTTTACTGTTATACCGACTATCCTGAAGCCGAGCTCTTTGTCAATGGAAAGAGCCAGGGCCGTATTAGGAAGAATAACATGAAGGAGACGGCAGACCATAAGACCAACCTCGATCGCTACCGCCTGCGTTGGAACGAGGTGCGCTATGAGCCCGGTGAGGTGCGTGTGGTGGTTTACGATGAGGCTGGAAAGCCTGCAGGCGAGAAGACCATCCGCACTGCCGGCAAGGCCGACCACCTGAAGATGGAGGGCGAGACCTTCGAGAATCTGGTCTTCATAACGGTGAGCATGGTCGACAAAGACGGCACGCTCTGTCCCGACGCTGCCGACCAACTGGAGTTTACCGTCGAGGGCGATGGCGCCTTCAAGGCCGTATGCAATGGCGATGCCACCTCACTCGAGCCCTTTACGCAGCCCCGCATGTGCCTTTTCCACGGTCAGTTGGTGGTCATCGTTGAAAAGATAGGCAGCGGCAACATCACCCTGACAGCCCGAAACAAGCAGTTCTCTGCCAGCATCGGGCTGTAGTGGAAGCTAGAATTTGAGCTCCTTGCCACGATAGAAACTGAGCAAGGCATGATTGTAGAGATACTCGTACTTGGCACGTACCAAGTCGCTCTCTGCTTTCATGAGGTTGTTTTTAGCCTCATTGAACTCGGTGATATTGGCTTTCCCATATTCATATTTCGCCGACATCAGCGTGAAAGCCTCGCGGTTACTGCGCAGGGCTTCTTCGCTGCTGGCATATTTTGCCTTCGAGTTGACGGCATTGTAGTAGGCCTGCTGTATCTCTTTGTAAAGTGCTTTCTTGGTGTTCTCGAGCTGCATCTGCTGGTTCTCGCGGTTCAACTGGGCCGTGCGCACACTGTTGCGCGTGGCAAAGCGGTTGAAGATAGGCACCGTGAGGTTCAGACCGATATACTGGCTGAAGTTGTTGCTCAGCTGTTTGCCAAAGCTTTCGGCAGGGAAGCCGCTGGTCTTGTAGTAGTTACTGCCCACTCCGCCACTGAGCGATAACGACGGATAGAGGGCGCTCTTGGCGATGTCAATGTTCTTTTCGGTGCCTTGCAGGCGCAGCGTCTCGGCCAGAATCTCAGGTTTGATGCCCACAGCCTCCTGATAGATGGCATCGGGGGTCATGCCTGCTGCTATTTCTTTCAGCGGCAGGGCATCGGGCGAGATGCGCACGATGGAAAATCCTTCGGGCGAGGGCAGCTCCAGCAACTGTGTCAGTGCCAGAATGTTCAGCCGGTAGTCATTGTCGGCCTGGGTGGCAGTCAGCTTGCTTTGGGCCATGGTGGCCTCTTGCTGTGCCACTTGTGTGCCGCTGGCCTTGCCGTTGTTCAGCATCTCCTTCAGGCGGAACACCTGCAACGAGTCAATCTCTATCTGCCGGCGGGCCACATCGCACAGCTCCATGCTGTAGAGAATCTGTACATAAGCCTGAGCCACTTGCATGCGGATGTCGTTGCGGGCTTTCTCCAAGTCGGCCGTCGCCGCCTCCAGGTTCAGGCGGTTCAGCTCCAGCGTGCGGGGAATACGGAAACCGGTGAACAGTGGTACCGACGTGCCCAGACTGAATGAGGTGCTGTTCGTATTGGTGTTGGTATAGGTGTTCTCGGCTGTCAGTCCGCGTCCGAACGAGAAATTCTCGCCCGCCGAGGCATTCAGGTCGGGCAGCCGGCTGTTCTTGGCAGTGCTTACTTCTATCTCCTGCTGCTGCCGGTTCAAGTCGCGTTGCTTAATGCTGATACTATGTTCCAGCGCATAGCTGATGCACTCCTCCAAGCTCCATTTGTGCGACTGTGCCAGTGTAGGGGCTGCCACAGCCATCAGGGCAAATAATATGTATTTTCTCATGTTCCACATCTTTTATTTGTTCTCTTCGTCCTCCTTGACTATTTTCGGTCCGCGCACTTTGTCGGTTTTGCTCAGTCCCTTCTTTACCTCGATGTCTACACCGTCGCTCAAACCCGTAATGACGGGCTTGCGGTCGTAGGTTTTCTCTTTGCCATTGTCCTTGATGATATAGACAAAGGTGGAATCGCCCTTGAACTCGATGGCACTCTCCGGCACGGTGAGCACGTTGTTGGCATGGGCCAGCTCTATCTCGGCCGTGGCACTGTAGCCGCTGCGAATCTTGTTTCCTTTCAGCACGCGCACGGCAGCCTTGATTTCAAACTGGTTGGCTCCATTGTTCTCGACTGCTTTCGGCGAGATGTACTCCAGCGCAGCCTCGAAATTAAGGTCTTGCAGGGCACCGATGGTGATCTTCATGGGCATGCCCAGCACCAGTTGTCCCACCTCGGTCTCGTCGATGTTGCCGCGGAAGATGAGGTCGTTCATGTTGGCCACGCTGGCAATGGTGGTACCATCGTTGAATGTGTTCGAGAGAATGACCGAGTTACCGACCTTCACCGGGATGTCGAGGATGATGCCCGAGATGGTGCTGCGCACCAATGTGGAGCTGGCTTTGGCGTTGCTCCTCGAAATACCGTCGCGAACCACCTCCAGCGCATCTTCGGCCGCCATTCTTTCCTCCTCAGCCTGCCGCAGGGCCTGTTTCACTTTGTCGTACTCATCGGCACTCACCAGCTTCTGATTGAAGAGGCTCTCCTCACGGCTGAAGTCTAACTTTGCCTGCCGCAAGTTGATGGTGGCCAGGCGCACACGGCTTTCGGCATTGCTCAGCTGGCCCATGTCGGGAATGACTTTTACTTTTGCAATGACGTCACCGGCATTCACGTAGTCGCCCGCCTCTTTCAGCAGTTGGGTGATGATACCGCTGATTTGCGGTTTTACGTTCACCTCGTTGCGCGGTTCAATTTTTCCGGTGATGACAGTTGTCTTCGAAATGTTGGTCACTTTGGGCGTGAACTCGTTGTAGACAACCGGCTTGGGCTGTGACTTCTTCCAGAGGAACACGAATGTCCCGATGAAAACGAGAGCTACAATAGCTGCAATCATTAGTTTTGAATAGCGTTTCATACTTATCTTTTTTTTATTGTTTTTCTGTTTTGGCGGATAGGTGTCAGGCAAACGGTAATCGCCTTACAGCCCGTCCTGTTTTGTTATGCTGCTCATTCGTCGCGCATGGCATCGACGGGCTTGATGCTCATGGCGCGGGCTGCCGGAGCCAGTCCGGCCAGCACTCCCATCACGCTGATGGCCACGGCAGCCATGATGGCGGTCCAGAAACCTACCTGGAAGTGGGCCTTGAGAATGCCGTCCTCTGTATTTCCCAGTTCTATCAGCTGTAGGATGAGCACTCCGAAGAGGATGCCGCTCATGCCTGCCACCAGCGTCAGCACCACACTCTCGCTGATGATCTGCGACAGTATCATCTTCGGCGTGGCACCGATGGCGCGGCGGATGCCTATTTCTGTGGTGCGCTCGCGCACCGTCACCATCATGATGTTCGACACGCCGATGGCTCCTGCCAGCAGCGTTCCGAGTCCTACCAGCCATATCAGGAAGTTCACCCCTTTGAAGAGATTGTCCATCATGCTGAACAGCAGCTCGGTGTTGAACACCATCACACCCTGCTCGTCGGCCGGATCGATGGTGTGGGCGCGGGCTATCACCTCGCGCATGCGGTCGGTAATCTCGCTCATCACCACTCCGGGCTTGGCCGTCACGCTGATGATATGCACCTGATTGCCCATGTTGTAGGTCTGCTGCATGAGTGTGAGCGGAACGGTGACGGCCTCTTCCGAGCGGCCGTTGATGTTGACACCACCGTCTTTATAGTCAACTCCCACTACCCGGTAGTAGACCGAGTCGACGCGAATCATTTTGCCGCAAGGGTCGCCGCCGCCGGGAAACAGTTCTTTATAGACTTTCTTTCCGATGACGCACACCTTCCGGCGCATCTTCAGGTCGACATCGTTCAGGTAGCGCCCGTACACGATCTTCGGCTCCATCACCTGTGCATACTCGGGCATCACACCGCTCATATGGCACGAGTTGCGCTTGTCGCCATAAACGGCGCTGTTGCCCCAGCGCGACACCATCGGCGTGACGATGTCCAGTTCGGGCACCTGCGCTTTCAGCCGGTCCACGTCTTTATAGACCATCTCCCACTGGCGTCCCTTGCGGAATCCCTTGTAAGGCTTGGTGGTGGGTTGCGACCAGATGAGCGCCGAGTTGGTGGCGAAGCCGGCAAACTCGTTCTCGAGCATCTCCTTGAGGCCTTGTCCGCCGCCCATGAGCCCTATCAGCATGAATACGCCCCAAAACACACCGAAGCCCGTGAGCAGCGAGCGGCTCTTGTTGCGGGTCAGCGTGTCGAGAATCTCGCGGTAGGTGTCTATGTCGAATCTTAGTTTCATATTCTTAGTGGTTTCTTTTTTGCTGGTTATGCTGGTCTTGCCAGTTGAACCAGCCACACTAGTATTTCTTGTTTATTCTGCCCTTAGAGCCTCGATGGGGCGGATGCGGGCTGCCTTCCATGCAGGGATGAGGCCGGCAATGGTTCCAGCAATGATCATCACCAGCGTGGCCTCTATGCACACGTCGAGGCCGACGGTGGGATTGACAAAGAAGGTGGCCTTGAACAAGCCGGTGTTGATGACTTCATGGCCCAGCGTGGCGTCCATATACTCGTTCACCGCCACGCCAATCACCATGCCGATATAGCCGAAGAACGTGGTGATGATGACGCTCTCGACGATGATCAGTTTCAGTATCGACCAGGGCTTGGCGCCGATGGCCTTGCGGATGCCGAACTCGTGGGTGCGCTCTTTGACGGTGATGAGCATGATGTTAGATACACCGACGATGCCGCTGAGCAATGTGAACAGTCCCACAATCCACAAGAAGGTGCGTATGAAGCCAATGCCCATGCTCATCTGTATGTTGTCGGTGAAGCGGTTCCACAGCCAGATGGCACGCTCGTCGTCGGGGGCAGCCTGGTGGTTGTAGTTGATGCGCTCGCGGTACTTTTGCTCAAACTGCTTGTTGTCCTTCAGCGTTGGCAGTCCGTGGAACGAGTATTCGATGTTGCCCACGCGGTTGCCTTTGCCATACATGGTCTTCACGGTGGTGAACGCCGTGTAGGCGTCGATGTTGCGTTCCGACTCGTCGGTCTGGTAGATGCCCACCACCTTGAAGGCGAAGTTGCCCACCTTCACATATTCGCCCACCAGTGTGGCATAGTCTTTCTTCAGCTCTTTGGCCATGGTGCGGCTCAAGACGACGGTCTTCCGCTTCTCTCGCACGTCGATGTCGTTGACAAACCGGCCGTAAAGCATTTCTTTCTTCTCAATTGCCGCGTGATTGGGGTACACGCCAGTCAGCGAGCCGTTCACATATTGTTGTCCGCGGCTGATGGTGACGCCGCTCTGACTCAGTTCGGCGCCCACTTCGTCGATATTGTCGGTAAAGGCGTTGCGCGTGGTGTTCAGGTCTTTGTCGAGCAGCTGAATCCAGCGCCCCTCCTTCAGTCCTTTATAGGCTTTCGAGGTGCTTCCCTGAAACACTTTCATCGAGTTGGCCAGAAAGCGGTTGGTCTGCTGCAACTGTGCGTTGATGAGGCCGTTGCCTGCGCCCAACAGGAAGATGAGCATGAAGATTCCCCATGCTACCGAGAAGCCTGTCAGGGCGGTGCGCAGTTTGTTGCGCCGGGCCGTGCTCCATATTTCTGTGATGATATCTCTCATAAAGGTTTGTTTGATGAATCCGGAGGCTTGCTTGATGAATCCGGAAGACTGTTTTGCGGTTCCAGAAGGCTGCTCTGCGGTTCCAGAAGGCTGCTCTGCGTTTCCAGAGGGCTGCTCTGTGGTTCTAAAGAGCAACTCTGCGATGTCGGATGTTATTTCATCACACCGTTGACGCCGAATGGCGAAGCGCGGTGGTCGAGATTCACCTCGATATTGCCGATGACGCCGTCTTTGATGTGTATGATTTTGTTGGTCTCATTGGCCACGCCGCTCTCGTGGGTCACCACGACGATGGTCATGCCCTCTTCCTGGTTGAGGCGTTTCAGCAGCTGCATCACCTCGACCGATGTTTTCGAGTCGAGGGCGCCCGTTGGCTCGTCGGCCAGGATGATTTGCGGATGAGTGATGAGCGCGCGGGCAATGGCCACACGCTGTTTCTGCCCGCCCGACAACTCGTTGGGGTAGTGGTCGGCCCAGTCGAGCAGTCCCAGTCGCTCGAGGTATTCCAGTGCCAGCTGATGGCGCTTCTTGCGGCTCACGCCCTGATAGAACAGGGGCAGTTCCACGTTTTCGACAGCCGTCTTGAACGAGATGAGGTTGAACGACTGGAAGATGAAGCCAATCATGTGGTTGCGATACTCGGCGGCGCGGTTCTCCGAGAGGTCTTTGATGAGCGTCCCGTTCAGCTCGTAGGTGCCCGAGTCGTAGTTGTCGAGAATGCCTAGGATGTTGAGCAGCGTCGACTTTCCCGACCCCGATGCGCCCATGATCGACACAAACTCGCCTTTGGCGATGTCGAGGTTGATGCCTTTCAGCACGTGCAGCGGTTGTGCTCCCTGGTAGGTTTTGTTGATGTCACGTAGATGTATCACGGCTTTTGGGGATGATTTACCTTAATAATGAATAGTTCTTTTACACTTTAGACGCAGCCAAGGGCCTAAAAGTTGCGGCAAAGAGCCTAAAAGTGTCAAGGCCTAGAAATTCTTCCAGGCCTCATCAACATCTTTTATGTCAATGTCGAGCAGCTTCATGTTCCTGAACAGCTCTGGCAGATGCTGTTCCATGAACTCCCGCTTGCGCACTCTCAATATCTTCTGCTTGGCACCTTTGGTGACGAAGTAGCCCAGTCCGCGCTTGTTGTAGATAATCTCGTTGCGCGCCAGCTCTTCGTATGCTTTCACCGCCGTGTTGGTGTTCACCTGCAGAAGCACGGCATACTCGCGCACGCTGGGTATGCGCCCGTCGTCTTGATAGGTTCCTGCCAGAATCTCGTCGCACAGGCGGTCGGCCATTTGCAGGTATATCGATTTGTCGTTACTGAATATCATAGGTTCGTGAGTTGATGGTTAATGACTTGCAGTTTCTTGAATACGCGGTAGCTCAACCGGTAGTTGTAGAAGGCCCATGCAGCCAGGATGAGGGTGATGAGCCAAAGACAGGGGTTGACGCTGACCTCTCCGTTGATGTTGCTCATGAGCGTGAGGCGCGGGAACAGCAGATGCAACAGATAGACTACGGCCGAGATCAGTACTCCCTGGGCCACGGTGACGATGACAAAGGCATGCTTGCGGAACACCGATCCGCCCGCAATATACATGGAATGTACCCACACCAGCGCTACCACGGTGAAGATGAATGCCACCAGCGAGAAACCGTTTTTACCCGTAAAGACATCAGGCGTCAGGAACTGAATCATGCGTGGGACGCACGATACGTATCCCACCTCTTTGAGCAATGGCTCTGTCAGCATGCGGAGCGTGTCGCCCATGACGATGGCCAGGAACACACACAGGGGCCATACCACCGTCACATAGGTCATCAGCACGGCGTATTTCTCGGCGTTGCTAGCCGGCAGCATCAGAAAAGCAGCCGCACGCTGTTTCTTCAGTATCCTCTCAAACAAACTGGCAAAGCCAATGAGCGAGATAAGGACGAGCAGGATGGCGAAGAAGAAGGTGGTGTTGTAAACAAAGTGGTGATATTGGAACGCCGCGCTCACCGTGTCGGATGAAAGCATGATCCAGGCCATGAACATCTGTCCGGCGAAGACACAGAGTGCTGAGCCCAGCGTCCACATGAGCAGCCGGTTGCGGTTGTACTGCAGATACCAGCAGAGGGCTTTCAGATATCTCTTGAAACTAAACTTCTGCATATCTCTTACATATTAATGAATATTCCCATCAGCTGGCGGCGGCAGAACAGCCGGTAGGCCAGCCAGTAATTAAATACAGTCACCATCAGGGCTAGCGTTGGCGCAACCCAGTCGTCGGAGCTGATTTCTATAGTGTTTCCTGTATGGGGGAACAGCCACGTCAGAAGACTCACAATACCGGCAGTCAGGATAATCAGAGCGAGCGTGGTGAGCACCCACGAATACTTCGTGTTGCGGAAGAAGTTGTATCCCAGCAGGTAGAAAGAGTGGAGCATCCATACCAAACAGCCAAAACTCATCCATTCGGTCTGGGTGAAATGGCTGAAGGCCATTCCTAGGCTCCCGTTCAAGAAGCGGCTGATGATGAATGTCTCTGTCGAGGGCCGTACGATCATCCAGAAAACATACTGAATGACGTCGGCCATGAGTATAATGGCGAAGATGGCAACTGTCATCAGCAGGGCTGACGCATAGCGTGCCAGAAACTTTTCCAGGTTGCTTGCGGGAAGCAGCGTGAGGGCTCGCCAGTCGTCGCGCGTCTTCATCGAGTAATACATGTTGCTGCCTGTGCAGATGATGCCGACGGTAATGCCTATAACATAGGCAATGATTCCCATTCGATAGCCTTGCGAGGCCGGCGTTCCTATTTGAAAGAATATCAGGCAGAGCGTGAATCCCAGCAGTCCCATCAGCTGCGACCGCACAAACTCATGCTTGTCGTGTTCGTAAGTCCACCGCAGCAGGCACTTGAATCGTTTGATATTGAAATTCTTCATGACAAAAATCAATTATGTATTACGCATTAAACTTATTATGCATTCCTAATGGCCCTCGTGACCACTGCATCGAACAACAATTCCAGGTTGAGCTGCGTCTCGGGTGCGTTCGCATGACGCGGGGCAATCACGGCATTACCCTGCACCGACGGCTCGCTGTAGATAACATTGTCCATCGGCTGTCCCGGCTGGCGATACTCAAAACTATATTTCTCGCACAGGTCGGCCACAGAGGCATCGAGCAGCAGGCGGCTGTTGTCGAGAATCAGAATGTGGTCGAGCAGCTGCTCCACATCGTGCACCTGATGGGTAGAGATGATGAGCATGCGGTCGTCGGTCATGTGGCCTGCCACCACACGGCGGAACTGCGCCTTCGAGGGGATGTCGAGTCCGTTGGTAGGCTCGTCCATGAGCAGCAACCGCGTTCCCGCGGCGAGGGCGAAGCTCATGAACACCTTCTTCTTCTGCCCCATCGAGAGAGAGTTAAGTTTGAGGGTAGTGGGCAGTTCGAAGTCATTCAGGCAGCTGTCGAGCACCTCGCGGCTGAAACGGGGGTAGAAAGGACTGTTGATGCGTACGTACTCGTCGAGGGTTGTGTCGGGCAGCTCAAACTCCTCGGGCACAATGAACATCTCCTCGAGCACCTCGGGGCGGCGCTTGCGCGTCTCTATACCGTCGTAGGTGATGGTACCTTTCTTCGCATGCAGCAATCCGCTGATGAGGTAAAGCAATGTCGATTTGCCCGTGCCGTTCTTTCCCAGCAGTCCGTATATGTTGTTTTCCTTCAATTGCAGGCTGAAGTCGTTGAACACCTTTTCGGTGGAGCCTGCATAGTTGAAACTGATATTCTCAATCTGTATCATATTGTTGATGGTTGAAATGTTTGTTGATGGTTGATATGTTAACTCTGTGTACTGAATTCTCAAAAATCCTCAATCTTCAATCCTCAATCTTCCACCATTGCCAGAAGCAGGTCGTTTCTTGGATTCATGAGCAGCATGCTGCCGATGATGTCCATCCCGTCGGACTCTGCGTTGCGCTTCAGGTAGTTCACCGAGAGCAGGTGTTCGAACTCATATTTGTAGACGGCTATCTCGTCGGCCTCGGCGTAAGCCTGCAACTTACTGTCCCACAGGCAGTGCTCAACGGTGTAGCCCGTCTCGTTGTAGCTGAAGCACAGGCAGCTCTCGCAGCGCCACTGCTGGCTCTCGGCATCCCAGCGAAGTGTCTCTTTCTGCACCAGACGGTCTGCCTCGTCATACTCATAGCGGTATTCCAGATGGTTGCGCAGCTGTTCGCCCTTCTGAGCGTATACATATAGAGTAGTCACCTGCCCGTTCGACAGGTCGGCATTGTAGCAATACTTGCTGCCATCAATAGAGGCAGAGTTGAAATACATGGCAAGAATGGTTGCTGCTGTAATGATCGTTTCCATAATTCTTCTTATTTTTAGAGTGGTTATTATTTAATGTTTTAGTGTACTAGTTGAATAGTACACTGCAAAAGTATGACTAATTCCAATACGTTCCAAATTTTTTGGCCACTTTTTTCGTTGCCATCTAAATATTTAACTTTCGTTTACAATTACCACCTTATTATATAAAGCGCACGTGAGGAATCATCTATTGTGCATGTGTTGAATAATATAGCGCATGTTTCGAATGGTATAGTGCATGAGTTGAATCCTTCTTTAGATCAATGTCACAATGGAGCTATCTTGCAAAAAAACATGACATCTGCATGGTTTCTCGTAAAAAAACACTATCTTTGTCGCAGTCAAAACACAAAACAACATGAAAAAGACATTCTTAACCATTATCCTCTGCCTGGCAGGCATGATAACCGTCAGCGCACAAGAGGCGCTTTGGAGCGGCACACAAGTGCAGTCGCCCGTTGTAAACCCCGACCACACCGTCACCTTCAGCATTCATGCGCCCAAGGCTTCGCGCGTGATCGTGACCGGCGATTTCCTGCCGCCCACCGTGGTTGACACGCCTTTCGGCAAACAAGAGACCGCCGGACAGGCCGAGCTGAAAGAGGGGAAGAACGGTGTGTGGACCTACACCACCGACGCTTTGGCTCCCGAGCTCTACAACTACTCGTTCGTGGTCAACGGCATGCGCATTCTCGACCCCGCCAATGTCTATATCAGCCGCGACGTGGCATCGCTCACCAGCATCTTCATTGTCAGCCATGCTGACGGCGACAAGGGCGACCTCTATCGTGTCAACGAAGTGCCTCACGGCAATGTCAGCAAGGTGTGGTACGACAGTCCCACGCTGAAAATGAAGCGCCGCCTCACCGTCTACACCCCAGCTGGTTATGAGCGTGGCAAGAACTATCCGGTGATGTATCTCCTGCATGGTGCCGGTGGCGACGAGGATGCATGGACAACGCTGGGCCGTGCCGCCCAGATCATGGACAACCTGATAGCCACAGGCAAGGCAAAGCCCATGATAGTGGTCATGCCCAATGGCAATGTCGACTGTCAGGCTGCCCCAGGTGAGTGGAGCCGTGGCATGTATCAGCCGTCGTTCATGGCCAGCATCAACCACACCACCAAGCCCGCAGCCACTATGGACGAGAGCTTTATGGATATTGTAAAGTATGTCGAGGCTAACTACAAGGCTGCCAAGGGAAAGAAGAACCGCGCCGTGTGCGGACTGTCGATGGGTGGCGGCCACACTTTCGCCATCACCAAGCGCTATCCGCAGGCATTCGACTATGTGGGACTCTTCTCGGCAGGCTTGCATATCTCGGGCGGCGACCGCAACGCATCGTTCTACGACCTGCTGCAGCAGAACGCTGAGGTGCAGAAGCAGCTCGCCACCCTCTTCAAGGGTAACCCGCGACTCTATTGGATTGCCATCGGCAAGACCGACTTCCTGTACAAGCAGAATGCCGACCTGCGCCGCTATCTCGACGAGAAAGGCTACCGCTATGAGTATCGCGAGAGCGACGGCGGCCACATTTGGCGCAACTGGCGTATCTATCTCACTGAGTTTGCCCAGAAACTGTTTAAGTAGCAGAGGCTTCTCCCGAAACTGTTTTTGTGGCTGAGGTTTTCCCCGAATCAGTTTAAGTGGCTGAGGTTTACCCGAATCAGTTTAAGTGGCTGAGGTTTTCCCCGAAGCAGTTTCAATAGCAGTTTCAAAAAATCTTACAGCCGCCCACCGTCTGTTGATTTCCAGCAGATGATGGGCGGCTGTATGTTTGATACTTCCTTCCAGGCGGTCCTACTGTCCGCCCAGTCTGTCGAAGAAGCTGATGATGTCCTCCCACGTCTTGAAGGTGTCGCTGCCAAAGACAAGGTGAGTGCCCATGAAGTCGGCAGCGCCAAGGCGGTCGTCCGACGTGATGAGGTAGTCGCCATAGAGCAGGTTCTGCTGATTGGTGAAAATGACGTGGTCGTAGGCCGGCACGTTGATGTGCTCCATGGCCCACGCTAGTACCTCGGTCATTTGCTGTGGATGGTTGCTCGTCGAAGGTGCCACGATCAGCAGCTGATAGTTTTCTATCAGGCGGCGGATGGCTTTCTGGCAGCTGCTCATGGGCTTCTGCCACTTGTCGGCCAGCGTGTCGAAACCGACATAGACGATGGGGCGCTCGCGCTTCTCCTGCCAGTCGTCGAACCAGCGAATGACGGGCAGCACCGAGTGCATGAAGCTGTTGTCGTTCATGCGGTGCTCGCCGTGGAAGCGGATGGCCCGCGGATAGTGCTCGTGAAACAGGTCGAAGGTGTCGACGGTGGTGTCTTCGTCGCCGAAGAGCCCAATGACACGGTGCAGCTGCTCGTCTTCGTTCACGCCGCTGAAGCATTGCTCGGTTATCTCCTTATACTCTTTCACCAGGGCTTTCGTCACGATGAAATCCTGCACGCCATCTTGCCGCGGGTTCTGAAAGTGCTGTGCCCCCACCATGTTGTGGCTCACCATCGTGTCGCCCATCTGCAGGGCAGGGTTGACGATGATGCGGTCGTAGCCGTAGAGCATCTCGGTGTACATGCCGCCCATCGAAGTGCCGATGATCAGGTCGGGGTGCTCGGCCTCGCAGGTGGCGCGCAGCAGCTGCATGGCCTCTGCGGGGTGGATGGGCAGGTCGGGGGCAATGACCGTTGCCGAGGGCAGTGCCGTGCGTATGCGGGTCACCGTTCCCGACTGTCCCGACGAGGCGAAACCGTGGACGTAAAGAATCTTCTTGCCCGACATCAGGTCGGGGAATTGTTTGATATACGGGTTTTCCATGACTGCAAAAATAAGCATTTTTCACGATTTATATCTATTTTTGAATGATAATGTTCCCTCTTATCGCAATATTTTTCCTATATTTGCAGGCAGAAACATCAAAATAACAGCATCATCCTATGAGAAAAGTATTATTCATTATGGCTTTAGTGGGTCTGGCCGTCACGGGTGCGACAGCCAAGACCGTGAAGAAAGTAAAGAAATCACCAGCCAAAACGGTGAAGAAAGAAGTGGCCCAGCCCGTTGTCGAGGCTGCACCGACCTTCACCGAGTGGCAGGACATGCAGGTGAACGAAGTGAACCGTCTGCCGCTGCACGCCACCTTCTTTGCCTACGAGAACGAGGCAACTGCATTGAAGGGCGAGCCGCAGAACTCGAAGAACTTCGTCTCGCTGCATGGCGACTGGACCTTCAAGGGCGTCGAGAATGCCGACCAGCGGCCTGTTGACTTCTGGAAGCCCGACTTCAACGATGCCTCATGGGGCAAGATGCCGGTGCCCGGCATGTGGGAGCTCAACGGATTTGGCGACCCCGTCTATGTGAATATCGGTTTCGCATGGCGCGGCCATTTCAAGGACAATCCGCCCTATGTGCCTACCAAGGACAATCATGTGGGCTCTTACCGCCGCATGATCAACATCCCCGCCGACTGGGACGGCAAGCAGGTGGTGGCCCACTTCGGGTCGGTGACCTCCAACATGTATCTGTGGGTGAACGGCCATTACGTGGGCTACACCGAGGATTCGAAGGTGGCTGCCGAGTTCGACATCACCCCTTATGTCCACACGGGCGACAACCTCATCGCCTTCCAAGTGTTCCGCTGGTGCGACGGCTCCTACTGTGAGGACCAGGACTTCTGGCGTCTGAGCGGTGTGGCGCGCGACAGCTACTTGTATTGCCAGGACCAGGCAGAGCGGCTCGTGGACATCCAGCTGACCCCCGACCTGACCGACAACTACCAGAATGGCGTGCTCAACATCAAGAAGAAGGTGGCCGGCAACGTGCGTGTTGACTACTATCTCTTCGACGCCAAGGGCGAACTGGTGACCATGACCACCAGCGACACCATCGTGGTGAACAACGTCAATAAGTGGACCGCAGAGACACCTTATCTATATACCCTGCTGGCCAAGGTGTGGAAAGAGGCCAAGCCGCGCCAGGTGAAGGGCGGCGTGAAGCGCAAGGACGTGGCCGCCCTGAGCGAGGTCATTCCCCTGAAGGTGGGCTTCCGCAAGGTGGAAATCAAAAACGCCCAGCTGCTGGTCAACGGCCAGCCCATCCTCATCAAGGGTGCCGACCGTCATGAGATGGATCCCGACGGCGGATACATCGTCTCCAAGGAGCGCATGATTCAGGACCTGCAGGTGATGAAGCGCCTCAACATCAATGCCGTGCGCACCTGCCACTATCCCGACGACCCCGTCTGGTACGACCTGTGCGACCAGTATGGCATCTACCTCTGTGCCGAGGCCAACCAAGAGAGCCACGGCTTTGGCTACAAGGCCGACTCCGAGGCTAAGAAAGAGCAGTTTGCCAAGCAGATTCTCGAGCGCAACCAGCACAATGTCGCTGCCCACTTCAACCATCCCAGCGTCATCATCTGGTCGCTCGGCAACGAGACCGTCGACGGTCCCAACTTCACCGCAGCCTACAAGTGGATCAAGCAGAACGACCCCAGCCGCCCCATCCACTGGGAGCGTGCCCAGGGCGGCGACAATACCGACATCATGTGCCCCATGTATGCCACCCACAAGTGGTGCGAGGACTATTGCAAGGACGCCTCGAAGACCAAGCCCCTCATCCAGTGTGAGTACAACCACACCATGGGCAATTCGAGCGGCGGACTGAAAGAGTATTGGGACCTCATCCGCAAGTATCCCAAATACCAGGGCGGCTTCATCTGGGACTTTGTCGACCAGGCCCTCCACGCCCCGCAGAGCAAGAACACTGTCGATGGCAGCCGCCTCAACGACTATGCCTATCTCAACACCGTCCACTATACCTATGGTGGCGACTACAACCAGTACGATGCCTCCGACAACAACTTCAACTGCAACGGCATCATCGGTCCCGACCGCCAGCTCAACCCCCATGCCTACGAGGTGGCTCATCAGTATCAGAGCATCTGGGCCGAGCCCGTCGACCTGCAGCACGGCCAGCTCAGCGTCTACAACGAGCATTTCTTCACCGACCTGTCGGATGTCAGCATGCAGTGGCAGCTCCTCGTCGATGGCGAGGTGGCCGACAAGGGCGAGGTCAGCGAGCTCAACTGCGGTCCGCAGCAGCGCGTCAACGTCACCCTGCCTTATCAGCTGCGCGACATCTCGGGAGCCGGCGACATCTATCTCAACGTATGCTTCGTGCTCAAGCGCAGCCAGCCCCTCATGCAGCGCGGACAGGTGGTGGCCTACAACCAGCTCACCGTCCTGGAGTCGCCCCGCCATCAGGTGGCTACCCGTGCCACCACGGGTAAGGCCGTCAAGGTGGTCAACAAGAAGAACGAGCCCGCCATCACCCTTTCCGGCCGTCATTTCAGCGTGCAGTTCGACCGCAAGACCGGCTTCATGACCCAGTATGTGGCCGACGGCAAGAACCTGCTGGCTGCCGGCGGTTCGCTCAAGCCCAACTTCTGGCGTGCCGTCAACGACAACGACATGGGTGCCGGCGTACAGCGTAAATATGCCGTCTGGCGCAATCCCGCCCTCAACCTCGTGTCGCTCACCGTCAACAACAAGCTGAAGAGCGTGCGTGCCGAGTACGACATGCCCGACGTGAAAGCCCGCCTGGTGCTCAACTATGTGGTGCGCCCCGACGGAAGCATCGATGTCACCGAGCAGCTGACTGCCGACAAGAGCGCCGACGTGCCGCCCATGTTCCGCTTCGGAATGGTCATGCAGCTGCCCTATCAGATGGACAACAGCGAGTTCTACGGCCGCGGACCCATCGAGAACTATGCCGACCGCAAGAGCTCGCAGACGATGGGCATCTACCGCCTCACCGCCGACGAGCAGTTCTTCCCCTACATCCGTCCGCAGGAGACCGGCACCAAGAGCGACATGCGCTGGTGGAACCAGACCGACCGTACGGGCGAGGGACTGCGCGTGATGGCCGACGCCCCGTTCTATGCCAGTGCCCTCCACTACGACATCCAGACCCTCGACGAGGGCATGGACAAAGCACAGCGCCATAGCCCCGACGTCAAGAAGTCGGCATTCACCAACCTCTACATCGACCTCGAGCATGCCGGTGTAGGCGGCGTCAACAGTTGGGACATGAACGCCATCGCCCTGCCGCAATACCGCGTGAATTACGGCGACAAGACCTTCAATTTCACCCTTTCGCCTGTGAGATAAAGATAACATTGCAAAAAATCCACCTTATCGAGCATAAAATCCACCTCTTTGGGGGTGGATTTTTGTATTTTTGCACTCAGAATAATTAATTAACAATCTAAAACGCGAACTAACCCAATGAAAAAAATCCGCATTATCACACTCGCCCTTGTTGCCCTCATGGCCGCCACCACGGTGCAGGCGCAACATCAGTTTACCGTCAACGCTAAGAAGCTAGGCGCTCCCGTCCAGCCCACCATGTATGGCATCTTCTTCGAGGACATCAACTTCGGAGCCGACGGAGGCCTCTATGCCGAGCTCATCGAGAACCGCTCGTTCGAGTTCCCGCAGCGACTGATGGGCTGGAACACCTTCGGCAAGGTGACCCTCAACGACGCCAACCCCGCCTTCGACCGCAACCCTCACTATGTGACACTTTCCGATGCCGGCCATCGTGACAAGTTCACCGGCCTTGAGAACCACGGCTTCTTCGGCATTGGCCTGAAGAAAGGCATGGACTACCACTTCTCCGTCTATGCCCGCACATCCGGCGACGCCAAGATCCGCGTCGAGCTCGTAGGCTCCGACGACGAGGTGCTGGCCAAGAAGGGCGTAGCCATCAAGGGCAGCGAGTGGAAGAAGTATACAGCCACCATCCAGTCGCCCACGACCGATGCCAAGGGCTTCATGCGCATCTACCTCGAGTCGAAGGAGAGTGTCGACCTCGACCATGTCAGCCTCTTCCCCGCCGACAACTGGAACGGTCTGCGTGCCGACCTGGTGAAAGACCTCAAGGACCTCCATCCCGGCGTGTTCCGCTTCCCCGGTGGCTGCATCGTCGAGGGCACCGACCTGGCATCCCGCTACCAGTGGAAACACAGCGTCGGTCAGGTGGAGAACCGTCCCCTCAACGAGAACCGCTGGAACTACACCTTCCCCCATCGTCTGTTCCCCAACTACTATCAGACCTACGGCATGGGCTTCTACGAGTTCTTCCTCCTCTCCGAGGAGATTGGCGCCCAGGCACTGCCCGTATTGAGCGTCGGACTGTCGTGCCAGTTCCAGAACCCTGACGAGAATGCCGCCACCTGCCATGTGGCAGTCGACGACCTGCAGCCCTACATCGACGATGCCCTCGACCTCATCGAGTTCGCCAATGGCGGCACCGACACCAAGTGGGGCAAGCTGCGTGCCGACATGGGCCATCCCGCACCCTTCAACCTCCAGCAGATAGGCATCGGCAACGAGCAGTGGGGACCCCTCTATCCCGAGCGCCTCGAGAAGTTCGTCAGCGCCATCCGCGCCCGCTATCCCAAGATGAAGATCGTCGGCTCGAGCGGTCCCAGCCCCGACGACAAAGACGGCAAGCAGTTCACCTATGGCTGGGAGCAGATGACCCGCCTCAAGGCCGACCTCGTCGACGAGCATTACTATCGCGACCAGGACTGGTTCATGCAGAATGTCACCCGCTACGACTCCTACAGCCGCAAGGGCCCGAAGGTGTTTGCCGGCGAGTATGCCTGCCACGTCAAGGAGAAGGCCGTCGGAGTGCCCGAGGGTAAGAATGTCTTCGAGGCCGCACTCAGCGAGGCCGCCATCATGACCGGCTTCGAGCGCAATGCCGACATCGTCCACATGGCCACCTACGCACCCCTCTTCGCCCACGAGGAAGGCTGGCAGTGGCGTCCCGACCTCATCTGGATGGACAACCTCTCTACCGTCCGCACCCCCAACTACTATGTGCAGCAGATGTACGCCTGCAACCCAGGCACCCACGTGCTCCAGCTCACAGAGGGCAAGAAACCCGTCACAGGCCAGGACGGACTCTGTGCCAGTGCCGTCTACGACAAGGCCACCAACGGCTACATCGTGAAGATTGTCAACACCGGCAGCGCCGCCCAGGACATCGAGATCACCTTCAAGGGCGTCAAGACCCTCGGCAAGGGTAAGGTCACCACCCTCCATGCCGACCGCATGGATGCCGTCAACACGGTGAAGAACAAGAACGTAGTCACGCCGAAGAGCGCCGACGTTGCCGCCGACGGCAATGTCCTGAAGGTCACCGTACCTGCCAAGACCTTTGCCCTCTACCGCTTCTAGTCCGCGGCAGCGAGCAACCCACAACCGTAAGAAGATTTTTCAGATAACTCCTTCCTACCCGTCAATAGGTATTTTTCAATAGGATAGAACCGTCAGTCCCCTGGAGGTTCTATTTCTTTTCATGGTGATGAGTCCGATTAGTTAGTTTGTGGAAGTTTGAAGGTAATGATACAGCAGCCGCCTGGCAGCCCACCGCCTGTGGCCTGAAAAATGCAAAAAATAGGGGCTAAATGTAAGATTGTAAGATTTAAGATTGTAAGATTCTCCTATAATATAGATGTGTGGATATGGAGAAACGAGACTAAGTGAGAAGTAAGAAGTGAAAAGTGAATAGTTCCGCCCCCACGCTGCCGCAGGCAGCAGGGGGCGATGCTATATGTTTGTTATTTCATGATTCTACCTAACAAAGTGTCTTTATACCAATATCTAGTCAGATTGACGGGCTTGTATTCCGGCAAACTCTCTAAATACTCAAGTTCAAACACCAAGCGAGGCTCGTCGTCGTTGGACTCGTGATGAATCTCTGCTTTGCTCCCGATTCGGGCCACACGAATCAGATATAAGTCGCGCACTCCCTTTCCCTTGATATAGGGCATAAAGTAGTATAGCTTGTTGATAGCAACTGTCGAAGGGAATGTCTTGGTCTTACCCGTATAATAAACCTTAGTCGGTTCTTCTTTCAGGAAGTATTCCTCATTATCTTTTTTTACCAAGCCAATCAGCAGATGCTTTGTAGGGTCAAGTGTGTATTGTTTCTTGGGACGATTGACGACTAAAGTTTTTTCCTCGTCGGTAAACAATCCCAAATCGAGCATGGGTTTTGCATCGCGTTCTGTGAAGATTGGGCGCGAAGATACGGGTGCCTCATCGTAAATGAACTGATAGAGGCTCTTTCCGATCTGTTCAACAATGCCACAAACCAAAGCATTACCCATCAAGAATGCCCGCCGCCCATCTGACACTTCTGGGTGGAAAGTATGATTGTCTGGGAACATATTCATGCGCTCCAATTCAATAGGCAGCAGACGGCGATAGCGGCCTGATTTGGTTTTCACAACATGCTTGAAGCGTGATGGTGATGCCCCTCCCTCACCTGTGATAATAGTTCGTGATGGCTGGTCGAGATAATCAGGAAATGCCATACCGCCCTCAGAGAAAAAGTATTTATAACCTTCTTTGGAAACACGCTCTATCTTCTTTGCTCCCTTTTCATATTCCCACTTTGGCAGTTCTTCCTCAGAGATGAAATACTCCTCTGGTACAAAGCTTTCGTCCACAAGATTTCCGCCTAGCGTCTGTCGGGGTCCGTCGTATACAGGGTCTGCATCAACGGAATAGACATGACGGTCTTTCATCATGCCTGCATTGCCAAAGGGACTGTCTTTCTTACCCTTATTGAAATTGTCTGAAACCTCTTTTATTGAGCCTTCGATGTCAAAGGCAGAAAACGTTTTATCCTTGGGTCTGAACTCGAAAGCCTTTGCCATCACGCCATCGAACTCTACCCAGTCTTCCATTTGCTCAACCTTCTGAGCCACAACAGAATTCTTCTGATAGCCTACAATATATGTCCTGCGCCTGCGTTGCGGCATACCATAGTCGGCGGCATTGATGATGCGCCACTCCACAATATAGCCGAGGTCTGCCAAAGATGCTAGAATAATGGCGAAATCACGTCCGCGCTGAGCAGCTGGCGAATTGAGCAGACGGTCGACATTCTCAAAGAAAATATATTGTGGACGCTTGTCGCCTTTCTCCTGAAGGATACGATAGATCTGCCACCAAAGCACGCCTTTCTTTCCTTCGATGCCGCCCGACTTACTCAGAGTGGCTGCTACTGAATAGTCTTGGCAGGGGAAGCCTCCAACCAGCAAGTCATGGTCTGGAATATCTGTTGTCGGCACATTATTGATATCCTTGTTAGAATGCCCTTTCTTGCCAAAGCGAGCCTGGTAGACAATTGAGGCGTCCTGATGCTTGGTAGACGGTTCCCACTGATTGTTCCATATGGTTTCGAAGGCATCTGATGCACCTTCAAGACCGATACGGAAACCACCCACGCCGGCAAATAATTCTACAACACGAATATGATGCTTATTTTTCATTACTTTCAATTATTTTCTTTACATATTCATTATTGAACCAATAACAATACTTCTTGGCATAGCCGCCATTGGGATTGTAAGTGAGGTCGGTAGCCACTCTTCCTTTAGGACGGACATGGAAACACTTGTGGTCGCCCATTTTCCAAAAATATTGAGGGGCAATATGGTTTTCTAATACACTCTGACGAATATTCTGCCAATATTCCTCGGCCAGATCCACATCATCGAGGGGCATTGTCCAGAAGAACACCTTGTCCAATATGTATCTTTTCTCTTCTTTCCCATTGACGAGGATACTTCTGTCGGGGTCTCTGCGATAGACAACAAACAGGAAACGGCTCGTAAAGAGTTCATACAAACGAGAGTCGTACCAGTTCTCATTTTCATAAACCTCTTCGTAGTCAATATTCTCGAACGACATACTCTCCTTAATGCGTCCGTTTTCTTCCACACGGATGGTCTTCATGGTCAGTCCTGCCTTTAGGAATTCTTCAGAACGGTTCACATTACTCACATCGGGGGAGACAATATGATTGGCAATATCAAAATACTTTGATTTTGAACGTGACTCTTCCTTGTTGAGCATCGCGGAAATCTCTTTGTAATCCTTGCCTATGTAGGGCGCAAAACGTGAAAGAATGATTTCATCAAACGAACGCTCTTTTAATTCGCTCGCCTGAACAACTTGTTCGCTCTCTATGTCGTAATTAATAACCGCACGCTTCCCTGAATCTTTGATATATTTCAGCACCGTACGCATGTAGGCTGTCTTCAACGAGAAAGCCCTGCGCGGTGCTCCAATCTCGGAAAAAGGCTGTGCACGTAATGAATCGCCCTTTTGCCCTTTCCTGCATGCTCCCAGATACTCAGTGTCGCCTTCTGAGAGAAGATGAGCCTCACCACGCTTTATCTTTTCAATAATCACTTCGTAGTCGTGCTTAATCATCAGCAAATCTTTCTCAGGAATCTTCCAAAGAGCAATATAAAGGAAGTAACGGTCATATTGTTCTAAGCTGCCGTCATATAGGTAGAATAACAATAGCATCAGACGGCATTTGTTATAGAACAAAGACATCTCAAACGACTGTTTTACCACCTCTTTATAATCAATCATGTCAACGACAAGACGCTCCTTAATCTGAAGCGACAGATCCTTTAGTCTCTTCAAACCCGTTGTCTTCAATTCCACTCCTGCTTCTTCAAAGTCGGGGGTCGGGTTGCTGTTAGCTTTGTAGTGATAATACAACTCTTCGACCATCTGTCCAAGTGTACCCTTGCCTGCCATGTTATACCCTTGCACAGCTTCGTCGCCGACCATTTCGCGAAGCGTATGGTCCAGCAATGGTATTGCATACTCGAAAATTGACTTAGCAGAAGTTTTATCGTAACCAGGTGCATTCATTGGCTTAAATTTTCCCGCAAAATTAAGGAATAAAAATTATACCACAAAATAATCATTGAAATAAAGTGGCTTTTTTATTAATCATACAAAAAAATTCTTCCGCTATCTCACGACAGCGGAAGAAACCAAAACATAAGAACGAAAGGAAAGAAAAATAATGAATGATGGCCCCCCCAGCTCCCCCGAGGGGGAGAGAGGGCTGACGCCGGTTCAAGGTTCAAAGTTCAAAGTTGCCCACAGATTACACAGATTTTAAAGATTTTTATTTTGACGACAACAAAAACAACAGGAACACCTTTCTGGCAAGGCTGGAGCGACGGACGTCGCTATAATGTAAAAAGTCGGCGAAACAATTTGAGATATGAAAGATAATTCGTATCTTTGTGCTTGTCAAAACAATAAAGGGGCTTATGTTTCAAGGAGCAATTATAGTATTCAGTATTCTGGTTATCTTCATTGCCGTATGTATTTTGCCGTGGTGGGTTAGCGTTTTGGTCTTAGTGTATTTCATCGTGGCGATTTTCTTTCCCTCAAAGAATCCTTGATGAAGGTTCAAAGTTGCCCACAGAAGTCGGCGAAGCCGCGGTTCAAGCCCCCCACCAACTCCCCCGAGGGGGAGAGATGGCTGACGCCGGGGCAAAGTTCAAGGTTCAAGGCAAGAAGCCTGAGTGGTAATCACTTTCCCCCTCTCTTGGATGGCTGTGGGTCATGCTCTGCTGTTGAAAATTGACTCCAAGAGGCTGCTTGGGAGGTCTGGAGTGCGCCTCTGCTTTCCTGAAAGGCTGCTTTGGAAGTATGGAGTGCATCTCTGTTTTCTTGGAAGGCTGCTTTGGAAGTATGGAGTGCGTCTCTGCTTTCTTGGAAGGCTGCTTGGAAGAAAGAGACATCATTCTTACACATACTGAATAAATTTGATTTTATGCTTCTCAATCTGTTTCTTTGAGAGGTGAAATAGCCAGTGGAGAGTGTTCGATGGATATTTATCAAAAAAAATAAACGCTGATACTCATCCACGAGCACCAGCGTTCAGCCTATGTTTAACTAAAAATCCTTTTCAAATTAAATGGGAGCCTCGCGGTCCACCATTGTCATCCATAACAAAAGCAATCTTGTTAAACTTACCTTAAATCAAAATAACTAAAAACCTAAATCTATTACTACTAACCTAAACAATCTATTAACCTTTTGACGATGCAAAGGTACAACGTTTTCTCGTTTCCCGCAAGACATTTCACCTGTTTTATTCTTTTTTAGGCTTCTTTCTTGACTTAAATCAACTGTTGTGTGCGATAACAATGAATATTTGGGCGTTTTTTCTTGTCTTTTTCCTTTTTTAGCTGTACCTTTGTTTTCTAATCCATTTTGCGCATGAGAGTACTGATTGTAAATACAAGCGAGAAGACTGGAGGAGCGGCCGTAGCTGCCAACCGCCTGATGGAGGCGCTGAACAACAATGGCGTGAAAGCGAAGATGCTCGTTCGCGACAAAGAGACCGACAGCTTGTCTGTAGTGGGTCTGCGCTCGTCGATGTGGTCTCGATGGCATTTCCTGTGGGAGCGATGGTGCATCTTCTGGCATCTGCGCTTCTCGCGCAAGCATCTTTTCGAGCTGGACATTGCCAATTCGGGTTTCGATATCACGAGGACGCGTGAGTTCCGCGAGGCCGATCTCATCCATCTGCATTGGATTAACCAGGGAATGTTGTCGCTTGCTGGCATTCGTAGGATTCTCAATAGTGGCAAGCCCGTGGTTTGGACCATGCACGATGTATGGCCGGCAACGGCCATTTGCCATCTCACTTTAGGGTGTGGCAGTTTCAAGTCAACCTGCCATCACTGCAAGTATCTGCCTGGCGGCGGCTCGCAAAACGATTTGGCAGCACGCATCTGGAGGCGGAAGATGCAGATGATGGACAAGCAGACCATTTCGTTTGTGGCATGCAGCAAATGGCTGCAGGGCGAGGCCAGGCGTAGCGGGCTGCTGAAAGGCCAGCGCGTGGAGTGCATTCCCAATCCGATAGACACGCATGTGTTCCGTCCGATCGATAAGCAGGCCGCCCGTGAGCGCCTGAACCTGCCTGCTGACCGGCGCCTGATACTGTTTGTCTCACAGCGTGTCACCAATGTGAACAAGGGAATGGATTACCTGATAGAGGCTTGCCGGCTCATGAGCAGTCAGTATCCTGATATCGCCGCTCAGGCTGACCTCGTGATTCTGGGCGGACATGCAGAGGAGATGACCGATAAGCTTCCCATGAAGGTATGGCCGCTGGGCTATGTGAACGACAGGAAGAGCATTGTGGATGTCTACAACGCCGCAGATGTGTTTGTCCTTCCGTCGTTGTCGGAGAATCTGCCCAACACCATCATGGAAGCTATGGCATGTGGTGTGCCTTGCGTGGGATTTAAGGTTGGGGGCATTCCCGAGGAGATTGACCATCAGAAGAACGGCTATGTAGCCCGTTACCGTGATGCGCAGGATCTGGCCGACGGCATTCACTGGGTGCTCAGCGATTGCGACTACGAGGCCGTGAGCCGTGCCGCCGTTACCAAGGTGGCCCACAACTATTCGCAGACCAGCGTGGCCATGCGCTATATTGAGGTTTACAACGAGGCTTTGGCCGTGAAACACTATAAGCTATGATTAAGTTTACGATTGTTACCGTTACCTATAATGCTGAAGGGGTGCTGAGGCCGACCACCGACAGTGTGCTCATGCAGAGCTATGCCCATGTGGAGCATCTCATCATCGACGGTGCCTCGACCGACCATACATTGCAAATAGCCGAGGAATACAGACAAAAGTCGGCCGATGCCGCCAGAGGCCATGAGATACGTATCATTTCTGAGCCCGACAAGGGTATTTACGACGCCATGCAGAAGGGCCTCGACAGGGCCGCCGGCGACTATGTCTGCTTCTTGAATGCCGGCGACCGGCTGCCCAATGCCGACACCCTGCTGATGATTGCCGACAAGGTGGACAACGAGCGCATGCCCGGTGTGCTCTATGGCGACACCGACATTGTGGACGATGAGGGTAACTACTTGTTCCGCCGCCGGCTGACGCCGCCCGAGCACCTCACGTGGCGCTCGTTCCGGCAGGGCATGGTGGTGTGTCATCAGGCCTTTTATGCACGTACCGACATCGCAAAGCGTGTGGACTACGACCTGCAGTTCCGCTATTCGGCCGATGTCGATTGGTGCATCAGGGTGATGAAAGAGTGCGAGAACGACGGCCTAGAGCTGAAAAACCTGCACCTCACCGTGGTGAACTACCTGCAGGAGGGGCAGACCACCCTCCATCACCGTGCCTCTTTGCGCGAGCGCTTCCGGGTGATGGTGCGCCACTATGGCTGGCTCTCCACCCTCGTCATGCACGGCTGGTTTGCCATCCGCCAATTATATAAATAAGGTGGTGGCTCGCTTTCTGTTGTTCTCAAAAAGTGTTTCGATAATAGAGACAGAGCTTTTTTTGTGTGGAGACACATTTTTTTATGACAAAAATGAATACTTTTTATTTTTTTGATTATATTTGCAAAAGTTTCAATTAACCTCAAATAGTTTAGTGTATGAAAAAAATTATTTTATCATTGTGTGTCGTGCTTTTCAGCTTAAGTGCTATGGCTCAGTCGAAAGGTGATTTCTATATCGGTGCGAATGTTTCCTATGGATTTGACATGGAAATGATAGGAATTGGCCCGAAGGTTCAGTATAACTTTACTGATGCCATCCGTGGTGAGGCAGGATTCAACTATTTTCTGGAGAAAGACAATGTAACCGCATGGGACATTCAGGCCAATGTGCATTATCTCTTTGGGCTTTCCGACAAATTTATGGTTTATCCCTTAGCTGGTATTGGCTACTTAAAAGCAAAGGTTGACATTCCTACTTTCGAGTATGAAGGAGTGAAAGTTTCTGGCTCTGCATCCGATGGTGACGTTTTCTTTAACCTCGGTGGCGGTGTTCAGTATGCCCTTACAGATAAGTTGAATCTCACCGGCGAACTGAAATATCAGTTCAAAGACGAAGGTCAGTTGTGCCTTGCTGTAGGTATTGCCTACAAATTCTGATTTGCACATACCACCATCAACAATATCAGCCGTAAGGAACATGGTTTCTTACGGCTTTTTTCTTGGGACCATTTCTCTGTCTAAGTCATTGATTATATGGAACTTAGCCATCGTTTGCAAAACGCTTGTCTCTTTCTGCATTTCTATTTGTACCCAAACGGTTGTTGGGATTCTGGTCGTCAGAGTTCTGGTCGGATTCCCTCTTTAGATGTTTTTTGTTCTACTGGAGTAAAGGAATGCCCTATGAGGTTGGCCCATTTCCAATTCAGCATGAACTAGACTCTAATTAGGCATTAATTATGTTGCAATTAGGCATTAATTAGACTCTAATTAGGCATTAATTAGCATGTAATTAGGCATCAATTAGAGCTTAATTAGTCGACTAATTGCAACCTAATCAGGCATCAATTGGAAAAGGGTAAGAGGCACGTGCTGCTCTCATGACCTGTTCCCTCTGTAATTTGATTTATACGCCTGTAATTTTGGGGCAGAAAAAAAGCCCGATGACTCATCAGTTCATCGGGCTTCTCTTATGAATAGAAATTTACTATCTTATGAATATCTTAGCATTTGTCCAGGACGCACATTCTTATTCTTGCCAATGCGGTTGAGCTTGCAGAGGGCTTCAACCGTGGTGCCGCGCTTACGTGCGATGGAATAGAGTGTCTCGCCTTTGGCCACCTTGTGATACTGCTTGGCACTGCTGCTGCGCATAGCATTCTCAGCCTCGCGTGCGGCGGTCTCTGTGTTCATGCCTGCTGTGCCTCTCACCAGGTCGGGTGTATAGCCGCCGTTGCCAATCTTACCGCGCATGCGGGTAGCCTCACGGGCGTCTTTCTCGTAGTTGCGCTTGGTGAACACATAGTAGTCGCCGGTGACATCCTGGTTGCGGAAGTCGAAGAAGACTGCCGGGTTCAGGGCCACACCGCACAGACGGGTCTCGAAGTGAAGATGCGAGCCGGTGCTGCGGCCGGTGTTTCCACCGAGGCCGATGACCTCACCAGCACGTACTTCCTGGTTCTCGACGACGAGTTGCTTCGAGAGGTGACCGTAGATGGTTTCCAATCCGTTGTTATGACGGATGACAATATATTTTCCATATCCGGCAGGCTCGTAGCGCACGATGCGCACTTTGCCGTTGAATGCCGAGCGGATGGTGTCGCCAATGTAGACCTTGACGTCGAGTCCCTTGTGCATACGTCCCCAACGGGCACCGAAGTTAGAGGTGACCACGCGGCTGGGAGTAGGCATGCAGAAGTTGCTCAGCTGAATGGTGAACGAGTCGGGCAGGGCGGTGGCACGATGGGCATACTGGTTGTTCCAATCCTCATAGAGGTCGGCCGATGGCGACTGCGCCAGTTCTTTAATCAAGAGGTCGCGAAGGGCCAGTGTGTCTACCGTCTTCATCTTACGGTCTACCGGCGCATAACGTGCCAGCAGGTCTTGTGCCGACATTGATGTGGCACTCATTGACAAGATTACGGTAACAGCAATGGCTTTTATTATACTTTTTAAATTCATCATCTTTTCTTTTTTGTTTGGGTCATAATGGGCTCAAAATGCCCTTTTCGAGGTTCAATGAAAGCCAAAGATGCTTTCCTTGAAATACGAATTTGGTGCAAAGATATAAAAAAAAGACCAATAATGAGTGTATGTTAACAGTTTTTATTGCGATTTTAACATAAACGAAGCTTTGTAACGTGTCGAAAATCAGTAAAATGGCTTTTTTATGGTGCTTTTTCCGTGTTAAGGAGGCTTCGTGCGTTAACGTGCGTTAAGATGCTTTGCCCGAAAAGATGTCTGAAAAACATCAGGAGATGGCGGCCCAGTTGATATTGGTTTTTCTCAGTTCCCTCAGCCGGTTCCACAGCATTTCATACTCAGTTTTCTGGCAGGTGGGGTCGTCGTCGATGATCTTCTGAGCCTCGTCGCGTGCCATTTGTACAATCTGTCCATCGCGTGCAATATCGGCAATTTTCAGGTCGAAGGCCATACCGCTTTGCTGTGTGCCCTCCAGGTCGCCGGGCCCTCGCAGTTTGAGGTCGGCCTCGGCAATGCGGAATCCGTCGTTGGTGTCGCACATGATGTCGATTCGCTTGCGGGTCTCGGTGCTCAGTTGCGGGGTGGTCACCAGTATGCAGTAGCTTTGGTCGGCACCTCGTCCCACACGTCCGCGCAGCTGGTGCAGCTGTGACAGACCGAAGCGCTGGGCGTCGAGGATGACCATGACCGAGGCGTTGGGCACGTTGACACCCACCTCGATGACGGTGGTGGCGACGAGAATCTGCGTCTCACCGCTCACAAACTTCTGCATCTCAGCCTCTTTCTCCTTCGATTTCATCTTGCCGTGCACCTTGCTCAGCCTGAATTCGGGAAACACATCCAGCAGGGCGGCGTAGCCTTCCTCGAGGTTTTTCAGGTCGCTCTTCTCGCTTTCCTGTATCAGCGGGAACACGATGTACACCTGCCTTCCCTCGTTGATCTGCTGGCGTATGCCCTGGTAGAGGCTGGTGGTCTGGTTGTCGTATTTGTGAATGGTCACCACGGGCTTGCGGCCAGGTGGCAGTTCGTCGATGACGCTCACGTCCAGGTCGCCGTAGATGGTCATGGCCAGCGTGCGTGGAATGGGGGTGGCCGTCATCACCAGTATGTGGGGCGGGTTCTTGCTCTTGCCCCACAGCTTGGCTCGTTGCGCCACTCCAAAGCGGTGCTGCTCGTCGATGACCACCATGCCCAGGTTGCCGAACTGCACCCAGTCTTCGATGATGGCGTGAGTGCCCACCAGTATCTGTATGCTGCCGTCGGCGATACCTTGCAGCACCGCCTCGCGTTTCTTGCCTTTCACAATGCCCGTGAGCAGTTCCACGCGGATGTCCATGCCCTCCAGGAACTCGCGGATGGTGGTCAGGTGCTGCTCGGCCAGTATCTCGGTGGGCGCCATGATGCAAGCCTGAAAACCGTTGTCCAGCGCGATGAGCATCGACATCAGGGCTACAAGGGTCTTCCCCGAGCCCACGTCGCCCTGCAGCAGGCGGTTCATCTGTCTGCCGCTGCCCATGTCGGCACGTATCTCGCGCATCACCCGCTTCTGCGCCTCGGTCAGGGCGAAGGGCAGATGGTGGTGGTAGAAATCGTTGAACAGCGCCCCTACGTGCTGGAAGATGTATCCCCGGTATTTGCGGCGCTGGTCGCTGGCATACCTCAGGATGTTCAGTTGCACGTAGAACAGTTCCTCGAACTTCAGTCGGAGCTGGGCATGCTGCACCTGGTCCAGGCTCTTCGGATAGTGGATATGACGGAATGCTGTGTCGCGCGACACCAGTCTGAGGCGGTTGGTGATGAAGGGCGGCAGCGTCTCGGGCAGCGGCGTGCTCATGTTCTCGAGCATGCTTTTCGTGAGTCGTTCGATGGCCCTCGAGTTCAGCCCCATGTTCTTCATCTTCTCGGTGGTCACGTAGTAAGGCTGCATGCCCATCTCCGAGAGTTTCACGTCGCCCGCTTTCTCGATGTCGGGATGGGCAAACTGATAGCGGTAGTTGTAGATGGTGGGCCGTCCGAAGACAATATACTCGGTGTTGACTTTGTAGTTGCTGGTGATGTACTGGGCACGGCTGAACCACACCAGGTCGACCACGCCCGTCCCGTCGGTCATGTGGGCCACGATGCGTTTGCGGCGGTGTCCCATCTCAAACTCCTCGAAACTCAATATCTGTCCTTTTATCTGCACGAAAGGCATATCGCCCGTCAGTTCGCTGATCTGATAGATTTTCGAGCGGTCCACATATTTATAAGGGTAATACTCCAGCAGGTCACCAAATGTGTTGATGCCCAGTTCCTTGCTCAGTATATCCTTCCGTCGGGGTCCTACGCCTGGCAAGTATTTGATGTCCTGATGAAGTATGTCGTACATAGAGTAGTTGGTGAGTCCAGCTAAGCCGAGTTCTCGGCCAGCAACGCCTCGGCGATGATCAGGTCGAAAGGCGTTGTGATCTTTATGTTCTCGCGGTTGCCCGGTACGAGTGTGATGCCATGTCCGTAGCTCTCCACCACCGAAGCATCGTCGGTGAACGAGTCGTTGTAGGGTTGTCGGTTGGCAGCCTTCAGCAGTTGTATGTCGAAGGTCTGTGGCGTCTGCACCAGCCGGTAGTCGCTCCGAGGCACCGTCAGCGAGCCGCCCTTTCCTGCTGTCTGTTCGCCCGTTGTCGCCAGCTCCCCGTCGGTGAGTTTCCTGAGCGTCTCCACCACGGGCACCACGGGAATGACGGCCTTCGCCGCGCGGGCCGTCTCAAAGCAGTTGCGGATGACGTCAACGGCAGGGAAGGGGCGCACACCGTCGTGCACTCCCACCACTCCCTGAGCCTCGTCGGGAATCAGGCTCAGTCCGTTCTGTACCGAGTGAAAGCGTGTCTCGCCGCCGTTGGCCAGCAGGTAGTCCACGCTGAACCGGTATTCCCGGCACAGCGTCGCCCAATAGTCTTGCTGCGCCTGCGGCAGCACCAGTATGATGGTCAGCTCTGGCGAGTACTCGCGAAAGCGCTCGATGGTGCGCATCAGCACCGGTTTTCCTCCGATGGGCAGAAACTGCTTGGGCGTGTCAGAGCCCATGCGCAGTCCCTTGCCGCCAGCCACGATGATGATGTAGTCCATCTATCCCTCCATTAAGTGCACGTAGCGCATGCCCTCGGCCACGCCTCTTGCCGTCAGCTCGTCGGTGAGCATGGCCAGCAGGGTGTAGGCATAAGGGAAGGCGGCTGCCGGTCCCTCGCCGGTGACGATGTTGCCGTCTACGGTCACCAGCTCAGCGGTATACTCGGCACCGGTGAGCGTCTCCTCGAAGCCCGGGTAGCAGGTGGCCCGCTTGCCCTTGAGCAGCCCCAGTCCGCCCAGCACCAACGGGGCGGCACAGATGGCCGATACCAGTTTGCCGGCCTGGGCCTGGGCCAGCAAAGCCTCCTTCACCCCCTCGTGGTCGTTCAGGTTCGATGCGCCCGGCATGCCACCCGGCAGCATCAGCAGGTCGGCATCCTCGACGTCGGCCGTCTCGAACATCAGGTCGGCCTCCACCCTCACGCCGTGGGCTGATTCGGCAACTAGTGAGCCGGTGATGCTCACGGTTTTCACATCCACACCGCCGCGGCGCAGCACGTCGAGCGGAATCAGGGCCTCGACATCCTCGAAGCCGTTGGCCAAAAACATATAAACTTTCTTCATATTCATCATAAAAATGTCAATTTCTTCTTCTGTTTCGTGTTTTATTCGCCAAAAATCATTAAATTTGCACTCATCAAGTGCCTTTTGTGGGTACAAATATACAAAATGTTTGGCATTTTCAGCCATTTTAGCGTGATAAAGATAAGAAAAAACTTGATTTTATGTCATCGCAGAAGTTAAGGTTCGCCATTTTCGGCAATATCTACCAGGCGGCCAAGTCGGCCTCCATCCCCCAAATCCTGTCGTTCCTTGCCGGCCGGCAGGCTGAGATACTTGTCGAGAAGGAGTTCTACCATTACCTCACCCATGAGCGCGGGCTCGACGTCCGTGCCGACGGACTGATTGCCGATGGATCGTTCTCTGCCGACTTCGCCATCTCCATGGGCGGCGACGGCACGTTCCTGAAGTCTGCCCATTTCGTGGGCGACAAGGGCATTCCCGTGCTGGGTGTCAACATGGGTCGCCTCGGTTTCCTGGCCGATGTGCCGCCCGTCGAGTTAGAGGATGTGTTGCAGTCGCTCTTCGACGGCAGCTACGGGGTGGAGCAGCGCACCGTCATTCAGGTGGAGACCGACGGCGAGGCACTCGACATCTGTCCCCGCGCCCTCAACGATATTGCCGTGCTGAAGCGCGACGACGCCTCGATGATCAGCATCCGTGCCAGCATCGACGGCGAGCACCTCGTCACCTACCAGGCCGACGGACTGATTGTCAGCACGCCCACCGGCTCCACAGCCTACTCGCTCTCCAATGGCGGTCCGGTGCTGGTGCCTCAGACCGGCGTGCTGTGCCTCACGGCCGTTGCCCCTCACAGTCTGAACATCCGTCCGGTCGTCGTCTCCGACGAGGCCGTGATCACCCTCAGCGTCGAGAGCCGCAGCCACAATTTCCTCATTGCCGTCGACGGCCGCTCGGCCAAGTGCGGCGAGCACACCCGTCTCACCATCCGCAAGGCACCGTATAAGATCAGTGTCGTCAAGCGCAGCGGCCACAACTACTATACCACCCTGCGCGAGAAAATGATGTGGGGAGCAGATGGGAGAGTTTAGAGGGAGCCCCCTCCAGCTCCCCCGAAGGGGGAGAGAGGGCTGACGCCAGTTCAAGGTACAGACCCCTCCTAACCTCCCCTATAGGGGAGGAACCGGTTTCCCCTGAAGTTGGAGAACAGGCTGGAGTGGTAATCACACTTATCACTTGTCACTTTTCACTTGTCACTTGGACTAGCTCCCAAACGAGTTCAAGGTTCAAAGTTCAAGGTTCAAGGCAAGAAGCCTGAGTGGTAATCACACTTGGCACTTGTCACTTATCACTTGTCACTTGGGCTAGCTCCTAAATAAGAATGATTTTCCACTAATCAACAATGAGTTTCCGACTATTCCATATCGAAAAAAGCAAATATCCGGCCAGCGCCATTCTCCGTTGGCTGTGGCGGTCGTGGCGAGGCAACCGCCTGCAGGCCGTCCTCAATGCCGTCCTTGGACTGCTGGGCGTGGCTGTCAGTCTGATGCAGGTGTGGGCCGTCCAGCATGCCATCGATGTTGCCTCCCATGTTGTCAGCGGGTCGCTCTACTGGGCGGTAGGCATCATGGCCCTGCTCATCCTGCTCAATTTCGGACTGAGCATTGCCGGAGTGTGGGTGAAGAACATCCTGGGCATCCGCGCCCAGAACCGCATGCAGCAGCGCATGCTCGACCGCATCCTGCGCTCCGAGTGGCACGGCAAGGAGTCGCGCCATAGCGGTGATGTGCTCAACCGCCTGGAGTTCGACGTCACCAATGTCGTCACCTTCCTCACCGAGACCCTTCCCGGCACCCTCTCGGTGCTCGCTCTCTTCGTCGGTGCCTTCGTCTATCTCTTCTTCATGGACCCCGCGCTCGCACTGATCACCGTGGCCATCATCCCCCTGTTTGTGGCGCTGAGCCGTTTCTATGTGGGTAAGATGCGCTCCCTCACCCGTCAGGTGCGCGACAGCGACTCGAAGGTGCAGAGCGTGCTCCAGGAAACCGTCCAGAACCGCATGCTCATCAAGACCATGGAAGGCGACGACACGATGGTCGACCGTCTGGAAAACACCCAGAGCGAGCTGCGCCATCGTGTGGTGCGCCGCACCGCCTTCTCCGTGCTCTCCCATCTGCTGCTCAATTTCGGTTTTGCCGTGGGCTACCTCACCGCCTTCCTGTGGAGCGCCGTCCGCATGTCGGCAGGCACGCTCACCTTCGGCGGCATGACCGCCTTCCTGCAGCTCGTCAACAAGATACAAAGTCCTGCCCGCTCGCTCACCAAGCTCGTGCCCGCCTTCGTCAGCGTCTTCACCGCCGCCGAGCGCCTCATGGAACTCGAGGAGAACCCCCTCGAAGAGCAAGGCACGCCCATCGAGCTCGACGCCCCCTGCGGCATCCGCTTCAGCGACGTGTCGTTTGCCTATCCCGATGCCGCCACACAGCCCGTCATCAGCCATCTCACCTTCGACTTCCGCCCCGGCAGCTGCACCGCCATCCTTGGCGAGACCGGCGCCGGCAAGACCACCCTTGTGCGGCTGCTGCTCGCCCTGCTGCGGCCCCAGGACGGACGGGTGGAGATCTACGACCGCCGCGAAGTGCGCGAGATGGGACCCCGCATGCGCTGCAACCTCGTCTACGTGCCCCAGGGCAACACCCTGCTCAGCGGCACCATCCGCGACAACCTGCGGCTGGGCAAGCTCGACGCCACCGACGAGGAGATGCTCGAGGCCCTGCGCCTGTCGTGTGCCGACTTCGTGGCCGACCTGCCCGACGGGCTCGACAGCCTCTGTGCCGAGGACGGCGGCGGACTCAGCGAGGGACAGGCCCAGCGCATCAGCATCGCCCGCGCCCTGCTCCGCAACCGCAGCATCATGCTCTTCGACGAAGCCACCAGCGCCCTCGACCCCGACACCGAGCGCCAGCTGCTCGACAACCTGCTGCACCACTCGCAGAAAACCATCATCTTTGTCACCCACCGCCTGGCCGTCGTCGACTACTGCGACCAGGTGCTCAAACTATAAACGCCGCAGTCATGGAGACATCGTTCGACACGTTGTTCCGCCAGTTCTATGCTCCGATGGTCCTTTATGCCGACAGCCGCCTGAACGACCGCGAGCAAGCCGAGGATGTTGTACAAGACGTCTTCAGCAAACTGCTGGAGACCGGTTTCTCTACTGGCGATCCCGCCAAGGCCCGCCAGTATCTTTTCACCGTCTTGCGCAACAAGGTCATCGACATCTTCCGTTACAACCAGCGCCATCAGCGTGGCGAGCTGTGCGATGCTCCCTCCGACGACTCCGTGGAGGACAGCCTCTTCGAGCTCGAGCTCTACGAGCGGCTATATGAAGAAGTGAAAACCCTGCCCCATAAGATCTCCGAGGCCATGCAGCTGCGCATGCAGGGCTACGACGACCATGAGATTGCCCAGATGCAGGGCATCAACTACAACACCGTGCGCAGCCGTATCTACAAAGGCGTGGTCATACTGCGTGGCAAGTTCAACCGCCATCTGCTCTATTCCGTTTTCCTTTAGACCATTCCTCTACAGACAGAAGTGATATCTTGCCTTTTGTTTTTTATCATCGAAACGCTGTTTTGTGCTGAAGGCTATCCTTCAGTATACTTTTTTCCGTCATTTAGCGAATAATTTTCAAAAAAGTGCATTTTTTTTAATCAAAAGTGCAACGTTATTCGTTCTATGGATAAAAGAAGCGCGAAATATGGAGATAAAAGACATTATACTGAAGTCGATTTATGGTCGGTTGACCGACGAGGAACAGCAGTTGCTCGCCGACTGGCTGTCGCAGGGGAACCACGTCCGGCTCTACGAGCGTATCCGTGCGACCATCGACGAGAAACAGGCGGTGGAGTATCTGGCATCCATCGACGTGGAACGTGCACTCGCGAAGGTGAAGGGCGCCCAGTATGCGGGATCGTCCGTCGGTGCTGAGGAGAGTTCAGAGACCGATGGCCGTCAGCAGACGGCTGCGTTCGTCACCCTGCGCTCACCCCTCTTCCGCATTGCCGCCGCACTGGTGCTGCTGATAGTTGGTGGTACGTTCTGGTATCGTGAGCATACACGCGTCACCCCGCCGGTGGTCAGCGAAGCTGTCGAGCTGGCCATGCAGCAGAGTGCAGAGAAAGGCCTGCAGGGTGCTGTGGTGGTGAGCGGCAACGGACAGAAGAAGGTGGTGACCACACAGGAACTGACACGATATCATGTGGACGACGACTTTGCCGAGCAGCTGGCCGAGGCCCGCCGCATCACCACCTATCAGGACAAGGAGTACTGGGTGACACTAGACGACGGTACGTTGGTGCACCTGAACTATGACAGCCGCCTGATTTATCCGGAGAAGTTTGGCGACCGCCGCGACGTGATCCTCGAGGGCGAGGCCTACTTCATGGTGGCCAAGGACAAGAGCCGACAGTTTGTGGTACACACCCCGCAGGGCGATGTAAAGGTATATGGCACAGAGTTCAATGTCAACACGCGAAGCAAAGGTGGTGATGGGAACGACAACGGCGGCTTGAGCGTGGTGCTGGTGAAAGGCTCCGTCAGCTTTACGCCCGCCAGAGGCAAGGAGCAGATGCTGACGCCCGGCCAGGAATTATCAATTGTCAATGCTCAATTGTCCATCAACGAAGTCGACACCGCGCCCTATGTGGCTTGGAACGAAGGCAAGTTCTTCTTCGAGGAGTGGCCGCTGGAGCGCATCATGGAGGTGATGGCCCGTTGGTATGGTCGCGAGGTGGAGTTCAAGTCCGACGACATTAAGCAGCTTAAATATTCAGGCAACTTCGACCGGTATGAGGACATCCATCCCACGATGGAGGCCATCGAGACGATTACCGGACTGAAGATAACGCTGACCCCCGATAAAATCATTATAGAACCATAAATAAAAACCTTTAAAAACATGAGAACAACGAACCTTTTGAGAGGCATCAGACAACTGATGCTACTGACCCTCTTGCTTCTGTTCGTGTCGCCATCCGCCCAGGCGGCGATGCCAGCCGACACCCGTGTAAGCATCAATTTCAAGTCGGAGCAGGTGCCCACCGTGCTGAAGGAAATACAGCGCCAGTCGGGCTTGAACTTCTTCTACAGTGCCGACCTGGCCAAGGAGTGGCCCCGCATCACCATCCGTCAGACCAAGAAGACGGCCGAGGAGGTGGTGGCACAGATAGCCAACCTGATAGGTTGCGACTACCAGATTAAGAACAATATCGTGACTATCAGTCGTCAGAAGCTGAGCGGCCGCGAGCGCACCATCAAAGGCTATGTGCGCGACGAGAGCGGCGAGATGCTGGTGGGCGTGCCCATCTGCATCGGTGAGACGCGTGTGTGCACCGTGACCGATGCCGACGGCTACTACACCTTTAAGATTCCTGTGGAGCAGACTACGTTGAAATACTCGTATGTGGGTATGGAGACGGTATATGTGACGGTGCCCCGCGGCACGACCGACCTCTCGCGCGAGATTGTACTGAAGTCGGATGTGATGTTGGACGAAGTGCTGGTGACTGGTTACCAGCAGATAGAGAAAGGCCGTGCCACCGGTTCGTTTGAGGTGGTGAAACCCGAGCAACTGAAGACCGTGGTGTCGAGCGATGTGGTGGACAACCTCGAGGGCGTGGTGCCAGGTCTGGCCGTAGACGGCAACGGCAACATGATCGTGCGCGGTCAGGCTACCATCTATGCCGAGACCAAACCGCTGATAGTTGTCGACGGTTTCCCGATGGAATATGGCACTTACAATGTCAATCCACAAGACATCGAGAGTATTTCGGTGCTGAAGGATGCCGCCGCTGCTTCTATCTGGGGTGTGCGTGCAGCCAATGGTGTGATTGTCATCACTACTAAAAAAGGTAGCCGAAACCATAAGACAGAGGTTACCTATAATGGCAGCATCAAGGTGGGTTCCCGCTTCGATGTGTCGTCGATGAATCTGATGAATTCTGCCGAGCAGATTGCCTGGGAGCGTGAGCATATCGCCAATAACGAAGGCTTTATTCTCAGGCATGAGACTTATGGAGCTTACTTCACAGAGGCTACCGATATCCAGCGTCTGTTTGAGAATGGAATGATCAGTGAGTCGGAGCGCGACAGTCGTTTTGCACAACTGGCAGCTTATGACAACACAAAGGATATCGAGAAAGCCTTCTACCGCAAGTCGCTGTTGCAGATGCATAATGTGACGGTAAGCGGTGGCAGTGCCAATGCCTCCAACTACCTGTCGTTCAACTTTGAGAACAACCTGGCCACACTGAAAGGCAATGACCTCAACCGTGCCGGCATCCAGTGGAACAGCATTATCGAGGTTGCCAAGAACGTGAAGATGACCACCGGACTGCGTGGCAACTACAGCACACAGGACACCTACCAGTTCTCACCGCGCAACATCATGCCATACGTCCATCTTACCGATGATCAGGGTAACTACGTCAACGAGTATCATGGCGTGGCACAGACTTGGAAAGACCGTCTGGAAGGTGAAGGCTATGTGGATTGGAGCTACAACCGACTGAAAGACCGTGACATGGTGAGCAACAACACCAAACACTATAACGTGCAGGCTAATCTCCAGTTCGACTTCACGCTTCCCTTCGGACTCGTCTATACCACCAGCGGAATGTTCGTCGTTGACCATAGCGGTCAGGAGATTATCAGCGACCGTCTGTCTTACACCGTGCGCAACCAGTTTAATCAGTTTACCAACAATACCGGTGGCATACTCACTCATTACATGCCTGAGGGAGCACAGATGGACAAGACACAGATGAACTCTACCAGTTACACCTGGCGTAATGTGCTGAACTGGAAATACGATAAGGGCGACTGGTATGCCACAGCCATGGCTGGTTGCGAATTGTTCGCCATTCGTACAAAGATCACCTCCGATACCTATTACGGTTTCGACCCACAGGCCATGACCTATGCCAACAGTACCTTAGACTTCGGTACCCTGCGCCAGGGTGTGATGGGATACGACCCGCAGAGCACCACCACTTTGTTCTACAATCCGTTGGTTAGCGATGCCGAAGACCGTTACTTCTCAACCTTCTTCACCGCCAGCACCACTTATAAGAATCGCTATACCGTATTCGCCTCTATGCGTTACGACAAGACCAACCTCTTCGGTCGCTCAGGCAAATACCGCGACTCCCCAACATGGTCGGTAGGTGGTATGTGGGATATTTCGAAAGAGTCCTTCTTCCGTCTGCCTTCCGTAGATCGCCTGGCAGTGAAAGCCTCTTACGGCCTGTCGGGAAACATCGACAAGAGCACCTCTCCTTATCTCATTGCCGCTGCCGGACTCGATATGTTCTCCGGTCTCCCCGCCCTCACGATACAGAATCCAGAGAATAAGGAACTACGCTGGGAGAAGGTATATACCTTCAACCTCGGTTTCGACCTCAGTATGTGGCGCAACCGCTTCAGGGCAAGTCTCGACTTCTATAACCGTCCCACCCGCGATGCTTTGGGACAGACGCTCGTTGATCCTACGGTGGGCTTTAACTCAGTGATGAAAAACACCGCAGACATCCTCAACCGAGGCGTTGACATCAGTCTTGGAGGAACACCCGTGCAGACGAAGGATTTCAGTTGGGAAACACTGTTCACTTTCTCGTATAACTATAACAAGGTGACGAAGGTGCTTTCGGGTGAACCCACTACCAACGTTGCACTTGAGAGAAATCCAATGGTGGGTTATCCTGTTGACTATGTGATGGTTTACCGCTTGGGCAAGTTGTCTGCCGACGGACAAACACAGATGCAGGACGCACAGGGTAATCTCTACAACTGGCAGGCAACGGGTGCTTTCACCATCGACGACCTTGTGTATATGGGGCGTTTGGCACCCAAGTACTATGGCGCTTGGAGCAACACCCTGCGATATAAGAATTTCGATTTCTCGATGATGCTCACCTACAAACTGGGACACATGATGATGATGCCAAATATCAGCGACGTGAACTATGGCGGCGAGCGCGCCTATAAGGATTTCGCCAACCGGTGGAAGAAGGCCGGCGATGAGGAAAACACATGGATACCGGTAGATCCCGAGGATGGTCACGGCGGTAACTATATTTTCTCTGTGATCAGGAACGACCATATGTACGACAAGGGTGACATCTTCCGTCTGAAGTCGATCGGCTTGGGTTACGACTTCTCACACCTGCTGAAGAAGAACTTCTGGGTGAAGTCGTTGTATGCCAAGGTGACGGCAGAGAATGTTTGGTATCATGCTGCCAACCGTGACGGTATAGACCCCGACAATATGATCTCTCTTGGCAACGGTGCAAGCTATAACGGCGACCTGCCGCATTATTACACACTTACTGTGAATGTGAAATTCTAATAACCATCGAAATCCGCAAAAAAGACAATCATATGAAAAGTAGAATATTTAACATAGTGGCAGGTGCAATGCTCAGTGTCCTCTTACTTGCCAGTTGTAACGACTTTGTTGACGTAGTGCCCAAGGGAAAGGCTATTCCTACGACTGTGGATGATCTTGGAAAGCTGATGAATAACTCGTTTATCAGTATCTCCGGTAACAACTATGGAATGGTTGACGTGGCTTTTAACCCAACGGAAATGGAGCTGTTCTCGGATGACTATACCGGAAGCGATCAGCCCACCGACTCCTATTACTCATTCTTCCACGACCGTCCCAATTTCTTCAATATGGTGACTTGGAACGATGTCATCTACTCTACGGCTGAAGAGGATCCCAACTGGAACGGACTCTATAAGTCGAACTATATCGTGAACTATATCATCGCCAATATCGACGAGGCAGAAGAGGGCTATGAGTATAAGCGTAATGAGGTGAAAGGGCGTGCGCTGGTGCATAGGGCACTCAACTATTTCATCCTGACCAACCTCTATGGCAAGGCCTACAATGCATCTACCGCGGCTACCGACCTGGCAGTGCCCCTCTTGCTGGAGCCCGACATCAACGCCCAGTTGCCACGTGCCACCGTACAGGAGTGCTACGACCAGATGCTCAGCGACGTGAACGAGGCTGTTAACCTGCTGGAGATCGACGTACCGGATTACAACTTCCTGCCTGGCAAGGCTGCTGCGCTTGCCCTGCGTGCACGTATCTATCTGTATATGGGAGATTTCGATAAGGCTTTGACCGACGCACAACAGGCTGTAAAGTTGCACCCTACTCTTTATGATTATAACATGTACGCTGGAGCCATCGGCGCACCGACACCCTTCATGGTGGTGGCATTCGGCTATCCTGCTACTACCCGAATAGATAACCAGGAGATTATTCTCCTGCGCACCAACACCAGTTATGCATCGATGTCCTCACCCAGTGACGAGTTTGAAAAGATTATCGACCACGACAACGACCTGCGTGCCCTCCTCTTCTTTACTACTCTCTATGGCTCGCGCCCCATCAACATGATGCGCACCCAGCAGTCGGGCATCAGCGTGAGCGAGATGTACCTCACCATCGCTGAGGCAGCCCTGCGCAAGTCGTCACCCGACGTAAAGACAGCAGTCGATGCCTTGGATGCAGTCCGCTCGAAGCGCTATCTGGCAGAGACTTATCAGCCCACCACCATCACCGATGTCAACAATCTGCTCGACGAGGTTATCAAGGAGCGCCGCCGTGAGGTATCTTTCTGCACCACATCGTTCACCGACAAGAAACGTTGGAACTGCGATCCACGTACGGCTACCACCATGACGCGTACCATCTTCGGGAAGACCTATACGATGGAGCCTAACGACCCGCGTTACTGTCTGCCCATCCCGCCCAACGTGATGCAGATGAACCCCAATTTGGTGGATAACGAGAGATAACGGTTTTGCAACTTTCCAAAGCAAGGATACGTCTGATAGAATAAGAAAACAATAATACAATTAAAACATAACAAATGAAAAAGATTCTTTTGGCAGCCATGATGCTGCTGGGCGCTGTGGCCGTTAATGCACAGAAAGCGGTGATAACCGGTAAAGTGAAAGGACTGAACGAGAACAGTCATGTGTTCCTGATGAACATTGCGGAACCTGAGAACCTGCAGCCCGTTACGGTGGGTGCCGACGGCAGCTATCGCCTGGAGCTCGATGCCCCCGACGGTTATGCCCGTTTCCTGATCGTTGATGCCCCCAAGGGTGGCGTGAAGTTCTATGTGCAGAACGGCATGAAGGCCAATATCGATCTGGAGATTATCCAGAAGAATGAGGCAGAGACCGAGTCGAAGGTAAACTACACTGGCGACTACAAAGACTGCTATGAGTTTATCAACAAAGAGGAGTATTATGGCACCATCCAGACTCCGATGCTCGAGAAGTACTATGGCAAGGGCGAGAACCTCACGTTTGCCCAGTGGCGCCAGGAGATGGAGATGCTGCGTGATCGTCAGTTCGCCAAGCTGAACAAGATCAGCAACCCCGTGTTCCGTAAGTTCATGCGCGAGGATATCAACACGAAGCTCGAGAAGGGCGGACTCTCTTGGTTTGCCGAGGTAGGCAGCAAGGCCGACGACAGCTATCTGGCTTGGTTGGATGCCCTCGACCGTGACAACAACGTGCAGGAGGCGATGATGTATGCCAGCGGCTACAAGAAATTCCTGGTGCCCGAAGGTCAGGATAAGTCGATCACCCTCTTGAACAACCTGAACAATTTGTTTACCAATAAGGAGATTGTCAATAAGTTGGCCGACAACGAGGTGGCAAACCTCTTCGAGCAGGCTCCTGCCAACATCAACGATATCTACACCGCTTACTGTAACGTAACACCGGGTCGCGAAATCCCTGCACAGATTCAGGGACTCTACGACCACTATAAGACAATGGTTCCCGGTGCCAAGGCTGTGAACTTCGACATGTACGACATGAACGGAAAGAAACTCACGCTTGCCAACCTGAAGGGCAAGGCAGTATATATCGACTGCTGGGCAACGTGGTGCGGACCCTGCAAGGCCGAGACGCCCAACATGGTGAAGCTGTACAATCACTTCAAGAACGACAAGCGCATCCAGCTGGTGAGCATCTCGCTGGATAAGAACCAGGCAGCCTGGAAGTCGATGGTGAAGAAAGAGAACCTCAGTTGGCCGCAGTATATCGTCAAGGGTGAGTTCAACTGTATGCTCTGCAAGGAGTATGGTGTCACCGGCATTCCCCGCTTCATGATGTTCGACAAGAAGGGAAACATCATCTCATTAGATGCCCCGCGCCCCTCTGCACCCAACATCATCGAGTGGATAGAGAGCAACCTGAAGTAATCGGCACCTGTACAGGGGACAGTCTGTCAGCATTGGCAGACAGAAACACAAGTAACGGCTGTTTGTTAGCAAGCAGCCGTTACTTTTTGGTTACAGGGAGCCTCTTGACGGTGAGTCATTCTTTGATTCTCCCTCCCGTCTGTTGTCTCATTCCCTCGAAGAACTGCTGTTGGAGTTGTTTGGCCAGCTGGTTGCCAGGATTGAGTTTCAGGGCTTTCTCGTAGTTCTCCATCACATCGATGTAGTAGCGCTGGCCGTTGCGGGCTGGATTCTGCACAATGTGTACCATATAGAGGAAGCCGCGAAGGGTGCAGATGTCTGAAAGTTGTTTGTTGCTGTGGCTGTTGCTCAGTTGTTCTATACGGGTGATGGTCTGTTCGGCTTCGGCCAGCAGACCGTCTGTCTGCGGGGCGTGGGGATTGATCACAGAGAAATAGAGACTCTGCAGGGCCATTTGGTGTTTGGGCTGAATGCTGTCGGGGAACATGGCATCGATGCGTTTCAGTTCAGCGATGCAGTTGAGGAAGGCCTCGGGGGTGGGTTGCCGCAGTTTGGCGAGCGACTGGCTGATGAGAGCCTGCATGGTTGGCTGTTGGGCGTGGATACTGGCTGTTGCCATCGTGAGGAGGATGATGGCCGACAAGCGTTTCTTGATGGTGGATTTAAAAGTTTGAAATGTCATACGCTTTATTGTTTTTAAGTGAAATGAATATGCCGACGTAGAGGAAGCGGTCGCGTGAAGGAACGACGGACCGGCTGTTCGCGTCGTAGCGGAAGATATTGGTGCGGCCGAGGATATTGCCCAGCGAGGAATAGACAATGACTTTGGGGCTGAGCAGCCAGGTGAGACTGGCGTCCACGCTGTTGTAATGCGGAGTGGTGGCGGTGGGAAAGTGCCGCCGGCTGGCGTAAGATTCCGTCAGGCCGATGATGACCTTGCCGATGGCGTATTTGGCAGTGAGTCGGAGGTTGTGGCGCGAGGCGAAGTCGGGTGTGCGCGCCTCGGTGTAGTCGAGGTACATTCGTTGGGAGTCATTGAACGAATAGGAGAGGGTGGTCGTGAGGTGCCTGACCAGCGAATGGTCTTCAACGAAGATGTCTACACCCCGGCTCGAGCCATAGCCTTGAGGCTGGTAGAATCCATTAAGGAGTAACGGCAGCCGATGGTATCTCTTCGTATAGGGCTCGATGCGCAGTAGCCTGCTACCCGATTGGTATTGAAAGGAGAGAATGGCATGGTCGGCTGTGCTCTGGGTTGGTGAGTAGCGGGTCGGTGCCAGAGGGGTGTCTGTGCCCGAGTGCTGCCCAGCAGTCAACGGGCTTTCAGCGACTTGACTGTAGCGGCCGGCGATGAGGGAGAGTTGCAGATGCTGGTTGGGGATGTAGCTCAGCGTAGCCCGGGGCATCAGCAGCCAGTCGGTTTTCAGTGTCTCTGCCCTTGCGGACAGGTGTAGAAACAGGCGGGGTATGATGCGCCACTGTGCATCGGCGTGGGCACCGAGGAGGTTGTAGGCTGACTGGTGCCGGTAGTCGTTGTATGCCGATGAGTGGTTGCGAACATAGTCTTCTATTCCTGCCGAGACGCCCAGCACATCGGAGCAGGCCTTGCGCACCTCGGCCTTCAGATGGATCTCGTTGCGGGCGTTGTGATAATGGTCGCCTGCGGTGAGGGCATCGTCCACATGGTTGAACACCGAGGAGTTGGCGAAGCCTGTGAAGAGGGTGCAGCCGTTGCCGAGGGCCGTGTGGCAGGTGGCATTGACATAGATGTTATGTTCTCTCAGGTGTAGACTGCGTCTGTCGATGCGCTGCCCGACGGTTGTCAGGTCGTAGCCGGCGTAAGCTTTCAGCACACTCGTGGTGGAGATCTCTTTCTTGAATTGTGCCTCGCCCGACAGTTTGCGGTAAGGACGCCAGAAGTCGTTGCGCTCTTTGAACAGACGGTTATAGAGCCCCATGCTGGTAAGGGCGGCATTGAAGGACAGGCTGCTGTTGGGGAAAGCCCTCGTTCCACCGATATTCCAGTCGACCAGCGAGGCGCTCACTCCCAGCTTGTCGCTTGTGGCGGCATCGGTGGTTTCCATGGGCAGCACGGCAGAAAGGGCCTGGCCGTATTCACCGCCATAGCCACCGAGCGAGAAGTTGATGCCTTTGAACAGAAAGGGGGAGAAACGGCCGCGGACGGCTGTGTTCTCCGTATTGGTGGTATAAGGAACAAGGACATGCATGCCGTTAATGAATGTCTGGCACTCTTCACTCTCGCCGCCACGGACATAGAGTTTGCCGTTTTCGCCCACCATCTGTGTGCCGGGGAGCGACTGCAGCGCCGCCACGATGTCACCACACGAATTGCCCGTCAGCACCACATCGAGGGCATCCATCGTCTTGAAGTTCCCACTCTTGCCGAAGTGGAACGTGCTGGCGGTGACCACCACCTCGTGGATAGTGGCAGTCCGTTCGCTCATGTGGATGGTGAGGTGGGCGAGCCGGCTGGCATCGGCCGTCAGAGTATAGTCATCGTAGCCGATAAAGGTGGCCTTGAGCGTCACGTCGCCCGTCATGGATGATGTGAAAGAGAATCGTCCGAGCGAGTCGGTAAGGCATCCGTCGATGGTACCTATGATAAAAACGTTGGCACCGGCGAGCGGTTCTCTCCCGTCGGTGACTATGCCCGAAATGGTGGTCTGTGCAGCCAGGTGGCAGGTGGTTGCCAGGCAAAAAACGATATGTGCAATGAGATGTTTCATGCCGCAAAGATAGGACATGAAACCGACCTGGCAAAATTTCCGTGACAGACAGCTAAAAGCGCTGACGGAAAGCTAGTTGGAATGACGAATGACTAGAATGGCGGACGAATTGCTAAGCGATGAAAGACTTGAGGCGTGGCACATATGAGCGCGAAACGGGGATGGTGTCGCTGCATTGGCCTAGGGTCAGCTGATAGCCGTTGGAATTGCCCTTGGCAGAGGTGATGTTGTTGACGTTTACCACAAACGAGCGGTGGCACTGGAAGATGTTTTCGTAGTCCTTCAGTTCCTCGATGGCGGTGGTGAGTGTGGTATGTATCTCTACGCGGACAGGCTGGGCTGACGGTTGTTCGCCATCGTTTTCTTTCAGATAGCAGACGGAGATGTTGTTTTTCTGTGCCTCGATGTAGAGCAGGCTATTGATAGGAATGGTCAGGTTGTTTCCACGCACGTTAGTGTCGTGGAGGGTGATCATGATGTCTTTCTGTTGCTCTGTGGTGTTGCTCAGCAATTCCTCCATTCTTTCCCGGAGGCTCCTGTTGTACTCGATGCCTACAGACAGCACCGTCATGATGATTCCTATCAGAAGTGTCCAATAGAGGAACAAGAGGAAGATCTTGAGGGTGATGGGGTAGTGGAAGATATAGGCGAACAGGAGGAAGTTACACACGGCGATAAAGAGTATCAGACCGAGCACAGCACAGCCTTCATGCCAGATGCGCCAGGGCCTGACGCGCCGGGTCAGCGTCCTTAATACTGTCCACCCGTAGAGGGCGTAGCAACAGGTGGTGATAAGCCCGAAGAGGGCTGCAGCCAGGCATTTGCTGCCTGAATACAAGCTAAAGCCGAATGGCTGCAAGAAGTAGAGTATCGCCCAGATGAGGACTCCATAGGCGATGCTGTCTCTCAGCAGATGGCGACTCTGCTTAAATGGATATGATAGGGTGAGGAATGATATCATTGTTCAATGTTCAAAGCCCCCTCCATCTCCCCCGGGGGGAGATGGAGGGTTACCTCTCAAAACGGCAGGCAATTTTCAATTCTCAATTCTCAATTCTCAATTTTCAATTCTCAATTCTATGAAAGCCCCCTCCATCTCCCCCGAGGGGGAGAGAAGGGCCGACTTGAGAGCAATTGCAAAAGGTAATCATACCTCTCCGTTATCATCTCTCACCTCTCAGTCTGATAAGCTCGTCAACGGTGCGCAGGCTTGTCGCAGCCAGTCGAGCTCGGCGCCCTCGAGGTGGGGTGAGAGGCGGTCGAAGACCAGCTGGTGGTAGTCGTTGAGCCATTGTGTCTCCTCGTCGGTGAGCATCGACGGGTCGATGGGGGTCTTGTCGATGGGGCAGAGGGTGAGGGGCTCGAACTTGAGGAAGCGGCCCAGCTCGGTCTCGAAGGCTTCGGTGATGAGGAGCGTGTTCTCGAGGCGCACGCCGAAGCGGCCGGGCAGGTAGACGCCGGGTTCGTCGGTGACAGTCATGCCGGGGCGCAGGGGGGCTGGCTTCCACTCCATACGTATCTGATGGGGGCCTTCGTGGACATTGAGGTAGGTGCCTACGCCGTGGCCGGTGCCATGGAGGTAGTTGAGGCCGTTCTTCCATAACACCAGTCGGGCAACGGCATCGATCTGCGTGCCGCTGGCTTCCTCGGGGAAGATGGCGTTCTGGAGTTGCAGATGGGCCTTGAGGACGAGGGTGAAGATGCGGCGCTGCTCGTCGGTGATGGGGCCGAGGGCTATGGTGCGGGTGATGTCGGTGGTGCCGTTGAGATACTGTGCTCCGCTGTCGAGCAGCAGCAGTCCCTCGGGTCGCAGGGGAATGTCGGTCTCGGGTGTGGCCTCGTAGTGGACGATGGCTCCATGCTCCTGATAACCGGCGATGGTGTCGAACGAGATGCCGCGGAAGAGGGGTTGCTCTGCCCTGAAGGCTGTGAGCCGCTGGTCGGCGGTGATCTCGGTCTGTCCGCCTTGTGCGACGGCGGGTTTCAGCCAGCAGAGGAATTTGACCATTGCGATGCCGTCGCGTAGCATCGCCAGCTTAAAACCCGCTATCTCGGTGGCGTTCTTGACGGTTTTCATTTGTTTCACGGGTGACTGCTCCTCGACGATCTCGGTCTTGGGACAGCTGTTGCGCACGCCTTTGTTTCTGACCGTCTCGTAGAGTGTGTAGTTCACCTCGTCGGGGTCGAGCAGGATGTTGTACTCGAAATAATCTCTCAGTCCGTTCTCCACCTGGCTATAGTCTTCCACCTGGATGCCGGCGCCCTTGAGGTAGGCCGAGACGTCGGGTGTGAGCTTGGCCTTGTTGATGTAAAGGGTGACGGACTTTGAAGAGATGAGCAGATAGCTGACGAACACGGGGTTGCAATGCACGTCGGTGCCTCGCAGGTTGAGCGTCCAGGCTATATCGTCGAGGGCCGACATGAGCATGCCGTCGGCATGTTGGGCGCGCAGGGCCTTGCGGATGCGTGCAATCTTGTCGGGTGTGCTCTCGCCGGCATACGACAGGTCGAAGAGCTCGACGGGGTTCTCGGGGATGGGCGGACGGTTGTTCCATATCAGGCGCAGCGGGTCGAGGTTGGTGCGCAGGGTGATGCCGTTCTCCTTACGCAGGTCGGCAATGAGCTCTCGCACGGCGTTGGTGGAGCTCACCGTACCGTCGATGCCTACCTCGGTCCAGTTCTCCCTGGTGTTTCTGGCACTCATGATTTCCTGTCCCAGCCATTGCGGGATGGTGGGTGTGCCGGGCATCTTGAGCTTCATGAGTTGGAACTCGGTGCCCCGCAGCTGTTCCTCGGCGGCGAGGAAATAGCGGGAGTCGGTCCAGAGGGCTGCCGAATGGAGGGTGACCACGGCGGTGCCTGCCGAGCCGTTGAAACCCGATATAAACTCACGTCCCTTCCAATGGTCGGGGATGTACTCACCCTGATGAGGGTCTGTGCTGGGGAAGATGAAGGCTGCCAGATGCTCGCGCCGCATCACTTCCCGTAGGTCTTCTAATCGTTGGTTAACTGTGTTCATAAATATCTGGTTTTTGTGATTTTAGGAGGGAGGGTAGAGTTTAGGAGTGTAGGAGCTAGTCCAAGTGACAAGTGATAAGTGACAAGTGATAAGTGTGATTACCACTCAGGCTTCTTGCCTTGAACCTTGAACTCGTTTAGAAGCTAGTCCAAGTGACAAGTGATAAGTGTGATTACCACTCCAGCCTGTTCTCCAACTTCAGGGGTAACCGGTTCCTCCCCTTAGGGGAGGTTAGGAGGGGTCTGTACCTTGAACCGGCGTCAGCCCTCTCTCCCCCTCGGAGGAGTTGGTGGGGGGCTTCTCTCAGCTCTCAACTCCGTGTATCCCGTGTGCTTCAAACTGCTGGGTGCAGCGCTTGATGGTGTCTTCGGTGGGAACGTTCATGATGTAGCCGTCGGGGTTGTAGCGGCTCCACATTCGCGTATGCTTGTCTTTGCCGATGTCGTGGTAGGGCAGCAGCTCTACCGTGCGCCGCCGCCAGGGCAGCGACTCGAGGAAGGCGGCTGTGGCTTCGATGTTCTCTTCGTCGGCATTCACTCCCTCGATGAGGGGGATGCGCACCAGGAAGTCGATGTCGTGAGCGGCCAGCCACTCGATGTTGCGCAGGATGGGCTCGTTGCTGACACTCGTGTACCGATGGTGCTTAGCGGCATCCATCAGTTTCAGGTCTACCAGGAACAATTCGCACTCGGAGGCCACCTGGCTGACAGTACTGGCTGAGGCGTAGAGCGTCGTGTCGACAACGCGGTGGAAACCGCGCCGGCCCAGTTCGGTGAGAATGGCCAGAGCCTCGTCGGCATGCATGAGGGGCTCGCCACCACAGAGGGTGACGCCCCCGCCGCTCTCTTCCATCACCGCCCGTTCTTTCTCCACCTCGGCCATCAGGCTGTCGAGTGTCCACTCCCGTCCGCACATCTCGAGGGCTGTGGTGGGACATTCCTCGGTACAGCGGCCGCAGCGGATGCAGGCGTTGCCGGTGGGGCGGATGCCGTCGGGCGTCAGACTGATGGCCTGTTGGGGACACACTTCCACGCAGGTGGCGCAGCCGATGCACTTGCTGCTTTTATAGAGCTTCTGCGGCAGGGCCGACCAACTCTCGGGGTTGTGGCACCACACACAGCGCAGCGGGCAGCCCTTCATGAAAAGGGTGGTGCGGATGCCCGGCCCGTCGTGGATGGCATAGCGCTTGATATCGAAGAGGAGGGCCATCAGATGTCGCTGTTTTCTGTCCGGGCAATGATTTCGTTCTGCAACTGCTCGGTCATATCGTTGAAATAGTCGGAGTAGCCAGCCACGCGCACCAGCAGGTCGCGGTAGTCGTCGGGGTGCTGCTGGGCGTCGCGCAGGGTTGCGGTGTCGACGATGTTGAACTGGATGTGGTGGCCTCCGAACTTGAAGTAGGCGCGGATGAGGCTGGCCAGCTTGCGCTGGTCGTCGCGGGTCTTCAGCAACGAGGGCACCAGGCGCACGTTCAGCAGGGTGCCGCCGCTCTTGGTCTGGTCGAGCTTGCCCAGCGACTTGATGACGGCGGTAGGACCGTGCGTGTCGGAACCGTGGGCTGGTGAGGTGCCGTCGCTGATGGCGAAGTGGGCCATGCGGCCGTTGGGCGTGGCACCGCAGACGCTGCCGAAGTAGTTGTGGCAGGTGGTGCTGAGCATGTTGAGGTAGGTGCGGCCACCGCGGGTGTTGGGCCGTCCCTCGATGGCCTCCACCAGGTCGTTGTACACGCGCAGGGCTATCTGGTCGGCATAGGTGTCGTCGTTGCCGAAGAAGGGTGTGTGGTTGCGAATGTACTGCCGCATCTTCTCCTGTCCGTCCCAGTTGTGGGCGCAGGCCTCGAGCACCTCGTCCATGGTGTAGCGATGGTCCTCGAAGACATGTTTCTTGAGGGCTGCCAGACTGTCGGTGATGGTGCCCAGTCCGGTGCATTGGATGTAGGTGGTGTTGTAGCGTGCGCCGCCGCTATAGTAGTCTTTTCCTTTCTCTATGCAGTCGTCGATGTAGAGGCTGAGGAAGGTGGCGGGTGCATAGAGCGAGAACATTCGCTCGATGTAGTTGTTGACTGCCAGCTTGAGGTTGACAAAATAGATCATCTGCTGGCGCCAAGCCTCATAGAGTGCGTCGAACGACTCAAAGGCTCGTGCGTCGCCCGTCTGCAGTCCCAGCCTCTTGCCCGTCTCTGGGTCGATGCCGTTGTTGAGGGTGATCTCCAGTATCTTCGGCGTGTTCAGATAGCCCGTCAGCAGATAGGCCTCTTTGCCGAAGGCGCCCACCTCGATGCATCCCGAACAGCCGCCCTCGCGGGCATCGGCGAGCGACTTGCCCTCGCGCACCAGCTCCTGCACATAGGTGTCGGGGTTGAAGACAGAGGGATAGCCGTGGCCCTGGCGGATGACGCGGATGCCTTCGAGCAGGAAGTCGTCGGGTGTCTCGCTGGCGATGTGGATGCTCAGGCCGGGTTGCAGCTCGTGCAGTTCCTCTTGTATCTCGAGAATCATGTAGGAGAGTTCGTTGACGGCACTCTTACCATCACGGTCGATGCCACCTATATTAATATTGGTGAAGTCGTTGTAGGTGCCCGACTCGAGGGCTGTCACTCCCACCTTGGGGGGTGCGGGCTGGTTGTTGAACTTGATCCACAGACAGCTCAACAGCTCTTTGGCCTTGTCGCGCGTCAGGGTGCCGTCGGCAATGCCCTGCTCGTAGAAGGGGTAGAGGTGCTGGTCGATGTGGCCGGGGTTCATCGAGTCCCATCCGTTGAGTTCGGTGACCGTGCCCAGATGAACAAACCAATACATCTGGATGGCCTCCCACAGGTTACGGGGCGCATGGGCGGGCACCCAGCGGCACACTTCGGCAATCTGCAGCAGCTCAGCCTTGCGCTGTGGGCGCTGCTCGCTGGCAGCCATCTGCTCGGCCAGTTCGGCATGGCGCTCGGCAAACAGAATGGCGGCATCGCACGAGATGTCCATCGCCTCCAGCTCCTGCTGTTTGTCGGTGGCCTCGGGGTCGTAGATGAAGTCGAGACGCTCCAGACGCTCGGCAATGCGTTTCTTCACGTCGAGCAGTCCCTCGCGATACATCTTGCCGTCCATGGCGGTATGTCCGGCGGCCCTTTGCTCCATGAATTCGGTGAAGACACCGGCATGATAGGCCTCCTCCCACTCTGTCGACACGTGGTTGAAGATGCGCTCGCGTTGTGTCTTGCCTTTCCAGTAGGGAATCACCACGCGCTCGTAGGTGTCGATGTCTTCCTGGCTGATGGTATAACGCTGCAGCTCGCGGCCGTTCAGCGTGTGCAGGTCTTCCACCGAGTGACAGGTCAGTTCGGGGAAGGTAGGCACCGCCTTGGGCAGCGGTCCACGCTCGCCGACAATGAGTTCGTCGTCGCCGATGTAGAGTGTTTTCTTCTGACAAATCTCATAGAAGTTACGGGCGCGCAGCACCGGCGTGGGCATCGTGCCGTAGTTCTTCCGATAGAATTCGGTTTCGATGAGGGCACGCTCGATGCTCAGGGTGGTGGGCATCTCGATGCTTTGCTGGCGCAGGCGCTTGATGCGCTCGTTCATGCCACCATCGTTCTCTGGGTATTTTATGTTGTAGTTCATGTCTTGGGGGTTAGGAGTTTTTTTCGGAGTATTCTGAATTTTCAGATTATTCAGAATTTTCAGCTTTTCGCCTGATACACCTCTTCGATGGTCATGGGCTTGCGGAGGGTGCCTAGCGGACGGGCGCCAGTAGGAGTGATGACATAGTCGAGCTCGTTGCGCAGACCCGTGAAGTCGCGCCACGGGGCGAGCTTGTCGTAGCAGATGAAGTCGGTGAACTGCTTCTCGGCCTGCCATTTTTCCATCAGCTCGGGAATGAAGTAGATGCCGGGCTCTACGGTGAACACGAAGCCGGGTTCCAGCGGGCGGGCCAGCCGCAGCGACTTAAACCCGAACTGGGTGCTCTTCACTTGTCCGTCGGCATAGCCCACATACTGCTCGCCCAGGTTCTCCATGTCGTGCACGTCGAGGCCCATCATGTGGCCAAGACCGCAAGGGAAGAACAGCGCGTAGGCACCTAGCTCGGCAGCCTCGGCGGCATCGCCTTTCATCAGCCCTAGCGTCTTCATGCCCTCCACAATCTTCGTGGCGGCAGCGATATGTGCCTCACGAAACGGCACGCCCGGTCGCAACTTGTCGACAGCAGCCTGGAAACTGGCCAGATGGATGTTGTAGATTTCCGCCTGGCGGTCGGTGAACCGCTCGCCCACAGGCATGGCCGACGAGAGGTCGCCGGCATAGTGCCTCTTGTTCTCTGCTCCGGCGTCGAGCAGGAAGATGTCGCCATCTTTCAGGGTGTGTATGAACCCGTGGTTGTGGAGCACCTGTCCCTGCACGGTGGCAATGGTGGGGAAGGCCAGCGTGTTGCCGTGCCGGCAGGCCACCTCCTCGATGGCGGCGGCCACCTGCGACTCGTGTATGCCCGGGCGCACCATGCGGTAGGCCGTCAGGTGCATCTCCGTGCTCAGGTCCACGCTCTCTTCTATCTCGCGCAGCTCGTCGTCGTCTTTGTGGTTGCGTTGGTCGACAATGGCCCTGATCATGCTCACTGAGGCCTGCTGCGGCTGTGCCGCCGGCTCGATGGCCAGCAGCTCCTGCAGCCACACCTGGTGGTCGCCGCGATAGGGAGGCAGGAAATGCACGGGGCTGTGGGCTGCGCGCGCTTTGTCGAGATAGCCTTTCAGCGTCTCCATGGGCCGTGTGTCGGCGATGCCCAGTTGCTCGCACCGCTCTTTCAGCGAGGGCACCGTGCCCGTCCATACGATATCGTCGATGGTCAGTTCGCGGCCAAACACCATCTCACGGTCGTTGTCGATGTCGATGACGGCAGCCAGGCCTGGGTCGTCGAGTCCGAAGAAATAGAGGAACGAGCTGTCCTGGCGGAAGCGGTAGGTGTTGTCGGCATAGTTCATGCCCACTTCCTGATTGCCCAGGAAGAGCAGCAGTCCGCTACCCACGTCTTTCTTTAGTTTCGCCCTGCGGCGGGCGAAGGTGTCTTTTCCTATCATGGTTGAACGGGTTGGGTATATTCGTTGATTTTCTTGTGTTTGCTGATTTGCAGGTTGGTGGCGGGGAAGAACTCCGAGAGCAGCTGATAGAGGTCGGGGTCGTACTGCTGGAGCTCCTCGCGGGTGTTGCACCAGTTGTGCTTGCCGTCGGGGTGTGGCATCTCGGCATTCACGTTAAACCAGTCTTGCACGGCCTCGGCCAGGTATTCCTCCTTGTCGGTGATGCGGTAGGTGCCGTCGAGTATGCCCTTCGCCTTGGCCTGCTCGTAGAGTCCCTGCAGGCGTTTGTTGAAGGTGGTGTCTACCTGGATGATGCCGATGCAATGGATGGCATGTGCAAACTCGTGGATGAGAATGTCCTCGGCATGGTATTTGTCAATCTGGTAGGCCAGAATATTCTCCTCGGCGCAGCTGGTGAGCGGTTCCTCGATGGTACCGCCCAGTCCGCGAGCCCGCAGGTCCCAGTTCAGGGTGGTGTCGTTCACCAGATAGTGATGCTCGGGCAGGTCGGTGGTGCCCTCATAGCGGGCCATGATGGCCACACGGGCGTTCGACTTCTTCATGGCCGCCAGCACCTCGGGCGACAGCATGCTGGTCATGGCAAAGAGCGTGCGGTGGGCTGCCACAAAGCAGGAGTCGGGCACACGCCACGATGATATCAGGGGTATGCCGTTCACATCGACATACTTGCAGTAAAACTTGTCGAGCTTCAGCGAGTCGGGCGGCGAGCTTACCACACATGGGGGTATCTCCAGCGTCTCGTTCTCCGCCGGTAAACTGTTTTCTTTTCTCTGCTGGCAAGCCACACACAGCATGGCGGCAGCCAGAATCATGAGGAGATGTTTCATAGTCTTTTCCATTTGAGGTTGGTTTTTGTCATTTCGAGTTTACAAAGATACAACTATTCCTTCAGAATTTTACGCGATTAACACAGATTAATAATCAAAAACTTTGAAAGTTGGGCTTTTTTTGTATCTTTGCACACACTATTAGAAACATCCACATTATTAAATTACTATTATTATGGCATTTTTAACAAATGACAAGCTTACCATCGTCGGCGCAGCCGGTATGATTGGTTCAAACATGGTTCAGACCGCTTTGATGATGGGTCTGACTAACGACATCTGTCTTTACGATGTGTTCTCGCCCGAGGGCGTTGCTGAGGAAATGCGTCAGAGCGGTTTCGGCAATGTGAAAATCACTGCCACTACCGATGCTGCCGAGGCTTTTACCAACGCTAAGTATATCATCTCCTCTGGTGGTGCTCCCCGTAAGGCTGGCATGACCCGCGAGGACCTGCTCGCCGGCAACTGCAAAATCGCCGAGGAACTGGGTCAGAACATCAAGAAATACTGCCCCGACGTGAAGCACGTTGTGATTATTTTCAACCCTGCCGACCTCACCGGTCTGGTGACCCTGCTCTACTCTGGCTTGAAACCCGGTCAGGTGACCACACTCGCTGCCCTCGACACCACACGTCTGCAGAGCGCTCTCGCCAAGAAGTTCAATGTGATGCAGGACGAGATCACCGGTTGCGCTACCTATGGCGGACATGGTGAGCAGATGGCTGTCTTCGGCAGCCACGTAGAGATTGCCGGCCGCAAGCTGACCGACATCATCGGCACCGACGAGTTCCCCGAGGCTGAGTGGGAAGAGATGAAGACCGCTGTCACCAAGGGTGGCGCCAAGATCATCGAGCTCCGCGGACGCAGCTCATTCCAGAGCCCCTCTTACCTCTCTGTTGAGATGATTCGTGCTGCTATGGGCGGTGAGCCTTTCCGCTTCCCCGTGGGCACATACGTGAAGACCGACAAGTACGACCACATCATGATGGCCATGAAGACCACCATGACTGCCGAGGGTGCTAAGTTTGAGGTTCCCCAGGGCACTCCCGAGGAGAACGCTAAGCTCGACCAGAGCTACGAGCACCTCTGCAAGATGCGCGACGAACTGGTTACATTGAACATCGTTCCTCCCATCAGCGAGTGGAACAAGATTAACCCGAACCTCTAAGCTTTCATCGAGGAGCCTGGGAGTTGAAAGGATACCATCAGTTATCATTTCCACCTAAAGGGAAAAGGCCCGCAGGCGCCCAGACTCGATGAGTGATGTAAGCTAAGCTGTTTTAGCAACAAGAAAAGATTTCACTGACAGCACGGATGTCTCAACGATGAGGTCCGTGGAGTCAGTGAAATCTGTTTTTCTCTTCTCACGACAATGAACCTCGAAGAACACTTCCTTGCCCACTATCGCCCACTGTGTCTCTATGCCCTCCACTACGTTCAAGACGTAGATACGGCTGAAGACGTGGTGCAGGACGCCTTTGTGGGACTAATAGAAAAAGAGAAAGAGGGGGCCGCGGTGGGCAACGTCAGGGCCTACCTCTACGCGATGGTGCGCAACCGGTGTGTTGACCTCATCCGCAAGGCGAGACACGCCTACATTGACGGCGACGTAAGTCCGCAAGACCTGAGCGGCAGCATCAGCGACGAGGAAGCACAGGAGCGCTCGCTGCATGAGGCCGAACTGTGGACAGCCATCGACGCACTGCCCTCACGCTGCCGCGAGGTGTTCCTGCGGGCCAAGCGCGACGGCATGACATACAGCGAGATAGCACGCACGATGGGCATAGCCGAAAAGACCGTGGAACATCAGATGAGCAAGGCACTGAAGACGCTGCGCGGCAAGAAAGACGACTACTTCTACACCATGCTGCTGATGACGGCATGAGAAGGGGCTGATGCACCCGGAAGGGAGAGGGGCTGAAAAAAAACGAGATGCGGAATGGGGGGAAATGCGTTTTCCACGTCATAGCATTGATGACAAAAAAGGAAAACCACCAAGAAAAGAAGAACATGAAACTGAAAGACCTGCTACGAGCAGTGGTTTATGTAACAATGATGACGCTGCCGTGCCAGCGAGCCTCGGCCCAGGCCGAAAGCTCGCTGCGCCAGCAGATGGAAATCGTGAAAAACGAGCACCACGTGAACTTTGTCTATGACGCATCGCTCAACCTAGACCGCCCACACCGGGGCGGAGCCGTCGGCGGTGTGCAGCTGAAGGAAGCCCTGCGGCGACTGTTTGGCGGAACGGACATCGAATGGAGCGTGAAGGGAGCCTACGTGATGCTGAAGACCCAGACAAAGGCAACCCCCAGGCCAACGGCACAACGCCACACGGTGAGCGGCTACGTGCGCGACGAGCACGGCGAGACACTGCTCAACGCCGCCATCTACGACGCGACGACCCACACTGGCACCATGACAAACGAGCATGGATTCTACTCGCTCACGTTGCCTGAGGGTTCGCACGAGCTTCGCATCTCGTTCATAGGCTACGACACCCACCGAGAACGCATCAGCCTGAACAGCAACCGACAGCTCGACGTTGTCCTGAAAGAGGGTACGATGTTGGACGAAGTGGTGGTGACGGCCGACATGAGCTCGCCCGTGGTGGGCACGCAGATGGGCAAGCGGTCGCTCTCGGCCAACGACATCAAGACGGAGTTTGCACTGTTCTCTTCGCCCGACGTGGTGAAGGCCCTGCAAAGGCTCTCGGGTGTGCAAGAGGGCATCGAGCTGGCCTCGGGGCTGTATGTGCACGGAGGCAACAACGACGAGAACCTGTTCCTGCTGGACGGCACCCCACTCTATCAGGTCAACCACTCGCTGGGACTCTTCTCGTCGTTCAACACCGATGTGGTGAAGAACGTAGACTTCTACAAGAGTGGCTTTCCGGCGCGCTACGGAGGCAGGTTGTCGAGTGTGGCCGACGTGCGCACCAACGACGGCAACTGGCAACAGCTGCACGGCTGCTACCGCTTAGGGCTGCTTGACGGCTCGGTGCAGATGGACGGGCCCATCAGGCTGAAAAGCGACCGGCAGCACGAGGCACGGGGCGAGGTGCGCGGCACCGACTTCGGCACATCGTTCAACGTAGGGCTGCGACGCTCGTGGCTCGACCTGCTGACACGGCCCGCCTTTGCCATAGCCAATCACTACAACGACGAGGAGAAAATCAGCCTGAGCTATGCCTTCCACGACCTCAACCTGAAGCTGACACACCTGTTCAGCCGCCGCTCGCAGCTGAGCCTGAGCGTCTATTCGGGCCGCGACATGCTGCGCGCCCGCAACGACTGGCACGAAGATGCCGGAAGCAGCGAAGTCTTTGACGAGCACAACGAGACGAAGTTCAGCTGGGGCAACGTCAACGCCGCCATCAGCTGGCGCTACCAGCTGACGCCACAACTGCTGGCCAACTTCACCGCCGTCTACACCCACAACCACTCGCAGCTGAAGACGCGAGAAGACGACAGCACCACCGACAAGGACGGGGTCCAGACGGAGCACTACCTCACCGACTTCCACTACCTGTCGGCCATCTACGACGCCGGCTATCGCACAGAATTCGACTACCGCCCCTCGCCACGCCACCACATCCGCTTCGGCCACGACTACACATGCCACGTGTTTCGCCCACAGACACAGGGACTGACCAACCTGTGGAGCAGCTTCACCACGGCCGACACGCTGACCACCAAGGGCCGCAACCGCCACACGGTGCACGAAGCCACCGTCTACGGCGAAGACCTGCTGACACTCTCAGACCGATGGAGCATGAACGGCGGACTGAACGTGTCGCTATTCAGTGTGGACAACTACCTGTTTTTCCATGCTGACCCACGCCTGGCCCTGAAATACCAGGTGGCCGACAACCTCTCGGTGAAAGCCTCCTACACCATGATGTCGCAGTATGTACACAAAATCAGCAACGCCTTGATTGACCTGCCCACCGACTACTGGGTGCCCATCACCGGGCGGCTGCGCCCCATGTACTCACACCAGATGGCGATGGGAGCTTACTGGCAGCCGCATCGACAGTGGCTGCTGTCGGTAGAAGGCTACTACAAACGGTCGCACCACCTGCTGCAATACAACAGCTGGGCCGGACTGGTGCCGCCAGCCGGACAGTGGGACAAGCACGTGATGGACGGACAAGGACGCTACTATGGCCTGGAGGTCGACGCGACCTACCACGGACACAGGCTGCGCCTCGATGCGGCCTACACGCTGTCGTGGAACGAGCGGCGCTTCGACGAGTTCTACGACCAATGGTTCTACGACAAGTTTGACAACCGCCACAAGGTGAACCTCTCGCTGCGCTACCAGATAGGGAAAAAGGCAGAGATGTTTGCGGCATGGACCTATCACACAGGCAACCATCTCACCTTTCCCACGCAATATGTGCAGCTGCCAGAACTGCCCGACGGCAAGCCCGCCTCGGTGGAGGCCTTCGAGCGACAAGGCTACCTGACAGGCGAAGAGGCGAACGCGGCCTTCATCTATGAACGGCCCAATAACATCACCCTGCCGGCCTACCACCGATTGGACATCGGCTTCAACTTCCACCACACCACGAAGCACGGACACGAACGCATCTGGAACATCTCGGTATACAACGCCTACTGCCATCTGAACCCGCTTTGGGTGGACATTGAGTATCGTGAACGAAAGATCGACGAGGTGAATCTGGCCGATCAGCAGCGCTTCAAGCTGAAACCTAGGGCATTCATTCCGGTGATACCATCGTTCAGCTACACCATCAAGTTCTGAGCAAAAGAAGGTTGTTTGTAATTATGAATTATAAGTTATGAATTATGAATTATGAATTATGAATAGGAATACGAACATCACAAAGTACATGCTGCTTGTGTGCATGTTGCTGGCAGTGAGTGGTTGCCGCGATGACTTCGACCTCGACGACATCAGCAACAAAGAGAAACTGGTGGTCTACTGTCTGCCATCGACAACAGGAACCACCTATATCAGCGTGACCAACAGCATGGCCATAGGCAAACACGCCGAAGCGAACAAGATGAGAGCAGTGGCCGATGCTCAGGTGAGCTATCGGGTGAACGGTGAGACCAAAGAAGTGGGACAGAAAGCTGACGGAACATTCTACACCGACACGCCCCACCACGCTGGCGACTGCGTGGAACTGACGGTGACGCATCCCAGCTATGGCACCGCGACAGCATCGGCAGTGGTGCCCGAGAGCATACCCGTGAGACTGGATCGTGTGCAGAAAGTGAGTTTGTTTGACGAAGACTACATGAGCACACGCGACTACTACCAACTGGCGGCCACCTTCACCGACCCAGTAGAGAGCAAGGACTACTATGCCGTGACCGTGAGGGCAAAGCACTACAAAGGGGATGCCTACGGCGAGCTGGTGAACGAGAACGGATCCAGGACGCTATGGATTCCGAATGACTACAACGACTACCTCCATTGGAAAGAGCAATATCCACAGGCCGAATGGACCTGCGAGATAAGCGACTCGGTAGTTGAAACCAAGACCATCTACACTGCCAAGGAACCACTGCTCAACACGCTGACCGACATCGACACCGACTTCGGCTACGAGAACAGCTTCTACGGCAACTTCTACATTTTCAACGACGCGACCATCAACGGGCAGACCTACACACTGCACCTGAACACCGACAGTTTTGGCTACGGAGGCGCCTTCAACTTTTGGCACAAATACCAGGTGGTGCTCTACAGGCTGACACCCGAATACTACCACTTCCTGAAGTCGCTCAACGACGTGGAGAACAACGATCTGGCGCAAGCGGGATTCTCGCTGGTGTCGCCTACACTCCACAACATCAGTGGCGGTTTCGGACTGCTTGGTGCCAGTAACTCTTCTGAAAGCGAATGGATGGCGCTGGACAACGAGTGATGAAGAGTACAAAAAAGGACAAGTCATGAATTATAAGAGTATCATTCTGTTGTTGCTGCTGACAGCATCATGCAACAACGAAGAAGACCTTGTCATTGAGGAGGACGTCAGCACCACGACACGTCAGCTCTGCCTGCTTGTAGAGAATGCTGAAGGCGATGACCTCATCAGCGATGACAGCGACATCAGTATGGTGAACGTAGCCACCCTGCAACCCATTGACTTCCGTTTTGAACAAATGACCGACCGAGACGAGATGCACCGATGGAATGGACGTCACTGTCTGTTGTTCCATACGCCTAAGCCCTTTCGCATGCCCGGCCAAGCGGAACACATCTACAAACTGGCACCGACAGCACGGGTAAGCATCGACAGCCTGACCCTCGACATCGCCACGCTCTACGACTACCGAATCAGCCACGAGGACAGGAACGGCGTGTGCGTGGCCAAGGCATACTTCTGGCCCCTGATAACCGATGTGCTGGGCACGCCTCTACGCAGCGACACCATACAAATCATCGTGGAGGACGGGCTGCCATACCTGAAAGAAGAAAGCGACACACACCCATGGCTTACCACAGACAAGAAAGAAGAGAAATGAAAGAAGAACTGAAACTATTTGTGCTGCACCACTACCAGACAGGCAAGCTGGACACGCGGCAGGCACTTCGCAATGTGAAAGCACGCGTCGGACTTAAGAATGACAGGCCGACACATGGGGGGCTGTCCGTGCGGTTCTACCGATGGATGGCTGCCGCCGCCATGCTTGCGTTCATCTGCGGCGCCACCTATTTATATATTTCGCGCGAGAACGCAGAGGTGAAGCTGACGGCCGACGATGCGGTTAAAACCATCACTCTGCCCGACAGCACCCACGTCACTCTCGCCCCCCACGCCACACTGGCCTACAACCCGCAAAAGCCGCGTTCGGTGAGACTGAGCGGCGATGCCTATTTCAACGTGACACATAGTGAAGCCACTCCGTTCACAGTGGTGAACAGCATAGCACAGGTCACCGTGCTGGGCACACAGTTTCAGATAGACGAAGAGGCGGGGCAGACCACCATCTACGTCGCTCAAGGCCGCGTCCGCTTTGGAAACATAGGCCTCACCCAGGCCATCGTTCTCGGCGCTGGCGAAAAAGCCCTCATCGGCAAACGCCAGCAGCAGCCAGCACACGCGCCAAGCGGCTCGCCCAACCAGACGGCATGGGCCACAGGCCAAATGCATTTCGAAGACACACCACTGACTGATGTCCTCGCCGACCTCGGCTTCTATTACCACGCCAACTTAAGGTGCAACCATCCCGAAAGACGACTCTCCGCAGACTTCCATGTGGCCAAAGACAGTCTCGAAGAGATCATTGCACTCATCGAGCAGACGCTCGACGTGAACATCAGTATTGAAAAAACAGAAAAACAATGAAACACGAACTCATCATCACGACACTCTTAGCGACTACCCTTACCGTGTCGGCACAGGAAGAAGGCCGCAACATGGCTGCCATAGGCTTTGGAGCCTCTCATGACTCATGGAACATAGAACTCGACTATGACTACATGGTCTTTCCTTACGCTGGCATCGGGATAGGAGCGCAGTTTGACAGGGAGAACGGCGACGGCGGACTGCTCGGCGAAATCATTCGCGAAGAGTTGCGCGGCGATGACTATTACGATGACTACGACGACGAGCACGAGATCAAACTCAACATCGTTCCTCCCATCAGCGAGTGGAGCAAAATCAACCCCAACCTCTAAGCAACGAAACGAAAGAGTATCTCTTTCCACCTTATATTATAATAATAAAGGAGTGGCCACCGGGCCACTCCTTATTGTTTGTTCTCAAGAATACCCCACCAACTTCACCAGGGGGAAAGCTGGCTACTCTTTTTTTCACGAACAAGAGTGTTGTGACAGTAGTTCTTCCAGTCGTACAGATTCAAAAACGGTCGCTCCTTTCAGGTCGTCTGACTTTCAGATTGGGCAGTTACTTGGAGAGATTTTCCAATTAGGCATTAATTACACTCCAATTAGGCATTAATTACGTTGCAATTAGGCATTAATTGCATGCTAATTAGGCATTAATTAGAGTGTAATTAGTCGACTAATTGCAACCTAATTAGGCATCAATTGGAAATTCAGGTGTCAATGGCATTTTTCCAAAAGATTTTTTTTCCTGATTTTTCGTTCCACTCCAAGAACTTTTCCAATTAATTACCTAAAAAATGATTGGTAATTGTCTCATTTCTTCCAAAAACTACCCTCCCCGAAATCGTCTCCTTCTCTGCCGCAAAACGGCATTCGTTGAGCCCGTTCTATTCGTTGCCGGGGTCATGCAAGGAGGATGTCGGCAGCTATCAGAACCATGATGGAGATGGCCATGCCGATCATGATGCGGCTGTCGCGGTAGTGATGTTGGATGTGATACCTGTTCAGGTCTTCCATGCCGCAGAACTCATCAACCACCTTGTCGGGGTCTTTCCATTCACGGTTGCCGTGCAGCCGCCATACGATGAGTGCCATCATGGCGGCTGTTATGATGATTCCAATAATCATTCTCATTTGCTTCTGTCAATTGTCAACTTACAGTTTCAGGCCCAGCTCGAAAAAGATGGTGCTTTGGCTTCTGATGCCTGCTGTCCTTGAGTCGATGTACCGGTATCCCACTCCGACTGTAGGTCTGATCTTTCCCTTGTCGTAGCCATACAGGGTGAGGCCGATGCTATATTGGTTATACTTCCAATCGGGTTTTCCAATTGTCGTGGTGAACAATGCCCGAACATCGAGTGCGTCCTTGCTGCCGAGCAGTCCTTTCTCTTCCTTGTCGGTGAGCAGTCTGTATCCCAGGCCTCCGCCAATGGCTGTTCCCTGATAATAGGTCTTCACATCATTCTTGTCATAGAGGCCGAGTGTGCCTTGCCAGTCGAACATCACTTTCAGGTTCTTTACGGGCTCAATACCGACCAGCAGATTGTCCATAACCGTGGTCATTCCGTGTTGTTTCGCGCCAATCTGGATGTTGTCCTCGATAAAATAGCCCAGTTTGTTCTGAGCCTGCATGGCCATTGTCGTTGATACCAGGATGCTAATAATAAAAAATAATTTTCTCATAGTCTTCTAATTTTTGGTTTTATTTATAATGGTAACGAATGAAAACTGCAATTATTTTATTTGCCAACCTTTTATTATTCCCGGTCATAAACAGGAAGTGTGACTTCCTGTTCTTCATACCCATATCCATCAGTGAAGTGGTTGTTGATATCCTCAACACTTGTCGCCTCTGTGTGTTCCTCCAGCATTTCGTCGAGAGGAGTCTGGTCTGTGCATGAGGCAATGCCCATGGTCAGAGCTGCAAAGGCAGCGATGGTGATAATCTTTTTCATGACTTATGAATTTTATATAAGCATATCCGATTGTGCGTTTTTTTTTCATCTTACGGTTATTCATCTTCAAGTTCTTCCTCAACAACTTCATCTATCTCTTGAGGAATCCAAAGATGTGCACTGGCAAAAGCTACAGACAATCCTACTTTAATGATTTCTTTTGAGTCATCGCTGATAGTTGATTGATTAACTAAATTGATGACTTGTTCCGAGTATGCTTTCATAGTGGCATGATCATTATAATTTTGCAGATTGTCTATATATCTTGCAATCGTAATAAGCTGTGGAGCTGTTTGTGGATCTTCCTGCATAAAGTACTCACAGAAATCCTCAAATGAATCACTAAAAAAATCGTATTGTCCATCTTCAATGATATCCTCATCTTGGGCTATGTCCTCTATCAATTCCTCAAACACTTCTTGTTCCAATCCGTTATCTTCCATGGCAGAAACATGGTCGACAATCTGGACAAGCCTGGTAGTAGTAATACCTCTCAGTCTGCTGATATCTGTGTTCTGAGGAAACATTCTCTGTATAATTCTGTTATGGTAATACCCGATACTGTCAACGTAATTCCCACTATTAGCAAGTACAATGTCGTTTAATGAGTATTCTAATGGCCTGACTGGGGACTCTACTGAGTCTGTCTGCTGCTCATCTTCATGATCGAGAAGAATCTCTACAACTTTACCTAAAGAACATGCTGCTCCTTCTACGATAGGAGAACCTTTTATAAGACCTTTTGCAGCTCCGATAGCATCTGCAATCAGCACCTTCTTTGCGTTGCTCCATAGACTGCTCCAGAAAGAACGAGTCTGTGTAGTTCCATAATACGCAACTGCAATAGAGTCAATCTGGCTCATCAGAGTTTCATAAGCAGCTTTGTCTGGTGAGGGTGGAAGAATAAAGCCATTAGTTGCTACTTCTTCATTGCTGCACGATGTGAATGTCATACACATAGCAGTGAACAGTCCTAATAAAATAATTTTTTTCATCTTTTTTGTTTTTTAGTGAATGATACAATTAATTAGTTAAATACAAATTTCAATAAAGCTTGCAATAATATTGTCAACCATAACATAGATGGTATATTCTCCACTGCCGTAGCAATTGAGGTTTATCCATTCAGTACTTCCGTTGGCTTTACTCAAATCTTCCAGAGCTATAATAGGCTCACCATTCTTGTAGGCATAGATATCCACGTGGCTGACATTCGCACCAAACCTGATGGCAAGCATGCCAGTGTTACTATAATAGGTTGAGGTGATGTTGTAATATGTATTTTCGTTTTGACCTGAAGTGTGGCTTGGACGTTCCTTTTCATTTTCTCCATTGTCGTCTGGATAGGATGGAATTGCATAGCAGATTCCTGCTAGTAATAGCATTGACATGATTGTATAGGTTTTCTTTTTCATTGTTTTTGTTTTTTTGATTTAAAGTTTTTTTGCTTGGAATTCCGAAAGCAAAATTAGAATCAGAAACTATTTCATCCAAATATTTTGAGCTTTATTTTTTTTGAGTTGTTACGTTGTAAAGCTGACTAAAGTCATTGATAATCAGTGTGTTTCAATTTTTGCAACAAGGTTACGAGGGCAAAAATGTAACAGCGTGTAACTTGGATTTGAGGCATTTTTGTTTTGTTTCGGGATGTATTCTTGCTTAATTGAATCTTTTTCCCTATCTTTGCAGTATTGATTAACGATGTGTGAATATGAGGAAAAACATACATTATGTTTTATGGGTGCTATTAACCATTTTGCTGTGTGAATGTGCGGGAAACGAGATAAAAACACAGCTTAATGGGATAGAACTATTACTTAAGGAAAAGCAGAATGAAAAGGCACTACAACTACTGAATAGAATGAATCCTGAAGCGATTGAGGATGATGAATGTCTCGCCTTGTACTGGTTGTTTAAAATGCAGGCAGATTGCAGATTAAATAATAAAGTTTCTTCCATTGAGCCATTAAAGCATACAGAAAAATATTTTATTGATCTTCATAATTACGACCGATTAGCTTGGACGTATTATTATATGGGGTTTTTCTCCAATAGGATGGGTGATAGAGCTGATGCTATTCGTTATTTGAAAAAAGGAGAAAATGCAGCTTTAAAAGTAAGAGACTATGCGGTTTTGCATCACATTAACCAAGTGATTTCTGCAATCAATCATGACGCAAAGGAATTTGAATTAGCAATTGAATATGGAAAGAAATCTGTAAATTATGCCTTTAAAGTGAATGACTCTGTGATTCTGGCTACAGATTTAATGAACCTAGCCGCAACGTACAGTATTATCAATAAAATGGATTCTGCGAATTACTATATAAAAAGAATGCTACCGTATTTAGAAGCAGTTCCAGTAGATCAGAGGTCAGATCATTATTGTAATATAGGCTTTTTATACTATGATTTTGGTAATAGTGTTCTAGCCGAAAAGTTTTTGCTAAAATCAGTTGATATAGAATATAATCCTTATTCTTATCGTGGGCTGGCTCAGATATATAAAAAAGAAGGCAATAAGGAAAAGGCCTTTGAGATGTGGCATAAGGCCCTAAACACTACTAGCCTTAGCCTGAAAGCCAATGTGGTAAAAGACATGGCGAAGGCCAAGAAAGAAGAAGGGGACTATAAGGCAGCGCATGAGTTGAGCTTATGGGCTGCAGCACTGAAAGACAGCCTGCACCGACAGCAGAAAGAAGAGAACATCAAGGGACAACAGGAGTTGTTTGATAAGGAAAGGGCTAATGAGCAGCTGCGCGAGGAACGGGGGCATGCTATATGGATGGTAGCCATATTGGCGCTGTTGATAGCGGCTTTGGCAGCTTGGACAATCTACAAGAAACGGAAGAACAGTCGCCGGATGAATGCCCTGAATGAGGAACTGGAGCAGAAAGACTCAGCGATAGAGCAGCTGCAACAGGAGAACGAGCAGAAGGGAAAGGAACTGGAACGGCTGAGCCGCGACATGACAGGCTATGAGGAGAAGCACGAGAAACTGCTGGCTGCCGGCCAGCGGCTCTACGAGGAGATTGTTGGCGGCGGCAATACCCTGAAATGGGAAAAGGAGGACTTTGTACACTTCGTTCGTTACTATAAACTGAAGCATGCCGACTTTGTGCGCCATCTGGAGAATGACTTCGATGAGCTGACCGCCCGTCAGAAAGTGTTTATGATTCTCTACGACATGGGCATGACCGACGAGGAGGTGATGCGTACGCTCGTCCTGAGTGAAACCTCCATCCGTGTCAACAAGACCCGTATCAAAGGGAAAAAGCTGAGCTCTGATAAGAGCGAGGAGGAAACCGTGAATTAACATTATTTAGCTACGCATGTGATGGCGGTTCAAGAAAAAACCGCTACATTTGCAAATAAACTGAATAAATATAGACTTTTTGACACTATGAAAACAAACACAGACACAACAGGAACAAACGAGAAAATGACTGCCAGCCAGCAGATGATGGCGCTGGAGGAACAGTATGGTGCACATAATTACCACCCCCTGCCGGTGGTGCTCCATAAGGGTGAGGGCATCTACGTGTGGGACGTAGAGGGAAAGAAGTATTTCGACTTCCTCTCTTCTTACTCGGCCGTGAACCAGGGACACTGTCACCCGCGCATTGTGAAGGCTCTGAAAGACCAGGCCGACGTGCTCTGTCTGACATCTAGGGCTTTCTATAACGACGCACTCTGCGAATACGAGAAGTTCATGCACGAGTATTTCGGTTACGACCGCATACTGCCCATGAACACGGGTGCCGAGGGCGTGGAGACTGCTCTGAAGCTGGCCCGCCGCTGGGGCGCTGTGAAGAAAGGCATTCCCAACGACAAGATCAAGGTGGTTTGCTGCGACGGCAACTTCCACGGCCGAACCGTAACGGTCATCACCATGAGCAACGACCCAAGCTCGTATGCACAATACGGACCGCTCACTCCGGGCTTCATACGCGTACCTTATAATGATACTGAGGCCCTGAAGAAGGTGCTCGACGAGCAGGGCGACGAGATTTGTGCCTTCATTGCTGAGCCTATTCAGGGCGAGGCGGGTGTGTTTGTGCCCGACGACGGATATATGAAGACCTGCTACGACCTGTGCCACGAGCACAATGTGCTGCTCATTGCCGACGAGGTGCAGACGGGTATTGCCCGCACCGGTCGCATGCTGTGCTGCCAGCACGACGGCATCCGTCCCGACATCGTCATCCTGGGCAAGGCCCTCGGCGGTGGCGTGCTGCCTGTGTCAGCCTGTCTGGCCGACGACGACATCATGCTGAACATCCGTCCGGGTGAGCATGGCTCGACCTTCGGCGGATTCCCCCTGGCTGCCCGCGTGGCTGTGGAGGCCCTGAAGGTGGTGAAGGACGAGCATCTGGTGGAGAATGCCGAGGCCATGGGAAAGATTTTCCGCGAGGAAATCAAGAAGATTGATTCGCCGTTCATCGAGCAGGTGCGCGGACGTGGCCTGCTCAATGCCATCGTCACCAAGCCCGTCAACGGCAAAACGGCCTGGGACATCTGCATCCGCATGATGGAGAAAGGCCTGCTGGCCAAGCCTACTCACGACCATATCATCCGCTTTGCTCCGCCACTCTGCATCAACGAGCAGCAGTTGCGCGAGGCCATCGCCATCATCAAGGAGACATTCGAGGAGATGGAGAGCCTTGTCTAAGTGAGAAGTGACAAGTGAGAAGTGACAAGTATTTTAGGAGTTTAGGAGTTTAGGAGTTTGGACAATAGCTTTTCTTTAGGAGTGTAGACAATACTCCGCTTCATGCGACTCCTGTCTATAGTCCCCTCCGGCTCCCCCTAGGTGGGAGAGACCTACCGGCTTGAGTGCTACAGCTTGGCTTAATTGCAAAGGTAATCATACCTCTCAGTTCTCAACTCTCAGTTCTCAACTTGAAAGCCCTATATCGGCTCCTGACAAATCTTGAATCAAAAAAGTATGCAAACAACCAATCATGTGCTGATGGTGAGGCCGGTGCGCTTCGCCTTCAATGAAGAGACGGCTGCCAACAATGCGTTCCAGCAGAAGAGCGAGTCGGCAGAGGCTGCGCTGAAGATTCAGCAGCAGGCTGTCGGCGAGTTCGACGCCTATGTGGAGCTGCTGCGCCGCAACGGAGTGACCGTCGATGTGTTGCAAGACACGCCCGAACCCTTCACCCCCGACTCGATATTCCCCAACAACTGTTTCTCCACGCATGTGCAGCTCGATGAAAACACCGGTCTGGCCAAGCGTAAGTTGGTGATATACCCCATGTTTGCGCAAAATCGGAGGCTGGAGCGAGAGAAGCTGATGACGCTGCTCGGCCAGATGGCTTTCGACGAGGTGGTCGACCTGACAGCCTTTGAGGCGCAGAACCTGTGTCTCGAGGGCACCGGTTCGCTCATCCTCGACCGTGAGCACCACATGGCATACGCCTGTCTGTCGCCACGCACGAGCCGTGAGGTGATGGACGAGTGGGCACGGCGCATGGGCTATGACTACTTCCTCTTCAACAGCGAGGACGAGCATGGCACGCCCGTCTATCACACCAACGTGGTGATGCATGTGGGAACGCGCTTTGCCGTGGTGTGCCTGGCCTCCATCAAGGATGCTGCTCAGCGACAGCAACTCGTCAATTTGCTGGAGAAGAACGGCAAAGAGGTGGTGGAAATATCGTTCGAGCAGATGCATCTGTTTGCCGGCAATATGCTCGAGGTGCACAACGATCATGGCGAGAAGCTGTTGGTGATGAGCCAGACAGCTCTGCGCTCGCTCACTCCGCAGCAGGTGAGCCTGCTCGAGACCGATGTGCGCATCGTGGCCCCCGACATCCCTGCCATCGAAACTGCCGGCGGTGGCAGTGCCCGCTGCATGATAGCAGAAATCTATTAATAAGTAGGGCTCATGCCTACTAATCACAAAGAAATATTAACCTCATAAAAACATAAGACAATGAATAATTCGGTAATCACATTCCCCATGCCGGCCAACGAGCCGGTGAAGGCTTACCTGGAAGGTTCGCCCGAGCGTATTGAACTTGAGAAAGAACTGGAGCGCCAGAGCCATTTGGTGGTCGATATCCCCATCATCATCGGCGGTAAGGAAATCCGTACAGGCAATGTGGGACAGGTCACCTGCCCGCACGACCACAAGCATGTACTGGCCACCTATCATAAAGTAGGAAAGAAAGAGGTGGAGATGGCTGTTGAGGCCGCCATGGAGGCATGGAAGGAGTGGAGCCGCACACCGTGGACCACCCGTGCTGCCATCGTGATGAAGATGGCCGAGCTGCTGGCAACGAAGTATCGCCCCATCATGAATGCGGCTACGATGCTGGGCCAGAGCAAGAATATCTATCAGGCAGAAATCGACTCGGCTTGCGAGACCATCGACTTCTTCCGCTATAACGTGCATTATGCTTCGAAGATTTACAGCATGCAGCCGAAAGACGGCGTTGCCCAACTCAACCATACCGAGTATCGTCCGTTGGAAGGCTTCGTGCTGGCTGTCACACCGTTCAACTTCACCTCTATTGCCTCCAACCTTTGTATGACACCCGTGCTGATGGGTAATGTGGCTCTGTGGAAGCCTTCGACGACCGCTTTGCTCTCTAACTACTATCTGATGCAGCTCTATAAGGAGGCAGGTTTGCCCGATGGCGTGGTGAACTTCCTGCCGGGCAGCGGTGCACTCATTGGCGAGGTGGCCACACAGTCGAAGCATTTCGCAGGCATCCACTTCACCGGTTCTACAGCTACCTTCAAGAGTCTGTGGCAGCAGGCATGCAGCCATCTCGACACCTATATCTCTTATCCGCGCCTGGTGGGCGAGACGGGTGGTAAGGACTTCATCTTCGTTCATCCCTCGGCCGACAAGAAAGCTGTGGCTACGGCTGCGTTCAGCGGTGCCTTCGAGTTCCAGGGACAGAAGTGCTCGGCTGCTTCGCGTATGTACATTCCGAAGAGCCTCTGGCCCGACGTGCTGGAAGATATCAAGCGCATGGCCGCTGAGGTGAAGATGGGTGACGTGAAAGACCCGAAGAACTTCATCAATGCCGTCATCGACGAGGCTTCGTTCGACAAGTGCAAACTCTATATCGACTATGCCCAGGAGGCTGCCGATGCCAAGGTGGTGATGGGCGGAAAGTGCGACAAGTCGGTGGGATGGTTTGTTGAGCCGACAGTCATCGAGACCACTAACCCGCGCTTTAAGTCGATGGAAGAGGAAATCTTCGGCCCGATTATCACGGTCTATCCCTACGACGACGATAAGGTGGAGGAGACGGTGAAACTCTGTGACGAGACATCGCCTTACGGACTGACTGGTGCCGTCTTCGGCCGCGACCGCATGGCCGTGGAGCGTATCACTGAGCAGCTGAGCTATGCCGCTGGTAACTTCTATATCAACGACAAGCCCACAGGAGCCGTGGTAGGCATGCAGCCCTTCGGCGGTGCACGTGCCAGTGGTACCAACGATAAGGCCGGTGGTGAGTTCAACCTCATTCGCTGGATCATTCCGCGTGTGATCAAAGAGACTCTCGTTTCTCCGACAGATTATCGATACACATACCTGAAATAAATGAGCGTTCAACCGTGTAAAATCAACGTTGCCTCCGAGACAGGCCGCCTGCGGGCGGTACTGCTCCGGCGGCCGGGTATAGAGATTGAGCGCATGACTCCGCTCAACGCCACGCAGGCTCTCTACAGCGATATCATGGACAAGCCCACGGTCGACCGTGAGTATGGCTTGTTCAGTGGGGTGCTGGAGCGTTGGACGGATGTCTACTATGTGCGCGACATCCTGGAGGAGGTGCTCAAGAACGAGGAAGTGCGTCAGCATCTGGTGGTTGAGAGCCTGCGGCACGACCGCCGCACCTCGCAGCAGCAACAGGTGATCAATGGGCTGTTTGACCATCTCATGCAACTCGACTGTCAGCAGTTGGCACGCGTGCTGATTGAGGGCTACGAGAAAGAAGAGTGGGACGGATTCTCTGACGACCGTTACCTGCTCAAGCCCCTCTACAACCTGTTGTTCACGCGCGATGCGTCGTCGACAGTCTACGACCGGGTGCTCATCAACTCGATGAGTTTCGAGGTGCGTGAGCGCGAGACGCTCATCTATGAGGCTATCTTCCGCCATTTCTTTGGCGTGGAACTGCTCAATGCCGCCGCATGGAACCACCATGCACGTACTGAGGGCGGTGATGTGCACATTGCCTCGCCCGACCTGCTGTGCATGGGTGAGGGCATACGTACCAATGCGAAAGGTATTGAGTATATGGCACAGACATTTGCCAAGGAGCGCGACCACTTCAATATCCTGGTGCAGGAACTGCCTAAGGAGCCCGATTCGTTCATCCATCTCGACATGGTGTTCACCTTCCTCGGTCAGCACTATTGCATGGCTTTCGAACCGATGCTCAAGAAACAGGGGCTTTTTGCCGGCAAGGAGACCACCCTCATCAGCATCGACAACGGGAAAATCAGCTATCACTCGGTGCCTAACATCCTGAAGGGGCTGGAGTCGTTGGGATGGGAGATGCAACCCGTCATCTGCGGCGGTAGCGACTCATGGGTGCAGCTGCGCGAGCAGTGGCACAGCGGTGCCAACTTCTTCTCGTTGGGCGACTGTCAGGTGATGGGCTACCGGCGTAACACACATACCATCGATGCGCTCGACAAAGCTGGTTTCAACGTGCTCAATGCCGAGGATATCATCAGCGGCAAGGCTCTGATGAACAGCAACGAGAAATTCGTGGCTGCCTTCCCAGGCTCCGAACTGCCTCGTGCCGGTGGCGGTGCCCGATGCATGACCATGCCTTTACTGCGCGACTGAGTGGGAAAGAAATGGTGAAGAAATGCAGCTTTGCAGCGATTTAGGAAAGAAATTGGAATAATAAGAATAATCTTATTTCAAATCAGAAGGCTCCTTTGGATATCCAGAGGAGCCTTCTAACTTTCCAGAGGAGCCTTCCAACTTTTTAAAAGAGCCTGCTGGTCTTCCAGAAGAGCCTAAATGATTCTTATTATTCCAATTTCTTTCTTTTATCTTTTTTCTTCGCATTTCTTTTGCGAGCAGTGGCTTCAACGAAGCTCAGCAAACACTTGTTTTAGTCGGCTGATGAAGTCATCTGCTTCGGCCTTGCTCAGACAGAGTGGCGGTAGCAGGCGCAGGATATTGGTGCCTGCACAGCCTGTGAAGCAATGTTTGTCGTAGATAAGAGGTTGGCGGATGTCCTTATGGGGAACATCGAGGTCGATGCCAATCATCAGACCACGGCCGCGGACATCCGTGATATGCTTTTCGGTCTTCTGCATCTCCTTGAGCTGCTCGATGAGATACTCGCCCACAACATGGGCGTTCTCGACCAGATTCTCTCTCTCGAAGACATCGAGAACGGCCAAGGCTGCTGCGCATGCCAGGTGGTTGCCGCCGAAAGTGGTTCCCAATTGTCCGTAGACAGGTTTGAAATCAGGTGAGATGAGCACGCCGCCCATCGGGAAACCATTGGCAATGCCTTTGGCGACGGTGATGATGTCGGGACGAATGTCCAGCCACTGGTGGGCAAAGAAACGTCCGCTACGTCCGTAGCCGCACTGTATCTCGTCGCAGATGAGGATGGTGCCGTATTTCTTGCAGGCTGCCTGCAGTCCTTGTGCAAATTCCTTGGTCGCCATCTTGATGCCGCCCACACCCTGAATGCACTCCAGGATGACTGCGCATACATCGCCTTTGGCTATCTCGGCCTCCCATGCTGGCAGGTCGTTCAACGGCAGATAAGTCACGTGGCCATTGGCGTTGATGGGGGCAATGATCTTCGGATTGTTGGTCACCTCGACGGCCAGTGATGTGCGTCCGTGGAAAGCCTTCTCTGCCGAGAGCACACGCGTGCGGCCATTGGTGAACGAGGCCAGTTTCAGGGCATTCTCGTTGGCCTCGGCTCCGCTGTTGATGAGAAACAGCTGATAGTCGTCATAACCGCTGATGCGGCCCAGTCGTTCGGCTAGTTCTACTTGTAATTTGTTGACCACTGAGTTGGAATAGAATCCCAACTTCGACACTTGCTCGGTCACTTTCTTGATATAGTGTGGGTGAGAGTGGCCGATGCTGATGACCGCATGGCCGCCATACAGGTCGAGATACTCCTGTCCTTTGTCGTCCCAAACCTTACATCCTTGGCCCCTGACGATGTTGACATCGAAGAGGGGATATACATCAAATAGTTTCATGTTTCTTAAAATGCGCTTGCTTTTAGTTTCAGTCCTGCTGTTTCATCTAGGCCAAACATGATGTTCATGTTCTGAACAGCCTGTCCCACAGCACCTTTCAGCAGGTTGTCGATGGCTGAGGTGATGAGCAGTTTGTCGCCGTATTTCTCTACATGCACCAAAGCCTTGTTGGTGTTCACCACTTGTTTCAGGTCGATGCTCTTGTCGCAGTAGTGGGTGAAGGCTGCATCGGAATAGAAACTCTTGTAGGCTTCTGTAATTTGCTCAATAGGAGCCTGCGTTTTGACAACAGCCGTGCAGAAGATGCCCCGTGCAAAGTCACCGCGGTAAGGAATGAAGTCGATGGCGGCGTCCAGAGAGCCCTGCACTTGCGTGAGCGACTGGCGAATTTCGGCAATATGCTGGTGCTGGAACGGCTTGTAGATGCTCAGATTATTGTTACGCCATGAGAAATGGGTGGTAGCACTGGGCTTCTGGCCGGCACCAGTAGAGCCGGTGATGGCATTGACAGTCACGTCTTCTTGCAACCATCCCATTTGTGCCGCTGGCAACAAGGCCACCTGAATGCAAGTGGCAAAACAGCCAGGGTTGGCCACATGACGGGCCTTCTGAATCTCTTCCTTGTTGATCTCAGGCAGACCGTAAACATAGTCATGGTCGCCTTTGATGCGGAAATCCTGTGCCAGGTCGATAATCTTCACATGCTCAGGGATGGTGTGCTCCTTGAGGAAAGCCTCGCTCTTACCATGACCGAAGCAGAAGAAGACAACGTCAACTTCGTCAAAGGGCATGGCGTCGGTAAAGCGCAGCTCCGTCTCCCCGATGAGTCCTTCGTGGACATCACTCACCAGATTGCCCGCATTGCTCTCTGAGTTTGCAAAGACAATCTCTGCCTCGGGATGGTTGAGTAGCAGGCGGATGAGCTCGCCGCCCGTATAGCCGGCAGCACCAAGAATTCCTATACGAAGCCCCCCTCTGTCCCCCCGAAGGGGGGAGGTGGTGTTTGGGTCCGTTTTCATTTTATATACTCTTTTATGTTGTTAATTGTTCTTTCTGTGTCGTAAAGAATCTCTTCGTTTGAGAATCTAATGACTTTAAATCCTTTTGTTTCTAGCCATGCTGTTCTCTCTGCGTCATTCACTTGCTGAGTCGGTAATTGATGATAACCACCGTCTAATTCTATGATTAACCGTTTGGTGAGACATGAGAAATCAGCAATATAGTTGCCAATGATATGTTGCCGTCGAAAATGTACACCTAATTGGTTATTACGTAGATATTTCCATAGGACAGCCTCTGCTTGTGTCTCATGGCATCTATTCTCTTTAACAAACAGTTTTAGAGAACCATACAGAGAGGATTCTGCCAATTGGCACATTAATCCTGCATTCTTTCTGCCTTCCCCCTTCGGGGAGGGGTGGGAGGGGGGCTATCTTTCCTCATTAGGATGAATTCCGTAATACACACGGAGCGGAGTACTCGAGACCTTGATAAAGCCTTTGGCCTCGTCGGCTGTCCAGCCAGTCTGAGTCTCGCCATATTCGCCCAACTTGCTCTTGGTGAGGTCGTTGTCTGAGTCGATGCCCACCGTCTCGAAACCAAACGGGCGCAGTTTCAGGATGGAAGTACCTGTGACGTTGCGCTGACTGCTGGTCAGCATAGCCTCGATGTCGGGCATGACGGGCTCCAGATACTGGCTCTCGTGCAAGAACATGCCATACCAGTTGGCCACCTGGTCTTTCCAATATTGCTGCCACTTGCTCAGCGTTGATTTCTCGAGCAGGCGGTGAGCCTCGATGATGAGTTTCGGGGCAGCAGCCTCAAAGCCCACACGGCCCTTAATGCCGATGATGGTGTCGCCCACATTGCAGTCACGGCCAATGGCATAGCTGGCTCCTATCTCCTCGATTTTCTGAATGGCCTTCACCTTGTCGTCGAACGGCTCTCCGTTGACGGCCACAATCTCACCCTTTTCGAAGGTGATCTTCAGCAGCGACTCCTGCTCCTTGGCAGTGACATGCTTCAGATAGGCATCTTCGGGAAGTCCCTGCGTGGGGTCGAGCAGTTCGCCGCCACAGATGCTGGTGCCCCAGATTCCTACGTTGTACGAATACTTCAGCTTGGTGAAGTCGGCATAGAATCCATGCTCGTTCAGGTAGTCCACCTCTTCCTTACGGGTGAGCTTCTTGTCGCGTGTCAGCGTAATAATCTCCACGCCCGGAGCCATCACCAGGAAGGTCATGTCGAAACGTATCTGGTCGTTGCCGGCGCCTGTAGAGCCGTGGGCAATCGCATCGGCCCCAATCTCTTTGGCATAACGGGCGATGGCGATGGCCTGGAAGATGCGCTCCGAACTGACCGAGATGGGGTAGCAGTTGTTGCGAAGCACATTGCCGAAGATCATATATTTCAGCGACTTTTCGTAGTATTCGTGGGTAACGTCGAGCGTCACGTATTTCACGGCGCCCAGCTTGTAGGCGTTCTCCTCGTTCTTTTTCAACTGTTCGGCACTAAAACCGCCTGTGTTGGCACAGGCTGCATATACCTCATAGCCATCCTGCGTGAGTTTCATTACGGTGTAGGATGTATCCAAGCCGCCAGAAAAGGCGACTACCACTTTCTTCTTGTCTGCCATAATATCTTTGTCTTTTTTGTTGTTACTCAATGAACTAATAATAAACTTAAACCCGGAACAGCCTGCTATTCTTCGTGCGTTGAGCGTCTGACGTGCCCGATGCTCTCAATGCGCTTGATGCGCTCCAGCACCTCCTGTGGAATCTTGGCGGGCAGGTGCTCTTCCGGGTCATAGAGCATGGCTGTGCAGATACAGTATTTCCGTTCCGTACGGTGAAGGATGTCGACATTGATGCACCCCTCGCAACCGCGCCAGAATGCCTCGTCGTCGGTCAGGTCGCCGAAAGTCACGGGCTGGTAGCCCAGTTGCGTGTTCATTGTCATGACGGCCGCACCGCTGGTGAGTGAGAAAATCTTTGCATGAGGCCAACGGGTGCGGGCCAGCGTGAACGTCATGTCCTTGATCTTCTTGGCAACGCCCTGTCCGCGAAAGTCGGGATGCACAATCAGTCCCGAGGTGGTCACATACTGTTTGTTACCCCATGTCTCAATGTAACTGAAACCGGCGAATTTGTCGCCTTGTAGTGCTATTACAGCCTTCGCTTCGCGCATCTTGGTCACCAGATACTCGTGTGTGCGCTTGGCAATGCCCGTTCCGCGCACCTTGGCTGCTTCAGCAATCGTCTGTAAGATTGTGTCGACATACTTCTCGTGAGATGTGTCGGCAACCACAACCTGTATTTCTTCCATTATATTTGTTTGTTGTTTGATGATATCGTGTATAACCGGTGCTGTAGTCAACGGTCTCAATACTCCTTGATGTTGGGCAGCACTCCGCTCAGGCCTTCAATCACATCATGATAGGCGACTCCTTCTTTGATGACAATTAATATGGTGTCGTCGCCGGCAATGGTGCCGAGTATTTCGGGGATGTCGCTGTCATCGATGTTATAGGCGATGCTGCTGGCATAGCCCGGGCGCGTCTTGATAACACCCATGTTGCCCGAGAAGTTGATCGACTTAAACCCTGAAGACTGGAGCATCTCAGATGCGGGGCGCGGCTTGCTGATGCGCTTGTACATGGTTTCCTGCGGCAGCACATACACATACTTCCCGTTCATCGAGGCCGCCTTGGCCACTTTCAGTTGTTTCATGTCACGGCTCAGCGTGGCCTGTGTCAGTTTGAAGCCTTCTTTCTCTAATGCTTGCAGTACCTCCTCTTGCGAGCACAGTTCATTGCTCGAAATGAGCATCTTCAGGGTCTCTAATCTGCTGTTCTTAATTTTCATTTTTGTGTCTATATTCGTTTGAGACGGCAAAATTATGCATTATTTTGCATAAAACCAAATAAAAATGCATAAAAATACCCTATTCGGTTAAAAATAGGGTATTTTATATTACTTTTGTTGAATATTTATGCGATTTTGCAATCGCTGCTTATTACTTCTTCATGTCGAAACCAATGCGCACACCATCGTAGTTCTTGCTGATGTCGCCAATGGTCTGCAGACTGGTGTTGCCGCTCAGGGCCGACATGGTCTGCAGCACGGTCAGCAGTTTCTTGGCTTCGAAAAGCAGCGAGATACCGTTAGTCTCACGCTTGGCATAGCAGTTGATGTTCAGCAACAGACCCTTCATGGCAATCTGCGATGTCTGCTCGTTATAGGTGTAGGTGCCACTGAAGTTCTTGCCGCCAATGATGGCCGAGAAGGTGTTGTCGTTGTTGAAGGTCACCACTGTGTTGCTGGCAGAGAGACCCAGCTTCTGATAATACGGAAGCACTTTCTCCTCAATCTGTGCAGCTACCACCTCACCACCGGCCTTGGCCAGAAGGTTCTCACTGGTGAAAGCACAACCTGGTCCGTCGTATTTCCATGTGCCAATCAGGTTCTGTGCCGACAACTTGTCGAGGCCGATGACACTCGAGACTGCGTTTACAACGCCGGCACCATTGGTCAATACTCCGATAATACCACCCAGAATATCGCTGCCATTATTTGCTGTGGTGCCACCCAGACCGCCGCAGCTCATCAGAGCGAAGCATGCTGATGCTGCAAAAATAGATAGTTTTTTCATTGTCTAATTGTTTTTTTTATGTTTTACGTTATTTTCTGTCACCAAAGATGCGAAGCAGATAGAGGAACAGGTTGATGAAGTCGAGATAGAGGCTCAGGGCGCCCAGCAGAGCCACCTTCTGTGCCTGCTCGCCACCGTCTTCCTGCATCATCAGCATGCGCTTGATCTTCTGAGAGTCATAGGCGGTCAGTCCTACAAATACAGCCACGCCCAAATAGCTCAGTATCAGGTCGAACGTGCCGCTCTTGGTGAAGAAGATATTCACGATTGTGGCGATGATAATACCAATCAACGCCATGAGCGCCAACCGTCCGATTGATGTGAGGTCTTTCTTGGTGGTGTAGCCAATGAAGGCCATCACCGCAAAGGTACCTGCTGTGATGAAAAACACACTCGCCACCGATGTCATGGTGTAGACCAGGAAGATAAACGACATGGTGACACCATTCAGTACTGAGTAGACAACAAACAATAGCGTGGCTGAGGTGAGTGACAGACGGTTGATGCCTGCTGAGATCCAAAGAACTAGCGCCAGTTCGCCAATGATGATTCCCCAGAACAGCACACTGTTTGTGGCAATTGCCTGCAAAATGGCCGGACTGGTCGACACTCCATAGGCGGTAAAGCCGGTAATTGTCAGTGCCAGTGCCATCCATACATACACTTTTCGCATCAGCGACGGGAAGGCCAGTGAACCGTAACCTTCCTGTGCGTTAATCATTTCATATAATTCCTTTTCGTTCATTTCTTATATATTTAATAATGTGTTAATACTCGATAGTTAATGTTCTAAGTTGCAAATGTATCAAATTTCTTCTACATGGCAAAATTTTTCCGACGAATTGCGGTCTCTCATCTATAATAATCTTCGTTTTTAATTATTTTTTCTTCTCATTCCCCTCCTTTGTGCTGCTGAATGAGCGCCTGTGGTTGATCCGAAATAGTGCCAAAGATGCCATTCCTGTCTCTTTCCGTTTCCATTCTAGTTTCACTCCGTTGCCAATTTAGTTTCGTTTCAGGCACAGGAACGTTGTGTTTTTGTGCCTGGAACACTTTTCCCTTGGCTTTTTCTTCCTCGTTACTCTGGTTTTTCCTGATTTCACTTTGCCTTTTCACCCATGGCCTTGTCTCAGTTTTCCCTCACGAAGCCTTCCCATTCCTCTCTCTGCCTTCTCCTGTGCTTCCCCGCTTTTTCCCGTCCCTATATTTATAATAATAAGGTGTGCCTGTCCCTTGCCTTGACGCAAGTCAATTTTGCCTGTAAATTTATGTTAAATTGAAAAATTTCCATGGAAAAAGTTTGGTATTCCGGAAAAAAGCCGTACCTTTGCATCCGCTTTCAGGGAAGCCCCCTGATGGCATCATTGAAACGAGTTCATTGAAAGATTTACATAGACAGAAAAAGTAGGTAGTACAAGAAGCTGTTGCCGGTGTCGTTTCCTTTATGGTATGATGTCCGGCACAGGGTAGACAAGACCAGCCG
>Ga0256404_1000289_pt1 | contig 130036 bp, 100 predicted proteins | sample RumenRJG_01DNA_FD_185990 | JGI IMG/M metagenome (GOLD analysis project Ga0256404, IMG submission 185990) | Bovine rumen microbial communities from Lethbridge, Alberta, Canada - RJG_01 | ecosystem: Host-associated > Mammals > Digestive system > Stomach > Rumen | place: Canada: Alberta... | reverse complement strand
CCATGACCTATAAAGATATCCTGTGTGCGGGCCAGGAGAATCACAAAAGTAATCCCGGTGAAACGGGACAGCGGGCAAGTGTCTGCCCTGTGTCCGCGTAAGCGGCACGAAGCCCCCGCCTCTTAGCGTATGCGTAGGCGGTGGGTAGTTCACCTTCCATTCTCATTATATCCCTGTCCCCTCGACATTCACCAACAAAAACACGTCCGCAACCAATCTGGTCATATTTTAGGCCAGCTCAGCTTATACTACGGGTAGAATGACAACCATCCTCATCCGCCGTATATTGTTTATATGGCAAGGGAAAAATCCCTGTATCACACTTAGAAATCTACGAAAGGAATAGGATCACGACTATGACACGCAACACTGTTTTATCGAGCTCATACGTTCTGTATCTGTCCCTTCTGCTCTCCGGCAGCAAGGTCCTTTTGGCGTGTGAGAATACTCCGATCAAACAATGGCGTAAATAGACTTTTCATGATGATTCATCAATTGTCAGGCCGCCTGTACGGAGCACTCCGCGCAGGCGGTTATCTTTTTGGGCAGGTATTCCTAGCGGCGAGGGCGGCGGACTGTAAATCCGTTACATCAGAAACACCGAAGGTTCGAGTCCTTCCCTGCCCACTATTTTGCTCCCGTATCCCAATTGGAAGAGGAAACCGGTTTAAACCCGGCTCAGTGAGGGTTCGACTCCCTTCGGAAGCACTGTGCGGTATATCCGCAATCTCGTCTTATGACTGAGAAACCAAAACAGAATACGCCTCTGTAGCAGAACTGGAATATGCGCCGGGCTAAGGATCCGGGCTTTTGCGGGTTCGAATCCCGCCAGAGGTACTATATTTTGCAGGAGTGACGGAATGGAATACGTACCCGTTCCAGAAGCGGGATTTTAAGGGTTCGAATCCCTTCTCCTGTACGCCTTGTCCGGGTGCGAAACTGGGAAACGGGCATGACTCAGGATCATGTGCCCTTTGGGGCTTGCGGGTTCGAATCCCGTCCCGGACACTATGCTGTGATGCCGTTGCAGAGCCCTCCTTGTCCGGCGCCCAAGGTCGGGACCCGGGAGCGGCGCTCAAAAACAGCCCCGTCCAATCCGGACGGGGCTGTCTCTTCTGGTACTTCGGTTTGGTATTGTAAATTATAGGCGGCGCATGATTGCGATTACCAGATCGTCACCCGGTCCTCCGGCGCGAGATACATGCCGTCGCCTTCGGTGATTCCGTAGCAGTCGAGGAACTCCTGGAACTGCTGCAGTGTGGCGTTGACTCTCAGATAGGGCAGGGGATGCAAATCGTTAATACCGGCATAAACGGCCTGAAGAGTCTCTTTGGTCAGCCATACATTTGCGTAGGTTCTAAAGAACTTGTCGTAATCAAAGTCCGGATTCCCCGAGGCAATCTTCAGCATAACCTTTACGCCTGCCATGTCTGCGCAGGCCTCGCCCGTCATAATGCTGCCGTAGAAGTCCTGTCCCTCCCAGGGGTGCATCGCATTGTAGTAAGCGATCATTTTTTCGTTGCGCTCACGGAATCGGGCATAATCGTCCTCGGTCCACCAGTTGCGCAGATCGCCGTTTTTGTCGTACTGGGCGCCGTCGGAATCGAAGGCGTGTGAGATTTCATGGCCGATAATAACGCCGATGGTGCCATACAGTTCCTCGTCGCTCATCTTGCTGTTGTAAAGAGCACCGCGCGCGAAGGCGCCCATGATATAAATACCGTTTGTCTGCGGGTCATAAAAGCCGTTAACGACATGCGGAGCCTCGCCCCATTTTTCCTTGTCGACGGACTGCTTGTAGTGTTCGATAGCTTCGGCGAGTTTAAATCTTGCGATCGCCTCCTGCGCTTCCTGGTAATTTCCGCCTTCCTCCTTCGAGGGGAAATTCAGCTCCTCGCAGCTGTATTTGGACCAATCGTCCGGATACAGGATGTGTTTGCCGATTGCATCGAGCTTCTCCACGGCCTTGGCCCGGGTCTCGCCGGAGAGAAAATCCGCATCCTCGAGAATCCCATGATAAGCTGCCAAAATATCGTCAACCATCGCGGAGATTCTGTCCTTATCTTCCTGCTTCAGGTATGTCTCGGTGTAGAGCCTGGCCACCGGCCAGACAAGCGTTTCAGCAACGCTCCCGGAAAAGACTGTCTCGTCATCCAGCATCCCGGTGGAACCCTTGATCGCATTGCCGCACTCGACGTTCCATTCATAGCACTCGCGGTCCAGTTTTCCGGCTTCTGCGATCGCGCCCTTTACTATGAGCATGTCCCTAATCAGGGGAAGATTTTCCTCGACGCACAGTTCGTTCAGTTTTTCAATGTAAGAAGGATTTGCTATCAGGTATTTTTCCGCAGCAGGAAATCCCATTCCCTCTTCCAGAGCCGTGAGGATGGGGAGCTTCCCCTGCAGTTTTTCTAAATCCTCACGTGAATAGATGTTATTGATGCGGGATATGTAGTCCGCTCTCCCCATCTCCTCGTTGGTATAGATGGAATCCGCCACCATGGTTTCGAAGGCGAAGCTGTTGTCGATCTTCTGAGCAGCCTCTTCCTCGGAAAACCCTAGTTTGACAAGCATTTTTTGCGCCAGTGCTGTGTAGGCGTCCTTTTTGGTCTTACCGAAAGGCGTGAGCTTTTTGTATTCCGCGCTGTCCCGCAGCAGCACTCCGGGATCGGCTACCACAAGGATATAGCGGCTCGAGTCATTGAAATCCGTATTCGTCCCGGCACGCCAAAGAACAGTGAGCTGCTTCTCCGGGGGTGTTTGGACAAAGTAGGCCATCAGCTCGTCAATCGTGGAGATCGCCTCTATTTTGTCCGTTTTCTCCTTCAGAGGGGCGACGCCGAGCGCATTTCGGCTGTCCCAATCCATCATCATCCAAAACAGATCATAGGCAAGCTTGGCGTCATGCTCCGCAGGCGCGTCTCCGAGGAACATCTTTTTCACATCTTCCGCCTGCTGCAGCTCCAGATCCGTCATCGTGCCGCCGGAAGCATGGCCTTCGGGAATCTCCAGATTCAAAATCTTTTCCTTGTTGACAGCAAGCGCAAAGTTATCCTTCAGATCGGCCGGCATATCCGGGGTGACGACCCCTTCCAGGTCGATACACGGCCAGGGCGTACCGGTGGTGTAGTCCGTCGTGCCGGCGGCGTCAGCTGCTGCGGTATCCTTTGCGGTATCGGCTGCGGCGTCTGCTGCTGCGGTATCCTTTGCGGTGTCGGCTGCGGCATCCTTTGCGGCGGCTTCTTCGGCGCCCTTTGCTTCGGTCGCTTCCTCGTTGCCTGCTGCGGTGTCAACTGCGGCGGCTTCAGCGGTTGTGTTCTCTGCCTGCTGATCCGGCTGGCCGGCCGCGGTGTCGGTAGTACTCGCACCGGTGCCGGCACAAGCGGTCAGACAGCTTAGCGTCAATCCCAATGCGACAAGCTTTGCAATACTCTTTTTGTTGAACATTGTGTTACTCCTCCCTAGTATTATGTGTGATCAAATGCTGCCTACATTTACCGGTTCGAGTCTACCGGTTCGAGTCTACCGGTTCGAGTCATATTCATATACCAGCTTATCATATCGATTTCCGTCCACTTCCAAAGCGTCCTTTTCTACAGCAACCTGCTTCATTCCTGCTTTTTCCATTGCTCTCTTAGAGCCTGTATTATCCGCTGCACACCACGCAGTAATAACCTTTATGCCTTCGTGCTCAGTAAGATATCCTATTACGCCGATCAGGGCCTCCGTTGCATAGCCGTTTCCCCAGGAGTCTTTCTCAATGCTTAGTCCGATTTCTATACAATTCCGTTCTGAATTATAATCATAAGCTCCAATTGTGCCGATCAGCCGCCCATCATGTTCGATAGCCCAACCGTAGAAATCAGGAAGCTTATAGTCTTCCACAAATCTTTGGACCGTACTGCGCGCCATATCGTATGAGGCGTACGGATTCCATCCGGAATATTTATACATTTCGGGATCACACCCAAACATTTTATAAAGAATCAAAGCATCCTCTAACTGATATCTGCGCATTGCAAGCCGTTCGGTTTTAATTTCATTTGTCCCGGTCATTTCTGACTCCTCTCCTGCGATTCACTGTCCGAACAGTTAATGAAGGTTACAAGCAATAACAACACAATCAGGATCACAGGTGAGAAGATCTCACCGAAAAAAGAGTCCCACTGCACCGGTTTCTGCAGAACCAGCAGCCGCAGGCCCTGGTACAGCAGTTCTTCCCCCGCGACGCCTGCGATAAACAGGACGCCGCTCAGAACTGCCCTTTTTCGCCGCGGCATCGCTTCGAGCCTTCGATGTGCCGCTGCCATTAAGATGACAGCTATGGCAAATGACGCCAGGTGTAGAAGAGGTCCGAAGCTTCCAAGCTTGAAAAACCATAGCAGTTCAGATGCGGCGACGGGCAGAAGGCACAGCAGCCCCATTTTCAACCCGAATACCAACGGTACCAGAATCAAAATGGCATTCGCCAGCGTCCATACAAATCCGGGCAGCTCCCGGTACCAGAAACAACTTGCGATCTGAAGGAGTACATTCAGAAAAATCAGGCCATATGCCACATACTTTTTGTCCATAATTTCCGTCCGTTTCGATAAAAATGCTATATCAACTCTATCACAATTGGGCCATCAAAAAAAGCGCCCCTCTCGGAGCGCTGTATCCTGCATTCATTATGGTTTGGATTTTCAATAGCCTTCACCACTTACACATCAAAACGGGAACAGCAGGACTCGAACCTGCGTCTGACGGGTTAAAAGCCCGCTGCATGACCGTTTTGCTACATACCCAGGATGTCCCATACAGGATTTGAACCTTCGGATTCAGGATCAAAACCTGATGTATTGCAAACCTTACCAAAAGCTGCAGTTGCAGAGACCGGATTTGAACCGGCATGAGTCGCCGTATGGGGACGCCGCCTTGCCTATCGAGCCACTCTGCAATATTTGATCCAGGACACAGGAATAAAACATGGTTAAGAGTCATGTGTTTCTAATTTGCTGTATGTGTCCCATTAACCCGGTGGGCTGGACTCGAACCAACAACATCTGCGTTAAAAGCGCAATTTAAATGGCTGTCAAAATCCCGCTCAGGATTTGTTTTTTAAGCTCTTCCAATTGAGCTACCACCGGTTATAGTAGGAACAGGCGGACTCGAACCGCCGATCTTCTGCGTATCAGACAGATGTTCTAACCAGCTGAACTATGTTCCTATATTCTGACCGCTGATGCGGCCTAAACGCGGGGGCGGGACTCGAACCCGTATTTCCACATTGAGAATGTGGTTACCTGGCCAATTAGTAGATGGAGCGGGATGGGCCACCAGGGATTCGAACCCTGATCTGACGGGTTAAGAGCCCGCTGTAATCGCCGTTATACCAGTAACCCTTTTTCATATCATAATGCGTGTCATTTCTTGCTACTTCTTATTCATGACCCATTATTCCCGGATTCGAACCGTATTACCAAACGTGACAGGTTTGTTTTCTCCAATATCTTGCTGTGTGGGTCACATATTCATTAAACTGCTCCAGCGGGAATTGAACCCGTACCTGCGGAGCGACAGTCCGCCGTACTGCCGTTATACTATGGAGCCATATATTTTTCTCTTTAATCACCCATGTTATCTGCTCTTTTTTCAAAATATAAAAAGCCGCCTGTCTTTTCGGACAAGCGGCAGTCTCAGCGTTAATCTCTGCATTCTATCTGGTTATTCCATGGCTCCCGGTGAGCCGTCCGGTCCCAGACATCCACTTGATCCGGTCTTATTAAGGCATACATAAATAAGCCATTCCGCTTTCTTGGCGGTCGGCATAATTGTCCCCTGAAGATCAAACTGACGATATGCATTTTTTATTCCGTCTGTATGTATCTGCATCATTGCCTTCCCTTTCCGGACCTATGTCCTTTCTTAACTATGACCAATATAGCACCTGTATTCCTCGTTGTCATTTTACCTGTGGTATAAAGACTCGTTGTGTTCTCGCGAGATTTTGTAGCCAGTTGTTCATTCCCGATTTTCTATAATTCATGTTTGCCACTCTCCAATTCATTTTTTTACGATCGCATACTCCCCGTCCCCTGTCATTCTCAGGATCAGATCTGCATCACCGGATTTTTCCAGGCAAGTCCTTACGTTCCTCATGTCACTGAATTCCACAAACTTTTCCGCGTCATCATAGGATGCCGTTCCCATGGCTTTCCTGTCGGTAAGCCGCAGTTTTCTCCTGCAGCGACTCTCTTCAACCTTTCCGTCAGTTTCTCCAGGTCAAATGTCGGCGGCGCTCCCTTAATCCTTGACATAGGGATCTCCTTGCCGTCCCTGATTATGGTATGGGAGACAAGATAGGCCTGCCTCCTGTGGAATCTTTTTGATTCACCAGTGGTTTCTCCTCTACATTTTTCTCTGTTCCGTGTAGATTTCTTTTCCTTCTTCATCCGGCTCAAAACGATCTGCCGAGACTCTGACAAGTCTCGTTCCGACCGGACTGTCAATATGCGAAAAAATAGCAGGATCTCTCTGGTAGACCGCGCCTACTCTCATAAGAACAATATTATTGTAGTCATCTACGTACTCTTTTTCTTCGTTTCCTGCCATAAATGACCAGCCGCTGTCATTCTCATTGAGGGCTTCATCGCGGCACATGTATCCTACTATCCAGCCTTCCTCATATACCTTTCGAGAAACGTAGGCTGTTTTAGCAAGGAGCTCCTTTCTATTCCTTGTCGCTTCGTAATACCGCCTGTTGGAAGTAAACTCTTCAACCGCTGCTTTGTCTGGCTCTGTATCCGTATCGATCTTCTGTACTGCCGCATCCCAGATTCTCTTATCATCGGCGGAAGTTCTCAGTCTTACGGCAAGCTTCAGCATCTCCTCTTCCGTCACATCAAGGAAAATGTCTTTGATTTCCTTCCTTATGCTCCTTCCCTGGTCCCCGTAAACATATATAAGCATTCCTCCATCCCGGTAGACAGACGCTTTAACAGCACCGAGTTTATACTCGTCATCGTAGAACACCATGAAATTTGAAAGCCTGTCGTTAACATGCCAATCAAATTCCGTCCCGTTTTTGCCGTTCATGTAGTAAACAGTTCCGTCCTCCTCAAGGTCTGAGCAGCTTATCTCCGGAAGATATGCGTTTAGACATTCCCCCATTTTCCGAACTATTTCCGCCAAAATCTTATTCATAAGATCCCTCCTGACTCCATAGTTTTCCTTTTTCCCCACTGTGCTGCAATCTGTTTTATTAATACGCAGATTATTTGTCTTGAACTTAGTATAACGCAGTTCTTTTGTATAATCACTAAAAGCACCCGGGATTAATTCCCGGATGCTCCACTTATCACATAAATATTTGTCCAATCTGAATAATCTGGCTGTCAGGTTCGAGACCGGCACAGAAGGCCTCTTCGTTCCGTCCCAGGGCAGATTCCCTGAGATCAATGCCATCCCGGCAACACTTGCATTGCACTTGCCTGTTCTCTGGCTCCTGCACTGTCTTTTCAGCTTCCGTCTCTCCGTCCTGACAATGGCTAAAAGGGCGTTAATAGAGAATCGACATTTTCTTAAACAGTAAATATAATGAGAATATTACGAGAGAACAAGAGAACATAGCACTTCAACAGGGCGTCAAGGACAGGAAAACAAGTATGAAAATTCGAAAGACTACAGAGCAGGATTTTGACAGGCTCATGGAAATCTACGCCTATGCCAGAGACTTTATGGCAAAGACCGGAAACCCCAACCAGTGGGGGCCGACAAACTGGCCGCCGGCGGCGCTGCTCCATAATGATATCAGAGAAGGCAACAGTTATGTGTGCACCGGTGACGACGGAAAAGTGATCGGAACATTCTACTTCATTCAGGGAGAGGATATCGAACCGACCTACCGCGAGATCACGGAGGGCGCCTGGATAGATGACAGCTCGTATGGTGTGGTCCACAGACTTGCCTCCGAAGGCTCCGAAAGGGGAATCGGGAGGTTCTGCATCGGATGGGCCTTTGAGCAGTGCGGGCATCTGCGGATCGATACGCACACGGACAACAAGGTCATGCAGAAGCTTCTGACCTCACTTGGGTTCACCAAATGCGGGATCATTCATGTGATCGAGGACAATTATCCGAGATTCGCATATGAGAAGATAAAGTGACTGCCGGCTCGCTTTTCGAGCCTTCACAACGAAAGGAACGTCAAAGAATGATACAAAGACTACACTGCGACATCCACGGAAAAGTACAACACTGCGGCTTCCGGTACTTCTGCTGGAAATGTGCCAAAAAAGCCGGGGTGACCGGATGGGCGGCAAATGATACGGATCATGATAACCATGTTGTCCTGGAAGTTCAGGGGGAGGAGTCCCGGCTCGCCCGGTTCTTTAAGCTATTGGAAATTGGAAATGGTCACTGCCGAATCGACAGCATTGACAAGTCTGAAGCAGACATTGACGTTTCTGAGAACGGATTTCAGGCGCGCTATAAGCTGCACTGATGTATCCGAGAACGGAAAGCACTTAAGAATCCTCCGTAACAATCTCAAGTTCCCTGACTTCCATCCCACGCCCTTGGCAGATCCTGCCCTTACTGCTGCCGCAGCACGGACAGGCATAAGAATTGGACTTGTCCGGATGATACACTTCTCCGCAGCCGCCGCACTTAATCTTCACAGGAACCATCTCCACTTTCAGCTCAGAGCCTTCCATGATAGTCCCCTTCACTGCATCGGGGTAATACTTATATAAATACTCCGGAACGATATCCGTCATTTCTCCGACTGCCACCGTGAGACTCCTCACGCCGGAAGCCCTGTTCTCCTCCGCTTTCTGAAGCGCAAGATTCACGAAACGGATCACGTAACTCATCTCGTGCATATGAATTCCTTCCTGCTCTATCCCCTGATTTTCAACCCGGCTCTGTAAATTCTCCCTGCGGTGATCTCTATCGCCCTCTCAACCACAGACGGCATCAGATCCCTCCGCAGAGAAAGCATCCAGACCGACTCACCGTCGCCGGATTCTTCTGCCGTCACCGGGTTCTCCCCTCCGAAAGCCCCGGCGCAGGCACTCCTCTGCCACTTCGCATTCAGCTGCGCAATTCCTACAGATCGGTTTTCCGGATTGATCAGCGCCATATAATGGCCGGCAGGCCCCCCGTCCGCCTCCACGTAAGAAGATTTCTCGGAGTACCAGCCCTCCACGGCATCAGCCGCACTCTCAAATCCCCAGGCCAGCGTCTCCATCGTATAGGAAACGCCCTCGGGAGCTGCCGTAAAGCACTCTCTGCCGTCCGGCCTCACATGATCCTGCAATATAGTACTCTCCGCCGCGCGCAGAACTGCAATTTCTTCAAGCGCATAGGACCACTGCAGCGGCACATAGTCCGCCTCAGTCAGAGGCTCCCCGTTGACGGGATTGTTGACACCCTCCTCGCAGGCTTCCTTCCGAATGGCATTAATCCGGTCAAGGATCGCGTCGCGGTCTGTCTCTTCGAGCTGTCCCTCCACGCGGATCAGCACAAGATTCTCAGCATTCTCCTGCTCCGAAGTCTCCTGATCAGAAGTCTCCTGTTCCGAGCCCTTCTCCGTCGCCGAGGCTTCCAATCCCGTCCCGAGACACAGAAGCGCGCATAAAAGCAGCGCCAAATGCCACACCGGCCGCATCACGCGCCGAAAGGCTGCCGGCGGCAGACCATATTCTTTTCTTATCCTATCGCTCCGGCTTAAAACTTCCACGCAGCCACTCTCCCGCACGCTCTTCGGACACTTAACAAATGGACCGGGCTGCAAACCCAGCCAGTCTCCAATTACATAATAAAACGGGCGGCATAAAACCGCCCGTTCCCCCTCTTAAGTTAGGCTCGCACAGCCAAACACAATCAGTCCAGTTTGATGTTCTTGAGCAGATCTCCGAGGCTGGTCGTTGCTTTCTCGTGAGAAACAACAGAAGAAAGCTCCGGAATGTCATCCTCTGCAGGAGCGGGAGCTTCCTCGAGAGCTCTCATGCTCAGGCTGACCTTGCCGTCTTTCACCTTGGTTACCTTGACCTTAACGACATCGCCTTCCTTGCAGACTTCCTCAGGTGTAGCAACTCTCTTGGTGCTCATCTGGGAAATGTGTACAAGACCGCTGATACCGTTTCCGAGATCGACAAATGCGCCGTAAGGCTTGATCGTCTCTACTTTGCCCTCAAGCACAGTGCCCACTGCAAGAGCATCGATGCGGGCCTTCTTCTCCTGGCTGCGCTTGATCTTGGCGGCCTCTCTGCCGGAAAGAACCAGACGCTGCTTATCTCTGTCCGCTGTGATGATCACAACATCGATTTCCTTGCCGATCCACTCGTTGGTGTCCTCAACATAGCTCGTGCTGAGCTGGGACGCGGGAATAAATGCCCTGACTCCTTTCAGCGAAGTCACGACGCCAGCCTTGACGCTCTCATCGATCGGAACTGTAAAGACAACTTTGTCCTCCATCATCTTCTCAAATTCGTCCCACTTGGCGTCATTACGATTTCCATTAGTTTCCATAGAACATTTCCTCCCATTCTGTGCGCTGCGCGCATAATTCAATCTGAATATATATTATACCATTAACCGACCTCTAGCGAAACAACAATTTCTGTAGTATATTTGATGTTACCGCTAAAAAAGCGGTCAATCTGATTGTACGAGGTAAAGAATGGACAAAAAAGCGATCAATGAGATAAGAAAACTGGTCAAGCCCGACAGCTGCATCGACAGGATCCGGGCCTGCTACGTAAATGAAGAGGGCGAAGTCATCCGGGAGATCCACGATTCTCTGGCAACTATGGAAAAGGAATCCATGGAAAAATACTGCGAGATCCTGCGCGGCGCCATGTCCGGCAAGCTCGGCCGCAATCTCTTCAACATGGAATTTCCTCTCGAGGAAGAGGCCGAAGGCGGCCGTCAGCAGCTTCTCTACCGGCTTCAGCAGTCGGAGCTGAAAAACGACGAGCTCCTGACTCTCTTTTTTAACAAAATAGTGGAGAACTTCCGGTGCGAGACCAAATACCTGATTCTCCTGATGCACGGCGTCTACGATATTCCCGCCAAGGGAACGGACAACGCCGACATGGAAGACGCCTCCGATTACGTCTACTCCTTCCTTCTGTGCTGCATCTGCCCTGTGACGCTCATGAAAGAAGGCCTGTGCTACGACGAAGAGGCATGCACCTTCCTGGACCGCCGCACGGACTGGGCCGTCCAGAAGCCGGTCAGCGGTTTTCTGTTCCCCGCCTACAACGACAGGCAGCCCGATCTGCACAGTCTCCTCTACTACTGCCGCAAGGAAGATGAGCGCCACGAAGAGATCAGCCATGACCTTCTCGGCTGCGTCCTGCCCATCCCCGAGTCGGACCAGAAGGAGCTCTTCAAGAGCATGGTGGAGCAGACGCTGGGCCGTAACTGCGACTTTGAGAATGTCAAGGCGATCAACGACGCCGTCACAGAGATCATCGAGCAGAACAAGGACTCCGGAGAGCCCGTCATGATCGAGAAACAGCAGATGCGCCGGCTCCTGTCGGAAAACGGCGCCGACCAGTCCGTTCTGGGTGATTTTGACAAAGCCTATGACGAGGCGGTCGGGGAAGGCGTCCCTCTGATGGCCGAGAACATCATCGAGACAAGCCGGCTGGAGGTCAAATCTCCCTCCCTCAAGATCAGCGTCAAGGCGGATATGGCGGATATTCTCAAGACCAGAGTCATTGACGGAATGGAATACCTGCTGATCCCCGTCGTGGACGAGCTGGAGGTCAACGGCATCCGCATTCTGCAGACCAAAAAAGACAGCGCCGAGTGACGCTGTCCCGTTTCAGAATTTTCCGGATCATTAAGGCCGCCGCGCCGCATGCAGGCTGTCTCAGGGCAGCATCTGCCTTGCCGCACGCGTTTGCATCAGTTTAAGCTCGCCACGCTCCCTTCACCGAAGATCGCGCAGGTCCACATCATCCAGTGTGGCCGTGAGCAGAACGCCCAGCACGACTCCGAAGGCCAGGCCGCCCACGTGCGCCGCATTGTCCGTATAAGGGGTCCTGAACCCTGCATAAACCGCATAGAAAACTGCGAACCCCGCTCTGACCAGCATGGAAGAGCCGGTCCGCAGTTTTTTTCTGCCCCTTATGATGAGGACCAGCAGCGCTCCCATCACGCCGAACACGGCCCCGCTCGCTCCCACGGAATATGTGTTGACCCCTTGCGCCCGATCGTACAGGACGGAAATTACATTGCCGCCGACGCCTGCGACCAGGTACAGGATCAGATATTTGATGTGCCCCAGGTTCCTCTCCACGGCGTTGCCCATCAGGATCTGCACGAGCATATTGCTGCCGATGTGGTAGAGCCCCGAGTGGAGGAAGACCGATGTCAGAAGCCTGTAGTACTCTTTCTGGTCCAGGACCAGGTCTGTGCCGCAGCGCCCCGCCGCATACAGCCGGTTCCCCGTGAGCAGGCACAGCGCGAAGACCGCAACCTGCAAGGCCGCAAGCGCGATATTCACACGGCAGTAGCTGTATTTATGCAATTCCTGTATAAGTGATTCCTGATTCGACGATTCCTGCATTGGTGTCCTCTCAGTCCTCTTCCAGTCCCAGGCAGGCGAAGTGCAGCGCTCCCACGGCCTGCGCGAACTGCGCCACCGTGAACACCGGGTCGCCCTCCAGCTGCCTCATCAGAGGCGTGACCGCCAGGGCGGCGTCCGCATTTCGGATCACAAGGGAAGGCTCTCTCGAGACTGCGCCCTCTTTGATCAGGTCAAAACATTCCTGCCTCTTGACAAGTCTTCCGAACAGCGTTCGCTCTTTTGCCGCCGGGTGGAGAATATACTCATTTTCCGCCCAGGTGACGGCGATATACTCTCCGATCTTCCTGAAAATGTCGCGGCAGACTTCGCTCTCACCGCCGGCAGCTTTCTCCATGAAGAATTCCAGGCACTCCTTGCGTCTGTCTTTGGGCGCAGTGGGAACTTCTATGAAGGATCCGTCCTCACTTACCCTGAAGAGCCCTTTTCTGAGCACTTCCTCATAGAGGGCCGGCTCCCTTTTCGGAAGTTCCTTGCAAGCCAGCCGGAACACGCCGGACTGTCCGGTGTACTTCTGCAGCGTTCCGGGAAGAAGTGTATTGACGCTGCGGCAGCTCCGAACATCCTCCGCGCTGTACTGCCTCGCTGTCCTGCTTCCCAGGTCGATGATGCTCTGGTAGACCTCCAGGGGAATCTGCGGAATGGAGCCGTCCGCGCGAACCCAGCCCGTGCCCAGCTCTGTCCCCAGACTGTAGGCAATAAAGCCTTTCGATACGTCTTCTCCCCGCGCCGTCATCTCTACCGCGTCCGTGAAGGCCGCCATCGGTCCGTCGTTGCAGCAGGACACGGCACTGCCGCTCACCGTAAACTTGCCGAGCTGTGCGCAGAGTCCGGTGAGCACAGCAAACTGCTCCTCGTAGTCCCTGTCCTCGTTCTCTCTCAGGCCCTTTGTCTTGGTGGTCTCGCCGCCGACGATCTTGTTATGGATGATCACGTCCGGCCAGCTCAGGCCGATCCCGTCCCACTTTCTGCCGCCTCCGAACTGCTCCATCAGGCGCTCTGCCGCTTCCAGCACAGGCCCTGTGAGCTGTTCCACGCAGGAGAAGGAGGCGGGCGCCCAGTTCAGCTCCTCACAGTGAACGAGCTTTCCGTCAAGGCTGACGGCGAACTTGATATCCGTTCCGCCGACATCGATCCCCAGAAGAAACGCCTTCTGCGCCCTCGCGGGAAGAAGCGCGAACACGGGCTTTCCGACCGGTTCCGACGGAGTCACCGCGGGCTCCGTCTCCTCGCTCAGGTCACTGACCTCGATCGAGAATTCCCTGCTTCCTCCAAAAAGCGCCGCGACGGTCCTCTCATTTACATTGAGGCTCTTTCCGTATCCGGTCCTCTCTGTTTTGGCAAGTCCCGTCTGGAAATCTTCCCTGAGTCCCTCCGCGATCTGCACCAGCTCCTCGTTGCTCCTGTCCAGATAGACGACAATGCGGAGCGCCCCCAGTGTGGACAGAAGATTGAAGACGAAGGCCCTTATGTATTCAGCGACGAATTCTTTCTGCTCTGCGTTTTCCCACCTCGGAAGAGCCATCCGGAAGACTTCCGTCTCACCTTCGTACATGCGGACATGGATATGAAAGGCCAGCTCCCCGATCCTGTCAAAAGAGCGCCTCACATCCGTGATATAGACCTCCCGGTCTTCCTTTGCTTTTCTCAGAAAGTCATCAATGCACTCACTCTGCCTGCTCATCACCTGTTTTCTCCTTTTTGATCTCTTCGAGGAGATCGTCGATCTCCACCGTGTACTTTCCTTTTTCCCGGGAATCTATGCGGACAGTGACTTCTCTCCCTATTATTTCCTTTCCGGGATATTCGTCAAAAGATCGACTGGTATACGTCTCTTCCCTGCCCGTCAGCGGATTCGTGCTGCTGCAGATCACGTAGTAGACCGTCTTCTCTCCCTCCGTGCGGAGGTTTCTCGTAACGCCCTTTACTTTGGCCTTGATCGTTCGCTCCCCTCCCGGCAGAAGGAGCCGGCTCTCCCCCGTGAGCAGGTCATTCCTTATCATGACGCCGCCCGCCACTATGCACACGGCGGCCGGAATGCTGCACGCCATAAAATACTGCGAATTGCCGGTCCTGAGGCTCACGATCACACCGATTGCCGCGATTGCCAGACTGAGCAGAACAAGCACGCCTCCGATCAAAGTATTTCTGCCAAACCTGTTGTTTTCCATAGAGTCCCACCTCATACGGGAATTCCTGCAGTTCCGCCTGTTTTCAGGCTCACCGCGCGATCCCGTGAACTGTCAAGTATTCAGCCAAAACCTCTGCGACTTTTCTGTGGGCCGCCCGTCCCGGGTGGTCCCTGCTGCCGTAGTCTTCCTCCGCCGTCGAATTCAGGAACAGGTAATCGTTTCTCTGATCTCCACAGCTTTTTCTGAATCTGTCAAAAGCTCTTCTTATGGAATCTTCCAGTCCGTGTCCGAGCATTCCGTAGCACCACAGAAGATAGCTGTCCGGATTGCGCCTTCTGAGCTTTTCCAGAAATCTAAGCACCGCTTCCTCGAATTCCCGCTCCGTGCAGTCCTCGACCATATCAATTGCCATCTCGTCGTTGGTCCCCAGGTTTACGATCACCGCGTCCGGCCTCCAGCTCGAAAAGTCCCACTCCTCAAAAGCACCTTTTTTTCTGTTGCGCTCTCCGCGCAGTACCCCGCAGACCTGATCGTAGTAAAGCGGCATCGCTTCCTTGCGAACGCCCTCGAAGGAGAAGCAGGTCCCCCAGCCGCTCTGGCTCAGGACACTGTACTCCGCGCCGAGTTTCTCCGCGGTCAGATACTCATATGTGTGCACTGCGCTGAAGCACCCGGAGTTCCACTCCTTGTAGTCACGGGCTCCTGCCAGTCCTTCGCCGGAAGTCAGGCTGTCCCCGATAAACTCAAGCTTCAAGGCCGGCTCCGGCACGTCCTCAAAGACTCCGTCCGTGATCAGCCCGCAGATTGCCAGGTTGTTTCTGGGGTCCAGATGCATGGCCTGCGTGTCCCTGACGATGCGCACGTCGCGCACCGCATTTCCGTCCATTCCTCTGAAAAGGCAGATCTCGCTCCTGCCTCTGGGTACCATAAAGCGCTGAAGCAGCGCTCCGTTCACCATCACGTCCACCCAGTTTTCAAAGATCATGTAATTGGAGTCCAGGATCACCCATAGTTCGGTCGCTCTCAGGCGCAGCTGCAGCGCGGAGCCGGTCCAGAACAGGTTCAAGGGATCCACGGACCCGTCCGTCCTGCCCAGCACCCTGTAGTGCCGGTTCCTTTCCAGATCTCTGAGATTGTATTCCTGAAGATGATCCATTAACAATGCTGTGTTCCTCACTCCGTAAAAGCTGTATAGATATCCACGTGGTCATAAATGCAGGCCCAGTTGCTGTAAGTGTCCGCCGTCACGCAGATGTAATGTCCGCCGTTGTCCGATTCCTGGTAGCTCGCCGCGCAGAATCCCGATTCCGATACATATCCGGTCTTGGCGCAGATCACTGTGCCGTGCGTGTCCTTGTCCTCAATTCTTCTCAAAAACCAGTTTGAAATGTCGATGCTCGGCGAGTCCTCTCCCCCCGAAGGCGGTACTTCGTAATAATGGCAGGAGAGAACTTCCCTGCAGGTCTCATTGTCTATGGCCGCCCTTAGAATTGTCGCCATGTCCAAAGCCGTGCAGTAGTGGTCTTCGTCATAGGCTCCCACCACATTGGTGAAGTGCGCCGTGTCGGATATGCCCAGCTCTTCAAGTTTTTTGTTCATCATATCGACAAACTTTTCCTGGGAACCGGCCGTGTACTCCGCCAGCGCCTGCGCGGCGTCCGCGCCCGAGGGGAGGATCGTCCCGTACAAAAGACTGCGGATCGTGGGCCTATCGCCTATATTCCATCCCACCTGGCTCATCTGGTTGGTGAAGACATAATCCGTGATATCCTGTGTGATCTCGAAGGTATCTGTGTCGAGCCTCTTCAGGTCTATGTTCTCGACTGCCACCAGAAGCGTCAATATTTTGGTCATGGAAGCGGGGTTCATAATGGTGTCATAGTCTTTGCCCGCGACGACCGTGCCGTCCACAAGGTCCACCAGAACTGCATAGCTGCTCTCCACTTCCTCGGGCATCTCTGCCGTCTTGTCCGTGGCCTTGAAATCATAGCTCGCATTGAGCCCCGGGATCTTGGCGGCCTCTGCTCGCGCCTTCTCCTCTTCCGCGGCCTTGCGCGAAGCTGCGAGCGCTCCCTCTTCCTCCGCCTTCTCGCGGGAGGACTTCTGCGCGGCGTCTTCCGCCGCCTTCGCTTCCTCGGCCGCTTTGCGGGAGGCCTCCGCCGCCGCTTCCTCGGCCGCTTTGCGGGAGGCTTCCGCCGCCGCTTCCTCGGCCGCTTTGCGGGAGGCCTCCGCCGCCGCTTCCTCGGCCGCCTTGCGGGAGGCTTCCGCTGCCGCCTCCTCGGCTGCCTTGCGGGACGCGGCCGCTGCCGCCTCCTGCTCAAGTACATTTCTTCTGTGGATCCTGAACGCCGCAAAGCCGATTCCGCCGGCAAGTATCACAAAAACAGCCGCCAGGATCGCCATTCTGATCCGGATCTGCCTCTCGCGGCGCCTGCGGGCCGCCGCCGCGCGTCTCCGCCTCGCTTCTCGCTGCTGCCGCGCCTGCAGGTCGTCGCCGGCCCTCTCTCTGTTATCCTGTTGTCTTATCTGCTTATCTGCCATACCTGTCAAATCTTCTTTTCCTGCTTCACTGCCGGCGCGATCGAAAGATCCGCCGCATAATACGGGATCAGCATGGACTGGAAAGCGTGATAGAGATCCGACTTTCCGGGCCAGACTGTTGTGAGGAGGTTGTTGTCCCGATCCAGCTGATGGAACCAGGAGCCGTTTACGTGGTCCATGACTTTCTCATCCAGATACTGCATGAACTGCGCAAACAGATCCGCATATTTCTCGCGCCCGGTTACATGATAGAGCGTCGCCGAAGTATTAATCGCCTCCGCAAGCGTCCAGTGCATGCGGTCATGGACGACCGGCTGCCCGTTCCAGTCCGTCGTATACACGACGCCGGGCGCCCCGTCCGAATTCCATCCGTCCGAGATCGCGCGGTTAAAGAGATTTTCTGCGGCGTCAATATATTTTGCCGCCTTCTCCCTGTCATCGCCGAAAGTAGAGAGCGCCCACTGCGTGATCAGACGCGCCCACTCGATGCCGTGGCCGGGCGTCGCGCCATAAGGCTTGAACTGGTCGTCGGGCTTGTCCTTATTGCACTCGAGATCCGCCTTCCAGTCGCTGCTGTAGTGCTCGGGGATCCTCCAGTCGTTGCCGGAAGCCCAGCCCAGCACGTGATCGATGATCCTGCCGGCGCGAACTCTGAACTTCTCATCTCCCGTGACATCCGCAGCCGCCAGAAAGGCCTCCACGGTGTGCATGTTCGCGTTGAGCCCGCGGTAAGAATCCAGGACCGTGAACTCCGTGTTCCATGTGTCGCAGGAAAGTCCTTCTTCCTCGTTCCAGAAGCGCTTGTCGTAGAGGGCGATCGCCTCATCCAACAGTTCCTGCGCGCCGGGACGTCCCGCGAGTACCGCGCTCGAAGCCGCCAGGATCACGAAAGCATGCGCATAGCACTGCTTCATCGGCAAAATATCGCCGTCCGCCGTTCTTCCGCTGTACCATCCTCCGTTCTCCTTGTCGCAGAGTTCGCCGCGAAGCCCCTTCAGGGCTGCATCCGCCAGTTCTTCACTGCCGGGATGCCCCAGGAATGTGCCGATGCTGTAGACATGGCACATACGGGATGTGATCCACGTCTCGCGGGGTCTTTCCTTCCAGGGCGTTCCGTCATCGCCGAGATAGTAGGATCCCCCGCCGGGAGAAGGAAATTTGTGTCCGAAGCTCAGAAGATTCTCTGCGTTTTCTCTGAGAAATTCCCTGTTTTGATCCGTGTCAATCTGATATTTGGCCTGCATAATTACCCTCCTTAGTATGACGGCTCGCGGAGCGATCCGCCGCGTGTTTGTATCACTTCATAAAGCGGTCAATCGCTTCATTCATCCTGTCAATTGCTTCCTGATCGTTCTCTCTGACAGCTTCCACAATACAATGCTCCATGTGCTGCTTCAGGATCAGCTTCCCGGTATTATTGATCTCCGATTTCACCGCAGACAGCTGAATCAATACATCTGCACAGTCATCTCCATCCTCCACCATCCGGCGCACTTTGTCCAGATGGCCGATCGACCTCTTGAGACGGTTCACGATCGCGCGGACCTGCTGCGGGTCGTGCGTATGGCTGTGATTGTGGTTATGATCACCTTCATGCGTGTGGGTATGGCCATCCTCATGCGTGTGGACGTGACCATCATGCGTATGGGTATGGCCGTCTTCGTGCGTGTGAACATGGCCGTCTTCGTGCGTATGCTCACCGCCTTGTGCGTGAATATGCTCTTCCTCGCTCATAATGGTAGTCTCCTTCTATTAACAGCTTGCGATTTATTTCATTCTTTTCGCAGGCTCCCCTGGTTTCCTTCAATCTCCCTCGTCAGCCTCTTATACAGAAATACACAGATCACCGACGACAGCAGCGACCCCATCGGCGCCGCAAGTCCCATCGGATAAAGGGTCTCCGGGAACATGACGGAAGCCAGCCAGGCGCCCGGTATTCTCACCGTTGCGATGGAAATGATGTTGTGGATGAAGGAATACTGCGATTTTCCGTACGCGCTGAAATACCCGCTGAAGCAGAACTGAATGCCCGCCGCCGCGCAGTCGAGTGAGTAGGAGCGAAGATACTGCCCGCCCAGCCTGACTACTTCCGGCTCGTTTACGACAAACAGCCCGACAAGACCTTCCGAGGCGAACTGACAGATCACAAAGACTACAAGTCCGACCGTCACACAGATACTGATCCCGTACCTGAGCGCAAGGCGCCCCCGGTCGTGCTTGCCCGCGCCCGCGTTCTGCGCCGTGACCGCCGAGACGGTGGACAGCATGGACGACGGGACAAGGAACAGGAAGCTGATGATCTTTTCCACGATTCCGACAGCGGCCGCCACATCGACGCCCCGGCTGTTCGCGATCGCCGTAATGACCAGAAAGGACACCTGGATCAGTCCCTCCTGGAAGGCAACCGGGACTCCGATCCCCAGGAGCTGTCCCATATAGTCTCCGTTTGGAACAAAGTCCTTGCGGCTGACGCCGAGCGACTCTTTTCCCCTCAGAAGGAAGAGGAGCGCGATCACCACCGAGAAAGCCTGTGAGCCGACTGTCGCGATCGCCGCGCCTGCCGCGCCCATTCCCAGAGGTCCGATCAAAATATAGTCAAATCCCACGTTGATCAGGCCCGCTATGGCGACGAAGATCATGGGACTCTTTGTATCTCCCAGGCCGCGGAAAATGCTGCTCACCACATTGTAGGCAGTAATGAACGGCACGCCGATAAAGCAGATGACCAGATACTGCCTGGCCTGCTCCATTGCCTCTGCGGGGACCGCCAGAATGCGGAGAATCCCGCCGGTACAGATGAGCAGGAGAATCGTAAGAACAGCCGCAAAGCCCGCGAAAAGCACCGCGGAGTTGCCTATGAAGCCGGCTGCGTGCTTTTTTGACCCGGCTCCTACAGACCTGCTGATACAGACGGTCGTGCCCATGGCGAGCCCTACGATCACAACTGTGAGCATGTGCATGACCTGGCTGCCCACCGCCACGGCGGAGACGGCCGCCGCCTTGTTAAATTGTCCGGTAATGAACAGGTCCGCCATTCCGTAGAAAGTCTGCAGAAAGCAGGCGATCAGGTAGGGAACCGCAAACTGAATCATCTTTCCGAACAGGTTGCCTTGTGTTAAATCCTTTTGCATCTAAAACCTCTGCTGCGGACATCCGCCTCGGGCGGCCCTTCCATGGCGCGGCGCCCGGGGCTGATTCATGTGCTATCAAGGCTCGCAGAGCGAGCCGCTGCGCCGCGTGCGGGCTGCCTTTTTGGCAGCATCTTCCTTTCCGCACGCGTGTGCATCATTCAAGGCTCGCAGAGCGAGCCGCTGCGCCGCGTGCGGGCTGTCCTTCGGACAGCTCCTTCCTTTCCGCACGCGTGTGCATCATTTAATTCAGTGGGGGATTGTCTCCCGCCACTGAATAAGGTTTGTTTCAAACTCACCGCCTGTAGAGGCGGGAGACTTCCCACCTGAGTTAAAAAAGTGAGGGCTGTGATATTTTCACAGCCCCCCTTGAAAAATCCGACAAATCAATAGAAAACCACTACCGGCATACCTGTTCTGACATAGTTGTAGAAAGTCGGTGCAATAGAGGGCGGCAGATTGACGCATCCGTGGGATCCGTCATACTTGTAGATATTGCCGCCGAAGCTGGATCTCCAGCTTGCATCATGGAATCCGCAGCCGCCGTAGAAAGGCATCCAGTAATCCACATGGGAAATGTAAGAATACTGGCCGTTGGCGAGCTGCTGTCCTTTCAGATCCGTATCTGTGTCCTTATAGAGGATCTGATAGACGCCCGTAGGCGTTCCGTGTCCGTTGCTGGTATTTCCCGACACGCAAGGCGTGTCTAAGACCATATCACCGTCGATATAGATATAGACATGCTGCTGGGACAGATTGGCCTCAATATAAGTTCCGCCGATTCCGCTTCCCTTGTTATACTGGGTCGTGTAAAAATACGGCTCCCTCTCCTCGGACTCGCCGTCCCACAGAAGATCCCATACCTCTTCTCTTTCATCTACTTTATTGACCGAATAGCCATAGTCACCGCCGCTGACAGTGATGTTGCCCACCCCTGTCGCGTCAAAACTCCAGTCCTTGCCGACTGTATTGACATTTCTGGCAAGTTCATCCACCCAGAACTCAATCTTTTCTTCCCACAGGTCCTCGTCCCTGTAATAGTTGCCGTCTTCATCCTGCGACAGCCAGTTTACAGTGGTCTCGGCGTCGACCGTCATCGTCTCTCCGTTGGGAAGATTCCATGTGATGCTGCCCGCCAGCATGTGGTTGTAGTTATCACATTTTTCGACGATGTCCTTGTCCGTCGCGCGGACAGAAGGCACCCTGTAAGACCCCTTGATGTCAGCCACGACGACACTGGGCTCTTCTTTCTGAACGGCCTCGTCTACAGCTTTCTGCACGAGTTCGGCCTCGACGTAATTGCCCTCGACTTCCGGGATGATATTGAATTTGGTCCCCTGCAGCTCGATATAGGCGTCGACAGGAGTCACCATGTGGTCCTTCTGAAGTTCCGGCAGTGCGCTGACGGCCTCTCTTAGGCGGTTGGGGTCGTAGATCGTCTTCAGTTCCACTTCCCCGTCGGTGCGCCTGAAGAAGCACTTATACCATCTCAGATGGTCCTGGGACTGGAGGATCCGGTCCACGCTTCCGTCCGGTTTTACTTTGTAACCGATCTGCGATCCGCTGATAGTCTCCTCTTCCCCGTCTCTGAAGGTGATCTTCAGTTCATACTCATCCGCATTCTGGTACAGGATCTTTTCGACCTGCGGCGCGGTCATGCCGCTGACCTCCTGGCCGTTGATATACGTATTCTCGAGGAAGTGCGTCCTGGAGTAGGTCATGCCGTAATAGTAACTTCCCCCGATGACGAGCAGAAGGAGGAAGATCCACAGAAGGGCATGCCCCTTTCTTCCGGGCTTTCTCTCCTCATAGTCGTCCTCTTCCGGTTCCGATACGGGCTGAGCCTCCGGCTGCGGTGCCGGTTCAGGCTGAGGCTCCGGTTCAGGCTGTTCGGGAGCCGAAGTCGCAGCCTCGACAGCGGCAGCGGTTTCCGCGGCAGGCATGACGATCGTATCCCCTGTCACATCGGGCTCCGCGGCATCTGACTCTGCGTTATCTGCCGCCGCAGCAGTATCTTCCACGGGAATATCCGCCGACTCTGCGATCGTCTCAGACTCCGCCTCCAGAATGGCGGCCGTCTCTTCCACGGGAAAGTCTTCTTCCGCTGCCGGTTCCTCTTCCGGTGCCTCTTCTGATGCGGAATCCGTTTCCGTTTCTGGTTCTTCCGTCACCGGTCCCTCTTCAGGGACCTCTTCTGATCCGGCAGCCGCCTCCTCAGCAGGCTCTGCCTCCGCAGGAACTGCCTCCTCGACGGGCTCTGCCTCCGCAGGAACTGCCTCCTCGACAGGCTCCGCCTCAGCAGGAACTGCCTCCTCGACAGGCTCCGCCTCAGCAGGAACTGCCTCCTCGACGGGCTCTGCCTCCGCAGGCGCTGCCTCCTCGACGGGCTCCGCCTCCGCAGGCGCTGCCTCTTCAGCGGGCTCCTGCTCTACAGCGACCTCTACAGGCTCCTCTGCTGCCGATTCCGGCTCAGAATTCGCTTTTTTCTTTTTCCAAAAGAATATAGACATTCGATTCTCCCTTGATGGTCGTCAGATGACTCCCAAAATAAATACAAGGATGACGATGAGAGGCAGAACGTAGGTCATGTAAGGCCTCATCCATTTCTGAACTTTAAGGCCGTTTCCTTCGTTCGCTTCCTTCACGAAATTGTCCCAGCCCCAGCCGTATCTGGACGTGCAGAAAAGCACGAAGATGAACGCGCCGATGGGCAGGATATAGTTACTTACGATCAGGTCCTCGAAATCGAGGATCGAGGAGCCCTCTCCCAGCGGCTGGATAGAGGACAAAACATTGAAGCCCAGCGCGCAGGGAACAGACAGAATGAACATTGCGATCGTGTTATAAAGACCGGACTGCTTTCTGGTCCATCCGAACTGGTCCATGCACATAGCCATAATGTTCTCAAATACGGCCAGCACCGTAGAGAAGGCCGCAAATGTCATAAATACGAAGAAGAGGCTGCCCCACAGTCTTCCCAGCGCCATGTGGTTGAAGATGTTGGGGAGCGTGATGAAGATCAGGCTCGGGCCGCTGTCAGGCTGCACGCCGTATGCGAAGCAGGCCGGGAAGATGATAAGTCCCGAGCAGATCGCCACAAAGGTGTCCAGAATGATGACGTTGACGGACTCTCCCATCAGCGCCTGGTCGCGCCCGATGTAGCTTCCGAAAATGGCCATGGAGCCGACGCCGATACTGAGCGTGAAGAAAGCCTGGTTCATGGCGCTCACGACTACCTGGAAAATGCCGACTTCTTTAGCTCTTTCCAAACTGGGCTGCAGATAGAACTTCAGTCCTTCACCCGCTCCGGGAAGGAAAATGCTGTTGACCGCCAGGATCACCATGATCACGAGCAGTGCCAGCATCATGACTTTTGTGACCTTCTCGAGGCCGTTCTGAAGCCCCTGGGAGTTTACGAAGAATCCGAGGACCACGACGATGCCCATGCAGCCCACCTGGATCAGCGGATTGGAGAGGCCGCCCGTGAAAGCGCCTGCCACCTGCTCCGCGTCAAGATTCTCAAAGCTTCCCGCCGCCGTTCTGACAAAATATTGAAGCATCCACCCTGCTACCGTTGTGTAGTACATCATAAGCAGGTAGTTGCCGATCATGCATAAAAATCCGTGCAGATGCCATTTGGATCCCTTAGGCTCGAGCTCATGGTACATTCTCACCGGGCTCTTTCTCGAAGCGCGCCCCATCGCAAATTCCATTGTCATGGCCGGAAGTCCCAGCACGATCAGGAAGAACAGATAGATAAGTACAAAAAGACCGCCTCCGCTCTGTCCGCACAGATACGGGAATTTCCAAACATTACCGATACCGATCGCGCACCCCGCGCTGATCAGAATAAATCCTAAACGGCTTCCTAAATTCTCACGCTGCATGTTACTGACTACTCTCCTTATTTCTGGTTTTCTATTCCTGCTCGGCAGGCGCCTCGGCGGGTGCCTCTGCCGGTTCTTCCGCCGGCTTCTCCGCAGGTGCCTGCTCGGCCTGCGCCTCTGCGGGCGTCTGTTCCGCCGCGGGCTCTGCCGTCGTTGCGGTTTCCGCACTCTCCCCTGTCACTGCGGTCGCAGCCGGCTCCTGTCCGCCTCTGCGGGCGTCGCGCAGCTGAAATCCGTATACGACACAAAGAATCGCGATCAGGACGATGATCACAAGATAGACGATCGTCTTGTTGCTGATTCCGATTCGATCCTGATTATTATCCCCCGAACCGGCGGAGCCGCCTCCAAATAGCCTGCCTGCGTCACGGGCTTCTCGATCAATCATTTTCTTTTCCCTTCCTTCTTCTTTTTCTGAGGAAGGAAACGGACATCGCCGTTCCCTTAATCATGTATTGTAACATGAACCGGACAATTCTTACGATTTTTTTTCAGTTTTCTGCAGGACTGCCCTAAGTTCTTCCGGAGAAAAGCTGTATTTTTTTCCGCAGAACTGGCAGGTGATCTCTACGGGTTCCCCGTCGTCGACGATCTTCTGCACTTCCTCCCGTCCCAGCAGCACCAGCGCTCTCTCGTATCTCTCCCTGCCGCAGTTGCAGCGGAAGGCGACCGGCGTCTTCTCTGTCACTTCGGGATCCATGCCTTCGAGGACCTTTTCCAGCATCTGCTCGGGCGTGAGGCCGTCCGACAGCATTTTGGTCACGGAATCGATCCCCTTAAGGTTCTTCTCCAGGGCCGCGATCGTCTCTTCCTCCGCAAAGGGCATCAGCTGAATGATAAAGCCGCCCGCCTGGAGGATCTTCTTCTCCTTCCGGTTGACCAGTACGCCCAGCCCGACCGAAGAAGGGATCTGCTCGGAGGCCGCATAGTAATACGTGATGTCCTCCGCGATCTCCCCCGTCTGTATGGCGGTCTGGCCCACGTAAGGGTCTTTCATGCCCATATCCCTGATCACTGTCAGCGTTCCGCGCCCGACGGCGCCTCCCACGTTCAGGTGTCCGAAGGAATTATTGGGAAGCTCCACATCCGGATTCTGTACGTATCCCTTGACGCCGCCGTGGTTGTCCGCGGTGACAAGGATTCCTCCCAAGGGTCCGTCTCCGTCGATCTTGATGGTCAAGAGGTCCTGCGGTCCCTTGAGCATATCCGCCATCATCAGGGCGGCGCTCATCGTGCGGCCAAGCGCCGCGGCTGCGACCGGGGACAGGTCATGCGCGTCTCTCGCATAGGCCACAAGATCTCTGGAAGTCACCGCAAAGGCGCGCACCTGGGCGCCCGCGGCAGTTGCTCTTATCATGTAATCCATTTTAGTTCTCGTCCTTTTCTTTTCCGCGCGGCTCCCGGGTCTTCTCCCAGGTCCTCTCGCTTATGATATATCTGGGTCTCTGTTTGGTCTCCATATAAGTCTTGCCGACGTATTCTCCGATCACGCCAAGGCTCAGGAGCTGGATTCCGCCTAGGAAACAGATAATGCAGGTCATACTTGCCCATCCTGCCACCGTTCCGCCCAGCAGGTGAGTGACCAGCGACCAGATCACGCCCACAAAACTGATCAGGGCTACGATCATGCCGAGTCCGGTAATCAGGTGAATGGGCTTTATGCTCAGGCTCGTGATCCCGTCAAAAGCCAGAGCGATCATCTTTCGGAGCGGATAGTGGCTCTCGCCCGCCATTCTCTCTTTCCTGCTGTAGTAAACGCTCGTACTCTTAAAACCTACCAAAGGGAACATTCCGCGCAGATACAGGTTCACTTCCTTAAAATTCGCGAATTCCCGAAGGACTCTGGAAGAGACGAGCCTGTAGTCCGCGTGGTTGTACACTACTTCGGCGCCGAGGCCTCCCAGGACTTTGTAGTATCCTTGGGCCGTAGTTCTCTTGAACCAGGTATCGGTATCCCTGTCCGACCGGACTCCGTAGACGATCTCGCAGCCGTCCAAGTACTGATCCACCATCTCGTCCATGGCGTTCAGGTCGTCCTGCCCGTCGCAGTCGATCGTGATCGTGATATCGCACCGGTCCTTTGCCTCCATCATGCCGGCGACCAGCGCGTTCTGATGGCCCCTGTTGCGACTCTGGCTGATTCCTATATAGCGGGGATCTTCCTCTGACAGCCGGCTGATGATCTCCCAGGTGCTGTCTTTTGACCCGTCATTGACAAAGAGGATCCTGCTTTGTTCGTCCACCCGCCCGCTCTGCACCAAGAACTCCAGTTTTTTCAGAAACATGGGCGCCGTGACCGGCAAGACCTCCTGCTCGTTGTAGCAGGGAATGATGATCCACAATACAGGCTTGTTTTCCAAAATAGTGACTTCCTCTCTGTATTTATTCTTTCAAAAGGATCACGGCGCATCCGAATCCCTCAATGCTCACGCACCCGTCCGCGACGGCCGCTTCCTTCCCGTTTCCGAGAAGGAGTGTTCCTTCTGTGAATGTCTCTCCGTCAGCCCTCTTCGGCAGCTGCAGAGTGGTCCCGTTCGGATTAAAGTTGCCCGCGACCAGGATCGTCTGCCCGGCGCTCTTTCTCAGGTAAGCGATCACGCCGCTCGCGCAGCCCTCGCAGGGCTCGAAATCGCCGTAGACGAAAGTCTCCTTGTATAAGGGATCTTTTCGCAGCGCGACCAGCTTCTTATAGAAAGAGAGCACGGAATCTTCGCGCCCCTGCTGCTCCTGCACGTTGATGCGCACGTAGTTGGGGTTTTCCTTCAGCCAGGGGGCCGCCGTGCTGAAGCCGGCGTGCTCCTGATTGCTCCACTGCATGGGCGTGCGCGCGTTGTCCCTGCTGTGGAAGGACAGCGTCTCGAGGGCCTCTTCCTCGGTGAGTCCGGCGTTCCTGGCCACTTTGTAGGCGTCGATGGAGGAGATGTCGTCCAGCTCATCCACGGAGCGGATCTTCTTGTTCTCCATGCCGATCTCCTGCCCCTGGTAGATAAAGGGCAGTCCGCGCCTCAGGAAATAGACGGCCGCCAGCGCTTTTTTGGTATCGTCGTTTCTGATCTCATCCGACAGCAGGCGGCTCGCGCCTCTGGGCTCGTCGTGGTTCTCGATGATGTTGGAATAGAAGCCGATGTCGCCGATCTTCTTCTGCGCGCCGAAAATGCAGTCCCTGACCGCGTCGATGTCGATCCTCTCGATATCGAACCAGCCCTTTTTACTGTCTCCGTAAAGTTCAATGGAAAAATCGAACATGGTGGAGAAATAGCCGTTCTCGCCGATAAAGAGCGGGAGCTCGTCTTTCTTCTCGTTGAAGACTTCCCCGACCGTAAAAGCGTCATAGGGTGCAAACGCCTTGTCGCGCATCTCGCCCAGAAATTCTCCGATTCCATCCGCTTCCAGCAGCATGTTGTGGATCGTGCAGAGGCCGTCGTCGCGATCGGCGGGATAATCGTGGAAAACAGCCGGCTTCTTGATGTTGATGATGGCGTCGATGCGGAATCCACCGATCCCCTTTTCCATCCACCAGCGTATATTCTTGTACACTTCTTCGCGCAGCTCCGGGTTCTCCCAGTTGAGATCGGGCTGCTTCTTGTGGAAGACGTGCAGGTAGAGCTTGTCGGTTCCCGGCAGTTCCTCCCAGCAGGATCCGCCAAAATAGGATCTCCAGTTGGTCGGAAGCTTCCCGTCCGGGTCCTTGTCCCGAAGGTAGAAGAACTTCCCGTACTTGCCGTCCGGATCCTGGCAGGCCTTTTTGAACCACTCGTGCTCGTCGGAGCAGTGATTGACGACCAGATCCATCAAAACAGTCATCCCGCGTTTTTTTGCCTCTGCGATCAGCTCCTCCATGTCCTCCATGGTGCCGAAGCGGGGATCAATCGCATAGTAATCCGAGATGTCGTACCCCTCGTCGGCCAACGGCGACTGGTAGATCGGGGAGAGCCAGACGATGTCCACGCCCAGGTCCTTCAGATAGTCAAGCTTGCTGATGATTCCCTGCAGATCGCCGATTCCGTCCCCGTTGCTATCCATGAAACTCTTGGGATAGATCTGATAAGCTACTTTGTCATGCCACCATTTGCGCTGCATAATTCCGCATTCTCCTTTACGGGTCTTCTTCCGTGAAATAGCCGCCCTTGATCATGCCTTCCATTCCGTCGTAATCGACCAGATACCATCCGTCACCAAGGTCCGCGAGCACTGTGACATAAGAACCTGTCGGAACGATGCCATACAGGATATCCGGATCGTCCGGATCTCTGAGGTTGACAGTCTCTGCCATCCTTCTTGTCACTTCGCCGTTAGCCATTGCCCTGGCCCGCTCTTCTTCCCTGGCTTTCCTGGCGGCTTCTTCCTCGGCTTTCTTCTTGGCTTCCTCTGCGGCCTTCTTCTTAGCTTCTTCCGCCTTCTTTCTGGCCTCTTCGTCCGCTTTCTTCTTAGCTTCCTCTTCGGCCTTCTTCTTGGCCTCTTCCTCCGCCTTCTTCTTGGCTTCCTCTTCGGCCTTCTTCTTGGCTTCTTCTTCGGCCTTCTTTCTGGCCTCTTCCTCCGCCTTCTTCTTAGCCGCTTCTTCGGCTTTCTTCTTGGCCTCTTCCTCCGCTTTCTTCTTGGCCGCTTCCTCGGCTTTCTTTCTGGCTTCCTCTTCGGCCTTCTTCTTGGCCGCTTCCTCGGCCTTCTTCTTGGCCTCGGCTTCCTCTCTTGCGCGGCGCTCCGCCTGCTCTTCTTCCCAGTCCTCCACAAAGTAACCGGATTTCACATAACCGACGGTCCCTCTATAACGGATCTTGTACCAGCCGTCTTTCTTCTTGGTGAGGACGTCCACCTTGCTCCCCTTGGGGACCACGATTAGAACTTTTCCTTCCTGAGGACTGCTGAACATGCTCACATCCTCCAGGATCGTTCTCCACTTTCTGCCTTCCTCCACTTCGGGAGCAGGTCCTGTCTCTCCATTGGCGGCATACTCGGACTCATCGTACTGCGTCCTGCTTCCTTCCACCTCTTCGTCCTTCGCGTATTCCATGGTGGAATAGACGTCCGCAAACGGCTCGTCCGTCACTCGCGACCTCTCAATGGTGCCGCCGTCCACCTCATATCCTTCCACAGCCTTGCCGCACCCGGTGACGCCCGTCGTCACGGCAAGCGCAATTGCAAGCCACGCAGCGCGCCTGCGGAGCCTGCGCTCAGTTATCTTCCTCATATATATAAATCCCTTATGTGTATGTTTTGCCGATATACTTTCCAATAATAACAATCTGCGGGAAACTGGTCAATAATGAACACTTCGACACGTAGAATTATATCATGTTTTTCCTCTCTCTTGCTTCAGATGTAAAAAAGCCATGCCCCATACAACAAAATCCCCCGGCTCAGGCGAGCCGGGGGCAACTGTACAGTATTCACTTTCAGGCGGTCTGCTCCTGCATCTCGCTCAGGATCTTCTCCGCGCTGACGATCTTGATACTCAGTGCGAACAGCTTGGTCGCGATCCTCAGGTCCTCAACCGGCGGATAGGAAGGTGCGATGCGGATGTTGGTGTCGTAAGGATCCTTGCCATAGGGCCATGTAGCGCCCGCAGGGGTCATCTTGACGCCGCACTTTTTGCATCTCTTTACGATCGCCTTCGCGCAGCCCGGCAGAGAGTCGAAGCTGATGAAATAGCCGCCGATCGGCTTTGTCCACTCGCCGATGCCCAGTCCGCCGATCTCCTCGTCGAGGATCTTCTCGACCATCTCAAACTTGGGACGGAGAATGTCGGCGTGCTTCTTCATGTGGACCATCAGTCCGTGAATGTCGCCAAAATAGCGCACATGGCGCAGCTGGTTCACCTTATCGTGGCCGATCGTCTGAATCTTCAGCTGGTTGGTAATATCCTCCAGGTTGTTGGGGGACGTCGCCAGCGCCGCGATTCCGCTTCCGGGGAAAGTAATCTTGGAAGTGGAAGAGAACTTGTATACAAGGTCCGGATTGCCGGCTCTCTTGCACTCCATCAGGATCTCGATCAGGTGATCCTGCTTGTGCTCGTACAGGTGATGCACGCCGTAAGCGTTGTCCCAGAAGATCCTGAAGTCGGGAGCCGCGGGTTTGAGCCTTGCAAATCTCCTTACTGTCTGATCGGAGTAGGAGTAGCCGGTCGGATTGCTGTATTTTGGCACACACCAGATTCCCTTGATGGCCGCATCCTCATGGACCAGCTTCTCAACCAGATCCATGTCGGGTCCTTCCGGTCCCAGCGGCACCGGGATCATCTCGATACCAAAATATTCCGTAATGGCAAAATGCCTGTCATAACCGGGGACTGGGCACAGGAACTTCACCTTGTCCTGCTTGCACCAAGGGGTGTTCCCCATGATGCCGTGGGTCATGGCCCTGGCAACCGTGTCATACATGACGTTGAGCGAAGAATTGCCGAAAATAATGATATTGTCCGGGTTGTTCTCCATCATGTCGCCCAGGAGAACCTTGGCCTCCTGCACGCCCGTCAGTACGCCGTAGTTGCGGCAGTCGGTTCCGTCTTCACACGCGAGGTCGCACTCCGAAGAGAGGACGTCCATCATTCCCATGGAAAGATCAAGCTGCTCAACGCTGGGCTTTCCTCTGCTCATATCGAGATTCAGGTCCATCTTCTGATAGCTCTTATAGTTCTGCTTGAGCGTCTCAAGCTCGGCAGTGAGTTCTTCTCTGGTCATTTCCGCATATGGTTTCATATCGCTTTCCTCCTTTTCCCGGTTTTCTGTGCCAATGTCTCTATTTAAAGGAAAATTGGTATTCATTACTCAAGGATAAGTACGATTATATATGTTTTACAAAACCATTGCAATGAATATTTGTACTCCGGTATACAATTTTTTATCTGTCATACGGCTTCCTATGCTCCCTCGTTTCCTGACTTTATCTTTCGATCAACATACTTATTTTGTGTATAGTATATATTTTCCGACTTTAGGAATCTTGTTAATCGCCCAACTGCATATGAGTGCGCCCCCTAAACATAGCAGCCATGTTATCAATATCTTTACGGGCTGCATCACGGGAAGTTCTTTGATCCGATCTGCGAAACTATAGCAAATCATATAATGGATCAAATATACAGGAAAAGAATAATATGAAATCCATCTGACTATCGAATACCCGTATATTCGTCTGATCCGTGACAGACACTCGAACAAACAAACAGAAGTCACCAGAATAAATGGTGAGTCATACCAGATATTGTATTGAACACCTTTGGCATATGCAAAAATCTGAAATGCCACACCTGCAAAAAAAGAAACTATTCCTACTGTAACAAGTATCTCCAGACGGATTTTTTTTAAGCATTTTTTCTTTATTAAATAGCCAAATATCAAGTACAGTCCATATTCTCCACCGCTAAATCCGAGAGAAAACTGAGTTACCAATGGCATTTCCGGTTTAACGACAGCATTAATTATTTCCAGGCTTGGGACAATAAATGAGAAGAAACCAAAAATCGCTACCGGAAAAATGAGCAGACTGGTTTCTACTGATTTCAAACCGTTTGCGACAAAAGGAATCAAAATATAGATTCCGAGAATCATCGGCATGTACCAAACATTCTTCATATTTACTTTATGAATGAATAGCATGTCTTCCAGGAACTGAAGAAAACCGATATTCTTTTTGGCAAAAAAAACAAGATAAAAATCATAAATAGCAAACCATATCCAGGTACAAATCAGTAAATGCAGCCATTTATTCATCCAAAAAGATTTTGTCCGTCCGGAATCATATTTTCTGTCCAATAACAGATATCCGCTGATCATTAAGAATATCGGAACTCCAATGCGCCCCAGTGTAAAGCAGCAAAACATAAACACTTTTGAGGACATACTGATTGTAGAAATATGTTTCACGTCAAAATAGTAAAAGGTTTCCGTCGCATGACACAACACTACACAAAAAATAGCAACCATTCTTGATAAATCAATCCATGAAATTCTGTTATTTGAATCCATTGACCCACCTTTTACAACTCAAAAGCCTGCATAAACAAAACAATCAGTGCCCAAAATGTCGTCATACATTTCGCCATACATTGTAACACATAAATAACAGGCAATTGCAGCAATTATTTATTCCTTAAAAATCTCCGGATCTATGACGCCGCGAAACATCGGCCGCACCACAGGCCCCTTATAATCCTCTAAAGAATCATCCTCTTCTCTTTCCAGATTCTTTTTCTTGCCGCCCGTGAATTCCGCGATTTCATCCAGGAACTGCTGCCCGTACTCCTTGGAATTCTTCTCTCCCACGCCGAAAACTTCGAGAAGTTCCTCCATTGTGGCCGGCTGACTGCAGCACATCCCGTAAAGCGTTCTATTTGTAAAAATCACATACGGGGGAACCTGCTTCGTTGCCGCGATCCTGGCGCGCAGACTCCGAAGTGTCTCGTAGAGCTTCTTTCCCTCCTCGTTTAACTTTGCGCCATAGTCCACCACTCCGTTTTCCTTCTTCTGGTCGGGGAGATGCTTTAACAGTTCCCTGCTCGCAGCCTCCCATCCCTCTTTCTGATACAAATTGAAAAGAGGCTTTACGGGGAAGGAATAGAAAGCATAAAACATGCCCTCCTCCTTTTCCAGTATTATGTAATCGTATTCCATCTCCATTTCCGCATCAAAGTTTGCGGCTTCCCCCGTGACCGGATTGACCGGCGGTGTCCCCCAGTCGTGGATCACGTCCCAGTCCTTCTCAAATCCTCCCGTAAGGGTACACACAGCAGTTCTGAATTCTTCGTAATTCATTCTCTCTCCTTTCCCGGCAGTATGCATGGGAGCCGGAAGTTCACTGCCCGGACGCTATCCATAGAGACCCGGTCTTTCGAACAGACTAAAAAGACGGAGAATTTGAGCGCCGCAGCACAACAGAAGACACTTTAGCCCTTAGCTACTGCCTGTTAACAATATTAAAAATGATTTGGAAAACGGACCCGCAGAAGAACTCCGCGGTCCACCGGAAGAATTCCGGTAAATCTATAATACGAAGAAAAAAGTGGGATGTCAATGGTGTGACACGGGGACGTATCGTCTGACACATTTTGTCTCTGTGACAGGGGGACGTATCAGCTGACACATTTTGAGACAAAATGTGTCAGCTGATACGTCCCCCTGTCACATCAAAATGTGTCAGACGATACGTCCCCCTGTCACACCATTTATTTATCCTGTTTACAGATCGCCTCAGCCAGCTTAGCCGCCAGCTCCGCGTTATTGATCAGAAATGCTTTCTGGGACTCCACGCTCTCAGGCCCCAGATACTCCTTGATCCTGCCCATCATATAGCCGGTGATCGCCTTGCCCATGACATTGTTCTTTTTAACGTCATCCATGGCCGCGTCCACCGCCTTCCTGGTGAGGACCGGATCGAGCTCATATTCCTTGGGAACAGGGTTCACGACCAGGACGCCTCCCGGAATATTCATGATCTTCTTGATGTGCATGACTTCGGCCAGCTCCTCCGGCTTGTCCATGCGATAGGTCAGGCGGAAGCCGCTGCCGCGCACCATGTACTCGGGCATCCTGTCGGTTCCGTAGCCGACGACCGGAACGCCGGCCGTCTCCAGATACTCCATGGTCAGGTTCAGATCCAGAATCGGCTTTGTACCTGAACATACGACCATGACGCTGTTTTTGGCAAGCGACTCAAGGTCTGTGGAGATGTCCATCGTCCTCTCCGCGCCGATCTGCGCGCCGCCGATTCCGCTGCCGCAGGCCACCGGCAGTCCTACCATGGCTGCGGTCTGCACCGCCGCTGCGATCGTCATGACGCCGTCCTGTTTTTTGGCCAGCAGGATCGGGATATCTCTCGCGGAGGCCTTGAAGATCGACCCGCGCTTCTCCTCCAGATACAGAACTTCCTCATCTGTGAGACCCACATGGATCTGCCCGTTCAAAATAGCGACAAAAGCAGGTACCGCCCCATTCTCCCTTACGGTATTTCTCATCCGGAAAGCAAATTCCGAGATCCCGGGATAGATCATGCCGCCGAAAGTCGCCGCGCTCTCGATCACAACGACCGGCCTGCCTTCCTGCATGGCTTTCTCCACCTCGTCCGAGAAGACGATATATCCTTTCTTATGAGATTGCGGCGCCTCTTTCTCCTCCGGAACATCGGAGACCGTATCCGACGCGACCGCCTCCTCGTGGACCGCCGAGAACATGTCTACAAAGTCCATCCAGGCCTCAATATCGTATCGGATATCCGGTGAAGCAACGAGCTCGCCGTCAGAGTCGAGCAGATAGCTGGCCGCCGGCTCCGGTATGCCCGCCGAGGGCGCCGAGTCCTCCGATTCCGCCCAGCTGTTGTCCTCCATGCGCTCTGTCTCAATGCCGACCCACCCGTTTGCAAATACGTACAGCGCCGTGACCCACTCATTGGTCCCGGACAGAACACTCTCAATGCTGAAAGTCATATCCTCGGAATTAAGGAAAAACTCCGTGACATTGTGCTGCACATCCTCCCAGGTCAGTCCCATCCTGTCCTTGTGAGAAGATCTGCATGCCAAAGCAGCGCCGCTGAGCACGACATATTCACCGCTGTCTATGATCTCCGAAATCGAAGCAAAGAACGCGCGGTCCTCCAGCAGCGCCAGCAGGATTTCCGCCGGAACATAAGTGAGATCCCCATTCTCCGCCGTCCAATCCGCAAACCGCTCCTGAACATCCACGGAAGCCATTCCAATCAGTTCCCCTGCCGTAAACGGTGCCTCCACAATATCAATACTTCCGAACCTGCTGTAAAAATCAGATGTGATCATCCCCATAATCATACCCTCCCTGGTTTTCACTACTGTCTATTATACCATACTTCGGAGTGCCTATTTGGATTGAATCACAAAAAGAGCGCCGACAGGTACAATACCTGCCGGCGCCCTCCGAATCTCTTACTCAGCCTTCGGTGCCTTCTCAGCCTTAGGGGCCTCTTCTGCCTTAGGAGCTTCCTCTGCCTTAGGGGCCTCTTCTGCCTTCGTCTCAGCGGTTGTGATCACGGTGTCCGAAACGCCGTCCTTGTCTGTATCAATAAGGATCTTGTCAGCCTTTCCGTCATCGTCCGTGTCCACTGCCAGGGCGTCGATCTTGCCGTCGCCGTCCAGATCTACATAGACAGCATCTTTCTTGCCGTCGCCGTCCAGATCTACAGCTTCGACCTTGTCGTCCTTCATCTCAACCTTCTCTTCACCCTCGGCCGGAGCAGATTTTACGGCCTCTTCTGCCGCGTCTTCTTCCTCGAAGTCCTCATCGAACTCGTCGATATCATAATTCTCTTCCTCTGCGCGATTCTTGAGATAGTAGACGACACCGGCTGCTGCTGCCAAACCAACTGCTGTTCCGATCAGTTTACCGAAAAAACCCATTATTCATTCCTCCGTTTTTTACAACTGTTTAAGAGTTCCCCTGTGCCGATGCGCATTGCATCCTGCATATGTAATTGTACACTCTATTTTGATGAATATACATTACCATTTTGTGAATTTTGTGTTAAATATCACATCTCCGAATAGGCCCTCGCGACCCTCTCAAATTCCTTCGGATCGGAAATAGGCTCCACCGTGAAGTCATCATCTTTGACATGGCAGCGGTAAATGTACTGTCCATCCACCTTAATCGTGTCGTCTTCCACCACCGAACTCACGACATAGTGCCTGTTCTCAATGTCAAATTCATCGACGACGGCCATCTCCACATCTTTTCCGTCTTTTGTAGTGACATGAAAAGTTACATATTCCCCGTTCTCAAAAGCGGGCGCATTGTTTTCCATTTTTTTTCTCCTTTACTGCCGATTCTCCGCCGGCGCCGCCAGCTGTCTGGCCTTCTCCGCCGACACGATGATCTTGAGCTTCTTGTTGAGATTCGTGAGCTCCACTCTCTTGAAGGCTCCGGCGAACTCCCCGTCTCTCGTCCACCTGACCGGTTCGTCGGACTCCAGCACGAGATGCGATGTTTTGAAGCGGAATACAAGGTCCGATGTCTGTGCCATGCCGCTCAGATACTGGACGATATCATTGAGCTCCAGAATATTTTGCGGCATTTTGATGAGCGTCACCTCAAACAGTCCGTCGCTCATGTCCACTTCGCTCCCCGTAATATCCGGAAAGCCGCCGACCGTCTTGGAATTCGTGATCATTCCGAAGACGAAGTCTTCTGACGCGGAGAATTCCGCCGACTCCACGCGGAAATGATAGGTCCTGATGTTGCCCAGATCCATCACTCCCTGCAGGACATAAGCCATATGGCCCAGCGTGTTTTTGAGGTCCTGCGGCGTCTGGTAGGAGGTCTCCGTAAAAATACCGAATGCCGCCACATAAGTGAAGTAGTCGTTCTTATTGAAGCGCCCCAGGTCGCACAGGAAAGTCCTGCCGTCCGCGATCACTTTCGCCGCCTCTTTCATGTCCGACGGGATCCCGAGGCTGTTCGCGAAATCATTGGTGGTCCCGGACGGAATGTATCCGATGGGGACAAAGGGCTTGTCGGGATTCTCCATCATCCCGCTCACCACTTCGTCGAGCGTGCCGTCGCCGCCCGCGCAGATCACATAGACATAATCCTCTTTCCTGCTGCGGACCAGGCTCCTGGCGTCACCGCGGCACCTGGTGGGATAGCAGGTGATCACATAATCCTCTGCGGACAGGATCTCCAGAATATCCACAAGATCTGTACGAATCTGGGATTTTCCCGAAACCGGATTGAATATGAACAGCGCCTTTTTCCAGGTCTCCCGCATATTTTCCTTAGCCTTCGTCCCGGGCACATCCGGCAGCTCACTCCTCGAAGGAATAGTCATCTTCTTGTCCTCCACGTCTGTACTTATCGGCCATTTCCTCTATTTTCTTCTCCAAAATATCGAACAGCATCTCAAGGTACCGCATTGCCGGCTCCGTCGCGATCGCGAACAGGACGAACAGCATAATGCACTCCCTCGAAATATGCTGGATCGAGAACAGCCAGCTGAAGAAATAAGCAAAAAAGCCGAGTCCCGCGATGCACCCCAGAATGACCGTCCAGTGGAACTTGTTCATCGGCGTGCTGATCCGGAACAGGATCATAAATCCTACGATGGCCAGAAGGAACGTCGCCGCGACCGAGATATCCACCTCCGCGACTTTGAAAGTCTGGCCGAACACGACCAGCGCCGCGATCGCGAAGAAATCCGTCAGGGCCGCCGGCATGGCGTTGAATACCACCTTGCGCAGGAAATTCCCCTTGATCCTCCTGTTGTTCGGCTCCATAGCCAGGAAGAAAGCGGGTATTCCGATGTTGAACATGCTGATCAGCGAGATCTGCGAGGGCTGCAGCGGATAGACCATCACATTGATGATGGAGAAGATCGACAGCAGCAGGGAGAAAATATTCTTCACCAGAAACAGCGTCGCGGATCTCTCCACGTTGTTGATGATCCTGCGTCCCTCATTTACGATCTGCGGCATGTGCGCGAAGTCGGAATCCAGAAGGACCACCTGCGAAGCCTGCACCGCCGCGTCAGAACCCGCCGCCATCGCGATACTGCAGTCCGCGCTCTTCATGGCCAGAATGTCGTTGACGCCGTCGCCGGTCATGGCGACGGTGTGGCCCTCCTTCTGGAGTGCTTTGACGATCTTTTGCTTCTGGTCCGGCGTAACTCTTCCAAACACTGTATATTTACGTACAGCTTCCTCAATATCCTCGTCGCTTTTGAGCCAGGTCGCGTCCACGTAGCTCTCCGAGTTCTCAATGCCCGCCTGCCTGGCCACTTCCGACACGGTCAGCGGGTTGTCTCCCGAGATGACTCGCACGTTCACGCCCTGTCTGGCAAAATATCCAAAGATCTTCTGCGCATTCTCCCGCAGCGGGTTCTGCAGCAGGACGAAGAAGATCGGCTCTACTTTCAGTCCGTAGAGTCCCTTCTTGGGAACCGGGAGCGACCTTCTGACCGACGCGCCGGCGCCTGTGCCGTCTCCCATAAACCTTCCGAATACCAGCACGCGCAGCCCCTTCTGGGCGTACTCGTCCACCACGTCGCTGTACTTCTCAAAGTCATCGCAGAGCACAAATTCCGGCGCACCCAGCACATACGTGGAATCCGTGAACTGCACGCTGCTGTACTTATGCTTGGAGCTGAAAGGGAAAACAGAGACCGGCTGGCGGTTCCCCCTTCCGCGGAAATACTCCCGCATGGCTCTCATCGTTATATTGTCGTCCGGCAGCGCCTCGAGATACTCGCCCACGAGCACCTTGTAGCGGCGCACCTGGTCGTCCGTAAATGACTGAGCCGGAACAGCGTCCGCCACCAGCATGCTGTTGTCCGTGATCGTGCCCGTCTTATCGACGCACAGCGTGTCGACGCGCGCCAGCGTCTCCACACTCTTCATATCGTGCAGCATGACTTTGCGCCTTGCCAGCATGACGGAACTGGTCGCGAGGGCCACGCTCACCAGAAGGTAGAGGCCTTCCGGGATCATGCCGATGACGGCGGCGACCATTCCCACGACACTGTCGCTGAAACTCTTCTGCTGCGTCACATAACTCTGAACAAACAGCGTGACGCCGATCGGGATGATCATGATGCCCGCCGCGATGACGATCCTGTTGATCGAGCGCACCATCTCCGACTGCTCGCCGGTGGGCATCTTGCGCGCCTTGAGCATAAGTCCTGAGATGTAAGAGTCTTTTCCTATTTTGACCAGCTCTGCGGTGCACTCTCCCGACGCCACAAAACTTCCCGACATCAGCGCGTCGCCCTTGCCCTTGACGATCTCGTCCGCCTCACCGGTCAGAAGCGCCTCGTTTACGGCGGCTTCTCCGTCCAGGACAACCGCGTCCGCCGGGATCTGATTGCCGGCCCGCAGTACGATCACGTCTCCCAGGACCAGCTTGTCGATGGGCACCTTGGTGCGGCTCCCGTCTCGAATCGCTGTGGCGTTGGGCTCGTTCAGGATACTCAGCCCGTCCAGCACTTTTTTGGCGTGCAATTCCTGGAAAATACCGATCAAAGTGTTGGCGATGACCACCGGCAGGAAAGTCAGGCTGTTGAAAGCGCCCGCCATGATCAGCAGAAGGCTGATGATCAGAAAGATCAGGTTGAAGTATGTGAATACATTTTCTTTAATAATATCTTTGGTCGTCTTCGCGGTCCGGTCGATCTGCACATTGACTTTTCCCTGTGCCGTCAGCTCCCTGACCTGAGACATTGTCAATCCTGTATGTTCTATTTCTATCACCTCGGATTTCTTGTAAAGTTGTCGCGATGTCCGCTGCCCGCCCCAAAAGAGCAAGGAGCTGCACGCTAACAATAGATTATAGCATGCAGCTCCTCAAATTCGATTGTCAGATTGTTAATTTTGTCTAAAAATTATGTGTCCAATATGGGCTCGGCGATTACACGCCGCGCCGGCTGCTGACGCGCGTCTGTCCGATATATTACTCGTCCTCGCGGATCTCCTCTGTCTCAACAATAAACTTGACGCTTCCTTTCTGACCGTCGCAGAGACCGGAAAAATTCGTGTAATTGTGCTCCGCGTCCCGCGCCGCCCGGACGCCCCTGATCACATCCTGATACTGAGGGCCGGCCAGCTCCGCCAGGCTCTGAATGCCTTCCTTGTCAAACTCCGCGACGCCGTCCGCAAAGGCTTCCATGCCTTCCACGAGCAGACAATAGGCGCTGCCCAGCTCGCCGCCCGCCGACGAGATCATCTCCACCGCGCTTCGAAGCTCCGAGGAGCCCTCGGCCGCCGCGGCAATGGCCTCCTCATAGACGCCGATTCCCTTTGTCAGCGCTTCGCTGCCCTGTGACAGCTGTGATACGCCGCTCTGCAGGGCCTGCAGGGAGGCTGCCAGCTGCCCAAGGGCCTGCGCCTTGGAAGACATGCCCTGCGCGTAGGCAGAGACCACCTCCAGCGAAGCATTCATCTCGGCCACCGCCGTGTCGATCTCCTTCATTCTCTCGCTGTCCAGCGCTTCCAGGTCCGGGATCTCCGGCTCCGTGATCGCGGCAGAGGCCTCGCTGACCGCCTTATAGCGCTCGTCCGCGTCTTTTTGCAGCTCCTCCGTGATCTGGGCAAAAGTCTCGTCCAGCGCAATCTCCACATCTTCCGCGTCCACGGTCACTTCCGGCTTCTCGCCGGTATTCTCTATGATGGAGTCAACTATTTCACTGATCAGCTGCTCCTTGACCGCTTCCTTCTGCTCGTCCGTCAGCCCCAGGTCGTCCAGCGCTCCGCTCTCTGCGATGCCCGTCGAGACGGCCTCCTTTGCATCCTGCGCCGTCGCCTGCGCGGCGTTCTCTGCGGCCGTATCCACCGCGTCGGAGGCCGCCTCCTGCGCCGCCTGCTCCGCGATCTGTCGCGCCTGCTCCGAAGCGTCCGCGTTAAGCAGAGCCGCCCGCTCCTCCTCTTTTTCGGACAGGTCGGGCGCCGGGTTGTCTGCGACTGCTTTCTGCAGCTCCTGCACCTGCCCGCGATAAGTTTCCACGTCTTCCTTGAAGGTCCTCACCTTCTCCAGGTTGGATTCGATAGCGGAGAGCTTTTCGCTCAGGAAGGCGCTGTTCTTTCCCAGCGATGTCAGCGCTTCCTGCACCGCTGCCGCCTCCTTTCCGCTCTCCTCAGAGCCGATCGAAGACAGGTCCAGCTGCGACAGCGAGCTGTCGATCTGCGAAAGCCCCGTCTGCAGGCCCTTCGCGCCCTCTGAGATCTTTGCGATATTTTGGCTCAGTGCGATGAGACCCTGCTCCAGCTGTCCCGTCCCCTCGCTCAGCTGCGAGAGCCCGCCAAAATATTGTGACAGGTAATCTCCGTACTCCCCTCCGGCGTCCGCCAGCTCCTGCGCCGCGTCTTTCATCTCGGAGGAGGCGTCCGTCAGCTCCTTCATATCGTCCGAGAGCTTCTCCAGATCGTCCAGGTCCTTGTCTTCCACTTCTTCAAACAGCCCGGTGCTGACGACCGTCGCCGTAAAATCAAGTGCGAATTCTTCCGCCCGCGCCTCGATCTCCACATAGTCCGGCAGCTCGATCTCCTCCGTGGGCTCATAGTCGACGAGCTTCAGGGTATCCATAAGCCCCGGGAAAGCAAAGCCAATCACCGCCTTCTGCTCGCCCAGGTCCATGACGCGGCCGTTCGTGACTTCCAATTCACTGAACACGTCCGAGGACAGGATCACCGACGAGAGCACCATGAAAGGCACATCCGTGTGGTTGTCGTAGTCAAAACGGATCCTGACCTTGCCCGTCTTGCCCGCGATCTGCTGCGCGCTGACCTCCTGCCCCTCCAGATAGTAGGTCACATGCACGTCCACCGGGAGCTGCTCGTCGGACAAGCCTTTGTAATGGATGTCCTCCCCGTGATTCTCCCACAGATAGCGGCCTTCGCCCGCTTCGGACACCTCCTCATTTCCCTCGGTATTCTTGATCTCCCGAAGGTTTGACCGGTCCTCGACGGGATCGCTCCCCTCGATCTTTTTCAGAACCACCTCCACGGTCTTCTCCGTGGGCGTTCCCGAGGCGTCCGCCTTGACATAGACGGTCTCCTCTTTCTCCCCCGGCGTCACGAAAGGCGAGTCCGCGGGCGGGTGAAAGACAACTTCCTCGGAGCCCTTTTCCCCGGAGTTTCCGGAATTCTGATCGGAGTTCTTTCCTGCCTCTTCGCCCGCGCTCTCCTCCCCCGTGCTCCCAGCGGCGGCACCTGCTCCGGGGTTTTTCTGCGAGCAGGCCGCCAGGTTCAATACCATGGCGGGGCAGAGAACTGCTGTGATCAATATTTTGCGCCAGTTGTGCTTGTTTCTCATCTCTTGCCTGTCTTTCCTAACCAAGGTCCGCGTAGCGAACCGCCGCGCCGTGTTATTCTGTATTCTTGAGCGCCTCGTCCATAGGTACTTTATTGATCTTGCGGTACTCGAAGAAAGCGACCACCGCGTAAGACAAAATGCCCAGTATCAGCATCTGCACATAGACTTTGTTTCCCACATACAGCTCAATCCAGCCCGTCATCTCCAGCCTGATCATCACTTTCATCAGGTACCTGATCAGCGCCGAGACCGCCGGGATCGTGGCCACAAAGCAGACCAGATAGACCACCGTCGTGGACCGGATGTAGAGCTTTCCGATCTCACCGCCCGTGTAGCCCAATATTTTGGCCATAGAGATGGACTGCGCGTTCTTCTCGATGATGATCTTGGACAAAATATAGATCAGCACCATAAAGATCGCCACCGCGAAGAAGTCCACCAGATACATCATGCTCCCCATAGAGATTTTGAGCTGCCTGCTCACCTTTGTCAGCGACTCCAGGTTGATCTGAGAGCCTATGTATTTCTCATCGATATCCGTGATGGGAGTATCCGAGAAATAGCCGGAGAAGTAGTCCTTCCCCAAGTCAAAGCACTTGCCCAGCGCCTTCTGCTCCATAAAGACGCAGATCGAAGCCTGATAGTCGTAGACGCCTTTCACCAGGAAGGTGTAGCGCTCCTCGCCGTATTTTTCCTGCAGCACGATCCGGTCGCCCGCAAAGACATCATATTTGTCCGAATACGCCTTTGAAATCAGCACTTCCGGGTACGCTTCTGCAGCGGACTGATTTCCGCCGGCCGTCTCGCCCTTGGCGGAGCCCTTCTGCATAAATCCTTCCGACGCGGGCACGCCGCTCACGTATCTGCTGTCCGCCTGCACGCCGTAGACCATCACGTCTTCCTTGTGGTAGGGGCTGTCCGTCGGCGTCCGCAGCACATACGCGCTGAACTTTTCCGCCGTCTCGTTTTCCGTCTCCGTCTCGCTGACAAACTCCATCATCCGGAAGGCGCTCACCAGCTTGTGTTCCTCGTCCATGGCGTCGAGCGGAATCTGCATGATGTATTGATGTTTTGACAGAAGGTTATTCTCCACGACCTCCTGGTAGTGGTCCAGGGCCTGGGGCAGCGCCATCCCGAAGATCAGCAGTATGTTTGCAAAGAATATGCCCACCAGCAAAATCAGATAATTCGGCAGGTTCTGGGCGATGACGCGCATCCTGAATCTGTCAAAAAAGGGAATCCTGACACTTAACGGAAACGCCCTCTTCATCTGCCGTCTGCGCAGCTGTCTTCGCAAAAACTGCAGCGGCGTGAGGCCGAGCGACCAGCGAAGAACGCCCCAGGTCACAACCGCCATGATCACGATGGGAAAGACGGTCGTCCTCACGAAAGCATCCGCGTTCCAGACCGTGACATATTTAGTGAGACTGTAGCTGTTGTAGTACATGCCGGCGCACACATTTTTGAGGGCCGTATAGCCCAGGATATTGCCGACCAGCGCGCTCAGAAGCGTCACGATGAGCGGCATGGCCATATAGTGCCGGACCAGCTCGCCCTTGGTAAAGCCCATGGCCCGCAGCGTCCCGATGACCGGCGCCTCCTGTGAGATCGTGTTGCTGATCGTAACGCCAAAGACAAAAGCAATGATCACCATCATGATATACAGAAGGAGTTCCATCATCGCCCGGTCGCTCCCCATATCTTCGCCCGCAAAGCGGATCGCCTGGTTGGCGTAGCGCGGTATGTAATTCTCCAGCCGGATCTCTTTGCTCAGGTCCTTGACCAGTTCTTCGCCGCGATCGTTTTCCTCCGCCTCCGTCTCAGGCGGGTCCGCATATTTCCATGCATAGTTAAAATAGAGCGTTTCTTCCGGGTACTGCGCGAACTCCTCCGGCGTCACGACCGCGACGCCGAACCTCAGCGCGTCAAACATCGTATCATTGTTGTCGGAGAACATCGTGCTGTAGTCGGACAGCGCCACAAGGCCCGTGATCCGCCAGCTCTCGCCACCGGCCGCCGCGACCCGGATCGTGTCGCCCACCTTAAGGCCGTTGTTATCCGCGTACATTCTGTCGATTGCGATCTCTCCCGGCTTTTTCGGGAACTCGCCTTCCATAAGGCAGACGAGGTCCACCTGGTCTCTGTTTTGGTAGACGCGCAGCGTGCTCCCGTTGTCCAGCGCGAATTCCCGGTAAAAAAGTTCATACAAATAAAGGCCCAGTCCTTCTATGGATTTCCACTGCGCCTTGTTCATTCTTCTCTGGATCCGGAAATTTCCGTCTTCCACGTTATATTTGGTGAAACTCTCATTGTAGGCCCTGACCATGCTCCCGTCGGCTACCAGAAACCCTGATACGAATCCGATCGTGAAGATCATAAGCAGAGCGATCACCACATATTTGCCCAGGTCGTCCCGCAAGTCGCGGAGGAACCTGTTATTAAGCGGATTTCTCTTCATGCCGCAGCTGCTCCCGTCTTACCACTCCAGTTCTTCCGCGCTCACTCTCCGCTCGTTGCGCACCGTGTCGCGGATCGCGCCATCCCTCAGGCGCACGACCGTGTCCGCCATGTACTTGATCGCGTCGTTGTGCGTCACCATGATGATCGTGTTGCCGTACGTCTTGTTGACCTGCTCGATCAGCTTGAGGATCTCCTTGGAAGTCTTGTAATCCAGGGCGCCCGTCGGCTCGTCGCACAAAAGGATGTCCGGGTTCTTGACCACCGCGCGGCCGATCGCCGTCCTCTGCTGCTGTCCTCCCGACAGCTGGCTCGGCACCTTGCCCCGGTGCTCCCAGAGCCCAAGGAGTCTTAAGAGCTCGTCCACATCCAGCGCCTTATCGCTCAGATATGCGCCGACCTCAATATTTTCGCGGACAGTCAGATTCGGGATCAGGTTATACATCTGGAAAATATAGCCCAGATGCTTCCTGCGATACATTGTCAGCTGCTTTTCTTTCATATGGGACATGGGTTCGCCATCGATAACGATTTCGCCCGAGTCCGCACTGTCAATGCCTCCGATTATATTGAGCAGGGTCGACTTGCCGGATCCGGAAGGCCCCAGAAGCACGCAAAACTCTCCTTTTTTAAGAGAGAGATCGATCCCTCTGAGCACCTCCACGCGGCTGTCGCCCTGTCCGAAGGCTTTCTTTATCTGTTTTATCTCGAGAAACATATCAATCCTTAACTGTCGATTTTCTGTCAATCCTTAAAAGTCAATTTCCTGCCTGTGCTGTCTGCGATAGTCGCTCGGAGACATGCCGTATTCTCCCCGGAACGCAGCCGCAAATTTGCTGCAGTTCTCATAGCCGAACATCCCGGCAATTTCCATCACCGAGAGCTGCCCTTCCGCCAGCAGCGCTGCCGCCTGCTCCATTTTCTTTGAGCGAATATACTTGTAGACGGAATTACCGTAATAATTGCGAAAACTGTTCTTGAGCTGCGTCTGAGACACATGCATCTGATCCGCGATCTCCTTGATCGTGATTCGCTTATCCATGCGTTCAAGAACATAGCTGCTCGCCTGCTTCGCAAGCTCTGCCTGAGATTCTGTACAGTTTCTGGTCTTCTCTGCTTCCATGTGTGTCACCGCCGTCTAAAGTCTGTTCCGGTTAGTATTTTATAACTAGGTTAGTTTAACATTACTAACCAGATATGTCAAGATGTAAGACATAGCACTGTACATCGGACACAGGACACGCAGCAGCTTCGGTGTCCGCTCCGGTAACCCCTTTGTCCTGCATCCTTTTGCAGCACAAAAAACACCTCTTTGCGCTGCCGACGCAAAGAGGTATAAAAATTTGCCATATTCAACTTTTCTTATTTTTCAGTTCCCTGCGCATCCTCAACTCTGCTGCAGCGAACAGCGCACCGCGTCTGTCCGCCCAGGTTACAGGTAAACAATGTCATGTCCCAGTCAAGAAGAGACGTCTCGCTGTTTCCCTTGTTTTCGATCATCTGTTCCACCGCCGTCGGTTCCACCGTCTCGCGGTTCGTTATAATATAATGGATCGTCAGGCCTTCCACACTCGTAAAATACACATCCTCGCCGATCCCGATCTGCAGGAGCGGTCCCAGGTGTCTGCTGAAATTGTGTGCGCAGATCACGAGGTCATCCGCATAATAAGATCCGGTAAACCGGCACGGCGAAATCTTGAGCCTGGCATAATCCCACTCATTCATGACCGGCAGGGAGAGACCTTCCGAAGGAATTTCAAGAATTCCTATATATTCGTAGCCATCGATCTCTTCCACCGGCATCGGTGTGTTGGGATCCACATAGGGCGTTGCCGGTTTTTCTTCTTCCACCTTATTCTGGATATCCACGATCAACTGCTCTGTAATCTTAGCTGATGCCTCACTTGCGCGGTTTGAATCCCATATATTATATCCCGCAATTCCAATCGCCGCCATGATCATGAGAATCCCCAGCCCAATCAGAATATTTCCTTTGCTTTTTCTTTGCATAATTGCTCTAATTTCCTGTCTGAATCAGTGAAAACTCTGTAATACCAAAAGAATACATCTCCAATGTGATTTCTTCAAGTCTGAAACAATTTATGATTTGGTCAGAAACCCGTCCCGATCTTCTCAATGTGACAGGTTCCCAAAAGCACTCTCACTGCCGCCTCGTACTGTGCCCTGCTGCCAGCCCGCCGGATCTCCTTGAGGCATTTGCCGCCATCCGGGAACAACTTTCCCATGTAAAACCACAGCTCTTTCATGTGACTTAGGACAACTGCGCTGCCCGGCAGCGTCTCACTCATGTGCTGATACAGCTCCCCGTGAAATGCTTCAAGCTCTCGCGCACTTATCAGACTTCCTCCCTGACACTGACGCGCCAGAGACGGATCAGCCAAAAATCCGCGTCCCATCATAACGCTGCTGATTGGTTTTCCCATTGACTCGCAGACCGATGCGATTTCTCTGACATCCTCTGCGCAGCACAAATTCCCGTTATAGACTACCGGGTTTACACTGTTTTGTAAGACCAGCAGGAACGCCTCTCTGTCCGGCACACTCTTATACAGGTCTTTCTGGCTTCTGGGATGAACGATCAGCTCGCTGATCGGGTACCGGTTGTAAATCCGCACCAGTGCCCCTGCTTCCTCTGTACTGTCTGTTCCCAGCCGCGTCTTGACTGAGAGTCTGACCGTCTGTCCTGCTTTGAGAAGCCCGGCAAGCCCCTCATAGACTCCGTCCAAATAGCGGTCCAGTTCATCCGTGAACTTCAAAAGGCCCGATCCTTTCTTCTTTCGGGCCACCGTTGGCATGGGGCATCCCAGATTGAGATTGATCTCCCCGTACCCCCTCTGAATCAGTTCCTCTATCGCCCAGAGTGTCTCGTCCGCATTATTAGACAAGATCTGCGGCACAAGCGGAACTCCTTCATTGTTCTGCGGTGCCACATCCTCCTTCTCTCGCGTCTTGAAGTGCTTCGTGTAGTTAGGAGCCAGAAACGGCGTGTAATACCGGTCCGTTCCCGGAAAGAACTTGTGATGCGCATTCCTGTATACATATCCCGTGATCCCCTCAAGCGGGGCAAAATAGTAATTCATCTGAGTCAGATCCTTTTGTGCAATTTTTTTCTATTGTAGCATAAAATAGCATTCAGGACAGTTGAGGAAGTTTCGGCGAGAAAAATTGTTTACAAATTTAGAGCTTGCGAATATAATTTATATGTTGAGCAACAAGTTTTCGCTCCTTCGCATTGTTTAGCCGGCGTGTCGGAATTGGCAGACGAGACAGACTCAAAATCTGTTGTCCGTGAGGGCGTGTGGGTTCGAGTCCCACCGCCGGCAGTTTTTATTTAATCTGGAATAGCAAGTGACCGAGCGGCAGATGCCGCCCGGTTCTTTTTATCTCAGAAACCCTCTCAGCTAATTTTAATAACTTAAATTGGTAATAATAAATGATTGATAACGCTAAAGAACACAACGACAATAATTCCGGTCACAGCAGGTGGAAACACACCATTATTTCTATAGGCGAAATTTTCTTACTCCTGATTGCCTCTGTGACAGTCATTCTTTATGGGGGTATGCGGTACCTTCTGGATAACTGGTCTGAGCTGACGATGGACGAACTGGTCTTTCACCTGAAGAGTACCCTGAAAGGAACCAATCCCGAAATGATCCGGGATGGCCTCTTGCGCTATGGCTTGCCCGCAGCCCTGATCATAACAGCACTTATTATCCTCTACATAGTGCTTCGCAATCACCGGAAAGCCCGCAGGATCTACACAGCCTGTATTCTGGCGGCAACTGCCGTCACACTCCTTCTTATGAAATCCGAACTGGATCGCAAAGTCGGCTTTTCGGACTATTTTGCCGCCAATTTTCTGGGCGATGCGAGCGATTTTATCGAAGAACATTACGTTGACCCAAATTCCGTCAAGCTGCAGTTTCCCGAAAAGAAAAGAAACCTGATCTATATTTACCTGGAATCGGCAGAGATTACCTATGCCGATCGTGAGGCCGGTGGTGCCTTCGAGCGGAATGTGATCCCGGAATTAACCGCGTTGGCACAGGAAAATGAAGATTTCTCAGGAAATGACCCGGCGCTTAACGGAGGGATTTCCCTTATGGGAACGACTTGGACAGTCGGCGCTATGTTTGGTCAGTCCACCGGTCTTCCTCTCAAGGTCCCGATTGGCGCAAACGCGGTTAAAGGAGATAATTTTTTCACGGGCATTGCAGCCATAGGAAATATTCTGGAACAGGAAGGATACCGGCAGGAACTGCTGCTGGGATCCGGTGCCTATTTTGGAGGAAGAAGAGATTTCTACCGCAGTCACGGAAATTATGAGATCAAGGATTATGACTACGCAGTTGCAAACGGCCTGATCCCGGAAGATTATTATGTTTTCTGGGGCTATGAAGATGAGAAGCTCTTTGAGTTTGCCAAAAAAGACCTGTTGGAAATGGCTGCAGATGGCCGTCCTTTCAACCTCACCATGCTCACAGTGGATACGCATTTTGAAGACGGTTATAAATGCAGATTATGTCAGGATGAATTTGGTGAACAATACGCAGATGTATTTGCGTGTTCAAGCAGGCAGGTCGGCGAATTTATTGATTGGGTCCGAAAACAAAGCTTCTATGAGAATACAACGATCATTCTGAGCGGGGACCATCCCACAATGGACAAAGATTTTTGTGAAAGTGTTCCTGAACAGTATCAGCGCAAAACACTTGTCAGTGTAATCAATGCCGAATACGATGATACCGCTTTTGACCCTGATAAGCGCAGGGAGTACGATACATTTGATCTGTTTCCAACCACTTTAGCTTCCCTGAATGTAAAAATTCCCGGTAATCGCCTCGGTCTGGGCGTCAACCTGTTCTCAGATGTGCCTACGTTAGTCGAAGAGTTTGGGCTCGACACCTGCCAGCAACAATTATTGAAGCCTTCTAAATTCATGGACGCACAGTCCGGCATACGGATCACTGAGGAAATACTGGAAAGCACCAAAGAGCGTGCTACGATCACTGTCAAACAATCGGATTCCGGCAACACGGATTACTGCCTTAACGGTTTAGGGCGTCTTCTCAGTTATACGGCTATTAAAGGAATAGTTCTGGAGCTCACAGATAAAGAAAGCGGAGAAACATCCGTATACGATGCAGAACTCGTTATCACGGATGAAAGCAGCGTGACCAAGTATTACTGGAAGGCAAGCGTACCCCTTGGCGACAAGAAACCGGAGGATTATGACGCAGCCTTCTTCATCTCAGTAGATGAGATCGATCATTACAGAATCACAGAATAATAAAAGCCACCTCTTTCACATTATGTCAGAAGAATCTTTTCCCTGACCATAATGCAAAAGAGGTGGCATTTATATATCTAAAAAAACTACGCCCCGCCATACATTTTGTCGATCTCCGACACCATATCCTCATTCGGCGTCTCCCGCAGAAAACGCGCCACAAACGGAATACAAGTGATGGTCGTGAGAATATCCGCCACCATCTGGGCGCACTCGATACCGGTCAGCCCCAGAAACAGAGGCAGGATCATAAGCGCCGGAATGTAGTAGAGCCCGCTGCGCAAAAGCGCCATGAAGGAGGCTTCTTCGCTGCGGCCTATACTTTGGAACATCATGTTGGACGTCACGCTGAAAGGCTGCATGACGACCGCGATGCACTGAAAGCGCAGCGCCCTGCTGCCGATCTCGACGACCTGCGGGTCATCCCGAAACAGCCGCACGATGGGCGCAGGAAACAGGAAGCCGACCACAGCCAGCACGCCGAGCACCAGCATTCCCGCCTTGACCGTGAAGAAAAAGGCTTTCCTGAGCCTCGCGTATTTGCGCGCGCCGTAATTGTAGGACGAGACCGGCTGGAAGCCCTGCCCCAGTCCGATCATAGCCGATCCGATGAACATCACGATCCTTCCGACGATGGCCATGGCCGCGATCGCCGCGTCGCCGTAAGGCATGGCGCAGTGATTGAGCGTGATGGTTGCGATGCTGTTCAGCATCTGCCTGATCAGGCTCGGAAAGCCCACCCGCACAATGCTGAGCGTCACATCCGGATCATTGGACCTGTACCGAAGGGACAGCCGGCTGATCGTCCTCTTGCTGAAGACCATGTACAACAGGATCCCGAAGCTTATGTACTGCGAGATAGCTGTGGACAGCCCTGCGCCGTCTATGCCCAGTCCCAGTCCGAACATCAGGATCGGGTCGCCGATCATGTTGAGCACGCCGCCCGTCACGAGGCCTACCATGGCCAGAACCGCCCGTCCTTCGTAGCGCATGACGTTGTTCAGGACGCAGCTTCCCACCAGCGCCGGCCCTGAGATCAAAATATAGAAACCGTAATTCTTCGAAAAAGGCAGGATGGTATCGGAGCTGCCCATCAGACGCATCAGCGGCTCCAGCTCCAGAAGTCCCAGGGCGCCAACGATCACACTGATCACCAGCGCGTGGAAAAAGGCAGTGGAGAAAAGTCTGTCCGCCGCATCCCGGTCTCCTTCCCCGAGCCGCAGGCTGATCTGGCTCCCCGCGCCGTGTCCCATCATAAATCCGAAGGCCTGGAAGATCGACTGCACGCCCAGCACAACGCCGATCGCGGCGCTGGCGCTGGTCCCCAGTCTCCCCACAAAGTAGGCGTCCACCAAGTTGTAGATCATCGTGATCATCATGCTCAGGATCGTCGGTACCGCCAGCCGGGGAATCAAATGCTCCACCGGCGTCAGGACCAGTTTCCTGTACTGTTCTTGTTCTTTACTCATTTACTGACTACCTGCTTCCGTTCAAATTCGTCTAAATCCGATCAAATCCTTCACTACCTCCGACGCGATCAGAAGCCCCGCCGCCGAAGGCGTAAAAGCACTGCTCCCCGGCACATCCTTGCGCCCCGCCTCGGGATCCGCCTCGATCCGCCCGAGCGGTTTGAGAGGCTCTTCTTTGGAGTAGACCACCTTGAGCTTTCTGACGCCGCGCTTTTTCAGCTCCCGGCGCATCACTCTCGCGAGAGGATCGACAGACGTCTTATAGATGTCTGACACTTCAAACTTCGAGGGGTCGAGCTTGTTGCCCGCTCCCATGCTGCTGATCACGGGGACTGCTGCGCGCTGTGCCTGGAGGATGATCTCTATTTTGGCAGTGACTGTGTCCACCGCATCCACAACGTAATCGTACTGCGTAAAGTCGAAGTCGCCGGCCGTCTCGGGCAGGTAAAAGCACTTGTGCTGGACCACCCTGGCCTCCGGATTGATGTCCCGGATGCGCGCCGCCATGGCCTCCGTCTTGTCCATGCCGATTGTCCCGGTCGTCGCGATGATCTGCCGGTTCAGGTTCGTGACACTGACCTGGTCGCGGTCGATCAGGTCAAATGCGCCGACGCCGCTTCTGGCCAGCGCCTCCGCCACGTAGCCGCCGACGCCGCCGACGCCGAAGATCGCCACCCGGCTGTTCCTGAGTTTTTCCATTGCTTCGTCGCCCAGAAGGATCCTGGTGCGCGTGAATTGATCTTCCACTCGAATGACCTCCATTGTCAAAATAGCAACCTTTGTAAGTGTATCACTTTTTCATGCTCCGTACCCACAAAAATGTGCTATACTTGGACATGTAAACGGCATTTTGAATCAGACGTAGAACCGAAACACTTTATCTTTTAACAACAAAGGAGGTTTTACTGTATTGAGAAAATCAGCCGTTATTTTTATGCTCATTTTTACACTTGTTATGGCCGCAGTCTGCTCGGGATGCGGCGCGGGCAGCTCGTCGGGCGCACAGCCGGGCGGCGAATCGTCCCAGGCAGCCGGTAAGGCCGGCGATGCAAAGGGCGACGGCACGGCATCATCGCAGGCGCAGGGAAAGACCGGCGGCGACGCGGCGATCCCCGACACCAATGAATCCGCTGTCACCGACTGGGGCACGGCAGATGCCGGCACCAAAGACGGCTCTGGTACAAAATCCGACACCCAGGACAGCTCCGGCGACCGCCCTGCGCCTTCTAAAGGCTCCGCCTCCGACTTCAGCCAGGTGATCGTCGACAATGAGGATCTCTATTTTGCCATAAAAAATGTGCGGACGGACGCCGCACTCGGATACACCTGGAAAGCTTATGTCGAGAACCGAACAGACAAGAATCTCATGTTCTCGTTTGAAAAAGTCTCTGTAAACGGCGTGATGTGCGACCCCTTCTGGGCGGAAGTGATCAATTCCGGCAAGAAAGGAAACTGCGAGATCACCTGGATGCGCGACGCGCTGCAAAAGCGCGGGATCGACGAGGTCACGCAGGTCGATTTCACGCTCAACGTCTACAATGACGACGACTACACGGAGGCGCCTCTGATGCACGATCCGTTCACCGTCTGCCCGCTGGGCGAGGACAAGGCCTCCGAGACCGTCCGCGAATCGGCGGATACCGATCAGGTCCTGGTCGACAACGACAGCTGCAGCGTGATTGTGACAGGCTTTGAGCCGGACAATAGCTGGGGCTTCGCGATGCAGGTCTATCTGGTCAACAAGACCGACAAGGACCTGGTCTTCAGCGCCAATAATACTTCCGTAAACGGCATCATGTGCGACCCCTTCTGGGCGGATATCGTGGCAGCCGGCAAAAGATCGTACGCCACCGTTCTCTGGGACAAAAACGCGCTGGCCGAGAACGAGATCACAGAGGTCAAGGAAATCTCCCTGCCTATGATCGTCTACTCGGATGACGACATCGGCACTCTGCTCGTGGACGAGACCTTCGAGCTGACGCCGGGCAATTGACGGGCGCCGCTATTTCATGAGGGCGCGCAGCAGTCCGAGCACATGATCGTCATTCGCGGACTCGAGAATGACGCCTATGATCGGTCCGTCCGGTTTGACGCTGCTTGCAGCGGTCATCGAGGCCCACAGGGCGCTGCCTTCGAGCGACAGGCCGAAGGGATACTCCCCCGACGTCAGCTCGCCGTTTTGCTGCGCGTCCTCAGCTACCGCTTCTGATTCATATGCGAATGCGGCGATCTGCCCTGCATATTCAGACTGCATATCTTTGGGAAGGAATCGAGAGAGGTCTTTGAAATAGCCGAATCCCGCAAGTTCGGCAAAGGCCTCTCTCCCTGCTATGACTGCGTCCACCTGTCCGTTTGACGACAGGAGACTGAGCCTCGTGTACTCATTCGTATTTGAGGAGACATAGCCGGAATCGATCGCGATCACGGCGTCCTGCGGAAGGCCGGCAGCCTCTCGCACAGCTTCTTCCATTTCTTTCCGCGCGTCCTCAGACAGATCTGTGTCAAAAATCGCCACTGTGAGATCCGCCTTTTCTTCAGGCACCAGAAAGCGCGAGACCATGTAGATGATCAGAGCTGCAACAGCCAGTACTGCGAGCGTCCCGCCCAGATAGTAGTCCTTGAACTGCTGTATATTTTGACGGAGCGTCCGCTTTCCGCTCGAATTCTTATCCGCCATTTGTAATTTACTGCCTTTCTGCCCATCTCTGTGTGTTATGATTATCACAGAAAACCTGATCCCGCGGCTCACCTGCGGACATCACCACACCAGATGGAGGTAATTATGAAGAAAATACTGCTCGTGATCGATATGCAGAACGATTTTATCGACGGCGCCCTCGGAACGCCCGAGGCAGTCGCCATCGTCGAGAATGTTAAGGCCAAGATCCGCTCCTATCCCAAGGAAAATGTCTTCGCGACGCGCGATACCCACACGGACTTCTACATGGAGACGCAGGAAGGACGAAATCTTCCGGTCCCCCACTGCATCCGCGGGACGAAGGGCTGGGAGATCCGCCCCGATATCGCGGAGCTGATCTTCCCTGATCACATCATCGATAAGCCCACTTTCGGCAGCACGCAGCTGGCAAAGCTCATGGAGATCCTGGAAACCCGGGAAGAAGAGGGAATCGAGATCGAGCTGATCGGACTGTGTACGGACATCTGCGTCGTCTCCAACGCACTGCTGATCAAGGCGACACTGCCCGAGACCCCTATCTCCTGCGACGCTTCCTGCTGCGCCGGCGTAACGCCCGCGGGGCACGAGGCCGCCCTCGAGACCATGCGTTCCTGCCAGATCCGGATCACAAACGGCTGAGGCCGCCCAAAGCCGTTTCTTCTTGCCCGCGCACGTGCACACTGAGGTCAGTCTTCCTCATGCTTCACGACCAGGTTCTCCTCGGAATCTTCCATGACATGCATGGTCTTCAGCGCGTTCACCGCCAGTTCCCTGGCAATTCCGTAGCCATAGACGCCGCTGATGGAGACATTCAACTCCAGGCCACTATGAACGTCCTCGGCCGCCCACCGAAGCTTACCCTGAACATCAGAGAGCAGCTGATAGAAGTCCGCGTAGCTGACATAATCCATCATCAGCATCAGCTCATCCTCATCGTAGCGGAGCACTTCGGCATTGGTGGGCGCCTCTGAGGACACCTGCTCCGCAAATGCTTTCAGCGATTTTCGGGCCGTCTCTTCGCCGTAAATCTCCCGGATCTCTTCCAGATTATCCAGCTTCAAAACAGCGACCGCCACCACGCTCAGCCCTGCAGCCTGTTCAGCGTAATACTCGCGGTTGCGAAGTCCCGTCAGTTCATCCCGATACTGCGTGCGGTTGGCCCGCGCCACTTTCTCCATAAACTCTTCGTTGCCGAAGATTCTCTCCATCATTCCTTCATCCATGGAGGCGCTGACATTTCTCACAAGCTCCAGAACAAAGGTCTTCCCGTCCACGATCACCGACTGCGAGATGATGAAGAACATGTCGTCCTCGATGAACTCAAATTTCACAAAGCTCCTCTTCTGCGTACAGGACCTGGCAGACGTACAGTTCTCACAGCGTCCGTCCCTGCGCCACACCTCATAGCAGTTATGCTTGGAGCTCTGCACATGCCCCTGCGCGTCAAAGAAGATCTCCCTCATCTCGGAAGGATTGACGAGGCGCACCACCTGGAAGAACTTCCTGAATTCCTGCATGCAGAGCTGCATCTCTTCGATACTGAAATTCCCGTTTCCTCTCGCCCGGTGGTGAGACAGCAGCATGAGCCGTTCCATATAGCTCATCTCTGAATAGGCCTTTACTGTGACTTTGACATCCGGCCTGCAGGGCACCCCTTCGATCTCATTGATCTTTCCGACCGCGGTGATCACCCTCTCCTCGAAATCCCGGAGCACTTTCCGGTCCTCAAACGGGCACAGCGACATGAGCAGATCCTTGCCGACCATGCAGGATTTCTCCGGGTCCAGCCCTCCTTCTTCCATTCCCAGCGCAATTCGGTCTATCAAACTGAGACAGAACTGCGTTCCATAGGAATCGACATAGTTCTTGTAGTCACTGATAAGCACATCAAGCACCGCAAAATCTTTTCTCTCCAGATCATAGTCATCTTTCAGATCCAGCAGAGAGTGTCTAAGCTTTCTGAACGTCGTAAAATTGCCGGCACGCCTGTCCAAATACTTCATTGCGTTCACCCCCAGGTATTTTTACACATATATTATTTATTTTACCATAAATCAGATAAACGGGATACTTTCTGAGGAGGCGTCAGATTTTAGATAATTCTGAGATGAAGTCGGATTTGGGATCATTCCGGTCGGCGTCGGATCTCTATGTATGAATGAAGAAAACCGGCTGCCAGTGTCAGCCGGTTTTCTCCATAGGGGATGTTTAATATTTAGGGGGGTAATTTATGAATGAAGCTTTGTATTGCTTACATGATGTATACTACCATCTGCCCCTCTATATAAATAGATAATTTTTTGACAAAGATTCGGTTATTTTTGACATTTTGTTATTTATATCTTGTCGCCATTATTTAATCCCCTTTGCCCATGTATGTGAAATTTTCCACGTTGATCAGATCATAGTTAAATATTATTGTCACTCCGATACTTCTTGCACTTCCCGGATTGAAATGATAAATTGGTACAAATAAACGAAAGGAACCTTTATGCCCGAAAATATCTATTTACAAAACTACAATATCCCCGAGGACGGCGTCCTGGTGGAGTACCGGACGACCGGGGATTACACACCGGCCCACTGGCACAACTCTCTGGAACTTGACTTTATCCTGAACGGAAACGCCACGATCTATTTGGAAGGCACTGAGCACAAGCTTGTGCCGGGGGAATTCATCGTCATCGATACAAACCAGATTCACGAAGCACGCTGTACCCATACCTACATGATGATTGTTCTGCGTATCGACGATGATCTCATCCAGCGGCTCATGGGAAACCGCCGCAATTTCATGATTCTCTGCAGCCGCGCGGAACTGACAAACGAACTGGTCCCGGCCTACCTGGGGATCTGCGACTGCCTCAAGAAGCTGGTGGAGCTCCACGTCAGGCAGCCTAAAGGCTACCTGATCGCGACGCAGTCTATCGCCCTCGATATTTTGTACCGGCTGATCACGGATTTTTCTATTCCTTTATATAAGGAAGACCTCCCGGAACCCAGCCGCAACCAGCTCCGGATCAAAGAAATTGTTTCTTATATAGATAAGCACTATATGGAGCCTCTTTCTCTGGAACAGATTTCTGACGAGTTCGGCCTCAACAGCGACTACTTCAGCCGCATGTTCCGCCAGAATATCGGCATCCCTTTCACGCAGCACGTCAACCACGTGCGCCTGACCCACATCTACCACGACATCTGCACGACGGACCAGCCGGTCCTCGAAGTTTTGGACAAACACGGCTTTACCAACTACAAGCTGTTCAGCCGCATGTTTAAAGAAGTCTACGGTGACACCCCTCGCGAGATCCGCAGGCGCGCCAGAGAACAGGAGTGATCGCGCACTCCCCGCCCATTTGTACTGCAATGCGGCGCCGGAAATTTCTTCAAATAGAAAAAAAGCCCCTCGCGGCGTGCAGGCTGATCCCGAATCAGTTTGCTTGCGCCGCAGGGGCTTATTTGATTTCTATAAATGATATTTGCTGCCGGAAGTTCTTCCCGATAATTGCTTCCGGCTGTCTGCGCCTGGGACTTCAGAAATTGTAAAAGCCGTCAAAAAATCCGTTGAGAAATGCCTGCGCCAGGGACTTATCCCTGATATTGGCCCGCGCCTCACCGACGCTGAACCACTTCCAGGCGTCGATCTCCGAGTTAGGATGGGGCTCCCCTTCTTCCACGATCGCCGTGAAATTCAGCATCAGCGTATTGGACGGGGCAAAATAGTGACTTCTGTTAAAATGGCACTCCAGCACCTGCAGTCCCATCTCTTCTCCAATTTCGCGCTTTACGGCGTCCTCCGCGTCTTCTCCCTTGTTGACATATCCCGCCACAAGGATGTAGGAATCCCTTCCGTACTGCTTGATCAGAAGTACCTTATCCAGCTCTTTGTTCATGACGATCATGCTGACCGCCGTGTTGTAGACGGGAAATCTGAACTCTTTGCATTCAGGACAGTAGGGGACCATCCCCTCTCCCATCAGATATTTGTCGTCCAGCTTATGGCCGCAGTGCATACAATACTTCATTTCCATGATTTAGTCCCTCTAATTTGTGAAGGCTGTACTTTGGTTGTGTTACTATTCGGCACCCAAGTCCCAAATGCTCCGCATTCGGGGTACTGAATTTAGATTTAATACAGAAAAAGAGCGTTAAACGCTCTTTTCATGTCTTCAGCCCATCATTTCCCGCTTTTCTGAGCGCCGGGTTTCAGAATCTGAAGGATACTCCCAATAGCCTCTAGCGCGCCGCGGCGCTTCTGCAGCATTTTCCGGGAATCAAGTTTGGCTTTTTCCAACGTGCTGGCAGTCTTGCCGGCGTCCGTTGCCGCAGTCCCCTCGAAACTATAGAGTTCTGTATACATCATGTTACATTTCCTCCGGTTGGCAGTTACTCTTTAACTGTTTCTAATCATAACATTTTTGTAACAATTTGTAAAGAATTTTAAATACTTTGCGATCAGCTTTTTTTCGCCCTTATTTTTGACGGATCACTGTACAAAATGCAAATAATTCTTCTCCTGCCGGCAGATCGTGGATTCTGCTGATCCAGCCGTCTGCCATTCGGAGCATGAGTCTGCCGTCTTTCACGCTGTAGCCGTAGCACAGCATGTGGTGGTTTCCGTAAACAGGATGTCTGTGCACCTCCATATACAGGATCGAACCTCGATCCAGTTCTCTGCAGATCCTTCCGGTCGTCGCGGGAAAGGGACCGCTCACCGAAAAGCCCTTGATGCCGTATTCCTTCAGGCTCCTTCGGATCATAAAGGGAACCAGCAGGTCGGACGTCCCGCCGAACACTTTCATGAAATCGGCGTTGAAATAGATCAGGCGCCTCCCTCCGATCCGCGCGATCCTTCGGAACACATTCTCCGGCTTATCCGCGATGGTTCTTCCGCTTCGCGCGGCCAGCGTGTAGACCAGGTTCGTGATCGCCGTCGGCCCGCAGTGTCTTCTGTAGGCGCGGTCCAGTTTGGCGAACTGCCCTGTCGTAAAACTGTATTCATTTCCCTTCCAGCAGGCGCTCCCCCGGTCTGCACTCAGTGTTTCTTTGAACAAGTCTTTTTACCATGTAACTGCAATATCGAGCTGATGGGGATTGCCGGCGGCAAATCCGCCCGTATCCACGACGATACACGTTCCAAGGCTGCACTCCACAAGAGAACCGAAGGGATGGACGCCCAGATTCGCGGCGCACATGATGTAGTCTCCGAACATCTTGCAGCCGTCATTTCTGACCCAGACTTCGTAATAATATCCTCGGCGGTTCATGTTTCTGACGCAGCCGCTCATATTGAGGTTGTAATAAGTTTCCTTTCCGGAAGGGCCGTACACAGATCCCTTGCTGCGGGAAAGTACAGGGCCGTTCCAGTTCATGCTTCTGGTCTGGCTTGCGAGTTCCGCCCTGCGCTCATCCTTGACCGCTTGGGTCCAGTCTTCTTTGCCCTCGGAGACCTTCTCTACGATCGTCTCCTCCTGCTCCATCTTGCTCTGCGCTTCGTTTTCTTCTTTCCTGATATCGTCCGCTTTGAGAGCCTCGATCTGCGCCTGCTCCCTTGTGATGAGACCACTGTCGATATAGCCGATGGTCCCGCCGTAGGTCACTTCCCAGTACTTCAGGTCGCTGCTTCCTGTGAGATGGATCGATGAATATTTTTCCAAAGAGATGAGATCTTCCGCGTCATCGGAAGGCTCCGCTTTTATCGCAGCCGCATCCAGAAGGTAGACGATCGCGTCTTCCTTAATGAACTGGTAGGTGCTGTCGAAGGCCGCCCCGATCGTGCTCTTTGTCATCTCGGCGTCGCCGGACTCCGGAGCCTGCATGGCCTCCTCTGCTCCGACCGCAGCCACTGCCGATTCTTCCGCCGGCGTGATATTGGTGACGCCAAGGTCCGCATTGTCGATGGCCTGCGCCGTCTCCGGCGCGATCACATTGCCGGCCGCATCCGTTACTGCTTCCTCCTGCGCCTGCTCCTGCTCGATCTCGACAGCCTGCGCCGTGCTGGCCCCTTCTCCGGATGTCTCCGAAGCATTGACAGCCATACCGCCCACAGTTATCACAATCGCCGCCGACAGGCAGAGTGAAAGTATCCTCTTTTTCATAAATCCTCCAAATTGTATCTGCAATTCACATATCTTAGTCAAAACATAGGTATTTTATCATGCAGATATCAAAAATGTCGGATTTTGCTTTTTCTTAAGATTATTTCATAGAATGTTTATAAACTGTCGCTATTTTGATTGTTTTCCAGCCCTGGCCGTCTGATTTTTTGTATATATTTCACCGAAAAGCGAGATCACTTCGGCGCTTCCGCCACTCCGGCCGAATCGACATGCACGTCCATCTGCGGATAGGGAATCTTGATGCCTTCCGCGTCAAACTGCAGCTTGATCTCCTCCGTGATATACCACTTGGCCTTGAGATATTCGGAACCGGGCACCCAGCCGAACGCCTCGACCACAACGGCGCTGTCTCCCAGACTGCTGATGTGCACATCCACTCCCTTGTCGGCGATCACGGACGGACAGCTCAGGTAGACCCGCTCCATGACTTCCTTGGCCTTTTTCAGGTCGGAGTCGTAACTGATTCCGACCGACAGGTCCAGCCGTCTCTCGGACATGGCCGACGCATCAAAGACAGCTGAATTGGAGAGCGACCCGTTGGGAATGGTCAGGACCCGGTTGTCGATCGTCGTGATGGACGTGTACACCAGGCCGATCTCCTTCACCGTTCCGTCCCCGAACGTAGTTGACACATAGTCCCCCACTTTGAAGGGCTTCATGAGAAGGATCAGAATACCGCCCGCCACATTGGCCAGGCTCCCCTGCAGGGACATACTGATCGCCAGGCCGGCTGCGCCCAGCACTGTGACGATCGAAGCCGTGTTGACTCCGAGCTGACCGACGATCATGAAAACAAGAAACACATACAAAAGCACTCTCGCGACTGACATCAGGAAGTTCGAGACGCCCACGTCGATGGAAGTGTGCTTCAGGAACTTGTCCAGCAGCTTTAAGAGAAAACTGATCAGCTTTTTTCCGATAATATAGATGATCAGTGCGACGATGATATTAAAGATCAGTGTCTGCAGCGCGGGCATGATCGAAGCCATAAGTTTCTCCAGGTTTGACGGCGTCAGCTCCGTGACGTCAATGTTTGGCAGTTCGCCGTCGTCCGTCCACCCGCGCAGATACACAGAATAGTTCATATTATAATAGTTCCTTTCTAGCGCGCCCTTTTCCGGCGCAGTCCTCAGGCGTCCCAGTTTCCTTCACTGTCAAAGTTAAAGCTGAGCTGCTCCTGTACGGGCTCCTCCCGTCCGGCCTCTTCCTCCGGCACGGCTCTTCTCTCGCGGAAAGGCTCTTCGTGAAGCGCCGTAAAATCTTTCTTGAGATAGATCAGGAATTCCTCTTCCGGAATATCGTATTTTCCCAGAAGCTTTGTGATCATTTTCTTGAGATATCGCGCGCTGACATGCGTTTCCACATACAGGTCGGCGTCCGGAATCTTGGCCGGCGTGTCGAGTCCTGCTCCATCCCTGGAAAAATAGGGCCTCTTTCTGCCCTGCAGGTCCGGATCCGTCTCCAGGCTGGTGAAGAGCATGGGATTCATTCTGTTGAGGATCGCGCAGGTCTGCATCAGCATCTGCTTCCAGCTGTCCACCTCATACTTCTGGCCGTAGAGGGAAAATGCCGAGGGTTTCTTATTAGTCAAAACAGTGGCGAGACTATACGGGATCGTCTCATCTACGCGATAGGCGTCATAATCGATCTTCTCCTGCGCGTTCTTCTCTCTCTGCGCTTTCAGAAGGTTCTGCTCCAATGAGAACTGCGACTGACAGGTTTCAATGCTGTCCAGCTCCTTGCGAATGCTCCGGTAGATCCTGCGATATTCCTTTATCTTGTCCGGATCCTTGTCGCCCCGATATTTCTCCTTCTCGATCTCCATCATGACCGCCGCTCCGGCCTCTTCCAGAAGTCCGGACAGCCTCTCCATTTCTCTGGATAACTTCTCGGCGTTCTTCGGAAATCCACGGTACAGATCGGCAGCAATTTTCTCAAGCTCCATATTTACCCCCATGCAGCCCGCTGTTTCTGCATTTACTCTGTTTCAGAGTACTTTCGAAATCGGTCAATGATTACTAACATTTTACATCAAATGTAATTTTTCCGAAATACTAAATTCACTTTATTGTTCTGCCGAAAAAGCATAAAAGAGCCAGCGCACCCGGAATTAAGAAAATTCCGGATCCGCCGGCTCTTCACCATTCATTGCGATCTGCAGTCATCGTACCGCCTCTCAGCGCTTCTCCCGCAGCTTATGTACAGCCTGATTGAGCACCTGAATATTGAGGGGCTTCGGAATATGCGCGTTCATCCCGCAGGCAAAGGCCCGCTCGACATCCTCTTCCATAGTGTCGGCCGTCATTGCCAGGATCGGCACTGTCGCCGCATCTTCCTTGGGCAGACTCCGTATTGCCGCCGTCGCTTCATAGCCGTCCATCAGAGGCATCCGGATGTCCATGAGGATCATGTCATAATAGCCGGGCCTCGAGTTGCGGAACATGGCCACGGCCGCCTTGCCGTTGCCGGCGATCTCGCACCGGGCGCCTTCCACCTCGAGAAGTTCCTTGAGAACGTCCGCGTTGATCGTGTTGTCCTCTGCGACGAGGAATATCAGGCCCGCAAGAGGATTTGTCTCGACCGTCTCGATCCCCGCGCCTTCTCCCTGTTTGTCAAGCCCCAGGTCTTCCACTATTTTGCGGAAGGTGGAGAAGAAGAACGGCTTGGGCATGATCGCCGCGATCCCCGCCTTGTGTACGTTCTGCGTAAAGTGTTCCGCCTTGTCGGACATGAGGATGATGGCGGGAACTTTGGTCCAGGCCATGGCCCGGATCTCGTCCGCGACCTCCCAGTATCCTTTGTCCTGAATGTCGCGGTCCATGAGGAACAGGTCGTAATTCCTGTCCTCCATGTTGGCCTGCTCCGCCAGCTGCAGCGCGCCGTAGCCGCTCGCCGTGTATTCCGTATCCAGGCCTGTATCCCTGAGCAGCGCGCAGATCCTCGCCGCTTCATTCATGTTCTCACCCACGACCAGGAGCCTGTGAACGCCGTGCTCGCTCCAGAAGTTGTCCGCCGCGCGGCCGGATTCCTGAAGGCGAAGTCCCACGAAGAAGGTCGTACCCTGTCCCAGCGTGCTCTGTACGGAGATCGTCCCGCCCATCTGCGCGACAAATTTCCTGCTTATGGCTATTCCCAGACCGGATCCCTGCATTCCCGGAATGTCATCAAAGCGCCCGACATTGTCGAACAGTCTCTTCTGCAGTTCACTGCTCATTCCGATTCCGTTGTCGCGGATCTCGAAGGAAATTTCTCTGTATCCTGAATCCCCGTCTTTTCTGCCGATCACGGAGAGGGAGATCTCGCCGCCCTCCGGCGTGTACTGCAGGGCATTGTTGAGCAGGTTCATCAGCACTTCCGTGATCCTCACCTTGTCGCCGAGGAAAATATCGTGCTCAATTCCGGATGTATTGACTTCAAAGCGCTGATGCTTGAGCTGCACCTTTGTCTTTACCAGCTCGGAGACTTCCTCAATGGTGCTTCCCAGAGCGAACTCGCTCTTGTCGGCCTCCGCACTGTTCCGGTCGGTCCCGCTCATCTCCATGATCTGGTTGATCATCACGAGCAGGTCCTGGCAGGAAACACTGATCCTGTGCGCGTACTCCATGACTTTGGCGGAGTTTTCCGCGTTCTTCATCAGAAGCATCACAAATCCGGCTATGGAATTTAAGGGTGTTCTCAGGTCGTGAGACATGCCCTTGAGCATGCGGTTGTGCACAGCGATCGTCCCGTCATAGAGGATCTCATGCAGGCGGCTGTTGTCGGCCGTTCCGCTCTCCGCGTCCAGATACACGACGAGATAGCGGGCGTTTCCTCTGATTCCTTCGAGCCTTGCGACACTTCTGTGATACGCCTTGGAGAGCCCCGTCCTTCTGTCGATGCACTCCGCTTCCGAATGAAGGATCGTATCGCTGTCCTCTGCGCCGCTCTGCTTCGCCAGGCCGCTGTCGAACATCTCCTTGCAAGGAATGTCGCCGGATTTCGGTCCCAGCTCGCGGATGTCACTCATGACGAGCTCTCTGGGCAGTCCCAGCACTTCCTCGACATTGGGCGATACATAGACAGCGCCCCTGCCGCCCTCATCGATCAGAAGAAGGAGATTACGCGTGCCCACAACCATCGCATCGTAAAGACGCGCGGTAGCTTCCAGCTCTTCCCTGGCATCATTCAGGTCCTGCTTCAATATTTGGTTTTCGCGGAGAATCTCCTGAATCTCACTTTCCGTAAACTGCATGCAATAACACCTTTACACTAACAGATCAAGTGTTTCAACAATCCACATTATTGTATCCCAAAACCCGTTTGAATACAATTACCATATCGTCTCTATCTCTTTTTTGACGCGCTCTTCGATGCGGCGCACAGCCAAAGCCGCAGCGCTGTGCGGCCCGAACTCCGCGGCCGAGATCTCCTTCATCTCATCCAGCGCCTTTAACGCCTTCTCCGGCTGGCCGCTCCGGACTGCGGCCTCGATCAGGCGCTCCAGGCAGTGGAGCCCGTAAGTATTTCTGATACCGATCAGCCTTTCGGTGCCCGCGCGGAGCTTCTCGAACATCTGCGTCGCGGCTGCGGCCTCCCCCGTCTCCAGCAGAGCGTTCGCATACCGGTACAGAATGAAAAGGTACATCGGCATGTAGCTGTCCGCCATTTTTTCATCGGCAAAGGCAAACAGTTTTGCGTACAGGTCCCTGTATGTTTCCTTATCTCCGCTTTCCCTCAGTCGGGCGATCCAGTCGGAGACCTGCTCGAAATCGCTCTCGAAGGCAAACAGGACCTTGTCCTTTCTGACGCCCGCCTCCTCGTTCCGGCGGGCCCGGTCGATGATCGCCTCCACGACCTCCTGCAGCTTCCGGGCACTCGCATCCTCCTCCGCGAGCATCCGATTCAGCTTGCGATCCCGCATCCATATGCGGATTTCATCAATAATAGACATTGCCGTCTCTCCCGCGCGCAAAGCCCGCTCCATAGTCTCTCGAAATCAGAAAGGGCTGCGAGATTCATAATCCCGCAGCCCGGTCATAGCTGTCTGTGTCCACAGTTTTAGTGTATTGGCTGATATCTCACTGCATTTTCATCATGTACTCTGTTTCTGCAGATCTGAAATCCAGCTCTCGCGGTACTGGATTTCCTTTTTCAGTCTGGACTGTTCGGTCTCGAGATCTGAAATCTTGCGGCAGCGCTCCGTTACCTCGCTGTCATCCACTGTCACACATCCGCTGGCAATCACAAACGGGAGCTTCTGCTTGCGGATCCTGCCCGCGTAATCGATGGTCAGAACAGCGTCTTTCTGTTCGCTCACTGTTCCTGCCCCGTACTGCGTGTGCTCCACTGTCTTCCCTTCCAGATTCGGAAGTGTCATTGCCTCTCTCTGTTCAGTAACCTCTGTAAGCCTTCCGCGCAGTTGGCCGACCTGTCTGGTCAGCTTCTCAATCTCAACTCTTGCTGCTTCTTCTCTCTGCTTCTTAGTTGTTGCCCTTCTGCGTCTTACACCTACGCCAGTAACTCTTTGCGCCATCTATACCACCTTTCTTAACAGCCGCGGGAATTCGGACCCGCGACAGCGGCGCAGAACGTACTCACTTCAGTCACTTTTTGGTACTTATATTTTAACACAGTGTTTCATTTTCGGTCAAAACGGAAAAATCGCCTATAAATTCACCTTTTTTCCAATGGATTGTGGCTAAAATTATGTGTCCCCGAAGGTCGGTCCATTCTCTCGCGTCCTAATAATTACGAAAAATTCATAATTTTGTAACATCTTTGTTGCCAAGTCATGATATACTTGCTATGCGGTCAAAATACAGTGCTTAATTTCGAAAGGGCATTTATGAAGAAAATATCCATCGCAGCTGCGGGACTTGCCACGATCCTGACAACGTCCGTGCTGTTTGCTTACGCGGAGCCATCCGGGAAGATCATCCCGGCACAGGACGACGCGGTACACTATTGCAGAACGCATCTCTCCGAAGAGGAACAGCTTCTGTACGACGCTCTGCTTGCCTGCGCGCTCTCTGAAGATCCCACGGCAAAGGGCGGCGAGTTTCAGATCAGCCATGACCCGGCCGGGGACGAGTTCAAGACCATGTTCCACACATGTTACAACGCGCTCTTGTTCGACCATCCGGAGCTGTTCTGGCTGTCCGTGAGCAGCAGTTCTTTCCGGTACAGCTACAGGCGCCTGATCATGAACGAGGGCGGCTACTCGGTCTCGATCCAGCTCTCCGATTCGTTTCCCGACAAGGACGAGCAGATGAAAGCGCTCGACAGCGCGGCGGAGGAATTTCTCGCCGACATCGATCTCGCGGACAGTGCTCCCAATGTGGCGCTGGCGATCCACGACAAGCTGATCGATCTGGTCAGCTATGACAAAGAAGCCGCCTCCTCACTGGACAAGGACCTGGCCCATACGGCTTATGGCGCGCTCGTCGCCAACAGCCGCGGCGACGCCAACTCCGCTGTCTGTGACGGCTATTCCTACGCCTACGAATACCTTCTTCAGAAGGCGGGCATCCGGAGCACCATCATCGCGGGCCGGGCGGGCGACACAGAGGAATCTGCAGGTCCCCATTCCTGGAATCTTGTCGAGCTCTCCGGGGAGTGGTACGAAGTGGACTCCACCTGGAACGACATCTCCGCCGAGGAAGCCCTGAACTCCGAGGAGGAGTACAGCGAGATCGCGGAAGAAGCAATGCGAAACGAGTGGTACACAGACAGACTCAGACATTTCCTCTATGGTGTAACTACAGAGCAGATCTCCTCTTTTGAGCCGGGCAAATACTACCGGTACACCAATGACCGCGGGTGGGTCAGTTTTCTGAGCGACTCCGTCCACATCCGCCATACGGAGGATGATTCCGCTTCTACCGGCGATTACATGACCCCACTGGCTCCCACCGCAGAGGGAACACGGTTTTCGTACGAGAACCTGAAGGATGGAAATGAGGATGGAGAATAATATTCTCCTGAAGCCAAAATATTGCTGACAACGTCAAAAGGCGTGTGAAGTTCGATACTTCACACGCCTCTTTTTTCTGCGTCATTGCCGCTTTCAGCGGCAGGCGATATTCGCCGCGGCTTTGTCAGACGGAAAGTCCGCGGCGGCGACTCGCTTCGCGAGCCCTGACATATGCCGGTCTGTTCGGGATTACTCCTCTTTCAGCTCTTCTTTCACTTCTTCAGCTGCTTCCTCCGCTGCCTCTGCGACGTCCTCTGCGGCATCCGCCACATTCTCCGCAACATCAGCTGCCGCCTCCGCAGCCTGCTCTTCCGCGCTGTTAAGCTTCTCGGAGACCATCTTCTCCGCAGCTGCCAGCTGCTCTTTGATCTTGGCCAGCTCTTCCTCAGACATCTTGGAGATCTTCTGGCTCAGCTCGTCGATATTGATGCCTCTCTTGTCCATATTCTGCTTGAAGCTGCTCTGGAAATCCTTGCTCATCTCCTTGCCCTGCTCGACAGTGAGCTCGCCCTTCTTGACCAGTTCACCAATGATCTCCTGGCCTTTCTCCACAGTAATAGCTGCCGCGCCTACGCCGGCCAGAAAGAACTTCTTGATTCCGTCACCCAACTTATACTCTGCCATTTTATCCTCCTTATCATTATGGGACTCCCCACAGTTACCTGAGTCTTTGCAGCACCATCGCTGCTTTCTTTCTCTACCTTCTTCTATTCTACCCACAAAAGTGTATTCCTTGTGATGACCGGATAAACATTCTATTAAGAGAATAAAATAACTATTCAGGGCTCCCGGAGCGAGGCGCCGCGCCCAGATACTCCTCCAGCGTGATTCCTTTCTCCATGATCCCCTCCGCCGCCTCAGTTCCGACATAGCGGTAATGCCACGGCTCGCCCTTAATTCCCGTGATATCCGACTTGTCATAAGGATAGCGCTTTATGAAGCCGTAGCGGCTTCCGTTTTCATCCATCCATTTCCACACTTCGCTCGACGATTCGTTGTCTTCTTCCTCGCTGGAAATGTCCACGCACAACCCTGTCTCATGTTCGCAGGTCCCGGGTTCTTCCACCCGCGTGAGCGCCAGCTCCGTGGCTTCCTCTCTGCTCTTTCCGTAACTGATATAGTCTTCGATCTTGTCGCTGAGCTTCTGCGCCTGATCCTCGCGCGATCTGTACCCTTCCGCTACTTTCGGGCTGAGCCCGTCCGCGCGCATCTCATCAAACATAGCCTGAAGGTCCGGATAGATCCTGCTGTCCACGGACTGGCCGTATCGCAGCTCTGTCAGCTCCCCGCTGTACTCTTCTTCCAGCGGGTGGTCCCTGTTGACCAGGATCAGTCTCCAGTCATCCGACTGTTTGAACTCCGCCTTGGCCGGTTCCTTCTTCTCACCGTTCTGAACTGTCGTGTCCCGAATGGCGATTTCCGTGGGATCAAATCCGTAGAAGAAATTGTTGACCCAGAAAGCGACGCCGATCACAACTACTATAATGGCCAGAGCGGCAAGGACTTCATTTCTGTATTCGCGCCACATTCTCCCGCGCCCGATCTTCTCGGGATCTTTTCTCTTCTCTGTGTCCGCCATCAGATTTCCTTTGCCTCGAAATCATTGAACTATTATGAACAACATTCTCCCTATTATTAAGAGAATGTTACGTATAAAGTATACTATGTTTCGAATAATTTGCAAAGGCAATCTAAGCACAGAGACCGCCATTCACATTTTCGAATGACGGTCTCACAGGGAATGCTCATCTATGTTTAGTTCAGTTCAGTTTGGAATATCCGAAGCTGTTGCAGATCGCGTCGATCGGAATGTGGTCCTTGCACATCTTGCACTCCGTGGCGTTGTAGCTGCGGTAATCCGGAAGGTCCTGGATCTTATACAGGGAATGGACCTGCTGGCCGAAGATCTTCGTGGGCACTGAGAAGATCGCGGTGATTCCTACCACCGTGCCTCCGTAATAATCGATGCTCTCACCTGCGCGCAGGATCGTCTGGCCGGTGGTCGCCGAGGCAAGAAGGAGAAGTACATGCTTACCCTTGATCATCATCTCTGAATTCTCACGGAAGATCATCTGGCCTCGATTATCAAACTCGGGAGAATAGACATAAATTGTCTTGTGCGCGTTCATGGACATGATTCCGGCCTGAGTCAGCTCATCAGCCAGGTAGGCGCCGATGACTTCCATTCCGTCCATGCAGACGATGGTATCCACGATCGTCGTCGCCGCATAAGTGCTGGCCATCGCTCTCGCCGCAGCCTTGGCCTCACTCTGCCTGGTCTTCATGGTCGTCATGTCGATGTAATAGTTGATGTGGGAGTTTGGTGTTACAAAATGTCCGGGAATGACTTTCATAATAACGTCCGGAAATTTTCTCGATCTCATCTTTGTGTAGGTCTGCATAAACACCTCCGTTCTGCAGCCGCGCCTTTCGACACAGCCGAATTAACTGTTCATGTACTCTCTATCAGCTATTATACTATGCTTTTGCATCTTTTGCACAAAAAATCGCGTCGTTTCACTCATTTTTTAACCAAAATACTCAATTTTGCTGTTTTTACGGGGGCCGAAAGGACTTTCTCTTTTTTTTCGTAAAACTTTAGAAGTTTTTCATTCTTTCTAAAGAGTTTTATAACATCTATCGTGTATAGTATGTCTTGTAAACAGAGAGAAACATTTCCCCCTCTTTAAAAACTCTCAATGTTTAACAAGATTTACATTTCCCCCTTTCAAGACAGGGCTGCCGCAATGCGGCAGCCCTGTTTCGTTGTGCTTATCTCTGTTTTGTTTAAGGCTCGCATAGCGAGCCGCCGCGCCGCGTGCGGGCTGCCTCCCGGCAGCATCTTCCTTTCCGCACGCGTGTGCATAAATAAACTTCAGTCTATCTCCATCGTGGCCGCATCTTCCAGTGTCAGCTTTCCGCCCACCGTGCCTGCGTACCGCCCCTGCCTCTTGGCAATGTTGACGGTGATCGTCCCGCCCGGCTCCTCGAAGTTAAAGCCGTGGAAGCCGTCTTCCTTCTCCCGGCTCAGATACCAGGCCGCGGCCAGCGAACCGCTCCCGCAGGAGGATTCACAGCAGACCGAGTCGGACGCCGCCACATAGACGACAGGAGTCAGGCGATCGCCGCTGACAAACTGGACGCCGAAAGCGCTGTAGTTCTTCCCGAACTTGTCGATAATGCGCCTTGCGAACGCCTCGTCGAATTCCTTGTCCACGCAGATCATATGCGTGATGCCGCGGGATATGACGAGCGGATACAGCTGATCCGCCTCCTCGCCCACCATCTCGAGCATTTCCGGCATAGGCATCTGTGCGGCGCTGGTCTCCCGGTCGAGGTCACAGATCACTTCCAGCTGGTCGCGCGTGCCGCTCATCTCTATTTTGCAATGGTCGATGTCCTTCTCCCTGCACAGCAGATAGCCGAATGACCGCGCCGCGTTTCCGCAGAACTCGCCGCCGGCCATCTCCAGCCTGCCCAGGCTCTTTCCGTAGAGCGGGCGGGTCTCAAATCCGACCTGCTCGGCCCTGAGCGACGGATCCGCCATGATGGCGGCCGCGACCTTTGCACGCTCCGATTTCGGAACGCCGCTTCGCACGATCGCCGTTCTGTTGCCTGCCGGATCTGCCATTACCACTGTAAACTTCATGCTGTCTTACTCCTTCTGCTGATTGTCTTTATTGGTGAACTCTTCTCTAGATCCCGCGCCTTACCCGTTCTCCGAAAATCTGGCCAGGAACCTCTTCGTCCTCTCCTCCTTGGGATTGGAGATGACATCCTCCGGCTTGCCCTCTTCGACGATATAGCCGCCGTCCATGAAGATCACGCGGTCTGCCACGTCCCTGGCGAAGGCCATCTCGTGGGTGACTATGACCATGGTCATGTGCTCCTGGGCCAGCTGCCGGATGACCTTCAGGATCTCTCCGGTGAGCTCCGGGTCAAGGGCCGACGTCGGCTCGTCAAAAAAGAGAATGTCCGGGTTCATGCACAGCGCCCTGGCGATGGCGACACGCTGCTGCTGGCCGCCGGAGAGCTGCTGCGGGTAATATTTTTCCTTGCCTTCCAGACCCATCTTGACGAGAAGCTCTTTCGCTTCCTTTTTTACTTCCGCGGCGTTTCTCTTCTGCACGTGGATGGGCGCGTCGCAGAGATTCTTGAGCACGGTGTAGTGGGGGAACAGGTTGAACTGCTGGAACACGAGGCCAAAATAGCTCTTGATCTTCCTCAGCTCCGAAGCCGGCGCGTAGACCGTCTTTCCCTCTGCATCGTTATGCGCGGCAACTTCTCCCAGGTAGCTGAGCTCGCCGCTGTCCATGGTCTCCAGCATGGTCGCGCAGCGAAGAAGGGTGGATTTACCGCTTCCCGAGGGACCGATGATGGCCACTACTTCGCCCTCTTCCACGCTGACCGTAATATCGTTGAGCACCTTCAGAGTGCCGAAAGACTTGCTTACGTTCTTAATCTCAAATAAACTCATTTCCGCCCTCCGTCAGTTATAGTAGCTCAGCCGCTTCTCAATATAGTTCATAAAGAGCGTGACCACAAGGTTGAAGATGTAGTAGAATACGCCCGCCACAAACAGAGGCATGAGGCTGGACATAGCCGCGGATACCTGCTTGGCGTACGTGAACATCTCCTGATAGGCGAGCACGAAAGCCAGAGAAGTATCCTTTACCAAGGTGATGACTTCGTTGGTGACCGGCGGGATCGTCCGCTTGATCATCTGCGGGAAGATGATCTTGAGGAAAGTCTGCGCCTTCGTGTATCCCAGCACCGTGGCGGCCTCCGTCTGGCCCACGGGGATACTCTGGATTCCCGCGCGGAAGATCTCCGCGAAATAGGCCGCGTAGTTGATGGAGAAACCGATCAGTGTCGCGTACAGTCTCCAGCTCGTGGAGAGTTTGAGGCCGAACAGATAGTAGGGACCGTAGAACACCACGATCAGCTGCAGCATCAGAGGCGTTCCGCGCAGTACGGAGATGATTCCCTGAATCAAAATAGAGAGCGGCTTGAACTTGCTCATCCGCCCCAGCGCCACCAGTATGCCCAGAGGCATCGAGAACAACAGTGTGAAGAAGAATATGATCAGCGTTGCTCCGAATCCGGACGCGATCTGCTTAATGACAGTCAAAAGGCCCATAAATCCCCCTTAGCATGTGGTAGTGTTTTTTCGTAGATAAAGACCGCCTGCGCTCCTTCCCGGAGCTCAGGCGATCAAAATGAACGTATCTGTTCTTTCCGGCTGCTTTTCAGATCTGTTTACGATCTTGTCCGGATCTGTTTAAGGTCCTGTCCGGCGGCCGGTTCGTATTTGCGATCACTCAGTGATAAGCATATCCGGAAGATTGTCGTCCGCATAGTTCTGGGCGATCTTCATGACGGTTCCGTCTGCGAGCATCTCATCATAAGTCTCCTGGACCTGGTCCCTGAGCGCTTCATTTCCGAGCTTGAAAGCGATTGCGTACTGCTCTGTGGAGATGGGCTCGTCCAGAATACGGAAAGTATCGGGATTGTTCCTCATCTGGTAGCGGGCAACGCCGATATCTACCGCAACTGCTTCCACTGCGCCTGTCTTCAGGTCCATGAAGCAGGTGTCATAGCTGGGATTTCTCTGAAGCTCTTTGAATGATCCGGCGAGTTCTTTGAGCTCATCGCTCTTAAGAGCGTCCTCCGCGGAGGAGTTACTCTGCGCGATCACGACCTTGCCGGCGAGATCTGCAGGTGTCTGAATATCGGAATCGGCCGCGACTGCAATAACAATACTGTTATTGACATAAGGCTTGCTCCATGTATAGGCATTGATACGCTCCGGGGTTGAGTAAGTCATACCGTTCCAGATGCAGTCGATGGTGCCGCTGTCGAGCTCGGCGTCCTTGTTGTCCCAGTTGATGGGCTGCTTGACCAGCGTCCAGCCGCGGCGCTTGCAGAGCTCTTCCGCCAACTGCAGGTCAAAGCCCGTGTAATCGCCTGTCGCCTCGTCGAGGTAGCCGTAAGGCGGATACTCGGCGTCAAAACCGACGATAAATTCTGTATCTTCTGTACCTTCCGCTGCGGGCGCCTCTGCCGCTGCATCTGCTGCGGGTGCTTCTGCTGCGGGCTCTTCCGCTGCCGGCGCGCTGTCACTGCTTGCCCCTGTCGATCCGCCGCATGCCGCGAGTGAGATCGCCATCACGCCTGTGAGGAGCATTGCTGCAAACTTTTTCATCATCTCAAAATCCTCCCAAAAATGAAAACTGAATTCCTGCGGCGAAGCGCCTGCCTCCGGGCAGGTCACTTGAGCGTATCAGCGAGATAGCATACTAAAGTGCCGCATACTGTAGTATAGTATCACGCTAAAGTGCGTTTGTAAACACTATACGCGAACCAAATTGCAGAAAGAAAAGCCAAAAAAGCGGCTGCCGGCAAAAGTCCGCTCCGGTACAGGTGGACCATCAGATTCTCGCTGACCAGCACTCGGCAGCTGTCTCTGTTTTCGCTCTCGCCGACTCCTGCGAGTCCGCTGCTTCGGTTGCCGGCTCCGTCGATGGCGACGGCGCGCAGCGTCTGCCAGCCCTCTCCGGCCCGGATCGTGACCGGCACCTGGCCGCCGTTTCTGCCCATGATCTCATCCAGTTCCTTCCTGCTCATCACTTTTTTCTCTATGACGGCATCCTTTTCGTCCGTGATCAGGATCTCCAGTTCTCTCAGCTCCATGTTGTCCGACGGCACCAGATTCAGGACCAGACTGTCGGCCACAAACCGGCGCCCGTCCACATCTTCCCCGGCAAGGCGCACCTGCGGCGACGTCCTGTCCACGGCCCAGGTGGGAGAGTACCCCGTCCCTCCCCGGAACCTTCCGGGACTTCTGCTCAGATTCCCCGCCTCGTCCTCCGACTCGATCAGAATGCTGTATTTTCCCTCTTCGCAATAAGCCGAAGGCTCAATCTCGCAGATATACTTCATGCCTTTCGCGCTCTTCTCCTGCAAGACCCTGTAATCTGTGCCTTCTTCAAGGACCCGCGCGCCGGAATTCTTGTACAGCGTGATCTTCCTGCTCTTTACGGGCGACACGTTGTACTCGGCAACGACAAAAGAACTCTGCGCATCCGTATAATAGCCGTTCACGATCTCCATAGTGCCGGCGTCTTCCGAAAGATCGTAGACCGACCCGAACCTGTTCACGCTCAGATTTCTGCGGACCCGGCTCCGGTTTCCGGCGAGATCGCACGCCGTTCCGTACAGCACGCAGATTCCGTCAGCCGCCCTGTCTTCGGGCAGATTCGGCAGGATGACGGCGTCCGCCGCTCTCACTGCAGGCAGATCCGGCATGGCACCTTCTTCTTCGTCGTCCCCGGACGTCCCGCCCCTGCACTCCATCAGGGCTCCGCCGGCCGTAAGATTCCTCCAGGCCGCGTAAAGGGAGCCGGGGGCTATATTTTGGTCCTCACACAGCAGTACCGGCGAGATCCCGCTCCCATAGGCGCCCATCTCGCGCACCGACCCCCTGTCAAACCAGAGCCGCGGCGGCGTCATATCAATGACAAAGGGATCTTCATAGACAGGCACTGCGGTATTTCCCGCCAGATCCATGCAGGCGCAGTGAAGCGACCATTCTCCTTCCTCCGTAAAAGGCACCTGCGCCTCGTAGACATAGACCGGTCCTGTCGTCCGCCCGTCCCACTCCTGCGCTACTCTCCGTAGAGCCCTTGCGTACGGGAAAATCTGCACGGCGCGCTCATCCGGCGACAGATCCGTGATGCGGACGGTCGCGCAGCGCGGCCTGTTGTAATACATCCCGTTCCTCACATCTTCGTTGTCCCAGATCACCTCGATCCGCGGCGGAATCCGGTCGATCACAAATGCCTGCGGCGCCTCTCCCGCATAGGTCACCGACGCGGCGTTCCCCACTGCGTCCGTCCCGCTCACTTCCAGCGTGTACTCCCCGTCTGCGGCAAATCGGACTTCCTTAACCCACTGGTCTGTACCGCCCCGCCGCTTCCATTCTCCCTGCTGTGCTCCGGGCGCCGTCACGACCAGCTTCCCCGGGTCAAAACCTCGCTCCCGCACCTCGATCGTCGCTTTCCTTGCTCTGTCAAAATAGTGCCCATTCCGCACCTCATTGTTATCATAAGTGACATGGACCACCGGCGCGGTCGAATCGATCCCAAGCATCAGGCTCCCGCCGTCCCCCGGATCGGAGCGGTTCCCCGCGTTGTCCGTTGCGATAACCGTCACCTCTATGTCATTGCTCTCCCAATCGCCTCCCGCCGGAAGCTGAATTTCTGTGCGGAACCGGAAGACAGGTGTATAGTTGCCTCCATCTGTCCACTCTGCCGGGTTTACTTCGCCGATCGGTCCCGCCGGCGCCTCCTCTCCCCGGAACAACACCTCCTCCTTTACGGTTTTTCCGTTGATCTTCACCGCGCAGTATACTTCCCGCAAGCCGGATGCGCCGTGCTCCCTGTCCGGATCGGCCGCCAGGATCTCCAGATTAACCGCCCCATTATACAGGCTTCTTCCGTCCGCTGTCCCGGAACTGATCGGCGCCACCGCGCGCACCACAGCTGCAGGCGCATCGATATCCACTTCCGGCAGCTGCGTATCCAGATAAAAATCCACCGTCCTCTTAAGCAGAGCGGATACATTTCCGGCGCGGTCCCTCAATACCCAGTTTTCAATCCTGAAGACCTGCCCTCCATGGATCCAAATCTCACCCTTACAGTCGCCTTGGAACTTGTCCACACTCGGCGGCGCCTCGTTTCTCTCTCCCGCCGTGGACAAGAGTCTGCAGGAAGCGCTGACCGGGGAAGTATCGGACGCCGTGTACTCGATCACGGCTTCCCGCTCTCTCCGGAAAGGCATAAATCCATCTCCTGAAGAAGCCCATCTCATGCTGTGAGATGCCATTCTGCAGTAGACTTCTCCATCTTCATTCGCAATGCTGATTTCTCCCTTCGGAGCCGCCGTGTCGACCACCTTCCGTCCGGATATAAAAGTCCCTTCCTGCGCATTTACGCAGACAAATTCCGACATCTCTTTTTCCGCATTGCCGCTTTCGGTTCCCCCACCGGATCCGTCCGAATCGCCGCCTCCGGCGAGCACGAGCGGGTTTCCGGCCTTATCCGTTCCCGCGAATCCAAGCCTGTACACGCCGTCCGGCGTTCCCTCTCTGCCCGGAAACTTCCGCAGTGTCATAAGCACTTCTTCCGGGTTTCCTTCTTCGGCGCTTTCGCCCTCTTCACTGGCTCCGCTTCTTTCGCCGGAATTTTCTCCACTGCCTTTGCCGCCTTCTTCGGCGCTCCCGCGCCTCACCTCGCACTCTTCCCGGACCGCTTCGCCGGGGCCCGGCGTCACTTCCTCGCAGCAACTCCCGCCCGGGACCTCTGAAAAGGCGGTCCGCATCTCGATCCTCCCGGGCTCCAAATTGGCGTCGATCACTCTCAGAGTGATCGTGATCGCCGGCACTCCGTCCCCGTATTGCGCCGAATCTTTTCCAAAATATACAATGTCCTTCTCTGCATCAATCCCCGCCGGGTTACCGATGGGCTTGTTTATGCTCGCCTGCGCCACCGGAGAAACCGTATCCCGCACGATTCGTGATCCGAAACTGCAGCTTTGCTCGTCCGCCTGTTCTGTCCGCGCGGTTCCATCCGTCTTTTCACCTATGCCGGCACCCGACGAATCCGGCTCGCCGGGGCCCGTCTCGCCTGCGGGTGCTGCCCCCGGCACGTCGGCGCCTGTCATTCCGTCCTCCACCGCCGACAGGAAAACCTCTCTGACAACCAGCGCGTTTCCGGCTCTGTCCCGTCCGAAAGCGCCAAACTGCACCGCCCGGTCTTCCTCCACAAGAAAAGTCCCTTCTCCGCACGCAAGCGCGGCTCCGTTTTCTTTTCTCATGAGCTTGAACTGTCCCGGATCCACTGTCATTTCCGCGTCGGCACATTTATCGCTCACGCGCAGCGACACCTCAATATCCCCGCCAAAATAGTAAGCATTCTTATCGCTCTCGGCACCGCTTTCCTCCGTCGCTGGCTTTATTTCGCCGCTGCCTTCTGTCGCTGACTGGGTTTCGCCGCTGCCTTCTGCCGCAGTCTGTGTGCTGCTGCTTTCCCGGTACCGGAAGCCTTTCGCATCACTTCTGTAGCAGATCTCGCCGACCGGCGCCGTCCGATCTAAAATTTTCCGTCGCGCCCAAGCTATTCCCCGGTCTGTCACAGCCGCTCCTTCCGCATCCTGCGTGCATTTGCACTCCGGAGAGAGCAGGAGCGGATTTCCGGCCAGGTCCTCGCCGGATATCAGCCAGCCGCTGTAAGTTCCCTCCGCCGAAATGGATGCGGCCGCCTCTGCTCCCTGTCCAGTGATCTGCCTGGTGGCAGGAGAACTCTCTCCTTCCCCCGCCTGAAAACAGTATTCCATACTCCAGGAAACCGGACCGACGTCCTCTATTTTGACGCGGGTGATCTGCCTCTTGTCGCTGTAGTACAGGTCCGTCCCGTCATAGATCGTCTTCGCGGGGATTTCCGTCTCCTGTTCGCCCTCGCAGCTGAAGGAGCGTATTTCCGTGATGACAGGAGGCTTTGTGTCAAGCACAAAGCCAAGCTGCGCTTCGCCCTCATTTCCGGCCGCGTCGGCGGCCACGGCAGAAACATGGATCATGCCGTCGGCAAGCTCCGTGATCTCCTCCGTTCCGATCGTGATTCCCAGTGACGCTTCGCCTGCGTGGGCCTCCATAGTTTCCTCTTCTTCCGCTTCGCCCGAGGGCGCCTCCGATTCTCCTCCCGCTTCTGCTGCAGCGTCTGTACTGTACTCCCTGCGGATCTGTCGGCCTTGCGAGTCTTCAATCACAATCTGATAAGAAATGATGCCTGTATCGCCCTCCCTGTCATCCGTAAACCGTACGCGAATCCCGGCATTGTCCTGTCTGCAGTAAATGAGTCCGTCCTCGTCTTCCTTTGTCTCCTCCGTCATCTGTATGGAAACGATTGGGACCTTCTCGTCCGGAACAGGCGGATCTTCCTCGGACCCGGGTTCTTCTTCCGGCGCCTTTTCCACCGTTTCATTTGTTCCTGCCGCCCCCGCCTGCTCCGTGAGCTCCGCCGCTTCGGAACTCGAGGCTGCATTTGCGCCATCGTCTGCAACCGGTACTTCTGCAGCCGGCGCTTCTGCTGCCGACACGCTCTTTCCGATCACCAAAATCCATACTCCTGCGGCGGCAAGCAGCAGAATTCCTTTTCGCCTTCCCGCATCAGATTTCAGCGTGCTCCGAAGCCTGCCGCCCAGTTCCTCGCGAAGCACAAGAATTCCCGCCGCCACGATGGCCGCCCCCGCCGTGATCAGGCACAGAACCGCCATGACTTTGCTGATTTCTTCCCAATAACTCCAAATATTCATTCATACTCCTCATTTTCGCCTCTCCGATTTGCTTTTATTACTGTTTCTGTTTCCTGCCCTACAAGGAATCTATCGCCATCCGCAGTTCCTCCCGGATCCGCTCCGGGACCTGCACCCGGCCCTTTTCCAATTCATCCATAAATTCCACTGCCGCCTCTGTCACCTCCTTCATCGCATCCGGGTCCGCTCCGGCCGCCTCAAATCGGCCCGGAAAAAGCGCCACTTCCGTCACCGCCGCCCTGCAGACCGCCGCCGCGAAGATCCCCTCTCCCGACCTGGTCGCCTCCTTGATGGCGGCCCGCTCCAGCACTCTCCATCCTTCGATCCTCTCCCGCGTCCACGTCTCGCTCAGCACCACTCCCATGGCCTCCGCCACCTTCCTCCCTTCCCCCCACAGACCTGCCGCCCGCCCCGCATTTTCAAAGGCCGCTCTCGCCGCCTCCATCCCCCCTTCCCAACAGGCAAAATAGCACCACCCCGCCTCCATCTCAAACCTCGCATACTCTCCCGGCCTCTTTTCCCTCATTCGGCCGACACTGTTCGCCGTATAGAAAACACTCTCCAGCGCCTCTTTTTCCTCCCTCGTGATGACATAGTCTCCCATCAGCTCTCTCAGAAAAGCCAGATGCGCCTCCGAGTCCACCGGCCGCGCTCTCACAGCCCGCCTGTAGGCTTCTGTCTTTTCGCTCAGTCCACGCACTTCTTGTGCATTCCTTATCAGCAAACGGTACTCCCTCTCGCCCGCCTCCGCCGATGATGCGGCCAGCATTCCGGAACAGACCAGAAAGATCACGGCCGCCCCAATCAAAAGAGTGAATTTTCTCCACATTGTGTCTGCATGAGCTGTCCCTGCACTTGTTCCGGCTGCACTTTCTGCACCGATCATTGCGCCATCGGTGCCTGTTCCGGCTGCGCTTGGTCCATTGATCCGTACGCCATCAGCTCCCGATCTGCCTGCATCTGCCCTCTCGCACAATCGAATGACGCCCAGAAGCGCTTTCTCCAACTCCGTGCAGGACGAGTACCGCATGGACGGGGCGACACTGCAGCAGCGGAGCAATGTTTTGGCCATATAAGAGAAGCTGCGGGGGGCCCGCCCTCCTGCGGTCGCGCCACCGAACTCTTCAAGCGGCCTGAGCCCGGTCTCGAGGGGCGGCCGGCCGGTGATCATATGGTGCAGCACTGCGCCGATCCCATAAATGTCCGTTCTCTCATCGGACTGCTCCCACCCACCGTACTGCTCCGGCGCCGCATATCCCTCGGTGCCTAGCCGGCTGGTGTCCTTCCCAGCGCCTTCCCTGTATTTTCTGACTGCGCCAAAATCCACCACAACCAAGGTTCCATCCGAACGAACCAAAATATTGGCCGGCTTGAGGTCGCGGTAGATCATGGGCGGATTCATCCGGTGAAGCCTTCCCAGAATGGCACACAGCTGCACGCCTGCTTCCGCCGCCTTGCGTATGCTGAATTGTTTTCCTTCCTCCAGGATCTGCTGCAGCGACCTGCCTTCCACATATTCCATAACAAAGCCTGCAAAGTCTCCGTTTTCGTCACAGACGCACTCAATAAAGGTTGGGATTCCCTTCTCGTTAATATGTTCCGCGTAGCCGCTCTTTTCGATGTCTCGTTTTTCCTGGCTACTCTTTTCCTGGCTACTCTTTTCATGGCTGCTCTTTTCATGGCTGCTCTTTTCATGGCTGCTCTTTTCCGGGCAGCTGCTGGCTTGATTCTGCGGGTCTTTGCCAAGCAATTCCAGAACTGCGGCTTCTGCCCGCAATTGTCCTGCAGCTTCTTGCAGGTCTTCCGGTTTGCTGCCGCCATCCCTGCGCAAGATCTTCATCGCACAGATCTTCCCGCCGGCTCTGTCGGCCACTAAATAGACGATACTTGTACCGCCGCGACCAAGCTCCCGGAGAATCTCAAATTGATCCACAGATCTCAGATTCTCATTAGCATTTTTATTCAATTGTTTACTCCTCGAATTAGTCCGCGAACAGCGGAATGAACAGAAGCTGCGGATCAGATTCTGCAGCTTCTGAAGAAGCCCGTTCCCTGAAGCTGATCAGAGTCGGGCATCAGACACCGGTCTCCGTTGGATACCGGTGAGATAGATTTATTATCGAATAGATAACCGTTGAAAGTCAAGGCTGGATTTGGAGCGCGATCCGTGCGCAGGACTGGAATGGCAGTGCAGATCACCTCACCCGCGCAACATCAACTGCATCCCGACATCAAAGGCCCTCCCCTCAACGCACTCGCTGAGCCAATACGCCATCGTCACATCGTCCTGCGTCCGCAGCGTAAATTCCGGCTGGCGGACCGCCGTGTGAATCGTGCCGCCCTTGTACATGGAGAGCGGCCTGTGCCACTCGTGAATAAAGAAGGAAAACTCCGGACTCAGCTTTCGAAGCTCTGCAATCATTTTCTGCATCTGCCGGTAGTAGTCCTCCTGGATCTGCGTGTCCGTGTTAAAGACCTTGTTGGTCATGTCGTTGTAAAACGCGCTCAAAAGATAGTCCGTCACCGAGCCCGAATACAGATACCGAAACCGACTGCCCTGGCGCCTGCAGACGCCGCGATACCATTCAAGGGTCAGATTTTTGCCGCCCACGTCCTTCCACAATTCCTCCCTTGCATTCCAGACGTCTCGCAGCGTGTGCTTCCAGTTTTTGTACAAGAGCTGGGCGCTGTCCGAGAAGAGTGTCACATCGCGGCAGGCCGGATAGAATTCGCCGACGATCTGCTCCGCGAGAGCGGGCACAGCGAAGGCCCCTGCACTCTCCCCTGCGATCAGAAGCTTTTCTGCGGTGGGAAAGAGTTTCTTGCCGTATCGCATCGCCGCCATGAAGTTCTCATATCCGTGAAAATAGAGAACGGCCTCATCTCCCTTTTTTGCCGAGCCGTCTTCGCTGTCCTCGAGAACATGGTAGATAAACCGGTTGTTTCCCACGTGCATATCGCCGGTCGCATAGGTAATGATCACAAAATTCCAGTCGTCAAAGGGATTATCGCCCCCGTTTTTCGTGATGCCGACATTGATGTTCATGACCTGCGTAAAGAGCCGGAGATTATTCCAATAATAGTTGGGAAGCCACGCCGCGACGCTCCCGCCGTTAACGGGCCGGGCCGCCATGTATTCGTTGATGGCGATGCCTCCGCCCGAGAAAAAGACGCAGAGCTTATCCGTCGTTCCCTTCCTCACATAAATATGATAGTCGGATCCGTCGGCGCACTTTCCTTCCGGAATCGGCACTTTGTACCACACTTTCGCGGCGGGCTCGCCCACCAGAATGGGAGCTTCCTGCCCCAGCTCATAAATTCCTTTGGAAATAGATTCCTCGACCAGGTTTCCGATCCGGACCATCCAGTTCTTTTTGTTTTTTCCGTTTTCCATAAACAATCCTGTTAAAGGTTGAATAGCTTCTGTACCGCGCTCCTGAGATCCCTGAAGCGGAAGATCACGGCTGCGCAGGCCTCGATTAGCAAAAGCGCCATGCTCGCCACAGCCGGGAATTTGACGGGATTCATATTCGTCAGTACCGGAATGATCTGCAGCATGGACAGCAACATCGTCACAAAAATATATATAATATACTCTTCCAGCCTCAGCTTCGCGCCCCGGCCCACCGCGATCGTAACAAAGACCAGCAGGACAAATCCGATCGGAAGCACAAAAGCCACGGACCAGCCGTGCCAGCCTGTCAATGCATCTGTCAAAAGACAGACCGCCATGGCAAGATACGTCTCGACTGTCAATGTTTTGATCAGGTTGTTGCGATAGTATATGCCTACCATCAGATCCCCCCAGGCGATCAGCGCGCCCAGGATCGCAAACGGAACCCACGGCAGATCAAAGTTGTAGAGGAGCTCCAGGGCCAGCATTATGATAATGAAAGTCAGCAGGCAGAAGGTCGCCACTTTCACTACTGACATGTGCGTAAACCTGTTTCTCTGCAGTACGGGAAAGGCGCCCGGCTCAGGATCCCCGGTCAGCCTGCCGCCGCACAGCGGGCACTCGGTCTTGTCGCCCTTGATACTGATCCTGCATTTGGAACAATACTGCATTACGGCGCCTCCTTTCCGGCGGGATCCGCCTCAGCATGCGCAGCCGGCACAGCCCGGTCAAAGTCATTGCTCTCCAGCACGACCTCGATCCCCATATCCACCATCTCCCGGAAAAAGTCCCGGATGACCGGCTGCTGGATAAAAGCGGAGGCGACGCCGAAGACCAGCGCGTCTTTGAAAGAGCACAGGCAGACCTGCACCGAAGGCGCTGCCATAAAGCAGCTGAACTTCTGAATATAAGGTTCCATCTCCTCAGGAACCGAGATCTTTCCCACATTTGAGATCGTTCCGGTGATTCCCCGCTGCGTCTTTGCGTTGATCGCCGAAATGACCAGATTTTTAATCGGAAGCGGCACTACTTTGACCGCGATGTTGTGCTCCAAAGCCGCGTAGGAATTCATCGTCAGTTCGATCTGGTCCAGCCGCAGCTGTTTGCTGAAGGATTCCCGCACGACTGTGATGATGCTCTCAAGCGTCCCGTCGTACAGGGCCGGATCGAAGACCACGTTGATGACGCCGAAGAAATTGCGCGCCGTCTCGGAAGGAAAATAGTTGCGCAGGTTCACCGGAACGCTCAGCACAATGGGGAGCTTCCTGTCGCGCACTGACATCTCCCCGAGCGCCGCCTTGATGAACAGCGCTGTGCTCAGCTCCGCCACCGTCGCGCCGCGCTCCCTTGCCGCAGCAAGAAAGGAGGCCACGGAGACAGTTCCCTCCAGAAGGTGATTCTGCAGGTTCTCGTCCCGATCTCCGCGCAGATGATAAGCCCTGGCCGGAGTCGAATTCTGCCCCTCGGGTTTTCGCTTCTCTTTTTTGTAATACTTGCCGAAGGCGTCGTCCTGCCGGTCGCTCCCCGCCGCCCTGCTGACGGCCATCTGCAGCTGCTCCACCCCGTATCGGATCCGGATATACTCCGTCAGGATCGCCTTGAGAAATTCAAAGGCCCCTGTCCCGTCCGTCAAAACATGGAACATCTCCAGGTTGATCCGCCGCCCGTAATAGTTGACCCGATAGAGCAGGTCTCTGCGCCCCTCTCTGTAGATCGTATCCAGTGCGGGCAGATTGTCCGGCGTCACTTCCACGTCCAGACCACTCTGGTCGAGATAGTACCAGAACATCCCTTCTTTCAAAATACTGCTGAAATGAGGAAACTCCCTCGCCGCGGATGTCACGGCGCCCTGCAGGATCTCCGGGTCCACCTCTTCCTTCAGCTCACAGGTGATTCTGAAAACTCTCGAGTCGGAGCCGCCTGTCGTGGAGGGCACTATTTTGGCGGCGTTATCCAGTTGATACCATTTTGTCTGTGCCACTTTTCATCTCCTGTAAACTGTTGCCCTGTCTGCCGGAAAACTCCGCCGGACGGCGTCTCAGCGTCGCTTACTTGCCGAGGAAACGGAAAGGCTCCTCGTCCACAAGGAAGTGCATGAGCTGATAGGCGCACATGATGGCCACTTTCTCCTCCTTGAGGATCCTGCGCACTTCGTCGCGGTCCGCCAGGACAATCTCGATATTCTCGCTGGCCTCCATGAAGCGGTCGCTGATCTCGCCATCCGTGTACCCGTAAACGGTCGCGCAGGACTCATCAGTGAGGCCCACTGTCGTGAAGCGGGGCTCCTCGAACATGGGATCCACATCCAGGGGCGTCAGCTTCAGGCCGGTCTCCTCGTGCATCTCCCGGATGGCCGCCTCGCGGTAGTCCTCCCCTTTTTCCACAAGTCCCGCCGGGAACTCGTAGACATAGTCGCCGATGCAGAAGCGGTACTGGCGGATCAGCACGACTTTGTCGCGCGCCGGTCCATAGATGCTGTAAATAATCACGCCGTCCGGATGATTTTCCCCGGTCCGGATCTTGAGCTCGCTCTCGTTTTTGGCGCGGGAAGCGACGTAGTAATGGGACTGTCTGCCGTTCTTGTGCGTGACGTCCAGGTCGTAGAGATTGACAAATTTGTTGCTTGTCTTCTGTGTGATCTTGTCAATGGATACCATCGTGTTGTCCTCCTGATTTATTGAAGTACATGGCTCGCGGGACGAGCCGCGCAGCCATGCACCTTACCTTCAAAACTCGCGGGGCGAGCCGCCGCGCCGCGTGCTCCTTAACTCTGAAGCAGCCCCGTCAGCTCTCCGTTTGCCAGAATGCTCAGCCTCCTGGTCGCCCTCGAGACCGCCGTATACAATCTGTGTCTCGCCAGAAGATCGTCCGGATACATCTTCGCGTCCGCATCCGGCAGGATCACGCCGTCAAATTCGAGGCCTTTCACCAGATCGAGGGTGATCAGAAAAGTCCCTTTCCCCGGCAGCGCCTGGTTGCGGCTGATTACCTGCGGCGCCTTGTCGCCCAGAAGTTCCCTGATCTTCTCAAGGCTCCCCCTGTTTCCGCAGATGATGGCCGTGAGCCCTTCTTCCTCCTCTGCGGCATTGATCAGCGCCTTCAGTCTCCGCAGATAGTCGTCGCTGTCCGCGCAGCCCATTTTCACCGGCGCCGTGCCCGGTCTCTGCACCGAGGCCGTATTGATCCGCTTCTCCCGCGGCAGAAGTCCCGTGAAGATCTCCGTGATCTCCGGCGACGACCTGTAGCTTGTGAGCAGCGGCAGTTCCACCGCTTCGCGGCCCTCTTCGCCGAACAGTTCCCGGATCTTTTCAAAGGACACCGTCCCCGGCCGGATCGCCTGGAACTCGTCTCCCAGCATCATAAACTTCGCTCTGTCAAAATATCGCCGCAGCACCATGAGCTGAGCCGCCGTGTAGTCCTGCACCTCGTCGATCATGACGTATTTCACGTTTTTGTCGCCCATTCCGGTCAGCAATATTTTGAGCCAGATCCATTCCGCGCTGCTCAGCTTCTTTCTCTTCGTGAGCCTCATGCCGATCTTCTCTATATCAAGAAACGAAAAATGCTCGATCGCACTGAAAGCGCCGCCGAATTCGTTCCTGATCCGGTTCTGCTCCCGCATGCCGGGCTCGTCCGTCTCCGCGTAAGGGTCCATGCTGTTGAAAGCGGCGCTCCCGGCGGATTCTGCCTGCTCTCCGCCGCTTCGCTTTTCATTCTCATCCCGCTCCATCCTGCGGATCTTGACCCGGGCGATCTCCGACAGCCGGTCAGCGAGAATATGAAGAAGCCGGACGCCGGTCTCGATCTCTGAAAGGCTGTCCGCGACTTTCGCGATCTCTCTGCGGCTGAGGACGCATCTGCCCTTCTGCATGATGGGCCTGAAATCCTCCTCCTCGAGGCGGAGAGACTTCAGGGTTTTCTCTATTTTGCGCAGATCCGATTCCTTTGCAGGCTCGAAGGGACCCTTGTCGGGCGCCTTGGCGATGTGGACAAAGTCCCTCCAGGTGATGGTCCTGGGATTCTCCTCGCCCAGATCCGGCAGCACCTGGTCGATATACTGGCGGAACACCGGGTTGATGGTCAGCAGATAGACCTGCTCCGGCCGCAAATTCTCCCTCTGCCGGTAAAACAGATAGGCGATCCTCTGCAGCAGTACGGACGTCTTGCCGCTTCCCGCGATTCCATTGACCAGGAGCACGGGCACATCGCTGCAGCGGATAACCGCGTTCTGCTCCTTCTGGATCGTCGCGGTGATCGCCTTCATCTTGTCCGTACGGTGGCTGGCCAGCGACTGCAGAAGCAGCGGGTCCTCGATCGCCACCTGCGTGTCAAAAAAGGAATACAGCCTGTCCTCTTCCAGGTTATACTGCCTGCGCAGCTGCAGGTCCACGTCTACGCGCCTGCCCTCGACCATGTAGAAGGTCCTGCCGTTGTCCTGGTTGTAATAGGTCTCCGCGATGGGCGAGCGCCAGTCGATCACAAGATGCTCGAAGGCGTTCTCCGACACTCCCGCGCTTCCAATGTAGTAGTCCTCCGGCTCTTCTTCCGGGTTAAACTGCAGCGTCACTCTGGCAAAATAGGGCGCCTTCAGCAGTCTTTTGACCCTGCCCAGTTTCTCTTTCGCCGCGTCCTGCTCGATATTGTACTGGTCAATGGAGTGGCTCATCGCCTCAAACTCAATATAGGTCTCCATGGAGTCCGTATCGCTGTCAAAATTCAGCGACAGGTTGCTCCTTATATCCTTCTTCTCCTGCGCGGCCTTCTCCGAGATCGACTTGATCTTCTCCTCCAGCTCACTTTCCATCACGCGCAGCCTGCCGTGCGTCTGCGTCAGGTGGGCCTGCTCCTCTTCAAATATCTTCTTCTGAATTCTGTCCTGTTCGTTCACGCGTCACTCCGTTTTTCTTGTGGGCGCCTTTTCAGCGGCGGAGAGCCGTGTCTGAAAGGCTGGTACATAATATTTAAGTATACATCTTCCGGCAAAAATAAGAAAGATTGCGGTGAGCATCTGTACCGCGCTTCGTTCTGGATATATAATATTTTCATTGAATGTAGAAGCAATATGTTCAGATTTAAGGCTGTGCCGTGCAGCCGCTTGCACAATGATCAGCCGATTTGCGGCCACCGGCTCAAGGAGCAATCACCGTGCAGCCGCCCGCTCAATCAGCAATCACCGCGCAGCCGCAAAGGAGTTCTCCCATGCCCCAGTACAAAATCAATCCCGACCTCAGACAACCCGCCTACCTGCAGCTCTATAACCAGATCCGCAATGATATCACGAGCGGAATCTGTCCCTACCACAGCAAGCTCCCTTCCAAGAGATTCCTGGCCTCGGAGACCGGCACAAGCGTGATCACGGTCGAGCACGCCTACGATCTTTTGGCAGACGAAGGCTACATCGAGTCCCGGGAGCGCAGCGGGTACTATGTCATCTACAAAGAAAATGAATTGTTCCCTGTCGCCCCCTCCACCGGAGACGGCGGGCAGGTGGGCCTTGGCTCCGCAACGGGTTTTGGCTCCGCAACAGGCCTTGTCTCTGCAACAGGCGGCATACGTCCTGCGAGTGGCAGCACGGCGCCTGCTGGTGTCTCTGTGAATGCGGGGCGTATCGTTCCGGTTAGCGGCAGCCCGGCGCCTGCCGGTGCCTCTGCAGCCGACGACGGCGCCTTCTCCGACCTCCATGAGATCACCGATATTCCTATCCGCGGCCCGATCGTCACCCCGGAGCAGGAGCAGTTTCCCTTTAACATTCTTGCCCGAAAAGCCCGCAAAGTCCTGTCCGAATACGGCGAATCCCTTCTTGAGCGCTCACCCAACAGCGGAACCGTGCTCCTTCGCGAAGCGATCGCCCGGTATCTTGCCCGCAGCCGCAGAATAAACGTGAGCCCCGATCAGATCATCATCGGCTCCGGTTCCGAATACCTCTACAACTTGATCGTCCAGATTCTCGGCCGCGAGCGCACTTTTGCGTTGGAGGATCCCTCCTACGAGAAGATCCGGCTCGTCTACGAGGCCAGCGGCGTGCACTGCGAGCTCCTGCCCATGGACCGCGAAGGCGTTCGCCTCAGTGCCCTGCGGTGCTCGGAGGCGACCGTCCTGCACGTCACGCCCTTCAACAGCTATCCCAGCGGAATTACCGCCACAGCCTCCAGGCGCGCAGGTTATATCAAATGGGCCGCTTCCAAAGACAGATACATCATCGAAGACGACTTTGACTCCGAGTTCTCCATGTCCACCAAGGCGGAGGACACCCTCTTCTCCCTCGAGCCGCAGCGAAGCGTGATCTACATGAATACGTTCACGCGCACCATCTCGCCGGCGGTCCGCGTAGGTTACATGGTCCTTCCGGCCGAACAATGTGCCGCCATGTTAGAGAAGATTTCCATCTACTCCTGCACCGTTCCCGTCTTCACCCAGCACCTTTTGGCTGAGCTGATCGACAGCGGCGACTTCGAGCGTCACATCAACCGCGTGCGGCGCCGCAGGCGTCGAGTGTGACAGGGGGACGTATCAAGTGACACATTTTTTATGAAAAAATGTGTCACCAGTGTGTCAGGGGGACGTATCCGCTGACACACCTTCAAAAAATGTGTCAGGGGGACGTATCTGCTGACACACATTCAAAAGAATGTGTCAGCGGATACGTCCCTGTGACACACCTCCAAAAAAATGTGTCAGCGGATACGTCCCCCTGACACGCCTGACACACAAAAAAAACCGGGACCGTGAGTACGGCCCCTTCGTCCGACTCACGCCCGGATCATTTGATATCGCTCGCTGCCGAGCACGCGGAGCATGTGCTCCATCGGCGTAATATTCCCGTTATAACTGTGCTCCATTCCACATGTCGAGGCCCCGCTCGACAAAGCTGTTCCCAGCGTATCCGCCCTAACCGGCGTCTGCATCTGCCAGCTGTTCACATTGTGGAACACAATGGCAGGCATCTGATAACCGTTCATTTCAAACTGCTCTTTGGCGTTATCATACACTGTGCTGTTCGCGTCATGCACGCACCAGTTAAATTCCATATCCGAAAAAATATAGATCACCGACGGCAGTTCTTTCTGCTTCACGTTGAATTTCACCGCGGTTTGCAGGATCAGGTCAAAAACAGCTTCCAGATTCGTGCTTCCGCCCCACGGCAGTGTACTGATATACCTCAGTTTGTCGCGCAGGTTCGCGCCTTTGATCTCAACAAGGTGCGGCGTGCTCTCGAAGGTGATCAGGCGATTGTGGAAATATCCCCTGCACCTTTCCGCGCAGTACAGTCCCATCGACTGCGAGATCAAAGCGGGCACCAGCGCCCCCCTGCCACAATACATGGAGCCCGATGTATCAACAACGCTGATGGCATTCGCGTCAGCCACTGCTCCCGGCAGATGCTTCCACAGCAGTTCTAACGTCTCCTGCCCCTCGGGATTCGCCGAGAACTCAAAATAGTACTTGGAAAAGAAAGGCCTCAGCACTTCATACGGAAACAGCGTGCCCGCATGGATCTTCTTTTCCCCCGCGCCCACGCCAGTCAGGAACTCCTCATAGCGTTTCCCGTCCTGACGCTTGAACGCCTTGCGATACTTCAGCATCGCCTGCGCCGGCACAGCCTCGTAATTGACCTTGTCCGGCTGCTTTTTCGTCAGCTGGCACTCCGTCAGTCCGATGCGCGCCCGGAGCGCCGTCACCCGCCGCCGATACTCTTTTTTGTCCATCTCCAGTGCGCTCATCAGTCTCTGTGCATTCCTGCGTGTGCGCGGGCTGGAAGTGTTATCCGAAGGCATCCACTTTGCCAAAAGAGAGATGTGCGCATTTTCTTCTCCCCCCTTCCGGCGTTTCAGCGCGTCCTCATCTTCTTCCAGCTGCTTCCTGATTATCCGGACCATCTCTGTCTGGGCCGGTGTATCCAGAAGACAAAGCAGATCGTCCCATCTTCCAAATTCAGCTATGTAAGGTACATTCTTTGCGGCAGATTCCGGCCAGACGGTTGCCACGTGCCGCAGCAGTGTGCGAAAAAGCTTTCGCTCGCCCATACCGCCTCGAATATCGCGCAGATAAAAGAGCAGCTTCATCGCAAGATCCGGTTTCTCAATGTACGCTCGTTCAAAGAGCTTAATCTGCTCCTCACGGCTGCGATACCGCATTCCGCCTGCCACGGCAAAGAAGTCCAGACATGCATCGCCGCTGCTTCCATGCGTTTTGGCTCCATTGAGCGTAAGTGTATAATCGGCTTCTTCTGCCAGCTCGTCCCAATAGTTCATCCGGTATCCTCTCTGTTTCGGAATATTTTGGCAGAGAATGGATCCCGTCGCCCGGACGCTGTACCGCTTGCAAATCCTTCTCTTGCACAGTGGTTTTTCCTCTGACAGCGCTGCTGTATGCGCCTTTATCCGGCCGGTAAACCTTTGTTCACCATCAAGCCTGTTCTCTGCCTGGCTTCTTTCTCAGAACTTTATTGTTCCCTGTCGATGATCTTATGATAGCAGAGACAATGACCGGTTTCCCTAAACCTGTCGTTTAAGTTTGATAAGGCCGGTTTTTCGGCTGCAGATTCAATGCTGCTGTCAGCGCCATAACAGCATGTCTGATTCGACACCCCCTTGTCACAAATATCAAAATGTGTCACTTGATACGTCCCCTTGACACAGATTTTATGATATGATTAGCATCGATATTTCGTAACTGACAGAAAGGAACTGAGCATGAGCAAAACAAAAGTATACATAGACGGACAGAGCGGCACTACCGGCCTCCAGATCTTTGACAGGATCGGATCCAGAGACGACCTGGAACTGATGCGCATCGACGAGGACAAGCGCCACGACAACGAAGAGCGCCGCAAATTCCTCAACGCGGCTGACATCGTCTTCTTATGTCTGCCTGACGCAGGCGCCATCGAGGCCGTCTCCCTGATCGACAATCCGAACGTCCGCGTCATCGACGCTTCCACCGCGCACCGCACTGCTGACGGCTGGACCTACGGCTTTCCGGAGCTCTCCGCCGACCAGCGCGCCGCCATTGCGTCCAGCCACAGGGTCGCCAATCCCGGCTGCCACGCAACCGGCTTCATCTCCTGCGCGGCTCCCCTGATCCGCATGGGCGTCGTCCCGGCCTCCTATCCGCTCACCTGCTTCTCCCTGACCGGCTACTCCGGCGGCGGCAAGAAGATGATTGCGAACTACGAGTCCCCCGACAAAGCGCAGCCCCTGTTCGCGCCCGGCATCTACGGCCTGACTCTGAAGCACAAGCACATCCCTGAGATGTCAAAAGTCTGCGGTCTCGAGACTCCTCCCGTTTTCCTTCCTGTTGTCGACGACTACTACAAGGGAATGGCGACCACCATCATGCTTCACAACCGCCTGCTGCCCGGCGCTCCCACCGCGCAGGACATCTGCGAAAAACTGCAGGACTACTACAGAGACGCACACTTCGTGAGCGTCATGCCCTTCGGCACAAGCGGCACAACACTCTACGCCAATGAACTCGCCGGCACAAACCACCTCAAAATAGTGGTCTGCGGCCACGAAGACCAGACCAGCGTCACCGCCCTCTTCGACAACCTCGGCAAAGGCGCCTCCGGCGCCGCCGTCCAGAACATGAACATCATGCTGGGCATCGATGAGGCGACAGGGCTGGAGTGATTTGTTAGGGTGAGTTTAGTGCACGACCAAACGGGGCAGCCACATTTATCCAATGTGACTGCCCCGTATAACATCATCAATCTATCTTCTCTTCACTTCCATCCAGAATCCCTGTCTTCTCAAGCACTTCCGTGACATCACTGACCGGGATAATCGTAAGCTTGTCCCTGACCTCCTGCGGCACTTCGTCCAGATCATCCTCGTTTTCCTTAGGGATAAATACTGTCTGAATTCCTGCCCTTGAAGCCGCCATCAGCTTCTCGGGAAGTCCTCCGATCGGAGTGACTACGCCGCGAAGGGAAACTTCGCCCGTCATGGCGATCGTCGGCGCCACCGCTCTGTCAGAAACAAGTGAAGCGAGAGCCGTCGTCATCGTGATACCTGCAGAAGGGCCATCCTTGGGCACTGCACCTTCCGGCACGTGGATATGCAAGTCGTTCTCCTCGAAGAGAGAAGCCTTATCGGGGAACATCGACTTCACAAGGCTCACCGCGATCTGCACGGATTCCTTCATGACATCGCCCAGCTGTCCGGTAACGGTGAATTTGCCGCTGCCCTTAGTAAACAAGGTCTCAATGAAAAGGATTTCTCCGCCTGCAGCGGTCCAGGCAAGTCCTGTCACAATGCCGGGCTTCTTTTCTGCCAGAACGCGGTCATGCCTGACCGGCTTTGCATCGAGCATCTCGTGCAAATCTTCTTCCTTCACAACGATGGGTTCCATCTTCACTACGGCCGTCTCCGCAAGCGGCGCCGTGACGGTCTCCGTCAACGGTTCAGCAGTAGTTTCGGCGCCAGTCGAATCGCCGCCAGCTGCACTGCCGGCCGATGCCGCGGCACCCTGCTCGGCCGCTGCCGAAGCACCCGCCGTAGCAGCCCCGTCAGCCACATTGCCAGAAGCAACCGCCCCAGCCATCTTCGCCGCCTCCACCGCAGCCGCACCGAACCGCTTGGAGACCTCCACCGCCGCCGACCTGCACAGCGTATCAAGTCGCTTGCGCAGTCCGCGCACGCCGGATTCCATCGTGTAATTGTCGATGATCTTGCGGATAATGTCGTCCGAGATCACGATCTGCTCCTCCGTCACACCCATAGCCTTCATGGCCTTGGGAAGAAGGTGCCTGCGCGCGATCTGGAACTTGTCGGAAGCCGTGTATCCGTTGAAGCGGATCACTTCCATTCGGTTGAGCAGCGGCTCGGGGATCGTATCCACCGAGTTGGCCGTGCAGATGAACATGACGTTGCTGAGGTCATAAGGAACATTCATGTAATGATCCGTGAAAGTGCTGTTCTGCTCCGGATCGAGCACCTCCAGCAGCGCGGCGGCCGGATCTCCGTTGTAGGAGACGCCCAGCTTGTCCACTTCGTCCAGCACCATGACCGGATTGGAGACGCCGCTCTTCTTGATGCCGTCCATGATCCTTCCCGGCATAGCGCCGATGTAAGTTCTGCGGTGACCGCGGATATCTGCCTCGTCGCGCACGCCGCCCAGGCTCACGCGCACGTATTCTCTGTGAAGGGCTTTGGCGATACTTTGCCCGATGCTTGTCTTGCCGGTGCCCGGTGCGCCGACGAAGAGCAGGATCGAGCCCGCCTGTTCCTTCTTGAGATTCATGACGGCGATCTGCTGAATGATGCGCTGCTTGACTTTGCCCAGTCCGAAGTGGTCCTCCTCGAGCACCGCTTCCGCCTCCGACAGGTCGATGTCCTGCTGCGGCTCCGTCTTCCAGGAAAGTCCCGTGACAAAATCCAGATAGTCGTAGAGCATTCCCGCTTCCGTCCCGCCGTTGTTCTCCTGTTTGAGCCGGTTCAGGACCTTGAGCGCTTCTCCTTTGGCGGTCTCGTTCATGCCCGCCTCTTCGATCTTGAGTTCAAACTTGCGGATGTCCGACACCTTCTCGGGGTGCATCTCGTCCAGCTCGCGCTGCAGAAGCTCCATCTGCTTCTTGATCGCGTTCTCCCTGTAGATCTTCTGGTAATCCTCCTGCTGCGCGCTGGCAGCCTTGGTGGTCACCTTGGAGACCTCCATGAATTCGTAGACCGCTTTCTCGAGAAGCTCAAACCGCTTCTTGTGACTGTCCTGTGCCAAAATATCGTATTTCTCCTCGGCACTCATCTTGAACCAGATGGACATGGCGACAGCGACTTCGTTGATCGAATGGAACTGGTTGAGATAGCCCATGGCCTGCTCGCCCCACTCAAAGCCCTGCCAGCTCTCCTTCAGATCCGCCTTGAGGCGCTCGAAGTGTTCCTTCTCCACGTTTTCGTCCAGATCCTCGATCTCCTCGCAGCGCGAGATCGTCAGCTCGATCGTGTGGTCCGGGTTGATCCCGATCGTGTCGAGATGGACCCTGCCCGTTGTGCGGATCTCCACATACCCTTCCGGGTTCACTTCGTTGACATAGCCCGTCACGCCGATGGGGAAGAAACTCTCCTCGGTCATATCCTTGCGGTGCTCCTCTTTTTTGCACGATAAGAGCACGACCCGGTCGTTGACCTGCGCGTAACGGCGCGCCAGGTGCCTGTACTGATCCGACTTCAGATAGACGTTGGCGTCCGGCACCAGCAAAAGATTGTATATAGGAATTACTACCATTTCTTATTAAATCCTCCTTTGTTGTCAGCACTCTTTGCTGTTGAGTGCTAATTCCAGGGTAAAAAATTTGGCTTCACCGGGAAGCCGTTCCTTGACACTTGTCAATGTTTTGATATGATAGATAGTAGCATCGGCCTTGACAGTTGTCAAGGTTGTTCATATTCTTTTTAGAATTACGAGATTGACAGAGGATTACCATGTACGAAGGATGCAACAAGACTGCCATCGCCTCTCAGGCCGCGATTGCCGAAGCGCTCATAGAATTAATGAAGGATAAGCCCTATTCCCGCATCAGCGTGAGCGAAATCTGCAAGCGCGCCGGCGTCTCCCGCCAGACCTTCTATTCTCTCTTCGCCTCCAAGGACAATGTCATCTCCTTCATTCTCGAGCGAAAATACTGCTTCCGCCCGCAGGACCACGAGTGCTGCCGTTCCTCCATGACTCTGGAGGACATCTGCCGCGCCTACAGCCAGTACATTACGGAGCGCAGGGATATGATCGTCCTCCTCGTCCGCAACGATATTCTCTATCTGCTGCAGGACAGTCTTTACATTTCCTTCATTGAGTGCGAAGATTACTTACCCGGCTACCCCGCTCAGGACAGGGTCTATGCCGCCGATTTTCTTGCCGGCGGCCTGACGGGAATCGCGCGCAACTACGCACGTCCGGGCACAGTCACCTCGCAGCAGCACCTCGAGGAGATCCTTTACTCACTTTTCAGCGGTTCTTTCTTTCACTAAAGGAGATACATTTTTATGAACACAAATATCCAGATCGACCCTGTAAAAGACGGCAAAAGACTGCTCATGGTATGTATCGCAGCCTTCATCATGGCGCTGAACATCCGGACGCTGGTGCATACGGGCGGCCTGATCCCCGGCGGCGCCACGGGCATGACGATCCTGATCCAGCGGCTGGCGAAGCTCCTTCTCTCGGTCGACCTCCCCTATACGCCGGTCAACCTTCTGCTCAACGCGGTCCCGGTCTATATCGGATTTCGTTTTATCGGGAAGAAGTTCACCCTGCTCTCCCTTGTCATGATCATGCTGTCCGGCTTTCTCACCGACCTGATCCCCGCCTACACGCTGACTCAGGACATTCTCCTGATCAGTGTTTTCGGCGGCATCGTCAACGGCTTCGCGATCAGCCTGTGCCTTCGGGTGGACGCCACCAGCGGCGGCACGGATTTTATCGCGATCTACCTCTCGCAGATGCACGGCGTGGAATCCTGGAACCTGATCCTCGGATTCAATGCGGTGCTGCTCCTGATCGGCGGTTACTTTTTTGGCCCGGATAAGGCGCTCTATTCCATCATCTTTCAGTACGCGTCCACGCAGGTCCTGCATCTGATGCACAGAAACTACCAGAAAGTGACCTTCCTCATCGTCACCGACAAAGCGGAGCAGATCTGCGCCGGGATCCACGACATGACCCACCACGGTGCCACGATCTTTCACGGAGAAGGCGGTTACGAGCACAATCGCCGCGACCTCGTCTACTCCGTGACCAGCGGAAACGACGTGCGTAAGATCAAGAAAGGCGTCCGCGAGATCGACCCTTCCGCTTTCGTCAACACCTTCAGTTCCGGAGAGATCATGGGCAACTTCTATATGCAGCCAAAAGATTGACGGCGCCGGGTGCACCGACCTCCTTTTTCCCTCCTGATTTTGTACTTTTATCAGAAACCGGCCGTTCGCAATGCCTGCACTGCGAACGGCCTTTCTTGTTGCATAATCCGTCGCAATTGTTTAGTTATTTTCAACAACTTTCGTATTCTACTATCCCCCACTTTATAAAATTTTTCCAAAAAAATTGGTTCCAGTCATTTACGGACTCATCGAAATAGCATACAATAGACTTAGATTTTTGTGGCAATGTTTACGCACGCACATTGCCTCGAAATAAGCAATGAAACTACAGATAAGGGAGGTTCTCTATGAAGCAAATTGAAATGTTAGCTATGATCCTGGCCGGTGGCCGGGGAAGCCGCCTGCTCGACCTTACCAACCACGTAGCAAAGCCGGCTGTCGCTTACGGCGGCAAATACCGTATCGTCGATTTCCCGCTCAGCAACTGCGCGAACAGCGGCGTTGACGTAGTAGGTGTTCTGACGCAGTACGAGTCCGTGCTCCTCAACAGCTATGTTGCGAAGGGCGGTCTGTGGGGACTTGACACCAAGGACAGCGGTGTTTTCGTTCTTACACCCCGTGAAAAGGCTGACGCAGGCCTCGATGTATACCGCGGAACAGCTGATGCTATTTCCCAGAATATCGATTTCATCGACACCTACAATCCGCAGTACCTTCTGGTTCTTTCGGGCGACCACATCTACAAGATGAACTATGACAAGATGCTCGACTTCCACAAGGCACAGGGCGCAGCAGCTACCATTGCAGTTATGCCCGTTTCCATGAAGGAAGCATCCCGTTTCGGTATCATGATCACCGACGAGAACGACAAGATCATCGATTTCGAAGAAAAGCCCGCACATCCCCGCAGCACTCTCGCTTCCATGGGTATTTATATCTTTGATTGGCCCAAACTCCGTGAGATCCTGGTCAAGGATATGGTAGATCCCAACTCCGCACATGATTTCGGCAAGACCATCATTCCGGAACTGATGAACAACGGCGAGAAGCTCGTTGCCTTCAAGTTCGAAGGATACTGGAAGGATGTCGGAACCATCGACTCTCTGTGGGAGGCCAACATGGACCTTCTCGATGAGAACTGCGACCTCAACCTCGACGATCCCACATGGAAGATCTATACCGAGGATGCGGTTGCTCTTCCCGCCTATATCGGCCCCAACGCTTCCATCGACCGCGCTTACATCACACAGGGCACGAGCATTGACGGGACCATCAAGAACTCCGTTATCTTCACCGGTGCTAAGGTGGGCAAGGGCGCACAGATCATCGATTCCGTCCTGATGCCCGGCGTATGCGTCGGAGATGGCGCAGTGATTACCCGCGCACTGGTGGCGGACGATGTCAAGATCAGTGCAGGCGCAGTGGTTGGCAGCGCAGACAGTGAATCGATCACGCTGCAGGCCAGCGATATTTAAGGGGGTGCACAATAATGGCTAAAGCTTTTGGTATTATCACTTCATCTGCAGAGCACAAGGTTGAAGGCCTTCAGGATTACCGTCCGATCGGCAGTTTCACCTTCCTGGGAAGATATCGTGTCATCGACTTCCCCATCTCGAACCTGAGCAACAGCGGCATTATCAACCAGCAGGTTTATATTGCCAGCAAGGCCCGCTCCATGATCGCACACATCGGAACCGGCCGTCACTACAACATCAACTCCAAGCGCGGAAGACTGCAGCTTCTTCCTCCCACAGAGGAGAAGGTGAATGATATCTACAACACCAACATCCGGGCTATGTACGATAACCTTGAGTACATCAAGAGACAGTCCCAGGAGTATGTTGTGATCGCTCCCAGCTGCATGGTCTTCAAGCAGGACTATGACGCCCTCCTTCAGGGCCACGCCGCTTCCGGCGCTGACATCACGGCTCTGTATCACACCGTTCATCATGCAAAGAACGACTATGAGACCTGCCACATCTTCGATGTCGTCGACGGCAAGGTCAATGCGATCCGCCGCAACCACGGCGATGAGGACGTTCGCGCGATCTCCATGGAGTCCTTCGTCATGAAGAAATCCCTGCTGATCAAACTGATCAACGAGGCAAGAGCGATCTCCTCCATGTACAACCTCTCCGACGTCATCAACGCCAAGATCGGCGATCTCGATGTCCGTGCGGTTGAACACTTCGGTTATTTCGGACCGATCACCAGCCTCAAGAGCTACTATGACGCCAACAAGCAGCTTCTGGATCCTGCAAAGGCAGCTGAGCTCTTCACACCCGACTGGCCGATCTACACAAGGACCAACGACTCCTGCCCCACTCAGTATTATGAGGAAGCTGAAGTCAAGAACTCCCTTATCTCCAACGGCTGTGAGATCCGCGGAACTGTCGAGGATTCCGTCATCGCACGCGGCGTCGTGATCGGCAAGGGCAGCGTTATCAAGGGCTGCTACGTTGCAGCTTACACAACAATCGGCGAGAATGTCACTCTCGAGAACCAGGTCGTTGACAAGTATGTCACCATCAATCACGAGAACACGATCGTCGCAAGCGCAGAGAATCCCGGATACATCAAGTACATGGATAATCTGTAATTGTCAGTAACCACGGCCCGGCTGAACATAGTCGGGCCGCTGTTAACCACTTACATCAAGGAGGATATAAAAATGTTAGTATCTGCAAAAGAAATGACTGCTGCTGCAAGAGCAGGTCACTATGCCATCGGCGCTTTCAACCTCAACAACCTTGAGTGGACAAAGGCTGTTCTGAAGGCTGCTCAGGAGTGCAACGCACCCGTAATCGTACAGTGCTCTGAAGGCGCAGGCAAGTACATGGCCGGTTACAAGACCGTTGCCGATATGGTTAACGACGTGATCGCTTCCCAGGGCATCACCGTTCCCGTAGCGCTTCACCTTGACCACGGCTCATACGAAGGCTGCCTGAAGTGCATCGACGCCGGTTTCTCCAGCATCATGTTCGACGGCTCTCATTTCTCCATTGAAGAGAACATCGCTAAGACCAAAGAGCTGGTAGCTCTTGCTCACGAGCACGGCATGTCCATCGAGGCAGAAGTCGGCGGCATCGGCGGCGAGGAAGACGGCGTTGTCTCCCAGGGTGAGTGTGCAGATCCCGACGAGTGCAAGATGATCGCTGATCTCGGCGTAGATTTCCTTGCCTGCGGTATCGGCAACATCCACGGCAAATATCCCGCAAACTGGGCAGGACTTCGTTTCGACGTCCTTGAGGCCATCAAGGAGAAGGTAGGCGACATGCCTCTTGTTCTTCACGGCGGTTCCGGTATCCCCACCGAGATGATTCAGAAGGCCATCAAACTCGGCGTTTCCAAGGTCAACGTCAACACTGAGTGCCAGATCGCATTCGCAGAGGCAACCAGAAAGTACATCGAGGCAGGCAAGGACCTTCAGGGCAAGGGCTTCGATCCTCGTAAGCTTCTCGCTCCCGGCGCACAGGCAATCACAGACTGCGTCAAAGAGAAGATCATCATCTTCGGTTCCGACAACAAGGCTTGAAGCTGATTTTCAGCCAAACGATTATTGGCCAATCAATTCCCGGTCAATTAATAGCGGAATAATAGCAGGAGGCTGTCACCGGTTGGTGACAGCCTCCTGTTTTGTTTGTGGCAATGCCCGTTTAACGGCCTTTTGTTTGCGGCAATGCCCGCTAAGCGGGCCATTTCATCACATCTTCACAAGCAGCGTAAGGTTCCGCCCCTTTAACAGCATCCCTTATAGACGGAAAGACCTCCTGGTCTTCATAGACCAGGAGGTCTTCCATTCTCACCCCCAGGATTCTGGAGAGAGCCAGGAGGTTATCAACAGTCGGCAGACATTCACCATGCTGCCATTTATAAATGGCCTGCGGGTACTCAAACCCAAAGTAGGTCTGGAGGTCCCGCACGCTAAGGCCGGCTTTCCGGCGGCATCTTTCGATATTGCTGCCGGTGCCTTTGAGATTGATTACAGGGAAATAGACCGTTTTTGCCATACTTTCCTCCTCTCTTGTACAGGCCTTGCTGTGCGTGCCATAGAAGTGGCGACACTTTTCTTTTTTAACAATACCAACTATAGCACTTATCTTTTTGACTGTCTTTAAACCTGTAGTATAAAGGTGTCGCTGCGCATCCGCAGCGGAGACAATACCTCCTCAATTAAGTGACTCAAAAGCCGCAGTCCCAATTACAAACATTCGGGACCGCGGCATACTCTACAGAATAATAACTATATTAACTTTCGCTTATTCTCTCACCCGTTAAGGATCTCGATGATCTCTTCACCGGTGAGGTGATTCTCTGCCAGCAGTTTCGCCGAGAGCTTCTCCACCTTGTCCTTTCCCTCTTCGATCATCCTGACCGTACCCGCCATCTCCTCCTGCAGCAGGTTGTTGATCCTGAGCAGGTAATCTGAAGCCAGCGGCGTCTCCAGGATCATTTTGAAGGGAAGCGCGATCATCTGGCCGCTCATCATGCCGTAGTCACACAGAAGGCTGCTGGCGTATCTGGTGGCGCTCTGAAGGTCGCTGGACGCTCCGGTGTTGAGGGACGCCTCCTTGCCGAAGAATACCTCTTCTGCAGCTCTGCCGCCCAACGCGCAGCGGATCTTCCAGATCAGCTCTTCCTTGGTGTAATTAGGCTTCTTCTCGCTGTTCTCGTGGGCCATGTAGCCGCCGAAATCACCTCTCGACTCGATCGTGACATAGGAAGGCCTCTCGCCGGAGAGCCAGGCAATATAGGCGTGCCCGGACTCATGGACGGATACCGACCTGTAATAGGCCTCGCTCCACTCTCTCTTTTCGCCGTAATTGAACTCTTCCAGCGCTGTCAGAAGATCGTCCCCGGTCGGCCGGCGGCCGTCATTGTCCGCGTTTCTGACCGCGAGGTCTATCACGTTCTGAAGAATCGCAAGGCTGGTTCCCGGCGTTCTGGTCGCGATATTATGAATGACATCCTTGCTGATCTCTTCGAATCTCTTTTTCTCTGTGAGAATTCTCAGATACTTTTCTCTCTCCTCCTCATTGGGAAGGTCTACGAGAATTCGGTTGTCGAACCTGCGGACAAGGGCCGGATCCAGCGACATGGGCCTCCCCTGTGACGGCTCTATATTGTAGTTGGTCGCCGCAAGCACAAATACAGGATTGTTGAGATCCACCGTAAAACCGTCCATCTCCGTGAGCAGCGCATTCAGTGCGGACTCAGTGTGAGATTCTCCCGTCCTTGTCTTGCCGATCGCGTCGATCTCGTCAATAAAGATGATCGCCGGCGCATACTTTCTGGCTCTGTTAAAGATCGCACGGATATTCGCCTCACTCTGTCCCACCCATTTGCTGAGGAATGCTGTGGCATTTGTCTGAATGAAGGATACGTTGGATTCTCCTGCCATCGCTCTCGCCAGCATGGTCTTGCCGGTTCCGGGCGGTCCGTACAGGAGCACGCCCTTGGGCGCCTTGCGGCCTTCCCTGACATACTTTCTGGGATTTGTCAAAAATCGGATGAAAGTCTTCAGCTCTTTTTTGGCATTTTCAGCGCCGATCACGTCGTCAAATCGCTCCTTGGGCCGGGCTGCATCCGACAGAACCGTTGAAGCACTCTCCGCGTCAATCGCCTGTTTCTTCTTAAAGCCATGATACCTGATGACCAGCGTCCCGTCCGAGACGACCTGTGCAGTATTGTAGTCCAGCACATAGCCGTGCTTGGAGAACTCTCTGCTCTGGCGGTCGAGGAACACCGAATCGGACAGCTTCCTGACGGACTCCCGTACTGTCTCCTCGTCGTTATCCACAATAGAGATCACGCCTTCCGCTCCTCTTTGGATAAAGAGGCCAATGTCTGTCTCCTGGTACTTTTCTCCTGCTTCGATCAGGTAGATCGGAATATTCGTTCCTTCTTCCACGACCGCGCCGAAAGCATCCAGGCCAAAAGAGTGGTAGTCATCCAGGCTTATGCCGCCTGTGCCGTCCATTTCAAGGCCCTTCTTAAGATCGATCAGAATGAGAGCGAGCCCCATGCTGACCATCTCTCTTACCTGCGCAATACTGTCAAAGAAATGAACCGTATATTTCTCCTCCGGCAGTGCAAAGGAAGGACGATCCTCTTCCCGGCAGACAACGCCGATTTCCAGCCTCTCCGGATTCTCAAAAAGCCTTCTGATCTCCTCGGGCACATCTTCCATGTCCATGCCGAGTTCAAATCTCAGATCACTTACGTCCTCCATAAGATCCGGATGACTTTCGAGCTGTCTGGACAGTTCAAAGAGCTCATTCTTTATGAAATTATCGCCCTGCTTTGTGGCGATCCTGGCATCCATCGATGCACCGTAATGGAACATGAACAGCGAAGAGAGTCTGGAATCCATGGAGACTTTATAGCCGTAAGTCTCCTCGACCTGCTCTGCTGTCCTGGCAAATTTTTCTTCCACAATAGAGACCATCGCGCGGCTGCCCAGATGGTTGAACATGATCACATTTCCGGCTGCGATCCTGGAGCAGATCGCTTCAGGGAATACCTTCTCCCCTGTCGTCGGGTTTGTCTCATTTTTCAGAGCGCTCAGGATCACCGATTTCGGAGTGGAAGAAATCGTTCCGTAATTGCCCTCGTAGATACTGCGGCAGGCATTGGAAGTAAAGATAATGATCGCCTGGTCGAATTTCGTCTTCGTCTTTTTGAAGACGTTATCACAGCTGGCCTGATCCAGGATCTGCAAAAAGATCTGGATCGTATTCCGGCTCGCCTTCTCAATCTCGTCAAAGATGAGCAGACATCTTGGGTTCTCGTCCACGAACTTGACCAGTTTTTCCTCATTGGCCGGGCTTCCGTTGTTGTAGAGCGCCGACACGCCGATCAGTCCTTCATGGGCCTGGAAAGAGGAATACTCGCTCATATTGAAGGTTTCGTAAGGAAGCCCCATGCTGTCCGCTGCGGTCTCAGCGAGCAGCGTCTTTCCGACGCCGGGAGGGCCCACAAACAGGAAGGATGCCTTGGGCGTCTTGCGCTTTTCTTTATTGTCGAGGACCATGCCCTGGTAAACGCCCTGCACAAACTCCGTGACAGGTCCCTGCTGGCTCTTAACAGTCTCCAAAAGATCCATTCGGAGCTTTCTGCAAGTCTCGGCGAGCTTTACGAACTTCTCTTTTTTCTCCTCCGGCGTCTCTTCCTTCTTCTCGAAGGTAAAGGAACCTGTCTGTTCTTTCTTCGGCGCCTCCGGGGCGGGCTGCGCAGACTGTGCGCTCCTGTCCGCCTCTTTCTTCGCAGGCTCACCCGCCTCTGCTTTCGCAGCTTCTGCCGCAGGTGCATCCTGCTTTTCCTTCTCCTCTTTCTCAGCCTTCGCCTTTGCTATGAGTTCTTCCCGGATCTTATCCGTCGACTCCTTCAGCCGATCAGAAAGAGCGAATACATCATTGATCGAATTTCCCGTCGCAAATGCGGCCAGGATATCGTCATTTTCTCTGTAGTAACCCGTCAAAATATCGTACGAAGAAGGCAGATCGACAACTTCTATGTCCTTTATGTCCCCGTTCAGCCACAGTGTTTCGATATAGCTGAACAAAAGAGGCATCCCGGTCTTGATCAGCTTCGTGTCCAGTCTCTTTTCTCCGAAAAAACGGACCGCATTCTTCCAGTCTTCCGCCGGATCCTCCGGGCAGACGATCCCGCGCATTGTCTCATCCATTTCGACGAAGCTGGAATATCCGTAGTAAAGATGATAGGCTGTGATCGCACCGTCGCGAAACGAATTCTTGCCGGCTAAGGACAACGCCGCCTTTAATACATTGTTGTTCACTGAATATCTCCCTTATTTCAAGCAAGGCTCTCAACGCGAGCCGCCGCGCCGCGCGCCGCCGGCACGCAGTGGGTAAACATACAGCAGCCGAACCACTCTGAGGATCCGGCTGCTGTGATTATCTGTTCTATATCTATTACCGATCAGTCCGGCTTGTCACATGTACAGAGATCTCATGAACTCGGGATAAGCGTCATCACAGATCAGCAGCATTCTGTACATAAGGCCGAAGGTCTCATCGCCGCAGGTGCTGGGCTCGACGACCGCGTCGTCTGCCAGTGTCACTGTCATGTCATTCTCGTCGACATAGAATTTTACCCAGCTGTATTTCTTGTTCATCTGGGAGCAGAGTCTGAGAATGTTATTCATCTTGTCATCCGGAACTCTGATATAATTGAAGGACCTGAGGTGAACTTCATTTCTGTCTTCTTCGATGTGAATATAGAGATCGATCTTCTGCGCGTTCTTGCCGCTGAACCCGGTCTTGATCAATGTTCCGTCCGGGGTTGCCTGATAATGCCAGTTCTTAGAATCCATGTACTTACAAATCATTTCACAAAGCATTCTTAACTCCTTTCTGACTGTAAAACAGACAGTGACCTTTCTACGCTTCTTAGATTATACTAAATATTCAGCAACTTGAACAGATTATTAAACTGTAAGTTTACACAATTGTGCAGTTTTTATGCAAAAAGATTCAAATTGTCCAATTATCTCTTTGTGCCGGGCTGCACCCTTCAAAAACACTCTGCGTCTTTCACCACTGATAAGAGTTCTTTGCCGAAACAGGATATTCCGCCGTGTCCCAGACCCTGGACTGCTCCATATAGTCATCTGAGACCAGCAGGAACTGCTCTCTGTCGCCTCCGCCGTCATTCCAGCAGGCGTCCATGTGATACCAGGCTCCGTCATAGTTGACCATGTTCCAGGCGTGTCCGCCCCCCGGCGTATCTCCCCAGATGTTGATGCAGTCAACACCGTATTCGTTCAGCAGAAGCTCACACGCTCTTGCGTATCCCTCGCAGACCGCACTGTGTTCCTGAAAAAGGCCATAAGCAGTGTGTGACTGGGGCGAATATCCTTCCAATACTCCGGGATATTTCGACAGATCCTGCGGCGGATACTCGTTATTGTCACACAGATAATCGTTGACGGCCACGATGATCTCCAGATCTGATTTTCCTTTGAGATTCAGCTCACTCAGAGCGTCTTTCACAAGCTGTCTCGTCTCCTGCTTGATCCGCACAAGCTCAGAGACCGGAAGATCATATCCCAGGACAAGAGTTCCCGAGTTTCCCGAGCTCGCCATACCATAGGTTCTTACGCATATACCGTCAATGGAATCCTTGCGCATTGCCCTGTCCAGAACTTTCAGGTAGATATCAAAGTCAAAAGTATAGCCGTTCACAAGTGTGTACTGCGCCGTTGTCTTTGTCTCATCCATCATCCAGGCAAGGATTTTCTCGAGATCCTCATCCGAGCCGATCGTATCGTTCCCCGTCGTATCGAGCTGATCATCCTCGTCGGTCTGGTCTATAATAACCTGCGCCTCGTCTTCCTTGATCGGCTCAGGCTCCTTGCGCATGGCCGAATAGGAGTCGATCAGCTCCTGCAGCTTTTTAGCTGTGTTTCCGGGCAGCTCGTACTCTACTTCCTCTTTTCCTTCCCCATAATTGTCGGCGCCGGCCTGCAGCATATCGGACGGATTATCTTTTCCTCCGCAGCCGGCAAGCAATACCAGACAGGCTGTGACCGCGATCAATACACTCAGGATTCTTTTTCTCATAGTGTTCACTCTTTCTTTCCGGCCTTGTTTTTACTGTTGACCATCCTCTCAAATGCAGTAAATGGATTCATATGGCTTCCCTCTCCTTCAACGGTCTTCATATATTCCTTGAAGGCTCTGTATCCCTTCCCGTATACATCATCCTGTTTTTCGAGTTCCTTATCCATAGCATCCGCGTAATCCGCTTCGCCAAAATCCCGCATCGCGCAGACTTCCACATAGCAGGCATGTCCCTCGGTCGCAGTAAGCCCGTGATCATTGCCGGGGAGTTTATCAAGCTTTTTCAGTCCGAATGTCTCAAACTGCCAGTAATGCGTGAGTTCATGGATGAGCGTCGACTGCACCGTATTTCTCGGCCCACGCGCTTCGATCCACAGATCTTTTTTCTTACCCTTATCCTTTCGCTCGCAGAATCCCAGGACTCTTCCGTGCAGATTCCTGTCATTTATCTTATTCCGGATCGCCTCTGCGCTCGCAAACCTCAGGTGTAATCTCTCAGGGCGTTTGACCCCATAATGGTACTCCATGTTTTTCACTATGGTTTCATAGAGCTGCTCGATCTCATCTTCCTGGCTGATCATCTGGTTTTCGCATTCTCTGCATATGTGGCGTCCGTCTTTCATGTCTTTCCAGAAAACCGTCTGACGGCCGCAGAAGGAGCAGATTGTTCCGCCCGCACCAGGACCGGGGTCCTCAATTATTGTCACCTCGTCATCCAGTTTTGGAAGAATTTTGTCACAAAATGCCTCAAGTTCAGCAGGCGCAAAGAAAGCAGGGATCTGTCCGAGTCCCAGATGAAGGAATCCTCCTTGTGTTCGGTCTTGTGTCTGTTCTTGTGCTTGCTCTTTTGTTTTTTCTTTTGTTTCTTCTTTTGTTTCCGGCTGCATATAGCGCTTGTTATACCAGACCAGATAGTTGTGCAGGATCCGGAAGACCTTGACCCTGTTCAGGTACAAGCTGGAGATCATCCCCAGTTCCACGGAGCTGTACTCGATAATATACAGCGACAGGCTGTCATCTTCCGCTTCCGTTTTTTCTTTATCCGTCTTTTCTTTTCCGAGTCCGAGGTTCTGCGATCTGATAAAAGGTACAATACTGTGAATCTTATCCTCCTCAGAAGCCGAAGCGGTGTCACCGAACAGCTTCGTCCAGTAATCCTCTGCAGCCTCATATTGTGTTATGACGAACAGATTCATATAGCTGTCCGGAAACAATGTTTTGAACAGTTCTCTCATCATAAAGGCAAGGAGCAGGATCATAGCTTCTGCCTTATCTCCCGCTACGCGCCTGGGGATTCGGATCTCAAGCATCTGAATATTGTGCTTTACCGTGACAAGATCTTTGCCGTCTTTGCCGTAGCGGTCATAGATTCTGTGCAGATTCATACCCGCGTTGCTGTCAAAGTCAATCCCTCTGTCACTGCTCCAGTATCCTTTGATGATCCGCCTGACATTGTTTACGACATAGACATTGAAATCCAATACATCCAGGTCCACGCACTGATCGACGATCTTCCGATTTCCGATCTCAAACTCGCTTGCCTGATAATAGGTCTTGTGGCTGTCTGACGAAACATTTTCCGTATATAATACGCCGTCCTCAATATTAAGAACGTTTCGCAGGATTCCTTTAATAGAAACCACCTGATCCCGCAGATAATAGTTCGTGATGTTCTCCTGCAGAACAGGGATTTCCTCCACGGTATCGGATGTCTTATGATTGAGGCGCACAAACGATGTCTGCCGGATCAGTTCTTTTCTGATCGTCTCATCAGAGAGCCTTATCGTCACCTGCGTCTCATAATTATCCGAGTCGGGGTTAAACACTACTTCATCAGTGAAGCTGAAGGACTCATAAATGTTATAGGTCCTTCTTCTTCCGTTCAGCACGCTGTTTAATGCGGCTTCGAGAAGGTCGCTGGCCCCTTTATAGTTCCATCCGTACTCTACGTTTCTCTCCTTCAGCTCTCCCTCGCGCATACCGGCGTTTGCCATCTGGAGCAGAAGTGCCTGAAAGCGGCTGTGATCGAGGCCCGAGCGCCATCCGATCAGAGGCGCGAAATCATTTTCTCTGTGGATCAGTGTGTCAATATTGTCGGCAAAATAGTCTCTGAGCATATACGGCGGAGAAACAATATGGATCAGAGTTTCCTTCTTCCCGCCATATTTTGTCCAATTCCAGAGCGTATTGTACAGGTTAAAGTGATCGTCATACAGAAGGATCATGTCCAGATTTTCTTTTTCCAGAATGTCCGTGTAATCGTTGATCTTGATCCACTGCATATAATCCACATCTCTTGCGATATATCTGCGGATCTCCTTCATGTTGGCGCTCATGGCCTTTTTGTAAGTCAGGATCGGTTTGTTCTCACCCGCATAGATATGGATAGACGGAAACTGCAGCTTGACCGCCACCAGAGCAAGTGTCATGGAGACTCCGATGTACTCGGAGAGATCACTGCCAATCCCAAACCGTCTCTGTATTCTGTTGCAGCCTTCCTCCGCCCAGGCCATTACATAAGCTTCCAGCTGATTGCCGATATTTTTGAACGGATAGATCTCCTTGGAGATATAGGTTCCGAAGCTCGCTTCCAAGGTCGGGCTTTCCACTTCCGATACAAGGATATACTGATACTCCCTCTTGTCTTCTTTGGAAATCCTCGAGAGCTCGGAAAAGATCATCTCTTTGTGTATATTGCTGTACGCGCTGAAGGTAACCGCCCTGTCGATCACGACGGTCTTCAGGTTCTTGAAGAAATCTTTCCGTTTTACGAGCAGCTTATGGCTGACAAGGTCCTGAAAACCGACAACCAGAATATGGATCGTCTCATTATTGTCTGCTTCATCGAGCCCGCCCACATTCCACATGCTCGAAACCTTGCTGATTTTTGCCAGCCCCTGGTTGACACTCTCTTTCAATTCATCAGCGCGGTTTCTGTCCATGCAGAGAATAAGGAAAGTATCTCCCTCCGCGCAATAATAATTCATATACGCGCAGAGATAGATCATGATCTCACCCTGCAGATAGTCCCTTATGCTGACTGAGGAATCATTGAGAAGTTCAACCAGCACGTTATTGTAATCTGAATTGGTCCTGACTCCCGTTTCCTTGAGCTGATTGCTGATGATCGTCAGAACATGAGGTTTATCGCAGGCTTCCTGCTGCGCATTTGTCACGCCGTTATACTCGATCCCGTTGCTGAGCAGGTTGATCCGGCGCGGTTCGTAGACCCGTAGCAGGACTTTGCTGTCAGCGAAGTACGCTCTGTAGAGATCTACCAGTTCTCTCAGATGTCCCCTGAGCTCCAGATCGATATTGTCGCTTCGGAACGTATTGCCTCCCAGGTCCATCTGATGTTCCAGGAAATACTGCAGCTGCTCGAACAGAAGATAGCCGGCTGAAGGAAGCATATACCATCCCCAGGAGAGCTTTAATACCGTCTCGGACAGCTCCTCGCCCCCTGCGATCACTACAATGCTGATCCCGAGGATCTCCAACAGGCCCAGCGCAAAGAAGACCTTTTTCATGGAACGCACCCAGTGATACCAGACACATCCTTTTGCGCTCACTTCATAGCCGCTCTCATCTTCTGCTTCTGTGTACATCGCGTCTGCAAGAAGCCACGGGAAATGAATCAGTTTTTCCGAGAATCCGGCATGTTTGACACTTATGTACTCACGGTTTCGAAAGAGCAGCCTTATAATGCCGATCACTATGTCCGCGCAGAGAACAAAGAAAATATTCAGCAGAATGATAATGAGGATTATGTACACCAGATTATAATTGCGCTGCGGTGTCATGTTATTAAAAAATTCTGTCAGAAACGAATTGCTGACCACCCGGTCAAGGCCTTCCAAAATATAGGGGAGCGAAAATCTGTTTCCCGCAAGCAGGGTAAAAACTGCGAGTCCTATGATCGGTCTGCAATGCAGATAGCGCTCATTCTTATCATATTTCATCAGCCGGATCGGGAGATGCACCAGGATCAATACACCTGTACACAACAGGAGAAAGAACAGGTAACGTGCCAGCATCATGATCAGTTCATTCATAGGATTCCTCCGCTGTTCGATTTTCCGGACTGTGGCCAATAGAAAGGATTATGAATAACATCGGTTTCCAGGTTCAACGGAATATCCGCATCCTCACTGCTGTATTGAGGATCTTTATAGAGCAGTCTGAAAAAATCACACTTTTTCTGATGTCTTCCGATTGCCTCTTTGTGCCAGAGATACTTTCTGTTCTCCGAATGACAGTGGTCTCTCATATTTCCCAGCTCTTCGAGGTAGTGATTCATCACATCGATCGCATTGATGATGTTCATATACTCCTCGAAGTTCCGGGCTATTTCCGTATAACCTCGTGTGTACGTGATCAGCTCTGCTTTGAGGCTGTTTACAGATTCCGACATTTTATTTCTGTAATAGATTCCGGGGGCCGCCCACGAAAAGAGCATGAAAAGCAGTGCAGCAGCTGCGCTTGCCCCTGCGCCCGCCAAATTCATGGACTCAACGAACAGGCTCTCCTGTAATAACAGATGAGAGATCAATACAAAAACTCCTGCCGTCAGAAGCAGCAGCAGAAAATTGACTGCCGTGATCTGCATTCGTCTCTTTCTGTAATATCGGATCTCATTGCTGCATTTCCGGATTGCCTGGTCCACGTTCAGCTGGTCCTGATACTGCACATGCGGCGCCATTTTCTGCTTCTTTAATTCTTCAAGAAGCCCTTGCTTCCTTCGGCTTACCGTCTGGATCGCATCATCGAGCTGTGCGGTATCATAGATCTTTTTGTCTTCTTTCTTAGCTTTCCTCTCCTCATTTCTCTGACGGATCTCCCGCTTATACATCGCACTGATCGTCTCCGAGTACTTTTCCAGTGACAGTTCCAGCTCTCCGAGCATCGCCTTGAGCTTGTTCTCGGTTTCTTCCCACGAGCTTTCGCTGCTGATCCGATACAGGCTTTTTTCATAGCGATCCAGCTCGTTCGTGATCTGTTCCTCATACTGTGACGCATCATATTCACAGGACAGGCGCATCGGATTGTCTGTATTAAAAATGAGTCTGCCTCCCGAAGTAGGGACTCTGCCCGCCATTTCCCGCTGGCGGCTGAGCATTCTGCCCTCATAAGAAGCCATCATTTTGCCGTACTTTTCCCAGATCACTTTATCGTCTTTCGCGTTTTTCCAGTTTTCTCTCGCGAGACTCTTCAGCGTGACCTTCGCGCTGTCATTTGTTTCACTCTCCGGCACTCCCACCAGACCCGTGGTTATGTAGTCTACGATTCCCAGCAGCGCGAGTCTGTGGTCTCCCGTGTTGCTGCTGATCGTCTTGGTAAATACACAGTAAGCGCCGACCGCATTACTGATAAACGTCACAATATTATAGATATTGTTGAAGCGATTGATCCTGTCTTTTTCTTCTTTTGACCTTAATGGGATCCTATGGGGGGAAGGAAGACGTTTTTTCGTTTCGTTCTCTGACTCGTACAGCTCATTCTCCATGTACCATCTGTAAAAGTCATTTACGAACTGCAGTGTTACAGGCTCTTTCTTCTGCTGCGCGGCAAGCCGCATGGCTTCCACGATGTCTCTTTCAGCCGGCAGCGTTCCGGATTCGCCCCAGTCAACTCCGAGGAATTCCATTAAGGCGGGAATATCCGGAGTGTTATCGGAAATCTCATCGGGGATATTCTTCTCATCCAGTGTATTATCCACGTCATAGAGAAGTATCACTGTGACGTTCTTGTCTACCCTGTCTTTGGTCTTGATAAACAGTTTTGCATCCTGCATGCTGTAATGGATTTTGAGCAGTCTGTATAAGACCGTCTCCCTCCACGACACCACCTTCTTGTATTGCTGACGCACGCCGAAGATCAGTCTGTAATCACGGATCAGAAAAGAGGACTGTCCGATATAATTCTTTATTCTATACAATGCGCTCTGAATGCTGCTGACCCCTGCCGTCCTTTCGCTCTTGTCCATGTCGTCGTTAAAGCTCGCTTCCACAACATAGAACTTGTCTTCATTCTGCAGTTTGTAGAAAAACATCTCAAAATTTGACATGTTCAGGCATTCATCTACATTGATATAAAAATTAAACTCATTCAAGAAGCTTCCTCCTGTTCTAATTATGCTGTCAACAGAAGATATACAGGCTGCCCTGCCTTTTCGGCAGGCAGCCTGTCAGGAAAACTACTGTAACCGGTCAATAAGTAATGCTGACTGCTTTGATCCGCTTCATATGGAGCTGAATCTTCTTCTCGATCTCGTCCAGGGATGCTTTCTTGCCTTCCGCTTTTGCCGCCGCTTCTTTTTTGCCGACTTTGCTGCATGCATACATCCTTGTGACGGCTTCTTTGTAGATCTCATCCGCATGTACGTAGTTATCTTTGAAGATATCATGCAGATACTCGGTCAATGTCAGCTGCAGTCCTGTAAACAGATCATTCCAGCTGTTTTCTTTCATGCGCTCTTTGCGGATCATCTCATCAAATATATCCAGGACATTGCTGTCTCCGGGCTCCGGTTCCTCCTGGATCAGGTCTTTGAGGAGCCAGAGTTCCTTAACCATATCATCCGCCTCCAGTACGCCCATGCCGTTTCGCTCGGTCTCATGGTCATACGCGGCGCGATCCAGAATATTGTCTACAAGATTTCTGTTGTGCCGCAGCGCTTTGTAAAGATCCACATACCCAGCCCGGATCAGGCGCCCGTTCTCCTCTACCGGTGTCCTGTATTCTTTGATATTTACATACTTCCATCTCTTGCCGCCGCTGACGCCCTGTATTCTTTCTTTTACAAACACATCCATACCGAGGGCATAAACGAAAGCTTTAAGGATCCTTCTCTTTGTCTGGATCCTCTCCGTCTCGGTCAATGCAGGGAGATATCCGTCTTCATGCCAGTACTGGTGAAGGTGAGGAGTGACCACCGTTTTATACGCTTCTTCTCCGGGTTCGATGGGGTCCATGCCGACTCCCGAGATCCTCTCAAAATAGAGCTGCGCGTACTCCGAGCCCGGACGATATTTTGCCAGCTGCTCAATCTTATATTTATGCCTGACTTTCATGCAGATGATCTCATACTTGGAAAAGTCATCGTTCACAAGTACGCTGGGCGTCATCATATCTGTTGCCTGCGTAGCATGCGCGATCTGAGATTCCGTCGCTGCAATGTCAAATTCTCCTCCGACTCTCTCTCCGGATTCCGGATTTAACGCGATATAGACATTTTCCGATGTGTTCTCGTTGTCGAGGACCGCCACCATCGGAGCCGCCTCTGCCATGGCAAGCTCAATGAGGTCATTCTCGTATTCTATGCGCTTCTTATCAAAGTCTTCCGCGTGTTCCGAATATCCCTCCAGTTTCATCTGCTTCACGATTGCTTCTTTGATCGAGATATTGACAGTCTTATCTCCCTCGATATCGACATAATCCCGCATCTTCTTCATAATGGCGGAATCAAAGAGGCCGGCAATGTCTGCTTTGACTCGCTCTCTGGCTTTCTTTTTCGTCTCTGCCGAGAGTTCTGTACCGCCTTCTGTGTCAAAAAGAATCGCTGTCTGGCGGAATAATCCCAGGAAAACAGCTTCCTTTGCTTCCGCAGGAAGTTCAAAGACAGCTCTGCCGGAAAAGTCGGCAAAAGATTGTTTGAAGGCATCGGGACTTCCGTAGACGATCCTCGTCCCATACGGCTTGAGAACATAACTGTTTTCCAGATTGATGATCTTTTCGTTGTTTCCGTCGATCCTGTTCTTGACGCTGTCAAAAAATGCAGTGTAATTCTCTGCAAGCTGCGCAAAACGTCTGCGCAGTGATCTGTATGTGGAGATCTGCATCTGCGTGGTCCCATACCGCTTTATAAGATTGATCTGTGCCATCAGAACGCCCTGGAACTGGGCCGCCACATCCTTTAATACTTTCTTGCCGGCGGGAATCACGAACAGCAGCTTCTTGTCTTCCGCTTTATTGATCACTTCTTCTGCGGACTGCTTTCCGTCTGTATTCGGATCGTAATCTGTCCTCGAAAATCCCTCAAGATCCGTTTTAGTGACACCCTGTCCCAGATCGGAGATTCTCTTGTCCAGCTCAAGGACCATCTTATAGCAGAGATATCTGGCGGCAACAGGGTGTGTCTTGCCGATAAAGTTGTAGACACTCAGAGGCGAGTTCTTGTGCATTTCCATCGAGTTATAGGACTCCGGGAACACCTCATTAGCCACCTGATACTGTGATTTCTTTACCAGGTTGATCATTCCCACCGCGTACTGTTCCACAGCGTCTGTTTTTTTCCTGATCTCCTTGGTCGCGGTCTCGAACTCTTTCATGTTCGGCAGAGAAATCTGGCAGGCCTTTTCGCGGTCTGTCACACTCTTATCTTTCAGGACTTCGTTGATTCTCTCGTCAATCTGGTCCAGATAGCTGTCCAGCCTGCAGACAGGTTCCTCAATGCTGTCCTCATCGACAATAAACGCCTCGTCTCTGAGCCCGCCCAGTCTTGTTCCTTCGCCGCCGCTCACCTCATTCTCGAAAAGGCGGGTGTAAGTCTCCTTAATGTCAGGAATCCTGACGGAAGGATCTGACTTCTGCTTGGACATTGCGTCTTTCTTTTCCTGCTCACATTCCTGGTCGAGCAGGAGCCACTCATCGTTGATGACCTTCTTGCAGAAACGGAGCGCCACATATTCCTTGATCTGTTTATAGGGATATGCCAGCGTGCATAATCCTGCTGCCGAGTAGCGGTTCATTCCCTGGCAATAGATATCCAGCAAAGTGGCATTGTTGCCGGAGCTGGCCGCCGAGCTGCTCACAGGAGTGAACAGCAGTGTGTGGATCATTCTGGCGACCTGGTTCTTTACTGTTTCAAGTCCGACATTCCCGACTGTTCCCTTGTTGTCCGTTCCTTCTACAAGATAGAAAGAATCATAAGGGATGTTGCTTCCTTCGTCGATCAGACTGGTAACTGTCTTTTGGATCTTCTTGCCTGTCTGATCATAACCGGGGCGAATATTGCTCTGTCTGAGATACTTTTCCGCTTCAAGGTCGTACTCTTTGAGCCAGTCGCCATTGGAATAGTACTCGAGGTCCAGCTGCTCTCTGTCTGAATCTTCGGTCGCCTGTGTCAGGTATAATGCGTTTAATTCTTTAATGCAGGCATAGGCGTTGACCTTGACCGCTTTGCGGTTGATAACCGAGGGATTGACCGACTCTGTTATGTCCGAACCGACGAACATACCTCTGATCTGTATTTTGGTATTGGACATGGTCCTGGTCATATAATCTCTTATGTAATAGGCGACCTGAAGGAAAGAACCTGCCCCTGTTCCTCCTGTGATCGACCCTGTAATGAACACGTTGAACCTGGTGATGCTCTTTTCTCCCGAGTGCGAGAGGATCCTCTTGATCTCATCATCCAGCAGTTTCATCGGATTGTAATCGCTTCTCATGGAAACTGCCATGACAAGGCGCGCGATCGCTCTGATCTGTCCTGCGCCTTCCGCGCAGCCGCGCGTATTGATGAACTTATTGGCAGGGAACCATTCAAGATATTCCGGGTATCTGACAAGCATATTCTTCACAATGCCGTCATTTCCCATCCAGATCCTGCGGACCTCTTCCAGTTTATTGAGGTCAGCGAGGTCAGTGTCAATTGCAACTGCTCCGATATACTCTCTTTCCTTATCCGGCACTTTCTCCATGACACGGTTTACGATAGAGCCGCCTATTCCTCCCAGTCCGACAAGCAATACAGGTACATTCTGTTCAATCATCTGTTTTCCTCCTCATTTAAAAGCAAATTGCAATTATCCATTGATTATGCTGAGTGAATACAGCGTATTCCCGCCTTCATAGAAGTAAATCTCGTTACTGCTCAGCTGCGTGATATCCGGCTCTCCCGATTGTTTCTCATCCCTCAGTTTTGTCTGTGCCTTGATATCCTTCTTTATTTTGTCAAATTTATTTGAAGCGGCTGTGTTCTGTCCCCAGTCACCTGAGTAAGCGCCGTATGTTTTTATGCAGGCGCTTCCGGTTGCGGTTGCGTATACCGTCACTCCAAGCGTTTTGACTCTGATCATCGCGGGTTTTTTCGAAAAAGGATGCTCTCCGTACGGTTTCAGCACGATCTGTTCATTCTGTCCCGCAAGTTCTATGCATTTTCCTCCGCCGCCTTTGCTGTACGCGGACAGGTTCAATGACTGACCCCTGGCGAATTTTGCTTTGAAAAAGAGCATGTACACAATCCGATAGATCAGCCAGGTGATCAGCATCTCGATCAGAAGCGGGATCCAGTCAGTAAGCTTTCCCCTGACCTCGACCACGACTTCCTGCTTCACGGAGTTGACATCCAGCACCGTGTTTACATGGTAATGACCGGTCGTGATCAGATAAGGGATCAGCAGTTTCTTAAACACGCCCGTGCGCGGAACTGCGCTGTAGCTTCCGTCATCGTTCTGTACCAGTTCAATCTGCGCGTTCAGGAATCCTGCTTTGTTGGGAAGAAAACCGAAGTCGTCCCGCTCAACCGTGACGCCGTCCAAAATCAATTGCCTGGTTCCTGTTGTCTCGTTTTTCGAGAGCCTTTGAGGATTGCCGTCCCCGATTCCGTCGCGGTCCGCGTCTTCGTCTCTGACGATCCAGACGATGGGCGCTGTATCGGCATTTTCCTTCTTGTTGAGATCCCTCCTGTAGAACGAACCGGGATCCCTTTCTGTTTCCAGTGCATAGATGGCCGGATCAGGGACATTGAATTCAACTGTTTCCTGCGCTGTCAGTCCGCCCGTCTCATAATCACAGACGATCACATTTTCCCCGGGCAGCAGCTTAATGTCCTTGTATTCATTTGCCGGCTTGCTCCCCTCTTCGTTCCCGTCGACCTGATAGGAGATGTTCCAGTTTTCGGGATCCGACAGCTTGGAAGGATCAATCGGTTCCCCGTTATTTTTGTCGATCGCCTCGGCTTTTACAGTGATCAGATCGTCCGCTTCAAGACTGGTGAGAAGGTTTATTCCTTCGACATTGTCATAGACGACATCATCCTGAACACTTCCCTTTTGGGTGATCGTCAAATGAATGCCCGGATTCGGCTGATACTTCAGGACATCAATTCCAATTGTGTTGGAGTACACGGGTATCATCCCCGGGATCGTCAGCTGTCCGGTAAAGGTGTATGGTCCGGGCTGAATATTGTCAACTGTCATGGAAAATCCGGAGGCGGTTTCGGTCCCCTGATCTCCTTTTTCTACAATCTCATATTCTGTGCCGGAAGGCAGAAGCCCCTGGTCCATCTCCTCGCCTGTGGACGGGTCCACCAGAGTCATGTGCAGCTCGATATTGCTCCCCTCCGTGACCTGTGCGCCCGTCTTCACCTCATTACCTCCTATGGTCATCGTGAGCACAAGAGTAACGGCAGGCTGATACATCAGGACCAGTGATTCTTTATCTATGGGTGCGGAGAATTCGATTGTGTACTTCCCGGCCGGTATGACTTGGTTTTCGTTAGAGATCACAGAGACATTTCCGTAAAGGTCCGGCGCCACGAGATTCTCATACCCCGAATCACTGTCTTCTGCAAAAATGTCATCCGGATCGGGACTCTGTACTTTGACATTATTGAAGTCCAGCACCAGCGTATTCCCTTCCGCGTTCTCCATCCTGGCAGAGGTCACTTCCGCCTGCGAATTCTGTGTGAACGCCGAGAGACTGTAAAGGGGAATTTCTGAGCTGACTTCTATTGTATTGTCATCTACAAAGGTAATGTCCTTGTCGTCATATTTGAGACGTCCGGAGATTGTGTTGGCCACGTCGTTCAGGGTTCCGACTATATCATCTGATTTTTCGGTCTCAAGTCCGTTGGCCGGATCATCCGGAACCTCCAGCGCGCCACTGCCGATCCCGTAATAGAAGACACGAAGGGAAGAGCCGTTGCTCATCGTCTTTCCCTTGAGGGAGTCACAAGCATCAATGATGTCTTCGTAATTCGATCCCACATTGTCGAAAACTCCGTCGGTCATGATCACAAGCCAATATTGTGTGTTCGGATCCGATTCGTTGATGCTCTCCAATTTCTGCTGCGCCACTTCGACAGATTGCAGCGGTGTGCCGCTCCAGCGTGTCTGTGTCGTCCTGACTTTATCAGCGGCTGCCTGCGGGTCAGACAGATCCACCTCCCTGGCGACCATTTCCGACATATAAGTGATATAAAACTCATCCTGTGGATTGAGCAGTGCGGCGAACACCTGCGTGGCATAGTTTGCCTCAGCCCAGGAGTCGATTTCCCCCCAATACATACTGGAAGAATCGTCAAATACCAGTGACACGATCTTCTTTGGTGCCTTGATCTCTGACGCGCTCCCACCCTGAGAAGTGGCAGATGCGGGAACAATCGACGCCGCAAATACCGCCACTATTACAGTCAGACACAGAAGTAGTTTTTTCACGTTTTTCATCTCGTCCCCCTGTTATATATTGCGCAAGCAATCCATAAATCATCCTCTTATATAATAAACAAATCACACTACTTGTACAAATTATAAATCTAAATCCTTTGAATATTGTGTAATTTTCTACATAAATCAAATTTTTTTCTGCTTTTTCTTCCGAATTCTCCGTCAAAAAAACGGCAGTGTATAACTGCCGTTTTCCGCGTGCTCATATAGCCCACTCCATGCGTAAAATTGTTCAATGCTTCCGCCACTCCTCCAGCCACTCATGCACAAGCGCGACCCACTGCACCGCCGTCGTGTCCATGATCCTCTTATCGGACCTCGTGCGCCAGTCCGCCAGGCTCATGCCGTGCACGTCGCCGGGAAATATATGATATTCCACGGGCTTTCTGGCCCTGACCAGTTCTGTGGCAAAATAGAGCGAGTTCTCCAGCGGCACCGCATTATCATAGGAGGTGTGCCACATGAAGACGGGAGGCACATCCTTCAGGTCCTGCTTTTCCAGAGACATCTTTTCCAGCCAGAACGGATCCTTTCTTCTTTCTTCTCCCAGCAGATCGTCAAAGGAGCCCCTGTGCGCGTATTCTCCCGACGTGATCACAGGGTAGCACAGGACCAGCCCGTTCGGCCGGATCTGCTCTGCCGCAAGACGCAGGCCGTTCTCCTCCCGGATCTTCGCAAACCACTCCGTGTTCCAGAAGACTCCTAGAGACGCAGCCAGGTGGCCGCCCGCCGAAAATCCAAGGACTGCGATCCGCTCCGGATCGATGCGCATTTCTGCCGCGTGCTCCCTTATATAAGCCATCGCTCTCGACAGTTCCAGAAGCGCGGTCGGAAAGACGGCCGGCGCGCAGGAATAGCGGAGGACCGCCGTGTGATAGCCCATGGCGTTAAACTGCATCGCTACGATCTCTGCCTCCCTGTCTGAGGTGTGATTGTAGCCGCCCCCCGGGCAGACCAGGACCAGCGGCCGCTCCTGCACCGTGAAACTGTCTGTGACCTCCAGAAAGAAAGTCTCCAGATAGGCGTCTGCGCGGGTCCCCGGGACCCGGATCTCCTCTTTCAAAATATTGTGGATCATACTTCTAACTCCTCTTAAAATAATACTTTACATATCTGTCTGTTTTGTCATAAATTGTTATTATTCAGCGCCCCGGAATGCGCAGCATTTGGGATGTGGTGTGCTGAATAGTTATGTTGCTTTATGTTTTTCAGAAAGGATCACCTGCAAATGGGCTTTTTAGACATACTGTTTAATAAAACGGATATCAACGCCGCCGTCGAAGAATTCAGAAACACTCCGGGCGCCTATCTGATCGATGTCAGAACGGGCCCCGAATACGAGGCCGGCCATATCGAAGGAAGCATTAATGTGCCGCTGGCCAGCGTCCACTTTATCGTCAACCACGTCCGCGACATCGAAGCCCCTGTCTACGTCTACTGCCAGAGCGGCGCGCGCTCGGGCCAGGCCACTTCCATGTTCCGGGAAATGGGCTACAAAAACGTCAAAAATATCGGCGGTGTAAATCGCTACAAAGGGAAACTCGTGCGCTGAGGTCAAGGTGCCGGGCGGGCGATTGTTCCTCAATTGATTCCCTATGCCGGGCGATACACCCTCACATAGTACCCGGTGCCGGCGGCCTCCTCCTCGTCATAATTCCCGTACATCATACCCTGCAGGCTCAGGTCGAGGATCTCGTGATAGCCGCATCTCTCCAGGAGGGCTCTGTTTTGGCTCAGATTCTCCGTATCCTCGATCGTCTCTCCGTACAGCTCTGCCACCGGCGCCGGCGAGATGCCCACCGCGCGGATTCGGATGTTCATCGCGTGATACAGGATGCGGTCCAGGTGCATCAGAAGATAGCTGCAGATCCCCCTGTTCCTGAACGGCGGCATCACAAAGACGCCCTGCAGATACCCCGAGAATCCCTGTCTGTTTTGCCACTCTTCTGTCTTGGCGCACAGCTCCTGACATCCGTTAAAAACTTCCGCCAGCGCAACTTCCTCCCTGCCGATGGGATCCGCCGCGTTCAGGATGTCCATGCCGCTCGCGTACACCAGATTCTCATCGTAGAGCTTTCCCCAGAGCTTGGCGCACATCTCTCCGCGGCACCACACTGTCACATTGAAATTCATGCCAAAATAGTCATTGGCCTCATCATTTTCCTTCGGCGTCAGTTCCAGCTGGAAGGAATCATACTCCATTCTCGTCGAAAACACTTTCAAAGTATAGACTTCTCTGTTCATAGGAATCTCCGTTCAGTTCGCTGCAAGGTTCATGCGCTTTTTGTCTCACGGGGCGATTTGTCTCCTGCCTCGCCGCAAAAAATGTGCCAATATGAGTGCAATATTTAATGTAGAAATTTTCGTAATTTGTGTTATAATGCCACGTGATTTACGAATAGAAGACAATAAAGGAGAATGAATCTTGGCATCCAACACTAATCCCAAAGAAAACAAGATGGGCGTAATGCCGGTCAAAAGACTGATCATCAGCATGGCACTCCCCATGATGATCTCCATGCTCGTGCAGGCCCTTTACAATGTCGTAGACAGTATCTTCGTGGCAAGGCTCGGAGAAGATGCGCTCTCGGCCGTCACCTATGCATTCCCGCTGCAGAATCTGATGATCGCGGTCGGCTCCGGTACCGGCGTCGGTATGAACGCTCTGCTCTCCCGTTCCCTCGGAGAAAAGCGGTTCGACAAATCCGACTCCGCCGCCAACATGGGCATTTTTCTCACGTTCTGCAGTTTCATAGCATTTTTGCTCTTCGCTCTTTTCGGCTCCCACTGGGCCGTAGCCGTTCAGCTGGGCAGCAGCACAAGCGAATCCGCCGCACAGATCATTGCGGACGGCCACGCTTACCTGTCGATCGTGACCGGCCTCTCTCTCGGCCTTTTCTTCCAGATGACCTTTGAGAGACTTCTGCAGTCCACCGGGCGCACGCAGCTGAGCATGATCAGCCAGACCACCGGCGCGGTCATCAACATCATTTTCGACCCGATCATGATCTTCGGCCTTTTCGGTTTCCCCAGGCTCGGCGTCGCAGGCGCCGCCTACGCCACCGTGCTCGGCCAGAGCGTCGCGGCTCTTCTGGGTCTCTTCATGAACCTGAAGTTCAACAGCGATATCCATCTGAGCTGGAAGAGCATCCTTCGTCCGGACCTCGACACGATCAAGCGGATCTACGCTGTCGGCGTTCCCTCTATCCTGATGATGTCCATCGGATCCATCATGACCTACGGCATGAACATGATCCTGACTGCCTTTTCAACGACAGCAACTGCCGTATTCGGCGTTTACTTCAAGCTGCAGAGCTTCTTCTTCATGCCGGTCTTCGGTCTCAACAACGGGCTGATCCCTGTTTTGGCCTATAATTACGGCGCGAGAAGAAAGGACCGTATTGACGAGGCCCTGAAGTTCTCCTTCGGCGTCGCGATCACGATCATGCTCTGCGGAACGCTGATCATGCACCTCTTCCCCGATGTGCTGCTCGGCTTCTTCAATGCGGACGCGGCAATGCTCGAGATTGGCATCCCGGCGCAGAGAATCATCAGCCTGTGCTTCCCCTTTGCGGCCATCGGCATCATCTCCGGTTCCATCTTCCAGGCTTTCTCACAGAGTATCTACTCTCTGATCATCTCGCTCGGAAGACAGCTGGTAGTCCTGCTGCCCGTCGCCTGGCTCCTGTCCAAGACAGGGGATGTCACCAATGTCTGGTGGGCCTTCCCCATCGCGGAGGGCGTCTCCGTCGTCCTCTCCTTCATCTTCTTCAAGAAGATCTATGGGCAGGTTGTGAAGCCGCTGGAGAAGCCGAAAGAGGATGCGGGAACGGCTGCGTAAAGGCCGCCCGTTCAGGGAATCTTCTCTCCCAGGTCACCCAACGAAATATAGTTTTCTCCCGACGCGTCTTTTGTCAGAAGATCCAATCTGTGGACCTGCAGCGCAAAAGGCGGAAGTTCATGGCCACAGAACCGGAACATCTCTCCAAAGAGCTGTTCCGGTTTTAAATTGTCTCCGACGCTGCAGCACAGGCGAAGATAGACACACGCATCGCGGATCTCCATGTCGTAGATCCACTCCTTCATATCGACTTCTCGGGTGCCTTTCTTAGTCTCCTTAATCCAGGGAATACTTTCCCTGGCACAGAATTCCTCGAGAGCCTTCTTCCAATCCCAGTCCGGCTCGAATCCCTCCCGAAACCATACTTCGTAATCCGCGGCGGCCACGATCGTCATCGCCTTCATCTTCTTTCCGCCGTCTACTTCGCGAAAATCAAGTATGTCCAAGCCCTCACACATATATTTCCCCAGCTGCTGCATGGCTTTTTCCGTGGAAATCGGCTCCTCCAGCTCTATATCCATGTATTCCGCGCTGCTTGTAGGCCCGACGCCCAGCGGCATCGCGAAGGACATGACCATCCTCTGATGCATCCCCTCGTCATATTTGACCGGGATATCCGTCCGCCTCACAGCCCTCATCAGGTACTTCATGAGCTCAAGGTGTCCTATGAACTTCATGGGTCCGTATTTTGCAAACTTAACTCTGACTCTCACTTATTGTTTCCTCTTACAAATCCCTGCCCCAAATCTCGCCGCCCCACACCCCGAGCACTGCTCCTTGCAATTGGGCGTGATGACGCCTTCCTGCGCCCGCTTCCACTCGCGCAGCAAAAAGGCCTTCGTGACGCCGATATCGATGAAATCCCAGGGCAGAATCTCGTCTACGGATCTCTCCCGCAAGGCAAAGAAATTCATGTCGACGCCCGTATTCTCGCAGGCCTTAAGCCAGCGGGAATAGTCCCAGGTCTCGATCCAGGCGTCGTACATGGCGCCCAGTCGGTAAGCCTCCAGAATCACCGCCGCGCAGCGCCTGTCGCCGCGCGCCAGAAATCCTTCCAGGACCGTGCCGTCCGCCTCGTGGTACTTGTACCAGATGCTGCGGCGGTTGAGGACTTCCTGGATGCCGTCATAGACCGTGCCCGCGAACTCCAGATACTGCTCGGGCGTGTACATGGGCGCCCACTGAAGGGGCGTGAACGCTTTGGGGACGAAGAAGGATGTGCTCACCGTGATATCGCACCGCCCGTTTCTCTTCTCCTTGGGCACCTCCTGGAAATAGGCCACGGCGATCTTGTTGGCCAGCTCCGCGATCTCCCGCCGGTCTTGCGGCGTCTCCGTGGGCAGGCCAAGCATGAAATAGAGCTTGACCTTCTTCCACCCTCCGCGGAAAGCCTCCCGCGCGCCGTGCAGGATCTCTTCCTCCGTAATTCCCTTGTTGATGACGTCTCTGAGCCTCTGGGAGCCCGCCTCCGGGGCAAAAGTCAGATTGCCGCGTCTTGCGTCCTGAAGCCTCGCCATGACGTCGAGAGAGAAGGAATCGATGCGAAGCGAAGGCAGCTGCAGCGTTGTGCCGCGCGGCCCGTATGTATCCACAATGTAACCCACCAGTTCCTTGATGCAGGTATAGTCGCTGGAGCTGAGAGAGCTGAGGGTGAAGTCGTCCTGCCCCGTGTTCTCTATGAGCTGGTCCGTGTATGCTTTGAGCCTGTCAAAAGACCGCTCCCTGTTAGGCCTGTAGATCATACCAGCCTGGCAGAAGCGGCAGCCTCGGATGCAGCCCCTCTGGATCTCGACCACCGCCCGGTCCTGCGTGACCTGAATGAAGGGCACCAGCTGATGCAGCGGATAGGGAGCCGCGTCGAGGTCCTTTACCGTCTGCTTCAGGATCTTTTCCGGCACTCCCGGAACAGTGGGCGCAAAAGTCGCGATCGTCCCGTCCTCTTTGTAGGTCACCTCGTAGAGAGACGGGACGTAGATGCCGGGCACCTGCCTGGCCGCCTCGATCAGGAACTCCCTGCGGCTCTTGCCTGCCGCTTTCATCTCCTTATAAAGATCCAGAAGCTGATCGTAGACGGTCTCCCCTTCTCCGATGTAGAACATGTCGAAGAACTCCGCGATCGGCTCCGGATTGTAGGAACAGGGTCCCCCGCCGATGACGATCGGAACCGATTCATCCCTCTCCGACGCCTTGAGCGGAATCCCGGACAGGTCCAGAATCTGCAGCACATTCGTATAGCAGAGCTCAAACTGCAGCGTGATCCCCAGGAAATCGAAATCCCGGATCGGATCCTGCGACTCCAATGCAAAAAGCGGGATCTTTCGCTCCCGCAATATTTTGTCCAGATCCAGCCAGGGGGAGTACACCCGCTCGCACCAGGTGTCCTCCCTGCGGTTGAACATATCGTATAAAATTTGAATTCCAAGGTGGGACATGCCCACTTCATAGACGTCCGGGAAGCACATCGCGAAGCGGATCTCTATTTTGTCACGGTCCTTGTAGACCGCGTTCCCCTCGTTGCCGATGTACCGCGCCGGCTTCTGCACGCTGAGCAGCACGTCGTCGCTAAGTGCCAGCGTTCTCATTTTCCCCGCAGTTCTGTATACTGTCATTGCTTCTCTCTATACTTTCTTCTATAAGAATGAAAATGCGGACTCGATCCTTCGGATCATATTCATCGCATTCGAACCGTATTCGTCTATGACCGTCTTGCACAGGCCCGGGTCATTTGTGAGGATCGCGTCCACGTTCAGGCTCACAAGGCTCTCCATGGTATCCCTCTCGTTGACCGTCCAGACAAAGACGTGCTTTCCGGCCCGGTGGATTCTCTCGACGTTCTCGTAAGTCGCGAACGTCTCCTGAATGCTTATGATATCTGCGGCGTCAAGCGATTCTATATCCCCGATCCCGATGGCCGATGTGTAGGCGGTCAGCACGGAAGGATTGATCTCGCGTATTTCCTCCAGAGTCTTGTAATCCTGGCTCGTCACATCGCAGTTTGCGATGTAGTCGTTGGCCACAATGATATCCACCACCTTCTGGGTGATCCCCTCGTCATGGCCGTTTCGCTTGATCTCGATATTGAGATAGAGCTTGTCCTTTCCGCTTCCGGCCAGTTTTATGACTTCATCCAGCGTGGGGATCTCCGTCCCGGCGAAGGATTCGTCAAAAAATCGCCCGTTGTCCAGGTCCTTGATCTCGTCATAGGTCACTTCCCAGACATTCTTGTCCACCCCCGTTGTCCGCTTGAGATTGTCGTCGTGCATCACGATGATCGTGCCGTCCTTAAGCATCTGCACATCCAGCTCCGCTGCCGAAAATCCCTCATCAATGCACTTTTGAAAAGCCGGCATCGTGTTCTCGGGCGCCGCAGCGGAAAAGCCCCGGTGCGCCATGATCATGGGCGTGCCGTAATCCGTGTTGAGTATCCACCGAATCTGGGCAAACCTCCTGGGCACCGAGAAAAAGATGCTGACCGCGCAGATTGCGAGAACCAGATACTTAAGGATTGGATAGCGGTGAAAATAGTGCGGCGGATCCGTGTACTCCAGGACCGGCTCGCCGAGCTGCTCCTTCCTCTTATAGTAGGCGTTCTGAAAGCTCGCCATCATAAGCGGAATCATGACCCACAAGAAAGCGATGTAGAACAGGATCCCGGTGGGAATCAGCCTCTCGAGCATAAAGATATCAAGGGGTTCCGTCTCCCCTGGCATCACCCAAATCGACAAAAGGTACCAGCCAATCACGATCAGCAAAGTGCCCACAGAAAAGATTATATAGCAGAATATTCCCCAGATCGCCGTGAGGAACAGCACCCTGAAAAAGTACTTCCCGCTGATCATGGCGGCGCTTTTTCTGCAGGCCGTTCCGAAGCTCACGTTGTCCTCTTCCATCATGATCGGAATTGCGAAGAGCCAGCGAACGAAGAAATACATGGCCACAAAGATCAGAATCTGATAGGCGATTCCTTCCCACGGGCGCTTTTCGAAGTCCTCCAGAATGAATCCCGGAATCCGGATCACCGAAGTGATGCTGGATATGTCCGCGATCGCGGAGGATCCGAAGCGCATGACGAAGATCACGTAGGGGATCAGTCCCCAGTTCTCGAGCTTCGCGCGCTCCACACACAGATCAAAGCCCGTAGAGAAGATCTGCCGCACCGTTTTCTTCTTCCCCCATCTGGACGCCTGTAGTGTGTCGTAGATGGCAAACTGCTCGAACGAGGCTGCCGCCACCAGCATCAGGATCATGACGAAAAACACGATCCACGAGATTGGATTGCGGACAAAAGTGCCGGCATTATACCAGGCAATGACCTTTGTTTTATTCCCGATCAGCCACAGCCTCTGCATCCAGGTCATGATAGGAAACAGAACCAGGAAAGTGAGGATCCTGAAGATCACCTCGAAAGCGATCAGGCTCCTGCTGTTCTCCTTCATTAATGCGAATGGGCGCAGAACGCCCTTGAGCCAGTTTATTGTTCCTCTGATTATGAACATCTGTCTTCCCTCGATTGAATAGTGACAAACAATGATGTGAGGTTCACAGAGCGAACCATTCCGCTACTTGTTAGTTTATCATTGCTTTTCTTTATTGTGAACTCTTCCTTTCCGCGCGTGCGCGGGGAACTTTCTGTTGCACTTTTTCCCTCTTTGACGTATCATACACTCGATATATCAGCGATTTAAAGGAGTAAAGCGCATGAAGCAAGCAGAACCCATTTCAAAAGATCGAGTCCCTTTTAACTATAATCTTGTCCTGATCGGCTTTATGGGCGCCGGCAAGTCAACGGTTTCCGACTATTTTCACACCCGGTTCGGCATGGAAGTCATCGAGATGGACCGGATCATCGCCGAGCGGGAAGACATGAGCATCAGCGATATCTTCGAGACGCGCGGCGAGGAATACTTCCGCGACTGCGAGACCGCTCTTCTCATTGAGATGCAGGCCCGTAAAAATGTCATCATCTCCTGCGGAGGCGGCGTCCCCATGCGCGAGCGCAATGTCGCCGAGATGAAGAAAAACGGCCGTGTCATCCTGCTGAGCGTCGAACCCGAAACAGTCCTGACGCGCCTTCAAGATGACCACAGCCGTCCTCTGCTTGAAAACAACAAAAACGTGGACTTCGTCCGCGCCCTGATGGAGAAGCGCCGCGACAAATACGAGGCGGCCGCAGATATTATTGTGCGCACCGACCACAAAAGTGTTCAGGAGATCTGTGAGGAGATCCTCGCAAAGCTCCGCGCGATGGATGGCGAAGGCGAGTAACCGTCGCATTGTTAACGCGCTCCTTTTTGTTAACCGGGAGTCTGTTAACCTCCATCGCCCGGAGTTGTTAACCGTGTTCATCTTTTTGGTTGACAATTTACCTCCAATCGATTAAGCTTGCTTATACGATGTGTTTTGGCTCCTCAGGGGATTTGCTTCTTGCGTGTTTTACTCCTTGGTGTTTTGCTCCTCAGGGGCCAAAAACTTAAAATAATAGTGATTGAGAGGTTAATACTATGAAAATGTCCACATACGATCTTGTTCTCTGCGCGCTCTGCGCGGCCGTAACCTGCGTTCTGGCGCCCCTGTCCATCCCGCTGGCCGGCGAAGTGCCGATCTCACTGGCAACTTTCGCCGTTCTGCTTTCGGGAATCCTTCTGGGCGGAAAGCTCGGCGCCCTCAGCCAGCTGATCTACGTGCTTTTGGGCAGCGTCGGAGTTCCCGTATTCGCGGGATGGACCGGAGGCCTCGGCATCACACTCGGCGTCACGGGCGGCTACATCATCGGCTACATCCCCATGGCTTTCGTCGCAGGTCTGCTCTACCATCTCTATGGCAGGAATGCCTCCGGAGTCCGCAAATATGTCGTTATGTTCGTCTCCATGATCCTCGCTACAGCTGTCCTCTACATACTCGGTACTGCCTGGTTTATGGCACAGACGAAGATGACACTGGGCGCTTCCCTGGCAGCCTGCGTGATTCCCTTCCTTCCCGGCGATCTTATTAAGATCGCAGCTGTAATGCTTGTAGCAGTTCCGATCGAGGCCGCTGTGAAAAAGGCAGTTCCTGACAGCAGCGCCGCCGTATGACCGGTTAAATCCAATTCAATATTTTCGCAGAAAAAGCGCGGCCCGGAAGATCACCCGATCCCCCGGCCGCGCTTTTTCATCTTTTCTGTTATCCGCTGAGATTTCCCACGAATATCGGCTGCTTTCAAATTAATGCCTTTGCCGTATCGTTTCAGTAATCCCACTCACATATATAAGCATACCGGTCTTTATACTTCTCCCCGTCCGGTGTATACACCTGCGCTCCGAATTCCGCATCATTCCAGTGCCCGCCTCTCATATTGACATCCATCTGCACATTATACTCGCTTCCGCCGGAATTATTGGGTTCCTCTTCGCCGACGCTGTTAGTTCCCCAGTCAAAATAGGTCGCCTCACTCCCGTCATAATTGACCCATTTCCCTGCACTTTCCGAGTATACCAGACCAAGGAATGCTTCTTCATAACCCTGCTCGATCATATAATCGTACAGCGCTTCGTTTTCGTCATAGTCATCGATTTTCACAAGGTGACCGCCTTCTCTTTCGCATTTTTCAGCCGCCTCCGAGAATGAGATTTCTCCGTCGTCAAAGATATAATAATGATGACCGCCATACGCCATAGTATAGTCAGGAGCCTGAAGGGCGGGTTGTTCATCGGCAGCTTCCTGCTCCGGCTGCGCCTCGGCAGCTGCCTGATCCGCTGCTGTCTGATCTGATTGCCCGTCTTGTTCCGTCGCTGCCGCCTGATCCGACTGCTCGACTGCTGACTGCCCGCCTTGTTCTGCCTCTGCTGTCTGATCCGGCTGTTCAGCTGCTGACTGCCCGCCTTGTTCTGTCTCTGCCGCCTGATCTGACGGTTCAGATGCTGGCTGGTCGCCTTGCTCCGCCGCTGCTGCCTGCGGCTCCGGCTGACTGTCCTTCTCGCCGGCCCCATTCTTTTTCCCTATGAATAAAAAGATGATCAGCGGAATCAGGATGATGGCTCCAACCACGACCGGCACAACAAATACGGGCAGGCGCGCAGCTCCATTTTCTTTTTTTCCGCCTTTACTTTGCGCAGCTCCAAATCCTTGCGCGGCTCCAAATCCGTTTTTTCCGGCGTTATTGTGCGCAGCCCCATCTGGGCTTTTCCCGCCATTACTCTGCTCGACTCCATCTCCACCATCAGTGCTCAGTTCATATGTTTTTGCCCCGCAGTTTGGGCAGATCAAAACATTGCCAACTATCTCTTTCCCGCAATTTTTACAAATCATGCCTGCTCCTTCTGTTTGACTGAACTCTGCGTTTAACACGCCAATTGAAAGTTATATTCTGCGTTAAATTATACTATCGCGCGGTTGTAAAGACAAACCCTATGGCAGCATCTTTCTTTCCGCAAACATGTCCGTGATATAGCTTAGCGGAGGATATCTCCCCTGTGTTATAATGTTTTGAATCATTGTCAATGTTTTCGAATTCAGGATCTATACTAACCATGAATACAAACTCCCAGACGTTACGCCTTCGCCCCCATCACCTTCTGTGCCTCCAGACTTTCATCGGGCACGGCTACAGCGAAGAATTTGTTCAAAAAATGACATCCGTAAAGCAGCAGCTCGCTCTCGATCCCAGTACTCCGATCAAATTGGTCGACGGCGCCGACATGCTCTGCCGCCACTGCCCCAATTGCGCAGACGGCCACTGTACATCTGACAAGCCGCCCCTGTTTGATCGATTAGTAGCAGCCAAAATAGAAAAGTCCGAAAAGATCTCGCTCTCCCGAACTATCGAATCAAATCACGGCAGTATCTTTTCAGATTCATTTATGCTGCATGGTATTCCGGAATATCTGACTCTCTCACACGATCTGCTTGAGGAATGCTGTCCCGGATGTGAATGGAAAGAGTTGTGCGACAGAGTAATTGACGGGAACGAGAAATAAAGCAATCCTGCGCGCTTCAGACAGCAAAAAAAGAGAATGCAGATTTCTGCATTCTCTTTTTCATCGAGGTGACAACCAGATTTGAACTGGTGATCAGGGAGTTGCAGTCCCTTGCCTTACCACTTGGCTATGTCACCGTATAAGTGCTTCCTGAATACATTTTAGAAGCTTTCTCTGAAAACTTCAACAGTTAATGTAGCACATTTACTGTTTATGACTCCGACGGGAATCGAACCCGTGTTACCGCCGTGAAAGGGCGATGTCTTGACCGCTTGACCACGGAGCCCTGTATATTAACAGCGACTTCGCTGTCGAACGCCCCGAGCAGGGCTCGAACCTGCAACACCGCGGTTAACAGCCGCGTGCTCTACCATTGAGCTATCAAGGCATAAACAAGTTCCGGATACAGGTAAAGAAGCTGGTTTAACAGCTTCTCACTATACCGAACTGTTTCAGATACAACCTGTACCTTCAAAACTGAACACCGAAGAGCTTTCGCTCTTTCCAAGAACTTAAGGATAAGCTTCCGACCTATTAGTACGTGTCAGCTGAATGCGTTGCCGCACTTACACCTCACGCCTATCTACCTTGTACTCTTCAAGGGGTCTTGTGATGTCTCA
>Ga0256404_1000288_pt1 | contig 130050 bp, 102 predicted proteins | sample RumenRJG_01DNA_FD_185990 | JGI IMG/M metagenome (GOLD analysis project Ga0256404, IMG submission 185990) | Bovine rumen microbial communities from Lethbridge, Alberta, Canada - RJG_01 | ecosystem: Host-associated > Mammals > Digestive system > Stomach > Rumen | place: Canada: Alberta... | reverse complement strand
GATGACAAGGAGGGTTCTCGGAGCATAGCAGAGAGGTTCGTCGTTGTCATCAGAACGAAACCTTCTCCAGCGCATGTTCAGCGCTCATTGGTAACTTTTCCAGTTGCAAACATAGTAACTGTGATTCTAATTCTGGCCGCCGTTGGCAGCCTGGTGAGTGAGTATGTGAAAGGCGTACATTTTTTAGAATAAAGTTTGGTGGTTCAAAGAAAAGTGACTATCTTTGCAGCATTGGAACTAAAAACGTTATGTGCAATGACATTCTTGAATCAGTTTCACAAAGAAGTTATGGAGTATTAAAGACAAGACGGCATATGACAACTTACACGCAGTTTTGGGACATTGATGGAAATATTAGATTACCACGTCCAGAAAGAACGTACTTTGATGATGGTGCTGATGAGTTCAAAGATATAACCTTTGAAGAAAAGCTCTTGGAGATTGCTTATTGTGTTTGGCATGGTCTATCCCTCTATGACGAAGTCAAAACCACGCTACAAGAGCATACAAGTGTAAATGAGAGCACGATTAAGCGTTGCTTATTTATGTACATCGAATATCTACGCTCTGGAGACTTTAAGAATATAAGTTATGTCATTCTCAATAAGAAATTAAACGGCAAGACTGGAATAAAGCAAGCAGCGGCTCTGCTCTCCGATGAACTTATGCTACGTTATAGATTGCCCGCCAATGGTGAACCCCATTATCTTGCTATCGCCCATTGGAAATACAAGGAACTTGAAGGCAAAGTAGATTATACCAAACCTACCACTGTATTAGCTATTCCTCTTACTGAGCAAGAAATTCTTGATATTAATCCTTGGCAATCTATATACGTCAATCCTAATCGTTCAGCACTATATGATCCTGATGCTGAGTGGTTGCTCATTGAGGATGAAAAGATGATTAAGGATTTCAACGAAAAGACAGACAAAGAATACCGCTTTGAACTTGGTATGCGCCCAGAACCATTTAACGGCAATCCGCTACGCTCAAAAGTAGTTATATTAAGCCTCAATCCTGGGTATAAATATCGGGTGAACAATCTTGTTGCAAGATTATTGCAGATGATACAACCGATAGAAGAAGCAGTCAAGCAGCATAAGGATTTACAACTTAAACTTTCGGTTAGTTCTTTTTTCTGCAAACGTAACCATAATAAAGCTGGCGGTGTGTTGAGTTATCGGGATGCTCATTGTATGCTTGATGACTGGTACTGGTATGACATCTTTGAGGAATTTCGCAAGAATGCGGAGCTTGAACCCGAAAATGACACAAACGATATTATCTTCAATCATACGTCACTCGTTCAATACGTTGGTTATATCTCCAAATCTTGGAAATCATTACCTAACATTCTTCCATCCCAGAGATTTACAAAGTTATTGATTCAGTACCTTGCGCTCAATACCGATACTCTCTTTGTCATATCTCGCTCTGAAAGTGAATGGAAAGAACTGATTGGTGATGAAATCTGGGACATGCTTGAAAGCGAAAACCGATTGGTACATCGAAAGAAATATGATGTAACAAATAAAAATGGCAAGCAATACAAGACAACTATCCGTACTCAAAGTTTTACCAAAGAGAGTTTCGCTGGTGATGGTTTTGATAAAATAGCAGAAAAACTAAAGAAAGGATGATGATTATGAAAAATGTATTGAGAACCACACTTATTTTGGCTGTCTCTGCCTCGTTACTCATCGGGTGTAACCTTATAGGCTCACCAGTCAAAGGACATTTCTCACAGCAGGTTGCAGATATTGATGAACCGCAAACGGATGATGAACGTACTATGGTCGGTGAATTTAATGACTATTTGCTTCTTACGGATTCACTTGCTGAAATCTGGAATGGAACTGATACTCTGACTATGCGCAGATTAATTTACAATATTGATAAGCAAAAAGACAGAGTTGAAAAGACAAAAAAGTTCCAGAATGTCAGGCGTTCGATGGGTGAGAAGATGGATGAACAAACGAAAAAAATCTGGAACGAAATTGAAGAAAGGTTTTCAATAGATCTTATAGAAGAATTGAATGACTTCTACTTTTATATTGACAAATTAGATAAATTTGGAAAGGTACGTGATGGCCATAGACCACATAAAAGAGAAAAAGTCTATCAAAATACAATGGGTGAATATTACGTACTGAGGCCAAACTATAAAGGGAAATTAGCAAAAGTTCCAGTTTATTTTGAAGACGGAAAATATTATGAGGATTTTTTCAAACCGATAGAACCGGTAGAATTGGTAAATTTTAAAAGCGTTGATATAGAAAGAGAAGAATAAAGCATGATTTATAATTATACATGATTCATTATATTCTAAATCAAATAGAAAAATATGGCCACCCTTTTCTTAATACTCATAGCATTTGCCGTCGGAGGAGTCTTTATATACCTTGCAAAATGTAGTACTCCAGAATATAAGGGCAAAATGGGTGAGGAGAGGGTCCATAACATTCTTATGCAGTTGCCTGATGAATACTATCTCATTGATGACGTTATATTGGAAACAGGTAAAGGCACTACACAAATTGACCATGTGGTGGTTTCAAAGTATGGCGTCTTTGCAATAGAAACCAAGAACTATCGAGGCGAGATTTATGGTGATGACAACCGAAAAGAGTGGACTCAAATGATAGTTACAGAAGTGACATATCCCAAGAAATGGTGGAAGACGTATACTTACGTAACAAAAAGTCATTTCTATAATCCAGTAAAGCAGTCGCTAGCTCATGTATATGCTGTTAAGAAATTACTATCTGGCTGGCCTTATTTACCAATAGTACCTATTGTGGTATTTGTAGGAAGCGGGATATTAAAAGATGTCGTATCAAGCTACCACGTCATCTATGATGATACTCTTTTAGAAACGATTTTAAATTATCGAACGTTATATCTTACGGACAACGACCTACAGAATATTGTAAGCAGACTTTCAGCAAATGATGTGAGTGAAATAGTAGATCAAAGCACTCATTTAAACAACATATGGAATGGAAAATATGAGGTGGATGATAAAATTGCTGCTGGCATTTGTCCGAAATGTGGTGGTACATTAGTTTACAGGACGGGCAAATATGGTGGTTTCTATGGTTGCTCTAACTATCCAAAGTGTAAATTTACGACAGATTAACAAAAAGAAACAATGGCACCGTGTCACAATCGAATATTATCAGAGATATTTAAAAAGGAGAGGGTTATAGATTAACATGAATACTTCTACAATTAAAACAATGCGCGTCTGGAAATGGGCAGTGCTACTGGTGGTAAGTCTGGTACTTGCCATACTCATGTATTCCTTCGCTCAGTTAGTGTTTCTGGCTATTGACAATCTGTGGGTGCAATCGACAGTTGGTGTGATTTCTTCCATTGCCATGATAGGGCTTTATGCATTATTTGTAAAATGGTTTGAGAAACATAAAGCAATGGATATTCCTTTCAGACGTTTTGCGCAGGATACGGCAAAAGGTCTTGGAGTCGGATTCGGTTTCTTTGTTGGTGTAGTATTGATAATGATGCTTTTGGGCCTATATCGCATCGATAGCATAGGAACAGACAAGCCAATGCAAATCGTATCGGCATTCTTCCTTTTTCTGTTGGTAGGAACAGGGGAAGAAATTCTGTTCCGAGGGGTGCTCTTCCGCTGGATTGATGAGAAATGGGGCTATGTGGCGGCTCTGACTGTGTCTTCGGTGGTTTTTGGTTTCATACATTTCCCCGAGCCTAACGCTACCCTGTGGTCATCGTTGGCCATCGCCGTGGAAGCAGGACTCCTTCTGGGCGCAGCATACAAATATTCAGGAACATTGTGGCTTCCTATCGGCATTCATTGGGCATGGAATTTCACGCAAGGCAATATTTTCGGTTTTGAGGTATCTGGTAAAGAATTAGGAGCTTCCCTCTTGAAGTCAACAGTTAGCGGCCCAGACTGACTTACAGGTGGAGCCTTTGGGGCTGAAGCATCGTTTATACCAGTCTTCTTGGGTCTATTATTGTCGGCATGGTACATATGGAAAACACATCGTCTACACGATGGAACTATCGAAAAGACGTGACATTTTTGATTTTTGCATACTATAATATGATGTAAGATGGGCTGATGGCAAATGTTTTGGGTCATTTTTTAATCATTTGATATGTCAAAAGACTAAAAAGTGATGCTAAATGATTAAAATTTACGCCAAAATGATTGTAGAATGAAATAAAATGCTTATATTTGCAGCGTTAAAACATTAAAGATTATGGCACAGGTATCCATGACAGTGAGGATGGACTCACAACTAAAACAGAATTTCGATGCGCTCTGCTCGCGTATGGGTATGAGTGCGAACGCCGCAATGAACATTTTTGCAAATGCGGTGGTTAGAACGCGTAGCATTCCATTCAAGATTGACCTCAACGAACCAAAGGTCGAGAATCCTGCACTAAAAAGATTCTTAGAATTTCGCGAGAGTGTAGTTGCCGATGATTCCCGTCCGGAAATGACTTTAGATGAAATCAACGAAGAAATAAGGTTGGCCCGTGAAGAAAGGGCAGCAAGAGAAAAGGCTGGCGTATGATATATGCTGTAATCGACACAAACGTATTGGTGTCGGCGTTTATCACCAAGAATCAGGATTCTTCAACCGCAAAGGTATGGAGTGCTATGTTGAATTTCGACATTATACCGATGTATAGTGAAGAAATCATTGAGGAATATAAAGATGTGTTGAATCGCAAGAAGTTCGATATACCAGAACAGCTGATAAAGGATGCCCTTAACCACATAATGGTGAACGGCGTGAGAGGCGAGCGTGTATTGAGCGATGACTTCTTTCCCGACCCCAAGGATGTTGTGTTCTACGAGGTGGCCATGTCAAAGGAGGAAGCTTATCTTGTGACTGGCAACACGAAGCATTTCCCCAAGAATCCGATTGTGGTGACGCCTGCTGAGATGCTGAAGATACTACAACGCGAAGGAAGTCTGTGATTCGCGCTGCGTAAAGGCTACGCCATTCAGCGAGGGACTTTAATTAAGAAGACATGAAGAAATGCTCAGATCTGGGAAGTGTCCCTGATCTGAGCATTTTTACGTACAGAGTTGCGTATTTTTTCCGAAAAATGTTTGTTATCTCACAAATTATTTGTATTTTTGCTGACGATAAACAAATCTACAAAAGACAATGAATCATCATCTTTTTCGCAACACGTTGCTGGCGGTCATGAGCATCATATGTCTGATGATGCAGGCAGCAAACTATGAAGTGAGTTCCCCGAATGGTAAGTTGACGGTCACCGTCAAAACCGATGAGACGGTAACTTGGTCGGTCAGTTATAACGGCACAGTAATATTGTTGCCTTCAGCCATTGACATCCGGATGCAGCAGGGTGGCAAGGTGTTGGGAATAGGCAAGATAGGCAAGGTGGCCAAGCGTCAGATTACCAACAGCTTCGCCACACCCTTTTATAAAAAGGAGAAGGTCGACGACAACTATGGCCAACTGCTGATGTACAGCAACCAGAAGATGCAGATAGAGGTGCGTGCCTACGACGACGGTGCCGCCTACCGCCTCATCAGTTCCAATGCAAAGCCTCTGGTGGTAAACAGCGAAACGGTAGAGTATCGTTTTGCTGATGACTATCAGACTTTTGTGCCTTACGTCAATGACAATCGCGGTGGCGAGCGCTACTGTTACAGCTTTGAGTCGTATTACGACGAACAGTCCTTGTCGCAGATGTTTCCCGACTCGCTGGCCATCACCCCGTTGGCAGTCTGTCTGCCTGATGGTATGAAAGCCATTGTGATGGATGCTGGCGTAGAGAACTATCCGGGAATGTTTCTTAGAGGTGAGAGGTCAGAGGTGAGAGGTAAGGGACATGTGCTGAAGGGTGAGTTTGCGCCCTATCCGTTGGAACAGGAGGTTGGTGGTTTCGACCGCCTGAATCTTGTGCCTACCAGACGTACTGACTATATCGCCCGGCTGGACGGCAAGCAATCGCTGCCCTGGCGCGCCATCGTCATCACTGAGCGGGATGCTGACATCCTGAACTGCGATATGGCACAACGGCTGGCTCCCGAGTGCCGCATCAGTGACACCTCGTGGATTCGTCCCGGCAAGGTGGCATGGGACTGGTGGAACAATACCAACATCACAGGCGTCAGTTTCCCGTCAGGCATGAATACCGACACCTATTTATATTATATAGACTTTGCTGCCCGTAACCATATAGAATACATCATCATCGACGAGGGTTGGAGTGGCAAGGAGTCGCTGATGGATCATCTCAACCCAGATATCGACCTCGCACAGTTGATAGCCCACGGTCAGCAAAAGGGTGTGGGCATCATCCTGTGGAGCAGTTGGCGAAATCTGATAGGCAACAATCCTACTGGTGGCGCTGCCGTTACGGATGCCGTCATGAAACACTATGCTGCAATGGGTATCAAGGGATTCAAGGTTGACTTTTTCGACCGCGACGACCAGCAGGTCATCACCTCAGCTTACGAGATAGCTGCCTGTGCCGCCAAGCATCATCTCTATCTCGACTATCACGGTCTGAAGCCTTTCGGCATCCAGCGTGCCTATCCCAACATCTTTAACTTCGAAGGCGTGAAAGGTCTGGAGAATTCCAAGTGGGAACCCCGTGCCGGTGAAGGACCACTGCACAATCAGCCCCGCTACGACGTCACAGCACCCTATCTGCGCATGCTCGCTGGTCCCATGGACTATACGCCGGGTGCTATGACTAATGCCATGAAAGACTGTTTCTTCGGAAATAACGACCATCCCATGAGTCAGGGTACACGTGTCCACCAGATGGCTATGTACACCACTTTCGAAGCTCCACTGCAGATGCTGGCCGACAGTCCTACGCAATACATACGGAATCAGGAGTGTACCGACTTCATCGCACAAGTGCCCACCACCTTTGACGAGACCATTGCCCTTGACGGCAAACTAGGCGAATATACCGTCATAGCACGTCGTAAAGGTACTACGTGGTATCTAGCTGCTCTCACCGACTGGACACCACGCGACTTGACCCTCAATCTCAGTTTCCTGTCCGCAGGCCAGTATCATGCCGACATCTTCGCCGATGGCGTCAATGCCCTGAAGGATGCTACCGATTATCAGCACCGCCTTCAGACCGTCATCGCCACCGACCGTCTGAACATCCATCTCAGCAGTGGTGGAGGATGGACGGCAATATTGAAAAAATAGCCCCAATTCACTATGAAATAATGAAGAGCTTATGAAAAGACTTTTGTTAACGGTCGTGATGGCTATAGGAATTGTAGCCACATGGGCGCAGTACGACATCATCCCGATGCCCCAGCGTATCAGTTTGGATGCGAAGGGGACGGTGCTGAACATAGAAGGCCGGCCGCAGGTGACGGAGCGGCTGAACAAGGACATCGCGTCGCCTGAGGGGTGGCGTATGACGGTCGGCAAGCGCGGCATCGTGCTGGAGGGACGTACGGAGGCGGGGCTGTTCTATGGCCGTCAGGCTTTGCGTCAGGTGATGGCGACGAATCCTACTTCGTTGCCGTATGCCGTCATTGAGAGTGCGCCGAGGTTTAGTTACAGGGCTATGCATTTGGACGTGTCGCGTCACTTCTTCGATAAGGACATGGTGAAGCAGTATCTGGACATGATGGCGCTGCACGCTATGAATACGCTGCACTGGCATCTGACCGACGACCAGGGCTGGCGCATAGAGATGAAGCGATGGCCGAAGCTGACGACGGTGGGGTCGGTGCGCAAACGGACGGTCATTGGCCGCAATGCCGGCATCTATGAATATACCCCTCACGGTGGCTATTTCACGCAGGACGACATCCGCGAAATAGTGGCCTATGCCCAAGAGCGCCATATCACCATCATTCCCGAGATTGATATGCCCGGCCACATGTTGGCGGCCTTGGCGGCATATCCGGAACTGGGCTGTACGGGCGGCCCCTATGAGGTATGTCCCGACTGGGGCGTGTTCGACGACATTCTCTGTGCAGGCAACGACAAGGTCTATCGTTTTCTGGAGGACATCATCGACGAACTGACGGAACTCTTCCCGGCACCCTATATCCATCTGGGTGGCGACGAGGCTCCCCGTGTACGCTGGCAGCAATGCAACCGCTGTCAGCAACGGATGCGTGAGGAGGGGTTGAAGACCGAGGCGCAGTTGCAGGGCTATATGGTGCGTCGCATGGAGCAGTACTTGACGAAAAAGGGGCGTCGGCTGATTGGCTGGGACGAGATAGCCGAGTGCGACATCGACACTAGTGCCGTCATCATGAGCTGGCGCGGCCACGAGGGAGGCTTTGATGCTGCCGCCAAGGGTCATGACGTCATCATGGCTCCTACGGGTTCGATGTATTTCGACTACTATCAGTTGCCCGAGGACCTGTGGGAGAAACCGTTCCTTATTGGCGGTTACGTGTCGCTGAGCAAGGTCTACAGCTTCGACCCCGCGCCCGACTCTCTGTCAGCCGATGTGCGCCGTCATATCATCGGTACGCAGGCGAACCTGTGGACGGAATATATTCCTTATAAAGAACTGCTGGAGTATCAGGTGTTGCCCCGTATGGCGGCACTCTGTGAGGTACAGTGGACCGACCCCGAACGGAAGGATTATGACGCTTTCTTGCGGCGTCTGCCCCGACTGCTGAGCATCTATGATGTGCAGGGCTGGAAATACTGTAGGAAACGTGACAATGGGGAGACGTTGAACGTTGAACATTGAACATTGAACGTTGAACATTATGAAGAAACGACTGCTTTCTCTTGACGTGCTGCGCGGCATCACCGTTGCAGGCATGATACTGGTCAACAATGGCTTCGAAGAGGGGTTTGCCGCTCTGCAACATTCCGCATGGAACGGGCTGACACCCTGCGACCTGGTATTTCCCTCGTTCCTCTTCATCGTGGGATTCTCCACGTGGCTGTCGCTGTCGAAAGTGCAGTTTCAGCCTACGCCGGCGGTACTGCGGAAGGTTGTCAGGCGCACGGTGCTCATCTTCGCCATCGGACTATTTATCAACTGGTTTGCGCTGGCGATGGACGGACGGCCGCTGGATTTCGCCCATCTGCGCTATTGGGCCGTGCTGCAGCGCATTGCCGTATGCTATCTGCTGACGTCGCTCTTTGCGTTATATGTTGACCACCGCCATACACTGAAGGTCATCGTGGGCTTGTTGGTGGCTTACGCCGTCGTGCTGCTGGCATTCGACGGATATAGCACCGATGCCACTCAGAATATAGCCGGACGCATAGACCTGTGGCTGTTTGGTGGTGACCACCTGTATCGCCATTCACCCATCGACCCCGAGGGCTTGCTGGGCACGATGGGCGCCACGGCCCACATGCTGACGGGGTTCCTCTGTATGAGTTTCATCTCGCAAACGGACGATATTCGCCGTAAGGTTTACAGACTGCTGATGGCAGGGGGCTTCATGATGCTTTTGGGTTTCCTGCTGCACCATTGCGGACTGCCCGTCAACAAAACCGTATGGTCGCCCAGCTTTGTAATGGCTACCTGCGGCATCTGTTCCACCGGGCTGGCGCTGCTGATATACCTGATTGATATCCGCGGGGAAGGCCGTAAGACGTGGTGGATGACCGTATTCCTGATCTTTGGCGTCAACCCGCTGTTCCTCTATGTGTTCAGCGAGTGTTTGGCCGTCGTGGGTTGGAGTACGGGCATCAACGAAGAGCTGTATGCGTCGGTGCGTGCCGCCATCGCGGTGCCCAGCCTGGCGTCGCTGTGCTATGCGCTGACATTTGTGGCGATAGTAGGGCTCGTCGGATGGCTGCTCTACTGGCGCAAGATATTCATCAAGATTTAATCATAACAATGAGGGCGTGTCAATTTTGACACGCCCTTGTTGTTAATATAGGAGAGATACTTACATGTCCTCATAAGTATCGAGGTAGGTGACGTGGGTGACGAGGTATTCATCGACGCCGTGCTTGCCGTCGGCACCGCCGATACCAGATTTCTTCACGCCGGCATGGAAGCCCTGGATGGCTTCGAAGTGCTCGCGGTTGATGTAGGTCTCACCGAACTCCAGTTCGCGGCAGGCCTTCACGGCAATGTTCAGGTCTTTTGTGAAGATGCTTGAAGCCAGACCGTACTCGCAGTCGTTGGCATACTTGATGGCCTCGTCGATGTCGGAGAACTCTATCAGCGGAATGACGGGGCCGAAGGTCTCCTCATGGATGATGTCCATGTCCTGCGTGCAGTTGTCGAGCACGGTGGCAGCATAGAAGTAACCCTTCGTGCCAACGCGATGACCGCCGCAGAGCAACTTGGCTCCCTGTTTGATAGCGCGCTCCACTTTCTCGGTGACGCTCTCCAAAGCACGGGCCTCTACCAACGGACCCATATCGACGCTCTCGTCGGCGCAGACGTCGCCCACCTTTACCTTCGACATCTTGTCGACAAGGATCTTCGTGAACGCCTCCTTCACCTCCTTTTGAACATACACACGCTCGGCATTGTTACAGATCTGACCGTTGTTGCCGATACGGCTGTCGACAATCCACTGTGCGGCGCGCTCCAGGTCGGCGTCCTTCATGACGATGGCAGGAGCCTTACCACCCAGTTCGAGGCTGACCTTGGTGATGTTCTTCGAGGCGGCGGCCATGATGCTCTCGCCGGCACCTACGGAACCTGTGACGCTGACGATATCAATCTTCGGCGATCCGGCCATCTCGTTGCCGATGACGGAGCCCTTGCCCGTGACGATATTGATGACACCAGCGGGCAGACCAGTCTCAGCCACGACCTTAGCAAACTCCGTACAGTTCTCGGGCGTGAGTTGTGAGGGCTTGATGACGATGGTACAACCGGCAATCAGGGCGGCACCGGCCTTACGGGCGATGAGGAAGAACGGAAAATTCCAGGGCAGGATGCCTGCGACGACGCCAATGGGCTTTTTGGTGAGCAGGATGGTCTCATTGGGACGGTCGCTGGGGATGATCTCGCCCTCGATGTGGCGGGCGAAGGTGGCCATGTACTCAAAATAAGCAATGGTGGCGCCTACCTCAATGGCGGCCCAAGTGCGAGTCTTACCCTGCTCGCGCATAATGATCTCGGTGAACTCCTTCTCGCGTTTCTTGATACCGTCGGCCATCTTCAGCAGATACTGTGCACGCTCGATGGCGGGCGTCTTACCCCAGGCTTTCTGGGCGGCACGTGCAGCATCGAGTGCGCGGTTCACGTCTTCAATAGTTCCTTCCGGCTGACGCGAGATGACCTCCTCGGTCGATGGGTTTAATACGTCAATCCACTTGCCGTTCGAGCTCTCGCAGAACTGGCCGTTAATGTACATCTGTAAGTCTTTCATACGTGTAGTTTTGTTTTAAAAATGTAAGTAGATTAGTTTATCGTCAGCAAAAATACAAATAATTTGTGAGATAACAAATTTTTTCGGGAAAAAATCCGTAACTTTGTGCGCAAATAACAAATTACTTAACTGATATATGATAAGAAAGTTTATTTTACTGCTATTGTCGGTTGTTGTCTTGACTGGATCGGCTAAGACGAAGAAGCGGCCTGCGGTGGAGACATGGCCTGACGGGACGGTGATGGACGGTTGGTTTGCGGACACGACGAAAGTGGATGTCGCGTCGTTGGGCCGACAGTATGTCATCACCGACTACGGCGTGAAGCGTGACTCCGCAATCGTCCAGACGGCAGCGATACAGGGTGTGATCGACCGGGCTGCCCGCGAGGGTGGGGGTGTGGTCGTCATTCCTGAGGGGACATTCCTGGCGGGTGCCTTATTTTTTAAACAAGGTACGCACCTGCACGTGAAGGGCCGACTGAAGGGCTCGGAGCGCATCGCGGACTTCCCGGTGATGACGACGCGCATAGAGGGTGAGACCTGCAAGTACTTCGCGGCACTGGTGAATGCCGACGGCCTCGACGGGTTCACCATCAGCGGCCAAGGCACCATCGACGGCAATGGCCTGCATTACTGGCAGGAGTTCTGGATCCGCAGGAGCTGGAATCCGCAATGCACGAACAAGGATGCGCAGAGGCCCAGATTGACGTATGTCTCGAATTCCAGGAACGTGACCATTCAGGATGTGCGGCTGGTGAATTCGCCGTTTTGGACCAACCATGTGTATAAGAGTGACCATGTGCGCTACTTGGACTGTTACATATATGCCCCTACGGAGAATGTCTGGTCACCGGATCCACGGCGCGGAGCTCCGTCGAGCGATGCCATCGACATCGATGCCTGCACGGACGTGATGGTGAACGGCTGCTTTATGCATGTGAACGATGATGCCGTCGTGTTGAAGGGTGGCAAGGGCACCTGGGCAGACAAGGACGAGACCAATGGTGACTGTGAGCGCATCCTGATACAGAACTGTCGCTACGGTAGGGTGCACGGTTGTCTGACACTGGGCTCCGAGTCGCTGCATGACAGGAATATAATCCTCCGCAATTGTTATACGGAACGGGCCGACCGTGTGCTGTGGTTCAAGATGAGGCCCGACACGCCGCAGCACTATGAGTACGTGACGGTGGAGAACATCACGGGCCATTGCAAGCGGTTCCTCTTTATCCATCCCTGGACGCAGTTCTTCAAGCCGGGAGACCGGAAGGATATGCCGTTGTCACGTTGTAACAACATCGTGATGCGGAATATTCAGGTGGACGCTGAAACGCAGTATGACGTGAAGACGTCGGATAAATATGAACTGACAGACTTCACGATCGATGGGAAGGAGTTGAGTTTTTAGTATTTATAGAAACTCCACGTGCGGCCGTCTTTGCTGAGTACGAGGTCGTCGTTGTTGAGCTTTTCTATCTTCAGGCGGATATTGGTGAAGGGACGCATGCCGAAGTCGCGTTCTACGGTGAGGGTGTCGATGGGTGAACCCTCGATGGACGAACACTGGATGAACAGGCTGTCGCCCTGATGTTGGAAATTGCCGAAAATCTCGGCACCATTGGCCTTAAACCATGCTATGCTACCAGAGAAACTAAGGTAACGTTGTCCGTCCGTGCGCCATTGTCCCCAGAGGTCGCCGGCATCTCTGCCTTCCTGACAGGAAGCGGCCAATAGCCAACAGCTAATAGCTAACAGCTTATAGAATTTTGCCATGATATCCGATTTTGAAGTTAAACGTGTTGCAGTCGCCGTAGATGTTACCCTTGTCGAAGGCGTATGCCGCTGAGAACTGCCAGGCGCCCAGCGTGTAGATGCCTTGGAACATTGCATCGAAAGAATGGTGCTTTTCGTCGAGCGGGCGATGATAGGTGCCCCAGCCTTCGCGGTAGGAACCCCTGACGAGGTACGACAGCCGGTCGGTAATCTCGCCGTTCACTCCCACGTGCCACGCTTTTACGCGGTTGTCAAGGTAGTGGCTGTCACCGTTCTTATTATATATAGGTGAGGTGATGAGCGGATTGCCTGGAGTCATACCGTAGTGGGCATATCCGCAGTAGAATTCGTGGTTATAGTAGTCGTCGTTGCCCGTCACCTTATCCGTAATCTGACTGCGGATGGGTTCAGGATAGTCGCCGCCGTCATAGTGCAGCGGACCGCATTGGTTGGTGCTTTGGAAATATTCCACCACAGCACCGCGGACATACTGGCGTCCTTCGCTCTTGTTATGATATTCCAAACCCCACAGACCATCCCAGCCATTGCTCTTGCGGATGCCTGAACCGTCCTCGAAAATGTTATCGAGATAGGCCTGCAACAGATGCTCTTTGTCGATGTTCCAACCTAACTGTACGGTCATCGAACCGAGGTGGTTGCCGTAAACCCAATCCTCTATTGCGTCGTTCTCGTAATAGTTGCTGTCGCCAAGCGGAAGAATGACCTTCCAAAAAGCTTTCAGATTGGTATCTTTGCTCGTGACCTTTTCCGTACCCTTTGTAAAGTCGTGGTTGGTACCGCCAAACTGGGCAACATGCTCTATGCCTGCGGTGACAAAGAACATTTTCTCGGGGTTGGTACGGAAGTACAGGTGTTTCTGGTGATAGAGAATCCCTGTGGTGTATTTGATATTTGCACCAGGATGCTGGAGGAAATTGTCCTCGCGGTAGTTGCTGTCGAGGAACTTACCATAGCCGAAGTCGAAGCTGGCCTGTAGCCAACCCTTGGTATACGGTATCGTCCAAAAGTCCTTTGTGCCCACATGAATCTGTGGTATGGGCTTGGCATTGGTACCCTTGCCGAATGTACCGCTCGACAGGAGCTCGTTGCGCAATACGGGTTTCTGTTCACGGGCACCGACTTCGAAGAAGAAGTCCTTCCAGCCCAGATTGGCATAACACTGTTGCAGATAGACCTTGTGGTCGGCATGTACGGAACCGATGATGTCGACGGCCCCGGACAGTATCCAGTCCTCAGCCAGCTGATGTTCCGCATTGACAGCTCCGCGCAGATAGGCCGTGTTGGGACGTGTCGACAACACGTGGTGGCGGTTGGCCGTCAGTTGGTAGGCCGTAAAGTCTCCTGACCCCACAGCAGTCTCCGCTGTCAGGTCATACGTTACGGTTTGTGCCTCAGCATGGCATAGCAGCCAAGGACAGATGAGCAAAAAGAAATACCGAAGTCGTTTCATTTCCTTTAGAATTTTTTGCCGAAAGCAATGTTGAGGAAGGTCAGCACCAGCAGTTTGAAGTCAAACCATAGCGAACGGTGCTCCAGATAGTAAAGGTCTAGTTCCAAGCGGCGCAACATTTTCTCCATCGTGTCCGTATAGCCATTGTATAGCGTAGCATAGCTGGTGACACCTGGTCGTACCTGATAGAGATAGGAGTATCGGGGGTCGTGCTCCATAATCTTGTCGATGAAATATTTCCGTTCGGGTCGGGGACCGATGAATGCCATCTCACCTTTGACCACGTTCCACAGTTGCGGCAGTTCGTCCAGATGGTGGGCACGCAGAAATTTGCCGACTTTCGTCATTCGCGTTTCATTCTCGTGATTGTACAGTGCCGGACCGTCTTTCTCGGCATCCATACGCATACTGCGAAACTTATAAATATTGAAAGGCCTTCCAAAGCGGCCGATGCGTTCCTGTTTAAAGATGGCGGGACCTCCGTCCTCGCGTTTCACCGCAATATAGCAAGCCAGCATCAACGGTGAAAATATGACAAGGCAAATGAGCGCAGTAAAGAGGTCTATCAACCTCTTGATATTGCGTTCCACCTCGTTCATACCGTCTACAACATATCCGTTTTTAAGGGTAGTCATGTATCGATAAACTCTATTTTTTAATCCAACGTTCTAATAATAGAACGAATATATACAAGTTTTATTGCATCCAACAGCAACTTTTTTGCGGCTATAAATTTTATGGCCATAAATTTCGGCCGCGAAGGTACGAAAAAAAAAGTGAGCTGACCATAGTGATACTTATAAATTTATGTTAAAACCAGTGCTTTTAACGGTGGTTTGATTAAAATTGTGTATTTTTGCAACATAAAGTGTGCGAAGCTGCTCATGCAACTTTGACAAGAGGTAAATAACTAACCAACCAAGACATATCATCACAAGCTATGAAACGTTTCAACATCTACGAAGAAGCCAACCGCTGCCTGCTGTGTCAGGACGCACCGTGCACAAAAGCCTGCCCGACAGGCGACCCTGCCCGCGCACTGCGCGCCATCCGTTTTGACAACCACAAGCCCGCTCTCCGCTTCGTCGCCGATTGTACCGACGCTGACCTGGAAGCCGCCGAACGGGCCTGTATCCACTACAATCCCCCCATCCGTATCCGCGACATCATCCATGCCATCAGCCCCGACGATGTCGACGACGCGCATTATCCCGATCTGGCCATCGATTTCTGCGGCATCCGTTGCGAGAATCCCTTCTTCCTCGCCTCGTCGGCCGTGTGCACCAACTATGAGATGGTGGCGCGCGCTTTCGACGCAGGATGGGCCGGCGTGTTCTATAAAACCATCTGTCTGCAGGAAATCCGTGAGGTATCTCCACGTTTCGATGCCGTCCATAGCAACGGCATCCACGGCGACTTCTACGGTTTCCGCAATATGGAGCAGTTGAGCGAGAATCCCGTCGACATGGACTTTGATATTCTCCACCGACTGAAGCAGAACTACCCCACGAAGGTTGTCATTGCCAGCATCATGGGGCAGACTGAGGAGCAATGGATTGAACTGGCCGAGATGGCCGAGCGCGCCGGTGTGGACGCCGTAGAGTTGAACTTCTCGTGTCCCCAGATGCGCCTTTCCGGCATGGGCAGCGACGTTGGACAGTCTCCGGAACTCGTGGCTATCTATACCACCTACGTCAAGCGCCACGTCCACATCCCCGTCATTCCCAAGATGACACCCAACATCACCAACATATTCCGGCCTGCTCTGGCCGCATACTTAAGCGGTGCTGATGCCATCTCGGCCATCAACACCATCAAGTCGGTCACCATGGCACCCGACGCCGAAGTTTCCGGTCACCGCACTGTGTCAGGCTATTCCGGTCGTGCCGTCAAGCCTATCGCCCTGCGACACATCCTCGAAATGACGAAAGAGCATGTCTTCAGCAACACCCACTTCAGCGGTATCGGCGGCATTGAGACATGGCGCGACGCACTAGAGTTCATCCAGCTCGGATGCCGTAACGTCCAGGTGTGTACGGCCGTCATGCAGTACGGCTATCGCATCATCGACGACCTCATCCTCGGTCTTCGCCGCTACATGGTGAAACGGGGCGTCACCGACCTTGCAGACCTCGTCGGCGAGAGAATCCCCATCTTCACGAATGCAGGCAGCCTCGACCGCGACAGCGTTGTCTTCCCCAAGATCGACCGCGAGCGTTGCGTAGGCTGCGGCCGCTGCGAGCTGTCATGCAACGACGGCGGCCATCAGGCCATCGTCTTCGACCGCGCCACGCGTCAGCCACGCATTGTCGGCACCAAGTGTGTCGGTTGTCACCTCTGCCGCATCGTTTGTCCCGCCGGTGCCATCGACCTTGCGAAACGCATCCCGAAGAAAGACGCGAGATAAACGACAAGTCATTATACAAGAAAAGTTCGTGTTCTTGCAGGGATGAAACGCGAACAGCCCGACCTCTTTCGCGTTCAGCGTAATATCATCGTGGCCGGACAACAATTCTCGGCTATAGGCAATCGTTTCCTGCTGGGGCGTCCGGTGCGACTGCAGGTGCAACATTCGACCAGTTTGTTTGTTTGAACGATTTTGTCTTCCATCTTCCATAAATCTATGTAATGCTTTAATATACAAACGATTAGCATGTGGAAGAGAAATTTTTCTCTTCCATAGTTCTTCCATCAAATACTCTGGCATTATTTGAAAATACTCTGGCATTATTTGAAAATAAGTGGCACTTATTACTCGTTAAGATGGTTTTAATGGAAGATATGTGGAAGAGAAAAAGTTCTCTTCCATAGTCTGGAATGCTAATAAATACAGGCGTTCTCGTAAATTTGATGGAAGTGGAATAGATTTTATGATTTTTTTTCTTAAATCATCATAGGACAGCCTCCTGTCAGAAATATTTCATATGCACCCACTAGAGATCCGGCTTGACAAATGATGTCTTTTTGCCTTTTTTTATTAAAAGTGTGAAGACTATTTGGTTTTTCCATCTTTTCTTTGTACCTTCGCAGCCGAAATGAAGATTCTTCAGTTGGGGAAGTTCTACCCTATAGGTGGTGGCGTGGAGAAAACCATGTTAGATCTGACTACTGGACTGTCTGCCGAGGGCATACAGTGTGATATGCTATGTGCCTATGGAAAAGAGGGTAGGGCAACGTTTGAGGTTTCTGAGCATGGCAGGATAATCTGCACGAAAACGCTGTGGAAGAAATATGCCACAATGATTTCTCCCGAACTGATTACCACGCTGAGACGGATAGCTCCTGAGTATGACATCATCCACGTACACCATCCTGATCCTATGGCTGCACTGGCATTGAGAATGTCGGGTTATAAGGGTAAGGTGGTGCTGCACTGGCATAGCGACATCGTGAAGCAGAAAAAGCTGCTCTCACTCTACAAGCCCTTGCAGAGTTGGTTGATACGCCGTGCTGACCTGATAGCAGGAACGACGCCAGTCTATGTCACTCATTCGCCCTACTTGGCCAAGGTGCAAGACAAATGTACCTATGTGCCCTCGTGTGTTGACCCAATAGTGCCTGATGCAGAGCGTGTCAGACAATTGCGAGAACGATATGGCAACAAGAAGATTGTATTCTCGTTAGGACGACTGGTTCATTATAAAGGCTTTAAATATTTGGTAGATGCTGCGAGGTATTTGGATGACAGTTATTTGGTAATCATCGGTGGGTCGGGCATGTTGAAAGATGAGCTTCAGAAGCAAATCCATGATTATGGGCTGGAACAGCGCGTAAAAATGGTGGGAAGGATATCTGATGAAGATCTGCCGTCGTACTATGGGGCATGCGACATCTACTGTCTGAGCAGTATTATGAAGACTGAAGCTTTTGCCTTGGTACAGTTAGAGGCTATGTCGTGTGGCAAGCCCGTTGTCAGCTGTAACATCGAAGGCTCAGGTGTGCCCTGGGTGAACAAGGACGATTATTCTGGTCTGGTGGTGGAACCGGAGAACGGCAAAGCGCTGGCCGATGCCATCCGTCGTATTATGGAGGACAAGGCTCTCTATTATACCTATTCGGCAGGGGCACGTAGTCGTTACATAGAGTTGTTTAAGAAACAGCGGATGATTGATCGCTGTCTTGAACTGTATTCCCAGTTGTTACACTCGTAACCACACAGAGTAAGGCGTTATCGGCATTACATGTAATCCGTATGCTCTCTTTGCAACCAGCATGCTGTCCTGCCTCCACATCGCGTTCGCTGTCGCCAATCATATAGGATTTAGAAAGGTCGATATTCCAGTCTTTGGCAGCTTGCAGCAGCAGGCCTGGTTTGGGTTTCCGACAGTCGCAGTCGAACTTATAAGCAGGACGCTCACCCTCAAAGCCTTTATCAGGATGGTGAGGACAATAGTAGATGGCATCGATGAAGGCTCCCTCGTGGCCTAACAGCGTCTCCATTTTGTCGTGGATGGCCTGTAACTCCTCGAATGTGCATTCGCCACGGGCTATGACGGGTTGGTTGCTCACTACGATGCAAAGATAATGGGAGTGATTTATCATGCGAATGGCTTCTGCAACTCCAGGTAGTAATTCAAAATCGTCAGGACGGGAGAGGAATCCTACATATTTGTTGATAGTACCATCTCTGTCGAGGAAGATGGCTTTCTGCTTTTGTGAAAGGTTTCGTGCCTTCACCTTTCCGTTGGAAATGTCCTTTTCAACTTCATAATAGCGGTCGGGGGTTCCCATATCCTTGATATATTCTGATGTGTCGTAGGCGAATATCCTACCCAATGAGATGTTGGGTTTCAGCACGTCACGATCGAGATCTATCTTGTCGGGGGTCTCCGGATGACGGGGGACAAAGTGTTTCATCGTCTCTTTAAGAAGTATGGGCGAGATAATCTCTATTCCAGCATTGACACGATTCTTGTAATAGAGCCGTTCATCCTCCTTGATCATCCATTTGACAACGCGATGCGTGTCGAAAGGCAGTCCTCCCTCCTCTTGTGGTGGCAATATCTCGGTTACCAATAGCGAACTATCGTAGGGATGGCCGTTTGGGTGAGCCATAAGGCTAGCCCATGCACGATTCTTCTGATGGAATGCAATGAAGCGATGAAAATCGACATCTATCATCACATCGCCACACAACAGAAGGAAGTCATCTGTCAATTCTGGCATCTTAAACAAAGCCCCTGCTGTACCCAACGGACTTTCCTCAACAAAATAAGAGATGTTGACACCAAATTTCTCGCCGTTGCCAAAATATTCCTTTATAACATGTCCCAGATGTCCTATGACAAGGGTGATGTCCGTCAGTCCGTTTGCTTTCAGGTTTTCAATCTGCCATTCGAGTATGGGCTTACCACATATTTCTATCATCGGTTTGGGAACATCGCTCTTGATGGATGCGATACGCGTCCCCTTGCCTCCGGCCATGATTACTACTTTCATAGAAATGTCGCTTTATTCCCTACCGAAGAAGTGCTCTTCCAACATCATGCAAAGGCAATGATAGACGGGAAGATGCAACTCCTGAATCTTATAGGTTTCGGTTTCAGTTACTTGTATGCATACATCAGCAAGCTCGGCTAGTCGGTTCGGCTTTTGTCCTGTAAGTCCAATGACTTTCATTCCCTTCGACTTGGCAGTAACGGCAGCAAAAAGTATGTTACGGCTATTGCCTGAGGTGGATATGCCTAAGAATACATCGCCAGCCTTTCCGTATCCGTTCACCTGTTGGGCAAAAATCAGCTCAGGATTACTGTCGTTCATGAAGGCTGTGGTCAGCGATGAGTGGCCAGTGAGGGCAATAGCGGGTAGGGCACCCTGAAGATGCTTAGCCAGAATGGTTCCCAGCTCAGGATCGATGCACTGCATGGCTTCTGCCTGGTTCTTATAGATTTCGCGCTTCAATTTAAACTCCTTCATCAACTCACCAACAATGTGTTCACTGTCGCTGGCTGAACCGCCATTGCCGCAAACCAATAATTTGCGGTCTTTCGCGTATGCCTCCTTAAGAATGTCGTATGCTGCCTGTATGGATTCACGGCATTCTAATAGTTGCGGATAGCGTTCTATCAGTACTTCAATGTGATTATTTATCATGCTAAAAGGCTTTTATGCGTGATGCAAAGGTACTACTTTTATTTGACATACAAGCATGATGAGGCATCTTTTTTGTATATTCATGGAAAAACATACCTACTCAGTAAGTGCTTGCATAATCTTTCTGGCCGTTTTCTCGTAAGTATAGGTGGAGGCTATCAGTTCGTCCACGTCAACGGGTGATGCTGGGAGAGTTTTCAGTATTTTGTATAATTCGTCGGCATTGCCTGCTTCAAAGAAGGTGACAGGGTAATTGCCGTAAATCTCCTGATATACTGGAATGTCAGAAAGGATGACAGGAGTCCCTAAACTCATCGCTTCAAGAGGAGGAATGCCAAAGCCTTCATACAATGATGGCGACACCAGACACGCGGCATGTGCCAGAATGTCGTATACTTGTTGATTTGTTGCATCGGTCACCAACCGTACCTTGTCTTTGTTGGCAAGAATAATCTGCAGTATCTCGTCGTCCTTGGTTCGGAAGTCGAAATGTCCGATAATCGTCAACGGGGGTACGTTGCCTCCTTCATTCAGCAGCTTTTGGTAAGCCTGCCAAAGAGTATGGATGCCTTTAGGACGTTTGATGTTGCCTAAATAGACAATGCCTGAACGTTGCTGAACGACAGGGTGGCAGGCTTTGTATTCGAGCAGTTCCTGACTTAGCCCGTTGCATACTACCTGTATGTCGCGCTGGCTGTGGAAATAGTCCAGGATGCGCTGACGGGAGAACTGACTGACCGTAAACACGCCTTTGGCTATGCGCAATGCCCGCTGGACGTACCATTTCAATGCCGCCAGATGGAGGGCAGAACCGAAATGCTCGGTATCGAAGAACACGATGTCGTGGATGGTACAATAGATAGGAATACGTATGCCCATGGGAATGTTGAAGTTGGGCGTATAGAACACATTGCACTTGTTGACCTCCTTGACAGGAAACAGCAACAGCTCCTTAGGCGAGAAACTGCCGTAGGTACACTCCACGACGGTGCAGTTTTTGCGCCCGGCATAGTCCGCCAGCCGCCCTTTGTCACCTACGAGTATGAAGTCCGCATCGGGCGTTGCCACCATGTGCGGAACGACATTCTCAATGAACGTTCCAATACCACTCTGGCCTATCAGTCGGCAATCAATAGCGATTCTCATAACTTGTTCTCCAAGAATTTCTTTAATATGATGTCCCAGTCATAGGATGCCAGTTGAGACGTATTGACTGTGGGGCGTTCGTTTGCAGTACGGATGATGGTATCAATCCATGTCTGCGGGTCGTAGCCTTCGACGGTGACCGCACCGTCCTTGTCTGCTGCTACTTCTATCATCGCGGAGTTATGGGCCGTCACGATGGGACATCCGCAGAGCAACGCTTCGAGTTGTGGCATGCCGAAACCTTCGTTTAATGATGCTGAGACAAAACAGCGGGCAAGGTTGTAGAGCTTGACCAAATCAGCGTTGGGAACGAAGCCGCAGAAGATGACACGCTCACGAGGAAACCCTTCTGCTTCAACGATATCGCGCATCTTACTGTTTTTCCAGCCCCTTCCGCCAATGACTACCAGTTGGAAGTCGCTGCGCTTGCTGAGCTCAGGCATCAGTGAGAGCAGAAACGACAGATTCTTTCTGGGTTCCAAAGAACCTACAAACAGGATGAACGGATGGGTAATGCCGTATTGTTGGAGAACGGCAGCCCTTTCACTCTCTGTGAGGGCAATGGGACGATAGATAGTCCTGTCAATAGATGCTCCCGTGAAGATGTCCTGACACTGGCGACGGGGGAAGTAGTGCTTCACCTTATTTTGCGTATAGAGCGAATTGGTCCAGATAATGTCTGCCTTCTGGATGGAACGGTTGAAGAACAGCTTGTTTGCTAGCACATTGGTCCATTGCATGGTGTTTTGGAATTCAATGTTGACAACATCGTGGACGACGATGATTTTCTTCATGCTACGAGGCAGCAGGAAAGGCAGACAGGGAACTGGGGTGTAGTAGATACCAGCCTTCAAGCGGCGAGCCAGCAGAGGCATCATCACAAGAAGCCACACGAGGTTAGGTAGGTGGTGGAACAAACCATTGGAGTACTCCTTCAGTACCACGTTGTCAGGCAGGCCGTCTCTGGCAAATGTCTTGTGTAAAGGCCTTGGCAGTGCAATATGGAAGATATCGCTGGGGTGCAGGTTTGCCCATGCCATCACACTATCCTTTAGGAATGTGGAGATACCAGCGCTAAATGCCGTGAATGTTCGTCCGTCAATGAGTATATTCATGCCTTGATAATGTCCTTGAAGCATTTTAGTGATGCAAAGGTACAAATAACTAATGAATAAGCAAAAGAAAAAACAGTTTTTCTTCTTCCCACTGCTTTCATCAGTGCCAGATTAGAGGAATACGGCTTCGACTGCTAATTGATATGTATTTTATATGATTTGCAACCTTGTTTTACAATATACATTCCTGATTTAAGATAATTTCTAATATCTATAATATTATCGCTGACCATCATTAAGATGCCTGCTATATCATAAACAGAATAGGACTGAGGTTTATCTTGATTCACATTATCAATATTATTTATTTCATTCTTTTTCCCTTTTACTAAAAACTTTAAAAATATGGGGATTGGTACATACTTCCCTTCTAGTTCCTCTTTATTCCTTACGGTTGCAGAAGCTCTTAATGCAAAATGAATATTATTGTGTCCTATATATTTTGAAAGATCCACATGGCTTCTCATCACTTTCCAGATATTATCCTTGTGTATAGATGGAAATACATGGATTTTGTCCCATTTTGCAGCATAAACAATATTCCCTTCTTCCATTTCTGGGAAACGGCAACCATAAATTTCTTCCCATTTTTCTGGATTATCATCTAATGTGTCATAATTGAGAGAAACAAGTAGGTTCAGATTGTCAAATGATATAGTGTCTGATTTCGGACGATAATGGACAGATAATGTATCTCTACAAGTTCCACCTGTATAAGTCCAAGTATAGTAAATGAGCAGAGATATTTCTGTGAATGAAGTTAAATCTATGCGTGGACTAATCAACCATGAATTCCGAACAGTCATATCACAAAGATGGCCATCAACGGATAATGAAGTTATTTTATCAAAAGGCGACATTGGTTTCATAATACGCCAATAATATCCCCCCTCATGACTTTCTCCGTCCCAATCTGTAAATTTTGCTGAAAAGAGTTTCATCCCTTCGTCAACAAAGACGATAGAGTCGGTATATTCATCGTAGTCCTGATTGTCCTGTGCCAGAGCTGACAGACAAAGGCAAGTAAATATGAATAGAAATATTTTTCTCATAGCCCATATCGTTTTTAGTAAACCAATTGCAAATATAGTGTTTTTTCTGTTATCCTCCAAATAATTGCAAGAAAAATTATGATTATTTCAGTTTGAAGAGTAGAATGTCGCCTGGTTCTACGTAGTAGGTCGTTTTCATAGGCTGTTCCTGTAATTGTTTGGAAACATAGTGGGGAATGTTGCTTTTGGTACGGATTTGTACCTTCATGCGTTTTTCGTAGTTTTTGTTGACAATGGCCAGATAATGGTGTCCGTCCTTTTGCAATTGTGAGATAACCGCCCCCTTGGGACCTACAATCTTCAGGAAACTCAAGTTGACGGCTTCGACTGCTAATTGATATGTATTTGATGCATTGTAATACCGAGTTAGTTGTTAATGTGGATTTTCCTTATAGAATATCCTTGCTTAACTAAATATACACCAGATCTTAATTTTGCTTTGATCTTGTCTACGTTATCGGTTGTCATTATCAGAATTCCTGCAGAGTTGTAAATAGAGAAGGGTTGCGAGTTGTTCCGCTTAACATTTTCAATGGAATTCTCATTTTCTTTTTTTTCTTTTATTATAACCTTGAATATGCTAAAGACTGGAAAAGCAAATCTTTTGGTATCTCTTTCTGTGCTCCATTTCTCTGAAGAAAGTTTGAGTGCGAAACGTACATGGTCTTGTCCAGCATATGGTGAAAGGTCAACAACTTGTTGTAATGGAATTATCTCTAAACCTTTTCCCGTTTTTACTACAGGGCAAATCCACACAGTATCCCACTTCGCAGCAAAAATGGTATCTCCATCATCTCTGCTAGGAAAATAAAATGGGGGCCAATAAGCAAAATCTGTTCCTTCGTAATTTGTACTGACAAGTATCTCGAAGTGCTTACAGTCTGCGATGGAGTCAATTTTAGGATTCAAAGACAATGTGTCAGTATTTTCTGCTGGCCAAAACCATATTTCATAATTAAAAGATAAAAAAACTTGTGAAAAATCAGTAAAGTCTAAAGGTGGACTTATTAGCCATGTCTGGCGTGCAGCATTTTTATCCCACATAGTGTGAACTGTTGCAGATAGTCTAGTATGAAATGGCCGATGCCGATCTCCTGCAGGAAAATCAGCCCAAAAATAGCCTACACGAAGCCCTTCTTCATATTGTGTATACCTTGGAATAAATTTTTTTAGCCCTTCGTCAACAAAGACGATGGAGTCGGTATATTCATCGTAGTCCTGATTGTCCTGTGCCAGAGCTGACAGACAAAGGCAAGTAAATATGAATAGAAATATTTTTCTCATAGCCCATATCGTTTTTAGTAAACCAATTGCAAATATAGTGTTTTTTTCTGTTATCCTCCAAATAATTGCAAGAAAAATTACGATTATTTAAGTTTGAAGAGTAGAATGTCGCCTGGTTCTACGTAGTAGGTCGTTTTCATAGGCTGTTCCTGTAGTTGTTTGGAAACATAGCGGGGAATGTTACTTTTGGTACGGATTTGTACCTTCATGCGTTTTTCGTAGTTTTTGTTGACAATGGCCAGATAATGGTGTCCGTCCTTTTGCAATTGTGAGATAATCGCTCCCTTGGGACCTACAATCTTCAGGAAACTCAAGTTGACGGGAATGGTGTTGAGACGTGTAGTGCCTTCGGAGAGCGTCCCAAAATGGTTGACAGATAGTATACGAGCACCATAGAACAAACGAGATATGCTCCTGAGTTCCTTGTTCATCTGTTGAACAAGAGTGTAGGTAGGAGTTTTCTCACCGTCAGCACTGATGGGCCCATCGTGATAGTTGAGGTTTTCAGCCTCTCGTGGCGGTGTCCAGTAAGTAAAATACTGAATAGCCTGAGCGCCATAGGCAAGATTGGAATAGACTTGCAGACGGAGTGTTGCCAGTGAAGGGGTGGGGTAGTCGCCATGAGGAACGGAACAGACGAAACCCCAGAACGGCTTACCAGATGATAGGCTCTCGCGACGAACCATCTCCAGATTATGATACCAGGTGCTTCGCATTCCTTTTTTCAAAATGGGATAATAGTCGAAGGATATCTGTTGGCACATTGTGGCTGATGCAGCCTGTAGATATTCTTCGTAACTATTAGTGTGAATCATCTCAACAAGTCTGTCAGGATAGTAATATGGTAACAGATTGATGTAAAACACATGAGTGCTGTCAATATGCCGCATGGCACTGATGTCCTTTTGCCGCTTGCGAATGTCAGACATTGAGGGCTCGTCTTGGATGAGGTAACCGAAGAATCCTTTTTCCTTGTGCATTGCGGCTGCTGCTTTTGTTGGTGAACTGCTTATTTCCGGGCAGTTGCCTAATATCTTAATACCATGCCTCTCAGCATCGCGGCACGCTTTTGATAATGCGCTCAGTGATTCGTACCATCGGTGGTTGACGTTAAAGCCACAAGCTCGTAGGTCGCTGTAGTCTTTGTCGCTTCCAGAATCTGGGACGCCATAAAATGCAATGATAGGCATCTCACCCGTTGCTGATAAATATGTATAAGGGCTACATAATAATAGCAATAGGAAGAAAAAACGTAGCAGGTGATTATGATGACTTATGTAATTCCTTGATTGCATGGATACGATATTTGAAGGCTTGGGAATTATGCTTTTTTGAAAACAAACTGATAAAATAGAGGATGCGAAGAGAACAGTGATATATACCGTTGGCAATCATTCTCCTAAAATAGGGGATGTTCTTGATATAGTATGTATGTCGACCTTGTTCTGAGAGAAAAAGGCCTCGCTCACTATATGTGTTCCCGGATTCTTGAGTACTTTTACCCTCTAAATGCTGTATCTTTGCAGACGGGATGGAAAGAACATCATATCCATGTTGGTGAATTCGCAGACAGAGGTCGGTATCTTCGTTATACATAAAGAATGCTGGGGAGAAACTTCCAACAAAATCAATGACTTTGCGTTTTACCATTAAGTCGGCTCCGGTGATATATCCTACTTTGAGGTTATCTGACGTATGGTTAAACATCCAATTGCCGTGATAAATAACATTTTCCAACTTGTGGGCAGTCATCTCAAAGAGTTCCATGCGAATGCCTGGAAACAGTCTTCTGAAAGAAAGTGCTGGCAGCATTTGTTCGTCGTAGAGATTACCACCGCAAGCTCCTACTTGTTCATAATAATCCAGAGTGTCACTAAGTATTTTGATGGCGTTATTAATCAATAATGTATCAGGATTCAAAAAAAGAATATTCCTGCCTTTAGCAATTTCTATTCCTTTGTTGTTTGCTCTGCCAAAGCCTATGTTTTCGCTTAGTGGTAATAGTGTTATCTCATCGCTGAACTCTGTGGATATAATGGTATTTATGTCGTCTCCGGAACAATTGTCTACGACAATTACTTCATAACTGATGCCAGAGGTGTGACTGATAATGGAATGTATGCAGTTGCACACCATCTGTGCTGTTTTGTAGTTTACGATAATAATAGATACATCCATAGCTGAATCAGTTAATAAAGTCGAAATCAAGTAACTTCCAAATATACAAAGTGAAAATCATCTCTATTGTTCCTGCCAGGCAAACAATAGCCTTTCCAGCCCAGTTGGGCTTAAAGGTATAGCAGATGCAAGGAAATAGAAGTATTTCCACGATGCCGAAAAGTTCAGAGATGCGTCCTGCTACGACAGAAACTGATGATAATGCAAAAAAAGAAATAAGCGATAGTCCAGTGATTTTTAAAATTAGTGGCAGATAGGGACATCGCTCCTGAATGTAATCGTAATAATAGAGGATGTAGAAAAGGGCTGCAGTCTTGGTCCATATGAAAGGGCTTTTCAGTGATGTCTCTTCAAAAAGTCCCTGATCCACAAGCTGTTGATACATTTCTGCTTTTTCCTGAAAAAAAGGAATGGGGAGAAAACTGACAAAGTCAAGGTGTAGAAAGAACAGCAAGACGCCAACAGGTACGATGGATAATAAGAACAATTTCCACGTAGTAGTTAGTGGTTTGTTGTTAAAGAATAATATAAGAAAGAGTACAATAGCTGAATAGTGAAAGAATGCAGCAGCTAAAAAACATAGTGCTCCTTGGCCTTTTTTCCCCTGACTAAGTGGAATAATGGATAGAAGGAGGAATGCAGATGCGACGCTGACACGAATTTGTATATAGTCATGTAGAATAAAGAAATTGCCGAAGTAAATGACTAACGGGAGGAAAAGGAATGTTGACAATCGTTGAATAGCATAGAATTTTAAGGTTATTCCAATAATAGCATAGAAGAGGAACAGGAAGTGAACATCATCTGTTAATAGTCTTGTTATTTCAAGAACTAACATGTATGAAGGCTCCTTAAACTCTATAGTGTCACTATTCCCGTGAAGCAACATATCTTCATATGTCATAGAATCGGGATCGAATCCGATTGGACGGAATGCGGAGAAAATAATTAAGAAAAGGCAGAGACACCAATATATTTTCTTGTTAGTCTCTGTATCATTCACATAATGCTCCCAAAAGATGAGTATTACGATAAATAGTAATAGTAGTGGAAAAGCATAGAAGAGCATAGTAAATGGATGTTAGGAACGATGAAGTAATGATAGTATCTGGCGTCGGAAATTGCTGTTAATGCCACAGAAGTATATAATAATGATACTCCAGATTGAAGAACAGAAGGTTATGACGATAAATCGCCAGAATCCATCGTTCATGAAATAAACAATAAGCAGAGGAAGAATAAGGCAGAGTGCAGAGGAGTATATCACAGGCCATAGGATGTTCCTAGTATAGGACTTGAGACTTAGCCCTAATTGCTCGTTTTGAATAATTAAGGTGGCAATAAGAATGGCAGCACTGAGTACAATATTTACAACGAAAATACTGTAAGGCTCAAAGGTGAATAGTTTCCATAAGAGATAGGTAACCAATAGATTCATCAGATTAATGGAACCAGTAACTAGATGAATTCGCGCAATCTGTCCTGTCGCTTGCAATGCCATCCATGAGGGGGTGGCAAAATTATAGATAAGGTTGTTTACAATGATTAGTTGAATGAATATCACTGTATGTGGTGGGACAACCTTAAGCCAGAATTCTAAAAGATATTGAGTTTCGAATAACAGAGGTATCGACATTAAAAATAGCATGTAGTAACCTGCAAGTGTGGAGTATGATATGAGCTGTTCAAAATATGAATTATCTTTTTGCGCATACGATTTGATGATTTGTGGATTGACAGCTGTATATATACTGTTGATGAAACCTGTTACTGCATTGCTGACTTGTACAGACAGTGCTCGGGCCGCATTGAGGGATGGACCAAAGAATATGTTTAACAGGATGTTTTGTCCCTGGCCAACGACAGCAGTGGCAAAATTGCCAAAACTACTGAATCCTGCGTAGGTTGCCATCTTTATAAACATTTCATTTGACCAGAATAATTTGTATTTTGATTCTTGGAAATAACGTGTTGCATATAATATATTGGCTATCGTATAGATAAGTGATGGTATTATCATCAGCAGACCGTAGACAATAAGCCGGTCTGTTTGTATATAGGGCAGCAATAAGGCGATAATTAGTTTCGTTATACCGAAAAAGATGCTGATGTATGCATAAATATCCATGCGTTCATGAACAATAATATCAGAGTTGTAGGGGGTACCCATTATCTGTATGGCAAACGCAACGAGTGAGGCTTGGTAAACAATGTTGGCAGCTGTCAATCGGTTTGGAGCAATGTCTAATTGCGTATTAATAAACCATATTCCGATAGCCTCTGCTATCAGTAGAATAGTCAATGTCAGGAGTATATGGATGTTAACTGACATTATGAATGTCGTGTGTAGTTCTTGCAGGTCTTTTCTCCCAATATTAAAGGCTAAGAATCTGTTTGTAGACAGCGTTAAAGCATTGCTAAGAAAATTAGACATCAGGATGATGCCTGCAACAAGGTTGTAAATGCCAAAATCTTCTACCCCCAGTACATCAAGAACTACTCGTGATGTATAAAGTCCAATAAGCATCAGCACAAGCATGCGGATGTACAATGATATGGAGTTTTTGGTGATAGTTTTCGACTTGGATGATGCCATTGTTTACTGTTTTCTCTGAATGAATCTTTTGTATGTACTGTGGAGAATACGTAAGACAACTGTAGGTGTATGGAGAATGATGAGATCGTAAGCCCATAAAGGAGCATGAGAAACAAATGGAACCCACTGACGACAGGCCCTATAATTGTCAACAAATACTTTCCCATAAACAACTTTCGATGCGGGCATCTTCTTGAGGTCTAATATATGTGTGTGGGTATTATGGTCATAAATCACCTGTTGCTTGAGAGATAAAGGAATTTGGTTAGGAAGTGACATGATAAACGTGTACCACAGCTTTCCAAAATTGAGGAAAGGATGTTTGTTCCATCCTGCTTTGTGTACATCTAGTTCTGTAATATACACATCACCCATGTATAACACATTAAACTTCTCCAAGAGGCAGATGTTTTCTACAAAAATGCCCATGTGAAGAAAGGTCGTTCCCATATATCTTTGGTATAAAACTGGACGTATGAATCGCTTTGGTATAACACAAGAAGCGTTGTTGGTAATATGCCATCCTTGCTGACTCATCAGTGTCGTTACATTATTGTAAACGATACGTTCTTGCGGCATTTCCTCTCGGCATCGTAATATCAATGCATCGTAGTGATTAGTTGATAGGGCATCAAGAATACTCTTCAGTCCATCAAAACTAATGTGACGTGTATCACCCAATAACCAACAATATGGAGTGTCGAAGTTTTCGTAAACATTCTTGAAATTGTAATCCATTCCTTGGTTCTTGGGGGTCTGGATTACAGAAAAATCTCGAAGAGTCTTCTCCCAGTGTTTGCATGTGTCAAGCGTGTTGTCTGTACTACAATCATCACTCACAAGAATATTAAATGAAAGCCCCTGAGCTTGATAGTCAGCCAACAAAGCAAGCACACGGTCAAGTACAATTGCCCTGTTATAAGTAGTAACTAGAATTGTAAGAAGATTACCTGTCATAACTAGAGGAACACTATTGGGTGATGTCTCTACTCTTCAATAATTGCCAGCCAGTCATGACAAGGAATGCTAATATCGTAACAACAATTGCGATAAGTACTCGTTTGGGACCAGCAGGCTTGTGAGGAATGGTAGCACTCTCGATAACTGTAAAGGCGGGCGTAGTCTCTTGTAGTTTCGCAGTGGCAGCTTGAAGCTGGGCTTGCATGGAAGTATAAACGTTATATTTTATCTGCATGTTATTTTCCAGCCTTTCTACCTGTGACTGATAAGTGGCCATAACAGCATTCGTATGAGCATCGGCACTTGCTGCGTATTGGTGAAGTGCTTGTTCGTATTCCAATTTGCTTTTGTCGCAGAGCTTCTTGTAGTATTCATAGTCGACGCGAGCCTTGTTGGTACGATAATTAATGATAAAATCTTGCAATTTTTGGCAGGTAGAATCTGCCATAGTAGCACATACAAGCGGATCCTGATCTTTGAAAGTAATAGTAACAACGTTGGTTTTCTTGTTTACAGTGCATTTTAGCTTATCCTGAACGCTAAAGAAGATGTCTTCTTGTTGCTTGGTGAGGCTAAATACAGACAATTTTTCTTTTCCTTCATACGAGTCTTTGGGAGATGGCTTTAACCAATTTCTTAATTTACCAGTGAGAGAATCCCACCATGGATCTTTTTGCCTATCACGCAGATATACATAATAACTGCATGTCTGATTGTCTTCTTGGGTCTTTACTGGTATTGTCATCAGTTCAGCGATAAAGTTCTTGGATTGGATGACATCCGGATATATCTCTGCAAAGATGGCATCTTCAGAAGTGAGTTTCCCTAATGAACTGTTAAGCCCAAAGGAAGAAGCCAATGACCCCAATGAACCTGATAATGACGAATTGCTGATTTCAGGTGCTAGGCTAACCGAACATATGTAATAACGTGGAATGCATACTACTATTAGGTATGTAGCAACTAAAATACTGGGTAATACGTAATAGAATGTTTTCCTGTTTCCCCATATTTTTTTTGTTATTTTACCCAAATCAATGGGGGTTGGAGTATTCTTCTTTTCTTCCATATCCTTTTTCTTACTTCGTCAAATTAGCAATAGTGGCAATCATGGTGCCGAGTGAGGCGGCGGTAGTGCCGAGGCTCAGCCATTGCTGGAGGCCGAATCCCTGTCGCTGGCGCTTGGTGGGAACCACAATCTGGCAACCGGGCTTGGGCTTGTGCTTGCGGTCGGCTTTGGCCACCATGCCATTCATATAAATGATGATGGTCTGGCTCTTTTTGGCGGTCGATGTGGTGCCACCGGCTCTCTCAATATAGTAGTCGGCGTTTTCTCCCTCCCTGAACTGTACGGTGTTGGGGTAGAGTACCTCACCGTTGATGCTAACGGTATTGGTATAGCGGGGTACTACGATGCGGTCACCATCACGCAGAATGGGGTCGTCGTCGCTGTTGGGATTGGCCATAGCTTTATCAAGCTCAATACCTACGGGGTAGGTGGCGTTGGTCAACAACTTCCTGACATCGATAGAGTCCTTTCCGGAGTTACGCTGGGCCGTACGTAATACGGTTTCCATCATGTCGCGCTCTTCGGGGGTCATCAGTCGCAGCAGTTTGGTACCTTCAGGATAGGCGCGCTTTGTCAGACCGCCAGCCTGTTGGATGACATCGCTCAGTCGCTGACCTTTGTTCGAGAGCGCGTAGGTGCCTTCAAACTGTACCTCACCCTCGATGGTGACGTTCTGTTGTTCAGTATAGTTAGGCGAACGGCGTACATACACCTCATCAAAGGGTTGTAGCGTGAAGTCTGGCTGACCTTGTATCTCGAAGTTAGGCGTCAGTTTGAAACTGAACGTCTGGGCTATCTGGTCATCCGCCTCAGTGGCGTTGGGGTTGGTGATACGGCGTGCAACGTCGACCTTCACCAGTGAGGCGGCTTCCGTTGTGCCACCAGCCTGGATAATCAGGTCCTCAACGGTCTCGTTGGCGGCATAGCGGTATGTTCCGGGATAGTGCACCTCGCCATTGATGCTGACAGTCTTCAACTCTTCGTTCTCCTCGCGACTAGCTATGTAGATGACATCCTCGTTTCTCAGGGGTACGTCGGGCGTGGTACCTTCCAGGATGCCGACGATGTCCAGACTCTGCACCTCCAATGTGCGGTCTGGCTTCATGCGGTGCATCACGGCATGCTGTCCGATGGCTCCCTCTGTCAGTCCTGCAGCGGCTTCCACCAGTGTCTTTACAGTACTGATGTCACCACCAACCTGATACATGCCCGGACGGAAGATCGCACCCTTGATTTCCACCATGTTCTGATAGCGTACGATGGTGGAATCCACGCTCACCGAGTCTTCGTCCATCAGTTTGAAGCTGTTCATGTCGAACTCACCCACGCTGAACACCGAATAGCCTGCACCGGCCTTGCGGTTGATGCGGATGGCCTTGGTATAGGCGTCACCCGTGAATCCACCGGCATAGCGGAGTAGGGTGGCGGCGCTCTCCGTCTTCTTCATCTCGTAGAACATCGGGCGTTTCACCTTACCTGTAATATTCACCAGTGCCTCGTAGGGAGCTACTGTCACCACGTCGTTATCCTGCAGTCGTACGTCGCCTGACAGCTTGCCGTTCAGCAGGAAGTCGTAGACGTCGACATTCGACAACAGTTTGCCGTTACGGTAGACTTTCACGTTACGCAATGTACCGATTTCGTTCGGACCGCCAGCCATATAGAGGGCGTTATACACGGTGGCAAAAGCCGACATCGTATATGTGCCTGGTACCTTCACCTCACCAATCACACTGATGGTGATGGTACGGGTCTGACCTACCGTCAGATCAATCTTTGAACCCTGATAGCGGGGACCCAGTTCGCGCTTCAGACGGGCTTTCGCCTGACTGACACTGAGACCGCCTAACTGGATGACACCGATGCCTTCGATGGTGATAGTACCGTCAGGCGAGATGGTCTCGCTGACACTCTCCTGCGAGGCGCCCCATACATCTACGTTCACCACGTCGCCAGGTCCCAGACGGTAGTTCTGTGGTGTTGCGAGGTTCATCGAGCTCTCAAATGTCAGGTTCTTGTTGTTGAACACGTCATGACCGAAAATCTTACGCTTGTCCTCGTCCTTGTCCTTCATGAGCTTCTCGTCATAGTATTTCAGCGAGTCGGGCATCATGAAGTCCATGGCCTCGTCCATCTCCACGAAATCGGCATCATCGTCGTCGTATGTATGCTTCTGAATCTGGTTTTTCTTCTTGGTATCCTTGATGCGGAACTGCGAAGCCTTCTTCTTGTCCTGTGCCTTCTGCTCCTGGCGTTTCTCGCCATTCTGCTCTCTCATGCGGTTTTTGACTTCCTTTGACCCTGCTGTGATGTCGTCAGCCCCCAATGCACCGTTCTTGATTTGTTTCTGATATTTTTTCTGGATACGGCGTATCTGTTCGATAGTCACACCACGCTGCATCAGTTGTGTCACTATCTGCTGGCGCGACACACCATTCGCGTTCTGTTCTATCACGTAGTCCATTACCTGGTTGTCGGTCATACCCGACTGAGCCCAGCTCATCGTGGCACATACCACAACGCTGGCTATGAGAGTAGCAAGTCGTTTCATAGACATCTATTAATGCATTAATATATTATATTAACCCTTTTTCGGGCGAAATATTGCGCAAAGGTACGAAAAATTAATGAAATTAGTATATAGTTTCAAAAAAAATATGTATCTTTGCATCCGAAATGCGAAAAATCGCTCCTGGGGTTGACTGGATTTGACAGCAGGATGAGATGGTACGTAAGCATGCGGAGTGATGACTGTGGACTCCATAATCACGTCGGTCGAAAAATTAATTGGCAACAATGAGTATGCTCTCGCTGCCTAATCGAAGTATAGTAGATTACTGGCTTTATTCTTTTACAAGGTAGAAGAACGAGACGTCGCTCCGAGGATGTTGTTCCGAATCCGGAGATTCAGCGGCGCAGGTTAAATCGGAAATAGTCTTGTCAGGCCTCGATGGCGGGATGAAATTTTAGAGGATAAGGGTGCGATTGGTGGTCCGGGTCTTGTTGCATCACGAAAATGAAGGCCGGAATAAGCATGTAGAAAGCGTATGGTTTCCCTGTTTGGACGAGGGTTCGACTCCCTCCAGCTCCACAAAATATTGTTACAAAAGACCGACGATATGAAGAAAGTATTTCTACAGTTAATCATGTGCATGGTTGCCATGTGCATGAGTGCGCAGAACATCAAGGTTACCAAGTTTGAAAGGCTGGAGACAGACTTGACGGCCAACACACATGGAACAGAGAAACTGGACCAGAACGGTGAGAAGGCTGCCCTGATTAAGATTCAGGCACCGGAGCGCGGATTTACCTTTGATGGTGGTTCGCTGGGTATTGTTGCCCGCGAGGAACATGAGGGTGAGATATGGCTTTATGTGCCCCGTCGCGCAAAAAAACTCACCATCCAGCATAAGGACTATGGTGTGCTGCGTGACTATTACTATCCAGTACCAGTCGAAGGAGCCCGTACTTATGAGATGTATCTCGACATTGGTATCGGCCGTTACGTGACGATTGCTTCGGAGATGGCTAATTCTACCATCTACATCGATGGCGAGAATGTTGGTCAGTCCCCCATCAGCCACAAATATCTTACTTATGGCCATCATACGGTACGTGCCTTGAAGGACCGCTTTGAAGGTGAGCAGACATTTACGCTTTCTACGAATGATCCTGATGGTTTGAGGCTGATTAACGTTCCACAGCGTGACATGTCCGACCACTTTGGCGACGTCGTTATCAACGTTGACAACCGCGCGGAGATCTGGTTTGAGGACAAGTACGTGGCTACGGGTTCGTGGAGAACTCAGTTGCGCGAAGGTTCATACGTTGTAGAGACCCGCAAGACGGACTGCGACCCGCAGCAGACTTCGTTTACTGTCGTGGCCCAGCAGACCAACAACGTACAGGCCGGCCAACCCACACCCCATACTGGTCGTCTGAGCCTCTATACTCGTCCGCGTGACGCCAAGGCCACCTACAATGGTTCGAACCCCATTGACTTGACGGAGGTGCATACGTTGCCTGTAGGTACTTATCAGTTTGACATCAGCCGCAAGGGCTATGTATCCAAGAATGGTCTGGAATATAAGGTGAAGCATAACGAGTTGACACGTGACACCATCACATTGGACCGCGTAAAGTATATCAAGTCAAAGGCCTTCTACTTCGGAGCAGCTTATACCTTCCGTCAGCTGGGCGGTATCACGGCATTGGCTGGCGTGACCTATAATGATTTTGATTTGCAGGCATCCTATACGTTTGGAATGAATAAATCCGACGAGGTGCCCTGGTACTCTGTCGATGGTAACGACACCTATCTGAGTAGTATGACCTACAAGCGCTCGACAATAGCAGTGAAACTGGGCTATCAGTTTGTGCTGACCGAGCGCCTGGCTATTATTCCGCAGTTAGGCTACGAAATAGAGCAACTCTCTGCGACGGTGGCAGACGGTACGAATTCCTATGGTGACAAGGCTAAGGCGAACTGTGTGTCGGTAGGTGCCAAATTGATGTATGCTCCTCTGAACAGAGTCAACCTGTTCTATAACCCTGCATTCTCTGTGGCTGTCAGCAAAGACGACAATTTTACACGCATCAGTGACAACAGCGATATCACCGGCGGTGGCTTCATGATGTCGGTTGGCGCCATTTTCAATTTCTAATATACACCTTATTATATATAAAGACGACGCAATATGAAGACAAGAAATATCATAGCCCTACTGGCTGCATTACCCATCATAGCAGGTTTCACAGGCTGTAAGTCGGACGATGAGACCGAGGCCAAACCCGCCAAGGAGATACTGAGAGTTCAGGGTGGAGACATTGAGTTCCGCGCTGACGAAGAAGGCACAGTAGTCAATGTTGCGGCTGACTGCCACTGGAAGGTACAAGACTTGGATGCCGGTGACTTCGGCGGTGAACTGACCATCCAGCCACGTGAGGGTAGCGGTAACGGAACGCTGGTCATCACTACAGACCAGAATACGACAACAGCAGGTCGTCATGCCTCGTTCATACTGATTTCCGATGGTGGTCTGAAACAGAAAGTCAATATCACTCAGACAGGCTCTGGTGACGGTCTGAATTTGTCGAGAGCGACGTTCAAGTTTGAGGCTCAGTCAACTGCTGCTAAGGCTTTGACCATTACCAGTAATACCAATTGGACCATCCAGATTCCTTCGGGTGTTGACTGGCTTCACATTGACAAGACATCGGGCAGTGCTGGTGCTGAGGTTGTACAGTTGACTGTTGACGATGCTGTGAACGATGTGGAACGTACAACTCAGATGATAGTGCTCTATGGCTCAGGCAAGAGTGCTGAGGTAAGCGTTACTCAGGAAGGTATGAATAGTGAAGACATCATCCTCTTTGCCGAACCCGAACAGCTGACTTTCGAAGCCCATCCTGGTGAGAATATGATGTTTATTGAGAGCAATGCCCAGTGGCAGGCTCGCATACCGTCATCCGTTACTTGGGCTCGCATCGAGGGAGGTCAGAGTGGTCGAGACGGTGCTACTATAGGTGTCGGCAACAGTGAATTGCGCATCTTCTGCGAAGAGAATCCTAACCAACAGGACCGCACGACTGCTATTGTCATCATGGCTGGCACAAAGAATCCTAAGCAGTGTGTTGTCGTTATCGAACAGCGGGGTACAGGCGTTCCTGAGCCTCAGACGACTGTCGGTGAACTGTATTCGCTTTATGTGAGCAACAAGACAGCTGAATTCCACTATAGCTTTGTTTCCGACGATCAGGTGGAGGATTACGGACTGGTGTATAGTAGGGACAACGACAGACCTTCTCGCGACAATAGTGAATCGGTCGTTTCAGGTCATGGCGGGCTGTCGAAGAGCGTTCTTGCTGAACTGGAAGGACTTGAACCATCTACTACTTATTATGTCCGTGCATGGGTTCAGAGTCGTACGAAAGGTGTCGTCTATAGTCCTAACATGGTGACAATCAAGACTTCTGCCTCTGACCGTGAGCCTGGAGAAAGCGATAATCCTAATCCGGCGCTCTCACCAAAACGCTGATACACAATCTGAGTTTTCTCGCTATATAAAAAGTCGAGGCTGCAAAGGAAATCCCTTCGCAGCCTCGACTTTTTATGTACTAATGTTTGGTTAACTATTTTCCAGCAGGATAACCGTCGTGTCGGTTCCTTTCATGCTGGGCATGGTCTCGCCCACATTTGATCCGATATAAGTTGGGTCACATACGACGAACTTTAATCCATCTTTCATGATGTAGTCGCCTGGCACATCATCGTGGAAGTTGACAGCCATAGCCAGATGTCCTGGATAGTAGATCAGGATGACTTTCAGTCCCAGCAGGTCGCGCACCAGATGAGAAAGCAAGATGGAACGGTCTTCACAGTCGCAGTAGGGATAGAATACGGATTCCTCGCCGAAGAACGCACGGTCACGTCCCCATACTTTTTCGTCATATTCATATTTGAATCCAGTCTGTACCCACCAGAGTAATTGCTGTACTGCATCCTTTTCCGTCAGTCCCTCCAGTTTCTTCTTCATGGCAGGATACAACTGCTGTGTCAGACCTTTTTCCAATGGGGTATTGGCATACATGGCCCAACGTGTCATGAAGTTGTCGTTGATGCACGACGATGGGTAGGTGTCGAAGAAGTCCATGTAGTTTTTGTTGGAGGTGACGGTAAAGGAGAAATCCGGATTCTTCACCGATGTAATAGTCCTTTCCGGAGCTGCTGCCATGTCTAAGTCCTGAGCGGCAGTTATTCGTAACGACATCGGTCCCTCCTTGGGGAACTTGGCCTGACAGATATTCATCATCTTCCTGTCTCCACTCTTAAACATATAGTAGTTATAGCCATCGATGTGGATAAACGAGGTGTTATAGATGATGTGTTCCGATGCTACCAGCATCTGCAGACCATTGTCGTAGCAGGCAAGACGCATTTTGTAACCCGATTGCGAATAGAGAAATGCCAAAACCAATGCAGCTTCGTTCGTATCCTGTCCGTAGAACATATCGGTCAGCGCTAACAGCATCTGATAGTAAGCCCAGTCAGACATGTGGTGCTCGTCTCGCATTTTCAGACAGTCGTGTAGCAGATTATCGAACTGTGGCTTTTCAAATATCTCCATAGCGTCTGCGACATCATTGTTCGACGTGCTTTTCAGCTTGAAACGGCAGTCGTCACCAATGCGGACTTTGAACTCAGTGCCGAAAATCTTAAAACTCTTAAAGGTATTGGCATTTTGCGGAACCTCCTGTACTTCAGACAGCGGCTTTGGCTGTGGTTTGGGGGCAACAGCAACAATAGTCTCTTTGTAGCTAAGAGCTTCACCCTTGGGGTTTCGGTCACGTTTGGCCTCAGCCTGTTTTTTCTCCTCTTCCTGCTTCTTTTCTTCTTTTTTCTTCGATTTATCCTTCTTCCGGAACAGCTTGCTAAACCATGATGCAGTCTCTTGGTCGGCATCAGGAACCAACATCGGTTCAACCTCTTGTTCCTCAGGCTGTGCTATCGGCTCTTCTACGCCATATTCCTTCCATGCCTGACGTACAAACTCGCGGTATTCCTTGAAAGCCTTCTTGCGGAAGTCGTCATACTCTTTTCTGGCATTCTTTTTAAAGTCGTCAAAACTTGACCGGAAGTTGTTGGTCTGCTTCTTCTGACCTGGAACTTCTTCTAACTTTGCATCAGCATCATAGTATTCGCGGGTAACGGTACATGGATCGCTGATATATTGTACTTGAGTTTGTTTCTTGCCTCGGAATTGTGCCAGCACAGACATCACGTAGTCCTTAGACCTTGAAAGTACTGTGTTCTTGGTATCTTTCATCTTGTCTTCTATGGATGACCAGCCGAGACTCTTCAGCGTATATTTGTTCTCCGTTTCATCTACCAAGGTCACCTCCCCGTTATACGGAATGTACAACAACGACTCGTCCGTCAGTTGAACTCCCTTCTTCAAGGGGTGCTTGTGTCCGTCACGGGCAACGTATTCAGCTTTACCCTTAAAATCTGCCACTGTCAGCCTGATGACCTGTGCACGAACCGATGCAACAGCGAAGGCGAACAGCAGACACCATAGTGTGATTAATCTTTTATTCATAATTATTTCTTTTTTGTAAAAGCGCTCTTGAAAGTATCATATAAATTGGTGGCGGAGTAGATAAATGCCGTTGCCACGATGCCATATCCTACATTCAGACTATAGTTGAACTTACAGAAAAGGATGAAGGAGATCCATACGATGAACGCTACGAGGATAAATACCACCAGACCCAAGAACAGTGCCGTTGACAAGAGGGGCTTTAAAACAGGTCCTCTGCTTTTGGCAAAATCCAGATAACAGATACGGGCAATGACGATAAACAGCGTTATCACGAACGATACAATGATGACAATCCATAATGGAGCCGTTTTCACTTCATTGTGTTTCAGCATCGTCTCTATGGCATATCCCAGCACTTCCGTACCTGGCATTTTTCCCAATGGGGTATAGTGCATATCGGTCTCTTCTTTCATCGCACCCACCAGCACGATACGATCTTCTATCAGTTCGGGGTGCTGGCTGACTTCCTTGTAGGAAATCTTCTGGAAAGCCATAGGTGAGAAATTGATTCTTATCGTTTTGTCTTCCAATGGAACGATCTCCTGGCCGGCATATTTTTCTGCCACCACCTTTGCAAACGAAGGATAGAGCTTTCCCTGATGCGTTCGTCCGATGTTCATACTACGCTTCAGTCCGCCATACAACTGACGGGGCATGTTGATGAAGGCTTCCTGAAGGGAGTCGCTCATGAAGAACGAATGGACGGCATCGTCGGTCTTGTCAATTAGCATATAGCCGAAAACGGCCGATGGGCAGTCCTTGGCCGCTTGTATGACCATTTGGTCGCCTATTGTGTCCTCTTTCAGCCCCTGGAATACGACATCGACCCCCATCACTTTCGGGTGCAGACTCTCTATCTCCGTCAGCAGATTGGCTAGGTCACGCCGGCTAAACAACTCCGTCATGTCCACAAGGGTTACAATATTGCTTGTATCCTTGTCTCCTGTATTCCCCAAAATCTGGTAATAGAAGTCCTCGTACGAATAGTCGCCGAGGGCTTTGGAGATGGGACTGAACACCTTCATGTTAAGGGCCAGCATGGCATAGATGCCCATCACGCAGAAAGCTAACAGCGTGATGATGACATATCTCAGAAGTTTCTGAGACCTGGTCATTTTCTGCTCGTCACTCATTTGTCTAACTTCAGAAGTTTATCCAGCTGTTCGCTCATTTTGGCCCCCTTCTTCTCCATTTCTTCGCGGAGGTAGGCCTTCACCACTTCACGGACAGAACTTTCCTTGGTGGACAGACGTACAAGCACTTCTTTAACCTTAGTCTTTTTGTTCACCCGATAGCACTCCAGAACAGGCTGCATGCGTCCCAGTTTCTGCGAGATAATAGTTTTGCCTTCGGCCAGCAGGGTGGTGACTGATGCTGCTTCTTCGTTGGGCAGTTGCTTGTTGCCCACCAGATTGTCAATCAGCATAGTGGTCTCCGACTCAATCTTTCCGGCAATATCCACGCGGGCCAGTTCTGTAGCCTGCATTTTGGCAGCATCATAGCTTTCGCCAACGCTCATTCCGTTACCGAGGATATTCACGGGATCGCCATTGTCATCGCGGTCGAGCTCATAAGTATATGCTCTGTCCAGTTGTACTTCCAAGGGAAGGGCTCCAGGAGAAATGGTCCAGCCTTCCTTCTTCAGCCGTTTGGCTTCATCACGTGCAGCTTTGGAGGCTTTCTCTTTCAGTTCAGCTCTGGCCTGTTTCTTCTTGGCCGCATAATCATTTTGTGCCATCATGTTCAGTGACAGCGACACCATCATCAATACAAGGATAACTTTAATCTTATTCATAATCATTTCGGTTTTATTTGTTAATAAATATATATATGTAATACAATTAGAAAGTCAAATCGCGCCAAACCGAAGAAATCTTCTCTGAGCAGCTGGTGGCAGGAGTCTGCTTCTTACGCATTTTAAGCTGAAGAGCCTGTCCTGACACATTGGTCTTGATGTTGTCTGACAGGTCACCATAAGAAACAATGCCCTCTGTCTGCTGCAGTTCTTTCAGCAGGTAATAGGTAAACAGACCGTGACCTTCCTCAGGATAACCCTGAGCAGTCTCGTTGCCTTGGGCAGCGGTGAACACGACAACGGAACCGTCGCCGAAAGTTGCATCTTCTGCCTCAATCTCAACACCTCTCAGACCCTCGCTGACACCTTCATTGTTACGGTTGATACCGCTGAAGCAAGCATCCAGGAATACGGAAGTCTGCTGGAAGGCCAGTTCGCCGAGTTTGCTATAGAATTCGTCAAGGGCTATGCCTCTCTTCGGATTTGTTCCGCGAACGTCAGTGGGTAGGATATACGCTTTGTTCTTATTCTTGATGTCGGGAACGCCGTGACCGGCATAATAAACAATCAGTTTTTTATCATCGCGGTAAGGAATCTGCGAAATCCAGTCTTCGAGTTCCTCTTCCATGATCATCTGTTTGGTAGCGTCTTCTGAAATATGAATATTCTCCGTGGGAATTCCCAAGGTCTTCTTACAATACTCTGCGAATGTTCTGGCATCATGGATGGCATATGGAACATCGCTCACAAAACGGTAATTCTGGTTACCGATAATCAGTGCGTATGTGTCATAACGCACTTTATAGCCCTGGGGAATGATGGTATCCACCTGTGAGGTGGCATAGTCGTAGTCTTCGTCCATCTTGACTTTGTTGGTGCACTTGTCAACAGACTCTTTCGAAAAACCGAACTCATAGCAGTTGCCCAGGTTCACGTACGATGGCAGGCGACGGATTTCACCATTATACAGTGCGTGGCGGGGTTTCCCATTGACGATGACTTCATTGGCAAAAGTGTGATGACCGATGATGGCCGTAGGAGCAACATCAACCATTTTCAGGTTTGTACACGATACGAATGCCTGGTCTGCCAGTCGGCAGCGGTCTGGAATGATGATAGAGGGTAGGGATACACAATTGGCAAATGCAATGGTCTCAATGCTTTTTGTCTGCAGGGGGATAGAAATGTTGCGCAGGTGGCTGCAATTCATAAATGCGCCCCATCCGATGGTTTCGACATCATTATTTTCAAAACGTACCTCCACCAGATTGTTTAAGTTTGCAAAGGCACAGGAACCGATATTCTTGATACCTTTCTTAATCATGATTGCCCTGACGTTCAGTTTCCGTTCTGCCCAGGGGGCTATATTGCGTCCAACATTGTAATCAGACATTTTTACCATTTCTCCTTTTTTGTTAACATTGGAAATGGTCAGAGTGTTGCCGTCGAAATTCCATTGTACGTCTTCACCGCATGTGCCCTCAATTCTGTAACTGTATTGAGCACTGACTGTCGATAAACCGATTACGCTCAGAATCAAGATAACTATATATTTTTTCATAATTGTATTCTCTGTTAATTAATAATAATGTTTAAACAACCTTCTTCACTCCTTCCTTTTACTGGAGTCTGAACTGTAAGAAGACACGGCTTGTCGAAGACTTGAACTTATACTTATCGTCACCGTAAGTATCCTTATCCAGAGATTGGTATTTCAAGGAAGCAGAGCGATACTCGTAGCCTATACCGATGAATTTCCATGTCAGGCTGAATCCGAACGCACTGGTCAATCCATGTCCAAGATTCATCTTGATACCTTCCCTGACCTTGTCCTCATTGCTATATCCTCCCTTGTTAATATCGGCATCCTCGTCGTTCTTCATGAGCAACAGCGATGCGTGGTAACCAATGTTATACCACATGTTGAATTGCAGATAGTGCAGTCCCTTATTGCTCATGTTGTTAAAGGGGGCAACAGTGATTGACGGACCTAAAGCCATACCATAGTTGACCTCGTATTTTTTCAGGTTCCAAGGAATATAGAATTTGCTAGTATTGTTTGGCAGCTTCTGACTGGTGTCATAGAGGTTCTTGCCGTTACCTTCTTGTTCGAAGAAGTTCAAATTCAGGTCTATATATTGATAGTCGATATAGAACTGCAGAATGTTGGAAATGGGTTTTTTGTGGAGTTTGTAGTTTCTGCCCAGTTGCAGGGAAACACCCCATTTGCTCTTTAACTCGGGGACAATACCGCCGTTCAACTCAGGTACGCCGGTTGGAATCGTCTCGTCGGGCTTTAGCGTAGTGGTGTTGTACGAAAGGTTCAGATAGCCTTTCCTGGACCAAACATCCTTGAAATGCGATTCCTCGAATTGATTACTGGTCAGACCCTGTTGGGTCTTTACAATGTCTTCAACCGTCATGATTTCTGTCGAATCTTCACTCCAGTCGATATTGGCCTGACGATCCAATTCGGTCACATTCTGTCCAATGGCATCTATGCCGAACAGACTAATCATAGATAAGATGAGTAATTTCTTCATAATGTTTGTTTTTGTTTTATTTAGTTATTGTTTTTTTGATAAATCTTAATCCACTTCTTATCGACCACCATGTCCTTGTCCTTTCGCTGGCACTTCAATAACCATTTCTGGAAGTCGTGGGTGCTTAAGGAATTGGGATGATACTTGTCGCCAGTGATGTCGTTACACTTCGTAAAAGGATTGGGCGAGAATATGACGACAATCTGGTTGTCCTCCTGCTTACGCTTTGTGCTCAGTTTGTAATGATAGGCAGTCTGGTCAACGCTCTTGTCAAAGAATACGTAATCGCGGTTAGCCTTGATGGGGTATCGTCCGTCAAAATCGTTAGGATAGGGTAGCAGGCATGAGGTTTCATCATCGCCCACAATCAGATAGACTGCAACATATCCTGCTGACGGAGAACGGAAATTGACATAGATGCGTTCTCCGCTATCAAACGTAGTAGCGGAACGCCTCCCATTGACTCCGTCCTTTTGGATGTCCCATTTCAAATCGACCTTCGCCTGGATAATCTCGCGTATCTTGCCATAGACCTTGGCTGTGAATGTCAGTTTCCCGTCTTTGTAGGCAACGTCCAGCTCAGTAGGCTTGGTGTCGCCAAGCCATTCGCCTTTTGCCATTGCTACGGTGTTCTCCCAAAAGTAGGAACTGCTTTCCTGACCGTTGGTCTCAGTGTTTGAGTCTATCACGTCAGAGGTAACCATTTCGCCAAATTCTGCCTTGATACAGGCAGCCTTGGCCAATTCGATACACTTCTGTTTAGCTCCGTTCAAGGTGACATCATCATTCTCTGTGATGACATACGTATATTGTCCTGAGACAGTCGCCGTCTTCTGTGCCTTCGCAACCGGCGTTAACAACAGGAAACATAATATAATAAGGTGTAATCTTGTTATTTTTCCCATAGTCTCTATTATTTATTACGGTGTGGTGACAAGATAAAAGCCCCGGACTTCGTACTTGCCGTCATCCATCACTCTATAGAATATGACGCTGGGCTTCAGTGCCTTCACCGTCTGGTCGGTAGTCGATTGGAAATGGGCATCTACCTCAATGCCGCTTGATGCATTCTCTCCGTCCGACTTGCTTTCCACCTTGGTGTCGGTCGTGCCTTCGACTTTCGACTCCTGCATGGCCGCATACTGCGAGGCAGCGTTGTGCTGGCTTTTGCGAACAGCCAGATTCAGGTCTTTGGCAATGCCGTGACCCTCTATCGACATTATTGTACCCTTGCCTTCGCCCAATGCCTTGTAGTGGGCATCCATTCCTTCCTTGATGCTCTTGACGTTGCCAAAAATCTGCCAGCCCTCTTTTTCCAATTGGGCAGCAGCCTTTTTGCTCTCCTTCTTAATTGCCTTGTCTTGATTGTCAGCCCTTGTCTCCGTTACCGTGAAACAAGAGAAAACCGTTAATAATGCAATCAGAGATATGTGCTTAATCGCTTTCATACGGTTAGAAAAATAGTCTTAGTGGGGGCAAAGTTAGGGAATAATTCTTGAACTGCCAAATATTCTGTGAAAAAAAAATCATTTCTCTTTGGTTTTTTACTCATTTATTCGTATCTTTGCAGCTACAAACGTTATGAACTAAAAGCAAAAGAACTAAAATATGATGAAACAGAACAGACTTTTCAAGACATTATTCGTGTTGTTGCTCGTTGTTTTGGGCTACACCAACATGCAGGCGCAAGGAACAGTAGCAGGTGATGCGGCACCATACGCAGTGTTGAGCGAGAATACGAATGGAGGCTTGGTGCTGACATTCTATTGTGACGACCAGAAAACCGCAAGGAATGGTATGGACGTCGGGCCGTTTGAAAATGCTGGGGGACGAGGATGGGAAAATGCTCGTACGAATATTACAACGGTGGTTTTTGATGATTCGTTTGCTAATTGTACAGAATTGACATCCACGGCTTTCTGGTTCTACGGATGCGATCATTTGACGGAGATAGTTGGCATTAGCAACCTGAAGACCGATAATGTAACCAACATGGAGTGGATGTTCCGTGGTTGTTCTGGTCTGACGATCCTTGACGTGAGCGGCTTCAAGACGGAAAACGTATTTGACTTTGGCCTGATGTTCATGGATTGCTCAAGCCTGACAAGCCTTGACATAAGCAATTTCAAGACAGACAATATGTTGTATATGAACTACATGTTCTATGACTGTTCTGGTCTGACGACTCTTGATATGAGTAATTTCAAGACGGACAAAGTGACTGCCATAGATCACATGTTCTATAATTGTTCCGGCCTTACCACCATTTATGCTGGTAATGACTGGACAACGGCAGCAGTAACAAGTGGAGAAGATGTTTTTGCCGGCTGCACGAATCTTGTCGGCGGCAAGGGCACTGCTTATAATCCTGACCACGTGGATTATACCTATGCCCGTATCGACGGAGGCCCGAACAGCCAGACGCCAGGATATTTTACGGACAAGAATGCACCTGTTGTTACAGACCCCGAACCATACGCAGCACTGAGCGACAACAACACCGTGCTGACATTCTATTATGATGACAAGAAGGCTGAACGAAATGGTATGAGTGTTGGAACGCAGGAATGGTTTGGCGTAAGGGAGGATATTACGACAGTAGTATTTGATGACTCCTTTGCTGATTGTACCTCGCTGACAAGTACTGCCTTTTGGTTCCGTGGGTGTGGGAATATTACAACTATTGTCGGTCTTGAAAACCTCAAGACGGACAATGTGACCACCTTTGAATATATGTTCAATGGCTGTGGCAGCTTGACAAGTCTTGATCTTAGCACGTTCAACACCGAGAATGTCACCACAATGGCTCTGATGTTCTGGGGCTGTGCTGGACTGACTGACCTCAACTTGACAAGTTTCAATACAACAAAAGTGCAGAATATGTCTAGCATGTTCTATGGCTGCTCTGGGTTGACAACGCTCGATTTGAGCAGTTTCAATACCAGTAATGTAACCAATATGAATTTTATGTTCTATAACTGTACGGGTCTGGTAACTGTGTATGTCAGCGATAAATGGAGTACTGAAAGTGTCACAGAAGGTTCTCAAATGTTCGATTGGTGTACAAGTATAGTCGGTGGCGAAGGAACGGCGTACTGCGATAAGAAAGATTATGATTATGCTCATATTGACTATGGTCCCGGAACTCCGACTCCTGGCTACTTTACTGACATCAATGCTTCGGTTGTGACAGGTCCGAAACCATATGCTGTGCTCAGCGACAACAATACCGTACTGACTTTCTATTATGACGAGGAGAAAACGGCGCGTGGTGGCATGGATGTCGTTTCATTCAGTCTTCCTACATACAGAGGATGGCATAGCGAGGCTCCCAATATTCAGCACGTTGTATTCGATGAGTCCTTTGCTCAATGTCACAGCCTAAGAACCACAGCTTTTTGGTTCCGTGAGTTTCATTCACTGACTACCATTACAGGCCTTGAAAATCTGAATACTGAGAATGTCGCAAATATGAGAAACATGTTCTATGATTGCATTGGGTTACCAAACTTAGACTTAAGTGGCCTGAATACCAGCAATGTAATAGACATGTATGAAATGTTTATGTATTGCAGAAATCTGTCGAGTCTAAAATTGGATGGTTTTGGTACCGAAAGTGCAACGACACTAGGCTTTATGTTTGATGATTGCAGAAAACTCACGACACTTGATATTAGCAGTTTCAATACCTCGAAGGTACAAGACATGGGCTTTATGTTCTCTGGCTGCACGAGCCTGAAAACTATTTATGTTGGTTCCGAATGGAGTACTGAAAATGTGACTGATGGCAACAGCATGTTCTCATCTTGCTATGATCTTGTTGGTGGTGCTGGTACGGTTTATGACGAAAATAATATAAATCAAGAATACGCCCGTATCGACGGAGGCCCGAATAGCCAGATGCCGGGGTATTTTACGTTCAAGGATGCACCAGTGGTTGATCCAAACACCCTTGTGTTGACGGGAAAGATAGATAACTATTGGTACGATGAGGCCGGTAATCCGGATGGTTTCGAGGCTATCATAATAAATGTGCCGCTGCCGCCCGGTGAAGTGTCTATATGGGAGAATAATGTACTGAATACTTTCGTTGAGAATAAGTTGGCCTTTACTACGCAGAACGGTGAGCCGGTTGATAATGTAGAGGGACGTGTTCTGTTTACGGAGAAAGGCCATTGGAAGACAATCGACGGTGGCAGGATACTGGTGTATGAGGATGCAAACATGCAGGGCGAAGTGGCTGAGATAGATCCAGAATGGGGTATGATACGTATTCTCAACACAGATGTTACGTGGAGCTTACTTAGTGCTACAGACCGGTATGTATCGTTGCCACTTTGCGTGAAGGCTTATATTGGTGACGATGAGGTGCCGCTGACAAACGGATCATTCACGGTAATGCTCACGAAACCTCTTAGCATTGAAAGTATCAGCCTTATTGAGATAAGTTTTGAAAATAGTGAGGAGGTTTCTGTACCTTTGGATGAACTCATCCATTTGCAGGACTGGCGCAATAAGCAACTTGTTCGTAATGATTCCCCCGATTTGTATGAGTACTATCGTGTCGATAGTCCCATGATTACGGGTACGGAAAACGGCGAAGAGCTTAATAAAATTATTATGACCGATTTGGGCAGTCCGGACGGCTCTCTGCACCCATTGAGTGAGATGGCTCCGGATCTTGCAGTTAGTTATAATCCTGACTTGAATCATGGAATGCTGACCTTCGTGAATAATGGCGGGCAGCTTGGCTCGTTCACTATTTTTGTACCCATAACCATTAACCATGAGTGGGGTTATTTAAGTGGTCAGGTAATCATTAAGGTGCACGAAGGTGATATGCCAGTCGATGCTGAGCCCTACGCTGTGCTCAGCGACAACAATACCGTACTGACGTTCTACTATGACGAACATAAAGTGGAGCGGAATGGTATGGACATTGGACCGTTTAACGATTCTGACAAACAATCGTGGTATAATCAGAGGGAGAGTATTACGACAGCTGTGTTTGATGAATCGTTCGCCAATTGCGCATCACTCACCAGCACATTCCTTTGGTTCTATGGATGCAGGAACATGGTGTCAATCTCCGGGATCCAATATCTCAAGACGGATAATGTTACGGACATGAGTAGAATGTTCGATAGCTGTTCTAGCCTGACTAGCCTTGACGTTTCCGGATTCAACACGGAGAATGTGACGCATATGTATGACATGTTCTATATGTGTTCTAGTCTGACAAGCATCGATGTAAGTCATTTCAATACGTCTAATGTCAAGAGAATGAGTTGGATGTTCAATGGCTGTAAAAACCTGACAAGCCTTGACGTGAGTAATTTCAAGACAGACAACGTGACCGACATGAACAGTATGTTCTTGGGCTGTTCTGGACTGACAAGCCTTGACCTGAGCGTATTCAATACTGCTAACGTGACGGACATGTACTGGATGTTCTCTGGCTGCTCAAAGCTGACGGATATTGATATCAGTAGCTTCAATACTGCTAATGTGACGGATTTCAGGCGTATGTTCTATAACTGTACATCTCTCGCAAGCATTCAGGCAGGAAATGCGGAGATCCCTGCTGAGGAGTATGCTAATATTGGCAACCCGAACCTGCTGGTGTATGTCAACGAGGCGCGGCTGGCTCCTGAGGGTGTGCAGAACGTCGTGGTGAACGGTGTGGCAAAGGAGATTGTGTTGACGGATAATCCTGACGGAAAGATTGTCAACAACAACTGGTACTGTCCGGAGCCGTTCCGTGCCGAGAAGATCAGCTACACCCGCGATTTCCGACAGCAGACGCAGATTGGCATCAGTCGTGGTTGGGAGTCGCTGGCCCTGCCGTTTGCCGTGCAGACCATCACCCATCAGGACAAGGGTGCGATAGCTCCGTTCGGCAGTGACGCCAGCGGTCTTCATTTCTGGCTGCGCCGTCTGGGCCATGAAGGTCTCATCAGCGTACAGATGATTGAGCCCAACACGCCTTACATCATCAGTATGCCGAACAGCGAGGACTATGCTTCACGCTTCAACCTCAATGGACGGGTGACGTTCGCTGCTGAGGATGCCTATGTGGAAAGGACGGAGCAGATGGAGGACGAGTCGGCAGACTACATGATGGTTCCCACCTTCCAGCGTATGCCAGTCAGCGAGTATGTCTATGCGTTGAATATTGGCGAGGAGCGTAACGGTCGTCCCGAAGGCAGCATCTTCGAGCGTAACTATCGCGAGGTGCGACCCTTCGAGGCCTATACGCTGCATCGTGGCGATCAGCCTGCTCCGCTGTTCTTCGACCTCAGCGACCTTGAAGGCTCGACTACGAATGTTCCTGATGTCAGATGGATGATGGATGATGGAAACGGTGAGTGGTACGACCTACAGGGCCGTAAGCTTGGTTCAACGTTAAATGTTCAACGTTCAACGTTAAAGAAGGGTGTCTATATCCGCAACGGTCGCAAAATAGTGTTTAAGTAGAAAAGACAATAAGTATAAATAATCATGAAAAAGGTTCTATTATCAGTTGTGTGCCTGGCTTTGACAGGCGTGTTTACTATTTCGTGTTCTGACAAGCATGCCAATATGGTTCAGTTCAGCCTCTATGGCACTGACCTAAATATTCATTTCGACACTTCGCAGCGTGAAACGATGAAGGATGTCAGCAAGGACGAGGTGAGTAAGTGTCTGGTATGGATCAAGTCCTCCACCATAGAGACCCTGAAGGACTGTCAGCGCATCAAGCAGGAGCTGAACCTGAGCGACTGGGCATACGTAAAGATGCTCGACCGCTTTGCCACAGCCAGTCTTGACAGTACCAATGAGGCTGTGCTGCTGATGTATGACATGCTGACACGCTCTGGCTATGGCGCGATGGTAAGTGCAAACAAAGGCAAACTGAATCTATGGTATCAGTCGGACGCTTTTGTCTATAACGCAGCCGGCATCTTGCTGAATGGTCATAAGTATTATGTATATGGCGACTCTGTGGCCAACGAGGAAACCGCTATGCTCCAAAAAATGGAGGGCAGGCCTATTGATTTCCACTATCAGGGGGAGATGAAACTGGCACAGAAACCGACGGCGCCTCGTACCATTACGTCCAAGAAAGACTCTACCTTTACTTTCACCATTACGATGAACCAAAATCTTATTGACTACTATAATGAAGTGCCTTTGGCAGGTGATGACGAGAATTTCATGACTCGATGGGCGACATTGGCAGAATATCCGTTTGAGCAGCAAGTCAAGGACAGCCTTGTTACCAAGATGAAGCAGAAGGTGGCTGGCATGAGTCAGCTTGAAGCCGTACAGCAGATACTGTGGTGGGTACAGACGGGGTTCGAATTTGAATATGACGAGAAGGTGTGGGGTTACGACCGGGCTTTCTATCCTGAAGAGACGCTCTTTTATCCTTATGCTGATTCGGAGGACCGCTCCATCCTGCTGGCTCGTTTAGTGCGCGATGTGGTGGGCATCGACGCAGCGCTGATCTATTATTCTGCAGGCCATCTGACTGCAGCCGTCGATTTCTCGGATGCAGTAGTCGTAGGTGACTTCCTGAAGTTAGAAGACAGTCGCTTCATTATCTGCGACCCGAGTTACATCGGTGGTCGCGTGGGTGAGACAATACCTACAATGAAGAATTCCGAGGCCACAATCATCCAGGTGAAATAGAGATTATTTGCAATAACTAAAAATAATAATAACAAGATTATGAAAAAGATTCTATTATCAGTAGTATGCCTCGTAATGGTAGGTATGCAGAGTGTGAACGCGCAATTGGTAATTGCAGCTTTGCACCATGAAGGTAATGTGACGACCTATCCTTCTACCAACCTTAAGGGCGCATTGGATGCAGCTGTGAAGGGAGATACTCTTTATTTGAGTGAAGGTATTTTTGATGGGTTTACTGTCGAAAAACCAATAGCCATTATCGGCGCAGGACAGAGCACTGTAATTGCTGGTGACATTAATGTGTCATCAGAGAACAGTGTAGAAGAAGGTTTGCTGTTAAGCGGATTAAATGTGACGAATATACATTTCCGAGGTGTTGTTATGGGCGCAAGGGTCTTACAATGTAAAATCCCAGGTTTCTGTGAGTTTAGTGGTACTGATGATGCCAGTTACAACAATATAGAGATTATATCTTCAGAGATAGACAGATTCATTCCCTCAGACAAGATTAACTACATGTCTGTGGTTGCATCAAAGATAAGGTCTTTAAACAATGGGGTCGCAGAAAACGGTAATATTGTTTTCCTCAACTGTAATATCCGCTATTGTTATGGCGATAATATTAATTTCCAAAGTTGTATCGTGTCTTCTCCAAATAGCGGAGTGTTCCATAATTGTTTATGTTACGGAAGTTCTAGTTTGATGTATGATTGCTATGAGTTAATCGTTGAAGTCTTGGATGACGACTTGAATAGTATAATGAGCGATGATGAACTGAAGGCTGCAGGCTATTTGGGTCCAGACAATACTTGGGTTGGTATCAATGGCGGACAGGTGAAGTTCTCGTTAGTGATGCCTATCGTACAGGTAGTAGAGCACAATATTGAAGTGGACCAGGCAGAGAAAAAGTTGAAGGTGACGTTGAAGTTAGGTAATAAGTAATGATTATGAGAAAGCAATTGTCTCTTTTATTCTTGCTGCTGTTGTCCGTGCAGTTGGCCATTGCGCAGACGTCCCGATATGAATACTGGTTCGACAACGACCATCAAGGTAGAACCATCGTTGCCAATGCTACCCCTGACATTGTGTTAGACTTGGACATCAGTAGCCTAAAGTCCGGTATACACTATTTCAATGTGCGTGCCCAAGGCCAGTCAGACGAGTGGGGCGGATTGTCCCGCTACATATTCTTTATAAGGAACATGGCAGATATTACCACAAGTTCTATGGCTGGGTATGAGTATTGGCTGGACAATCAGTATGATGCTCGCACTACTGTTAGCGGCGAAGCGTCTGAGTATGTGCTTAATCTGGACATCAGCAATCTGAAGCCTGGCATACATTATTTCAATTACCGTGTTCAGGACAAATCCGGTCAGTGGGGAGGCCTGTCTCGCTACATATTCTACATAAATGAGGTTAATGGTATGAGTCAGTTGTCCAGCATTGAATATTGGATAGACAGCAGACAGAACACTATGACGCAGCAGGTGACTGGTAAAGATATGGCAATAACGGTGGATATCAGCAATCTGCCAAAGGGTACGCATACGTTCTATATGGAAGGTGTTGCAAATGACGGCAGTCGCAGTATGCTGAATGCCTACGAGTTTGAAGTGGAGGCTGGTGACGTAGAACCTTACGCTGTACTGAGCGAGAACAATACCGTCCTGACGTTCTATTGTGACGACCAGAAGGCCACCAGGAACGGTATGGGTATCGGGCCGTTTGTAAATACAGACAGCAGGGAATGGAAAGACGATGTCACCACAATAACGTCAGTTGAGTTCGACCCGTCGTTTGCTAATTGCACAAGTATCACCAGTACAGCCAGATGGTTCGACGGATGTAGTAACTTGACTTCAATCTCTGGCATTAACAACCTCTATACGGCAAATGTGACGAGCATGAGAAGGATGTTCAGGGATTGTTCTAGTCTGACGAGTATCGACTTAAGCCATTTCAACACGGAAAATGTGACGAATATGGAATACATGTTCGATGGCTGTTCTGGCTTGACAATCCTCGACGTCAGCGGATTCAACACTGAAAATGTGACGAACATGGGTAGCATGTTCGCCAGTTGCTCCGGCTTGACAACCCTTGATGTGACGGGCTTCAACACTGCAAACGTAACGGACATAAGCCGCATGTTCTATAGTTGTTCTGGCCTGACAACCCTCGACCTGAGCAACTTCAACACGGCTAACGCAAAGGAGGACTTGAGGCACTTGTTCATGAATTGTTTCAGTCTGAAAACTATTTATGCAGGCAGTGGGTGGACAACGGATGCTACGACGAAGGGAGACGAAATGTTCATGAATTGCACTAGCCTTGTCGGTGGAGCAGGGACTGTCTATGATGAAAATCATACAGACCACACCTATGCCCATATCGACGGCGGAACATCGAATCCTGGATACTTCACGGACAAGAATGCACCAGTCGTTACTGATCCCGAACCGTACGCTGTACTCAGCGAGAATAATACCGTGTTGACGTTTTATTACGACGAACATAAGGAAGAACGGAATGGTATGGGTGTTGGACCGTTTGAGAATTTGTCTTCCTATGGCGTCAGCACTGAATGGTATGGTAATAGATCGACTATTACGGCTGTAGTCTTTGATGACTCGTTTGCTAACTGTACTACGTTGACAAGTACTGCTTATTGGTTCTACCAGTTGACGAAGCTCACGACCATCAAAGGCATTCAGAATCTCAAGACGGACAACGTCAACGATATCAATTCCATGTTCTGCGACTGCGAATCGTTGACGAGTCTTGACTTGAGCAACCTCAATCTGGGCAATGTGACAAACATGCATCAGGTATTTGAGGGCTGTACCGGACTGGAGAATATAATCTTTGACGGCGTAAACACGGAAAATGTGACGAATATGGGTGACTTGTTCTTGAACTGCAGTAGTCTGAAGACGATTGACTTGAGCAGTTTCAATACAAATAAGGTTACCAATATGAGATCTATGTTCTATCGCTGTACGTCGCTCACGACGGTCTATGTCAGTGATAGTTGGACTACAGCAAGCGTCACAGAGGGAAATCATATGTTCGAACGCTGCTATAGTATAGTCGGTGGTAAAGGCACGAAGTTTGACGAGAACCACATTGATGCTACCTACGCCCGCATCGACGGAGGCCCGGACAGCGAGACGCCAGGATACTTCACAAGGAAGGGTGATGCGCCTTGGGTAGAACCTGGCACCCCTGAGCCTTATGCTGTACTCAGCGAGAATAACACTGTCCTGACGTTCTATTACGACACGGAGAGAGAACAGCGGAATGGTATGAGTGTCGGGCCGTTCCTAAGTTATTCCGAGAGAGGATGGCACGACCAATGTGAAAGCATCACTAATGTCGTGTTTGATGCGTCTTTCGCTGAATATACTGCATTAACCAGTACAGCGCATTGGTTCTATGGATGTGAGAATCTGACTTCGATTACAAACATCAGCAATCTTAGGACAGACAATGTGATGAGAATGAGATACATGTTCCGATACTGTTCTAAACTGACAAGTCTTGACGTAAGCGGTTTCAAGACAGACAACGTGACGGATATGCGTGCAATGTTCTCTCATTGTTCAAGTCTGACGAGCCTCGATGTGAGCGGTTTCAACACTGAGAATGTGACGGATATGATGGATATGTTTGATGACTGCAGCAAACTCACGACCATAGACGTAAGTCACTTCAACACCGAAAAGGTTACGAACATGAGCGTGATGTTCCAGTCGTGCACGTCGCTGACAAGCCTCGACCTCACCAATTTTAACACCTCTAACGTAACGAACACTCAGGGCATGTTCTACGACTGTTCTAATCTGGTAAACCTTGATATCAGGACTTTCGACATGTCGAAGGTAAACAACGAGGAGAAGAACATGTTCGTAGGTTGCTCATCGTTGGCCAGTATCATTGCTGGCAGTGCGAATATTCTTACAGAGGAATATGCTAAGATTGGCAATCCGAACCTGCTGGTGTATGTCAACGAGTCGCGGCTGGCTCCTGAGGGCGTGCAGAACGTCGTGGTGAACGGTGTGGCGAAGGAGATTGTGCTGACGGATAATCCTGACGGAAAGATTGTCAACAACAACTGGTACTGCCCGGAGCCGTTCCGTGCTGAGAAGATCAGCTACACCCGCGAGTTCCGACAGCAGACGCAGATTGGCATCAGCCGCGGCTGGGAGTCGCTGGCGCTGCCGTTTGCCGTGCAGACCATCACCCATCAGGACAAGGGCGTGATAGCTCCGTTCGGCAGTGACGCCAGCGGTCTTCACTTCTGGCTGCGCCGCCTGGGTCATGAAGGCCTCATCAGCGTACAGATGATTGAGCCCAATACGCCTTACATCATCAGTATGCCGAACAGCGAGGACTATGCTTCACGCTTCAACCTCAATGGAAGGGTGACATTCGCTGCTGAGGATGCCTATGTGGAAAGGACGGAGCAGATGGAGGACGAGTCGGCAGACTACATGATGGTTCCCGCCTTCCAGCGTATGCCAGTCAGCGAGTATGTCTATGCGTTGAATATTGGCGAGGAACGTAACGGTCGTCCCGAGGGCAGCATCTTCGAGCGTAACTATCGCGAGGTGCGCCCCTTCGAGGCCTATACGCTGCATCGTGGCGATCAGCCTGCTCCGCTGTTCTTCGACCTCAGCGACCTTGAAGGCTCGACTACGGATATTCCTGATGTCAGATGGATGATGGATGATGGAAACGGTGAGTGGTACGACCTACAGGGCCGTAAGCTTGGTTCAACGTTAAATGTTCAACGTTCAACGTTAAAGAAGGGTGTCTATATCTACAACGGCCGCAAAACGGTGGTGAAGTAGGCGCATATAGCTTGAATATAGTGATTGAGTGGGGCTCCGGACATTAATTTGTCTGGAGCCTCATATTCATTTGGTTATGCGCGTGTATTCATTTGCTTACAGCCTCTGCCCTGTGATTGTTGTGATTATAAAATTTCATTCCAATGAAATTTTCATTTTAACTATTCATCTATTCATCTTTTTTGATAACTTCCTAATAATCAATTAATTACTTTATGAATAGTCCGTCTTGACCATTCATCTACTATTCATATTTTGCCATTTTAAAGCCTTCTTTTGCTGCTAATATTCCAGCTTTTGCTTGAAAGCCAGTGAGTTACATACTTGTAACTATTTGCGTAACACTTTGTAACTGCTTGCGTAACAAAGTGTCACCTCCTTTGTGACAAAGTGTTTCCGCTGTTATTACAATAGAGAAACACTCTTTCTTCTTTGCTAAAAAGTATTACAATCACAGTAAAATCCTCCAAATAATGAATAGTCGCACCACTATTCATAGCCACTATTCATTCGGCAAGCATCTGAGTTTCAGTATATTACGTCGAATGATGAATAGATGAACCCTTTTTTGTCATTTCCGTAAGTAAAATTTGAATTCGACATTCTTTATCACATATAATTCTTTTTTCAGATTCGTCCTACCCTAGTTAACTACAGGTTCGTCCCTTGCTTCCTTCCGCCTTCGTTCGTCTTTACTTGTACTATCTTACAAAAAGAAGCGTTATTATTTGGTATTGTCAGAATAAGTTTGTATCTTTGCAACCAACTAAAAAACAAAATAGCGTATAAAGTAAAAAAATATATAATATGAAGCAGAACAGACTTTTCAAGACTTTATTCGTGTTGGTGATAATGATTCTGGGCAGCACGAGAATGCTGGCTCAAGAGCCATACGCTGTATTGAGCGACAATAACACCGTGCTGACGTTCTACTATGACGACCAGAAAGCGGCAAGGAATGGTATGGACGTCGGACCGTTTAGTAGTTTAATCAATCGGTCATGGGAAAGTTGGAAGGCAAGCATTACTTCAGTTATCTTCGACCCGTCATTTGCTGGCTGTAGCACCATTACCAGCACACGCTATTGGTTTTTAGATTTACATCTTACTGAGATTATAGGTATAGAGAATCTGAATACAGAAAATGTGACGGATATGAGTGAAATGTTCCAAGGTTGCGACATCACCTCTTTAGATTTAAGCCACTTCGACACTCGGAACGTGACAAATATGAGTGAAATGTTTTATGGTTGCGATGTAACATCCTTAGACTTAAGCAGTTTCGACACACGAAATGTGACGAATATGAACAGTATGTTCTCTTGTTGTTTTAACCTCATCTCATTGGACGTAAGTAGTTTTGACACTGGAAATGTGACGGATATGGGCAGTATGTTCTCCGGTTGTCAATCCTTAGCCAGTCTTGATCTGAGCAATTTCAATACGTCGAATGTAACGAATATGAGATTCATGTTTCAAGGTTGCGACATCGGTTCATTGAACTTGAGCCACCTTGACACAGGCAACGTGATAGACATGGGTGGCATGTTCAATGATTCTAAGTTCACAACTTTGGATTTGAGCCATTTCGACACACGGAATGTAACGAGCATGGCCAGTATGTTTTCATGGTGTACCGGACTTACCTCTGTAGACTTGAGTGGATTCTACACAAAAAATGTAACAAATATGGATGGCATGTTTGAAGATTGCTCCAGCCTGAAGACCATATATGTAGGAGATGAATGGAGTACTGAAAATGTGGCTAATGGCAACAACATGTTCTATTTTTGCTACGAACTTGTCGGTGGTGCAGGCACTCATTTCGATCCTAACCACGTAGATTATACCTACGCCCGAATTGACGGAGGCCCGAATAGCCAGATGCCAGGATATTTTACATATAAGGATGCTCCTGCCGATATCGTTGTTGTTGACCTGATTGAGAACGGCGATATGGAGGGGGAGAATAACATTAGCTACTGGTATAGAAATAATCTGGAGAGTGCTGTGCCTGACACTGTTGCCATTGCCAACGGTGTGGGTATGAACGGCAGCCGCGGCATCAAGATTGAGGCAACGGCTAAGGAGAAAGAAATGTATGACAACCAGTTCTGGTTCCGTCTGAACCAGCCCGTCAGCGAAGGTAGTCGCATCCGCGTGTCGTTCGACTATCGTGCTGACAAGGAGGCTGAGGTCAATGTGGAGGCGCATGCCGAGCCAACGGTATATATCAATGGCTTTATGTTCGACGACGATCATATGACATTCACCCCCGAATGGCAACATTATACCTACGAGAGTGAAATGTTTCCAGAGAAATCGTCGGACCAGCAGCCCATGCGTTCTGTTGCTTTTGCCCTCAACCGTTTTGCGGAAGCCAACAACTATTACTTCGACAACGTGAAGTTTGAGGTGATGTTGGACTGGCAGTGTCCGAAGCCGACATTTACGCGGAATTTCAATACGGTAAGCATCCAAAGCCCGTTCGACGCTAAGATATTCTATACGACGGACGGTACGGAGCCGAATACTCACAGCGCAGTTTATACGGAACCGCTGGCACTGACGCAGGCTACCACCATCAAGGCGATGGCCATTGTTGAGGGTAAGGATGCTTCGCCCGTTGCAACGTATGCTTTCGAAGTGGTGCCCGAGCCCTACACAGTGCTTAGCGACAACAACACGAAGGTGACGTTCTACTACGACAAGAACAGGGCTGAGCGCGAAGGTATTGCGCTGGGCACATCCGACGAGTGGGGTAATCACGTCAGCGAGATTACTACTGCCGTGTTCGACAACTCGTTTGCCGACTACACGTCGTTGACAAGTACGGCACGATGGTTCAACAGGTTAAACAATTTGAAGACCATCACGGGACTTGACAAGGTGAAGACGGACAACGTGAGGGATATGGAGGCGATGTTTGCCGAGTGTTCCAGTCTGACGGATCTTGACGTGAGCACATTTGTGACGAAGAACGTGAAGAATATGCGCTATATGTTCTATAATTGTAGCGGTATGAGACGTCTTGACCTCACGAACTTCAATACGGGCAAACTGACGGATATGTACAGGATGTTCAACGGCTGCTTTGCTATGAGGGTCATCTTCGCAGGGCAGGATTGGACGACGGAGAAGGTGACGTCGGGCGAAGAGGTGTTTGATGACTGTACTAACATTGTCGGAGGCGAGACGACGACCTATAGTGCTGATCATACCGACTATACCTACGCTCGCATTGATGGAGGTTACGGAACTGATAAGGCAGGCTATTTTACGCTTAAGGATAAATTTGAGGCAATGATGTCCGATTTGCTAAAGCGACATGAACAAATTAAAGCCGAGATGGAAACTATTGTGATGAAACTGTATGATAAAGACCCTGAGCGTAAAGCTGAAGAACTATGGGCTATGTGTGCTGATGCAGAATCGTATATTTATGAAGTAGAAAAACGCATTCAGGTGGCTGAGACCAGTATTGATCAAAATGAGTGCTTGAAAAGGCAGCAGGAGATCATGATGATGCTAGAGGAGTTAGCATGGAGAGTAGAGCAATATCAGCCCGGAACTCCTGGCGAATGGCATGATGGTGACGAGTTCACCGACATCACCGCCGAGGGTATCACTATGACCTTTAGGATTATCAGCGTAGCACAGAATACCTGTCAGGTAGGTGGTAAACCATCTAACGTATGGGGACACCCTGCAGCTGTTGACGCTTCTACGGCAGGTCATGTGACCATTCCTGAGAAGGCTAAGGGATTCGATGTGATTGCCATCGGTGAGCGGGCTTTTTGGACATGTCAGGAGATTACCTCGGTCGATATTCCCAATAGCGTGACGAAGATAGGTACTTCTGCCTTCGAGTATTGTCCGAAGTTGGCAAAGGCCGACCTTCCCGGCAATCTGAAATCCATAGGTGGCGCAGCGTTCGAGAATTGTGCGTTTACTTCGGTTGTCATACCGCGTAGCGTAACGGAACTGGGTGCGTATTACAACCGAAATGTTTTCCGAAGCTGTCCTAATCTTACGTCTATTGTTGTGGAGGAGGGTAACGAGGTGTTCGACTCTCGCGAAAACAGCAATACCATCATCCATACCGCTTCCAACACCATCTATACGGGTTGTGACAAATCCTTCATACCTCGTAGCGTGACGGCTATTGCTAACTATGCCTTCTATGCCTGCAAAGGACTGACCAGCTTGACGCTGCTCGAGAACATTTCCAGCATCGGCTCACAAAGCTTTGCCATGTGTAGCAATCTGGCGACCATTCAGGTAGAGCTGAATAATCCGGTTTATGACTCTCGTATTGGCTGTAATGCGATTGTCGAGAAGGCTACCAATAAACTGGTGTTAGGATGTAAAAATACCTTCGTTCCGACTTCGGTTACGGCTATTGGTGAGTATTCTTTCAATGGTTCTGGCATTGTCGCCATCAATATTCCGGACAATGTAAAGGAAATTGAAGGATATGCTTTTATGAGTTGTGAAGCACTGTCATCAGTGAGACTGCCGTCGGAACTTACTGAACTCAGTACGGCGGTATTCTACGGATGCACCAGTCTGAAGACGCTTGAGATTCCTGAGACGGTGACGAGAATCGGCGATTTGGCCTTCCAGGATGGTGGCTTGGAGTCTATCGTCATTCCGAGCAATGTAACAATAGTCGATTTCCAGGGCTTCATAGACAACAAAAATTTGCAGTCGGTCACTTTCGGACAAAGTGTTTCTACCTTTGGTCATCTGGCCTTCTACAGATGTGACAATATCAGAACCATCACTTCTTACATCAAGACGCCACCGGTAGCAACAGAAGCTTACTTCGGATCGGCAGTTCGTGAACAGGCTACGCTTTACGTGCCTTACGGCACCCGCGAACGCTATCTGGCGATGGAGGGTTGGAACCAGTTCCAGAACATTGTCGAGATGCCTAATACTGAGCCAGAGCCTTACGGCGTGCTCACCGGCGATAATACGACATTGAGACTCTACTACGACGAGCAGCGCGACATCAGAAAGGGTATGCTCATCACGCCCACTATGACCAGAGAACCTTGGTATGAAAAGCGTGGCAGCATCATGCGTGTGGTGGTTGACGAGACGTATGCATCGAACATTACCGACGAGACGAAATTCTGGCTGAGTGACTATCCTATGCTGGCTGCCGTTCAGGCAGGCAATGCTGAGATTCCTGCTGCACAGTATCGTGGCATTCAGAATCCCAACGTGTTGGTATATGTCAACGAGGATCGACTGGCACCCGAGGGCATTCAGAATGTCGTGGTGAACGGTGTGGCTCAGGAAATTGTGCTGAAAGATGCATCGGGCAATAACAACTGGTACTGTCCGCAAGCGTTCCAGGCCGAGAAGATCAGCTATACTCGTAACTTCAACCAGCAAACGCGTATTGGCTACAGTCGCGGCTGGGAGTCGTTGGCTCTGCCGTTTGCCGTGCAGACCATTACCCATCAGGACAAGGGCGTGATTGCTCCGTTTGGCAGCGATGCCAGTGATCTTCACTTCTGGCTGCGCCGCCTGACGCATAGCGGGTTGCAGGCCGTGCAGACGATAGAGGCGAATACTCCTTATATTATCAGTATGCCTAACTCGTATGAATATCCTGAGCGTTTCAACCTGTCAGGACAGGTAACGTTTGCTGCGGAGAATGTGACAGTGCCTCAGACTGTTGACGTGACGGACGAGTCCGAAGAGTTCATCATGGCGCCAGCTTTCCAGAGCATGACGATTCAGCCTGACATCTACGCCCTGAATGTCGGTGAGAAGCGTGAATACTATGCCGCAGGTAGCGTCTTCGAGCGTAATTACCGCGAGGTGCGTCCCTTCGAGGCTTACACCATGCACAAAGGTACTTCGCCTGCTCCGATGTACTTCATAATTGGCGAAAATACGGATGACAATACGACGGATATCCTTGAAGTCAGAAGTCAGGCGGAAGATGGAAACGGAGAGTGGTACGACCTACAGGGCCGTAAGCTTGGTTCAACGTTCATTGCAACGCCACACTCTCAAGGAGAGAATGTTCAACGTTCAACGTTAAAGAAGGGTGTCTATATCCAGAATGGACGTAAGGTGATTGTAAAATAAGAATAAATAAGATATGTACAAGAAAACACTGAATAGCAGGATTCTGGCCCTGCTGGTAATGATGATGACGACCCTGGGTGTGTTTGCGCAGACTTGGGAAACCGTCAGAGACAGTGAAGACTACATCTACGGCGAAGGGTGGGGTAAGACCGTCGCTGAGGCTGAGCGTCAGGCGCTGGGTAGCCTGATTAGTAAGATTGCCTCCAGCGTGACCAATGAGTCGCATCGTACGTTGAAGGCCACCAATAGCAATGGCCAGTTGGACGAGGAGTCGCAGTTTACCAACACCATCAACACCTATTCGCAGGCTACGCTGACCAATACGAAGCAGAAGGTGCTGAAGAACAAACCCAATGATGTCCACGTCGTACGCTGGATCAAGGTTAGCGAGATAGAAAAGATCTTCGAGGCCCGCAAGCGTAAGGCCATCGATATGGTGGAGACAGCCCTTCGTGCAGAGAAGAAAGGCAAGGTGGATGACGTATTGCGTAACTTCTACTGGGCGCTGACGCTGCTGAAGAGTCTGCAGTATCCGAATGAGGTGACCTATACCGATGAGGATGGCAAGACGCATGTGCTCACCAACTGGTGTAAGGAGAAAATTGACGAGACATTTGGCGAACTGAAGGCCATTGTTGACAGTCGTGACGAGAACGACGTCAAACTGGCCATTACCTACAAGGATAAGCCTGTCAATAGTGTGGACTACAAATATTGGGACGGTCAGGACTGGAGTGCTATCTATAGCGCCAAGGACGGCTGGGGCCTTGTGGAGTTGGCACCGGAATATGATAGTTCACAGCTTCAGCTGAAGTATGAGTATGAATATGCTGGTGAAGCCAAGATTGACAAGGAGGTGGAAGACGTGCTGAAAGCTGTCAAGGGAACCCCCATGCCTGAATCCAATGTGAAGATACCTATGGAGCGTAAGGAGAAAGCCAAGGAGAAAAAGGCACGTATGGAGAAGATGGAGAACGAGTCGTTTACGACCAATAGCGCTGAGGTGATGTCTCCGCCCAAGAGGTTGGACGATGATGTCGAGGAGTATACCTCGGCTTTGAAAAGCCTCGTCGATGCTGTCCGTCAGAAGAAATATGAGTCAGTACGCTCACTCTTTACCGACGGAGGATGGGATATGTTCGTCAAGCTGATGCAATACGGTAAGGCAAAGATCCTTGATGCGTCGAACCTGCGCTTCTATGAGCATAATGATAACGTGATAGAGCGCGGACTGAGAATGTCGTTCTCCTTTGCCTCTGGCGGACGTGCCACATTCGTCGAGGATGTTGTGCTGGTGTTCGACGATGATAAGAAGATTGAGAATATTGCTTTCGGACTGGGAAAAACGGCTGAGGACGACATTCTGAACAAAGGTGTCTGGGATGAGAAGTCCCGATTTGCCATTATGGGGTTCCTCGAGAACTATAAGACGGCATACGCCCTGAAACGTCTGGACTACATCCGTTCCGTCTTTGATGACGATGCGGTCATCATCACTGGTACTATTGCTAAGAAGGCTAGTGCGAAAAACGAGAACCAGTCGAGGCTCAGCGAGGATGGTAATCGCATTATTAAGCTGAACCGTCAGACAAAGGATGAGTATCTGAAGAGCCTGAAGCGCTGTTTTGAGAAGAACGAGTTCGTTAATATCCGCTTCTCCAATAACGACGTCTACAAGATGGGGCAGGGTGGGGAGTCGTATGCCATCCAGATTCAGCAGGATTATTATTCCTCCACTTATGGTGATAAAGGCTATCTGATGCTGATGATTGATATCAATGACCCGGAAAAGCCGCTCATTAAGCTGAGGACGTGGCAGCCGGAGAAAGACCCGGAGTTTGGACTTTATGGTCCTGGTGACTTTTAATAGAGAATTGAGATATTGATAATATTAATTTTGCAAGTAGAATGATAATATGACTATGAGAATATCAAGTTTTTTAACGGCTGCTGCTATGATGGTGTCCCTACCTGTGATAGCGCAGACTGATAAGCAGCCATGGAAACCATTTAGTCATTTGGATGTGGGCGTAACGTTGGGAACGACGGGACTGGGCGTCGAGGCCAGTATGCCCATTAACAAATATTTGTGGGTACGCTCGGGACTGAGTTTCATGCCACGTTTTGAGGTGCCAATGACCTTTGAGATTCAGGTGGGTGACGACCCTGCAACGAGCAAGGCTAAGTTTAATAGAATGTCTACTGCACTGGAGTCCTTTACGGGTAAACCTGTGAGTGATAATGTGTATATGACAGGAAAAGCGAAAATGTGGAACTGGAGTGTGTTGTTTGACATCTATCCGTTTCAGCGGAACCTGCACTGGCGTTTGACAGCGGGATTCTTCCTCGGTCCGACGAATGTCGCTGAGGCGTTTAACCAGACGGAGAGTATGGCGTCATTGGTGGCATTGGATATCTATAATAACATTTACAACAAGCTACACGGTAAGACGAAACGCGAACTGGCTGGTGTGAAACTGATAGACTTGGGTCCAGGCTATGAAGATGTCTATATGGATTTAGACCTGTTGCTGAAGATGCAGGAACTATTTGATGGAGCAGGACGCATGGGTCTCTATTTAGGCGACTATTCCCATGACATCACAGATGAGGAGGGTAACGTAATACATAAAAAGGGTGATCCTTACGTGATGACTCCTGATGATGATCACATGGTGAAAGCGGACATGAAGGTGAATGCTTTCAAACCATATATCGGTTTCGGTTACGACGGTCGTCTGGTGAAGGGTAACGACCGCCTGCATGTCGGTTTTGATGCCGGTATCATGCTCTGGGGCGGTAAGCCCAGACTTTACGCGCACGACGGTACGGACTTGATCAATGATGTGGAAAACATTACCGGCAAGGTCGGTGACTACGTGGACTTGATGTCTAAACTGTCAATATACCCCGTAGCGAACGTACGGTTCACTTATACTATCTTTTAAGATATAAAGATAAAAAGAAGGGAGTTGGCACGTGCCAACTCCCTTCTTTTTATAGATGTAATCTTCTTACTTCACAATCAACTTTTTACCATTCACGATGTACATACCCTTCGAGAGTCCCTCGAGTGTAGTAGCATTACCGCGAACTTTGCGACCATTGAGGTCGTAGATGTCGCAAGCCTGGCCGTCAATGGCGATAGCGTGGATGGCAGAGAAGTTATATTCCATGATATTCTTGAACTCATTCCATCCTTCTGCAGCTTTGTATGCGTTTAGACTGCCTTCAGGAACAAAGAGGATACACGTTTCTTTGTTGACACCTTCGAAAACGCTGCTTGCACGTCTGGGTGAAGAAGCAGCACTGTTCAGCAGGGTTGGAGGAGTGATAGCCTTGATGGCAATGGATACGAGGTGTATGCAATTCTTGAATGCTCCACTACCGATGGCAGTAATTGTCTCAGGCAAAAGGATCTCTGTCAGCGACGTATTGCCACTGAAAGCATTTTCTGAAATCATGTTGACAGTATAGGTGACGCCATTTACCGTTACGGTCGAAGGAACTTCAAACGTGTTGGTGGCATTTGTGTTTCCTGCAAATGATACCGTATTATTCCATTCGTCCTCTACGATGTAATTTGATCCTTTATCATCTGTAATTACTTCAAAGGGCTCCTTGATGGTCAGTTTGCCTGCAACGTAGGAAATGTTGTAGTTGGTAGCTTCAGCATCGCTGACAATGATGTCATATTCACCTGGAGCGCTATCGTTAGTGGCAGCGCACGTGATAGTAGGCTTCTTGGTCAGCACATTCTCGGTTTCGCTGTTCTTGAATCCACTGTAAGTCACTTCAAACTTGGGCAGTTCATCACCCTGCGTAATCTCATAACTCTTGGCTGTGATGGTGAGCGGTGCCTTGTTGATGGTCAGCGTACCTTCCGTCAGATTGATAATATCGTTGGTCAACGTACCGTTAGCAATGTTGATGGTATAGGTGCCTACTGGTGACTGTGAGGTGGCCTCGCAGCTCAGTGCAGGTTCTCCCTGGGGTGTACCTTCGGTGACCGTATAAGTCAGTGTGGGTACAGCATTACCGTAAACCATTGTCTTGTCATCAGCCTTGATGCTGAGAACTTCCTTATCTTTGATGGTCAGTTTGCCTGCAACGTAGGAGATGTTGTAGTTGGTAGCTTCAGCACCGCTGACAATGATGTCATATTCACCTGGAGCGCTATCGTTAGTGGCAGCGCACGTGATAGTAGGCTTCTTGGTCAGCACTTCCTCGGTTTCGTTGTTCTTGAATCCACTGTAAATGACCTCAAATGTCGGCAGCGCTGTTCCAACTTTAATCGTGTAACTCTTGGCAGTGATGGTGAGCGGAGCCTTCGTGATAGTCAGTGTGCCATCTGTCAGGTTAATGTCGCTGTTGGTCAGAGTACCTTTAGTGATTTTGATGGGGTAGGTGCCTACTGGTGACTGTGAGGTGGCCTCGCAGCTCAGTGCGGGTACGCCCTGGGGTGTACCTTCGGTGACCGTATAAGTCAGTGTGGGTACAGCATTACCGTAAACCATCGACTTGTCATCAGCCTTGATGCTTACTGAGGTCTGTACGGGAGCAATAACGACGATAACCTCTTCAGGATGAACAACAGTTTCCGTGGGAGATACAATTTCAATATTTGTCAGTTTAATGGTACCTTCGGTGAAAGAGGCTGCGGCCTTGATATCAATGGTAATGATAGCACCAGATGTGCCAGAAAGAGTGGCATTCTTGTTTGAAGCCAAAAGAATGCGTCCATTGTCTGGATTGTAGCTTATTGAGTGATTCTTGTAAGTGGTACGGGCAATGTCTATTCCGTCTTCGCCGCCTTGCACTGACAGACCTTCTGGGAGTACCAAGTCAAATTGTACCAAGGTGACCTGCATATCGGGATTATCCAAATCTACGGTCATCGTCTTGGTCTCACCACCGCTGATGGTAAAGTCCTCTACCGAGAGTCTTGTGCTATTCTGTGCATTGATAGACAGTGGCAACAAGGCTAAGGCCATGAACCACAATTTCATTAGTTTAATTGTTTTCATGTATTTCTATTCTATTTAATTAGTAACTGAGAATCATGTTAACCAGTATCACATAGTCTGCACCACTGACTACGTTGTCGTTGTTGAGGTCGGCGTCGGCACGGAAAGTGTTGCTGAGGATGAGGTTGGTCATAATGACCAAGTCCTGACCGGAAACAGTGCCGTCACCACTTAGGTCGCCAGGCAGACTGGGTTCTTCACCTGTGGTTACTTTCAGCACGTCCGGAGCTGAAGTGCTGACGGTGATATAGGCTGTATTAGATGGGATATACTTCAGGTTGGTGTCTTTAACAAAAGCCAGTGAACCGTCGCTTGCCGTGCCGAGCACACGCATGGTGGCTGGGTCATATACTTTCACATTGGTATGATTGCCGGCATCGGGATAGCAGAAATAAACACCAGTGAGCTTATTTCCTGAGGCAGAGCCGCTGGTAGAGGCACCGACATTCAGTTTGTTGCCGGCTGCGTTCTGGGCTGAACACTTGACAATGACAGGTGTGGAGGCAGGAACACCACCAGTGATTTCCTTGATGTGAACCTTGCCTGTGGATTCATTGATTCCATCGACATAATAGGCTTCCATTCCTGCTGATGAGAAGGTAAACGGGAATGCAGCATAGAATGTCTGATAGTAGCTACCTCTTGCTGAAACGGTAGGTGCAAGTCCGAAGTAGTTGTCTCCAGTCGATGATACGGGAATGACATCCCAGTCTAGATATTCGCCTTGTGACGGGCCGATATTGGTTACCATACAGCCCCTTTCTTTTTCTTCTTCGGAAGAAAGGAAGGTAATCTGCTCATCAGCAAGGTATTTTACCATGCCGGCTTTGCTGGCATAACACCAGTATTTGCCGTCCCCCATGTCCTCAACTCTAACCTCATATGAGATAATCGCGTAGCTACCCGTTCCCTGGCTCTGCAGGTCGTAGCCACTAGTCATCTTCTTAATATATATGACGGAACCTGGGTCGGAGGCTACTATGTCCCAGCTACGCTGGGTGCAAAGGGCACCCATATCGGCATCGGTCGTCTGCAGATTGATGCTGCCTCTATTGTCGAGCACACGGGTGTAACGTCCCTGCTTCGAACTCTTTACACGGTAGTATCCGTTTGCAATCTGAGCCTGAGCAGCCAGTGTACATATCATTGCAAAAATAATGAGTTGAATTCTTTTCATAAGCATAGGTCCTTTGAAAAAGAATCTGACTCCCACCATACTGCTATGGGTATGGATAAGAGTCAGACTCAATATTGGTTTAAACTATGAGAAACATGCTAATTACTCTGCAATACAGATAGTTACACGGTTGAGGTCGTTCTCAGCGAACGGCTGTACACGTGAACCCTTAGAATCGAAGGAAATTCGATCTGCAGAGATATTGTACTCGTTGATCAGAGCCTTTACAACTACGTCGGCACGCTGCTTAGCGAGACGATCGTTGATGCGGTTGTTACCAGTACCGGCGTCAGCATAACCAGTAACCTCAACCTTGGCATTGGGGTTCTGCTTCAGATAGTCAGCGATGTCCTTGATCTTCTCAGCCTCGGTCTCTCTCACCTTGTAAGAATTGATGGTGAAGAAGATATCACGACGCATCTTCTCGATGGGCTTCACCTCTACCTTAGCGGGAACCTCAACAACCTTCTCAACAACCTTCTCCACGTAGCGAATCTCGGGCTCGGGATCAGGAGTGAACTTGGTGGTATAGGTCTTGCCGAGGTTGATCTTCACACCAGCGAGGGCGTTGAAGTACCAGTCCCAGTTGCCAGCCTTCTTTGAGTTGTACTTGTCAGAGAGGGTGTTGGCATTACCTTCGATGTTGATGCTAACCTTGTCAGAAACACGGAAATCGAAGAGCAGACCAGCCTTACCGAAAGGTCTTACCTTGGTTCCGTCCCAGAGGTAGCGCATGTTCTGTGAGTTATCATACACCCAGTTGGCGTTCTGATAAGCAGCAATCTGCTTCTCTACATCCTGTGCCTCGTCGTTCTTGAAAGCGATGTTAGCACCACCGCCAATCAGCGCATATACGTTGAGCAGACGCTTGGGGTTGTATTTGCAAACAATGTTAGAGAGGTTGAACGTGAACTCCAGAGAAGGAGCAACATAGTTCCACTTCCACTTACCCTCATACTCTAATCCAGCAGCGATATCATTATCGTCGAGCTTGATGACGCCCTTGCTCTGCCAAGCATTTACTGCGAGACGCAGACCAATAACCTTTGAGAAGTTGTAACCTACACCAATCTGTGCGGTGGGAGACAGCAGATCGCTGAACTTGCCCTCACCCAGGGTGTACTGTCCACCGCCCTGCAGAGTAATATACCAATGGGGCTGGAACACATATTCTGTGGTGCCTTTCTGCTCGGCCTGGGCAGATGCTGAAAGCACGCCCAGGAAAAGCAGAAGTGACATTATTGTTTTCTTCATGTTCTTAATCCTTTAAAATGTTTACTTTATTAAATTAGAACTTTACATAGAAACGCTTGATGACAACCTTGCCATGATAGTCAATGGCGCTGTAGGCAATCTCGTAGGTGTAGCCAGCCTGACCGTTTATGGTGCAAGTCTTCTCGCTGTCGATAACCTTCAGCATGTTTTCACCATTGGCTGCCTGACCAACGCTTGCAGCAGCAGGATTGCCGGCAGCATCCCAAACGTCAGTTACGGCAATGAACTTCTTGTAAGCAGGAGCAAACAACTCGAGAGTGTAAGAAGTAGGAATGAGCGTCAGTGAAGAACCGCTCACCTTGGTAGGATTGCTCTTAGCACGTGACAGCAGACTAATCTTATCACCGCTCTTAGCAACCAGAACAGGCTGCAGAGCCTTGTTAGGAGCCTTGCTGAAGAAGCTGTTCATCTTGTTGTAAGCCTTTGTGATAAGACCATTCACCTCAGACTTGACATCGTTGAAAGCATTTTGGATGGTAGCGTTAAGATCACCCATGGCGATAACATCGTTCAGCAGATCAGCCAGTGGGCTGGTAGAGCCATAACGGGCGTTAATCTGGTCGGCAACATACTTGAGAGTATTGTACAAGTTAACATCCTCGATCTTAAGGGATACACTTTGAACCAAGTTCCAATCCACACTCTGCCATTGACCAAGGTCAATGTTGTATACCCAAGGATCTGTCTCGTCCTTCATGTAGTACCTATAATGACCGTCAGTTACCAGGATGTAAGCATCATTACCATATGCGTCTTTCAAAGTTCCCTGAATGGTGACTGTTACATTCGGATTGGTAGGATCGATGACGATGTCCTTGATGATGGTACTGGGATCATACTTCGAGAAGTCAGGCAAGTTAAGATTGAGCTTTTCGCTAATCTTATTCAAAAGTTTATCAGCTATTTCCTGAAGCTTAGCCTCACCGGGCAGGTTAACATTCAGATCCTTCAGGAATGCATAAGAGAAGGGCTTGATAGCTGTAGCAGCCAGACCATACTGAGAATAAACGTCGTAGTTATTCTGAGTATAATTATATGTGTTCTTGGGGCTTGTCCAAGTAGCCTTTACAGCATAGGCGGGCATAACGTCCTTCATGCTTGACAGAAGTGCAGCACCGAAGCCCAATACGCTGCTCTTGGTCTTCTCCTTCAGCATGTCCTTAGCAGCGCTCTCAAGGTTCTTATAGTCAATGCGAACCTTTGCCTTGTCGATATTATCAGCAGTCAGCGTAGCCTCAGCCTCATAGAAACCATTGTTAGCACGAGTGTAACCCATGGTCAACTCTTTCTCAGACTTCTTCAGAGCCTCGAGCTTAACACCAGCTTCCTCGCCCTTAGAACTCTCCAGAGTCAGAGTCTTACCTTCGAAGTTAACGCTAGTGGGGTTCACAGTCAGATACAATTTACCAGCGTTACCAGTCTCTGAGCCATTCTTCTGGCTAACGAACTGTTCGCCTCCGTTCAGGCTGATTTTACCATCAGCATTAGCAGGATTGATACCCATCACCTCAACGTTACGCTCAGTCCAGAACTCAGAGGCGTCAACATAGTCTGCTGTCTTGACAGAGGGGAACGATACGTTGTTGGTAGCCTGACCATAGTAAGCTGCGAGAATCTGTGAACGAACGTCCAGAGGAGTATTGAAGTAGCCGATGACGGGGCTCTCAGTACCCTGAATGATGATACCAGTCACCATGTTGTCGAGCAGAAGGTCAATGCGGCTGTTGAGCAGGCTAACCTCCTCTTTAATAAATTTCACGACCTCGCTAACGCGTTGCTCCAAACTGCCGATACGATCACTGTTATCCCGAGCAAGCAGCAATGCTTTCTCTGAAAGCTCCAGAGCAGATTTAGCAAGATTCTCGATTTCGGCCATCTTAGTCATGCATTCCTCGCTGCAACCGCCAGTGCCACCACCGCCGCCAGCCAAGTACCATGCCCACAGCTCGCCAACCTTATTCCACATATCAGTCAGCTTTTCGTCCCAGCCTAATTTCCACTCATTCAGTGCTTCGATATCCTTAGAATTCTTGTCAACCAGCGTAGCCAGACTCTTAACTTGTGTAATCAGCACGTCCAGCTCGTTAAGTATCTTCAACTTCTCCTGGATTTCCTCGATTTCTTTGTCGTAATTCTTGCCAGAAGGAGTTTGCTCCTCAAGTTTCTTGAGGCGCTCTTCGATTTCATTAACCTTTTTGTCGTAATCTTCCTTTAAGACATAATTTGCCAAATCGTCCTTGGTGGCATAATTTGCCAAATCTTCTTTAGTGACGAACTTAGAGGGATCGCAATTACAACTCTTGATGTCTTCGAGGGCTTTCTTCAGTTGAGCAATCTGCCCCTCAATAGCTGTTTTAAGATCCATCTGATCTTTGCTCAAGGAGTTAATACGAGCCTTCAGGTCGTCGTAAGAATCCTCGTCGATGTCTTTACAAGCGACGAAACTGCTCATGCTAAACACTGCCAGTGCAAACATGAGGAATCCAGTAATAATTTTCTTGTTCATAAATAAATTAATATTACAATTAAACATTTTGGTTATAATTTCTCAATATATATATATGGATTATGTGCAGGCGATATGCCCACGAATCCCTTTGCTTTCGTCTCACTTTTTCTCAAATTCGCTGCAAATTTAAGTTTTTTTTTCATATCTTCCAAAAAAATAGCTACTTTTTTTGCAGAAAATGCGTTTTTTTTGTGTTTTCTCAGTCTTTTTTATTATCTTTGCGTTCGAAAATGAATATAAAAAGGAATACAAGGAACATGAAACGACTATTTGCACTACTGTTAGCGGTGATGGCCTTGTCCGGCGCTTATGGCCGTGAGCGCATCAATTTCGACAAAGGATGGCGATTCAACCTCGGTGGCAACATGGAGATGGCTACTGCGGAGTATGATGACAGCCGGTGGCGCTTGCTTGACTTACCCCACGACTGGGCTATCGAAGGTGATTTCAGTGCTGACAACAAATCGGGAGCCGGTGGCGGTGCCCTGCCTGGTGGTGTAGCCTGGTACCGAAAACATTTTCGTGTGCAGGATGTCTGTAAGTATTACCTTGAGTTTGACGGCATTTATATGAACGCCGTTGTATTCGTCAATGGCGAGGCTGTTGACTATCGCCCCTATGGCTATAGCTCGTTCGTTGTCGACATCACGCGCTATCTGCGTTGTACGGATAATGTGATTGCCGTACGTGTGGACAATAGCGACCAGCCCAATTCGCGCTGGTATTCCGGTTGCGGCATCTATCGCCACGTGTGGTTGACCAAGACCGATTATGTCCATGTGAAGCACTGGGGCTTGCATGTAGAGACCGATGCAAAGACAGGAAAGGTTAAGGTCGAGGCCCAGGTGTCGGGCAAGAACTATAGTGTACAGTATAGCATGAAGGACGCTGCGGGTCGTGAGGTTGCAAAGGGCAGTGGTGTTCAGACGGTATTGCACGTTAATCCCGTAACCTTGAAATTATGGTCGCCAGCCTCCCCCTATATATATAAGGTTTTCGCGCGCGTATATAATAAAGGTAAGGTTGTCGACGAGGTTACCACTACGACGGCGTTCCGCGATTTCCGCTTCGATGCGAAGACCGGTTTTTGGCTCAATGGCAAGAATATGAAGTTGAACGGTGTCTGCGAGCACCACGACCTGGGATGTCTGGGTGCCGCCGTACATGAGGATGCCCTGCACCGCAAACTGTTGAAGCTCAAGGCGATGGGTGTCAATGCCATCCGTTCGAGTCATAACCCTCCTGCCCCCGAACTGCTGAATATGTGTGACACGATGGGTTTCATCGTGATGGATGAGTCGTTTGATATGTGGCGCCGTCGTAAGACACAGAACGACTATGCCCGTTTCTTCGACAAATGGCACGAGCGCGACCTGACCGATATGGTGTTGCGCGACAGGAATCATCCCTGTATCCTGATGTGGTCGATAGGCAACGAGGTGCTGGAACAGTGGAGCAGTGCCGATGCTGACACGTTGACGCTGGAACAGGCGAACCTCATCCTGAATGCCGGTCATGATGCCTCGACACTGGCAAAAGACGGTGAGAAGAGTGTCAATACGCTGATGGCAGAACATCTGGCAGACATCATCCGCCGTTACGACACCACGCGTCCCATTACTGCCGGATGTAACGAGCCGTCGCCGGGTAACCACCTGTTTAAGGGCAAGGCACTGGACATCATCGGCTATAACTATCACCACGAGTGGATTAAGGATGTGCCGCAGAACTTCCCCGGTAGGCCGTTTATCATGACGGAATCGGTGTCGGCACTGCAGACTAATGGCTATTATCGTATGCCCTCAGACGAGGTCATCATAGCCCCGAAAGACTGGCGCGAGACGTATAAGGACTCGACCTATATGTGTTCGGCCTACGACAATATGCATGCTCCTTGGAGTTCGACACACGAAGAGACGTGGGATGTGGTAAAGCATACACCGTATGTCGGCGGACAGTTTATCTGGACGGGCTTCGACTATATCGGTGAGCCGACACCTTACGGTTTCCCCGCCCGCAGCAGCTATTTCGGCATCATCGACCTGGCAGGACAGCCGAAAGATGTCTACTATATGTACCAGAGCGAATGGACCGACAAGCCTGTGCTCTATTTGTTCCCGCACTGGAACTGGCAAGACGGGCAGGAAATTGACCTGTGGTGCTACTACAACCATGCCGACGAAGTGGAGCTCTTCGTCAACGGCAAGAGTCAGGGTGTCCGTCGCAAGACGCAGAGAACAGGGGAACCGATAGAGGGTGCTGCTCTGAATACGCCTTACCATGTGGGTTGGCGTGTGAAGTACGAACCCGGTGAGGTGATGGTCATTGCCCGCAAGAACGGCCAGCCTACGCTCAACCAGGTTATCCGTACTGCCGGTGCTCCCCACCATATCCAGCTTGATATTGACTATAAGGGCAAGGAACTGACCTTCGTACAAGCTACCGTTGTCGATAAGGATGGCAACCGCTGTCCGATGGCAGAGAACCAGTTGCGCTTTTCGGCCAACAATGGTAAGATCATCGCCACCGATAATGGCTGCCAGACATCGATGGAGCGTTTCACCAGTCTCAATCGCAAGGCTTTCTTCGGCCGCTGTATCGCTGTCGTGAAAGGACATGGGGAACTGACAGTCAGTGCCGATGGTCTGATGTCGAACAAAATCAGGTTCTGAGACCTGAAACGTGAAACATGAAACTTGAAATATTAAACACTAAATATTAATCATGGAAAAGAAAAACTGGAAGCCAGCTACGCTCTGCGTGCAGGCTGGCTGGGAACCCAAAAACGGAGAGTCGCGTGTGCTCCCCATCTATCAGAGTACAACATTTAAGTATGACAATACCGAAGAGATGGCCGATCTCTTCGATTTGAAGAAGGAGGGCTATTTCTATACCCGTCTGGCAAATCCGACAAACGACGCGGTAGCCCGTAAGATTGCCGCTCTGGAGGGTGGAGTAGGGGCTATGCTGACGTCATCCGGACAGGCTGCCAACTTCTATGCGCTCTTTAACATTTGTGAGGCAGGTGACCATTTCGTTACCTCGAACGAAATCTACGGCGGAACGTACAACCTCTTCGGTGTGACGCTGAAGAAGCTCGGCATCGAGTGTACGTTCATCTCGCAAGAGGCCAGCGAGGAGGAAATCGACAAAGCCTTCCGTCCGAATACGAAGGCGCTGTTCGGTGAGACCATCTCGAATCCAGGCTGTAAGATCCTCGATATCGAGAAGTTTGCCCGTATTGCCCACAAGCACGGTGTTCCTTTGATTGTCGACAATACTTTCCCGACACCCGTCAACTGCCGTCCTTTCGAATGGGGTGCAGACATCGTGACGCATTCAACGACGAAATATATGGACGGTCACGCCACACAGGTGGGTGGATGTGTCGTCGACAGTGGTAACTTTGATTGGGATGCCCATGCTGACAAGTTCCCGGGACTCTGCACGCCCGATGAGTCGTATCACGGACTGACCTATACGAAGGCTTTTGGCAAGATGGCCTATATGACCAAGCTCGTGGCACAGTTGATGCGAGACTTGGGCAGCATCCCATCTCCCCAGAATGCTTTCCTGCTGAATCTTGGACTGGAGACGCTCCATCTGCGCATCAAGCGTCACTGCGAGAATGCCCAGCGTGTTGCGGAGTTCCTGGCTCAGGACGACCGCGTAGCTTGGGTACACTATAGTGGACTGAAGGACGACGAGTGCCACGCATTGGCTGAAAAGTATCTTCCGAACGGCTCATGCGGCGTGATTGCCTTCGGATTGAAGGGAACGCGCGAGACAGCTGTGCAGTTTATGGATTCCCTCAAGCTCATTGCTATCGTCACTCATGTGGCTGATGCCCGTACTTGTGTGCTTCATCCTGCCTCGCATACCCATCGTCAGCTCTCTGACGAGCAGTTGCGTGAGGCTGGCGTGGCCCCCGACCTCATTCGTCTGTCGGTAGGTATTGAGGATTGTGACGACATCCTGGCTGATATCCGCCAGGCTCTCGACAAGATTTAGTCCCTAAAATCCCTACATTACTTACAAACACTATGCATATAGCAATCGCAGGAAATATCGGAAGCGGCAAGTCGACACTCACGCAGATGCTTGCCAAGCACTACGGGTGGGAGCCGCGTTACGAGTCCGTAGATAACAATCCTTATCTGGAGGACTACTATCGTGACATCCACCGTTGGTCGTTCAATCTGGAGGTGTACTTCCTGAAGGAACGCTTCCGAGACCTGCTGGCTATTGCCGAGTCGCAGCACAACATCATCCAGGACCGTACCATCTATGAGGGCGTCTATGTGTTTATGCAGAACAACAAGGCGATGGGTAATCTCTCCGACCGCGACTATGAGACCTATATGGAACTCTTCGAGCAGATGATGTCGATGGTGCGCGTTCCTGACCTGATGATCTATCTGCGGGCTTCCGTTCCCCATCTGGTGGCAAATATCCAGAAACGCGGACGGGAATATGAACAGACCATCCAGCTGGATTATCTGCAGAACCTCAACGAACGCTACGACGATTTCATCTATCACAAATATCCCGGACAGGTGATGACCGTCAACAAGGACGACCTCGACTTCCTGCATAATCCCAAGGATTTCGCACAGATTGTCGACAGGATTGACCGCACCCTCTTCGGACTATTCCCAAACCTCTAAACTTTCAACTCTCAACTCTCAACTTTCAATCGTATGCACATCGCAATCGCCGGAAACATCGGCAGCGGAAAAACCACGCTGACCAAATTGCTCGCCCACCGTTATGGTTGGACGCCACGTTTCGAACCCGTAGACAACAATCCCTATCTGGCAGATTTCTATGCCGATATGCCTCGCTGGTCGTTTAACCTGCAGGTGTACTTCCTGAACAAGCGTTTCAAGGAAGTGGTGGAGATTTCCAAGTCGAAGGAGGTCATCATCCAGGATCGAACGATCTTTGAGGATGCCCGTATCTTTGCGCCGAACCTGCACGGACAGGGGATGATGAGCGACCGCGACTTCGAGAACTACACTGACCTCTTCGACCTGATGATGTCGCTGGTGAAGTTGCCGGACCTCATGATCTACATCCGTTCCTCCATTCCTACGCTGGTGGCACAGATTCAGAAACGAGGCCGCGAATACGAGCAGACCATGCGCTTGGACTATCTGCAGGGTCTGGAGAAACGCTATGAGGACTGGATAGCAACGTACAAGGGTCCGTTGATTATCGTCGACGGCGACCATTGTAAGTTTGGCGACAATCCCGAGGACCTGAAACAGGTTACAGACATGATTGACGCCAAGCTCTTTGGTTTGTTCCCGATGGAATAACTATTTCCCGAGGAATTTTGTGTCAAGGTAGCTTTGAAAGGCTTCCTTGTACAGGTCTCCGATGGGGAGGTAGGTGTCTTTGTCTAAGATGACGCGATTTTTGTTGACTTCCTCGATTTTGTTGAGATTGATGATGTAGGAGCGGTGTATGCGCATGAAATTGGCAGGCAACCGCTCCTCCATTTTTTTCATTGACAGCAGCGTGATGATGGGTTTGGCGTCGGTGTCGAGCCATACTTTCAGGTATTCGCTCATGCCCTCGATATAACGGATGTCACTGATATTTACCTTGACGATGCGGTAGTCGGTCTTGAGGAAGAGGACGTCGGAGGGTGTGGGGGCGTCGGCGGCGGAACCGGCCGACACTTGAACTGCGGTCGTAGAGGCCTCTAACCTTTCCTTCAGGCGGTTGGCGGCGCGCTGGAAATCCTGCAGACCGAAAGGCTTGAGCAGGTAGTCGACAGCATTGACACGGAAGCCCTCGACGGCATATTCCGAATAGGCTGTCGTGAAGACGACGAGTGGCGGTACAGTGAGCGACTTCACGAAGTCCATGCCGTTGAGGTCAGGCATGTTGATGTCGCAGAAGATGGCATCCACCGTGTCATTCTCTAAGAATTGACGTGCTTCCAGTGCACTCTGACACTGGGCTGCCAACTCCAGAAACGGTACCTTTTTAATATATGCAACGATTTGTTGGAGTGCCAACGGCTCGTCATCTATGGCCAATACTCTAATCATAATAGCGGAATGGTTAGTTCGACATGATAGACGTCTGGTTCGTCTTGTATATTCAGTGTATAGTTGTTGTCATACAGTAAGTTTAAGCGTTGTTTGACATTCTTGAGTCCTACGCCGCCTTTTTCCTCGTTGGGCTTGTCAGCCTTCGAATTGCGGCAAGTGAAGTGTAGCTTGTCGTCGACAGTCACTTTGACGTCGATAAACGACTCGTGTTGGTACGAGATGCCGTGTTTGAAGGCATTCTCGATAAAAGTGATGAGCATCAGGGGCGGAATCTGCTTGTCGGGCGCCTCTTGGGGTAGGTCGACGGAAATCCGCACCTTATCGGTATATCGCAACTGCATCAGTGTGACGTAGTGACGGATGAAATCAAATTCGCGCGAGAGAGGCACTCCCTTCTTGTCACCTTCGTACAGCACAAAACGCATCATTTTCGACAACTCCAGTATCGTGTCTTTGGCTTTCTCAGGGTCGATATCCACCAGTGCGTGGATGTTGTTCAGCGTGTTCATGAAGAAGTGCGGATTAATCTGATACCTCAGATATTCCAACTGCTGTTCCAGGTTTTCTTTTTCCAGTGCCTGCAGCTTCTTCTGGTCGTTGCGCGTCTTGAAATAGAGCTTGATGCCGAGGTTCATACCGCACATGAGGATGACAATGACGATAGCTACGATATCGTGTTCACCGATGAAGGCGGGTGGACGCCTGTCAAATTTCTCGCCTCTGAACTCTGGCTTCTCGCCTCTGAACTCTGGCGGAGGCTCGTGATCAAAACGGTCGCCCATGGGTCCAGGCTCATGCATTTCCATGTCGTGAGGCTGGTGTCTGCGTATGTGGTCAGGCTTGTTGCTGCACTGGTAGAAGGCAAAAGCCCCTATCATACATGCAGTCAGCAGGGCATAGAGCCAGCGCTTGTGACGGAAGATAAGCAACGGGGCGAGTATGAAGTTATGGACGGCGAAGATGAGCAGATATACCCAGAAATGCCGCCAAATAAGCCACACTTCCTGCCAGTTAAAAGTCAGGGAGCTGTCGTTGATGGTGCGGATATAGAGGCTCAGCAGTGGCGCTGCGAAGAGGAGTCCCCACAGCGCCACGTAGGCCGTATTCTCATATTTAGATTGTTCTTGCATCCATTTCATATAACGGACTTTTTTGCATTTTATTGTGTTTACCAACCGCCGGGACGACCGCCGTTGCCGCCAGGACCTCCGCCCATGCTACTATTGATGCTGTTCGAGGCCGTCACAGTCGTTGATGTAGAACCCAGGTTGAGCGTATAGCTCGAACCACTCTGCATGCCTGGTGCAGAGACCAGAATGGTGCCGTTATTGTAAGAGTAGGGAGGCATGTTGAACGATGCTAATGTCGTTGAACCGTTTGCGATGGTGACGGTCGAGTTGGCACTGACGGAACCGCTGGTGGTAACGATGCCTTGTGTGGTGCTGCCCAACGAACCGTCGAAACGTCCGCCGATGCCGAAGATGTTACCGCCCGAGATATAGAGTTTCTTCTGTTCGTTGATGTCGATACCGGCTTCAGCGCCACCTGCACCCATTGCGATAATCGTGCCGCCCTTCAGATACATGTTGCCATTGGTGTCGATACCGTCGTTGTTCGTTCCTACGGCCATCACCGTACCACCGCTGATGGTCAGGTCACCGCTGGAGTTGATGGCGTCGTCATGAGCTGATACCATCACCGTACCGTCCGTAATGTCGAGTGTCCCCTTACTTTCTATTCCCTCAGCGTTATTGCCTGTGGTGCGCACCATCAGGTCGCCGCCCGAGATAGTCAGTACGCCATGTTCGTTCTTCGTACCAATCTTGATGCCTTTAGGTGATGATGTGTAGGCATCGTCCAGATTGTCGGTATTGCCCGTATAGTTGTGGCTCTCCTGTGTGCCGTTGCTATAGTACAGTCCGCCCTCGGTGATGACGCGGATCTTTCCGCCGGTGATATAGGCTTCCCAGTCGGCCTTTAGACCCTTGCCACCGCTACCAGTAGCTTTCACATTGATTTCACCGCCGTTGATATTCATGATGGAGTCACACTTGATGCAGGCTGCTGCTTTGGTTTCGAGGTCTTCTGTATCCCATTCGCCATTACCTGTACAGATGACGTTCGTACGTCCGCCATTGATGTAGATGTTGTTGTCGCAGTTAATGCCTTTAGCACCCTCGCCGTCCGTCTCGACATTGATGATGCCGCCGTTGATGATGGCGTCGCTGCCCTTGATGCCGTGATTGGCGGCATTGACGTAGAGATTCACACCTTTCTCAATCAGGATATAGCTTTTGCTGTGGATGCCGTTGTCGTAGTTTCCCTTGATATCAAGCGATCCCGTGCCGCTCAGCAGTAGCTTACCCTTGCTGTAGAGGACACTCTTATGATCTTCCGTCGTGCCGTCCGTCAGTTTGTTCTGCCCCGTTAGTACAATATATGCCGCCATCTTGCTTTGAATGTCGACGGCAGTACCCTTGTTACAAGTGATGTCTGCCCCGTTCAGGTTCAGCATGAAGTTTGTCTTGCCGTCGATGTACAACATACCATTGCTGGTAGTTCCACTGACCACATAGCAGACACCCTCCGTCTTGCCGTGATTGGCAATGACGCTATCGCCGCAGATGGTGATCTCCACACCATTCTCCGTCTTTGCTACGGGGTTTGCCATGTCAATCTCCACCTTTGTGGCGAAAGTCTGTGTCTCCACGTTGTCTTCCGCCTCGGGGTAATAGGCCGCAACGGTGCTGGCAGGCTCAGCAGTCGTCTTGTCGATATTGACAGAAAAACTCAGCAGTTCGCCAGTGCCGGCCGTACTGCTGCCGTTGCCATTCATGTTACCGTCGGGAACATCGCCACCTGGAGTGAAACTATTGGATGTGTCAAACGGATCGTCCGACGAACAGGCTGTCGTGACAGCCATTGATGCTGTGAGCATCACTAAATAAATCATCTTTTTCATATCCTTTGCTTTATTTTAAGAGAGATTTGTTCGTTTTGCTTGCAAAGGTAGATAAAAAGAGCCGGTTCGCAAAAAATATTCAGCGAACCGGCTCATTATTTCAGTGAAACGAAGAAGGAATCCTCTTCCTTCTTCCTTCAAACATCTTACATCTTAAAGTCCGAGAGCTGGACAGCCTTCTCGGTCCTTAAAGCCCGAGAGCCTCCTTAGTCTTATCGGCGGCAGCGTCAACAGCCTCGTTAGCCTTTTCCTTGGCAGCGTCAACGGCAGCGTCCTTGGCGTTCTCAACAGCACCGACCACAGAATCCTTGGCAGCTTCAGCAGCGTCGCCTACTGACTGCAGGAAACCATTCACCACGTTTTCGGGCTCGATATCCGTAATGGCGCTGACAGTAGCAGCTACGGCAGCATTGTCGCCAACCAGAGCCTTTACCTTGTCGGCATTCTCCTTCAGGAAGTTCTGCACCTTCGCAACATACTCCTTGGCAATCTCAGGATTGGTCTTGATGAGTTCAGTCACCTTTACCTTGACGGTTTCCAATACAGCCTGCAGCTTAGAAACGTCACCTGCCTCAATCTGCTCGCTCAGGGCGCTGATAGAGAGGTTTGCAGCCTCTTCGGCCAGAGAGTCAATGATAGCGGCAGAGTCCACCTCGTCAGCGGGAGCCTGCGTCTTGTTACCACACGATGTGAAACCAATGGCAAATACGGCCATTACAGCAAACAAAATCTTCTTCATAATGTACTTTCTCCTTAATTATTAATTAAACATAAATAAAAGTTTCTCACAAAACTGACGGCAAATTTAAGCCATTTTTGCGCTCGTTGTACTTTTCATACCCTTTTTTTGTATTTTTTTAAGTATTCTAACCTAATTTATTTTGCATTTCGCTCGATTTGCACTACCTTTGACCTTTGGTCAAGGTACTTCCGTTCGAAAAAGCTCAAATAATATTTGGCTTTTTGCTCACTTATTCGTACCTTTGCACGCTGAAACATGTTTCGAATAAAGAAATTAGACATATTTATTGCCAGACAGTTCGCGTTGCTGTTTTTCGCCACCTTCTTCATCTGCCAGTTTGTGCTGATGATGCAGTTCCTGTGGCGTTACGTCGATGAACTGATAGGAAAGGGACTGTCGCTCGAGGTGATGGCCAAGTTCTTTTGGTATATGGGACTGATGCTCATGCCGCAGGCTTTCCCACTAGCTATCCTGCTGTCGTCGCTGATAGCTTTTGGTAATCTGGGCGAAAGTTCGGAGCTGACAGCCATTAAGGCGGCGGGTATCTCGCTGATGCAGGCCTTTCGCTCGTTGATTGTCATTGTCAGCGGCATTGCCATCATGTCGTTTTTCTTTCAGGAAATCATTGCCCCCAAGGCTTTCATCTCGTTCCGTCAGTTGCTCATCTCGATGAAGCAGAAGAATCCTGAGGTGGAAATTCCAGAGGGTATTTTCTATGACGGTATACCGGGTTCCAATCTCTACGTACAGAAAAAGAACGTCGAGACGGGATTGCTCTATGGCATCATGATATATCGTATGAACGGCGGTTACGAGGATGCTGCAATCATCTTGGCCGATTCCGGTCGTATCCAGGCAACAGCCGAGAAAAAGCACATGCTTCTGACGCTATATAGCGGCGAGTGGTTCGAGAATATGCGCCAGTCTGGTATGAATGTTGCCGCCAACGTGCCTTATCGTCGTGAGACGTTCTCTACCAAGCGTATCGTCCTCGATTTCGACAGTGGTTTCGATATGGCTGATGCCGGTTGGATATCACTGGATGCCCGCGCCAAGAGTATGAGTAAGATACTGCACGACCTCGACTCCATCCACGAGTTCAACGACTCTGTGGGCCACCAGTTCTTCAACGAGTCCGCTTTCGGCATGAGTCGCGCTATGGCGTTGAATAAGGAAGACTCTGTGAAGGTTGTCAAAGCGCTGGCCCGTCAGCCGTTGAATCTGGACTCTGTCTTCGAAAAGCTTTCCAATGAGAAAAAACAGGCGATGATTACCCAGGCAAGCAATGGTGCACAGGCCGTTCTCAACGAGATGGACTATAAGGTTGACTATTCTGAGAGTCTGAACCGCGAAGAGCGTGCCCACGAGATGGAGGCCATCAACAAGGTGACGCTGTCACTGTCGTGCCTTATCTTCTTCTTCATCGGAGCTCCGTTGGGTGCCATCATCCGCAAAGGTGGTCTAGGTGTGCCGGTCATCATTTCTGTATTGGTGTTCATCATATTCTATATCCTTGACAATACGGGTATGAAGATGGCGCGCGACGACAACTGGACGGTATGGTTCGGAAAACTCCTCGGCACGGCCGTGCTTTCACCCATTGCCATATTCTTCACTTATAAAGCTAACAACGACTCGGTGGTATTCAATATCGACCTCTACAAACAAATTCTCAGCCGTATGCTTGGTCTGCGCTCCAAGCGTAGCATCAGCCGCAAGGAAGTTATCATTGAAGAACCGAAGTATCTGGTTGATGCCGAGATGCTCAAGAATGTCAGTATCGAAATCGAACGCTATGGCGAGGATCACCACCTGTTGCGCTGGCCCAATCCTATCAAGGTGTTCTTCCGTCCTGGCGACGACCACGACATCGAATATATCAACAACGTACTGGAAACGGCCATCGAGGACCTGTCTTACACGAGGAACAGCTATGTGCTGATGAAACTCAACCAGTTCCCAGTCATTGCCACTCGTGCCCATACGCGACCCTTCCAGCGCAAGTGGTTGAACGCCATCACAGGTATCTTCCTGCCCACAGGCATCTTCTTCTATATCCGCATGATCCGCTTCCGCATTCGTCTCTATCGCGATTTGCAGCACATCATCAGGGTCAACAAGAAGCTCATCCCGCGTGTCATTGAACTGGGTGACGTTCAGGCCGAGGGCAGCATTACAGTCACAGACCAAAACAACTAACGCGTATATATATAATAAGGTATATGGAACAATTGAAACTGAATACAATTGAGGAGGCTCTGGCAGACTTCCGTGAAGGTAAGTTCGTCATTGTCGTTGACGACGAAGACCGTGAGAACGAAGGCGACCTGATTTGTGCCGCCGAGAAAATCACTCCCGAAATGGTGAACTTCATGCTGAAAAACGCCCGTGGCGTGTTGTGCGCTCCGGTGACCATCAGTCGTGCTGCCGAGCTCGAACTGCCCCATCAGGTGCAGGATAACACCTCGCTGCTGGGGACGCCGTTTACCGTCACCGTCGACAAGATAGAAGGCTGTACGACGGGTGTTTCAGCCCACGACCGTGCGGCAACCATCCGTGCATTGGCCGATCCACAGTCGACGGCACAGAGTTTCGGACGCCCGGGACACATCAGTCCCCTCTACGCTCAGGACAATGGCGTGTTGCGCCGTTCGGGACATACGGAGGCAGCCATCGACCTCTGCAAGCTCACGGGTCTCTATCCTGCCGGAGCGCTCATTGAGATTATGAATGACGACGGTTCTATGGCACGTATGCCGCAGCTGGTGGAGTTTGCGAAGGAACACGACCTGAAAATCATCACCATCAAGGACATGATAGCATACCGGCTGAGGAAGGAAAGCCTGGTAGAGAAAGGCGAGGAAGTGGATATGCCTACAGAATACGGACACTTCCGGCTGATTCCCTTCCGTCAGAAGAGCAACGGACTGGAACACATGGCACTCATCAAGGGTGAGTGGGATAAGGACGAACCGGTTCTGGTACGCGTCCACTCCAGTTGTATGACAGGCGATATCCTGGGTTCGAAGCGCTGCGACTGCGGCGAACAGCTGCATAAGTCGATGCAGATGATTGAACAGGAGGGTCGTGGCGTCATTGTCTATATGCAGCAAGAGGGTAGGGGAATCGGTCTGATGAACAAGATTGCCGCCTATAAACTGCAGGAACAGGGTCTCGACACTGTTGACGCCAATATCCATCTGGGTTTCAAGCCCGACGAGCGCGATTACGGCTGTGGTGCCCAGATTCTGCGTCTGCTGGGTGTTCAGAAGATGCGCCTGATGACAAATAACCCCGTGAAACGTGTCGGTCTTGAGGCTTACGGACTGGAAATCGTCGAAAATGTTCCCATCGAAATCACTCCCAACGAGTATAACCTGCGTTATCTGAAGACGAAGAAAGACCGCATGGGACATACGTTGCATTTGAAGTAAGAGGTAAGAGGTAAGAGGTAAGAAGTGAGAAAAAAGTTAAAAAGTGACGCAAATATTCGTTTATAAGGAATAAAATGCGTACTTTTGCAGCTAAATTTATACACGAAGCAACATTATGGCACAATTATCTGACCGTTTGCAGCGTCTGGCCCCGTCGGCAACGCTTGCTATGTCACAGAAAAGTTCTGAAATGAAAGCCCAGGGAATCGACGTGATTAATATGAGCGTCGGAGAACCTGATTTCAATACCCCCGACCATATCAAGCAAGCCGCAAAATTGGCTATTGACGAGAACTACTCGCGTTATTCGCCCGTTCCCGGCTATCCCGACCTGCGTCAGGCCATTGCTCGTAAACTGGAACGCGAAAACCAGCTACACTATACACCGGCAGAGATCCTCGTGTCGAACGGTGCCAAGCAGAGCGTCTGCAATACCGTCCTCGCATTGGTGAACCCCGGTGATGAGGTCATCATTCCCGCACCCTACTGGGTAAGCTACCCGCAGATGGTGCTGTTGGCAGGCGGCAATCCCGTGATTGTTGAGGCCGGTTTCGAACAGAACTTCAAGATGACGCCGGCTCAGTTGGAGGCTGCCATTACGCCCAAGACGCGCCTGCTGATACTCTGTTCACCCAGCAATCCTACCGGTAGCGTCTATTCGAAGGACGAACTGGAAGGCCTTGCCAAAGTCATTCTGGCTCACGACAACCTCTTTGTACTCGCTGACGAAATCTACGAGCACATCAACTATATCGGTAAACACCAGTCCATTGCCCAGTTCCCGGGCATGAAGGAGCGCTCGATTATCGTCAACGGTGTCTCGAAGGCGTATGCCATGACGGGCTGGCGTATCGGCTATATCGCTGCTCCGGAGTGGATTGTGAAAGGTTGCAACAAGCTGCAGGGACAATACACCAGCGGCCCGTGCAGCGTTAGTCAGAAGGCTGCAGAGTTCGCTTACACCAGTAGTCAGGAGTGTGTCGAGGAGATGCGTCAGGCTTTCGAACGCCGTCGCGACCTCATCGTAAAACTAGCGAAGGATATTCCCGGACTGGAGGTCAACGTTCCCGAGGGCGCTTTCTACCTCTTCCCCAAATGCTCCAGCTTCTTCGGCAAAAAGACGCCCGACGGCCAAACCATCGGAAACTCAACGGATTTTGCCATGTATCTGTTGGAAAAAGGCCATGTCGCTACAGTCGGTGGTGATGCCTTCGGCGATCCCGATTGTTTCCGCATGAGTTACGCAACAAGCGACGAGAATATTGTCGAAGCAATGCGTCGTATCAAGGACGTTTTGGCAGTTTTGAAATAAAAATTGAGAAAAATCAAGTTAAAAGTTCTTAATTTGGCATTTTCTCCGCTTGAAATTGCTATCTTTGCGGAACGAACGAAAACGAGAAAACAATTCAATTCATTTATTTAATAACTAAAAAATTAAAAAGTTTCATTTATGGCAACAACAACAAAGGCTGCAGCCCCAGCCAAAAAGAATTCGGGCTTCCAGGGTGTTAAAGCTGCATGGATTATTCTCGTAATTTGTGCTATCGCAGGTTACAGTGTATGGTATTTCATTATGGGTAACCCCGACAACTTCGTTGGTGGCGACCGTTCAGGTCATCCCGCAAACCTGCTTGGTACAGTGTATAAGGGAGGTTTCGTTGTAGGTCTGATCCTTACCCTGCTCTTCACTGTTATCTGCCTTGGTATCGAGCGTTTCTTCGCTATCAAGAGTGCTTCTGGTAAAATCAATCTGGCTAAGTTCACTGCTCAGGTGAAGGCTGCCATCAAGGAGCAGAAGTTCGACGAGGCTAAGGCTCTCTGCAACAAGATGCAGGGTTCTGTAGCTAACGTAGTGCTCGCTTCTATCAACATGTATCAGACTGTTGAGACCGACTCTACTCTGAAGAAGGCTGCTAAGATCGCTAAGATCTCTCAGGCTCACGAGGAGGCTACTCAGCTCGAGATGCCTACCCTTCAGATGAACATGCCAATGGTTGCTACCATCGTATCTCTCGGTACCCTGACCGCTCTGTTCGGTACTGTGCTCGGTATGATCGGATCGTTCCAGGCTCTGTCTGCTGGTGGTGGTGCTGACTCTATGGCTCTGTCTGCCGGTATTTCTGAGGCCCTTGTGAACACAGCATCTGGTATTTTGACCTCTTGGGTTGCTACCGTTGTTTACAACTTCTTCTCAAACAAGATCGATAAGCTGACTTACGCTCTCGACGAGATCGGTTTCACAATCGCAGCTACTTACGATTCTACCCACAACGAGGCTTAATATTTAGTCCATCTCTTAAAACTTTCTAAATCAGTTTTAGTATGGCTAAAATTAAGATACAGAAAAAAGACATCTGGATTGACATGACGCCTATGTCAGACGTGATGACGCTGCTTCTGTGCTTCTTTATGTTGACATCAACATTCTTGACGCCGGAACCAGTACAGGTCACTACGCCTAACTCGGTGTCTGAGGTCAAGATTCCCGAGCAGGATGTCCTCAGCATTCTGGTAACACCAGAAGGCAAGGTCTTCTTGGGAACCGAAAACAAGAACAACATGCAGGCAATGTTGGACGAGATGTTGAGCAAGCATAAGGTGACGCTCAACGCCAACCAGATCAAGCACTTCCGCGAGGATGCCATGGTCGGTGCCAGCATGTCGCAGCTTGCAGCATACCTCAGCCTCGATCAGGAGAAGATGGCTGAGGCAATCCAGAAGCTCGGCCTTCCGTTGGACAGCATTGAATTCTCCGACGGTTCAAAGGGCAAGAGCGAATTCCAGGAGTGGGTCTCTGCGGCCCGCGGTGCTAATCCTGACATCAAGCTCGCCATCAAGTGCGACTCAAAGACTCCTTATTCATCGATTAAGTTGTTGATGTCAGAGCTTCAGGACATGAACGAGAACCGTTTCCAGCTTATCACGAATCTCGATGTTAAACGTTTAAACGACTAGTAGTATTATGGCAAAAAAGAATCTATCCAAGCAGAAAAAGATGGATACCCGCGTGAACTTCACGCCAATGGTAGACATGATGATGCTGTTGATCACCTTCTTCATGCTTTGTACTACGCTGGCTAAGCCGCAGGCAATGCAGCTCACCATGCCGTCAAACGAAGACACAAAGCAGTTGAATGAAGACCAGAAACAGGTTACGAAGGCTTCTCATACCATTACCCTTTACTTGGGTTCCGACGACAAGGTCTGGTATATTGCCGGTCTGCCCAACTACGACGATCCCTCGTGTGTCAAGCAGACAACCTATGGTAAGGACGGAATCGAGAAGGTGCTTTTGGAGCATACTACAGAGGAAGGTGTGAACCCCGTGGCTAAGATCAAGTTGGCCAAGAAGGAGTTGGACGCCAAGAAGAATGCTTACAATTCTAAGATGACCGACGAGCAGTACCAGGAGCAGCTGAAGAAGCTGAAGAAGGGTGAACTGCCCAATGGCGAGAAAGTTCCCGCATTGACTGTCATCATCCGTCCTCTGAATACCGCAACGTATGCCAATATGGTTGCCGCTCTTGATGAGATGTTGATTAGCAATATTGATAAGTACGTCATTGACAATGTCGACAAGATGAGTGACGATGATAAGGCACTCATCGAGAAGGCTGGAGTCAAGTGATTAACCCCTAAAAGTAGAATAGACTATGGCAAAAATAGATCTTATTGACAATGGCTGGGTTGACCTCGTATTTGAGGGCAAAAACCAGGCTTATGGAGCTTATCAATTACGCAAGAACACGGGTATACGTAACTTGAAGGCTTTGGCCGTCATGTTCGCCGCATTCCTCATCATTGCCGGTATCGTATACGCAAAGGTCTCTATTGAAAACTACATCGCTTCTAAGAATGCAGCCATCGAGGCTGACGTCGAGCTCCAGAGCTTGGCTGAGAAGAAGGAGATTAAGGAAGAGAAGAAGGACGAACCCGAGGTCGAAAAGATCGAGGTGGAGCGCGTCAAGAGCTCTGTGGCCTTCACCGTTCCTGAAATCAAGAAGGATGAAGAAGTAAAGGAAGATCAGGAGATGAAGTCTCAGGATGACCTCGCTGAAACCAACACCGCCATCGGTGCGTTCACTGTCGAGGGTAACGATGAGACCGCCGAAGTAAAGCACGTAGAAGAGAAGATTGCAGAACCCGAGCCTGTGAAGGAAGAGGAGACGAAGGTGTTCGACGTCGTTGAACAGATGCCTTCATTCCCCGGAGGTCCCAGCGCCCTGATGCAGTACCTCAACAGCAACATCAAGTACCCGGTAGTCGCCGAGGAGAATGGTGTTCAGGGACGTGTCGTATGTACCTTCGTCGTTGAGAAGGACGGTTCTATCACCGACGTTCGCGTCGTGAAGTCCGTCGACCCCTCACTCGATAAGGAGGCCGCACGCGTGGTGAAGGGTATGCCGAAGTGGATTCCCGGTAAGCAGAATGGTTCTGCCGTCCGTGTGAAGTACACCGTGCCTGTCACCTTCCGTCTTCAGTAATTGATTCGACATGAATAGAAACGTATTCAATAGTATTATTGGATTAACACTCTTATTAGGCTTGTTCTCCGCTTGTGGGAACAAGCCTAATCCTGAATTGGAGGAAGCCTACCAGAAAGCCGCGGAAGCCTTCGTGGCCGACGAGAGTTTCTTCCCCATCCTCGACGAGGAGCTCTTCTATTTCAACAGCCAGCGCCTCGACACCATCGGTGTCGAATACATGAACGAGCAGGATGCCGTCAAGCGGCTCATGAAGCTCGAGACGTGGCTGGCCTTTACCACGCGTAACTTCACGCCGAAGGAAGAGCAGAACCTGCGCGACCGTAAGTACCTGCCCCGCGCAATACCCATTGCCTACGACGGTCTCGCCATCATCGTCAACAATGCCAACCCCGACACGTGCATCACCGTTCGCGATTTTGCACGCATCCTGCGTGGCGAGGTCACCAAGTGGGGCGAAATCTATCCCCAGTCCACGCTGGGAACCATCGACGTCGTCTTCGATAATCCCCTGTCGAGCACCGTCCGTTGGTGTGTCGATTCCATCCTTGGCGGCAAGGAGTTCACCAATCCGAACATCGGTGCGATGAAGACCAGTGCTGCCGTCATCGACTATGTCGAAAGCCACAAGGGTTCGTTGGGCATCATCGGTTCCAACTGGCTCAACGACAAGCGCGACACCACCAATGTCACCTTCAACAAGAATATCACCGTGATGGGTGTCTCGAAGATGGACTCTGCCAAGAGTTACAATTCGTGGAAGCCCTATCAGTATTACCTATATAATGGCAATTATCCGCTCGTCCGCACCATCTATGCGCTGTTAAACGACCCGCGCCCCGATGGCAATCCGACGGCCTTTGCCCATTTCTGTCAGCTGCCGCGCGGTCAGAAGGTCATTCTCCGTGCTGGTCTGCTGCCCCGCACTGCTAATATGAACGTCAGGGAGGTCATTGTGAACAGTGGTTCACAATGAACGTTTAAATTGTCATTGTTCACAATGAACGTTTAAATTGTCATTGTTCACAATGAACGTTTAAATTGTCATTGTTACAATGAACGTTTAAATTGTCATTGTTCACAATGAACGTTTAAATCGTTATTGTCAACAGCGGCGTCAAATAAACCTTTCATTTTAACTGACGTCAAAGAGGTAAGAAGTGAGAGGTAAGAGGTAAGAAAAGATGTAAGAAGTAAGAATATTGTATAACTTAAAAGTAATAAGAATTATGAAACAGATGAAATATGTATTGATGGGAGTGCTGATGTTAGGATTCGGCACTTCAGTGATGGCACAGGACGGCTCACAGGCCGACGTTAATGCCGTAAAGCAGATTATCAGTAACAAACCCGCCGATCTGGACAAGCAGATGAAGCCCTTCTACAAGGCTAACAAGAAGAACGCTGCCAACCTCGTTGCTTTCGCACGCGCCTTCTTCGAGGTTAAGGACACTGCCAACGCCAAGACCTATGCACACTATGCATTGGAGGCCAGTAAGAACAAGTGCGCACCTGCCTACATCCTGTTAGGCGACATCGAGGCTCTTGCCGACGACGGTGGTGCAGCAGCAGCCCAGTACGACCAGGCTATCTATGCCGACCCCAAGCTCGTCGAGGCTTACTACAAGTATGCTCTGGTATATCGTAAGATTGACCCCCGCGGTGCTGCCGCCAAGCTCGACCAGCTGAAGGCTGAGCGTCCCGACATCAGCGTCGATGCCATCAAGGGCCACATCTACATGATTGCCGGCGACCGTAAGGCCGCTTACGATTGCTACAAGCTCGTACCTGTCGACAAGATTGACCCCAGCTATCTCAACGAGTTCGCTCGCGCCAGCTATTTCGGTGGTCACTTCGAGGACGCCCTCAAGGCTTGCGAGGAAGGTCTGAAGCACAATCCCGGCAACCCCACCTTCACCCGTCTGGCTATGTTCAGCAACTACGAGCTGAAGAACTACGCCGCCGCCAAGAACTACCTCAACAAGTATTTCAACGAGATCAAGGATGTCGAGTTCTCTGAGTACGACCACTACTATGCAGCCCTCATCCACGAGGCCCTCGAGGACAAGGACAATGCAAAGGCCTCTTACCACAAGGCTCTCGAGCTCGTCAGCGACTCTTCTATGATCAAGCGCTGGGACATTCTCAAGACCCTTGCCAATTCTCACAAGAAGGACGGCGACCTCGACAATGCCATCAAGTACTATCAGGAGTTCCTCTCTTGCAAGCCTGAGGTGAAGGTTGACGACTACGAGACACTCGCCGACATCTACAGCTCATTCGCAAAGGAAGAGGCTGATGAAGCCGCTAAGAACGCCCTGCTCACCAAGGCTGCCGACGTCTATGCCCTCATCGGCGAGAAGTATCCCGTCCAGCAGGCTTACGCCAACTACAAGCGTGCCGAGCTCATCAACAAGACCGACAAGGACATGGCCAAGCGTTTGGCTAAGCCCTACTATCAGCAGGTAGTCACCCTGCTCTCCGGCAAGGCCGACCGCTCAAAGAGCGAGAACACCATGCTGAAGTACAGCCTCCACTACCTCATGTTCGGTTCTTACCTCGACAAGAACATCCCCGGTGCTAAGGAGTATGCCACTCAGATCCTCGCCATCGACCCCGAGTACAAAGCTGCTCAGGACATCATGGGTCTGAAGTAAGACAAAAAAGAAAATTAATACACGAAAGCCCGCATTTCTGCGGGCTTTTCTTGTTAGGTGGCATGACCCCGTGGAGTGGAAGTCGAACACGGTGGTATAAAAATGTGGTTTAAAAACAACATTTTTTCCAAAAAGTGTTGGTTATGCGCAACACTTTTATTTTCTTTGCGCTGGCAAAACGCCCAGAAATGACCGAGTGACCAAAATGACCGGGAATTGTTAAGCCGTCTAAAATATGTTAAACGAACCTTTCGATTTTAACGGAAATTTCTTTACTTCTTCGTTATTGCCGAAAATTTTCGACCTACGACCAAAATCAAAAAGCAGACCAAAAATTTGGATTTATCCATATTATTCCTTACCTTTGCCGGGATTAATACTTTTACATAACAGTAAAGTATTTAAATTGTTAAACAATTATCCTCCACCGGTCGTGAGATTCGTGGAGGTTTTTTATGCCCGAAAGAGGTCACCGACAGAAAACCTTCCTTTATTTTCGGAAAAAATCATCAAAAACTTTCCTTAATTCAAGGAAAATGTGTATCTTTGCACCAAAATTGCTTTATTATGACGATAAAAGAGTCCTTCAAATCGCTTATTGCGCTGAAGCAACAGGAAATCCCAGTTGCCTATAACCCTCGTGAGGTAGAACTGCCCATTGATTCAAAGAAGATGATTACTGTGATCGGTGTCCGGCGCTGCGGCAAATCCACATTGATGGAGCTATGCATTGAGCGCCTGCTTGGTGCCGCCATCAGTCCCCGCCAAATCGTATGGATAGGTTTTGACGATGAGCGCTTCGAAACCATGCAGACAGCGGACTTCAACTCCATCCTTGAAGCCTATATGGAAATGTTTCCCGACATCCCTATCAAAGACGTCTATTTCTTCTTCGACGAGATACAGCGTATAGAGGGTTGGGAACTATTTGTGCTACGTCTGTTTAAGCACTACAGCAAACATATCTTCATCTCTGGCAGCAATGCCGACATGCTGTCCGAGGAACTGAATACGGCGCTTCGTGGCTGGCCGCTGGAGTATAGGGAATATCCATTGTCGTTCAAGGAGTACTGCCAGTTCAAGAATGTCCCCACAGATGGTTATTTGGAACAGGATTTGGCACGCATGAGGGTGGCCTTCGACAGTTTTCTCTATGAAGGCGGCTACCCGGAAGTGGTATTGGAACAGAGCCGTGTGATGAAGGACAAGCTGCTGCAAGGTTATTTCAACGCCATGATATTCAGAGATATGATAGACCGCTACAAACTGTCGAACCCAGAACGAGTGAAATATGTCATCAAGCGCCTGATGACGGGCATCACAAAGCCCGCATCCATCAATGCCATCTACAACGATATGCGATCTCAAGGCAGGAAAGTCACCAAAGACGATTTGTACACGATTGCCGAGAAGTCCTGCTCCATATTCCTCTTATATAAGGTAACCAAATTTGATCCGTCTTTCAAAAAGGAGACGAGCGCCCTGCCGAAATACTACTGCGTGGATAACGGGCTGCGACAGTCGGTGCTGCTCACGGGGCGTGACGATGACGGTATCTTGTTCGAGAATGCCGTATTCCTGCATCTGCTGCGCAATCTCCCTGACGGTCAGAAGATATGCTACTACATGGGCGACAAGGAATGTGATTTCGTTATTCAGACGGGAGCTGGCGTCAGGGAACTGATACAGGTCTGCTGGGATATGAAGGATAAAGAGACCCGTGACCGCGAACTAGACGGCATCCGTGAAGCCGCTGCTGTCACCGGTTGCCGGAACATGACGATTATCACCCACGAACAGGAAGAGATCGTTCAAGACGAACAAGGAACAATCCGCATAGTGCCGGCCTGGAAATGGTGCCAGAAAAAGATTTGTTAGGAATAGACACACCACACAAACCTGTGGAAGGCAAGTTCGCAGCGGAAATCCTGATACGGGACAGGAAGATGCAGAATAAAAGAAATCGGGCCCACCAAACGGTGAGTCCGATTTTTATTTGTTGATGAATTCCATTAATTCCGGAATACGAGGCCGTTGCCGAAGTCGTCGATGATGATGGGCTTGTCGCGGTCGATTTCATCGGCAAGGATTTTTTTGGAGAGGTCGTTGAGCACGAACTGCTGGATGGCACGCTTGACAGGACGGGCACCGAAGTCGGGGTCGTAACCCTCCTCTGCCAGGAAGGCGATGGCCTGCGGCGTGCATTCCAGACGGATGCCCTGCGGTTCGAGCATGTCGGTCACGCGCTTCATCTGCAGACGTACGACGTCGGCAATCTGTTCCTTCGTGAGCGGTGTGAAGGTGATGATCTCGTCGATACGGTTGAGGAACTCCGGACGCATGTTGGCTCGCAGCTGTTCGCGCGTGGCATTCGACGTCATGATGATGATGGTGTTCTTGAAGTTGGCGGTACGACCTTTGTTGTCTGTCAGACGACCGTCGTCGAGCACCTGCAAGAGGATGTTGAAGACGTCGGGATGGGCCTTCTCGATCTCGTCGAAGAGCACGACGGAGTAGGGCTTGCGGCGTACGGCCTCGGTGAGCTGACCACCCTCATCGTAGCCTACATAGCCCGGAGGGGCACCAATGAGACGGGAGACACTGTACTTCTCCTGATATTCCGACATATCGATACGCGTCATCATGGTCTCGTCGTTGAAGAGGTAGTCGGCCAGCGTCTTGGCGAGTTCGGTCTTACCGACACCCGTGGTGCCGAGGAAGATGAACGAGGCGATAGGACGCTTCGGGTCCTGCAGTCCGGCACGCGAGCGACGTACGGCATCAGAGACGGCGGTGATGGCTTCGTCCTGCCCGATGACACGACGGTGCAGTTCATCTTCGAGATGGAGCAGCTTTTCGCGTTCGCTCTGCATCATCTTCGTCACGGGGATGCCCGTCCAGCGAGAGACGACCTCTGCGATGTCGTCGGCAGTGACTTCCTCGCGAACCAGCGAGTTCCCGTCTTGTGCTGACGCCAGTTGCTGTTGGATGGCGGCGATGTCGTCCTCGAGGGCCTTGAGCTTGGAGTAGCGGATTTCCGCTACGCGGCCGTAGTCGCCCTCGCGCTCGGCACGTTCGGCCTCGAGTTTGAGATTCTCCATCTCCTGCTTGTCCTGCTGGATGCGGTTGATGAGCTGGCGCTCGCCCTCCCATTTGGCGCGGAACTGGGTTTCCTGTTCGCGGAGTTCAGCAATGTCCTTGTCGAGTTGGGCGAGCTTATCCCCAGCGGCGGAACCGCTGGGCATAGTACCGGCAGAGCCGGCCTCGCGCTTGATGCTCTCGCGCTCGATTTCGAGCTGGGCGAGACGACGGGTGATCTCGTCGAGTTCCTCGGGGACGGAGTCGCGCTCCATGCGGAGCTTGGCGGCAGCCTCGTCCATCAGGTCGATGGCCTTATCGGGCAGGAAACGCTCGGAGATGTAGCGTTCGGAGAGTTGTACGGCGGCGATACAGGCGTCATCCTGGATACGCACCTTGTGGTGGTTCTCGTAACGCTCCTTCAGACCACGCAGGATGGAGATGGCCGAGAGCTCATCCGGTTCATCGACCATGACCGTCTGGAAACGGCGCTCGAGGGCTTTGTCCTTCTCGAAATACTTCTGATATTCGTTGAGCGTGGTGGCACCGATGGCACGCAGTTCACCACGGGCAAGGGCAGGTTTCAGGATGTTGGCGGCATCCATGGCACCCTCACCGCCACCGGCACCCACGAGGGTGTGGATCTCGTCGATGAAGAGGATGATGCGTCCTTCGGCCTTCGTCACCTCGTTGATGACGCTCTTCAGACGCTCCTCGAACTCACCCTTGTATTTCGCACCAGCAACGAGTGCACCCATATCGAGGGAATAGACCTGCTTGTCCTTCAGGTTCTCAGGCACGTCGCCACGTACGATACGACCTGCGAGACCTTCGACTATGGCCGTCTTACCGGTACCCGGTTCACCAATCAGAATGGGGTTGTTCTTTGTACGGCGCGAGAGAATCTGGAGCAGACGACGAATCTCGTCGTCACGTCCGATGACGGGGTCGAGTTTACCCTGACGGGCAAGGTCGACGAGGTTCTTGGCATACTTCTCCAACGACTGGTAGTTGTCGTCGGCCGACTGCGACTGCACCTTCTGCCCTTGGCGCAGCTCCTGGATGGCCTGCTGCATCTCCTTCTCCGTACACCCAGCATCCTTCATGATGCGCGAGGCGGTGGAGTTGACGGTGAGAAGCGCCTGCAACACAGGCTCACACGCGACGAATTCGTCGCCCCACTTCTGCGACAGTTCCTGTGCACGTACGAGTACATTATTACTTTCGTTTGAGAGATACGGCTGTCCGCCCTGTACGCGTGGCAAGTGCTTGATTTCCTGATCTGTGAGCATCTCAACCTGCTGGGCGTTGACACCGAGTTTCTGGAAGATGAAGGTTGTGACGTCCTTCGCCTTCTCCATGATTCCTTTCAGTATGTGTACAGGTTCGATGACCTGCTGGCCGTTCAGTTGCGCGGTATTCACTGCCTGCTGTACGGCCTCCTGAGCTTTGATGGTAAACTTGTCTAATGTCATAGTTTTGTCCTCCTGATTTTATTTGTTTTTACTGCCCTTAGGCGGACAAAGAATGTGCCGAACGGGAAGAAACCGACAAAACGGCACATCGGACTGACGTTTTGTCGGTTGAGGCAATTTGTAGTTTTTTTCTTTTGCATTTTGCTCGTTTATTCGTAACTTTGACCGTTGGTCAAGGTACTTCCGTTCGAAAAAGCTCAAATAATATTTGGCTTTTTGCTCACTTATTCGTAACTTTGCACGCAGTTAGAAAAAAAGACGTAAAAAGATGAAGATATTATTATTAGGTAGTGGCGGTCGCGAGCATGCTTTGGCTTGGAAGATTGCCCAGAGTGAGAAGTGTGAGAAACTGTTTATTGCCCCCGGCAATGCCGGAACCAGCAATTGTGGAGAATTCGCAACGCCACACTCCGCTCCGACGGAGAATGTAGCCATGAAGGCTGACGACTTCGAGGCTGTGAAGCAGTTTTGCACGGAGAAGCAGATAGATATGGTGGTTGTAGGTCCTGAGGATCCGTTGGTGAAGGGTATCTACGACGATATGAAGGCCGACGAGCGTACCAAGAACATCCCCGTCATCGGTCCCTCGAAGGCCGGTGCCGTGTTGGAAGGCTCGAAGGATTTTGCCAAAGCTTTCATGCAGCGCCATAACATCCCCACCGCCCGTTACCAGACCTTTGACGGCGAACACGTGCAAGAAGGTTTGACCTTCTTGGAGACCCTAGAAGCACCCTACGTGTTGAAGGCCGACGGTCTCTGTGCCGGTAAGGGCGTGTTGATTCTTCCCACGCTCGATGAGGCTAAGAAGGAACTGAAGGAGATGCTGGGTGGTATGTTTGGAAATGCCTCCAGCCGAGTGGTTATCGAGGAATTCATGAGCGGTATCGAGTGCAGCGTCTTTGTGCTGACTGACGGTACCCACTATAAAATCCTGCCAGAAGCCAAGGACTACAAGCGTATCGGTGAGCACGATACCGGTTTGAATACAGGCGGTATGGGCAGTGTTTCGCCCGTTCCCTTTGCCACGAAGGAATGGATGCAGAAGGTGGAAGACCGCATCATCCGTCCTACCGTAGAGGGCTTGGCTGCTGACGGCATCGATTATAAGGGATTTATCTTCTTTGGGCTGATTAACAGGACAAACACGCCAACTGGTAACCCTGAGCCTTACGTCATTGAATACAATTGTCGTATGGGTGATCCGGAGACCGAGAGCGTGATGCTGCGACTGAAGAGCGACATCGTCGACCTGTTTGAGGGTGTGGCTGAGGGAAACCTCGACCAGCGCGCCATTGCATTCGACGAGCGTGCGGCAGTCTGTGTGATGTTGGTATCGGGCGGTTATCCGCAGGCCTACAAGAAGGGCTATCCCATCACGGGTATCGAACAGGTGGAAGGCAGCATCGTCTTCCACGCAGGTACTGCGATGAAGGACGGACAGGTGGTGACCAATGGTGGACGTGTGATAGCTGTTTCGTCGTATGGCAAGGACAAGGCCGAAGCCCTGCAGAAGTCTTTTGAAGAGGCTCAGAAGATTCAGTTTACGGACAAATATTTCCGTCGCGACATAGGAGCGGACCTGTAAGAGGTGAGAGGTTAGAGGTGAGAGGTGAGAGGTGAGAGGTAAGAGGTAAGAGGTAAGAGGTAAGAGGTGAGAGGTTAGAGGTAAGAGGTAAGAGGTGAGGAAGTTTACACAAAATAAGGTTGCAGAAAGCAGGCTGGCACTGCCGACGACCATTGTCTATGCTGTGGTTGTGTGGTTGTTGGCAGGTCTTGTTCGGGGCGGCTGGTGGCTGCAGTTCGGATGTTTTGCCCTCGCAGTCTTCTTGATGGTGGAACTGAACAACATCAATGCGCTCATCCGCATTTACTCACGTATGGTGAGTTGTGCGTTCCTCGCCTTGTCGTGTATGCTGTGTTTCCTGTTTCCGTCCATATCCGGTGCCATCACGGCCCCATTAGTCATTGGTTCCATGGTGTCGCTGTTTGCTGGTTACCAGGATAAACAGGCGGCAAAACCGTCCTATTACGCTTTCCTGCTCATCGGCTTGGCATCCCTGACCTTTGTCCATATATTGTTCTTTGTGCCGCTGATATGGCTGCTGATGGCTTTCCTGTTGCAGTGTCTCTCGTGGCGTACCTGGGTTGCCTCGATACTGGGACTGCTGACACCTTACTGGTTTGGCTGTTGCTGGTGGGCTTGGCAACAGGATTTCACCTTCGTTTTCAACCATTTCATGGCATTGGGCGACTTTGCAAGACCGCTGGACTTTTCTCTGCTGACAGTCCCTCAGATAATATCACTGGCAGTTGTCATGCTGTTTGCTGTCATCGGCATCGTACATTATATTCGTAAGTACCACGACGACAAGATTCGCATCCGCCTGATCTATGGCATCTTTATCTGGACAGATCTGGCAACAGCGCTTTTCCTAGTGCTCCAACCCCAGCATTATGACCATCTGATACGTATGATGGTAATCAACACTGCTCCGCTGATAGGCCATTTTCTGGCACTGACGCGTACGCGATGGACCAATATGGCCTTTTTCGCTATCGTGGCTATCGTCCTTATTACGACAGGAATCAACCTATGGATGTAATCATCTCTTTGCTAATTAGTTACGGATATTGGGGCATGCTCCTCACGGCCTTCGTGGCGGGGTCTTTCTTCCCGTTCTCCAGCGAGGCCGTTATGACAGGGCTGCTGGCTGCCGGTCTCGACCCCTGGCTGCTCATCGTCTATGGTACCATCGGCAATGTGGCAGGCGGTATGTTCAACTATTTCGTAGGACGCATGGGCAAGCTGGAGTGGATAGAGAAATACCTGCATGTCAAGCAGAAAGACCTCGACAAGGCGACACGTTTCATGGGTGGACGGGGTGCTTGGATGGGGTTCTTTGCCTTTGTGCCTATTCTGGGTTCTGCCATTACCATCGTGTTGGGACTCATGAGGGCCAACATCCCGATTTCGCTGACCAGTATCGCGCTGGGAAAGTTCCTGCGTTATGTGTTGCTGGTCTATGGCGCCAACATGCTTATTGGTTAAAAAACAATAATGTTCAATGTTCAATGTTCAATGTTCAACGTAAAAATAGTACCTTTGCAGGATAATTCATAAACAACGACAATGAAACAATTCAGACTTGTGGACAATATCTTAGGTTGGCTGGCCTTTGCCATTGCGGCCTTCGTCTATTGCTCCACCATCGAACCGACAGCATCCTTCTGGGACTGTCCGGAATTTATCTCTACTGGTTATAAACTCGAAATCGGCCACCCGCCCGGTGCACCGTTCTTCATGCTCACGGCCAATCTGTTCTCACAGTTTGCCAGCGACCCCAGTCAGGTGGCTTATATGGTGAACACGATGAGTGCGCTGCTTTCTGCTGCCACCATTCTGTTCCTGTTTTGGACCATCTCGCACCTTGTGCGGCGCCTGCTCATCCGGCAGGAGGACTTCTTCAAGGCTACCTCCCTGCAGGATGTCCCGCTTTACAAGTGGATTGCCATCTGGGGCTCCGCGATGGTTGGTGCACTCATCTATACCTTCAGCGATACCTTCTGGTTTTCTGCTGTCGAGGGTGAGGTGTATGCCTATTCGTCAGCCTTTACGGCTGTTGTGTTCTGGCTCATCCTGAAGTGGGAAGACCAGGCCGACCAGCCTCATGCCGACCGTTGGCTCGTGCTGATTATGTATATGACGGGTCTGTCTATCGGTGTCCACCTGCTGAACCTGTTGTGTCTGCCTGCCATTGTGTTGGTATATTATTACAAGAAGTTCCCCACCGACGATCCGAAGCGCGACCTCAAGGGCTCGCTCATAGCCCTGTTCATCTCGGTAGTCATCCTCGCAGCAGTGCTCTATGGTGTCGTTCCCGGCATCGTACAGGTTGGCGGCTGGTTCGAGCTGTTGTTTGTCAACATCCTCGGCATGCCGTTCAATACGGGTGAGATTGTCTATATCTTCCTGCTCATCGGTATCACGGTTTGGGCTATTTGGGAGACCCAGCGTGGAGGTAAAATGGTCAATGGTCAATGGTCAATGGTCAACGAGAAGCGCCAGAATATTGCCTTCCTTTTGGCTGTTGCCATGTTGGGCATTCCGTTCTATGGTCACGGCTGGCTGTCGGTATTCATTGGCATTGTTGTACTGGCCATTTTATGGTTTGTGCTGAGCTACAAGAAACAAGGCAAGGCGCTGGTTACCGCACGTATCAAGAATACCTCACTGCTTTGTATGCTGATGTTGATGATCGGCTACTCGTCTTATGCGCTCATCGTCATCCGTTCTGCGGCCAATCCGCCTATGGACCAGAACTCGCCTGAGGATATCTTTACGCTGGGTGAATATCTGGGTCGTGAACAGTATGGCCAGCGTCCGCTGTTCTACGGACAGGCATATACCTCTCAGATTGCTCTGGAACAGGATGGCAACTACTGTAAGCCTGTGATGACCACGGGTGATCCCGTTTGGCAGCGTAAGGAGAAGGCCTCTCCTGACGAGAAGGACGAATACTTCATTCTCCGTACCAAGGACGAGTACAAATATGCCCAGAACATGCTGTTCCCACGTATGTACAGCTCGGCCCACCGTGCCCAGTACGAAAGCTGGATGGGTGGTGTCGATGGTCATGAGGAGCAGTACGACCGCTGTGGTGAGATTGTAACCGTCAAGGTTCCTTCGCAGTTCGAAAACCTGCGTTTCTTCATCTCCTACCAGTGTAACTTCATGTACTGGCGCTACTTCATGTGGAACTTTGCCGGTCGTCAGAATGACCTGCAGGGTAATGGTGAACCCGAGCATGGCAACTGGTTGACAGGTTTCAGCTGGTTCGACAACTGGCGCTTGGGCAATCAGGACTGGTTGCCGGATGAACTGAAGGAGAACAAGGGACATAACGTGTTCTATTGTCTGCCGTTGCTATTAGGTCTTATCGGACTCTTCTGGCAGTCGTTGGCCAAACACAATGCTCTCACCTCTCACCACTCACCTCTTACCTCTCACCACTCACCACTCACCTCTAATCCCTCACCTCTTACCTCTAATCCCTCACCTCTTACCTCTCACCACTCACCACTCACCTCTAAAAATGTCGACCAGACGGGTATCCGCCAGTTCTGGGTGGTGTTCTTCCTGTTCTTCATGACAGGTCTGGCCATTGTCATCTATCTGAACCAGACACCGTCGCAGCCTCGTGAACGTGACTATGCCTATGCGGGTTCGTTCTATGCCTTTGCTATCTGGTGTGGTATGGGTGTTGCGGCTATCATTGAGATGATAAGAGGTAAGTGGTTAGAGGTGAGAGGTGAGAAAATAGCCACTATCGTGGCCAGCATCGTTGCCGTCGTCTGCCTGCTGGTTCCCGTTCAGATGGCTTCTCAGACGTGGGATGACCACGACCGTAGCGGTCGTTACACCTGTCGTGACTTCGGTCAGAACTACCTGATGTCGCTGCAGGACGAGGGTAACCCCATCATCTATACCAATGGCGATAACGACACCTTCCCGCTCTGGTACAATCAGGATGTGGAGGGCGTACGTACCGATGCCCGCGTCTGCAACCTCTCTTACCTGCAGACCGACTGGTATATCGACCAGATGCGCCGTCCGGCCTACGATTCTCCTTCCGTCCCCATCTCCTGGGAGCGTATTGAGTATTGTGCTGGCACCAACGAGTATGTCTCCGTTGAACCCAACATGAAGGAGGCTGTCCTTGAGCACTATCGTGAGAATCCGGAAGAGGCTCGCCAGCAGTTTGGCGACGATCCCTTCGAGTTGAAGAACATCCTGAAATACTGGGTGCGTTCCAAGAACAAGGATCTCCATTTCATCCCCACCGATACCATCTATATGACCATCGACAAGGATGCTGTGCGCAAGAGTGGCATGATGATGGCTTCCGACTCTATTCCCGACCGCATGACCATCTCGCTTGCGGGCAAGAACGCCCTTTACAAGGGTGACCTGATGATTCTCGAGATGCTCGCAGAGTGTAACTGGACCCGTCCTATCTATGTCGCTGTCTCCGTGGGTGAGGATAACTACATCAATCTGGGCGACAACACCATTACCGAGGGTCTGGCCTATCGCATCACGCCCTTCACCACCACCAATGGCGGCAAACCCATCGCTGGTGTGAAGAATTTCGATTCGAAGCGCACCTACGACAACATCATGCACCGCTTCAAGTTCGGAGGCATCGACCAGCGCGGCATCTATCTCGACGAGACCGTTATGCGCATGTGCTACACCCATCGTCGCATCATGGCCCGCCTGGCGCTCGAACTCATCAGCGAGGGTGACAACAAGAAGGCCGAAGAGGTGTTGCGCTATACTGCCAAACAGATTCCGACCTATAATGTTCCCAGCAACTATTCTTCCGGCTCGCTCGATATGGCGCGTGCCTGGACGCAGCTGGGCAACAAGAAGGAGGCCCTCGTCATCATGAACGACCTCTGGAAGACCAGCAGTCAGTATATGAAGTGGTATTGCACGCTCGGTGGTTCCCGCTTCGAGTCGTCTGCCAACGATGTCGCCATTCAGGTCTACATCATGCAGCAGTTGGTGACACTGGCCGACTCCTTCGACGAGAAGTGGTCTGACAGCCACATGAGAGAACTCGGTGAGATGGTTTCTGTCTACCAGTCGAAGGGTGGGGAACTGGGTTTCTAAGAGGTGAGAGGTAAGAGGTGAGAGGTAAGAGGTAAGAAGTAAGAGGTAAGAAGTAAGATGATTATCGAGCAGCCCTCCGTCTGGCTACGCTGGCTTTATCCCAAGGCGCTATGGCGTATGGATCGTCACGAGAAGGCCGTCTATCTGACCTTCGACGACGGGCCTATTCCTGAGGCCACACCCTGGATACTCGACGTGCTGCAGCGCTATGGCGTCAAGGCCACCTTCTTCATGGTGGGCGACAATGCGCGTAAGTATCCCGAGCTCTACCAGCGTGTCGTCAACGAGGGGCATCGCATCGGTAATCACACCCACAACCACATCGGAGGTTTCTCGCACACCATCCGTGAGTACAGCTATAATGTCGAGAAGGCCAATGCCTATCTGCATACCGACCTTGTCCGTCCGCCCCATGGCTGGATGCGCCTCAGTCAGTATGCCTGGCTCTCGCGCAAGTTCCGCATTGTCATGTGGGACCTCGTCACCCGCGACTATTCCAAGTGGCTCACGGCCGACGATGTGCTTCAGAACGTGAAGCGCTACGCCCGCAATGGTTCCATCATCACCTTCCACGACTCACTGAAAAGTATTGACAAACTGCGTACCGCCCTGCCGCAGGCCATCGAGTGGCTCCAGGCTCAGGGCTATGCCTTTAAGACGTTCTGACAGATGAAGAAGCTCGTTTGCTGCCTGGTGCTCCTGTTCACCGTGCTTTCTCTCTTTGCAGTGGAACAATCAACCACTGCCCACCATCCAAATGAGCATCACACAGACTACACGCCTTACAAGAGAAGTCATCATGCTATTTTGATGAATAGAGAGAAGGGCTATCGCGTCTGCGTTGCCTGAATCTTTGGCTCGCGTCGCGTATCCCAAAAGGCAGCGATGTGGATGATGTCGCCTTTTACGTAGTACACCACCTTGTTCAATCGACGGACGATAATGCTGCGGTAGGCCTGCTTGCGATGGGCGAAAAGCGGGTCGAGCTGCCCCATTGTAGGCATGTCGGCCAAAGCCTGTACGGCTTGTTCCACTTCGTCCATGAACTCCTGACGCACTTTGTCACCAAAGTTTTCAAGAACGTAGTCCTCTACCTGATGTAATGCGGCATCGGCTCGTTTGTGCCAGTGTATCTTCATACAGCTACGGCTTTTCTTTCGCGATGAAACACTTCGTCCTGAGTCAGGTAGTCGCCAGCCTCGAATGCTGCCTCTGCCTCGTCGAGCATGTCATCAATCTCCTCCTTGGTATATGGACGGAGCTGTTCTGCCTCCTCCTTCTTGGCATACTCTATCAGATGCTCGCCCACCCAGCGCATGTTACTGATGCTGAGCGTTCCGTAGAGATATTCAAGCAGACCAGATAATGCTGTTGTACTCATATCGTTTCCTTTCTTTTTATGTTTCACGCTGCAAAGATACGAATAAGTGAGCAAAATACCAAATTAATTTGAGTATTTTCGAACGGTAGGACTCGAACTTGTTCGCTTGGCTCCTCCTTCGCACCTCGGCCATTCAAGCGAGCTTGATGGCTCTCGGTTTGTCGTCGGTTGGTAGATTTCTGCCCGATAGGGCACTCCCTCTTCTTAGTCTGCGCGCCAGCGCACTCTTTTTCTTAGTCTGCTTCGCAGAGAAATCGCTCAAATTTTACAAAATCTTTATATATATCTGTTAGATTTGTCAGATTTGGTAGATTTCTGCCCGATAGGGCACTCCCTCTTCTTAGTCTGCGCGCCAGCGCACTCTTTTTCTTAGTCTGCTTCGCAGAGAAATCGCTCAAATTTTACAAAATCTTTATATATATCTGTTTGATTTGGTAGATTTGTTGGATTTCTGCGCGCCAGCGCACTCTTTTTCTTAGTCTGCTTCGCAGAGAAATCGCTCAAATTTTACAAAATCTTTATATATATCTGTTTGATTTGGTAGATTTGTTGGATTTCTGCCCGATAGGGCACTCCTTTTTTTAGTCTGCTGCGCAGAGAAATCATTCAAAATCATTCAAATCGTTCAAAATCTCTTTATATTATTTGTCAGATTTGACCTTTGGTCTCCTCCTTCGCACCTCGGCCATTCAAGCGAGCTTGATGGCTCTCGGTTTGTCGTCGGTTGTTAGATTTCTGCCCGATAGGGCACTCCCTCTTCTTAGTCTGCGCGCCAGCGCACTCTTTTTCTTAGTCTGCTTCGCAGAGAAATCGCTCAAATTTTACAAAATCTTTATATATATTTGTCAGATTTGTCAGATTTGTTGGATTTCTGCCCGATAGGGCACTCCTTTTTTTAGTCTGCTGCGCAGAGAAATCATTCAAAATCATTCAAATCGTTCAAAATCTTTTTTATATTATTTGTCAGATTTGTCAGATTTGGTAGATTTCTGCCGGATAGGGCACTCCTTTTTTTAGTCTGCTGCGCAGAGAAATCATTCAAAATCATTCAAATCGTTCAAAATCTCTTTATATTATTTGTCAGATTTGACCTTTGGTCTCCTCCTTCGCACCTCGGCCATTCAAGCGAGCTTGATGGCTCTCGGTTTGTCGTCGGTTGGTAGATTTCTCTGACCGAGGTCAGAGTGTGGCGTTCTCTGCAAGCAGAGTGTGGCGTCGCAATGCGAACTATCTTACCTCTCACCACTCACCACTTACCTCTCACCACTTACCTCTCACCACTTACCTCTCACCACTCACCTCTCACCTCTCACCTCTCTTGAAACCTTAATTTTACTAAAAATCCTTCTTAAAGTTAAAAAATCTTATGATTTCGTAGGTAAATATTAAAAATTATTCGTACCTTTGCCGCGAGTTCGCGCCATACTTGCTCCCGCGGGGGCGGTGAAGGTGTGGGCCAGACATATTGGAACAGCGTTTACAACGCTTTGTTTTTGGCTGTTTGAACCTAGGAAATTCAAGCTTTCTGACAAGGACATTGCAGAGTAGATGCTACGGGAAGGTAATCACTGTCCCGTTAGTGTGCAGAGGCTTCATCAGCCTCAGGCACACTTTACGGGTGCATATATTTTACCTTTGGCGTGAGCGTCATTATTCTGTCTGTTTTCAGAAAAGGTTTTCCTAGGACCTAAACAGCGGACGGGCAGAATGGAGTTCACGCTCTTTTTGTATCCTGCTGTTTTGTTGTGTCGTTGCGTGTCATAACCGCTACTGGTCCAGGGCTGGAATTTGATGAGCAATGTAAACGAGAAAACCCCTTCGGAGGCCACCCGAGTCACAGATTCGGGCACTCGTTCCTTTGCTTCATCATCCATCATCCCTCATCCCTCTTCCATCATCCCTCATCCATCAGACATCGCCCCCCAGGCCTGGTATCCCATGTACGTCACTTACGCCCGTGAGCTCGATGTCCAGGAGGCCCTCGATAAGGCCGGTGTCGAAAATTTCCTCCCCATGCAGCATATCGTTATGCGTGTTGGTAAGAAGATTGTCGAGCGCGACCAGCCTGCCATCCACAACCTCATCTTCCTCCACAGCAATCGCACTCAGATCCGCGAGCTGAAGATGTTCAACCGTGGCTGTCAGCCCCTGCAGTATATGACTGTCAAGCCCCGCACGTCCGACCAGGCCTCTGTCGTCATCACCATCCCCGAGCGCCAGATGCTCAATTTCATGCGTGCCATGCAGGCTGACGACCCCTCCGGTCGCCGCACCTGCATCCCCTATACCGATTTCCTCGGTCAGGAGGGGCGTCAGGTCCGTTTCGTCTCCGGCAGCTTTGCTGGTGTCGAGGGCACCATCAAGCGTGTCAACAACAACCGTTCCGTTGTCATCGCCCTCCCTCATGTCGCCTGCCTCGTCATCCCCATCGACCACATCACCGACATCCAGTTCCTCTAACCTCTAATGACGGGACTAAAATAATAATTAACGAATAATTAACGTTCCAATTACATGATAATTAATGTTGAAGTAGAACGTATAATTACCGTTTAATTTAGCCATTAATTTTCCATTAATTGATATGTTGGACCTGACTAAGTACGCAAATAATAATTAACGAATAATTAACGTTCCAATTACATGATAATTAATGTTGAAGTAGAACGTATAATTACCGTTTAATTTAGCCATTAATTTTCCATTAATTGATAGATTCCTGTTTTTCCTGCGGGACATTAATGAAAAAATATTTGGAAATATCAAATTTTCTTCCTATCTTTGCAGTCGAAACGACTGCGAAGTCAGGCTACACCTCGGCAATGAGCAAGCTCGCTGCACTCGGTTTGCACTGACTTTGCCACCGAAAAAACATAGATAGTAAAATGTGTACAGTTAATAATATAGTAGTTGATGAGATGGAGCTGAGGGAACTTCTCCCTGAGTTGGACTCCAATGCAGCAATCCAACTTTGGATTCAGAAGCTTGTTGACCTGCATATTCAGCAGATGCGAGATATGCCGAATCACGATAAAACGCAGGAGGATCTCGTCTATGCTATGCCAGACCGCGACATGACGCCTGAGGAGTTGTACAATGCTATCTCTGATGAGATAGACTATATCTACGCGAAGGGCTGACATGAAGTACATCATCAAGCCACGGGCATCGGTTCACAAACCTCTAAGCCTGATGCGATACCTCTTAGTCTACAACAAGACATGAAGAGTAAGCGTCCATAAGTGGACGAAAATAATAATTAACGAATAATTACATGGTCGATTACATGATAATTAATGTTGAAGATATAAACATATAATTCCCGTTTAATTTAGCCATTAATTTCCATTAATTGATATGTTGGACCTGACTAAGTACGCAAATAATAATTAACGAATAATTACATGGTCGATTACATGATAATTAATGTTGAAGATATAAACATATAATTCCCGTTTAATTTAGCCATTAATTTCCATTAATTGATATGTTGGACCTGACTAAGTACGCAAATAAGGTATACAAGATAATTGGTGCTGCGATGGCAGTACACTCAGAACTTAATTGGGGTCTGTTGGAGCCAGTTTACCAGGAGGCACTGCACCTTGAGTTGCTTGACCGAGGCATAGAAAACCAGCGAGAACAGGAAATAACAGTTTACTACAAGAAGCACATGCTGGACAAGAAGTACAAGATGGACATCGTGGTGGACGACATCATTGTGGAACTCAAATCCGTGACCAGTCTGGCTCCTGCTCATAGAGCTCAACTCTGCAATTACCTTCGTTTGGCCCGCAAACCTTTGGGGCTGCTGATCAACTTTGGTGAGGAGAGCCTGATTGGTGAGAGATGGGCTTACGATGAGGAAACTAATGAATGCTTCATTGTGGACCGCAATATGCAGCCTATCTTCGATGCAGATTACAGTTATCTGCTTGGCACGGATGCAGAGCAATAATTAACGAATAATTAACGTTCCAATTACATGATAATTAATGTTGAAGGAAAAAAAGTTCAATCTGTGTGAAAAAATAAATTTTCCGTGCAAAATCGACCAAGTTTCCAAAACTTTTCGTATCTTTCACCCTTGGTGAAGATACTTTCGTTCGAAAAAGAAAAGAAAAATGAGTTTTCCTTTTGCTTTTTGCTCACTTATTCGTATCTTTGCACAGTAAAAACAATAAGATTATGTTAGTAACCAACAATTTGACAGTTCAGAACCAGCCCGCGAAGTCAGTTTCTACGACTGAGCGCGTGATGGCCAGCACCATGTCTGTCGACGAATATTTTGACGAGTTGATCTCTCAGGTTCACGAGGACTATGCGGATCTATAAAGTCAGAATCAGCCTTCCAGCTCAACTTAATAAAGGCTAAGAGCCCTTAACGCCCGTGAGATGCCTAGAACCCCAGCAAACACTGGGGCTAAGGGTTGTGGCTAAAAAGTACGAAGATAATTAACGACAAATTAACGTTCCAATTACATGATAATTAATGTTGAAGTAGAACGTATAATTACCGTTTAATTTAGCCATTAATTTTCCATTAATTGATAGATTTCTGTTTTTCCTGCGGGACATTAATGAAAAAATATTTGGAAATATCAAATTTTCTTCCTATCTTTGCACCGATAAAGCTTAAACGCAATAGATATATGATTACGACAGTACAGCCACAAAAAGACGAGATGACCACTCTGGAAGCATTATGGGTGATTATTCAGAGCCAGTCAAAGTCGGTTCGTAAGGCGCTCACAGAGCGACTTCTTAGTGAATACAAGAAGACTGAGGCGCAACAGCAGATGGTAAAAGAAAGTCTGACAAGGGCATTTGATGAGCTCCACTCTGGTAAAGTTCATCACGATGCTCGCAATCTCTTTCAGAAGTAAGTCTTTATGAAAGTCGTTTTTGACTATCTTGATGAGTTTGAACGAGGGGCAAAAGCGCTTCGTAAGAAATATCCGTCCTTCGAATCTGATTATGACACGTTTCTTAATGAATTGGAGGCCAATCCTTACAGTGGTGAGTCTTTAGGTCAGCATACATACAAAAATCGTATGGCGATTGCCTCAAAAGGAAAAGGTAAAAGTGGTGGTGCGAGAGTACTTACATATAACCTTCAGCAACAGAGTGAAGACGAAGTCTTAATTACGTTGATGACTATTTACGACAAGTCGGACATTGAAAATGTATCTGATGCATATATCCGAAGTCTTGTCCAGCAAATAGAAAAGTAGCATTTTACATATCCTCCCCACAGGTCACATCCTCCCGATGTGACCCTAAATGATATATTTCTGCGGGACAATAATATTGGCTATGAACAATAATGACGAATTATGGGATGCGTTAGACGCAGTTCACTTTGCTTCTGCTAAACGAAAAGTCCTTAGCGACCTATGCTCCTACTTTGAGACGTATATTCGCAAACAGAAAAACCAGATGAGCGATGTCACTCGCAAGTATGAAAAAGCCAAGAAGGCTAATCGAAAAGACATGGAGTATTACCGTGTAGCGACCAATAGAGAAAAGCTTCAGTGTCAGATGATTGAAGCCTTAAATCTGCAAAAAGAATTCCTGAAGCGTTGTATTAATGCCTCTGAAGAGGAAGTGAAAGCCCGTGACCATTTCAAAGAGGTAAAGAAGAAGACCGAAGATAATTAACGACAAATTAACGTTCCAATTACATGGTAATTAACGTTGAAGGAAAAAGGTTCTTCAGCCCTCAGCCATCAATAAGTGTTTATGACTATTACGATAAAGAACAAGGATTTCTCCTCCAACATCAACTTGGCAAACATCATGAATGTTATGACCAAGGTGGAGATGCTGAAAATTATCAATAAGTTGGAACTCTATGTCAGTCCCAACTTGAAGAAGGACGAGACAGCCCGTCGGGTAGCTCGCGAGATACTTGACAATCCAGAAGATGTCCTTCATGTCCTCAACAAACAAGAACTCCAGTTAGTTGACGAGTTTGTCAAGGCAGGTCCCAACCATTATGCCGTTAGGAAGATGCGTAAGACGTACTATAAATTACAGCAGTATGGACTGGTGTTAACCTACAAAGACATGGAGAACGAAGAGTGGCACATGCTGATGCCAGATAGTGTTCGTGAATCCTTGGCACCCTATTACCAAAGCTATTTGGACTTGGCCGAGGCTGGCAAAAAGCTTCCTTCCAAGAAAGAACTCCGTATGATGGCAGCCTTGCAGGCTTTCATGGGTAAAGACTAAGAAACGAGTAAGAGTATCTATCAACCTTCTTACATCTTCCATCAGCCATCAATAGGTGTTTATTACTCTTGCGAAGAGAAAAGAGTTCTTAAAAATGACAGGAGTATGGCTCCTGACAAATGATGCTGGAGAGTAACCTTGTAGAAAATCGTAGGGTACTGTGATTGGTGCTAAATTGTGACGGGTGATGGCTATAATGATAGTCTTTGAGCGTTTTGAGACGCAAAAAAAGAAAAAAATACTAAAAAAATAGTTCAAAAGTACACATTTTGAATAAAAATGAGTAATTTTGTAAGCTGATTTGTGAAATTAAGATAGATTCTTCAGATATGATATATACAATCGCCTACGAAATCAGGGATGAACAAAGATTATCCCAATTGTTGTCTCGTATAAGTGAACTGGGTGATAATATTCAGTATCTGTCAAATTCTGTGTTTTTGCAGAATGATAACACCACAGCAAATCAACTCTATGATGATTTGAGGAAGATAACTGCAGACGAAGATCGACTATTGATAACACAAGTTAGCAAGAGCGAGTTGATGGGTTGGCTTAACTCAAATGCCGTTAATTGGATAAGAGAACATAATTAAGTATATATGATAGACCATCTTACTATCAATAATTTTAAGTGCTTCTCAGATCTCCAAACCTTTCACCTTAAACGAGTGAATGTGTTTGCTGGTTATAATGGGCGCGGAAAGTCATCAGTGTTTCAGGCACTACTGCTTCTTGCACAGAGTCTTGTAAAATATGGACATGTGGAAGAAATGGAGGTTAATGGAGAGTTTGTGTCGCTTGACCTTTTTGAGGACTTGGTAAACTGCAATCATCCTAATGACCCCATTTTTATAGAGTTATCGCAGGATCAGCCTAAGTTGAAGGTGTTGCTAGGCTACCGTGAGGAGTCCGACCGAAAAGGAAAACTTGATGAACTGCAAATAAATGAAGTAGATTATTTCAATTCTAAGGTGTCTAGTACTTCCGGAGAAGATGAGACTATTGTTCATAGCCTTTCTTCTGAATATCCTCGTGCCTTTCATGAGTTGTTGCGTGATTTTGAATATGTATCTGCTTTTCGAGTAGGCCCGACAAAGTTTGAAGAAAAGGGAGACTTAAATAAAGTGAATCCTGTAGGTCGCGATGGCGAACATAGCCTTAGTGTTATGAACGATAATGATGGCTTGCTTGAAAAAGTGAATAAGTGGATGGATTATATCATGGATGGTGTTACTATGACCATTGATGGTAGAAAGAAGAGTGATTCTGTCCTAAAACTTAAGATGACGATGCGAGCCGGAGATAAGCCTTTCAAGTCATTAAACTGTGGTTTTGGTTATCGTTATGTACTACCAATAGTTATTGCTGCATTGACAAAGAATAATGGAAGCCTTTTTATAGAGAATCCAGAAGCACATCTGCATCCAAAGGCTCAGTCTCGTTTGATGGAGATGCTTTGCCAGGAGCTAAGCGGCAAAAATGTTCAGATATTTATAGAAACTCATAGTGAGCATATTATTAACGGAGTACGCTTGAATGCACTTAGGACAACTTGTCCTATGAGAAATGATGATGTAAGGATGTATTTCTTCGATAAAGACTATTCTTGTTTTGATATTACAATGGATTCAGATGGTCAGATGTCCAACTGGCCCAAAGGATTTTTTGATCAGCAGGAAGTTGATTTGTCTGAAATATTGAAATTGGGACTTCTTAAATGATAGCAAATATCTTCGTTTGCGATAGGTCGTTTGCTTTCAATGGCACAGATACGATAAATGACCTTCGTAGAAAAATACTTGGAATGAGATCTTTATTTTCTGCCATTGAAGAAAGAAGGTCTGAAAATGTTCTGTACCTCCAGCATGAGAATTTTATGGATACGGTTATCTCTAACGATGGTGATACTGTCGGGAAACTGATTTTCGGTACGGAAGAAGAACTGTGGCAAATGAAACAAAAGTACTCAAGGGATGTGTACAATTTGATACTATCTATTTTCAATAATACGCAACGAAGCGTTTTTAGCCATCAGGAGATGCTTGAATATCTCACAGATGATTTTGAGGAGAAAGACGCTTGCTATGGAATGGTTGCACTGAATCATTTAGAAGACTTGCCTGAAACCAAACAGGTTCTTTACGATGAGAAAGGCTTCTTAAAATTTAGAAGGTATTACGTAGGAAAGTTGGTAAATGATTCAGATGAATTTATAGAGCAAATCGAGTCATATTATGACAATTTGATACTTAATGCAAATCGTGAATTCTTTAGAAAAAAACTTGATGAAGTAGTAGAATCTCATGGTGTGTGTATTATTAATTGTCTTACTGCCCTAAGCGAGAAATTCAAGGATGAAATATCGGGAAAGGGTAATATCGATGAAGCAAATCTTTCGAAATTCTTAGAACATTTTGCCAAAAGCAACGATTTGGATGATGGGTCATTCGAAGGAAAGAATGAGAAGGAAGAACTAAAGTGTGTTTTCCCAAAAACGCGCGAGAAAGGTTGTTGTGAGAAGATTGCGCTTTATTGTGGACCACATCTGAAGATGTATCATGATGATAATAATAAAGATGATAGTCATTTGCGCGTATATTTTGCTTGGGATAATGAAAACCTCGATGTTATCTATATTGGCATGATTTCTTCTCATGTAAAAAGATAGTACTATATATCCTATAGGCGTAAACGATATGTAATGACAGGAGCATGGCTCCTAACACATCTGCCATCAGCCGTCAACATGTGTTTATCACTTCTGCAAAGAGATAAGATTGCTTTAACGGTTACCGCATATAAATATAAAGGAACAATGCAACACTTTCGTACATTCTATCCTGTAGGTCATGGAGCTTTCTTTGTAGAAAAGCTATATACAGACAAGCATGTTCCTTATATTGCAGTTTATGATTGTGGCGATTCTCAAAATGGTAGTCTTGTTCAAAAGTATGCCTTGCAGGCTTTTAGTAAACCTTTCGAAGACGAAGACGAAAAAATAGACCTCCTCTTTATATCCCATTTTGATGACGATCATGTAAATGGATTGACACATCTGAAACCATATTTGACGAAACAAACGAAAGTTTTTCTACCATTCTTCTATAATACATACATCGATTTATATAACAAGTCAAAACGAGAAGGTATTAGCTATGTAATAAGTGTTCTCGATGATGTTGGTATTAGACCTATATTGATAGCTTACAATGGTGAAAACCCACAGGACGAAGTAGACCTGGATAAGCCATTACCTGAGCGTAACTATTCAAATTTAGATAGTCCATATCCTGTATTAGCTAGCGGAACACCGATTAAACTTGGTTCGAGTCCAATTTGGAAATATGTTCCATACAATTTGTTTAACGAGGCAAAACTCTTTCAAGATTTTAAGTCAAAGATTAAGTCTAGCAGCCATTGGTCAGATGCCAAACTGAATGATCCGCTTACTTGGACTGATGATGAGATAGTCGAGTTACGTAATATTTACAAAACATTCTCTACCTATAGTATCAATTCCAATTCATTGATAGTCCTTTCTGCACCTAGTAAAATCGAGTATATGTGGTTGCAGAGCATCACATCAGATTTCCTCCAACAAGGGTATTTACACCATTGTTATCATCATCCAGACCCCGTGTTAGCAAGTAGTTTATATACTGGAGATACTGTTTTGAAAAGGGGTGCGGGAGGTGCATATAAATTGACTTACGAAGAATTTCTATATAGACTAAAGAAACAGACTAAGCGTGTTGGGCTTATGCAAATACCACATCATGGTAGTAGCAATAACATCAATAAGGCTGCTCTTTGTGATTGTATGTCATGCTCTATGTTTTGTAATTATGGTACAAGCGATTTGTCTTACAAGACTTTCTTGTTAAATTGCTTTAGCCTCAGTTCAATATGGAAAGACATTCTTGCTGTTACTGAATTATCAAAGACAATCGAGATTTCTTTAGTATCTTAAAAGGTTTGACATTATACATAATTCAAACACCTAGTGCGAGGAGGCTGATGGAAGATACAATGCGATCCGTGTTCGTTATTATGAATAATTTTGTGTTCAATTTTGTTTGATTTCCCGCCGCAGGCGGTTCTCCCCACTAATTAATCCAGTCAAAACCATATTTAATATGAGTTAAGCCGATGAGAAGACTGTTCTCGGATAAACCAGGAGCGACGTTCAACGAGAGCCTGCCCACCACTACCATCAATGTCCGCAAGGATTGTGTTGAGTTGGTCAGTAAGGTTGACAGCGGTGTGTACGCTATCACGAACTTGAAATCTGCAGGTAATGGCCAGATGTGGATTATTGCTAACTGGGGCCGTTTCTTTGATTTGCTTCAGAATCCTAAGGTGCAGCTACCCCGCTGCATGTCAACATGTCCCAAGCTCTTTAAGTTACTGACGAATTCCATTGACGGCATCTTGTTGGCCAAGAAGACGGGCGAGAGAGACTACTCTATCTGTCGGAAGGTACCAATGACTGGTATCATCCCCCTACTGTCCATCACTAAGGAGGTCCTTGACATCAACAAGGATTTTGTTAATATGATGATAGATATCTGCAACGAACTGTCTCACAACCCTCCCTTCCCAGCATGGAAGGATGGACTGAATGAGCTGTGGAACTGATCAAAGAAAGACGGGCTTCTCAGAATGCCCGCCCTAAAAGGGTTTCACATAATTTTGGACGCTTACTGAAATAAGAAAATTTTTGATCATTCTTAATTCCCCGGTCACATCCCACGATGTGACCCTAAATTTGTTTCTTGTTATTGAATATGGAACGTCAGGATTATATCAATCAGATAAACAGCCTCCAGGCAACTATCAAGAACCTGCTTAATATGATAGACACTCTTAGACAGACGCTTGATAGCGTGAATGCAAGCAGCAAGCGTAACGAGGAGCTTGTGGAGAAGCTGAGTGCCCAGATTGAGGCCTATCAGAAACAGATCCGCAATCTGGAAGACAGGAACCAGCGCCACAATAAGAATACCTTTGGCCAGAAAACTCATAAGGCAAAGAAGCGCGTTGATGAGAGGCTTGGACATGAGATCAAGGACTTCCTTGTACGTGCTTGGCGTGAGGCAATATATGGTAACAATGACCTGGAAGCATTGCTTCTCCCTGCCATTGCTACCAAGTAAAAAGTTAAAACTTAGTTAAAAACAAGAATTCACGAAATCCGGATGTCCTCTGTTTAAAGGGCTTCCGAAGCAATTGAGTGTTTACAAATCCGGATGTCCTCTGTTTAAAGGGCTTCCGAAGCAATTGAGTGTTTACCTTTGTCTCTGCCGACTCTGAGGCCCGCAAGGTGTATGACCTCCTTGAGAACCCCGACTTCGGTTTCATAGACATCCGCAAAGATACCCCCAACCTCACCGGCGGTAGCCGGTAGGACTCTGAGGGCCGAGTCGCGTTTGAGGTCGATGAAATCAACGTGGGCAGGCTCGACCGCAGGTCAAGCAAGAAGGAATTTGACAAAAGTGAGTGCGTTTTGCCTGGAAGGTCTGGAAGGACACCTTGAATGGTGGTTGAATGAGGGTTGAATGGTGATTGAAGAGTACGTGACGAGAGTAGGGAAGTAAAGAAAGTTAACAAAAGCGGCTTGGCCGCTGGCCGGTAGGCCGAATGAGATATAGGCGAGGGCAGATGCCCGAGCGTTCGAGGGGCGAAGCCCCGAGGCCCTGAGTAGCTGGAGGCTGTGAAGGCAAACCGCAGTGGTTCGACACCGCTCACCAGCCGGCGCGATCGCCCCGAGCACGAGCCCGTAGGACGAGAAGGAGAAGCTTAGGGTAAGAAGAGGGGTAGAAGACCCCAAGAATAGGGTAAGCCTCCGATAAGGAAAGTAGGCCGAGAATGGTAAGATAAAACATTAACGCTATATGGAACCGATACTTAAGAGTTATTACAACCGATTCAAGGAATCCTTTGAGATAGATACGAAGGATAAAAACGAAGGAAAGCAGAAGCGCAAGGAGGCTGCTGCTTTCGAGAAGTTTATCAATCACGTGATGTTTAGCATCGATGACCCTGACGCATTCGTCAGCGATGTTGACATGCTTGACTCCGTTTGTGTTGGTGGCGGACAGGATACGGGTATTGACGGTATTGGTGTGCGCATCAATGGTCGCCTGGTGGCTTCTAAAGAGGATGTGAAACAGCTTCTTGAGATTAGCAAGAAGATAGATATTGAGTTTGTCTTTATCCAGTCCAAGATGCAGGAGCATTTTGACTCCTCTGAGTTTAATACTGCCGGACTTGGCGTTAAGGATTTCTTCTCCAAAGAGCCTAAGTTGCCTTGCAACGATGCCGTTAATGAGTATCGTGCACTGAAGGATTATCTCTATGAGGATGATGAGGTACTGAGGAAAATTCAGCATAATCCTTCTGTCAGTTTCTACTATGTGGCCATGGGGCCGCTCCCTGTTGATGAACATTTCAAGGGAGTTAAGAAAATGATTGAAGACGAGTTGCGCAACAATACCGATTGTTATTTCGAAGATGTGCGCGTAGAACTTGTCGGAGGTAAACAGATTCTAGCTTACTGCCGTGAGTTGGAAAACAACTTTACGGTTCAGCTGAACACTAACGATATAATCCCGTTGACCGTACCGGGTAACGACCGCATCAAGAAAGCCTACATTTTCACCTGCTATGCTCGTGAGTTCATGAAGATATTGAAGAAAGACGATGGTACTATCCGTCGTTCCCTGTTCAACGACAACGTTCGTGACTATCTAGGGGCAAAAGGCAGTGTGAACCGCGAAATCAAGGAAACCATCTCCACTTCGCCAGAGATGTTTTCATTGTGCAACAACGGTATCACCATAGTATGCTCCGAGTTTGACCAGATTAAGGACAAACTAGTAAAGATTGAGAACCCGCAAATTGTAAACGGTTGCCAGACCAGTAACACTCTGTTCGAGAACAGTTCAGAGGCTGGCTTTGACAAAGTGCAGCTTGTGGTGCGCATCATCTGTACCGAGGATGTGGATATAACTAACCGCGTGGTGCGCGGCACCAACAAGCAGAACCAGGTGCTTGACGAGGCATTTGAGGCAACCAAGCCCTATCACCAGAACTTGGAGCTCTATTTCAACTCCATTCAGGACGGGCTAACTCGTCTTTACTATGAACGCCGCTCCAAGCAGTATTCCTTTAATCCGCTGATAAAAAAATATCAGATAGTGAACCTGCGTATCCTTACGCAGACATTTGTGGCTGTGTTTCTGGATTCGCCCCATATTGCCCACCGTCACGAAGCTAAGCTATTGGAAGAGTTCTGTCAGGAACCCCGTAGGATTTATACCGAGAAGCATAATCCGATAGTGTATTACACCTGCGCAACCCTTTGGTATTATTTTGAGAAAGCCTTCCGTGACGGTCTTATTGATAAGCGCTACAAGACCTACAAGGCACACCTGTACTTAATATTCAGGGAATTGGTATGCGGCCATCCGTCCACGCTTCTTGGCAACAAGATGGAGGCTTATTGCAACCGGTTTATGGACGCTTTGAAGAAACCTGAAACCAAAGATTATTTGGATAAAACAGTAGAGTTCTTCAACCGCATGACCAAAGAGTGGGTGAAAACTGGTGGAAGCAAGTATGGTATCAAAGATTCTAAGCCATTCGAAGATCTTTTGATAAAGAGTCTTAGCGACAGGACAGGAAGCGTATCCACTGCTAAGACAAAGGAAGAGCCTGAAGATGAAAGGGAGAATGGCATCATCATCAATCTGGTCTATCATAACGATGACCATTGGTATGCTTTCGTCAAGTCGGAGGATGAAGGTGAGAACCTCTATTTTGACAAACGTAACTATACTGGCGAAGTGCGGCGGATTATTGTTGGCGAGCGCGTCTCTTTTGTCCGCAAGAAAAGGTCTGATAAGGAAGGCAAGAAACTGTATGCCGATGATGTAAGGATTTCTCACTAGTGAATAAGAGCCACTCCATGCACAGTCGCGGGAAAAGTCCGCAACAGAGCCTTCCGCGTCGTAATCGGAACAGCCCAAAGTCTGCGAGCGGGCTTGCGGCTGTAAGGAACGGCGATGGAATACTTCCAACCCTGTGCTATACCAAAGCAGTGCTCAAACGAATCACTCTTGACGATTTGAAGGAATTAGTGGATGAAATATTAGATGGAGATATAACAGATGTAGAGTACACCACGGATGACCGTTTGACCGATGACGACATTCGTCAGTATCTGCGAGGTCATTGGCATCTGGAGCATCCTACAGACCTGCAAAACAAAGAAAAGACTGATCGTAACGAGATACTAATAGAAGCCATTCAGTATGGCGCACCATTGCGGCAACTATCAAGGCTGACAGGTGTCAGTTACGGAGTCATACAAAGAATAAATTGTAAAATGAAACTGGGTCAGTAGAACCGTCCCCCTGATCTTTCGACTGATTGTCAATTACCTAGGCGCGTTTACTGAAAGATGGACAATATGAACCAAGAAAAAATTTTAGAGCAATTCCACTATTTCAATATCCAAGCAGATATTGACTCAGTCTATGGCAACTGGGCGGTATCAACTGATGGGGATGTAGTGAATTGTCTCTATCCTTACGCTATATTGGCCATTCATTTGTATGATACAGACTGGTTAGTGAAGATGAAAGAGAAGGTTTGGTTTAAACCTGAATGCGAAGGCGCATTAAGGCAAGCACTAGACAGGGCAAAAGAGTTACATAGTAAAAACGGCTCAGAAGAAGGAAATATTTAATCAATTATAGGGGCGGGATTCCGCCGGTCTCTCATAAGACAAAAGGTTCAATAACAGCGGGCCTGCCCTTTTTTAAGAAATTAATTGATAAGCATTATGAATATACTTGTAACAGGAGCGAATGGACAATTGGGCAATGAAATGCGAATTGTCACAAAAGGCTCAAAAGACAATTACATATTTACAGATGTAGTTGAGGTAGAGGGGCAACAGACTACGATACTTGACATCACAAATCTTGATGCTATTCGTAAGATGGTATCTGCCAATGATGTGAAGGTGATTGTTAATTGTGCAGCATGGACGAATGTGGATGGGGCAGAAGATCCTGAGAAATACGCTTTAGTAGAGAAGCTAAATGCAGTTGCTCCTGAAAACTTGGCTATAGCCATGAAGGAAGTTGGTGGCCTTCTGATACATATCAGCACAGACTACGTGTTTGGCGGTGATCCTTATAATACACCCTGCAAAGAAGGCCAGAAGGGTACGCCGACAGGCGTTTATGGTTTAACAAAACTGTATGGTGAGCAGAATATCCAGAAGACGGAAGTAAATTATCTTATTTTCAGAACTGCCTGGCTGTATTCAGAGTTTGGTAAGAACTTCGTAAAGACCATGATGAATCTGACTGCTACAAAACCTCAATTGAAGGTTGTCTTTGATCAAGTTGGCACTCCTACTTACGCGTACGACTTGGCTGCTGCTATTTTTGATATTATTGAGAATAGAAAGTATGAGGGCAATACTGGTATATACCACTATAGCAATGAGGGCGTATGCAGTTGGTATGATTTTACGAAGATGATAGCTGAGATTGCAGGAAACAAAGGTTGTGATATCCAGCCCTGTCATTCAGATGAGTTTCCAAGTCCGGTAAAACGACCTGCGTTTTCCGTGCTTGATAAGACAAAAGTTAAGCAAACCTTCGGCATCAGTATTCCTTATTGGATGGATTCTTTAAAAAAATGCATGAGTAACATGTAAACCCTCCGTGTACATGGTAGAGATAAGCAACAAAATGGACTACGAGCATCAGTTTCATCGTTGTACCATACGAGAGGCGTTAGACATAGCGCTTGATACAAGGAAGTTTGAAATTGAACTATACTGGAAACGGGCAAACTATTTCGTTATCATTATAGGGGCAATCTTTATCGGCTTTTATACGGTAGAAGGTTATTATCACGGGTTCCTGCTTTCTTTGCTAGGCTACGTTGTCTCATTTGCTTGGATTTGCCTTAACAGGGGTAGTAAGTTCTGGCAGGAGAACTGGGAAAAGAATATTGAGTATCTGAGCGATATCAACGGAACTCCGATATTCAATTTGGTCAGGAAAGGAGAACGTAAACCATTTCTGTTTATGACCAGTTATCCATACTCCGTATCCAGACTGAACTTGATAGTAAGCATAGCAATTTGGATTAGTTGGTTTTTGCTGATAGCTTTAGACACATATAAAACATGGACGAATGAGCCTGATACTCGATGGTATCTGATTATAGGGACAAAATGCTTTGTAGTCTTTATAGTACCAGTTATTGTACATTTCATTAGCAAAGGCTTTATGGCAAGGGAAAATTGCTCTTGTCAAGATGATAAAAATAAGATAGTTGTCAATAAATAGTTATCATATGGAGAACGACCAGAAAAAATTACCGATAGAATCGTTTTACCGCAGTCGCGATGAGTTTACGATAATTGGGCTCACGGGCTTAGCTGGTAGTGGATGCTCGACTCTGGCAAGTATAATGGCCGATCCGCGCTTCTTTGAGTATGAAAAAGAAGTGCGTCATCCTAGTCAGTTGAAAGTTGACGGTGTTCTTCGTGAAGAGAATCTGATTAATACCAACCAATATCATGTACCTTCTTTAGAATCAGCTGCAATCAAAAGTAGCGCGCAGCTTATTTTCAAGCGAAAGTACACTATCTGCTATAACTTTCTCAGTCAGAATTATCATGCGTACACGATAGTTAAGTATACACATGTTTTGTGGCTATATGTACTTTTATACATTAGTAAAAAATGTAAGGAAGAACAACAAACACTTGATGGGACGAGATTAGTAAACAACATCTCAGACATGCTTAAGGATAAGTTCGCTTTAAGTCATGATTCTAAAAAAGATATCGATTATAAGCAAAAATACGGTGAAAAGATAGATAATATCGATTTCAAAAACCTCTTGTTGACCTGCGGGGTGGATTGGGACGATTTGGTTAAGAGTATCAATGCCTTGAGCAATGATTATCTAAACGAACAAATGCTTGTCTCTGTGATTAAATCAGAACTGTCTCAGTGGTTTTTTGAAAAGAATGGTTCTTTTGTCCACTTTGTACAGGCTATATCTGATGTTCTGGCACACATTGACTATTATTGTTTATGCTTCTTTTACCACCGTCTGGCAGGCGTCATTCGCAAGACAGGCAACCCCATGGATTCTTCAGCAAAAGTCCATGCTAACAAGAAAGATCACGATAATTCTCATGTTTTCGATATTGTAAAGCTAATAAACATACTTATTAAGGGACTTCGTAAAAGCAAGAATGGTCAGGATGAAACTGTTTCAGTCAACCCTGTCCGAATTGTTATTGACTCGTTGCGCAATTCGTTAGAAGCTACATATCTTAAAGAACGGTACAATGCTTTCTATCTCATTGCTGTCCATTGTGACGATGGTCGTTCAATGTTTTTAAAAAAGAAAGTTAAGTCCATTGTAAATGTTTCAGGCAAGCAGGTTAACGGAGAATTAAAAGAGAGAATCAATTGTATATACGACAGTGTTAAGAATTTGACAGATATTGAAGTCGACAACGATGATTTTGAGCATGGTGATTTTTGCAGTCCTAATGTGGGACAGTGTATTTCTGACGCAGAGATTCATATTGTCAACACATTGCGTCCGGATTTAGAATATCCAGAATTCCACTCTATGTCTGAGCAATGGCTAAAATATGCCTCACTCATTTTACACCCAGGACTCATCACACCTAGTTCGGAAGAGCGCTGCATGGTGGTTGCATATACGGCTAAGTTTAATTCTGGTTGTTTGTCTCGCCAGGTAGGAGCAGTCATTACAAATCATGACCATTCTATTAGGACAATAGGATGGAATGATGTCCCATATGGCCAGGTACCCTGTGCTCTTCGCGAAATCGATGACCATAGTCGCAACACTGAAGAGACACGTTCTTACTATACCTATATGTACAGCGCTTTTGAGCGGAATAGTGGACTTTTGTACAGAGGGAAAAGTTTCTTGGATAAAATCAAATATGATTATGAAGAGACTAAAACCTCTCTGAAGAATCTTAAGGGACTTCCTTATTCTTATTGTTTTAAATCTCTTCATAATCGTTATGAGGGCAAAGAGAATCAGGTACACACACGTTCTCTCCATGCTGAGGAGAATGCAATGCTCCAAATGGTAAAATATGGAGGACAGCCATTGAAAAATGGTATAATCTATGTTACTGCCAGCCCATGTGAATTGTGTTGTAAGAAACTCTATCAGATAGGAGTTCGTAAAATAGTTTTTATTGATCCTTATCCCGGTATTTCTCGTCAGAACATCATTGGAAATGGATTTAAACGGCCTGCACTTAAACTCTTTCAGGGTGCATATGGCCCTACTTATTTTAAACTCTACCAACCATTCATGTCATATAAAGATGAATTGTCTATTCGATTGACGGATAGTAATTCGCCTGCGATGATATCCAGAAAAGAGGCTATGAGGCAAATAATCGAAGCTTTAGATTTGGATGATGTGGATCGATACAAGAAGGAGGATATAGATGAGTTGGTTAAAACAATTAAGAAAAAGAAATCAGAAGATAATAAACAATAGTCATGGAAGTTATAAAAACAGAAATTGAAGGTGTTCTAATCATAGAACCGAAGGTTTTTGGTGATAAGCGAGGATATTTTTTTGAGTCTTATTCACAGCGTGAATTTGACGAGAAAGTGGCTCCTATATTGGGGCATTCTATCAACTTTGTTCAGGACAACGAAAGTATGTCCTCTTATGGCGTGATGCGAGGTTTGCATTTCCAACGTCCGCCATTCACACAGAGCAAACTTGTACGCTGCGTAAAGGGAGCTGTCCTTGATGTAGCAGTAGATATCCGCAAAGGAAGTCCTACATACGGACAGCATGTTGCCGTAGAACTGACAGAGGATAACCACCGTCAGTTCTTTGTTCCTCGTGGATTTGCCCATGGTTTTGCTGTACTGAGTGAAACTGCTGTCTTCCAGTATAAGTGTGATGAGTTCTATCACCCGGAGGCAGATGGAGGCATAAGCATCATAGACGATAGTCTTGGAATATACTGGAAGATACCTACAGAGCATGCTTTACTCTCTGATAAGGACACAAAGCATTCACTGCTTAAGGATTTTGATTCTCCGTTTGACATTAATATTGATTTATACAAATAAGAGCCTATGAAAGGAATAGTTTTAGCAGGTGGTTCTGGCACACGCCTTTACCCGATTACTAAGGGAATCTCAAAACAACTGATTCCGATTTTCGACAAACCGATGGTGTATTACCCAATCTCGGTGCTGATGCTGGCTGGTATCAGGGATATCCTTATTATTTCTACTCCTGATGACTTGCCAGGCTTTAAGCGTCTGCTTGGAGATGGAAGTAACTATGGAGTTAACTTCGAATATGCGGAGCAACCTTCACCAGACGGCTTAGCTCAGGCATTTATTATTGGTGAAAAGTTCATAGGAAATGACAGTGCCTGCTTAGTGCTTGGTGACAACATTTTCAATGGAAATGGCTTCAGTACACTTTTGAAGAAAGCTGTAGAGGATGCAGAGCAGAACAATAAGGCAACAGTATTTGGTTATTGGGTATCTGATCCAGAGCGCTATGGCGTGGCAGAGTTTGATAATGATGGAAATTGTCTGAGTATAGAGGAAAAGCCTGAGCACCCCAAAAGCAACTATGCTGTAGTTGGTCTCTACTTCTATCCTAACAAAGTTGTAGAGGTAGCCAAGAACATCAAACCTTCAGCCCGTGGTGAGTTGGAGATTACAACTGTTAATCAGGAATTCCTAAAGGCTGGCAATCTGAAAGTACAGACACTTGGCCGTGGTTTTGCATGGCTTGATACAGGTACCCATGATTCATTGGCTGAGGCTTCAACCTACATTGAAGTCATTGAAAAACGCCAAGGTTTGAAGGTGGCTTGTCTTGAAGGTATTGCTTATCGCAAAGGGTGGATAGATGAAGAGAAGATGCGCCAATTGGCTCAGCCTATGATGAAGAACCAATATGGACAGTATCTTCTCAATGTGATAGATGAAGTTAAACGTACAGGAAATCCAAATATTTAAGAAATGAATATAGCAATTGTTGGCACAGGCTATGTAGGCCTTGTTAGCGGAACGTGTTTCGCAGAAATGGGTGCACATGTCACTTGTGTTGATGTTGATGCACAGAAAATCCAAAAGCTCAAAAATGGCATTATGCCCATCTACGAACCTGGTCTCGAAGAGTTGGTGAAGCGCAACGTAGGCTTCGAACGTCTTAAGTTCACGACAGACCTTACTGAAGTACTGGACGATGTAGAAGTTGTCTTCTCTGCCGTGGGCACTCCTCCCGATGAGGATGGTAGTGCAGACTTGAAGTACGTCTTAGCTGTAGCCAAACAATTTGGACAAAACATTAATAAGTACACCATCCTTGTCACCAAATCTACTGTACCCGTAGGCACTGCCAAGAAAGTCAAGGCAGCCATTCAGGCAGAACTTGACAAGCGTGGTGTGGATGTCCCTTTCGATGTGGCCTCCAATCCTGAATTTCTGAAGGAAGGTGCAGCCATCAAGGACTTCATGAGTCCAGATCGCGTTGTGGTTGGTACGGAGTCCGAAAAGGCCAAGGAAGTGATGACACGCCTTTACAGGCCCCTCATGCTCCAGAATTTCCGCGTCATTTTCATGGACATCCCCTCTGCTGAGATGACCAAGTATGCAGCTAACGCTATGCTGGCCACCCGTATCTCGTTTATGAACGATATAGCAAACCTTTGTGAGCGTGTTGGTGCTAACGTTGATAGCGTCCGCAAGGGCATCGGTACTGACACACGTATTGGCTCCAAGTTCCTCTATGCCGGTTGCGGTTATGGCGGTAGTTGTTTCCCTAAGGATGTCAAGGCTTTGGTGCATACCGGTATGGATAATGACTACCATATGGAGGTCATTGAGGCCGTGGAGCGTGTCAACGAGAAGCAGAAGTCCATTGTCTATGATAAGATAATCAAGGCGGTAGGCGATGTTAAGGGAAAGACCGTTGCCATCATTGGCCTGGCCTTCAAGCCCGAGACCGACGATATGCGCGAAGCCCCTGCTCTGGTGGTTATCGATAAACTCTTGCAGGATGGAGCCAACGTCCGTGTTTTCGACCCTGTTGCTATGGACGAATGCAAACGCCGCATAGGTGATACGGTAACATACAGTAATAACATGTACGATGCTGCAGATGGCGCCGACGTCTTTGCCCTGATGACTGAGTGGCGCCAGTTCCGTATGCCATCTTGGAATGTTATTCAAAAGGTCATGACGGGCAACGTCATAGTTGACGGACGTAATATCTATGACCGTCAGGAGCTTGAAGAACAAGGATTTGTATATACAAGAATTGGAGAAAAGTAGGTAATAGATAATGAATCAGGAAAAGATATACCAGCAATTCCATTATTTCAATATCCAGACAGATGTAGACTCTGTATATGGTAACTGGGCGGTTTCTAAGGGTGGAGACGTGGTGAATTGCCTTTATCCTTATGCTATACTTTCCATTCATTTCTATGATACAGATTGGTTGGAGAAGATAAAAACAAAAGTGTGGTTCAAACCAGAATGCGAGAATGCTCTAAGACAGGCTTTAGAAAGAGCAAAAGAAATCCATACAAGTTTTAATTATTGAGCACTTACTCTTTTGGAACTGCATTATCATTTATTTATATAAATGTGTATTTTATGTTATTATGAATTGTGGTAAACTTATCTATTCAGGTTTGGGGGTCTTAATTGTTTATATTGTAATGGAAAGAATAAGGAATAGCGGTTTGACCATAAACAGATTTTGGATTAGTTTGAGTGAGTGCTGTTTTGGCGTTTATCTTTTTCAACAATTTGTTTTAGTTTATCTATATGATTATACTTCATTGCCATACCGTGTTAATTCTTTTTGTTTGCCATGGTTGTGCTTCATTATATCTTTATTAACGTCTATTATGTTGTCATGGTTGCTTCGTCAAACAAAAGTAAGTCGTAGTTTAATATAAAATGAATGGTGATTTAAATAGTAGAGTGGTGAGTGCCACGAAATGGTCAGCCATCACAGAGATTATGGCCAAATTGGTGATGCCTGTCTCTAACATGGTATTGGCTCGTTTGTTGACCCCAGATGCATTTGGTGTGGTTGCTACATTGACGATGATAATAACCTTTGCAGAGCTTTTTACTGATGCTGGATTTCAGAAGTACCTTGTTCAGCATGATTTTAGAGACGATGCAGATAGAGAACAATCTACGACTGTTGCATTTTGGAGTAATTTTTTGTTTTCTTTCTTTATTTGGATATGCATAGCTATTTTTTCCAAACAAATTGCAGCACTCGTAGGTGGTCCTGATCTGTGGTTTGTACTCATCGTTGCTTGTGCGTCTATTCCTTTGGCGGCTTTTTCAAGCATCCAAATGGCTTTGTTTAAACGCGATTTTGATTTTAAAACTCTTTTCAAGGTTAGAATCGCAGGTATCACAATTCCTTTAGTTGTAACAATACCTCTTGCCTTTTGGCTTCGCTCTTACTGGGCATTGGTACTTGGAACAATTGTTCAAAATCTTGTAAATGCCATTTTATTAACGATTTACTCAAATTGGAAGCCCCGACCCTATTATTCTGTAAAAAAGTTTATGGAGATGTTCTCCTTTACTATTTGGTCTCTTTTCGAGGCTGTCTCAATTTGGTTAACTAGTTATGTGGATATTTTTATTGTAGGTTGTTTCCTAAGCAAATACTATCTTGGTCTATATACTACTTCTATAACAACAGTAACACAAATTATGGGGCTTATCCATTCTATGACAATACCCGTGCTGTTCTCTACTCTATCACGCCTACAGGGAGATGAAGCAGAATTTCAAAGAATGTTCTATAAATTCTCTAAGGTTGTAAGTATTGTGTTAGTTCCTATAGGTGCAGGAATATTCTGTTTTAGTCATTTGATTACTTTCTTCTTGCTTGGAGAACAATGGCATGAGGCTGAGGGCTTTATAGGATTGTGGGGCCTGATGAGTACAATTACTATCTTACTTGCCCAGTTTTCTAGTGAAGTATATAGGTCAAAAGGAAAGCCAAAGTTATCTGTATTGGTTCAATGGTTGCATATAATTGTACTTTGTCCAGTAATTCTTGTCTTTGTACATTACAATTTTGAGACATTATATTTGGTAAGATCCCTTTTGAGAGGAGAGTTGATTCTTGCTAACATGTTAGTTATGTTTGTTTTTTTAAGATTCTCGCCAATTAAATTGATATATAATATTTTACCCTCTCTTATTGCAGCTACATGCTTGATTATAGTTGCAAAAATAATTTTAGGATTATGGGAAAATATTATTTGGCATTTAATCTGTGTTTTGGCCGTCTCTATAGTCTATATAAGTGTTATTATGTTGTTCAAGGAAGAAAGGCGCATCATAAAAGGCTACAGTGCCCAATTATATAGTAACTATTTGAGGGGCAGATTAAAACACAATTAATGCAGTGTAACTGTTCGGTGAAACCCGTCATTGCCCATTAAAATAATGTTCGTACCTTTACCGCTGATTTTTAACTCTATAAAATTAGCGACAATGAACAACAAGCGAAAAGACAAAGATCCTCTGTTTGCGGAGGTGAAACTGACAGGAGAGGAATTTAGGCAGTCTCCTAGCAACTACGCTCAGC